>Ga0160443_100061_pt1 | contig 211354 bp, 173 predicted proteins | sample HID1972I_E1MG_FD_108244 | JGI IMG/M metagenome (GOLD analysis project Ga0160443, IMG submission 108244) | Enriched pill bug-associated microbial communities from UW Madison campus, WI, USA - HID1972I_E1 MG | ecosystem: Host-associated > Arthropoda: Insects > Digestive system > Unclassified ... | reverse complement strand
CGACGAGGCATCGCCCGAGGCCTCGCTGCGGAAACCCGTCGCCGTCGACTGCAGGCCCGAGGCCGAGGCCTCGTTGCCTACCGCCGTCGCATACGCGTTCGTCGCCTGGGCGCCGGCGCCAAGGGCAGAGGCACCATCACCTTCGGCAACCGCGCCGGCGCCGGCCGCGACCGCACCCTCGCCAGTGATGCTGGCGTCGTCGCTGCCGTCATCGGCGCCGTCGGCCTTGAAGTAGCGGTCGGTGTGTTCCGCCATCTCGGCGACGGCGTCCACGGCGTCGGCGACTTCGCCCAACTGCCCGACCGTCGCCGCGTCGCTGTCGGCGATGCCGTCGCTGACGTTGGTGATCCGGCGCGTGGCCGGCCCGACGGTGCCGGCACCGCCGCCGTTGCCTACCGAGAACACGTTGGCTTCAGTGGTGCGCGCGCCGTAGCCCAGCGCCACGCTGCCGGAGGCAGCGGGGCCGACATAGGCATTGAAACCGAGCGCGATCGCGCCTTCGGCATGGGCCTGCGCCGAATAGCCGACCGCCGTGCTGCGCAGGCCGATCGCCTGGGTGGATCCGCCGAGTGCGGTCGCCGCCGACCCCGAGGCCAGCGCGTTGGAACCGACCGCGGTCGCGTTCGACTGCTGCGCCCGCGCGTTGTTGCCCAGCGCGGTCGCATTCGCATGCGTGGCCTTGGCCGCGTTGCCGACCGCGGTCGAACCCGCGCCGCTGGCGGCCGCGTCGTTGCCGCAGGCCATCGCGCCGGTCGCCGAGGCGACCGCCGTGCCGCATGCGTCGACGATGTTCTTCCCGGGCAGCTTTTCGTGCACCTGCGGCTTGCCGCCGTGCGCCTGCGGGTTGCCATGTCCCTGCGACTTGCCAGGCGCCTGCGACTTGGTGGTCTGCTGCCCCTTCGAGCCGGGCTTGGTTGCCTGGCCCGGGCCATGCGCGGCCGCGGCGCCGGCGAACGCGATCGCGCCGCCCAACACCACCGATTGCAGCAACCGCGTCCCCTTCCCCTTCCCTTTCGCCTTGGCCAATTCGGATGCGACGGTGACCTGACCCTTGGACTGGTTCCAGACCTTGCAATAGATGCGGTTCATCGAATGGCCCTCTGTGAAGTTGACGTGATGCGAAAGACACCTGGAAAACGATGGGCTCGGACTGCCTGGAGCGTCCGGTGCGCGGTGAGCGGAAAGGGATTCAGGTCGCGTCGCGATCGCAGTTGGTCTGGCTTCGGAGCCATCCATGTGCGTGCCGGCAGCGCCTTCCTGAACGCCCCTCAAACTGCTGTAGGACTGTGACGATACTCACCGCGTCTGACAATTTTCGTCAAGCATTCAGACGCCTTGCGTCACAAAATGACGCAATCGACCCGGTTTTGGCCAAATTTCAAATGTTTAGCGGCCAGTGCTACGACCAATTCGATGTTTCCGGTGAAACGAACTGACTTCACGGAAAAATGAACACGCCGTCAGGCACGTACTGGAGCCGTTGCGGCGTCGGTTTCGGCGTGATGCCGACGTCGTGGCCCTCGGGACGCCTCGCAGCCCCGGAATTTCCACGTCGACAATGCTGCACTGCAGCATGAATCTCCGCGGCAAGGCGCGCGAGGTGCGCATGGGAGGCGGTCCGGACATTTCTCCCCCGGATGCGGAGGTCTCCCCGGGGCCGGAGGCGATGCGCCTGTTTCAGGTTCCGGTGGCGCCGGGACTGTCATCCCGAGTGCAGCGAGGGATCCATGTGCATGGATCCTCGAGAAGCAGATCCCTCACTGCGTTCGGGATGACGAGTCTGCGCGGGATGACAGGTCTGCGCGGGATGGCAGGTTTGTGCGGGATGACGGACCTACGCGAGAGACGGTCCGTGCGGCGCGCGCGAGGGTGGACCCGGCCACGACCTCGCGCCGGAGCCGGGGGATCAGCCGAGCCGCGCGCGCGCGTTGCGGAACATGCGCATCCACGGCGAGGCGTCCGGCCACGCGCCCGACGCCCAGCTGAAGTTGAGGCTGCGCAGGGTGCGCTCCGGATGCGGCATCAGGATGGTCGCGCGGCCGTCGTCGCTGCACAGGCCGGCGATCGCATCGACCGAGCCGTTGGGGTTGGCCGGATAGGCCTTCGCAGGCGCGCCGTCGCCCTCGACGTAGCGCAGCGCGACCCGCGCCGCGCCGCGGTCGGCGTCATCGTCGAACGCCGCGCGGCCTTCGCCGTGCGCGACCACCACCGGGATCCGCGAACCGGCCATGCCGGCGAGGAACAGCGACGGCGAGTCCAGCACTTCGAGCAGGCCGAGGCGCCCCTCGAACTGCTCGCTGCGGTTGCGCAGGAAACGCGGCCAGTGCGCCGCGCCGGGAATGATGTCCTTGAGCTGCGACAGCATCTGGCAGCCGTTGCACACGCCCAGCGAGAACGTGTCCTCGCGCGCGAAGAACGCGGAGAACTGCGCGCGCAGCGCGTCGCGCTCGAGGATCGAGGTCGCCCAGCCGCGGCCCGCGCCGAGCACGTCGCCATAGCTGAAGCCACCGCAGGCCACGAGCCCGCTGAAGCCGTCGAGCGCGACGCGCCCGGCGATCAGGTCGCTCATGTGCACGTCGACCGCGGCGAAGCCGGCGCGATCGAAGCCGGCCGCCATCTCGACCTGGCTGTTGACGCCCTGCTCGCGCAGGATCGCGACCGCTGGCCGCGCGCCCTTGCCGATGTACGGCGACCGATCCTGCGCGGCCCGCGCCCGCGGCACTTGTACCTCCATGTACGGCGCGGCGATGTCGTCGGCCGGATCGAACGCCAGCTTCGGCTGCAGTCCCGGCGCGTCGAAGCGGCGCGCGGCCTCGCGTTCCTCGTCGGCGCAGTCGGGGTTGTCGCGCAGCCGCTGCATGGCGTGCGTCACCGACCACCAGGCGTCGAACAATTCCTCCCAGCGCCACTCGGCCAGCGTCTGGTCGCCGTGCAGCACGCGGATGCGCGCACCGCCGGTCGGCCGTGCGATGCGCTGCGCGCATTCGACCAGGCCATGGCGCGCGACGAGGTCGGCGAACTCGGCGCGATCCTCCGAGGCGATCTGCACCACCGCGCCCAGTTCCTCGGCGAACAGCGTGCGGAACACGTTCTCGGCGCGGTCCTCGCCCCAGCCGTCGAGGTCGATGTCGAGCCCGCGGTGCGAACAGAACGCCATCTCGCACAGGGTGGCGAAGGTGCCGCCGTCGGAGCGGTCGTGGTAGGCGCGCAGCAGGCCGGCCTCGCGCGCATCGCGGACCAGCTCGAAGAAGGCGCGCAGGCGCGCGGGATCGTCGACATCGGGGCAGGCTCCGCCGAAGGCGTCGAAGCATTGCGCCAGGATTGAACCGCCGAGCCGCTGCTTGCCGGCACCCAGGCCGATCAGCCACAGCTCGCTGTCGATGCCGTCCTCGATCAGCGGCGTCAGCTGCCGGGTCACGTCGGGCACCGGCGCGAACGCGGTGACGATCAGCGAGACGGGCGAAACGCTTTTGTGCGTTTCGCCGGGAACGGGTAACGGGGAACGGGGAATGGAGGAGTCGGATCCGGTGTCGTTGCTTTCCCGACTCCCGATTCCCGATTCCCGATTCCCGGCTTCAACCCACTGCACCTGCATCGACAGCGAGTCCTTGCCGACCGGGATGCTCAGGCCGAGTTCGGGGCACAGCTCCATGCCCACGGCGTGGACCGCGTCGAACAGCTTCGCGTCCTCGCCGGGGTGGCCGGCGGCGGCCATCCAGTTCGCAGACAGCTTGACCCGCTCCAGCGCCTCGACCGGCGCCGCGCACAGGTTGGTGATCGCCTCGCCCACGGCCATGCGCGCGGCGGCGGCGGCGTCGATCAGCGCCAGCGGCGTGCGCTCGCCGATCGCCATCGCCTCGCCGGCCACGCCGTCGAAACCCGCCAGCGTCAGCGCGCAGTCGGCCACCGGCACCTGCCACGGGCCGACCAGTTGGTCGCGCACGGTCAGCCCGCCCACGGCGCGGTCGCCGATGGTGACCAGGAACTGCTTGGCCGCGACCGTGGGATGCGCGAGCACGCGCAGGCCGGCCTCGTGCAGGTCGACGACGTTGGTGTTGAGGCTGCGCCAGCGCACCGGCGCCGGGCGCACGGTATCGCGGTGCATCTTCGGCGCCTTGCCGAAGAGGACGTCCATCGGGAGGTCGATGGGGAGATCGGGGGACCGGGGACCGGGGACCGGGGATCCGGAAAAAGCAGATCGCGCGGGCGCGGATGCGTCGGCAACCAAAGGCGATGCATCCGCGTCAGCGCCTGGCTTTGGCTGGTGCTGTTCCCCGGCCCCCGGTCCCCGGTCCCCGGTCCCGACTCCGAGCACGCCATACCCCACCACCAGCCGCTCCTCGGCCGTCGCCACGCCCACCGCCGCGAACGGACAGCGCTCGCGCTCGCACAGCGCGGCGAATTCAGCCAGCCGGTCCTGCGGCACGCCGAGCACGTAACGCTCCTGCGATTCGTTGCACCACAGCTGCATCGGCGACAGCGAGGGATCGTCGCTGGGCACCTTGTCGAGGTCGATCACGCCGCCGACGCCCGAGTCGTGCAGCAGTTCGGGGATCGCGTTCGACAGGCCGCCGGCGCCGACGTCATGGATCGAGACGATCGGATTGTCCTCGCCGAGCGCCACGCAGCGGTCGATCACTTCCTGGCAGCGGCGCTCCATTTCCGGGTTCTCGCGCTGCACCGAGGCGAAGTCGAGATCTTCGGCACTGTCGCCCGAGGCCACCGAACTGGCGGCACCACCACCGAGGCCGATCAGCATCGCCGGGCCACCCAGCACCACCACCGCATCGCCCGGACGCAGCGATCGCTTGGCCACCATCGGCCGGTCCATCGCGCCGAGGCCACCGGCGAGCATGATCGGCTTGTCGTAGGCGCGGGCCGGCTCGCCGTCCTGCTGCAGTTCGAAGCTGCGGAAATAGCCGAGCAGGTTCGGCCGCCCGAACTCGTTGTTGAACGCCGCGCCGCCGAGCGGACCGTCGAGCATGATCTCCAGCGCCGGCGCCATGCGCGGGTTCAGCGCGCGCTCGCCCTCCCACGGCTGCGGCAGCGTCGGGATGCGCAGGTGCGAGACGCTGAAGCCGGTCAGGCCGGCCTTGGGCTTGCCGCCGCGGCCGGTCGCGCCCTCGTCGCGGATCTCGCCGCCGGCACCGGTGCTGGCGCCCGGGAACGGCGAGATCGCGGTCGGATGGTTGTGGGTCTCGACCTTGATGCAGAACGCGCTGTCGGCCTCCGCTTCACTGCGGTATTCCGTCGTCGCCGGATCGGGCCGGAAGCGGCTGGCCGGATAGCCTTCCACCACCGCGGCGTTGTCGCTGTAGGCCGACAGCGTGTGCTGCGGCGTCTTCGCATGCGTGTGCCGGATCATGCGGAACAATGACTGCGGCTGATCCTCGCCATCTATGGTCCACGAGGCGTTGAAGATCTTGTGCCGGCAGTGCTCGGAATTCGCCTGCGCGAACATCATCAGCTCGACGTCGGAGGGATCGCGCCCGAGCTCCGAGTAGCGGTCACGCAGGTACTCGATCTCGTCCTCAGCCAGCGCCAGGCCAAGTCGTGCATTCGCGTTTTCCAGTTGTGCCAGCGGGATGCGCTCGAGCGCGCCGCGGGCCGGCACCGTGAACAGGCCCGCCGCCTCGTCGTGCGAGGACAGCAGCGACTGCGTCATCGGGTCGTGCAGAAGTCGCGCCAGTGCTGCCTGGACAGACGCGTCCGCCGGGAAACCGGCGAGATCGACGCGCAGCCCGCGTTCGACGCGCCGCACCGGCTGCCCGGCGCCGCGCAGGATTTCGGTGGCCTTGCTCGCCCACGGCGAGATCGTGCCCAGCCGCGGCGAGACGAAGCGCGACACCGCACCGGCCTCCGGCGCCTGTTGCTCTTGGCTCGCCTCCAGCACGCGCCGCAGCGTGGCGACCTCCGGGCTCGCCCCGGGTTCGGGCTCGATCCAGTAGACGTGCCACGCGCCGGCGATCCGGACGGCGGGCGAAAGCGACTGCAGGCGGAGCTCAAGCCGTTCGCGGCGGAACGGCGACAGGGCCGGAAGGCCCTCGAGGACGATCATGTCCGGAGAACACTGGGAGCGGGCCGCCTATTGTAATGGCGTCGCCCCGGAAGGCTACTCGCCGAGGGCCGCCGGCCGCGGCCTGCCCCCGCGGATCAGCCGCCCGCGCCAGGCCGCGTGGCCGTATCCGACGACGCATCGACCTGCTGCAGCGCCGACAGCAGCGCGTCCGGCGGCAGGTAGCCCGGCATCTGTACGCCGTCTTCGGTGACGATCATCGGCGTGCCGGTCAGGCCGACGCGCTGGCCGAGCTCGTAGTGGCTGGCCACCGGGTTCTCGCAGCTGCGGTTCGGCACGCGCTTGCCGTCCTTGGCGTCGGTCAGCGCCTTGCGCCGGTCCGGCGCGCACCACACCGACACCATCGCCCGGTAGTCGGGCGTATCGAGGCCCATGCGCGGGAACGCGAGGTACTCGATCGCGATGCCGCGCTTGTTGTATTCGGCGATGTCCTGGTGCAGCTTGCGGCAATAGCCGCATTCGACGTCGGTGAACACGGTGACGGTGTACTTCGGGTTCGCCGGCGCGAACACGATGCGCTCGCTGTCGGGCACGGCCGCCAGCAGCCTGCGCCGCACCTCGGCGACGCCGGCCTGGCTGACGTCCTTCTTCGCCTCGATGTCGAACAGGCTGCCCTGCAGCAGGTACTTGCCATCGTCACTGACGTAGAGCGCCTGGCCGTTCACGACCACCTCGCGGAAGCCGGCCAGCGGCGCCGCCGAGATGCTGTCGATCCGGATCTGCGGATTGATCGACTCGATCGCCTTGCGGGCGCGGTCTTCCGGCGTCCCCGGCGTCGTCTCGATCCCTTCGACGACGGGCGCCGCCGCCGCGGCAGGATCCTTGCCCTTGTCACCGGCATCGGGCGCCTGCGCGCAGGCGGACAGGCTGGCGGCGCACAGGATGGACAACAACAGGGTTCGCTTCGGGATCATCGGGTTCGGCGCATCGACGCGATCGACGGGTGGGCGGGCATTGTCGCACGCCCCATCCGGGCGCCCGCCCGCCGATGCGCGCCGGGTCCGGAACCGTTCAAGCTCGCCGCGAAGCCACGCCCGCACTCAGATTGCGGTCACCGCCTGCTCGTGCACGCCCGCCACCGCGCGGCCGGAAGGATCGGCCATCGCCGCGAAGCTCGCGTCCCAGGCGATCGCCGCGGGCGAGGAGCAGGCGATCGACTTGCCGCCCGGCACCGTCTCCGCGCAGGCCGGCCCGGGATAGAACTGCTCGAACAGGCTGCGGTAGTAGTACGCCTCCTTGGTCTGCGGCGGATTGACCGGGAAACGCCTGTCGGCCGCGGCCAGCTCGCGATCGCTCACCTGTGCCTCGGCATGCGCCTTGAGTCCGTCGATCCAGCCGTAGCCGACGCCGTCGCTGAACTGCTCCTTCTGCCGCCACAGGATCGATTCGGGCAGGTAGCCCTCGAAGGCCTCGCGCAGCACGCCCTTCTCCATGCGCTGCGCGTCGCTCCGGCTCTTGTCGACCATCTTGTGCTGAGCGTCCATGCGCATCGCCACGTCGAGGAACTCGCGGTCGAGGAACGGCACGCGCGGCTCCACGCCCCAGGCCATCATCGACTTGTTGGCGCGCAGGCAGTCGTAGTTGTTGAGCGCGTCGAGCTTGCGCACCAGTTCCTCGTGGAACTCGCGCGCGTTCGGCGCCTTGTGGAAGTAGAGGTAGCCGCCGAAGATCTCGTCGCTGCCCTCGCCCGAGAGCACCATCTTCACGCCCATCGCCTTGATCCGGCGCGCCAGCAGGTACATCGGCGTGGAGGCGCGGATGGTGGTGACGTCGTAGGTCTCGACGTGGCGGATCACCTCCGGCAGCGCGTCCAGGCCTTCCTGGAAGGTGTAGGTGAAGCCGTGGTGCACGGTGCCGAGGTCCTTCGCCGCGACTTCCGCCGCGGCGAGATCGGGCGATCCCTCCAGCCCGATCGCGAACGAGTGCAGGCGCGGCCACCAGGCCTCGGTCCTGTCGTTGTCCTCGATGCGGTGGCGCGCGTAGCGCGCGGCGACCGCGGCGACGAGAGAGGAATCGAGGCCACCCGACAGCAGCACGCCATAGGGCACGTCGGTCATCAGCTGGCGGTGCACGGCGCGCTCGAAGGCCTCGCGCAGCTCGTCCTTCGACACCTGCACGCCCTCGACCGCCGCGTAATCGCGCCACGGGCGCTCGTAGTACTTCGTCAGCGTGCGCGTCGCGGTGTCGTACCAGTGGCCGGGCGGGAACTGCGCCACGTCGGCGCAGATCGGCGCCAGCGCCTTCATCTCCGAGGCCACGCACAGGCGGCCCTCGCGGTCGTGGCCCCAGTACAGCGGCACCACGCCGATGGGATCGCGCGCGATCAGCGCCCGCCCCCTCGCGGCATCCCACAGCGCGAACGCGAAGATGCCGTTGAGGCGGTTGAGGAAGGAGGCCGGCTCGTCCTCGCGGTAGAGCGCGTTGATTACCTCGCAGTCGGAGCCGGTCTGGAAGGCATAGTCCTGCGCCAGTTCGGCCTTCAGTTCGCGGTGGTTGTAGATCTCGCCGTTGACCGCCAGTGCGAGTTCGCCGTCGGCCGAGCGCAGCGGCTGCGAACCGCCCGCCGGGTCGACGATGGCGAGGCGCTCGTGGACGAGGATGGCGCCGTCGTCATGGTAGACGCCGCTCCAGTCCGGGCCGCGATGGCGCTGCTTCTGCGACAGCTCCAGCGACTGTCGCCGCAGGGCCTGGATATCGTCGCCGGGCTGCAGCCCGAAGATGCCGAAGATCGAACACATGCGAGGGAACTCCGATTGCGGGAAGGGCTTGGTTCATTGTCCCTTCCCCCGCATGCGGAGGAAGGTCGGGATGGGGTCGCCGGCGACGGCGTGCCCCCACCCCGGCCCTCCACCCTTGAAGGGCGCAATGCCCCGCAAGCGGGGGAGGGAGGATCGACTGCACGCACGAAAAAGCCCGCACCTTGCGATGCGGGCTCCTGTGTGACCGGCGTTTTCCCCTGGGGATCTACGCCTGGCGACAGCCCGCTTCGCGCGCACGATTATTCGCCGCATTGGAATTGCGGTTCGAACCGTTCGTGTTGAAGGACTGCGTTGCCATGCGGCGAACGTAACCGCCGCCGTCGCCGTTTGCAACTGTTGCAAACACAACCGTCACCGCGGGGCCTGAATACTTGCGGCAGGACTGGCCGCAGGCCGGCGGACAGCAAGGGATCCAACAGTGAACGACACCGTGCAGCGGCTCTCCCGCACCTCCCAGGTCATCGCCATGCTCGCGCGCTACCGCAAGTCCGGCATCCTGACCGGGCTCGACCTCGGCAATGCGCAGGAGGAGGACGCCGCGGACGGGGACGCCGACGCGCTCGCCGAACGCTTCGTCGCCGACCTGGAGGCCATGGGCCCGGCCTTCGTCAAGCTGGGCCAGGCGCTGTCGACCCGTCCCGACCTGGTCCCGGCAAGCTGGATCACCGCGCTCGAACGCACCCAGGACGACGCCACCCCGGCGCCGGTGGGCGACATCGAGGCGCTTCTGGAACACGAGCTGGGCGTGCGCGCGAGCAAGGTGTTCGCGCAGATCGACCCCGAGCCGATGGCCGCCGCCTCGCTGGCCCAGGTGCATCGCGCGGTGCTGCACGACGGCCGCGTGGTCGCGCTGAAGATCCAGCGACCCGACGTCGCCGGTTCGGTGCGCACCGACCTGGACGTGCTGGCCAACCTCGCCGGCACCGCCGACGCGCTCACCGACGCCGGCCGCCGACTGCGCCTGGCCGACTGGATCGCCGAGTTCCGCAAGACCATGCTCGACGAACTCGACTACCGCACCGAGGCCGAGAACCTCGACCGCTTCGGCCGCCACCTGGCCGGCTACCCCCTGCTGCGCGTACCGCGCCCGGTCTGGGACTACGTGACCCCGCGGCTGCTGGTGATGGAGTGGATCGACGGCATCAACGTCACCCGCATCTCCGGCCTGCGCCGCACCGAGCTCGACACCGCGCCGGCCACCTCGCAGTTGCTGTGCGCCTATCTCGACCAGGTGTTCGTGCACGGCGACATCCACGCCGACCCGCACCCGGGCAACGTGCTGCTGTGCGACGACGGGCGGATCGCGCTGATCGACCTGGGCATGGTCGCCAGCCTCCCGCCGCGGCAGCGCGAGCGGCTGCTCAAGCTGGTCTTCGCCGCGGTCGACGGGCGCGGCGAGGACGTCGCCCGCGAACTGGTCGCGCTCGGCACGCGGCTGGAGGACTTCGACGAGAGCGCCTACGTCCGCGAGATCTCGCAGGTGGTGGCGCGCTACGCCAGCGCGACCCGGCGCCAGTCGGAAGGCCGCATGGTGCTGGACCTGGTGCGCCGCGCCACCGAATGCGGGCTGCGCTCGCCGCCGGAAATCAGCCTGCTGGGCAAGACCCTGCTCAACCTCGAACGCGTGGTCGACGCGCTCTCGCCCGACATCGACGTCAAGGCCGAGATCGAGGCGCACCTGCAGTCGCTGCTGCGCGACCGGCTGCGCAAGTCGCTGTCGCCCGCCAACCTCGCCGCCGAGGCGATGGAACTGCAGGACCTGGTGCGCGAGGCGCCGCGCAAGCTCTCGGACACGCTGTCGCTGCTGGCCGCGAACCGGCTGCAGGTGCGCCTGGCCGGGCTGGACGACTCGCGGCTGATGGAGAACATCCAGAAGGTCGCCAACCGCATCGCCTCGTCGGTGGTGATCGCTGCCCTGCTGCTGTCCTCGACCCAGCTGATGCGGATGGACGCCGGCCCGAGGCTCCTGGGCTATCCGGCGCTGGCGGTGGTGATGTTCGTGATCGCCGCGGTGCTCGGCCTGACCCTGGTGGTCAGCGCGATGCGGCACGACCGGCACGCGCAGCCGTTGGAGCGCAGCGGGGCGGAGTAGAACGGTCTGCTCGAGTCGACTGTATTCCTGCCGAACGGACACGCGTCCTTACCCGTCATTCCAGCGAAAGCTGGAATCCACTTTGCCGTTGATTCCGCCAAATGGAATCCGCCATGAAGAGCGCAAGATGGAGCCCGGCCTGCGCCGGGACGACGGGATCGTGGCGGCAAGGGATCGGCACGAAAACACCCAGGCCACCGCAGCGAGCAACCACCCCGCGAGCCGCAGTGCCGCGCGGTCGCGCCTGAAGGCGCTCCTACGACAGCAGGCGCTCGACCAGGGCGAGGTACAGGTCGGGCAGCGCTTCGAGATCGGCCACGCGCACGTGTTCGTCGACCTGGTGGATGCTGGCGTTGACCGGGCCGACCTCGATGCACTGCGCGCCCAGTGGCGCGATGAAGCGCGCGTCCGAGGTGCCGCCGCCGGTGCTCTCCTCGGGCGCGGTGCCGGCGAAGCCCGCCAGCACCTCGCGCGCGGCCGCACGCAGCGGGCCTTCGGGGGTGTGGAAGGGTTCGCCGCTGCGGTGCCAGTCCAGCGTGTAGTCCAGCCCGTGCCGGTCGAGCAGCGCGGCGATCTCCGCTTCCAGCTTCGGCGCGTCCCAGTGCGGGTTGTAGCGCAGGTTGAACAGCACCTGCAGTTCCCCGGGAATGACGTTGTTCGCGCCGGTGCCGGCGTGGATGTTGGAGACCTGCAGGCTGGTCGGCGGGAAGCTTTCGTAGCCCTCGTCCCAGGCGCGCGCGACGAGCTCGGCCAGCACCGGCGCGGCGAGGTGGATCGGGTTGCGCGCCTTGTGCGGGTAGGCCACGTGGCCCTGCACGCCGCGCACGGCGAGCGTGGCCGAGAGGCTGCCGCGGCGGCCGACGCGCAGCAGGTCGCCCAGGCGCTGCGTGGACGAAGGTTCGCCGGTGATGCACCAGTCGATATGCGTGCCGCGTTCGCGGAACGTGTCGGCGACGCGGCGCACGCCGTCGATGGCGTCGCCCTCCTCGTCCGAGGTCAGCAGCAGCGCGACCGTGCCTGGATGTTCGGGATGCGCGGCCACGAACCGCTCCAGCGCGACCACGAACGCGGCCACGCTGCCCTTCATGTCCGCGGCGCCACGCCCGTAGAGCACGCCGCCGCGCACGGTGGGGACGAACGGATCGCTGCTCCAGGCCTGCACCGGGCCCGGCGGCACCACGTCGGTATGGCCCAGCAGCGCCAGCACCGGCCCGCCGCTGCCGTGCGTGGCCCAGAGGTTGTCGACCTCGCCGAAGCGCAGCGATTCGACCTTGAATCCCGCGCGCTCGAGCCGTGCCGCGATCAACGGCTGGCAGCCGGCATCGTCCGGCGTCACCGAAGGAAGCGAGATCAGTTCGCAGGCCAGGTCGAGCACATCACTCACGGTTGCCACTCCAGGGGTCACTGCGGATCCATTGATCCGATCCGCCGATTGTAGGAGCGCCTTCAGGCGCGATCACTCTCCCTGCACCGTCGAATATCCGGTTGCGGCTGGAGCCGCTCCTGCAGTTGGCGGATCGAATCAATGGCCGTGGGCATCGCCAAACGGACAAACGCTGCCTCCCGTTCCGCGAACCGCTATCGAAAGCAGATCCCTCACTGCGTTCGGGATGACAGATCCTTTGCCATTCCCCCTGCTGACGGCGTCCTTGTCCATTGTCATCCCGAACGCAGTGAGGGGTCTGCTTTCCGGCAAACGCCGCCCGCGGAACCTCCGGGACCAGGTCCGGGGTCGGGATGACAACCTCGGGGAGCGCTCAGATTCCGAACCGCTTCTTGAACCCGTTGTCGCTGAATCCCTGCGTCACCTCGCCGTCGTCGGTCACCACGACCGGGCGGCGGACCAGCTGCGGATGTTCGCGCAGCAGCAGCTTCCATTCCGCTTCCGATCCCGGCGCCTTGCGGTTGTCCGGCAGCTGCCGCCAGGTGGTCGACGACTTGTTGACCAGCGCGTCCCAGCCGCCGGCCTTCACCGCCCATGCGGTCAGCACCTCGGGCGCCTGCCGCGTGTCGCGGTAGTCGACGAAGTCGTGCCTGACGCCGAAGCGGTCCAGCCACTTCAGCGCCTTGCGGCAGGTGTCGCAGTTTTTCAGGCCGTAGAGCGTGGTGGTCATGCTGCATCCATCCGGGAACCTTCGCCATGATGCCGCAAGACGGCGCACGCGGCGATCGCCACGCGCGCCTTCAACGCGCCACCACCGGCAGTTCGATGTAGCTGGCCGCGTCCGCCGAATGATGCACCGCATTGTCGGCCACGACCGGCGTGGATTCGGTCTCGTTCGCGCCGCCGGTGTTGAGGTTGCGGGCGAACTTCGGGAAGTTCGAACTGGTCACCTCCACGCGGATGCGGTGGCCCTTGTCGAACCGGATCGAGGTCGTGATCGGCGTCGGCCGCAGCGTGTACACCCACCCCGGCTGCATGAGCTCGGGTTGGGTGTAGCTGTCGCGGTAGCGCGCGCGCTGCATGGTGTCGCCGACGATCCACGCCGTGCCGTCCGGCGCAACGTCGACCAGCTTGAGCGCGAAGTCGGTGTCGGGCGCGCTGGACGAGACGTTCAGCACCGCCTCGACGAAGCCGCTCACCTCCATCGGCGCCTCCAGCGGCTCGCTGGTGTAGACCAGCACGTCGTGCCGCGACTCGATCTGGCGCTGGTCGAACGCGCCGGCCACGACCAGCCCGCCGTTGCAGCAGTCGCCGCCGCCGATGGTCTGCACCGGGTTTGCCGGATCGTAGCGGTAGCTGTCCTTCGGCTCGTCCGTTACCGGCGCCTCGAGCGACAGGCGGCCGTCGCCGTACATCGAGTTGGCGCCGCCGCCGGAGCGCAGGTACATCTTCACCGGCTTCGCCGCCTTCGGCGGCCACTGGCCGTCCGACTGCCAGCGGTTCGCGCCCATCGTGAAATAGCGCACGTGCGGCGTCGAGGCCGGGAACGCCTTCGGCTGGCCCTTCAGTCAGCGGTCGAAGAAGGCCCAGATCTGCCCGTCCACCGGGAAGCTGGCGTCGCCCATGTCGCGGTCGCCGACCTTGTAGTCCTTGCCCAGCTTCGCGAACGCGCAATGCGGGTTCGGGCCGACCACGACGAATTGGTTGTCGGCGGCCTCGCGGTCGCCGGCGACCGTGCGCGCGTGGTTGAACAGGGCCATGTTCGGACCGATCGAGACGTCGTACCAGCTGTTGAACCACAGCGCCGGCACGCCCCAACCCATCGAGTCGTCGTACAGGCCGCCCGTTTTCCACGCCGGATCGCCGGGCCCGCGCGCGATCAGGTCCTCGAAGGTGCCGGGCGGTTCGTCCAGCGAAGACAGCAGTTCGGCGTACGGCAGGTGCCAGATGTGCTTCTTCCAGTCGACCTCCGGCTTCTTCGCGTTGAGGTCGTTGTAGCCGGCGACGCGGGCGCGCAGCTTGCCGGCCAGGTCCTGCGGCAGTTCGGCGCGCAGCGGGTTGTCGACGCCGTACATCCACACGCCGAACAGGGTGCGCGGCACGCCGCCGGTGTAGAAATTGCCCTGCTCCCGGAACGGACCGACCTTGCCGATGCCGGCGCCGGCTGCCATCGGCACCATGGCCGCGTGCGCGGGATGGTCCATCGCCGCCAGCGCCAGCTGCCATTCCGCCGAGGACGAGCAGCCCAGCGTGCCGACCTTGCCGTTCGACCAGGGCTGCGCGGCGATCCAGTCCAGCGTGTCGTAGCCGTCGGTCTGCGGGTAGCCGAGGATTTCGTACTTGCCCTGGCTGAAGTAGCGGCCCCGCTCGTTCTGCACGACGAAGGCATAGCCGCGGCGCACCGCCTCGATCGCGTAGCGCGCGGTGCCGCCGCGCGGGACGTGCTCGTTGTACGGCGTCTTCCACAGCACCACCGGCAGCCGGCCGGTCGTGCCCTTGGGGCGCCAGACGTTGGTCGACAGGCCCGCGCCGTCGCGCATCGGCACCAGCACCGCGGTCTCGGCGTCGGCGATCTGCGCCAGTTCCGCTTGCAGTCCGTCGTCGCTGTAGCGCGACAGGTCCTGCGCCGCCGCGGTCGACGCGACCAGCAGGGCAACGGCGAGCAAGGGGATCAGGCGGTTGGCCATGGTTCTACTCCGTCGCAAGGTCGGGGTCGGCGGTCGCGTCAGCATGGCGGCCGCCGCGGAATCGTATCGCAGTCAGTCCGCCGGGCCGCGCGACCGTTGTCCTTTGCGCCGTCATTCCGGCGAAAGCCGGAGGCGCTTCACAACAGCCGAAGGCTGGTCATTGGCTCTTGAGCTTGCGAAGGCAACCGCAAAATGGATTCCGGCTTTCGCCGGAATGACGGCTTCCAGCTTTAATCCGCCAGCCCGCGCAGCAGGTCGTTGACGCTGGTCTTGCCGCGCGTCTTCTCGTCGACCTGCTTGACGATCACCGCGCAGTACAGCGAGTGCGAACCGTCGGCGGCCGGCAGCGAGCCCGACACCACCACGCTGCCCGGCGGCACGTAGCCGTAGCCGATCTCCTTCGTCGCGCGGTTGTAGATGCGGGTGGACTGGCCGATGAACACGCCCATGCCGATCACGCTGTGGTGGCCGACGACCACGCCCTCGACCACCTCCGAACGCGCGCCGATGAAGCAGTGGTCCTCGATGATCGTCGGGGCGGCCTGCAGCGGCTCCAGCACGCCGCCGATGCCGGCGCCACCGGACAGGTGCACGTGTTTGCCGATCTGCGCGCAGGAGCCGACCGTGGCCCAGGTGTCGACCATCGTGCCCTCGCCTACGTGCGCGCCGATGTTGACGAAGCTCGGCATCAGCACCACGTCCCTGCCGAAATAGGTGCCGCGGCGCGCGACCGCGCCCGGGACCACGCGCACGCCGGCGGCCTTGAACTTCTCCGCGTCGAAGCCGGCGAAGCGCGCCTCGACCTTGTCCCAGAACGGCGCCGGCTGCGCCTCGACCACGGCCATGTCGTTGGTGCGGAAGTACAGCAGCACCGCCTTCTTCAGCCACTCGTTGACCCGCCAGCCGCCGTCGGCCCCGGGTTCGGCCACGCGCAGCTCGCCGCTTTCGAGGCCGAGCATGGCGCGCTCGACCGCAGGCTTCACCGAGTCGCCGATCTCCTCGCCGGTCAGCTCCGCGCGACGCTCCCAGGCGTCCTCGATCGTGCGCTGCGTGTCCGCTGCCTGTGCCGCTGGGGTCATGCCGTGTGTTCTCCGTCGATGCCGAGGTGGAGTGCGTCGCGCAGGACGTCGCACTGGGTGTCGTCGAGCGCCCGGTCCTGCCGGTCGCTGACCAGGAACACGTCCTCCGCGCGCGCGCCGAAGGTCGCGACCCGCGCATCATGCACGCGGACCTGCTGCTGGCGAAGGACCTGGGCGATGTCGGCGAGCAGGCCGGGGCGGTCGGTGCAGACCAGGCTCATCACCGTGCGGCGGCCGTCGGCGGAGGTGTCGAAGTCGACCTGCGGCACGACCCGGAAGTGGCGCAGGTGGCGCGGCTGCGCGCGGCGCGCCGGGCGGACGTCGAGCGATCCGCTCAGCACCGTCGCCAGCTTGCGTTCGATCGAGGCGATGTCGGGCGCCTGCCGCAGGTCGGCCGACAGCACCTGGAAGGTGTCGAAGATGGTGTGCTCCGGGCCGTCCAGCGCGCGCGCCTGCTGGATCGCGAGCCCCAGCCGGTCGAGGGTGATGACGATCGCCGCGAACAGCCCGTCGCGGTCGGGCGCGTGCACGAAGACTTCCAGCGCGTCGCCGGCGCCGGCCACGCGCCGGATGCGCACCACGGTGGCGCCGGGCGCCGCGCCGCGCAGCGCCAGCGCCTGCCACACCAGCTGGTCGGGGCGCGCGCGCAGGAAGTTCGCCTCCGGCATGCGCGCGAACAGCGCGTCGATGTCGTCGATGCCCTCGGCGACCAGCAGGCCGGTAGCCTTGTCGCGGGTCTCGGCGATGCGGTCGGCGGCGCCGATGCGGTGCTCCAGCCCGCGCCGCAGCGCGTAGCGCGTGGCCGTGCGCAGGTCGGCCAGCAATCGGTCCTTCCACGCGTTCCACAGCTGCGGCGAGGTGCCGGCGATGTCGGCGCAGGTCAGCAGGTAGAGGTAGTCGAGCCGCTCGCGATCGGCCACTTCGACCGCGAAGCGGTGGATCACCGCCGGATCGGAAATGTCCTGCTTCTGCGCGGTGGTCGACATCAGCAGGTGCTTGAGCACCAGCCATTCGACCAGCGCGGTGTCGCGCTCGCCGAAGCCGTGCGCCTCGCAGAACACGCGCGCATCGACCGCGCCAAGTTCGGAGTGGTCGCCGCCGCGGCCCTTGGCGATGTCGTGGAACAGGCCCGCGACCAGCAGCAGTTCCGGCTTGCGCAGGAACGGCCACACCTCGTGCGCCATCGAGAAGCGCTCGTCGGGAATGCCGGTCGAGAACGAGGCCAGGTTGCGCAGCACCGCCAGCGTGTGCTGGTCGACGGTGTAGACGTGGAACAGGTCGAACTGCATCCGCCCGGAGACCTGCGCGAACGCCGGGATCCAGCGCCCGAGCACGCCCAGCCGCGCCATGCGCTCGAGCGTGCGCACCGGGCCCGGCCCGCGCAGCAGGTCGACGAAGGCTTCGCGCAGCGCCGGCGGGGCGACGTCGTACGCCGGCAGCGCGTGCAGCGATTCGGCCAGCGCGCGCGCGGTCTTGGAGTGCAGGCCCTTGGCCTCGGGATGGTCGGCCCACAGCGCGAACAGCGCCAGCACGCGCTCCATGTCGCCGCCGGGCCAGAACTCGTCGCGGGCGACGAGGTAGCCGCGCTTCATCGCGAACTCGGCGTCGAGCGGCGTCGCCTCCACGTCGCCCTCGATCTGCTCCTCGAAGCGCTGCAGCAGGCGCTCGCCGATGCGCAGCACGATCGCGGCGCTGCGGTAGAAGCCCTGCATCATCCGCTCGACGGCGGCGTTGTCGGCGTCGGGAATGCGCTGCAGGCGCGCGGCCAGCGTCTTCTGATAGTCGAAGCGCAGGCGCTCCTCGCGCTTGCCGGCGACCAGGTGCAGGCCGTAGCGCAGGCGCGAGAGCACCCGCCATTCGCGCTCGAGCGCGGCGTACTCGTCGACGCCGAGATGGCCGAGCGGGATCAGCGATTCGATGTCGCGGGTGCCGAACACGCGCCGCGCCATCCAGCGCAGGGTGTGGATGTCGCGCAGGCCGCCGGGGCCTTCCTTGATGTTGGGTTCAAGGTTGTCGGCGGTGTCGCCGAAGCGCGCGTGGCGCTGGCGCAGTTCCTCGCGCTTGGCGTTGAAGAACGCGCGCGCGGGCCAGACCCGGTCGACCGCCACCGCCGCGGCCAGCTTCGCCGCCACCTCGGGCGTGGCGACCAGCGGTCGCGCCTCGATCAGCGAGGTCATCACGGTGAGGTCGTCCGCCGCCGCCTGCGTGCACTCGTCGAGCGTGCGCACCGCGTGGCCGACCGGCAGCCCGGCATCCCACAGCAGCGCGAACAGGCGCGAGAGCGCGGCGGTGTCGGCCTCGCGCGCGGCCTCGCCCACCACCACCAGCAGGTCGACGTCCGAGCGCGGGAACAGTTCGCCGCGGCCGTAGCCGCCGATCGCGAACAGGGTCAGGTCGGCATCGGCCGGGACCGAGCGCGACCACGCCTGCCGCACCAGCGCGTCGACCGCGATCACGCGCGCCATCAGCAGGCGCTCGATGTCGCCGTCGGCGTCGAAGCGCTGGGCGAAGCTCGCGTCCTGGCCGCGCAGGGTCTCGGCGGCGGTGGCCGCCCAGGCGGCGTCCTCGCCGCTGCGGGCCGAAGTCTCGTCGTCGCTGGCCGGGACGACCGCCACGCTTCAGAGATCGTTGTCGTCGCCGGGCAACCGGGTCAGGATCTCGACCCCGTCGTCCGTCACCACGACGGTGTGCTCCCACTGCGCCGACAGCTTGCGGTCCTTGGTGACCACGGTCCAGCCGTCCGGCAGCAGCCTGGTGAAGCGGGTGCCCTCGTTGATCATCGGCTCGATCGTGAAGGTCATGCCGGGCTTGAACACCAGCCCCTCGCCGGGCCGTCCGTAGTGCAGCACCTGCGGGTCCTCGTGGTAGACCCTGCCGATGCCGTGGCCGCAGTACTCGCGCACGACGCTGAAGCGCTGCCCTTCCGCGTACTCCTGGATGGCATGGCCGATGTCGCCCAGGGTCGCGCCCGGCCTGACCACGCGGATGCCGCGGAACAGCGCCTCGCGGGTGGCTTCCACCAGCCGCCTGGCCATGACCGAGGGCGTGCCGACGTAGTACATGCGGCTGGTGTCGCCGTGCCAGCCGTCCTTGATGACGGTGACGTCGATATTGATGATGTCCCCGTCCTTGAGCACCTTGGCCTCGTTCGGGATGCCGTGGCAGATGACGTTGTTGGCCGAGATGCAGGTGGTCTTGGGGTAACCCTTGTAGCCGAGGTTGGCCGGGGTCGCCTTCTGCACGTGGACGATGTGGTCGTGGCAGATGCGGTCCAGCTCCTCGGTGCTGACGCCGGGCTTCACGTGCTCGGCCACGACCTGCAGCACCTCGGCCGCCAGGCGGCCGGCAACGCGCATCTTCTCGATCTCGTCGGGGGTCTTCAGGGAAATGGACATAAGCGGCCATTATCCCCGATTTCCCCATGCGGCCAGAACAGGCCACCCATCGCACCCACGATGTGACTCGACGCACGTCAGTAGTTCGCGTCAAGAAAGTGACGCCGCGAGTCATAACCTGGTCTGGAGCCCGACGGGGCCGGGGGTGCCGATACACCCCCCGGCTCTGGCCATGGCCCTTGCCAGCGGAGCTCTCGCCCTCCCTTTCCAAGGAAAGGCTGAACAATTTCCGTCATTCCGGCGGAAGCGGGAATCCAACCTTTTCAATGCCTTGCCATTGGGCCGGACCCGCACCGTCGCCAGGGCGACAAGTTGTCCGGAAGTTCCTTAACGGGTTGCCTGGAAGTTGGCACCGGTATTGCTTACGTCTCCGCCGAACCGGCCGTGCCCGGCAACCGTTTCCCTACCAGGAGTATTCCAATGCGTGCCTTCAAGTCCCTGCTCATCCTGTCCTTCCTTGCCGCCGCCGGACTGTCCGGCAACGCCGCCGCGCAGAGCGCCACGCGGACCGACGATTTCGAAGTCAGGATCACCATCCAGGGCACCTGCACCGTGCTCACGGCCAGCGACATCGATTTCGGCACCACCACGCCGATCGCGGGCACCCGCAACCAGACCGGCGCCATCAACGTGCAGTGCACCAACGGCACGCCGTACAGCCTGGGCCTGGACGGCGGAAACGCCGACGACGTCGCGAACCGCAGGATGAGCAACGGCCCGGTCGAGATTCCCTACACCCTGTCCAGCGTCAGCGCCGGCGGCAGCGTCTGGGGCAACGACGCCTCCAACTGGGTGAGCGGCAACGGCGCGGGCGTCGGCGCCGCCTACGAGATCGAGCACGAGGTCTACGCGCAGGCTACCCTCACCGGCAACGAGCCCGCCGGCACGTACACCGATACGGTCACCGCGACGCTGACCTACTGAACAACGACGGACACCGACCCATGTGCGGAGTACGCACCGCCCCACAGGCACTCCGCTGCATGTACGGCCTGCTGGCATGGCTGGGCGCAGGCCTGGCCTGCGCCCAGGCCGCCGACCTGCAGGTCACGCCGGTCCTGGTCGAGTTCGCGCCGGCACAGCAGGCCCAGGCGCTGTACCTCGCCAACAGTGGCCAGCAGCCGCTGCAGGCCCAGGTCAGGGTCCTGCAGTGGTCGCAGGAAGACGGGCAGGAGCACCTGGAACCGACCCGCGACGTCATCGCCAGCCCGGCGATCGTCGAGGTCGGACCCGGGCAGCGGCAGATCGTGCGCCTGATCCGGCTGCAGCCCTCCCCCGCGACGCGGGAACGCAGCTATCGGGTGCTGGTCGACGAACTGCCCGGCGCACAGCGCCGGGACTCGACCGGCCTGCAGTTCCTGTTGCGCTACTCCATCCCGGTCTTCGTCCAGCCGCTTGGACCGGTCGCGCCCGGATCCTCCGCGCAGTCTCCCGAAGCCGTGCCGCCGACCGACCTGGCGGCGGTCCAGGCCCGGCTGCAGACAGACCCGGACGGCAGGACCCGCCTGCTGGTCCGCAACGAGGGCTCCCGGCGCCTGCGCATCAGCCATCTGGCCATCGCCGACGAGGCCGGCGCCTCGCGACGCGCGCTCGGCGAGGGACTGCTGGGCTACGTGTTGTCCGGGCAGCAGATGAGCTGGCCGCTGGATCTTCCCCTGCCGCTGCCGGCCGGACAGACGCTCAAGGCCCGATTCAATGACGACATGGAAGCACAGGCGCTGCCGCTGGTCGACGCTGGCCGCTAGCCTGGCCATGGCGTGCATGACGCCGGCCTGCGCCATCGCAGCCTCCATCGACGGCCTGCTCCTGATCGACGATCCCGACGTCCCCGCGCCCGAAGGCGCGCACGTGCAGGAACTCTATCTGGAAGTGCGACTGAACCGGTCGGCCGCCGGACAGCTCGCCCGCTTCGTGATGCGGGACGGGCGCCTGTTCACCGACGCCGGTACGCTGCGCCACCTCGGCCTGGCCTGGCCTGGCGGCGATACCGCCGAGGGACCGGTCGCCCTGGACACCCTGCCCGGCCTGCACAGCGACTACGACCCGGCCGAGCAGCGCCTGCACCTCACCGCGCCGGTGGAACTGCTGTCGGGCGCGCCGGCGATGCTGGGCTACGCGCCGCCACCGCCGCCGAGGCTGGATCCCGCCACGCGCACGGCCGGCCTGCTGCTGAACTACGACCTCTACGCACAGGGCGACGACAGCCAGCAGAGCGTCAGCGGCTGGCATGAACTGCGCCTGTTCGGCGCCGGGCCGGGCACCTGGCGCAACAGCGCGCTGATGCAGTTCGCGCGCGCCGACGGGCGACCCGACACCCGCGGCAGCGTCCGCCTGGATACCTACTGGCAGCTCGACCTGCCCGATCCGATGGTCAGCGTGACCGTCGGCGACACCTACGGCAGCGCGCTGGACTGGACCCGCACCACCCGTTTCGGCGGCATCCGCGTCTCGCGCAACTTCGCCCTGCAGCCCTACCGGGTCACGATCCCGCTGGCCTCGTTCACCGGCGAGGCGGCCCTGCCGTCCACCGTGGACCTGTTCATCAACGGCATCCGCCAGGCGCAGCAGCAGGTGGCCCCGGGCCGGTTCCAGATCGACAGTGCGCCCGTGCTCAACGGCGTCGGCCAGGCGCAGGTGGTGATCACCGACATCAACGGGCAGAGCCGCACGGTCGGCTTCTCCCTCTACAACGCCAGGCAACTGCTGCAGGCGGGCCTCGGCGATTGGTCGTTCGAGGCCGGCAAGCTCCGCCGCGACTACGGACTGCGCTCGTTCTCCTACGCCGACGACCCGATGGCCAGCGCCAGCTTCCGCTACGGCGCCACCGACTTCCTCACCCTGGAAACGCATGCCGAGGCCACCCGCGGGCTGGAGATGGGCGGCGCCGGCGCCTCGTGGCTGCTGGGCCGGGCCGGCGGCATCCTCGGCGTTTCCTACGCGGCCAGCCGCCACCAACAGGACCAGGGGCGCCAGCACGGATTCGGCTACCAGTGGCAGGGCCGCCGGCTGAGCCTGGACCTCTCGACCCTGCGCCGCGATCGCGCCTTCCGCGACGTGGCCAGCCTGGAAGGCGCGACGCTGCCGTTGCGCACCGATCACGCCTTCGTCGGCCTCAACGCCGGCGCCGGCCAGTTCGGCGCCAGCTATCTGCGCCAGGATCCGCCGGACGCGGAACGCGCCCGCTACGCCAGCCTGAGCTGGTCCCGGCCGCTGAAGGGGTACGGCAGCCTCAACCTCAGCGTCAACCGCGACCTGGAAGGCGACACCGGCACCAGCGGCTACCTGTACTGGTCGCTGCCGCTGGGCCGGCGCCATCACGCCTGGGCCAGCGCCGAACACCGGCCGCGCGGCGATGGACTCAGCGTCGGCGCGACGCGCTCGCTGCCCGCCGACGAGGACGGCTGGGGCTGGCGCGCGCAGGCCAGCGTCGGCGAACAGGCCGGCGGCCAGGCCGAGCTGACCCGGCTCACCCGCTTCGGCCAGTGGCGCATCGGCGCACTGCACCGGCACGACGACGACGGCACCACGACCGGCTTCGCCAACGCCAGCGGCGGACTGCTGCTGATGCAGGGCCGACCGTTCCCGATGCGCCGGGCCTACGATGCCTTCGCCCTGGTGTCCACCGACGGCATCGCCGACGTGCCGGTGATGCTGGAAAACCGCCCATACGGCCGGACCGACCGGAACGGCCTGCTGCTGGTCACTCCGCTCAACGCATGGCAGGACAACGACCTGTCGATCGATCCGCTGGTGCTGCCCGCCGACATCAGCATCCAGCGCACGCGCATGGCGGCCGTGCCCGCGACCGGCAGCGGCATGCTGGCCCGCTTCCCGATGCGCGCGGTGGTCGCGGTGCAGCTGTCGCTGCGCGACCGGGACGGACAGTGGATTCCCGCCGGCACCACCGCCCGGGTGCTGCCGGCCGCCGCAGGCGATGACGGCCAGGCCATCCTCACCACCGTCGGCCACGACGGCTTCGTCTATCTTCAGGACCCGCCCGCCGGTGCCCGCCTGTCCGTGCAGCGCGGCGCGGACCACTGCAGCGCCACCTTGCCCGACCCGCTGCCGGCACGCGGCTGGATCGATCTGGGAGAGATGTCATGCCACTAGCGCCGTCCGCCCCCGCCCGCTCCGGCGCCGCATCGCGGCGCCGCGCCTGGTGGCGCCGGGTGGCCATCGCACTGCTGCTCCTGGCGCCGCTGGCGGCCCAGGCGCAGGACTGCCATGTCTCCGGCGCATTCGGCATGGACTTCGGCCAGGTCACCGGCAGCGGCAAGGCGGCGACCTCGTCGGTGGCCGTGGTGTGCGCGCCCGACTATTCGGGCGCGGGCCGCACCTTCTACTACCAGATGTGCCTGTCCATGGCGCCGGGCGGACAAAGCGCCGGGCAGCCCACCCGGCGGATGACCAACCACAACAACGCCTTCCTGAACTACGACCTGTTTTCCGATCCGGCCCACACCCAGAAGATCGGGCCGGCCGGCACCACGCCGATCTACCGCTTCACCCTGGCGGTACCCCCGGGCTCGCCCCGGACCGCGATCCCCCCCATCCATGGCTGGGTCTACCCCGGCCAATCGGTGCCGGCCACGAGCCCATTCCAGGAGCAGGGCATCGAAGGCCAGATCCGCTATCGCCACGATACGAGCGGTTTCCCCGCTTCGACCGACTGCAGCACCGGCGGCGCGGGCGGCGGCAGCATGACCTTCAACTCGTCCGGCGTTTACGCGACGTTCGACAACAGCTGCTGGATCGTCGCCACGCCGCTGGATTTCGGCCAGACCCCACCGCCGCAGCAGGCGGTGACGGGCAACGCCAGCATCCGCTTCCAGTGCCCGCCGAACACCGTGTGGCGGGTGGGGCTCAACGACGGCCTGCACGCCAGCGGCGGCCTGCGGCGCATGTCCGGCAGCGGCGGCCACGTCCGCTACGAACTGTACCGGGACGCCAACCGCTCGCAGGTGTGGGGCAACACGACTGGCAGCATGGCCAGCGGCGTGGTCGACGCCGTCGGCAACATGGTGAACCTGACGGTATACGGGCAGGTGCCGGCCCAGCCCGATGTCGTCCCGGGAACCTATACCGATACCGTGACCCTGACCCTGATTTACTGACCAGCAGCCCCGCGCCCCGGGGCCGGCCACCCCGCGTGACCCAGCGCACACTTCCCGACATTTCTGCGGCATCCCCCTCAATAGTCGTCGCCGCGTGCCGATCTGGAGGCTGAATGTCTTCAGGATAGGGACGTCATGCGAATCTTGGTTTGGGCTCTCGCCACTGCGCTGCTGCTGGCGCCCCCGATGGCCGGGCAGGCGGCGGGCAGCAGGACGACCGCGCAATTGCGCCTCAGCCTCACCGTACTCGACCGTTGCACGCTGCAGGTCGAGCCGGCTCGCCAGCACGTGACCACCCGCTGCTCGGATGGCGTCGCCCTGGCGGTTTCCGCCCCCGGCCACCCCCTTCCCGCTGGCCACGCCAGCACTTCCCTGCCGGTGCCCGACGACGACCGGGGCAGCCGCGGCGTCGCGATCGTGTTCTGATGGCCCATCTGCGCCCGACGTGGATACTGGCCGCCGCGCTGGCACTGGCGACGCCCGGCCAGGGCGGCAACCTGCAGCTGCAGCCGACCTCGGTGACGCTGCAGCCCGGCGAACAGGAAGCCACGGTCTGGATCGACAATGCCGGGCCCGCCGCGCTCGACGCCCGGGCACGTGTCTTCCACTGGCAGCAAGTGGACGGCGAGGAACGGCTGGCCCCCACGCCGCAGGTCGCGGTCAGCCCCCCGATCATCAGCGTGCCGCCCGGCGGCCGGCAGCGGTTGCGCATCGTCCCGCAGTCCATTCCCCGCGACGGGCGCGAGCATGGTTACCGTCTGATCGTCGACCAGTTGCCGGGCGCCCCAGGGTCGCCCGCGGTGCGCTATTCGCTGCCGCTGTTCGCGCCGGCGACCACCACCGGGCGGCCGCAGCTCACGGCCCGGCTGGAGCCGATGGACGGACGGCGCGCGCGGCTGCGGATCGACAACCACGGCCGGCGCCATGCCCGCCTGGTCGAACTCAGCCACCTGGACGCCGATGGACGCCGCCAGGTGCTGGTGCCGGACCTGGCCGGTTACGTGCTGGCCGGCCGCTACAAGTACTGGACGCTGCCGGGTCCGGCCGGACGCTTCGATCGCGGCAGGTTCGAGGCGCTGGTCGACGGCAAGCCGGTGCCGCTGCCCGTCGAGACTTCGTTATTGTCTGTGCGCTGACCGGCCCGGTTTGCCCCGCCGGCCGGCAGCCGCTACAATTCCCCGGCTTTGTGCGGGCCCAGTGTCCGCTAGCCGCCCACGCCGGGCGTAGCGATCCCTGTCGACGCAGGCGAATACACACCCGCTGCAAACGCCCGTGCCGGGGTGTCCCGAAGTCCGCCAGGACGAGGGATCTGGCCACGGAGGCAGCGGGGAGGCCCAACCCCGGAACCACGCGCCCTGCCCCGCAGGCCGCACCGCCCATCCTTTGCCCGCGGCGGGGTTCCACTTCGTGGAGTACCAACTCAATGCCCCAGATCACCATGCGCCAGATGCTGGAAGCCGGCGTGCATTTCGGCCACCAGACGCGCTACTGGAACCCGAAAATGGCCCCGTACATCTTCGGCGCCCGCGGCAAGATCCACATCATCAACCTCGAGAAGACGGTTCCGCTGTTCAACGACGCGATGAACTTCATCTCGGGCATCGCCCAGAAGCGCGGCATCATCCTGTTCGTCGGCACCAAGCGCAGTGCGCGCGAGTCGGTGAAGGAAGAGGCCGAGCGCTGCGGCATGCCGTACATGACCCAGCGCTGGCTGGGCGGAACGCTGACCAACTTCCGCACGGTCAAGCAGTCGGTGTCGCGCCTGAAGGAGCTGGAAGCGGCCGAGACCGACGGCACCTTCGAGAAGCTGGTCAAGCACGAGGTGCTGGGCCTGCGCCGCGAGCGCGACAAGCTGGAAGCCTCGCTGGGCGGCCTGAAGGACCTCAACCGCCTGCCCGACGCGCTGTTCGTGATTGACATCGGCCATGAGGACATCGCGGTCAAGGAAGCCAAGAAGCTCGGCATCCCGGTGATCGCGGTGGTCGACACCAACTACGATCCGGCCCTGGTCGACTACGCCATCCCCGGCAACGACGACGCCATCCGCGCCGTGCAGCTGTACGCCCGCGCCGCCGCCGACGCCGTACTGGAGGGCAAGGCCGCCGCGCCGAACGCCGCCAACGTGCGCGAGGAAGAGTTCGTCGAGGGCGAGGCCAAGCCCGCGCGCCGCGCGCCGAAGCCTGCCGCGAGCAAGGCCGAGGGGAAGCCCGCCCCGGGCGACGCCGAGGTGGCTGCCGCCGCGGACAATGCAGAAGCCGCCGCGAAGGCCGCCGAAGCGCCGGCGACCGAGTAATCGCGCCGCAACGCAGCCGCGGCACCCTGCCGCGGTTGCGATCCCGGGCCGACAGCCCCATTTCAGCCGTACCGAATCCCGCGGCGGGCCCTGCCCGCCCGCCATTTTTTCGAATCCGAGGTCCCCGATGGAAATCACCGCATCCCTGGTCAAGGAACTGCGCGAGCGCACCGGCGCCGGCATGATGGAGTGCAAGAAGGCGCTCACCGAGAGCTCCGGCGACATCGACGCCGCCGCCGAGGCCCTGCGCAAGTCCGGCCTGGCCAAGGCCGACAAGAAGGCCAGCCGCGTCGCCGCCGAAGGCCGCATCGCCGCGGCGCAGGACGGCGGCAAGGCCGTGCTGGTCGAGATCAACTCCGAGACCGACTTCGTCGCCAAGGACGAGAACTTCGTCGGCTTCACCGAGGCCGTCGCCACCGCCGCACTGGGCGCCGCCGACGTCGAGGCACTGAAGTCCGCGAAGCTGCCGTCCGGCGAGACCGTCGAGGAAGCCCGCGCCGCCGTCATCGCCAAGGTCGGCGAGAACGTGCAGGTGCGCCGCCTCGCCCGCACCGACGGCGACAACAACGTCGCCGCCTACGTGCACGGCGGCAAGATCGGCGTGCTGGTCGAGGTCAAGGGCGGCGACGCCGACCTCGCCCGCGGCCTGGCGATGCACGTTGCGGCGATGAACCCGCCGCACAACAAGCAGAGCGACGTCCCGGCAGACTTCATCGCCAAGGAGAAGGAGATCGAACTGGCGAAGATGTCCGAGAAGGACCGCGGCAAGCCGGCCGAGATCCTCGAGAAGATCATCGGCGGCAAGATCGCCAAGATCGTCAACGAGGTCAGCCTGTACGGCCAGCCCTACGTGCTCGACACCGACAAGTCCGTCGAGGCCGTGCTCAAGGCCGCCGGCGCCGAAGTCGTCGGCTTCCAGCGCCTGGCCGTCGGCGAGGGCATCGAGAAGGTGGTCGAGGACTACGCCGCCGAGGTGATGAAGCAGGCCGGCCTCGCGTAAGCGATCCGCAAGTCGCCTCAGGAAAACCCGCGGAAAACCGCGGGTTTTTTTGTTCATTCTCTGCGGCCTACTCCCCGCCGCGCGCGGTGGAAGGTGCCGAAGGCGAATGGGGGGCGCGGCGAAGCCACGAATCAGGCCAATGCGGCCCTGTGGGCCGGGCCAACGGCATGCGGCTGTCCAGCAGCGGGAAAGGCGGACGTCAGAACTCCGCCGCCGCCAGGTCGTAAGTCTGGAAATTCCCGTCCTGCACCTTGTACAGCGTCAAGGTCATTTCGCTGTACCGCACGCCACTGCGCGTCCGTTCTTCCTCGACGTCGAACGACTCGGAACGGGACAAGCCTCCTGTACCCAGATCCTGGTAGCGGATGTCGTACGTCCCGGCGGTCACCTCTTCCATCGTGAACTCCGATCCGGCGGGAATGTAGAACTGCCTGACCGGATAGGCAGTCGCACCGTCCAGCGACACCAGCTTGACGAACACGTCCGAATCGTTCTGCGTGTTATCCAAGGTCACGTTGGAGTGACCGTCGTCGTTGTCGATCGGATAACCCCTGACGTATGAGGCTCGGGCCGGCCACGGGCTGCCGTTGGGAGCCGCCGCAGGCCTGACATACGCTGGCACCTGGGGCGCAGGCGCAGCTGCAGGCCGGGCAGGCGCCTGCGCCTGATACGGCTTCGGCCCCGGCGAAGGAGGCCGTGGCGGACGATCCGGCGCCAGGGCATCCCACAACCAGATTCCGCCGATCAGCAGAACTAGGAAGGCCAATCGTGGAGCAGCCAGCAGGGCCTTGAGTACGAGCTTCAACGGCAACAGCAACACGCCGGCAAACACGTTGCCGCGGGCTTCCGGTGGTGGCGGCGCTTGCTGAGGCTGCTGCCACTGGGGCGGAATCGGCGGCGGTTGCGGCTGCGCCTCCCGCCTGAGCCTGAGCTCTTCGCGAGCGATCCATGCGTCGTGCTCGCGTCGCCTTTCGGGATTGGACAGGACCTCGTAGAACTGGTTGATGAGCGCCATGACGCGCACGGCATGCTCGTCGCCCGGACGCTTGTCCGGATGATATTTCTGGCTCAGCGTCCTGTAGGCGGCGCGGATGACGAAGTCCGGCGCGTCGCGTGCGACCTTCAGGTTGTCGTAGTGGGTGCAGAGCTTGTTCAAGAAAGCTTTTTCCCTGATACAGCGCAACTACTGCTGCTCTTTCCCGACCACCATGCCGCCAGCAAATCCAACCACTGCCATCAGAAGGCCAATAAATGCCTGATCGCGTATCAGACCCGCCACCAATGCCAACATCCCAAAAGAAAGCGCAAGGATCACGACCAGTACTGACGTGTTGTAGCGACCAAACCCATCCTTTTTCGTCTTGAAGAATCCGAGTAATACTCCGCCCGCCAGTACTGCCACAATCAGCAGCGCAGCCAAGCCTTTCCAGTTCGTCTCCTGAGAGGTAGCAGCAAAATTGGAATCAATCATCACAAGCCGCCTTGTACATGGCTTCACCTACGGTGTCCGGAATCACAGCCTTTCGCTTTATTTCCCAACTCTCTAGCTGTTGACTAGCAACCACCTCACCTGCCGAATTCCACCAAGTGAACTGCTCATATGAAGACTGCCCGGAGCCGCAGTAATAGGTCGCCCGCGTAACATCCTCGACAAAGGATTTTCCGGTAGACGATTTCTGCGGTTCCGTGTATCTCGTTCGCTCCCAGACCGTTACGGCGCGCCCGTTCCAGCTGACCGTTTCAGTATCGAAGGCAATTTCTTGATTTTCAGATCTATAGAACGTCCACCACCTATCCCTCGACCTTCTGTCAAACTCGGCGGCGGCGACATCGGTCGCAGTAGCTGCTTCCGCTGCAGCAGCCGCTGCTGCAGCGGCCGTTGCGGCATTCGCGACGTCGGACACTACGTCAGAGGTTGCTGCAGTTGCTGAAGATCGAGCAGAAGTTCCACGTTTTAGCTCGGGCACAGAGGCGATCCATTCCGCCGGCACCGCAAAGTTCAGGGCTTGCGCGTCTTTCAGGTACATCGTGGTGATGCCCACGAGGCGCCCTCGCGCATCGAATAAGCCGCCACCACTCGACCCCTTGGAAATCGGCGCGGTTGTCTGGATGTATTCAGCCCCTTCGTATTTCCGGAACCCGGACACGATGCCGTTCGACAACGACAGTTCCAGTCCTTGCGGTGCGCCGACGGCGAATACATGATCACCCACTTCCAGCCATTGCGAAGAGGCTACTTCGACGGCTGGAAGCTTCTTGAGCGGGTATTCGCCTGTCTTTGCATCGAACTCGCCTCTTATGGCCACTTCGACAATGCACAAGTCGCGCGCCGCGTCCCTGTTGGTGACGTATCCAAAGCCGACGGCATCGCCCTGCTTTATCCCAACAAGAACATCCGCTTGATCCGTCACATGGCAATTGGTGGCGATCAGGTTGGTTTTCCCATCCCGGCTGGGAATGACCACGCCGCTTCCTGTCACTACGACCTTTTCGTTCTTTCCGATCGCCTCGATCACCACAACACTGGGCGCGACCCGCCTGAATATATCCTGCGGAGACAACTCCCGCGCCCGCGCGACGGGCGATGCGCTCACCGTCGCAAGCAAGGCGAGAATCGTGCAGCGACTCAACATGCCTGTGACCCGTCGACCCTCCGGACGCTTCCCGGCTCCGCTATCTAACCTCGCTGCGGCAGCTGAGCGCGCAGCAGCCGACGAGACTTCCGCCGTCGGCACGCAAAGGTCTTTTTCCGAAAACGTCCGTTCGGTCATGCATGGTGTTTCCGTCGCCGAAGCGGCTTCGGCCAGAGCGAGCCGTTCGGCATCACTCCTCGGGCACATAAATGGCGATTGCCTTGCCGACCTTGCTGCTTTGCGCGGACGAGTAGCCCACGCCCGACGTGTAGGCGGAGTTGCCCGACACCGACGTTTGCGTGTAGCCGCTGCCGACAGACCCGGTGTACTGCGTATCGAAACCCTGCAGGAGGATCCCGTTGGCTCCCAGGTCGGCCGCCTCGGCCTGCAGGCGGCTCACGACCTTGTTCATCCTACTTTGCGCCGAAAATCCGTTCGCTCCTAGATCGGAGGCTTCGAGAAGCGCGATTGTTTCGTACTTGACGGGTGGTTCCAGATAAACCTTCACCTGCCGCCAGTCGTCCAGCGGCTCGCGTGCCGTGCCGACGAGGACGTGGGACGACGCACACGCCGTCAGGACAACGGCCAGCCCGACGGCAAAGGCCTTTCGAATCAGATTCATGACTTTCCCCTGTTGTGATGTCCGGCAAGCAGTAGCGGACAGTTCGCCGGTCCAGTACCTCGGCTGCTCCGGATCCCCTGAACGCCCCCTCCGGCAATACCCCGTCCGTCCGCGGTTCCGCGGTTCCGCGCATCCGAACACCGAAAGTATTGACATTCCGAACGTCATGAGTCAAGAAACCCCGCACGACAGGGGTCGGGAAGCCCCATACTTTTGTGGCCTGTCTTTTTCGGCGGGCTGCAGGCATGAAGAGCTTTGGCGACAGGCTGCGCGCCGCGCGCATTGCCGCCGGGATGACGCAGGAACAGCTCGGCTTCGCCCTGGGTGTCACCAAGTCATCGGTTTCCGCCTGGGAAAACAATCGCGAGACGCCCGGCTTCAAGCTGCTGCCGGAACTCAGCGGCGTACTGAAACACTCCCTGGACGAATTGATCTGCGGCGCCGCCACACCTGCCCCAAGCGGCGAAGTCAGGGAGGCTCCGGAACTGTATGTTGGGAATGCCGGTGAAAGGGCCTTGCTGATTCGCTATCGCGCCCTGCCGCCCAAGCGTCGCGAGGCCCTGCTGGAACTGCTCAAGCCCGCGAAGAAGGGAAGCTAGCGCCCCTCGGGGTTCGACAAATCACGTCCGCTGCCGGTTCTCGGGTGGCGGTCTCCGCTGACGACCGGAGGCGCCATTCCGGCTCATGCGGCGACGCTCCTCTAAACAGGCTTCGGCGACAGCTTAGGGAAGGCAGGATCCATTCTTGCCGGCCTCTCTTAAGGAATCGGCTGCAGCCGCCGATATCAGGTGCGAGTACCCATGACCAGCTGGCGATGCACCCCGAACTCGAAGCCGTACTGAGCCATTGCCGCAACCTGCCTTCGCCGCCGGCGATCGCATTGCGCATCATCGAGCTGGCCCAGCAACCGGACGCCGACCTGGGCGCGACGGCCGACGTCATCGCCAAGGACAGCGCGCTCAGCTCGCGCATGCTGCGCATCGCCAATTCGCCGCTGTACGCCAACCGCCGCCAGGTGGCGACCCTGGGCCAGGCGCTGACCCTGCTCGGCCTGAACGCCACGTTGAGCCTGGCCCTGGGCTTCTCGCTGAGCCGCACCATGCAAGGCCCGCACGACCGCGACGAACACCAGATCCTCTGGCGGCGCAGCGCGCTGGCCGCGCTGGCCGCGCGCCTGCTCGGCGAACAGGCCGGACTGGCGCAGCTGGAGGAACTGATGCTGGCCGGATTGCTGCAGGACATCGGCGCGCTGGCCCTGCTGCAGGTCAGGCCGGACGACTATCGCGCCCTGCTGCGCGCAGCCGGCGATCCGGACGAGCGCCTGCGGCTCGAGCGCGAAACGCTGGGCGGCGACCACGGTGAAATCGGCGCGTGGCTTGCCTGCCGCTGGAACCTGCCCCCTTACCTGCAGCAGGCGATCCGCGCCAGCGAATCGCAGGTAGACGACGGCAGCCGCTTCGACGCCTGCATCGCCGTTTCCGGCCTCGTCGCCGACCTGTGGCTGGCCGTCGGCGAGGACTGGACCCGGATCGCGCACCAGCGCGCGATGGCCGCCGCCCGCGACCGGCTCGGCCTGGACCAGGCCCGGTTCGATACCCTGATCACGCGCATGTCCGACGCCCTGCCCGACATCGACACGTTGTTCGACGTGCGCATCGTGCAGCCGGAACACATCGACGCGATCATCGAGCACGCCCACGAGCTGCTGGTCCTGCGCAACCTGCGGGAGATCCAGGACACCATCCAGGCGCGCAGCGAAGCCAGCGCCGCCCAGGAGCGCGCGCACCAGCTGACGGAACTGGCGCTGCGCGACCCGCTCACCGGCGTATACAACCGGATCCAGCTGGAGGACGTGCTGGAGCGCGAGTTCGAGGCCTCCGTCCGCCTCAACGTGCCGCTGACCCTGGCCTTCATCGACCTGGACGACTTCAAGCAGATCAACGACCAGTACGGCCACCTGGTCGGCGACCAGGTGCTGAGCGAGTTCGCCCAGACGCTGTCGCGCCTGCTGCGCAGCGCCGACCTGATCGCCCGCTACGGCGGCGAGGAATTCCTGGTCGTGCTGAGCAACTCCGGCACCGATGCCGCGCTGGCGGTGATCCAGCGCATCCTCGACGAGATCTCGCGCACCCCGATGACCACCGTCAACGGGACGCCGCTGTACGTGACCTTCTCCGCCGGACTGGCCACCCAGGGCGGGCACGAACGGTTCGAAAGCGCGCGCGACCTGCTGAAGGCCGCGGACGAAGCCCTGTACGGAGCCAAGCGCCAGGGCCGCAACCGGGTGGCGCCGCGCGAGCCAACGGCCGCGGACTGCTGACGCATCGCCGTCGTGCACGGCGGCAATATTGGCGTGCTGGTCGAGGGCGGCGGCGCCAACCTGGCCCACGGCCTGATCTATGGCACCTGTCCGGGCACCGTGACTTTGCCAGATGACTATCGCGACGGCCTGGATCACGCAGGCAGGATGGCGACGGCCGCTCCGACATCCTCCGGCGCTACTCGACCATCCCGGCCAACGTCATCTGGGGATCGGGCAACACGGCCCTCGGCGGAATCCAACGCCTCGCCGTCGGAAAGTCCAGAACTACGACACCAGGGCAAAGCCCATCTGACGTAGGCCCTCCGTCGCCCCCACGAGGAACCCTCGGGCGGCAGCAGGTTTCCGGGCGCTGCGCGGAAAACGCGGCGGCCTTCGGCTAGAATTCCAGCGTTTACCTGCCGGAGCCGTCCATGCCACCACTCGCCTACCGCCGCGTCCTCCTCAAACTCTCGGGCGAGGCGCTGATGGGCGAAGAGGATTACGGGATCGATCCGAAGGTCATCGGCCGGCTGGCGCGCGAGGTGATCGAGGCGCAGCAGGCCGGGGCCGAGGTCGGCGTGGTGGTCGGCGGCGGCAACATCTTCCGCGGCGCGGGGCTGGCGGCCGGCGGCATGGACCGGGTGACCGGCGACCAGATGGGCATGCTGGCCACCGTGATCAACGCGCTGGCGATGCAGGACGCGCTGGAGAAGCTCGGCGCCCGCGCGCGGGTGATGAGCGCGATCAAGATCAACGACGTCTGCGAGGACTACATCCGCCGGCGTGCGATCCGGCACCTGGAGAAGGGCCGGATCGCGATCTTCGCCGCCGGCACCGGCAACCCGTTCTTCACCACCGACTCGGGCGCGGCGCTGCGCGCGATCGAGATCGGCGCCGACCTGCTGCTCAAGGCGACCAAGGTCGACGGGGTGTACGACAAGGACCCGAACAAGCACGCCGACGCGGTGCGCTTCGACAGCCTGAGCTACGACGAGGTCCTCTCGCGCGACCTGCAGGTGATGGACACCGCCGCGTTCGCGCTGTGCCGCGACAGCGACCTGCCGCTGCGCATCTTCGACATGGGCCAGCCGGGCGTGCTGCTGCGCATCCTCCGGGGCGAGCCGATCGGGACGCTGGTGCGCGGGCGCGGTTGAGGCTCACGCACCAAGAGGGGAACGGCGGCGGACGGTTGCCCCCTCCCCAACCCTCCCCGCGGGCGGGTGAGAGGGCTAAAAGCAGCGGCTTCCGACTCCCTTCCCCGCGCTGGAGTGGCGGCAACTCCGCCACGGGAGCCCGCTCCGGGGCCCGCAACCGCCGCACCGCCTATAATCCCGCAGCTAAGCCCAGAGGACACCGGAGCCGGCGATGCTCAACGAGATCAAGAAAGACGCCCAGACCCGCATGGCCAAGAGCGTCGATGCGCTGCGCCACACGCTGGTGAAGGTCCGGACCGGGCGCGCGTCGACGGCCCTGGTCGAACACCTGAAGGTGAACTACTACGGTTCGGACATGCCGCTGAGCCAGGTGGCCAGCGTCGCGGTCAGCGATGCGCGGACCCTCACGATCACCCCTTGGGAGAAGCAGATCGTGGGCGCGGTCGAGAAGGCGATCCTCGCCTCCGACCTCGGACTGACCCCGAACACCGCCGGCACCACGATCCGCCTGAACCTGCCGGCGCTGACCGAGGAGCGCCGCAAGGAGCTGTCCAAGGTGGTGCACGGCGAGGGCGAGGATGCCAAGGTCGCGATCCGCAACATCCGCCGCGACGCGATCCAGCAAGTCAAGGAACTGCTCAAGGAGAAGCAGATCTCCGAGGACGACGAGCGCCGCAGCGAGGACGAGATCCAGAAGATCACCGACAAGGCGATCAAGGACGTCGACGAGGTGGTCAAGGGCAAGGAACAGGAACTGATGACGGTCTGAAGGGCCGGGAATCGAGAACGGGGAATGGGGAATCGAGACCCCTCCCGTCACGTCACGCAGCTGGCAGCGATGCACACGGACCGCACTTGAACGATTCCCGATTCCCGATTCCCGATTCCCGGGTCCCGCGGCACGTTGCGATCATCATGGACGGCAACGGCCGCTGGGCCGCGCGGCGCCGCCGCCCGCGCGCCATCGGCCATCGCGCCGGCGCCCGCGCCGTCAACGTCTGCATCGATTTCTGCCTCGAACAGGGCATCGGGGCGCTGACGCTGTTCGCCTTTTCCAGCGAGAACTGGGGCCGGCCCGAGGAAGAGGTCGGCGCGCTGATGAAGCTGTTCCTCGCCGCGCTCGACCGCGAGGTGGAGGAACTGCACCGCCGCGGCGTGCGGGTGCGCTTCATCGGCGAGCGCGGGCGCTTCCCTGCCGACATCCGTGCCCGCATGCAGGCGGCCGAGGCGCTGACCCGCGGCAACGCACGCCTGGCGCTGTCGATCGCCGCCAGCTACGGCGGACGCCAGGACATCGCGACGGCCGCCCGTTCGCTGGCCGAGGACGTTGCCGCCGGCCGGCTGCGTCCGGACCAGATCGACGAGGCCGCGGTCGCCGCCCGCGTCGCGCTGGCCGACCTGCCGGCGCCGGACCTGTTCATCCGCACCGGCGGCGACTGCCGGATCAGCAATTTCCTGCTGTGGCAGCTGGCCTACACCGAACTCTGGTTCACCGAGACCCTGTGGCCCGAACTCGACGCCGCGACGCTGCACGAGGCGATCCGCGCCTTCGGCGCGCGCGAACGGCGCTTCGGCCTGACCGGTGAACAAATCGCCACGCTCGCCCGGCCCAACCAGAACGGGAGTTCCCCGCCTTGACCCGTACCCGCGTGCTCGCCGCACTGCTGATGGCCCCGCTGGCGATCGCCGGCGTGCTGCTGCTGCCGACGCCCTGGCTGGTCGCGCTGGCGGCGATCGTGTTCCTCGCCGCGTTGTGGGAGTGGTTCCGGCTCTCGGACATCGACGACACCCTGCAGCGCACCCTGCTGCTGCTGGCCAACCTGCTGCTGATGGCGGCGCTGGTCTGGGCCTCGCCCACGGGCAGCGGCGGCTCGCTGGTGCTGTTCAAGCTGCTCAGCATGATCGGCGTGATCTGGTGGCTGCTGGCGGTCCTGTGGCTGCGCCGCTACGACTTCGCCTCCGACCACGACACCCATGCGCGCGTGTTCAAGCTCGCCGCGGGCACGCTGGCGGTGGTGCCGGCCTGGTGCGCGCTGGCGGTGCTCCACGCCGGCGACCCCGCGCCCACCGCCTGGCCGCTGGTGCCGCAGGGCCACGTCTGGCTGCTGACCGCGCTGATGATCGTCTGGGCGACCGACACCGGCGCCTACTTCGCCGGCCGCCACTTCGGCGGCAAGTGGTTCGGGGGCCGGAAAATGGCGCCGCGGATCAGCCCCAACAAGACCATCGAGGGCCTGCTGGGCGGCATCGCGCTGGGCGTGGCGGTGGCGATGGCGATGGCACCGCTGGCCGGCGCAAGCGTCGCGCAGCTGCCGCTGGTGGCGCTGGCGGCGCTGGCGACGGTGCTGGCCTCGGTGGTCGGCGACCTGTTCGAGAGCCTGCTCAAGCGCCACGTCGGCGCCAAGGATTCGGGCACGCTGATCCCGGGCCACGGCGGCGTGCTCGACCGGCTCGACAGCGTGCTCGCCGCCCTGCCCGTGTTCGCCGTCGCGAAGATCTGGCTGGGGTTCTGAGCGGATGATCGAAGCAATGCTGCGGTCGTTCAGTGTCCGGGCTGCGGGAACCTGCCGGATCGGGACCGGGGACCGGGGACCGGGGACCGGGAATGGCAAAGGCAACAGCGCCGGCATCCCGGAAGGACGGCGATCGAGCGCCTTCCCAACAGCCCGCCCCTTCCCCGCTTTTCCCCGGTCCCCGGTCCCCGGTCCCCGGTCCCATAAAGTTACAAACGCCGCCTCCCCCGGAGCCCCCCCATGACGCGCCGCGTCGCAGTCCTCGGCGCCACCGGCTCGATCGGTACCTCGGCGCTCGACGTCATCGCCCGCCACCCCGACGCGCTGCGCGTCGGCGTGCTGGCCGCGGGCGGCAACGTCGAGGCGCTGCTGGCGCTGTGCGCGACGCACCAGCCCGACCACGCGGTGATCGGCGACGCGGCCGGCCTGCCGCGCCTGCAGTCGGGCCTGCGCAGCGCCGGGCTCGCCACCCAGGCGCATGCAGGGCCGGAGGCGCTGTGCGCGCTGGTCGCGGGCGAGGCCTGCGACACCGTGGTCGCGGCCATCGTCGGCGCGGCCGGGCTCGATTCCACGCTGGCGGCCGCGCGCGCCGGCAAGCGGCTGCTGCTGGCGAACAAGGAATCGCTGGTGCTGGCCGGCGAACTGCTGATCCGCACCGCGCGCGAGGCCGGCGCCACGATCGTGCCGATCGACAGCGAGCACAACGCGATCTTCCAGTGCCTGCATGGGCGCGACGCCGGCAGCGACGTGCGCCGCATCACCCTGACCGCCTCCGGCGGCCCGTTCCGCGGCCGCAGCCGCGCCGAACTGGCCGGCGTCACCCCGGCCGAGGCGGTGGCGCATCCGAAGTGGTCGATGGGGCCGAAGATCTCGGTCGATTCGGCGACGCTGATGAACAAGGGCCTGGAGCTGATCGAGGCCCACCACCTGTTCGGCCTGCCGGACGCGCGCCTGGACGTGCTGGTGCACCCGCAGAGCCTGGTGCACTCGCTGGTCGAGTTCGTCGACGGCTCCACCCTGGCCCAGCTCGGCCTGCCGGACATGCGGACCTCGCTCGCGGTGGGGCTGGGATGGCCGCAGCGGATCCCCTCGGGCGTCGGCGCGCTGGACCTCGCCGCCCACGGCCGGCTCGATTTCGAGCCCCCCGACCTGGACACCTTTCCCTGCCTGCACCTCGCCCGCGAGGCGCTGCGGGCCGGCGGCAGCGCGCCGGCCATGCTGAACGCGGCGAACGAAACGGCGGTTTCAGCCTTTCTTCAGGGCCGGATCGGTTTCCTGTCCATTGCCGCGCTGGTGGAAGACACCCTCGCGGCGATCGCGGTCCAGGCGGCGGAATCGCTGGCGGCGCTCGGCGACGCCGACGCGCGCGCGCGGCGCCATGCCGAACATGCCATTGCCACGGGTGCCATCCGATGAGCCGTTCCCATGACTGAGTTCCTCGGCTCCGCCTGGTGGCTGATCGTCAGCCTCGGCATCCTGGTGACCATCCACGAGTTCGGCCACTTCTGGGTCGCGCGCCGCTGCGGGGTGCGGGTGCTGCGCTTCTCGATCGGCTTCGGCGGCGCGCTGTGGAAGCGCTTCGCCAAGGATGGCACCGAGTACCGCATCGCCGCGATCCCGCTCGGCGGCTACGTGAAGATGCTCGACGAGCGCGAGGCCGACGTGCCCGCCGCCGAGCTGTCGCAGGCCTTCAACCGCCAGAACGTGTGGAAGCGCATCGCCATCGTCGCCGCCGGCCCGGCCGCGAACCTGCTGCTGTGCTTCGGGCTGCTGTGGGCGATGTTCGTGATCGGCCGCCCGGACTACGCGCCGGTGCTCGGCCCGGGCACCGGCATCGCCGCCGACTCCGGCCTGCGCGCGGGCGACCGCGTGCTCGCGGTCGGCGGCCGCGAGACGCCGACCTGGATGGAACTGCAGATGGCGCTGCTGCCGGCCGCGCTCGACCGCGCCGACGTGCCGCTGCGGGTCGCCGACGCACAGGACAACGAGCGCCTGGTTTCGCTGCGCCTGTCGGCGCTGCCCGACGGCTTCGACCAGCGCCAGGTCATCCGCAGCATCGGCCTGGTGCCGCGCCACTTCACGATCCCCGCGAACATCGGCCGGGTCCTGCCCGACGGCGCGGCCTGGGGCACGCTGGCCGAGGGCGACCGGATCACCGCGATCGACGGCCGCCGGGTCGAGCGCTTCGAGGACATCGGCCCCCTGGTGCAGTCCCTGGGCGAACGCGGCGGCGACGCGATGGTCGAGGTCACCCGCGACGGCGACCGGCTCGCCTTCCCGCTGCAGCCGCGCGAGATCACCGACGCGCAGGGCCAGCGGCGCTGGGTGCTGGGCATCGAGGCCCCGGGCAGCATCGAGCTGCCGCCCAAGGACGCCCTGCAGCGCTACGGCCCGGTCGCCGCGGTCCCGGCCGCGGCCCGCGAGGTCGGCCACCTCACCGGCCAGCTGTTGGGCATGATCCAGCGCGCCTTCGCCGGCCGGCTGGCGCTGGAGAACACCGTCGCCGGCCCGCTGACCATCGCCCGCGCCACCAACGCCTACGCCAGCCAGGGCGTGGCCTGGTACCTGACCATCCTCGCCCTGCTGTCGCTGAGCATCGCCATCCTCAACCTGCTGCCGATCCCGCTCTTGGACGGGGGGCACCTGTTGTATTACCTTATCGAGTTGGTCAAAGGCAGTCCGTTAAGCGAACGTGCGATGGCCGCCGGGCAGTATGTGGGCCTGGTGCTGTTGGCTAGCTTGATGGGCCTGGCGTTCTACAACGACATCCTGCAGCTGGTGCGCTGATGCCCTGCCTTCCGACCGCCATTGCGCCAGCAATGGAGCTCTTCCCCAATCCGGACCGATCGATGACGCGTACCCCTGCCCGCCGCCTGCTCGCACTCGCCCTCGCGACCGCCATCGCACCCGCCTGGGCCCAGCAGGTCGATCCGCAGGCCGCGTTCGCGGTGCCGGAGCCCGCCGCCGCGCCGCAGTTCGTCCCGGGCGCCGGGAGTTTCACCGTCAGCGACATCCGCATCGACGGCCTGCAGCGCATCGGCGCCGGCACGGTGTTCACCTACCTGCCGATCGAGCGCGGCGACACCATCAACCAGACCCGCATCGGCGAGGCGGTGCGCGCGCTGTACCGCACCGGCTTCTTCGAGGACATCCAGGTCGGCCGCCAGGGCGACATCCTCGTCATCGCGGTCCGCGAGCGCCCGGCGATCAACAAGCTGACGCTGACCGGCAACAAGGACATCAAGACCGAGGACCTGACCAAGGGCCTGGCCGACATCGGCCTGTCCGAGGGCGAGACCTTCGACCGCCTCGCGCTCGACCGCGTCACCCAGGAACTGACCCGCCAGTACAACAACCGCGGCAAGTACAACGTCCAGATAAGTCCCACCGTCTCGCCGCTGGACCGCAACCGTGTCGACGTCACCATCGACGTCAAGGAAGGCAAGGCGGCCAAGATCCGCCACGTCAACCTGATCGGCAACGAGACCTTCGAGCAGGAGGACCTGACCGACAGTTGGGAGTCGCGCGAGAGCAACTGGCTCAGCTGGTACCGCCGCGACGACCAGTACTCGAAGGAGAAGCTGTCGGGCGACCTGGAGAAGCTGCACAACTACTACCTCGACCGCGGCTACGTCGACTTCAGCATCGACAGCACCCAGGTCTCGATCAGCCCCGACAAGCGCGACATGTACCTCTCCGCCGGCATGACCGAGGGCGAGGTCTACAGGATCTCGTCGGTCGAGGTCACCGGTGACACGGTGCTGCCGAAAGAAGACGTCGAGCGGCTGGTGCTGGTGAGGGAGGGACAGGTCTTCTCGCGCGCGCTGCTCGAGGTGACCTCGGACGCGATCACCGCGACGCTGGGCAACATCGGCTACGCCTTCGCCCAGGTCAACCCGATTCCGGAGGTGAACCGCGAGGACCGCACCGTCGGCATCAAGCTGCAGGTCGTGCCCGGTCCGCGCGTGAACGTGCGCCGGATCGTGTTCAAGGGCAACAGCCGCACATCCGACGAGGTGATGCGCCGCGAGATGCGCCAGTTCGAGGGCGCGTGGTACTCGCAGGCCGCGGTGGACCGATCCAAGGTGCGCCTGCAGCGATTGGGCTACTTCGAGTCGGGCAGCGTCAACGTCGAGACCCAGCTGGTGCCGGGCAGCAACGACGAGGTCGACGTCGTCTTCAGCGTGACCGAGACCACCTCGGGCAGCTTCGTGTTCGGCGTCGGCTATTCGCAGCTGGCCGGCGTGACCACGTCGGTGCAGCTGTCGCAGAACAACTTCCTCGGCAGCGGCAACCGCGTGTCGGTCGAGGCGCAGCGCAACGTCTACCTGCAGCGCTACGCGTTCTCGTTCATGAACCCCTATTTCACCGACGAGGGCCTGTCGCTCGGCTACAACCTGTGGTGGCGCGAGTTCGACAACTCCGAGTTCAACACCGCGCAGTACTCCTCCACCAACGCCGCGATGCAGATGATCCTCGGCCTGCCGATCACCGAGTCGGACACGATCTCGGCGCTGGTCGGCATCGACCGCAACCAGATCTTCGCCTGGCGCGGTGCGTCGCCGGACTCGATCGTCGACTACATCGACGCGATCGGCACCCGCACCTTCCACGCCTGGCGCTCGGAATTCGCGTGGGCGCGCGATTCGCGCAACGACTACCTGCAACCCACGCGCGGCACGCTGCAGCGCGTGTCGCTGGAAACCACCCTGCCCGGCTCGACCGTCGAGTACTACAAGGTCAACTACGAGTTCTCCAAGTACTGGCCGATCAACCGCGCGTTGGTGCTGAACACGCGCTTCGAACTCGGCTACGGCGACAGCTACGGCGACGACACCTACCGCACGTTCTGCCGCTCGCCCGGCGGCCAGCCGCTGCCGCCGCCCGGCAGCACCGCGCCGGACGACATCGAAGCCGCCGACGGCGGCGAATGCGCCGACGGCACCGTCTTCAGCAGGACCCTGGTCGCGACCGGCCTGCCGTTCTTCGAGAACTTCTACGCCGGTGGCGCGCGCTCGGTGCGCGGCTTCCGCGACAATACGCTCGGCCCGCGCGAGTCCGCCTTCAACAGCAGCTACCTGCAGCCGATCGGCGGATCGCTCAAGACGGTCGGCTCGCTGGAGATGTTCTTCCCGCAGCTGATCAAGTCGCCGGCGGCGCGCGTGTCCGCGTTCGTCGACTTCGGCAACGTGTTCCGCAACGTCGATGCGTTCGAGACCAGCGAGTTGCGCGCCTCCGCCGGCATCGCGCTGATGTGGCGCGCGCCGGTGGGGCCGATCTCGATCAGCTACGCATACCCGCTCCGCAGCCAGGACGCGCTCCGCAACTCGGATGGCCAGTTGATCCAGCAGGGCGACGAGCTGGAACGCCTGCAGTTCACCTTCGGCGGCGCGTTCTGACGCGCCCGGGCCGATGCCGCGCCGTGGCTTCCAGGTCTCCGCGGGGGAACTCGCCGAACGCTTCGGCCTTGCGCTGCACGGCGACGCGGCGCGCCTGATCGACGGCGTCGGCACGCTCGCCGGCGCCGGCCCGACCCAGCTGTCGTTCCTCGCCAACCCGAAATACCGCGGCCAGCTCTCCGGCTCCCGCGCCGGAGTGGTGGTCTTGCGCGCGGGCGATGCCGAGGGGCACGACCGCGACGTGCTGGTCGCCACCGATCCCTACGTCGCCTATGCGCGGATCGCGGCGCTGTTCGAGCCGGTCGCGGCGCTGGAGGCCGGCATCCATCCCACCGCGGTCGTGCATCCCGATGCCCGCGTCGAACCGGGGGCGGCCATCGGCCCGCTCGCCAGCGTCGGCGCGCGCAGCCGGGTCGCCGCGGGCGCCAGCGTCGGCCCGGGTTGCGTGATCGGCGAGGACTGCGAGGTCGGCGCCGGCAGCACGCTGGTGGCGCGGGTCACCCTGGTCAGGCGCGTGACGCTCGGCCAGCGCGTGCTGGTGCACCCGGGCGCGGTACTGGGCGCCGACGGGTTCGGCATCGCGCTGGATCGCAGCGGCGGCGGCGAACCGCACTGGATCAAGGTGCCCCAGCTCGGCGGCGTGCGCGTCGGCGACGACTGCGAGATCGGTGCCAACACCACCATAGACCGCGGCGCGCTCGAGGACACGATCCTCGAGCACGACGTCCGCCTCGACAACCAGATCCAGGTCGCCCACAACGTGCGCATCGGTGCACACACCGCGATGGCCGGCTGCGTGGCCGTGGCCGGCAGCACCACGATCGGGCGATACTGCATGATCGGCGGCGCGGCCGGCATCGCCGGGCACCTGGAGATCTGCGACCGGGTGGTCGTCACCGCGATGAGCCTCGTGACCCACTCGATCCGGGAACCCGGGGAGTATTCTTCCGGGACTCCGCTGATGGACAGCCGCAGCTGGCGCAGGAACGCCGTCCGCTTCAAGCAGCTCGATGCACTGGCAAGGCGGGTGGGAACGCCTTCGAAGGGAGAAGAATGAACCAGCCGGTTTCGCTACCGATCGACATCAACGGCATCCACGAGCTGTTGCCGCACCGCTTCCCGTTCCTGCTGATCGACCGCGTGGTCGAGGCCGAGCCGGGCAAGCGCGTGCTCTGCTACAAGAACGTGAGCGGCAACGAACACTTCTTCCAGGGCCACTTCCCGGCGCAGCCGGTGATGCCGGGGGTACTGGTGATCGAGGCGCTGGCGCAGGCTGGCGGCGTGCTGAGCCAGCTGACCCACGGCGGCGGGCTCGAGGGCCGCCTGTCGTACCTGGTCAAGGTCGACAACGCGAAGTTCTCGCGCATGGTGGTGCCGGGCGACCGGCTCGACCTCGAGGTCGAGATCAGGCGCGAGATCCGCAACATGACCCTGTACGCCGGAGTCGCGCACGTCGACGGCCAGCAGGTCGCCTGCGCGGAGATCCTCTGCGCCGAGGTGCGCGCCTGACATGGCGGCCGCCGGCATCCATCCCACCGCAGTCGTCGATCCGGCGGCCCGGCTCGGCGAAGGGGTCTCGGTCGGCGCATTCACCTTCATCGGCCCCGGGGTCGAGATCGGCGACGGCACCTCGATCGGCCCGCACTGCAGCGTGCACGGTCCGACCCGCATCGGCCGCGACAACCGCATCCTCGGCCACGCCGCGATCGGCGGCGAGCCGCAGGACAAGAAATTCCGCGGCGAGCGCGTCGAACTGGCCATCGGCGACCGCAACCTGGTCCGCGAGTTCGTGACCCTCAATCGCGGCACCGGCGATGGCGGCGGCATCACCCGGGTCGGCAACGACAACTGGCTGCTCGCCTACACCCACGTCGCGCACGACTGCGACATCGGCGACCACTGCGTGTTCTCCAACAACGCCACGCTCGCCGGCCACGTCATCGTCGGCGACCACGTGATCCTCAGCGGCTTCGCCGGCGTGCACCAGTTCTGCCGCATCGGCGCGCACGCCTTCATCGGCATGGGCGCGTTCGTCAACGGCGACGTGCCGCCGTTCCTGATGGTCGCCCAGGACAAGTACGCGCGCCCGCGCGGCATCAACGCCGAAGGCCTGAAGCGGCGCGGCTTCGACGCCGGCCGCATCTCCAGCATCCGTCGCGCCTACCGCGCCCTGTACATGGGCGACGCGAAGCTGGACGAGGCCAAGGCCGAACTGGAGGAGATCGCCGCCGCCGGCAGCGCGGACGTGCGCGCGATGCTGGACTTCATCGAGAGCGGCGAACGGCCGCTGTTGCGATGAAGCCGGGATTCGGGATTCGGGACTCGGGATTGGGAAAGGCGAAAGATGGTATCGCCGCAGGCCCAGTCCCGAATCCCGAATCCCCAATCCCGAATCCCTCGACCAGCCCGACGCTCCGCGTCGGGCTGGTCGCCGGCGAAGCCTCCGGCGACCTGCTCGGCGCCGGACTGGTGGAGCAGTTGCGCGCGCGCTTTCCCGATGCGGAGTTCGCCGGCGTCGGCGGTGCGGCGATGCGCGCAGCCGGGGTCGAGACCTGGCACGACGCCTCCGAACTCGCGGTGATGGGCCTGAGCGAGGTGCTGCGGCACCTGCCGCGGCTGCTGTCGCTGCGCCGTGGGCTGCGCAGGCGCCTGCTCGACTGGCGGCCGGACGTCTTCGTCGGCGTCGACGCGCCCGACTTCAACCTCGGCCTCGAGCGCGCGCTCAAGCGCCGCGGCGTGCGCACCGTGCACTACGTCAGCCCGTCGGTCTGGGCCTGGCGCGAGGCGCGCGCGGCGAAGATCGGCCGCAGCGCCGACCGCGTGCTGTGCCTGTTCCCGATGGAACCGGCCATCTACGCCAGGCACGGCGTCGACGCGCGCTTCGTCGGCCATCCCATGGCCGACGCGATGCCGCTCAATCCCGATCGCCGCCGCGCGCGCGCCGAACTCGGCCTCGACGACGAGGCGCCGGTGCTGGCGGTGCTGCCGGGGTCGCGCCTGGGCGAGATCGAACGGCTCGGCGCGATCTTCCTCGAAGCGGCCGCGCGCGTCGCCGCGCAGGTGCCCGGCCTGCAGGTCGTGATTCCCGCCGCCACGCCCGCCTGCCGCGACGCCATCGCGCGCCTGCTCTCCGATTCCCGGCTCCCCCTTCCCCGTTCCCTGCTCCTCGATGGTCAGGCGCGCGGGGCGATGACCGCCGCCGACGTCGTCCTGCTCGCCTCGGGCACGGCGACGCTCGAGGCCATGCTCGCCAAGCGGCCGATGGTGGTCGGCTACCGCATCGCGTCCAGCACCTACCGCGTCGTGAAGACGCTCGGCCTGCTGAAGGTCGACCGCTATGCGCTGCCCAACGTGCTCGCCGGAAGCACCATCGCGCCGGAACTGATGCAGGACGAGTGCACGCCGGAGAACCTCGCCGCCGCGGTGCTGGCCTGGTTCGCCGATCCCGCGGCGGCGACGGCGCTTGAACCGGTCTATCGCGACCTGCACCTCGCGCTGCGCCGCGACGCCTCGGCATCGGCCGCGGACGCGGTCGCCGAACTCGCGCGGGAAGCACGGTGAGCCTGCTGGTCGCCGGCATCGACGAGGCCGGCCGCGGTCCGCTCGCGGGGCCGGTGGTGGTCGCCGCGGTGATCCTCGATCCCGCGCGCCCGATCGAGGGGCTGAACGACTCGAAGAAGCTGACGGAGAAGCGGCGCGAGGCGCTGTATCCGCTGATCGTCGAACGCACGCTCGCGCATCGCATCGAGTTCGTTGCCTGCGACGAAATCGATGCGCTCAACATCCTGCAGGCGACGCTGCTCGGCATGCGGCGCGCGCTGTGCGCACTGTCGCCGGCGGCGCAGCTGGCGCGCATCGACGGCAACCGCCTGCCGAAGGACCTGCCCTGCCGCGCGGAAGCGCTGGTCGGCGGCGACGGGCTCGATCCGGCGATCATGGCGGCGTCGATCCTGGCCAAGGTGGCGCGTGATCGGGTGATGTTTGCGCTGCACGGGCAGTATCCGCACTACGGCTTCGACCGGCACAAGGGCTATCCCTCGCCGCTGCACCTGGCGGCGCTGCGCGAGCACGGGCCATGCCCACAGCATCGCCGCAGTTTCGCGCCGGTGCAGCAATCCCTGCGGCGGTAACGTCGGCTGTTTTGTGGCCGGGCGCGTGGCGATGCGTTCGTCATCACCTCGACGGCAAGTCCTGTCCGGCGCGGTTTCGACCGCCACAAGGGCTACCCTCGTCGCTGCACCTGGCGGCGCTGCGCGAACACGGGCCGTGTCCGCAGCATCGGCGCAGTTTCGCGCCGGTGGCGCAACTGATGCTGGTCTGAAGGTGGTCCTGCGTTGAAGAGCATTACCCTGGGGACGAATGCAGCGACTTCGGTGGCCCCCACCCCAACCCTCCCCCGCAAGCGGGGGAGGGAGCAGAAGCGAAGCGGCGCTTGATACCCCCTCCCCCGTTTGCGGGGGAGGGTTGGGGTGGGGGCCCGCGGCGCCGATGCATGGCCGCAAGCGCAGACTCCCCGCCCGAATCGGCCCACGCCACCTGCTTTTCACGCAGGGCCGTCCACCCCGTAGTTCCTCTGTCCCGGCACGGCAGGGCATCACTCCAGCGCGGCCAGCGCCTGTTCGAGGATGCGTGTCGGCGCCGCGTCGATGTTGATGGCCTGGACGTCGGCTTCGCCGCGTGGTGACTCCAGTGCATCGAACTGACTGTCGAGCAGCGACACCGGCATGTAGTGACCGCTGCGCGCGCGCATGCGCGCGGCGATCAGGTCGCGCCCGCCCTGCAGGAACAGGAAGCGCAGCGGCAGGCCGGCGTCGCGCAACATGTCGCGATGGCGACGGCGCAGGCCGGAGAAGGCCAAGGCAACGCGTTCGCCGGCGGCGATGCGCTGCTGCAGTTCGGCGGCGATGCGTTCCACCCAGGGCCGGCGCATGTCGTCGGTGAGCGGCTGGCCGCTGGCCATTCGCGCCTTCGCCTCGTCGCTGTGGAAATCGTCGGCGTCGAGGAAGGTCGCCGGCCACGCGCCGGCCAGCGCGCGCGCCAGCGTGGTCTTGCCGCTGCCCGACACGCCCATCACCACCGCCACGCGCACGCCGTCGCTCATGCCGGCAACTCCACGCGCACCGCATGGCGATGCCCGGCGCGGACGCTGGCGATCCGGCCGTCTTCGAGCCGCTGCCCGTCCACGATCACGATCGTCTGCGATATTCCCTGCACGCGCTCGATCTCCACGTCGAACTCCGCTCCACGAAACCGCCGCAGCGCGCGCGCGCGCGGCCAGTGCGAGGGCAGCTGCGGCGCGATGCGCAAGCCGTCGCCATCGCCGCGCAGGCCGAACAGCGATTCGACCAGGCAGCGGTACAGCCATGCCGCGGTGCCGGTGTTGAACAGCTGGCTGGAGCGTCCGGCGGTGCGCGGATGCAGCCGCCATGCGCCACGATAGTAGTTGGGCACGAACACCGGCAGCTGGCCGCGCTGCAGGCAATCGCCGGCATCGGGGCCCGACAGCATCGCGCGCAACGTGCGCCAGGCGCGGTCGGACTCGCCCACCGCGTACAGCGAGTGCAGCCAGAACGCGGCGGCATGGTTGTAGACCGCGCCGTTCTCCGCCGAGCCCGGGAACTTCTGCGTCAACCGGCCGACGTCCTCGCGCATGCCGGTGTACGGCGGGCCGAGCATGGCCACGCCGCAGGGCGACACCAGCTCCGCCTCGACCGCGGCGAGAAGGCGCCCGCGCCGGGTCTCGTCGGCGGCGCCGCTGAGCATCGCCCAGCTCTGCGGGTTGAGGTAGATGCGGCCCTCGTCGTCGGCACGCACGCCGAAGGCCACGCCGTCGTCGGTGATGCCGCGCGCGTACCAGTCCCCGTCCCACAGCCATGCGTTGACCGCGGCATTGAAGGCGTCGGCGCCTGCGCGGAATGCCGCGGCCTGCATGCTCCGCCCGTGTCGCCCGCAGATGCCGGCCCACAGCGCCAGCGCATGCGCGCTCGCCAGTGACAGCCAGCCGGAAACGCCGCGCCCCTTCCAGCCGACCATGTTCATCGGGTCGCACCAGTCGCCCTGCGCGATGTAGCTGAGCCCGCGGCCGTCGCGCTGATCGAGCAGCCACTGCATCGCGCGGTCGATGCGCTCGGCGACGGAGCCGGTCCAGCCCCCGCGGTCCACGACAGGCGTGTCCAGCAGCGCATCGTCTCCGGTTTCGTCCAGATAGGCCTGCAGGCACACCGGCAGCCACACGCAGTGGTCGGTGTGCGGCACCTGGTTGATGTACTTCAGCTCGGCGCCCTCGACCAGCAGGATGCCGTCGGGCATCGCGCCGCTGGGCTCCTGCTGCGACAGCGCGTGCAGGAAGGCCGCGCGCGCCGTGGCCGGCCGCAGGTAGGCCATGCCCATGTGGTCCTGCAGGTAGTTTCGCGTCTGCGGATCGGTGGTCAGGCGGTTGCAGTCGCCGTGGTAGTAGACCTGCCGCGGCAGCCAGTGGTTGGCGAAGTCGTCCAGCCACGGATCCGGCGTCTCGATGCGCAGGCAGCCGCGGCCTTCGTCGAGGTAGGCCGCGTAGCGCGCGGTCGCGTCGGCGAAGCCGTGCGCGGACAGGTGGCGTTCGCGCAGCGCCATGGTGTCCGCGTCGTCGTGCGCCGGCGCGAACAGGAAGCGGTATTCCTGCGATTCGTCCGGCGCCAGCGCGACGCTGTACTGCAGGGCCGCCGTGGGCGTCTCGTAGAGCGCGTCGCCGCAGGCCAGCCGCGCGGCACCGGTAATCGCGGATGGTGCGTTGAGCCCGCCCTCGCCTTCGAACGCCGCCTGGTTCGCCTCCCACGCGTCGGGCGCGCGCTCGTGCAGCAGCACCGTGAGGTCCTTGAAGTCGCGATTGCGGAAATAGTCCTCGACCTTCTGGTACGGGGTGACGCTGCTGCAGACGATGCCGCCGAGGTCGGCGCGATAGCCGCCGGACTGGTGCATCCACGACATGTAGCCGACAGGGAAATAGGGATACAGGCTGATCCTGCGCGGGCGACCGGAGATGTTGCGCACGCGCAGCGTCCACAGTTCGGCGACGTCGTCGACCGGCAGCGCGACGCCCAGTTCCACCCCGATCCCGTCGCAGCGCACGGTCCACGCCACGTCGCCCTGCCCGACCGAGAACGCGAACTCGTCCGGCGCCCGGTTCACCGGTGCATGCGGCGCCGAAAACAATACGCCGCTGTCCTCGTCCTTCACGTAGCAGTAGCGGCCGGGATGGTGCGCGTAGTACGGCTGCTCCGGCTGCATGAAGGTCTTCGCCTCCAGCGTCGGTGCATGCGCGTACTTCGCCGGTTCGGGCTGCATGAACTGCGCGGTGGCGTAGCCGCGGCAGTTGAGCTGCAGCAGCATGCGCCGGTTCCACAGGAAGCTGGAGGCTTGGGGCATCGCCGTCGGACTGCGCAGGACGCAGCGCCGGCCGCCCTCCTCGAATGAGCAGGGCGCCCCGCTCATGCCGCCGCGTCCCGCCGCGCCTGCAGGTCTGCCTGGACCCGTTCCAGCGCCGCGTCGTCCAGCGGATAGAAGCGCATCAGCCACGCCGCGACCAGTGCGACCACGCCGGGAATCACGGTCAGCAGCAGCGCGATGCCCTGCCGCGACGCATCCGACTGCGCCTCGTTGGCGACATAGCCCATCGCCGCCAGCACCCAGGCGATCGCCGCCGCGGCGAGCGCGCCGCCCAGCTTCTGCGAGAAGGTCGCAGCCGAGAACGTCATCGCGGTGGCGCGGCGCCCGGTCTTCCATTCGGTGTAGTCGGCGCAGTCGGCGTACATCGAGAACGCCAGCGGCGACTTCGGCCCCAGCAGCAGGCCGATCGCGGTATTGATCGCGAACAGCGCCCAGATCGCGTCCGGCGGCACGAAGTACATCGCGCAGCTGAGCACGCCGACGCCGGCCATCAGCCACATCAACAGGCGGCGCTTGTCGACGTAGCGGGTCATCACCGGCGTCAGCGCGGCGCCGACCGCCAGCGCCACCGAATACATGCCGAGGAAGGTGCCGGTCAGCTCCGGCCGGCCGACGTGGTATTTCAGGAAATACACCAGCGAGCCGCTGCGCATCACGATGGTCACCATGATCACCAGCGCCAGCACGAACAGCACCAGCCACGGCTTGTTGTGCAGCAGGTCGAGCAAATCCTGCTTCACCGCCGAGCGCTGCTGCGGCGGCGGCGCGATGCGCTCGCGCGTGGTCAGGAACACGGTGGCGAAGGTGGCGGTCGCGATCACGCCGTAGAGCGCCAGCGTGAGCTGCCAGCCCAGCGCCTCGTCGCCGCGCCCGAGCCATTGCACCAGGTCCAGCGTCAGCCAGTTGACCAGGGTAGTGCCGGCGAAGGCGGCGATGAAGCGGAAGCTGATCAGGGTGGTGCGCTGCTGGCTGTCGGCGGTCATCACGCCCGAGAGCGCGGAGTACGGCATCGACAGCACGGTGTAGGCCAGCATCATCAGGGTGAAGGTGGCATAGGCCCAGAGCAGCTTGCCGTCGGGATCGAGGTCGGGCACGGTCCAGGTCAGCACGCCGGTCAGCGCCAGCGGCAGCGCGCCCAGCAGCAGGTACGGGCGGAAGCGGCCCCAGCGCGTGCGCGTGCGGTCGGCGAGGGCGCCCATGAGCGGATCGGTCACCGCGTCCACCAGCCGGGTCACCAGGATCATGGTGCCGACCGCGGCCGCGGCCAGACCCATCACGTCGGTGTAGAAGATCAGCAGGAAGGCCGAGATGTTGGCCCAGTACAGGTTGAAACCGAAGTCGCCGATGCCGTAGCCGGCCTTCTCGCGCAGCGGCAGGATCGCGCCGGCCGCATGTGGTCCGCCCGGCTGCGCCGTGGCCTTGTCGTTGCCCATGTCCCTCCCCGTGGCGCCGCGTCCCGTCTGCGGGGGCGTCCGGCCGTCGCTGCGGCGTGGTAGCGCTATCAAGAGTGCCGGCAACGGGGGGCGAAGGCAAACCTGGTTGCCATGGTTCCAGGGCACCGTTGTTCCGGCGGAGGGCGGATGGGCTGGGTGGGAACGGGGGAATGTCGCTATCGGCGGCCCCCACCCCAGCCCTCCCCCGCAAGCGGGGGAGGGGGCCAAAAGCCGCGGCCTCCTGCTCCCTCCCCGCCTGCGGGGAGGGCTGGGGTGGGGGCCCGCCCTCCGATTCCTGTCCCGGCATGAAGCGATGCCCTGCCGCTCCGCCAATGCCGCCATGTCAAGCCTTGTCCGCACCGCCGCCGGCACCTACCCTGCCCTTGCCCGCCTGCACTGGCCACGATGTCCTCCCGCTTCGTCCATCTCCACGTCCACAGCGAGTACTCGCTGGCCGACTCGACGATCCGCATCCCGGATCTCGTGAAGCGCTGCGCCGAGCACGGCCAGCCGTCGGTCGCGATCACCGACCGCAACAACCTGTTCTCGCTGGTGAAGTTCTACCGGGCGGCCGAGGGCGCCGGGGTCAAGCCGCTCGCCGGCGCCGACGTGATGGTCGCCGAGGGCGGCGACCCCGCCTGGCCGCTCACCCTGCTGTGCCGCGACCGCGAGGGCTACCTGAGCCTGTCGCGCCTGCTCACGCGGGCGTGGATGCAGGGCCACCGCCACGACGGCGTGGTCGTGCGCCCCGAATGGCTGGGCGAGGACGCCGCCGGCCTGTTCGCCATCGCCGGTCGCCACAGCCGCGCCGGCCAGCTGTTCGCCGGCGGCCGCGACGACCTCGCCACGGCCTGGCTGGGCGACCTGCAGCGCGCCTACGGCGAGCGCTGTTTCCTCGAACTCACCCGCTGCGGGCTCGACGGCGAGGCCGAGTTCAACGGCTTCGCGCTGCAGGCCTCCAGCGCGCGCGGCATCCCGGTGGTCGCCAGCAATGACGTGCGCTTCCTCGACGCCGAGGGCTTCGAGGCGCACGAGGCCCGCGTGTGCATCGCATCGGGCCGCGTGCTCGACGATCCCAAGCGCCCGAAGGACTATTCGCCCGGGCAGTACCTCAAGTCCAGCGAGGAGATGGCGGCGCTGTTCGCCGACGTGCCTGACGCGATCGACAACACCGTCGCGCTCGCGCAGCGCTGCAACCTCGAACTGCGCCTGGGCACCTACTACCTGCCGGCGTTCCCGGTGCCGTCCGACGAGACGCTGGACAGCTGGATCCGCAAGGAAGCGCGCGACGGCCTCGCGCAGCGGCTGCTCAAGCACCCGCTGGCGCCCGGCCACACGCGCCAGAGCTACGACGAGCGGCTGGAGCGCGAGCTCGACGTCATCATCACGATGGGCTTCCCCGGCTACTTCCTGATCGTCGCGGACTTCATCAACTGGGCCAAGGACCACGGCATCCCGGTCGGCCCGGGCCGCGGCTCCGGCGCCGGCTCGCTGGTGGCCTGGGCGCTGGGCATCACCGACCTCGACCCGCTGCCCTACGACCTGCTGTTCGAGCGCTTCCTCAACCCCGAACGCGTGTCGATGCCGGACTTCGACATCGACTTCTGCATGGACCGCCGCGACGAGGTGATCGACTACGTCGCCGGCAAGTACGGCCGCGACCGCGTCAGCCAGATCATCACCTACGGCACGATGGCGGCGAAGGCGGTGCTGCGCGACGCCGGCCGCGTGCTCGGCTATCCCTACGGCTTCGTCGACGGCCTGGCGAAGCTGATCCCGCTGCAGCCGGCCGATCCGCTGTCGCTGGAGGACGCGATCGGGCGCAGCAAGCGCGCGCAGAAGGACGACGGCTACGTGGTCGCCGAGTTCAGGCAGCGCTACCAGGACGAGGACGACGTGCGCGACCTCGTCGACCTTGCGCTGCAGCTCGAGGACCTGACCCGCAACGCCGGCAAGCACGCCGGCGGCGTGGTAATCGCGCCCTCGCCGCTGTCCGACTTCTGCCCGCTGTTCGCCGAACACGACAGCGAGGGCCGCGGCCGCAACCCGGTCACGCAGTTCGACAAGGACGACGTCGAATCCATCGGCTTGGTGAAGTTCGACTTCCTGGGCCTGCGGACGCTGACGATCATCGACTGGGCGGTGAAGGCGATCAATACGCGCAGGGACCAGAGGCCGGGGGCCAGAGGCCAGGAAAATGCGCCCCCGGCCCCTGGTCCCCGGCCTCTGGTCCCTGACCAGCTCGACATCACCGCCCTCCCCCTCGACGACAAGGCCACCTACGAGCTGTTCGCGCGCGGCGACACGGTAGCGGTGTTCCAGTTCGAATCGCGCGGCATGCGCGAGCTGCTCAAGCGCGCGAAACCGGATACGTTCGAGGACATCATCGCGCTGGCCGCGCTGTTCCGCCCCGGCCCGCTGGGCAGCGGGATGGACCGGCAGTGGTGCGACCGCAAGCACGGGATCGAGGACGTCAGCTACCCGCATCCCGCGCTGGAGCAGGTGCTCTCGCCGACCTACGGCGTGATCGTGTACCAGGAACAGGTGATGCAGATCGCCCAGGTGCTGGCCGGCTACTCGCTGGGCGGCGCCGACCTGCTGCGTCGCGCGATGGGCAAGAAGAAGCCCGAGGAGATGGCGAAGGAGCGCGCCAAGTTCGAGTCCGGCGCCGCCGCGAACGGCGTAGACGCGCGCACCGCGACGCAGATCTTCGACCTGATGGAGAAGTTCGCCGAGTACGGCTTCAACAAGTCGCACTCGGCCGCCTACGCGCTGGTCGCCTACCAGACCGCGTGGCTGAAGGTGCACCATCCGGCGGAGTTCATGGCCGCGGTGATGTCGAGCGACATGGACAACACCGACAAGGTGGTCGGCTTCCTCGACGAGGCCAAGGCCATGGGCCTGACCGTGCTGCCACCGGACGCGAACGCGTCGAACTACATGTTCGAGGCGATCGACGCAGGCACGATCCGCTACGGCCTGGGCGCGGTGAAGGGCGTCGGCCGCGGCGCCTGCGAGGCGATCATCGAGGCGCGCGGCGAGGGCTACGTCGACCTCTATGATTTCTGCAAGCGCATCGACTCGGGCAAGCTCAACCGGCGCACGCTGGAAGCGCTGATCCACGCCGGCGCGCTGGACGCGCTGGCGTCCAACCGCGCCTCGCTGATGCTGCAGCTGCCCGAGGTGCTCAAGGCCACCGACCAGATCGCGAAGAACCGCGCCGCCGGTATGTTCGACATGTTCGGCGGCGGCGGCGCGCCCGACATCCACATCGAGCTGCCGGCCTGCGACGAGTGGCCGCTCAAGCAGAAACTCGACGGCGAACGCGACACACTTGGCCACTACCTCAGCGGCCATCCGCTCGATCCCTATCGCGAGGAGCTCAAGGCGCTGGTCGGCCATCACCTCGGCCAGCTCGACGCGCTCTGGGCCAGCCGCCCCGAGGAGAAGGGCCGCAGCTGGCGCCCGGAAACCACCGTGGTCGTCGCCGGCCAGGTGCTGGCGATGCGCAAGCGCGGCGATTCCCAGGCCTTCGTGCAGATCGAGGACGGGCGCGGCCGGCTCGAATGCGCCTTCTTCGCCGAGGAATACTTCGCCAATGCAGCCCTGCTCACGCGCGACCGCATCCTGGTGATCGAGGGCGGCCTGCGCGAGGACGAGTTCAGCGGCGGCTTCTCGCTGCGCGCGCGGCGCTGCTGGGATTTCGAGCAGGTCTGCCAGCAGCACGCGCAGGGCCTGGCACTGAAGCTCGACCTGCGCGTGCCCGGCTCGCTGGAGCGCGTGGAGTCGCTGTTCTCGCAGCACCGCCCCGGCAAGACGCCGCTGCGCTACGAACTGCTGCTGCCGTCGGGCGCCGCGGGCAAGCTCGACGTCAACGGCGGCCACGGCGTGCGCGTCGCCGCGGACCTGCCGTCCACGCTGCGCACGCTGCCCGGCGTGCGCCAGGTGAAACTGTCGCTGCAGCGCCCCTGGACCAGCTGAACGCGCCCCCGGGGCCGCACGGCCGGCGGTTTCCGCCGTCCGCACGCCCGGGTACGGTAGTGCGGCCCCTTGTCGGCTAGACTTTGCGCTTCCCCGCAGCAGTCCCGGGCATGAATCCGAACTACCTCGACTTCGAACAGCCGATCGCCGACCTCGAGGCCAAGATCCATGAGCTGCGCCAGGCCAGCAGCGGCCCGGCGGTGAACATCGACGCCGAGATCCACGCGCTGCAGGACAAGCTGCGCAAGCGCACCGCGCACATCTTCCGCGACCTCAGCCCGTGGCAGGTCTCGCAGCTGGCGCGACACCCGATGCGACCCTACACGCTGGACTACATCAAGGTGTTCTGCGACGAGTTCGAGGAGCTGGCCGGCGACCGCGCCTACGCCGACGACCCGGCGATCGTCGGCGGCCTCGGCCGCATCGACGGCCGCCCGGTGGTGATCATCGGCCACCAGAAGGGCCGCGACACCAAGTCCAAGGTGCGGCGCAACTTCGGCATGCCGCGCCCGGAAGGCTATCGCAAGGCGCTGCGGCTGATGAAGCTGGCCGAGCGCTTCAAGCTGCCGCTGCTGACCTTCATCGACACGCCCGGCGCCTACCCCGGCATCGGCGCCGAGGAGCGCGGCCAGTCCGAGGCCATCGCCCGCAACCTGATGGAAATGGCGGAACTGAAGACGCCGATCATCTGCACCGTGATCGGCGAAGGCGGCTCCGGCGGCGCGCTCGCGATCGGCGTCGGCGACCGCACGATCATGCTCGAATACAGCACCTACTCGGTGATCTCGCCCGAGGGCTGCGCCTCGATCCTGTGGAAGGACGCGGGCAAGGCGCGCGACGCGGCCGAGCAGCTCGGCCTGACCGCCCGGCGCCTGCGCGAACTGCAGCTGGTCGACAAGGTCGTGCGCGAACCGATCGGCGGCGCCCACCGCAACCCGCGCCAGACCGCGATCCGGCTCAAGACCGTGCTGCTCAACGAACTCGACGCGCTCGGTGGCCTGCAGATACCGGAACTGCTGGAGCGGCGCTACCGGCGGCTGCGCGGCTACGGCGCGTACGAAGCGAACTGAAAGGACGGGCGGCGCGGGGGAAGCGTTGCGGCGACCGGAATCCGGTTCCGGAAAGGGCGCGCGAAGCGTCAAGGGGAAAGCAGTGGTCGAATCGATCGACAGCATCAACATGCGCACCATGACCACCGCCTCGGTGGTCGCCCACTACGCACGCCCCTGGAGCCTGGCCCCGGCCGAACAGGTGGCCTTCGACCGCGTGGCCGCGATGGCGCGGGACAGGCCGATCCTCGACATCGGCGTGGGCGGCGGACGGACGGTCGAAGCGCTGCGCCGCATCAGCACGGACTACCTGGGCATCGACTACAGCCTGGACATGGTGGACGCCTGCCGCCGGCGGTTCCAGGGCGTCAGGTTCGAGCATGCCGACGCGCGCAGGCTCGACGGCATGGCCGACGCTTCCGTTTTCCTCGCGGTCTTCAGCTGCAACGGCATCGGCATGGTGCGGCACGACGATCGCCTGCAGATCCTCCGGGAAGTGCATCGCGTCCTGCAGCCGGGGGGCATCTTCGTGTTCTCCACCCACAACCGGAACTCGCCCGAATGCCGGCGCGGATTCCGGTTTCCGTCGTTCCAGTGGTCGATGAATCCCCTGCGCGTGATGGTCCGCTCGGCGCGGTTCGCCAGGGATGTCGTGCTGCGCCTGCGCAACCGCAGGCGCTTCCGGGCGCATGAAGTGCATGCCGAGGATTACTCGATCGTCAACGACGTCTGCCATGATTACGGCACGATGCTGTACTACGTGACGCTGGAGAAGCAGCGCCGGCAGTTGGCGGACGCCGGTTTCGCGCCGGATGCCGAGGCGTACGACCTGGAGGGCATCCGCGTAAGCGACGATACCGCCCACGACTCGATCACGCTGGTCGCATTCAAGCCGTCCGACGCCCCGCCCTTGCCGGATCCCGGCCTGGCCGTCGCCTGACGGGCGGCCAGGCGCCCCGGTCCCCGACGCGCACGTACCATGGCAGGCAACGCCGTCCTCGCCTTCCCGCAGCCGCCCCTCGAGCGGCCGCTGCTGGTGGGCTGCAGCGGCGGCCTCGATTCGACGGTGCTGCTGCACCGCCTCGCCGGCGATCCAGCGCTCCGGCGGCAGGGGCTGCGCGCCATCCACGTCCACCACGGGCTCCATCCGGATGCCGATGGATGGGCACGCCACTGTGGACGCGAGTGCCGCGGCCTCGGCATCGCTCTCGACGTGGTCGAAGTGGACGTCGCACGCGACAGCGGGAGCGGGCTGGAAGCGGCTGCGCGCACCGCGCGCCATGCCGCTTTCGAATCGACGCTGCGCGACGGGGAAGTGCTGGTCCTCGCCCATCATCTCGACGACCAGGCCGAAACCTTCCTGCTGCGGGCGCTGCGCGCTTCGGGCAGCGACGGCCTCGGCGCGATGCGGGCGTGGCGCGCCTTCGGCCGCGGGTGGCTCTGGCGGCCCCTGCTCGACACGCCGCGCGCGCGGCTGTATCGGTATGCGCAGGCGCACTCCCTGCGGTGGCTCGACGATCCGGCAAACGCCAGCGACATCCACGACCGCAACTTCCTGCGAAACCGGGTGATGCCGCTGCTGCGCGAACGCTGGCCGCAGGCGAACGCCGCCTTCGCCCGCAGCGCGGGGCTGCAGCAGGAGAGCATCGCGCTGCTCGACGATGGCGACGCCCAGGCCCTGGCGCAGGTGCGTGGCGTCGATCCATCGTGCATCGATGCCGCGAAGCTGGCGGACTTGCCCGCCCCGCGCCGCGCGCGCGTGCTGCGCCGATGGATCGCGGACCGGGGCCTGCCGCCGCTGCCGGCGCGGGGCGTGGCACGCATCGAACGCGACCTGCTGCCCGCTGCTCGGGACAGTATCCCGGTGTTCGCATGGCATGGTGCGGTGGTCCGGCGCTGGCGCGACCTGCTCTGGGCCGAACGCAGTTCTCCGCCGCTTCCGCCCGGTTTCCGCGCGGCATGGGACGGCAGCACGCCGCTGGACCTTCCGACCGGCCACCGCCTGTCCCTGACCGGCACGCGCGGTCACCCGGCAGATACGACGAGCGCGACGCCGTGGATCGTCCATGCCCGCGATGGCGGGGAGCGCATTGCGCTGCCCGGCCGCAGGCATACGCATGCGCTCAAGCACGTCCTGCAGGATCTCGGCATTCCGCCCTGGATGCGGCGACAGCTGCCGCTGCTGTCCTCGGTCGAGGGCACGCTCCTCGCCGCGGGCGACCTCCTGTTCTCGGACGCGTTCGCCGCCTGGCTGGAGATCCGGGGGCGACAGCTGCATTGGCGGCCCTCGATGCCGTGACCACGGCCATCGCTTACACTTCGCGCATGGCCAAGAAGCCCGCCGCCGAGACATCCGCCGTTGCCGATTTCGAGACCTCGCTCGACCAGCTCGAGCAGCTGGTCGAGAAGATGGAACACGGCGAGATGAGCCTGGAGGAATCGCTGGCCGCGTACGAGCGCGGCGTCGGCCTGTACCGTCGCTGCCAGCAGGCGCTGGAGCAGGCGGAACTGCGCGTGCGCCTGCTCACCGATCCCGATGCGCCGGACAAGGCCGAACCCTTCCCCGGCGCCGCCGATGGCGACGCCTGAACCCCGCGAACACGACGTCCAGGCGCGACTGACCCGCTGGCGCACCCGCGCCGATGCCGCGCTCGCCGCCGCACTCGACGGCATTGAAGGCACCGAACCGCGCCTGCTCGCGGCCATGCGCCACGCCGTGCTGCTCGGCGGCAAGCGCATGCGGCCGCTGCTTGCGTACGCGGCGGGACACGCCTGCGGCGCCCGCGAAGAAGCCCTGGACGCGCCGGCCGCCGCGGTGGAGATGGTCCACGCCTACTCGCTGGTGCACGACGACCTGCCGGCGATGGACGACGACGCCCTGCGCCGCGGCCAGCCGACAGTGCACGTCGCCTTCGACGAGGCGACCGCGATCCTCGCCGGCGACGCGCTGCAGGCGCTGGCGTTCTCCATGCTCGCGCAGTCCCCGCTGCCCGATGCACGGCGCGTGGCGATGCTGGCCGAACTGGCCGGCGCTTCCGGCGCGGCGGGCATGTGTGGCGGACAGGCGCTCGACCTCGCCGCGACCGGGAGGGGGCAGAGTCATTTTTCGGAAAAGAGTTCTGTATCGGCCCGGATTCCCGAACCGAAAAATGACTCTGCCCCCGGTTTTCCCGACCTGACCGCAACCGGCGCCGGGACGATCACGCTCACCGCGCTGGAGCGGTTGCACGCGATGAAGACCGGCGCCCTGCTGCGCGCCGCGGTGCGGCTGGGCGGGATCGCCGCCGACGCCGACGCTGCGACGCGGCGCGCGCTGGACGATTTCGCCGACGCGCTCGGCCTCGCCTTCCAGATCCGCGACGACCTGCTCGACGTCGAGGGCGACAGCGCCACGCTCGGCAAGACCGCCGGCAAGGACGCGGCGCAGGACAAGGCCACCTTCCCGGCCCTGATCGGCCTGGACGCATCGCGCGCGCGCCTGCACGGACTCGCGCAATGCATGGACGACGCGCTCGCCGGATGCGCCGGCGACACCGCGCCGCTCGCCGCCCTCGGCCGCCGCGCGATCGAGCGCGACCACTAGCCGACCTTGTATGTAGGAGCGCCTTCAGGCGCGATGTTCTTCCCCGGGGCAACGAGTCCCGAATCAAAAACATCGCGCCTGAAGGCGCTCCCACGGAAATCGCGGGATCAGAGCAGCCGCAGCGTCAGCGGATAGCGGTAGTGCTCGCCGTTCCAGGCCTTGATCGTGGCGATGATGCTGCACACCAGCCACATCACCGCAATGGCCGCGACGGCGGCCAGCAACACCAGGCCCGCCGGCAGCGTGACGATCAAGCCGATGCCCAGCGTCAGCACGGTCGCGCCCAGCAGCAGGAAGCCGACCGCGCATACCGCGCAGGCGTAAAGGAACATGCTGAGGTTGAAGTTGAACGCCTCGCGCGCGTGTTCGGCGGCGAAGGGCGCGTCGTCGCGCTTGAGCAGGTAGACCACGCCCGCCGCGAGCATGCCGGCGAAACCGGCCGTCCAGCTGGTCAGCAGCGCCAGCACCAGCGCGGCGAGGTGCGCCCCGGCGGCCCACTGGCGATCGGCCAGGGAAGCGTCTTCACGATGCAGCATCGCATTCATCGTCCGGCTCCCGCCGGAAACCGTCCGGCGCAGGAACGATGATGCGGCCCCCTGTACGGAACTCAACCCGCCTGAAGCACTAGTGACCTTTGGCCCCCGCCGGAATCCTGCAGGAGCGCCTTCAGGCGCGACCGTCCTGATCACGGGCGCCATCGGGTCGCGCCTGAAGGCGCCCCTACAGAGGCAAGGAAGCGATGCCGGCGCGCGATTGCGCGCCGGCATGGGGCTCAGTTGATCAGGCGGATCGCGAACGGATAGCGGTAGTTCTCGCCCTTGTTGGCGGCGAGGCCGGCGATGATGCTGAAAATGATGCAGACGATCCAGAGGATGAAGTTCAGCAGCGCGCCGATCAGGATCACCGACAGGACGATGCCGATGATGTAGCCGAACAGCAGCGTGATCTGGAAATTCAGCGCTTCCTTCGACTGGCCGATCAGGAAACCCTTGTCCGCCTTGTCCTTGTTGATCAGCCACACCACCAGCGGCACGATGAAGCCGAGGATGATGCCGGAAAGATGGGTCAGCATCGCGACCGTGCGGTCGTCCTGGCTGGTTTCGCCGCCGTGGATCGGATTGGTGTCGTTCATGTCGCCTTCCCCGGGTTGGTTGGAAATCACGGTTTCCGTACGCCGGCGCCTGCCCCCGCACGGTCGTCGGCTAGCATACCTTCAATCGCCGCCGGCCACCGTCATCCGCCCCAGCAGGATCGACCCCGTACGGATGTGCGAGCGCGGGTCGACGTCGCTGCCCACCGCCTCGACCGCGGCGAACATGTCGCGCAGGTTGCCGGCGATGGTGATCCCGTCCACCGGGTGCGCGATCGCGCCGTTCTCGACCAGGAACCCCGCCGCCCCGCGCGAATAGTCGCCGGTCACGGCATTGACGCCCTGCCCCATCAGTTCGGTGACCACCAGCCCGCGGCCCATGCCGCGCACCAGCTCGTCGAAGCCGCCGGCATTCGCGCGCACTTCGAGGTTGTGCACGCCGCCGGCATTGGCCGTGGTCTGCAGCCCGAGCTTGCGCGCCGAATAGCTGCCGAGCACGTAACGCTGCAGCACGCCGCCCTCGACCAGCGCGGAGGCATGCGTGGCTACGCCCTCGTTGTCGTAGGCCGCCGAGCGCAGGCCGCGCGCCAGGAACGGGTTCTCGTGCATCGACAGCCAGTCCGGGAAGATCCGCGTGCCGGCGCTGTCGAGCAGGAAGCTCGCGCGCCGGTACAGCGCGCCGCCGGATACCGCGCCGAGCAGGTGGCCGACCAGCGAACGCGCCATTTCCGCCGGGAACAGCACCGGATATTCGCCGGTCGCGACCGATCGCGGCTGCAGCCGCGCCAGCGTGCGCTGCGCGGCCCTGCGGCCGATCGCGGCGGGGCGCTCCAGGTCGGCTTCGGCCAGCGCGACGCTGTACCAGCCGTCGCGCTGCATGTCCTCGCCGCTGCCGGCGATCAGGGCGCAGCCAAGGCTGTGGTGAGTGCCGCGCTCGCTGCCGACGAAGCCGTGCGAGTTGGCGTACACGCCCAGCGACGCGCTGGTGCTGACCGAGGCGCCGTCGGAGTTGGCGATGCGCGCGTCGGCATCGCGTCCGGCGGCCTCGCAGGCGAGGGCGATGTCGACCGCGCGCTCGGCGTCCAGCGCCCAGGGATGCCAGTCGTCGAAGTCGGGCCAGCCGTCCGGCCCGGGCCGCGCCATCAGTCCGGCGTCGGCGAGGCCTGCCGCGGCGTCGTCCTCGGTGAATTTCGCGATCGCGCAGGCCTGGGCCACGGTGGCGTCGAGGCTGGATTCGCGCAGGTCGGCGGTGCTGGCGCTGCCCTTGCGCTGGCCGAAGTACACGGTGACGCCGATACCGCGGTCGCGCGTGGACTCCACCGTCTCCACCTCGCCCATGCGCACGTTCACGCTGAGCCCGCGTTCCTCCGAGCACGAGACCTCGGCCTGGCTCGCGCCCTGCGCGCGGCATGCGTCGAGCAGGCGCGCGGCCAGCGCCTCGAGGCGGTCGAGCCGCTCGCGGCTGTCGTCGGTGGCGGACACGGCAACGCTGTTCAATGGCTTATCCTTCGCAGTGTTCTTGTTATCCCGGGGCCTGAGGCCGAGGGATCTGTTCTTGCTTCCGGAGCGCGGGGACGAGGTTCCCCGCGGAGCCTGCCCCGGGCGAAGCCGAAGGGCCCGGAACGACACGTTACGGGTGATCGATGCGCGGTACCGACGAAGAATCCGGAGAATATCTCGGCCCCAGCCGCAGCCAGCAGCGCCGCGAGGCGCTGGACGTGCTGGCACTGGCCGCGCGGCTGGTCGCGCTGGAGCCGGGCCGGCTGGCGAAGCTGCCGGTGCCCGAACAGCTGCTGCCGCATATCGCCGAGACGAAGCGCATCACCTCGCACATCGCGCACAAGCGCCAGCTGGCGTTCCTGGCCAAGCAGATGCGGCGCGAGGACGACGACGCCCTGGACGCGATCCGCGACGCGCTCGACGCCGGCGGCGAGGCGGCGAAGCAGGAAACCGCCCTGCTGCACCGCGTCGAACGCTGGCGCGAGCGGCTGCTCGACGAAGGCGACGGCGCGCTGGCGGAACTGCTGGGCGAATTCCCGCAGGCCGACCGGCAGAAGCTGCGGCAGCTGGCGCGCAACGCGGTCGAGGAACGCAACCGCAACAAGCCGCCGCGGGCGTTCCGGGAGTTGTTCCGGGAGATCCGGGATCTGCTGTCGGCTGGGGCGGATGAAGCGTTCGAGGGCGGCGATCCCGTCGGCGGGGAAGCGCCAGACGAAGCCTGAAACCGTCATTCCAGCGAAAGCTGGAATCCATTTTCGCTTTTCGCATCCCGATTCTGGAGCGTGAGAGCAACATGGATTCCAGCTTTCGCTGGAATGACGGGAAGTTTGGCGCGTGCCGGTGAGCACCGCGGCTGGCGCGCCTTTCCGAATCACGAACGACCAATCACCAATCACGGCCATCAAGCCCTCGTCCCACCCACCGTGACCTGCGAAATCAGCAGCGAAGGCTGCCCAACGCCCACCGGTACGCTCTGCCCGTCCTTGCCGCAGGTGCCCACGCCCTCGTCCAGCGCGAGGTCGTTGCCGACCATGGTCACGCGCTGCATCGTCTCCGGGCCGTTGCCGATCAGGGTCGCGCCCTTGACCGGCGCGGTGATCCTGCCGTCTTCGATCAGATAGGCCTCGGTCGCGGAGAACACGTACTTGCCGCTGGTGATGTCGACCTGGCCGCCGCCGAAGTTCACCGCGTACAGGCCGCGCTTGACCGAGCGGATCATCTCCTCGCGCTCGTGCGTGCCGGCCAGCATGTAGGTATTGGTCATGCGCGGCATGACCAGGTGCGCGAAGGACTCGCGGCGGCCGTTGCCGGTCGGCGCGACGCCCATCAGGCGCGCGTTGAGCGTGTCCTGCATGTAGCCGGCCAGCACGCCGTCCTCGATCAACGTGGTGCAGCGCGTCGGCGTGCCCTCGTCGTCGACGTTGAGCGAGCCGCGGCGGCCGGGCAGCGTGCCGTCGTCGACGATGGTCACGCCCGGCGCCGCCACGCGCTGGCCCATGCGGCCTGCGTAGGTGGACGTGCCCTTGCGGTTGAAGTCGCCCTCCAGCCCGTGGCCGACGGCCTCGTGCAGCAGCACGCCGGGCCAGCCGCTGCCGAGCACCACCGGCATGTTGCCGGCCGGCGCGTCGATCGCCTCGAGGTTCACCAGCGCCTGGCGCAGCGCCTCGCGCGCGAAGCGCTCGGGCTTGCCGTCGCCGAGCAGTTCCTCGTAGGTGTAGCGTCCGCCGTAGCCGGCATAGCCGCTTTCGCGGCGCCCGTCCTGTTCGACGATCACCTGCACGTTGAGCCGCACCAGCGGGCGCACGTCGCCGGCAAGCACGCCGTCGCTGCGCGCGACCAGCACCGTGTCCACGCCGCCGGTCAGGCCGACCATCACCTGCTTCACGCGCGGATCGGCGGCGCGCAGCGCACGGTCGACGCGGCGCAGCGCCTCGACCTTGGCCTCGTTGCCGAGCGCGTCGATGGGATCGTGCGCCGGATACAGCCCGCCCGCCGCGAGCGCTCGTCCCTGCCCCACCGCCAGCGCCTGCGGCTGCGGCGCATGCGAGGTCCCGTCGCGCGCGATCGCGCGCGCCGAGCGCGCGGCTTCCAGCAGCGCCTCGCCGTTGATGTCGTCGGAATAGGCGAAGCCGGTCTTATCAAAGCTGATCGCGCGCACGCCCACGCCCTGCTCGATCGAATGCGCGCCGTCCTTGACGATGCCGTCCTCGACGCTCCAGCTCTCGCGCCGCGAATGCTGGAAGTACAGGTCGCCGAAATCGACGCCCGGGCCGAGCAGGGTGCCGAACATGCGGTCGAGCTGGTGCGCGTCGAGGCCGGCGGGCAGCAGCAGGCGGGATTGCGCGACGGTGAGCGCGGTCTGCGGGTCGTTCATGTCGTCAAGTCTGGGGCTTGCGGCGAGGATCGCAAGTCCGCGCGTCAATGGTCGCGCGCGGGCACCGTGGCCTGGCGCGCGGCAGCGGCCTGCGGCGCGGCGGCATGGTCGAGCACTTCGACCTTCGGCTCCTTCCATGGCCCGGTGACGCGATAGGTCTTCGCGCCCATCTCGCCCAGCGGGCGCTTCAGCACCGCGTTGGCGACCGCGCCGACCGCCGCGCCCACCGGCCCGCCGGCGATCGCGCCGACCGCCGGCAGCAGGTTGCCGGTCTTGGGCAGGACCTCGATGGTCTGGTCGTGGGTCTGCGCGCGCAGGTCGCTGCGCCCGCGCATGCGGATCTCCGCCGCCGGCCCGTCGATCACCATGTCGTCGCTGCGCGCGGCGCCCGCGGCGAAGCGCACGCTGCCGCCGACGCGGTCGAAGGCGAAGCCCTTGGAGAAGAAATCGCGGAAGTCGAGCATCAGCCGGCGCGGCAGCTGGGCGACGCTGAGCAGCCCCAGCACCCGTCCCGCACCCGGCTCCACCTCCACCAGGCGGCCGTCCTTGATCGCCAGCGACAGTTCGCCCTGCATGGTGCCGAGCGCGAAATCCGCCGGGCCGCGCGGCCATTGCGCGGAGAAACGCAGCGTGCCGGTGCCGCCATTGATGCTCTTGCCGAAGCCGAGCCCGGCCATCAGTTCACCGAAATCGCGGCTGTCCGCATCGACCTGCAGCCGCGTGCGCGCCGCATTGCCGCGTCCGGTCCAGGCGCCGCTGGCTTCGAGCTGCTGGGTCGGCGTCTGCGCCTGCAGGCGTTCGATCTCGAGTCCATCTGCCGTCGGCCGCGTGCGCAGTGCGAGCTTGCCGAGCGCGAGCGTACCGAAGCGGAAGTCGTCGACGTCGAACTGCAGCGGCGGCACCTTCGCCGGATCGACGGCGTCGCCCGTGGGCTCCGGCGCGGGCGTGGATGCCGGCGCGCCCGCCGACGGTTCGGCAACCTGCCAGTGCAGGCGCGCGAAGCGGCCGCTGACCGCGGCGCGCGAATCGCTCGGCACCTGCAGCGTGCCGGCGATTGCATCGCCGTCGAAACGGACCTCGGTGCCGCCCTGCCCCTGCGACGCGACCAGGCGCGTATCGGCGAAGGTGGTGCCGAGCAGCTTGAGCTGCGCGGCGCTCACGTCGAGGCTGCGCAGCGGCAGGCCGTCGCCGTCGCCGCTGCCGCCGGAGGCGAGCGTGGCCCAGGCCAGCGCGTCGAGCACGGGCGTGCGGCCGCTGGCCACCAATCCCGAGGCGGGCGGCGCTTCCGCCACCCGCGAGGCGCCGAGCTCGACGCGCACGCCGGTGCCCGCCTGCGACGTGCGTGCGCGCAGGGCGAGCCGTCCGCCGAGGTCGACGTTGATCTCGCCGTCGTCCAACGGCAGCGTCGTGGTGATGGTGGTCGGCAGCGTCGCCGACGCCGGCTTCTTCAGCGGCTCGGGCAGGTCGAGCGCGGTGCCGGCGAGGCTGGAGCGCAGCTGCAGCCGCGTCGCCTGGCTGGCCGCGGTCCGCGACGCCTTCGCGATCGCCACGCCCACCTGCCACTGCGACTGGCCGCGGATGTGCGGCGCCAGCCAGCCCAGCTCGGGCGCGTGCTGCAGCAGGTCGCTCGCAGTCAGCGAGGCATCGAGATCGGCCTCGAACGCGGACGCCGAATCGCGCACGTGGCCCTCGCCCGCACGCAGCGACAGCGTGCCCGGCCGGCCATCGCGCACGGCCGGCAGGCCTTCGCCGTGGAAGCCGTGCTGGTCGTAGCGCGCGCGGCCACGGACCTGTTCGAAGGCGAGCTTCCAGCGCGCATCGGCCAGCTTCGCGCCCTCCAGCGCCACCTCTCCGGCCAGCGTCGGCTTCGCGCCGCCACCGTGCAGCGGCAGCGCCATCGCGAATGTCGACGCCACCGGTCCGCTGGCCGACAGGCTGTCGAGCGTGTCCTCGATGCCCCTGCGCAGCGGGCTCTGGCGCAGCAGCGACAGCAGCCTGCCGGCATCGCCGCCCGCCCGCGCGCGGATGTTCAACTCGGCGCGCTCGTAATGCGCGAGCTCCGCTCCGATGTCCTTCACCTCGACGCCCGCGATCGCCCCGCGCCCCTTCACCGAAAAGCCGTCGTTGACGAAGGCGACGTCGCCGTCCAGGTGGTCCAGCGCCGGCCAGTCGTGCTGGAACTTCACCACCGCATCGACCAGGTGCGCGTCGGCGTGGAACAGTCCAGCGTGCTGCTTCTGCTCCAGCGAGCTGAAAGGCCAGTCGTCGAGGTCGCCGACGATCACCGCACGTCCGTTGCGCACGCGCCCGGAGACCAGGGCGTCGTCGAGCCAGCGCTCGGCCGCATCGGGCATCAGGTGGCGCACCCAGAAACGCCGTGCGACCGGCACCTGCGCCTCGTCCAGCGTCGCGGCAAGGTCGATGAACGGCCGCGTGCCGTCGTTCTGGAACCACATCCCGCCGCGCACGTCGGCGGCGTAGCCGTCGCCGTCGATGCGCAGCGCGGGCGTGCCGATGCGCAGGCCCGCGCCTTCGCGCCAGCCGACGACGTCGCCGCGCAGCGTGACCGGATGCGGCGGGCCGAAGCCCGAAGGCCAGTCGAAGCGGACCACCGCGGCCGGGTCGGGTTCGAAGCGGAAGCCGTGTTCGTCGCCCGACAGCGTGCCGGCAACGCCGTCGAGCCCCGGCGTGTCGCCGACGGTGGCGAAACGCAGCGCCTCGATGCGCGCGCGCGCGCGCAAGCGGCCATCGGCATCGCGGGAGACGGCGATGTCACGCATCGACGCATCCGGGACGGCGCCGAGCAGCCAGTTGCGCAGCCCCGGGTCGAGGCGGTCGCCCAGCGCCAGCGCGGCGACCAGCGGGCCGGCGTCGATGCGCGCGGCGCGCAGCGCGAACTGGCTCCCGCCCGCCATCGCCAGGCCATCGAGCACCTGCGGCGCGCCTTCGCTGCCGATGCGCAGCCGCGGCGCGTCGAAACGCCAGCCGCCGTCGGCCAGCTGCCAGCGCGCCTTCGCTTCCAGTTGCTCGAAGCGCATGCGCGGCGGCGCACGCCCTTCGGCGACCGGCGTGCCGCGCAGCGCGACGTCCGAAAGCGCGGCGTCGGCGATGACGCGCGTCACGCGCTTCTCGCGCAGCTGCAGCCACACCTGCGCCCGGCCCTGGCCCGATTCCGCGCCGACGCCGGCGAAATGCAGCAGCGGCGCCCAGGCCGCCACGTCCGCGCGCATCGCCGCGGCATGGGCCCGGCCGTCGCCGCGGCGGCGGTCGATGTCGACCGCAAGATCGAGCGGCTGCGCCGTCTCGCTGATCCAGGCGCGCGCGGCGGACCGCACGCGGTCGCCGTCGACCTGCAGGCGCAGGTCGATCCTCGGCAGCGTGGTCTCGATGCCGAGCGACGGCGCCATGATCGTCAGCCGGCCGCCGATCACCTGCAGTTCGCCCAGCGATTCCAGCGCCGCGAACGGATCGCCCGCAGCGTGTCCGTCCCCCGGCAGCCCGCGCACCTGCCAGCGGCCGTCGTTCTCGCGCTCGAGGGTCAGCTGCAGGCCGCGCAGGCGCAGTTCGGTGAACGAGCGCCCCGGCAGCAGGCCCGCGTACTGCGACACCAGGATTTCCGCCGCGCCGATGCGGACCGCCTCATCGCCTTCGCCGACGCGCAGGCCGTCGAAGCGCAGCAACGGGCCGCGCCGGGTCCACTGCGTTTCGAGCCGGTCGAAGGCCACCGGTCGCCCGGCGCGCTCGCCCAGCCACGCCGCGACGCGGTCTGGATGGCGCTCGGTCAGCGGCAGCAGGCGGCTCAATGCACCCGCGGCCAATGCCATCAGCACCAGCGCGATCGCGATCGCGTACCACGCGCCACGGCGCGCGAGCCGCAGGCGGCGGCGGAAGGGCGTGGTCACGGGCGTCGCGCTCCGCGCGCCGCCGGGAATCGGGAATCGGGAATCGGGAGTCGCAACGGCAACATCAGCGTCGGGCGAGGCGACGGACCATCGCTTTTCCCATTCCCGACTCCCGACTCCCGATTCCCGGCTTCAAAGCAGCACGACATCGAACTGCTCCTGCAGGTACTGCTCGTCCGCCTGGAACCGGATCGACTTGCCGAGGAATTCCTCCAGTTCCGCGACCGCGGTCGATTCATCCTCGGTGATCCGCGCGACGACCTTCGGCGAGGCGATGACGAGCAGGCGCTCGGCCTCGAACTGGCGCACCGCGCGCACGATCTCGCGGAAGACCTCGTAGGTCACCGTTTCCGGCGTCTTGACCATGCCGCGGCCGCCGCAGGCGTTGCAGACCTCGCTCAGCTGGCGCTGCAGGCTCTCGACCGTGCGCTTGCGGGTCATTTCCACCAGGCCCAGCGGCGAGAAGTCGTAGACCGTGGTCTTGGCGTGGTCCTTGGCCAGCGACTTCTCCAGCGTGCGCAGCACCTGGCGGCGGTGCTCGTCGTCGACCATGTCGATGAAGTCGATGATGATGATGCCGCCGAGGTTGCGCAGCCGCAGCTGGCGCGCGACCGCCTGCGCGGCCTCGAGGTTGGTGCGGTACACCGTCTCCTCGAGGTTGCGCTGACCGACGAACGAACCGGTGTTGACGTCGACCGTGGTCATCGCCTCGGTCTGGTCGATGACCAGGTAGCCGCCCGATTTCAGCGGGACCTGCTTGTCCAACGCGCGCTGGATCTCGTCCTCGACGCCATACAGGTCGAAGATCGGGCGGTCGCCGGTGTACAGCTCGACCTTCTCGGCCAGCACCGGCATGTACTTGGCGACGAAGGCCTGCAGGCGGTCGAAGGTCTCGCGCGAATCGACCTTCACCTTCTCCACGTCCTTGCGGATCAGGTCGCGCACCGCGCGCAGCGGCAGGCTCAGGTCCTCGTAGATGCAGGTCTGCACCGGCGCCTCGAGCGAGCGCCTGCCGACGATGTTCCAGACCCGCGACAGGTAGGCGAGATCCTCGCCCAGCGCCTCGGCGGGCTGGCCTTCCGCGTTGGTGCGCACGATGTAGCCGAGCGCCGCGTCCGGCGGCGATCGTTCCGCGACCAGCGCCTTCAGGCGCGCGCGTTCGGCCTCGTCCTCGATCCGCGCCGACACGCCGATGACGCGCGACTGCGGCAGCAGCACCAGGTAGCGCGAGGGAATGCTCAGCTGCGTGGTCAGCCGCGCGCCCTTGCTGCCGATCGGGTCCTTGACCACCTGGACGATGACTTCCTGCCCGTCGCGCAGCAGTTCGGTCACCGGGCGCGTCGGCGGCGGCACCGGCAGCGCCTCCTCGTCGGATTCGGGGGACTGCGGACGCACCACGTCGTTGGCGTGCAGGAACGCGGTGCGCTCCAGGCCGATGTCGACGAACGCCGCCTGCATGCCGGGCATCACCCGCTGCACCCGGCCCTTGTAGATGTTGCCGACCACACCGCGCCGCCAGCCGCGCTCGATGTGCAGTTCCTGCAGCATGCCGTTCTCGACCACCGCGACGCGGGTCTCGCGCGGGGTGACGTTGACGAGGATTTCTTCGGACATGGCGGGTCAGGTGCCGGGGACCGGGGACCGGGGACCGGGGACCGGGGGAAAGCTGGAGTGACCGGGTGCGTCGTGCCTTTCTCCGGGCCCCGGGTCCCCGGCCCCCGGTCCCCAACAGCCGAATTCCCGCAGCAACCGCGAAGTCTCGTACAGCGGCAGCCCCATCACCCCCGAGAAACTCCCGTCCAGCCGCACCACGAACCGCTCCGCGCCGCCCTGGATGGCGTAGGCGCCGGCGCGGCCCATCGGCTCGCCGCTGGCGACGTAGGCGGCGATGTCCTCCTCGGCCAGCGGCGCGAACGTCACCAGCGAGCGCGACACCGCCTGCGCCTCGCGCCCCGCCGACACCAGGCTCACCGCCGAGATCACCTCGTGCGTGCGCCCCGACAGCCGCCGCAGCATGGCCGCGGCGTCCCCGGCGTCGCGCGGCTTGCCGAAGACCTCGTCGTCCAGCACTACCTCGGTGTCGGCGCCCAGCACCACCGCACCGGGGACCGCGACGACCTCCAGCAGCCCGGCACCGGCCTTTTCGCGGGCCACGCGGCGCACGTAGTCCTCCGGCGGCTCGCCGGGCTCGCGATGTTCGGGGACGTCCACGTCGACGATGCCGAAGGTCGCGCCAAGGCGCGCCAGCAGTTCGCGCCGGCGCGGCGATTGCGAGGCAAGATGCAGCATCCGGCAAGGATACCCGCGGGGGCGTCCCGCCGGCCGCGCAAGGTGCCGTAACCCCGTTCAGGCTCACGGGCCGTTCACCGGAACCTGACGACCCTTCCCCCAGCACCTCCCGGAGACCGCCATGTTCCGCCCCGCACCCGCTTCCCTGCTGCTCGCCAGCGTCCTCGCCATGGGTTCGATCGTGATGACCACCGCAAACGCGCAATCCAGCCCGCCGGCCATCGCCGCGGCCGACGGCACCCTGCTCTCGGTCTCGGCCCGCGCCGACGCCAGCCGCGTGCCCGACGTGGCCACCCTGTCCACCGGCGTGGTCACCCAGGCCGCCGACGCCAACGCCGCGCTGAAGGCCAACTCGGCGCAGATGGCCAAGGTGGTGGCGACGATCAAGGCCGCCGGCGTCGCCGAGCGCGACATCCAGACCAGCGGCATCAACATCCACCCGCAATACCGCTATGCCGAGAACCAGCCCCCCACGATCACCGGCTACCAGGCCAGCAACACCGTGAACATCAAGGTGCGCGACATCGGCAAGCTGGGCGAGGTGCTCGACGCGCTGGTGTCCAGCGGCGCCAACCAGGTCAACGGCCCGAACTTCGAGATCGACGAGCCCGAGGCGGTCTACGACGAGGCCCGTCAGTCCGCGCTGAAGCAGGCGCAGGCGCGCGCGCAGATGTACGCCAAGTCGCTGGGGCTGCGCGTGCGCCGCATCGTCAGCATCAGCGAGGGCGGCGGCTTCCAGCCGCCGGTGCCGGTGATGAAGGCCATGGCGATGGACGCGCGCATGGAATCGGCGCCCGTGGCGCCTGGCGAAACCACGCTCAGCGCCAACCTCGACGTCGTGTTCGAACTCGGGAGGTAGGCCATGGGCACGCCCCGCGACACGCCGGACGGCAAGTCCGGCTACCCGGAAAAGCAGCCGCGCGACCGCGAGGACGCGCGTCGGCCGGACCCGAAGAAGCCCCCGAATCCCGACGAGGGCGGCCTTGAACGCGAGCCGGACGAGGATGGGACCAACGAAGGCGGCTGATTCGGCGGGCAACCTCCCGCTTGCTTCGTCTGGCTCGGCGACCTTCGACTTCGCTTGACCGGTTGCGCTTGATCAGTCCCGCTTTGCCGGCTCCCCCTTGCCGGCTTCAGCGAAAACCACACCCCGTCATTCCTGCGAAAGCAGGAATCCATTTTGACGTTGGAACGCCGGATGATGCGGAGCGGCAGGATGTCAGGCCAGAATCAAAATGGATTCCTGCTTTCGCAGGAATGACGGGGTGCGAGTATCCCGGGCAAGGCAGGGAAAGCCCCGAGTGCCGTGGCCTGCGGCCTCGGGCGAAGGCCCCGACAGGCGCGGACGCTTCAATGCCATTCCGAGCGTAGCGAGGAATCTGCCTCAGGAACCGGCGGGGCCGAGGGATTCCTGCCGCCTCAGCCGTTCATCCCCGCGCCCGCACCCTTCGACCTCCGTCGCATTGCGTCCTCCCTCCGCGCGGGCGTAGCGTGGGGCCGCAGTCGAGTCACGCACCAGTGCGCGGCGCAGGCTCCACCGGGGTTCGACCCCACGTCCGCTACTGGCGCGTTCGCAGCCACGCGGGCGGCCACAGCGGCCGCCGGACCAGCGGAGGTGGGCCATGGTGTTGCAGCAGACGCGTTCCGTTTCCCGCAAGGCGCAGCCCTCGCGCCTCGATTTCAACCGCATCCTCGGGATCAGCAGCACGCTGGCGCTGAACGTGCTGGCCCTGTCGATGCTGCTTGCGCCGATGACGCTACCGACGCCACCGGCGGTCGTCGAGCCGAAACCCCCCATTACCGTGGTGGACATCGTGCCGATCGTGCCGATCACGCAACCGCCCCCGGAGGTCGTCGAAGTGGTCCGGCCACGGACCGCGCCGCAGCCGCTGACGCCCGCACGGGTCACGCAGGCGCCAGCCGTCGACGTGCCCGTGCTCGTCGAGCATGGCATCGCCCTGCCCGAAGCATTCACCGACGCGCAGGTTGCGAACGACGCACCGCCGTCGCTCGAACCCGCCGGCCCGGTCTTCGGTATGCAACTGCAGTACGAGCGCGCGTCCTCGCCCACGTATCCGCGCGCGGCGATCCAGCGCAGCCTCGAAGGCACCGTGCTGCTGCGGGTGCTGGTGGACATCGACGGCAGGCCGCTCGAGGTCGGCATCGAGCACAGCAGCGGTCACGCCGTCCTCGACCGGGAGGCGCTGCGCCACGTGCAGCGTACCTGGACGTTCCGCCCGGCAATGAAGGATGGCCAGCGGGTGCAGGCGGTCGGCATCGTGCCGATCGAGTTCAAGCTCGCGCGCGGCTGATCCACGACGCGGTGCACCCCCAGCGGGAGGGCCGTCCCATGGCGGGCTTGCCGCTTGCCGCATCCGCGACTGGTCAGGCGCGGTGATAGGGGTGGTTCGCCAGCAGCGCCGCGGCGCGGTACAGCTGCTCGGCGAGCACCAGCCGCACCAGCATGTGCGGCAGCGTCAGCGGGCCGAGCGACCATTGCTCGTCGGCGCGCGCCAGCACGTCGGGTGCATGCCCTTCCGGGCCGCCGACGAGGAACGCCAGGTCGCGCCCCTGCCCGCGCCAGTGCTCGAGCCGCTGCGCGAGTTGCTCGGAAGAATGCGCGCGGCCGCGACCGTCGAGCACGACGACGTGCGTGTTCTTCGGCAGCGCCGCGAGCACGCGCGCGCCTTCGTCCTGCATCGCGCGCGCGGCATCGCGCCCCTTGCCGCGCAGTCCTGGCTCGACCTCGACCAGCTCCAGCGGCAGCCAGTGCGACAGGCGCTTGCGGTATTCGGCGAAGCCGTCGGCCACCCAAGCCGGGGCGCGTTCGCCGACGGCGATGAGGCGCGCCTTCATCCCTTCAGGTCCTCCCCTCCAGGGGGAAGGAGGTCACGACCGATCTTCGTCCGCCGTTTCGGAGACTTCTTCCGGCGGCTGGTCGCCCACCGTCCACAGGCGCTCGAGCGCGTAGAACTCGCGCACGCGCGGCAGCATGACGTGGACCACGACGTCGCCCAGGTCGACCAGCACCCATTCGGCCTCGCGCTCGCCTTCCACGCCCAGCGGCTGGCAGTCGAGCTGCTTGGCATTCTTCACCACCTCGTCGGCGATCGACTTCACGTGGCGCGTGGAGGTGCCCGACGCGATGACCATGTAGTCGCAGACGCTGGTCTTGCCGCGGACGTCGATCTCGACGGCGTCCTTGGCCTTGAGTTCGTCGAGCGCGGCGTGGATCGTCCGGAGCAGGACCTCGGCCGGCGGCGGCGGGTTGGGGAGACGGGTCTTGATGACGTGGGCGGAGCTGGTCAAGGGCGATGGCTCTGGCGGTTGCGGGGCGAATTATAGCGAAGCGGGGGTTGCGGGCCCGTGCAGGCCGTACAGGCCGTGGCGCGCGACATAGGCGGCGACAGCGGCGGGCACGAGCTCGCGCCAGGGCGCGCCGGCGGCGATGCGGCGGCGCACGTCGGTCGCCGAGCCGGGATGCAGCGGCTGGTGCAGGCGCAGCAGGCGCCCGGCCGGGGCCTCGCGCAGCGCCCGCGGGTCGTCCACCCAGCGCCCGTCGGTGGCCTCGGCCAGGGCGGGCGGCAGGGGGCCGTCGAGGGCGTTGCCCGGGCGTTCGGCGACGATGAAATGGGCCAGTCCGAACAGCGCGGTCCACTCGTGCCAGGTCGGCAGCCCGAGCAGGCTGTCGGCGCCGACCAGCAGCGCGATCGGCGCGGCGTCGCCGTATTCGGCGCGCAGGTCACGCAGGGTGTCGACACTGTAGCTGGGGCCGTCGCGGCGCAGTTCGCGCAGGTCGAGCCGCAGGCCGGGCTCGTCGTCGAGCGCCAGCGCCAGCATCTCGGTGCGCTGCGTCGCGTCCGCGCCCGGAGGCGCGCGGTGCGGCGGATCGGCCGCGGGCATGAAGCGGATCGCGCAGCCCAGCGCGTCGCGCGCGTCGCGCGCGATCGCGAGGTGGCCGTTGTGCACGGGGTCGAAGGTGCCGCCGTAGAAGACGAGCAGGGAATCGGCGATGGGAGGGCTGGTGAGCACGGGATTTCAGCCGGTTTCGCCGGCCCGGCGAGGGCCCCTGTCGCCATTCCGACAAAAGCCGGCCTTGTCGTCCGGGCAAAAACCCTTGCCGTCATCCCGGCGAAAGCCGGGATCCATTTTGCCGTTGCCGTGGCTGTCGAATGCCAGGATCAAAATGGATCCCGGCTTTCGCCGGGATGACGTTGTCTTTTCCATTCCCGATTCCCGATTCCCGGCCGTCAGGCCACCAGCCCGACGGCCTTCGGTTCGGCCACCGCGACCAGCAGCCGCTCCAGCGCCAGCCAGGCGTCCGCGGGCTCCTCGCCCACGCGCACGCGGCCCTTGGCGATGCGGTCGACGCCGCCGGCCATCGCCACGAAGCGGTCCCAGCGCGGCGCCGGATGCCGCGACAGCGCGCGCCGGTACACGGCCTGCTTCGAATCCCAGACCCGCTGCGCCTTGAATTCGGCGGCAAGGTTGCCGCCGCGCGCCTGCACCCGCGCCAGCGCGGCGACGCGGTTGAGCTCCATCGCCACCATGCCCATCAGCGCCGGCACCGCCCCGCCCTCGGCGCGCAGGCCGGCGAGCATCCGCGCCGCCTGCGCGGCCTGACCGTTCAGGGCGGCATCGACCAGGCGGAACACGTCGTAGCGGGCGGCATCGGCGACCAGCGCGTCCATGCGCGCGGCGTCCAGCGTGCCGCCTTCGGCCAGCAGCGCCAGCTTGTCGACTTCCTGCGCCGCGGCCAGCAGGTTGCCCTGCACGCGCTCGGCCAGGCGCTGCACCGCGCCGCGGTCGGCGCGCACGCCGCGCTGGCGCAGTCGCGCCTCCAGCCAGCCTTCGAGTTCATGCGGGCGGATCTGCGGCGCGAGCACGAGATGCCCGGTCTTCGCGATCGCCTCGCTCCACTTGCCGCCGTGCTGGCGGCTCCAGTCGCCGGCGGTGACCAGCAGGACGACGTCGCCGGGAGGGTTCGCGCAGTAGTCGGCGATGACCCCGGCGCCATCCTTGCCCGGCTTGCCGGTGGGCAGGCGCAGTTCGACCAGGCGCTGGGCGGAAAACAGGCTCGGCGCGCGGAAGGTGGCGTCGAGCGTGTTCCAGTCGAAGTCGCGGCCGTCCGCGTCGAACACCTCGCGCTCGCCGAAGCCGGTGTCGCGGGCGCGGGCGCGGATGGCGTCCGCGGCTTCCAGCACCAGCAGTGTCTCGGGCCCGGCGACGAGATAGGCCGGCCGCAGCGGCTCGGCGGCGAGCTGTGCGGCGAGGCGTTCGGGCTTCAGCTCCATCCGCTCATTGCGCGGCTTGCCGGAGCTCGCGCGTCGCCGCATCGATCCGGCGCAGGATCGATGCGGTCATCTCGCGCTGCAGCTCGCGACCCAGCAGCTCGCGCTCGGTGTCGGTACCGGTGGAGTCGGTCGGCACCGAGATGTAGTCGCGCGACAGCTCCACCGCCTGCTGCGGCACGATCTCGTCGCCGCTGGCGTCGACCATCGCGAACACCACCGCGTAGCGCAGGGTGTATTCCTGCGCGCGGCCGAACTGGTCGATGCTCAGCGGCGTCGAGGCCCAGTGTTCGGAGCGGATCGCCAGAGTCGCCAGCCGGCCTTCGATGTCGGACCCGGCGATGCTCACGCCGGCGCGGTCCAGCGCGCGCTCCAGCGACTGCGCCAGCGGGCTGTAGGGATCGCGCGCCGTCACCCGCACCTGGCCCATGTCCGGCGGCAGCACCAGCGCCTCGCGCAGGTGGAAGCCGCAGGCTGACAGGAGCAGGAGGCAGGCGGCGGCGCAGGCCGGGAGCAGTCGTTTCATGGGCGAAGTCTGGCGGAGGGGCCGGACGCTATCAATAGCGGCCTTGCGCTGGTGTTCAGGCGCAGTGGGGACAGGCGCCAAGGCCCGTCGTCGGGAACGACTGTCATTTCGACCGGAGGGAGAAATCCCGCCGCAAACCAACGCGCGGCCGTTGTCGGGACGGATCGCCCGGCTGTGCGCTCGACGACCCTACGCCCGATCGGGCGGCGGAAAGGGAGATTTCTCCCTTCGGTCTAAATGACAGGCCGGGCGACTTGCTTCCGCCGCGGCTGCGACACGGGCCATGCCCGGTGCAGACAACCCCGGGCTTGATGACATGGACTTACCCGGCGACGACGTTGACGATCTTGCCGGGCACCACGATCACCTTGCGCACGGCCAGTCCGGACAGGAAGGTCTGCACGTTCGGTTCGGCCAAGGCGATGGCCTCGATGGCCTCGCGCGATGCGTCGATCGCGACCTCGATGGTGCCGCGCAGCTTGCCGTTGACCTGCACCGCCAGCGTCACCGCGTCGCGCTGCAGCGCGGCCGGGTCGGCCTGCGGGAATGGCAGGTCCTCGAGCAGCGTCTCGGCATGGCCCAGCGCCTGCCACAGCGCGTGGCTGGCGTGCGGCGTGATCGGGTTGAGCAGCAGCACCATGGCCTCGAGGCATTCCTGGCGCAGGGCGCGGCCGTTGGCGGAGACGTCATCGAATTTCGCCACCGCGTTCAGCAGTTCCATCACCGCGGCGATCGCGGTGTTGAAGCTGTGGCGACGGCCGTAGTCGTCGCCGATCTTCTGGATCGCCTCGTGCAGCTGGCGGCGCAGGGTCTTCTGCGCGGGCGTGGCGGCCGCGGCATCGAAGCCGCCGGCCTCGCCGCCCTCGACGTGCCGCTGCACCTGCGTCCACAGCCGCCGCAGGAAGCGCGACATGCCTTCCACGCCGGCCTCGTTCCATTCCAGCGACAGCTCCGGCGGCGAGGCGAACATCGAGAACAGGCGCACGGTGTCGGCGCCGTAGCGCGCGATCATCGCCTGAGGGTCGACGCCGTTGTTCTTCGACTTCGACATCTTCTCGACGCCGCCGATCAGCACGGGTTGGCCGTCGGACTTGAGCTTCGCGCCGGCGACACGACCCTTCTCGTCGCGCGCGACCTCGACGTCGGCGGGATTGATCCAGTCCCTCGAACCGTTCGCGTTCTCGCGGTAGTAGGTGTCGGCGATCACCATGCCCTGCGTGAGCAGGCGCGTGGCCGGCTCGTCGCTGTCCATCAGCCCCTCGTCGCGCAGCAGCTTGTGGTAGAAGCGGAAGTACAGCAGGTGCAGGATCGCGTGCTCGATGCCGCCGATGTACTGGTCGACCGGCGTCCAGTACCTCGCGCGCTCGTCGACCATGTCGGCCGCGCCCGGCGAGGTATAGCGCGCGTAGTACCAGCTCGACTCCATGAAGGTGTCGAAGGTGTCGGTCTCGCGCTCGGCCGCGCCGCCGCAGGCCGGGCACGTGGTCTTGCGCCACTGCGGATCGGACTTGATCGGCGAATGCACCACGCCCGGATTCGCGAAGGCGTCGGCGACGTCCTCGGGCAGCAGCACCGGCAGTTGCTCTTCCGGCACCGGCAGCGCGCCGCAGGCGGCGCAGTAGATGACCGGGATCGGGCAGCCCCAGTAGCGCTGGCGGCTCACGCCCCAGTCGCGCAGGCGGAAGTTGACCTTGCGCCGGCCATTGCCTTCGGCCTCGAAGCGCGCGGCCAGCGCGTCGAATGCGGCGTCGAAGTCCATGCCGCTGAAGTCGCCCGAGTTGATCAGGAAGCCGCGCTCGGTCTGCGCCTCGCGCTGTTCGATGCCCTCGAGGTAGTCGCGCACGACCGCCACCGCGGCATCGATCTCGACCACGTCGATCGGCCCATGCGCGCCCAGCGCCACCGCCATCGGGTCGTCGTGGTCGGCGACGTGCGAGGCGATCTCGGCCAGCGCGTCGCGCACCGACGCCGGCACGATCACCGGCTTCACCGGCAGGCCGTAGGCCTTGGCGAACTCCCAGTCGCGCTGGTCGTGCGCCGGCACCGCCATCACCGCACCGGTGCCGTAGCCCATCAGCACGAAGTTGGCGACGTAGATCGGCACGTCCTCGCCGGTCACCGGGTGGATCGCCCACTGGCCGGTGGCCATGCCGCGCTTGTCCTGCGCCTCCAGCTCCGCCTCGGAGACGCCGCCGCGCTTGAGCTCGTCGAGGAACGCGGCCAGTTCGGGATTCGAAGCGGCGGCCTTCAGCGCCAGCGGGTGCTCGCCGGCGACGCTGATGAAGGTCACGCCCATCAGCGTGTCCGGGCGCGTGGTGTAGACGGTCAGCGGCTCGTCCTCGCCGTCGACCCTGAAGCGGATCTCCAGGCCCTCGCTGCGGCCGATCCAGTTGCGCTGCATGGTCTTGACCGAATCCGGCCAGCCGTCGAGCGTGTCGAGGCCGTCGAGCAGTTCCTGCGCGTAGTCGGTGATCTTCAGGAACCACTGCGGGATCTCGCGCTTCTCCACCAGCGCGCCGCTGCGCCAGCCGCGGCCGTCGATGACCTGCTCGTTGGCCAGCACGGTCTGGTCGACCGGATCCCAGTTCACCACCGAGTTGCGCCGGTAGGCCAGGCCCTTCTTCATCAGGCGCGTGAACATGCGCTGCTCGTGGACGTAGTAGTCCGGCGAACAGGTCGCGAACTCGCGGCTCCAGTCGATCGCGTAGCCCAGCGATTTGAGCTGCGCGCGCATGTGGTCGATATTGGCGTAGGTCCACTTCGCCGGCGCGGTCGCGTTCTTGATCGCGGCGTTCTCGGCGGGCAGGCCGAAGGCGTCCCAGCCCATCGGCTGCAGCACGTTCTTGCCCGTCATCCGCTGGTAGCGGCTGATCACGTCGCCGATGGTGTAGTTGCGCACGTGGCCCATGTGCAGCGCGCCCGAGGGGTACGGCAGCATCGACAGGCAGAAGTACTTGGGCTTGCCCGGCTGCTCGGTGACCTCGAAGGCGCGGGTGTCGTCCCAGAACTTCTGGGCGGCATCCTCGACGGCGGCGGGCTGGTAGCTGTGCTCGGGGCTGGCGGGCGATTCGGACACGACGCGGCGACTGGCTTGGGGAGCCGGACAGCCTACCGCAGTGCAGCAGGAGCCGCCATGCGGCGGGCCCCCACCCCAACCCTCCCCCGCAGGCGGGGGAGGGAGCTAAAAGCAGCGGCTCGGGCTCCCTCCTCCGCCTGCGGGGGAGGGCCGGGTGGGGGCAACCCGACCTCGCGGCTACCATGCCCGCCTCGCCGCCCGGAAAACCCGTCCCATGCGCCAGACCGCCACCCTGCTGCTGCTTGCCTGCACCGCCCTGCCCGCCTTCGCCGCCGATCCCGCCGCCCCCGGATCAAGGCCGGCGCAGGCCCTGCACTGCGAACGCCTGTTCGACGCGCGCAGCGGCAAGGTGCTGGGCGAGCACACCATCGTGGTCGAGGACGGCCGCATCCGTTCGGTGCTGCCGGGCCGGGCCAAGCAGCCCGACGGCACCGCCTCGATCGCGCTCGACGGACGCACCTGCCTGCCTGGCTGGACCGACCTTCACGTGCACCTCGGCAGCCAGTCCAGCCCGCAGAGCTATTCCGAAGGCTTCCGCCTCGACCCGGTCGACTACGCCTTCCGCGCGGTCGGCTACGCGGACAAGACGCTGCAGGCCGGCTTCACCAGCGTGCGCGACCTCGGCGGCGACGTCAGCCCGCACCTGCGCGACGCGATCAACCAGGGCCTGGTCGACGGCCCGCGCATCTTCGCCGCGGGCAAGTCGATCGCCACCACCGGCGGCCACGCCGATCCCAGCAACGGCCTCAACGATCGGCTCTCGCACCTGGTCGGCCCGCCCGGCCCGACCGATGGCGTGATCAACTCCGTCGACGACGCGCGCCAGGCCGTGCGCCAGCGCTACAAGGACGGCAGCGACGTGATCAAGATCACCGCCACCGGCGGCGTGCTGAGCTACGCCAAGTCCGGCGATGCGCCGCAGTTCACCGTCGACGAGATCAAGGCCATCGTCGACACCGCGAAGGACTACGGTTACACCGTCGCCGCGCACGCGCACGGCACCGAGGGCATGAAGCGCGCCGTGCTCGCCGGCGTGACCAGCATCGAGCACGGCACGCAGATGAGCGACGAGGTGATGCGGCTGATGAAGCAGCACGGCACCTGGTACGTGCCCACGATCTACGCCGGGCGCTTCGTCGCCGACAAGGCCAAGGTCGACGGCTACTTCCCCGAGATCGTGCGACCCAAGGCCGCGCGGATCGGCGCCCAGATCCAGGACACCGCCGCGCGCGCGTACAAGGCCGGCGTGAAGATCGCCTTCGGCACCGACCAGGGCGTCGGCCCGCACGGCGACAACGCGCGCGAGTTCCTCTACATGGTCGAGGCGGGCATCCCCGCCGCCTACGCGCTGCAGGCGGCGACGATCCACGCCGCGAGCGTGCTCGGCGTCGACGACCAGGGCGTGATCGAGGAAGGAAAGCGCGCCGACATCATCGCGCTGCCGGGCGATCCGGTCGCGGACATCAACGCCGTGCTGGGCGTGGACTTCGTGATGAAGGACGGCAAGGTCCACAAGTCGCCATGACCCTCGAATGGCTCGGCTACGTGGCAGCCACGCTGACCACGGTGGCCTTTGTGCCGCAGGCGCTGAAGACGATCCGCAGCCGCGACACCCGCGGCATCTCGCTGGGGATGTACGTGGTGTTCACCGTCGGCATCGTGTTCTGGTTCGGCTACGGCCTCGTGCTCGGGTCCTGGCCGATGATCGTGTCCAACGCCATCACCTTCGTGCTGGCCGCGACGATCCTCGTGCTGAAGATCAGGCACGGGTGAGGCGGCATGGCCGGGGATTCCGCCGTGTCCGGTCGCGCCTGAAGGCGCTCCTACAGGAGATCCGCATGCGGCAACACTTCCAGGCGCGACCGGGTACAGCGACAGATCACCTGTAGGAGCGCCTTCAGGCGCGACCCGCCGTCAACCGGCCAGGCGCACTGCCGCACGAAGCGCTGAAGCCAGCCCCCCGCGACGCTCCACGCGGATGTCCTCCAGCCCCAGCCATCCGGCCAGCGCACGCAGCTCCGCGGCAAGCGCAGGCGCGGTTTCGGCGGGCGCCTGCCCTTCGGCGTGCGCGCTCCTGACCACCAGGATGCCGGCCTTGCGGTCCGCCTTGAGGTCCACGCGCGCGACCAGGCGGTCGCCGAGCAGGAACGGCAGCACGTAGTAGCCGTGCCTGCGCTTGTGTTCGGGCACGTAGATCTCGATGCGGTAGTGGAAGCCGAACAGGCGCTCGGTGCGCTCGCGTTCCCAGACGACCGGATCGAACGGGCTGAGCAGGGCGCGCGCGTCGATCCGGCGCGGCAGCCGCGCGTCGCGGTGCAGGTACGCCGGCCGCGACCAGCCTTCGACGGCGGCGGGTACCAGTTCGCCCGCCTCGACCAGCGCGGCGACCGCCGGCCGGCTGTGGTCGTGGTGCATGCGGTAGTAGTCGCGCAGGCAGGCTTCGGTGGCGATGCCGTGCGAGATCGCCGCGCGCCGGACCAGCTCGATGTGCGCTTCGGCGTCGGTCGGCGCCGGCTGCGCGAGCACGTGCGCCGGGATCACCCGCTCGGGCAGGTCGTACAGCCGCTCGAAGGCGGCGTTGCGCCCGGCAATCGCGAGTTCGCCGGTGAAGAACAGGTACTCCAGCGCCTTCTTCGTGTCCGACCAGTTCCAGCCCCAGTGGGTCTTCGCCCGCGGCAGGCCGTCGTCGAGGTCGCGCGGCGTCGATGCGCCGCGCTCGCGCACTTCCGCCAGCAGCGCGTCCACCAGCTTCGGGTTGTGGCGCATGATCGTCCACTCGTGCCCGCGCTCGCGGTAGTGCCGCATGCGGTGGCCCATGTACGGCCACAGCTCGACCGGCATGAACGCCGCGACGTGCGCCCAGTATTCGACCATCCTGCGCGGCGCCTGCTGCGACGCGCGCGCCAGCAGGCCGGTGTCGTAGGGCCCCATGCGGCTGAACAGCGGCATGTAGTGCGCGCGCTGCAGCACGTTCACCGAGTCGATCTGCAGCACGCCGGTGCGCGCCAGCGTGCGCGAGAACGTGCGCAGCGTCGGCGCCGCGTGGCGGCGATCGCCGAACCCCTGCGCCGCGAGCGTGATGCGGCGGGCCTGCGCGAGGGAAAGCTTCGCTGTCATGGACGTCCTGGGTTCGGTCGGGCTGCACCGCATTGTCCGGACGCCGGCCACGCGTGCAATCGCCCCGGCGGAACAGTCCGGCCGAAGGTTGATTCCGGTATCTCTGACACAATGTCAGTGGTCAGCAACAGGAACCCCCCGCATGTCCGCCGATACCGCCAAAGCCCACGTCTTCGACGCCACCACCGCCGGTTTCGAGGCCGACGTACTGCAGAAATCGCTGCAGGTGCCGGTGCTGGTCGACTTCTGGGCCGAGTGGTGCGGGCCGTGCAAGACGCTCGGTCCGATCCTCGAGAAGGTCGCCACCGAGCACCACGGCGCGTTCGAACTGGCCAAGGTCGACACCGAGGCCGAGCCGCAGATCGCCGCCGCGTTCCAGATCCGCTCGATCCCGACCGTGTTCCTGGTCAAGGGCGGGCAGATCGTCGACGGCTTCCAGGGCGCATTGCCCGAGGGCCAGGTGCGCGAGTTCCTCAAGCACCACGGCATCGAGCCGGCCGAGCCCGCCGAGGAAGCGCCTGCCGAGGAGGCCGCGCCGCTCGATCCGCATGCCGAGGTCGCGCGCCTGCGCAAGGCCGTCGAGGCCGAACCGGACAAGGACGAATTGAAGCTCGACCTCGCCCTCGCGCTGCTGCAGACCGGCGGCGCGGCCGAGGCCGAGAAGCTGCTCGATGCCCTGCCCGCCAACCTATCCACCGACGACCGCGCGGTGAAGGCGCGCGCGCGGCTGGGCTTCTCCGCCCTGCTCAAGGACGCGCCGCCGCCGGAAGTGCTGGAGGCGGCGATCGCCTCGGATCCATCCGACCTGCGCGCGCGCCACCTGCTGGGCGCGAATCAGCTGGTGGCCGGTCGCAGCGAGGCGGCGCTGGAGCAGTTCATCGAGATGCTGCGGCTCGACCGCGATTACGAGGACGGCCTGCCGAAGAAGGCCCTGATCGACGCCTTCCGCGTCATCGACGACGCCGAACTGGTCGGCCGCTACCGCAGGAAGATGTCGACACTGCTGTTCTGAGGCGGCCGCGGCGCCCGGAGTCGCGGCCGACAAGACCGTACCAATGCGTATGGTAGGCTTCGGGACCCCACGCACGCCGAAACCGCATGTCCCCCGCCGTCCTGCGCTGGATCTTCAACCTGTGGCCGCCGTTCGCCTTCGCCGGCATCCACGTTACCGCCCTGTCGCGCGACTGGCGCCACGCGCGCGTCGAACTGCGCATGCGCCCCTGGAACCGCAACTACGTCGGCACCCACTTCGGCGGCAGCCTGTTCGCGATGACCGATCCGTTCTGGATGATCCTGGTCAAGGAGCGCCTGGGCCGCGACTACATCGTCTGGGACAGGGCCGCGGAGATCGAATTCGTGAAGCCCGGCAAGGGCACGGTCGTCGCCGACTTCGAGCTCGACGACGCCACGCTCGAGGCGATCCGGACGCAGGCCGCCGCCGGCGACAAGGTCCTGCACTGGTTCGACGCCGCCATCACCGACCGCGCCGGCGACGTGGTCGCGCGCGTGCGCAAGCAGGTCTACGTGCGCCGCAAGCGCGCCTGAGCGGCACCGGTTTCGCGTTCTTCCCGGAAGTGACATCGTTCACCCGGGCCGCCACCGGGCGTGTGTATGCTCGACCGCGGAAACAGGGGGCTGCATGACAGGCTGGTCGACCGAAGGCGCACGCAGGCCGCTGCCGGAGATTCCCGGCTACCGGCTGTCGCGCGTGGTCGGCGAGGGCGGCATGTCCACGGTCTACCTCGGCACCCAGCTGTCGCTGGGACGCGAGGTCGCGATCAAGGTGATGCGGCCCGAGGCGCTGGCCGACGAGGTCAGCCGCCGCCGCTTCGAGAACGAGGCGCGCACGATCGCGCGGCTCGAGCATCCGCACATCGTCGGCATCTACGAGGTCGGCCGCACCGCCGACGGCCTGCCCTGGTACGCGATGCCGCACCTGCCGCGCGGCCACGTCGGCCAGCGCGACCTCACCCGCGACCCGCAGCGCCTGCGCGAGATCCTGCGCGCGCTGCTGTCCGCCCTCGCCTTCGCGCACGCGCGCGGCGTGATCCATCGCGACGTCAAGGCCGAGAACGTGCTGTTCGACGAGGCCGACCGGCCGCTGCTCGCGGACTTCGGCATCGCCCTGCGCCGCGGGCACGGCACGCGGGTGACGATGACCGGCCTGGCGGTCGGCAGCACCGCCTACATGGCACCGGAACAGGCGCGCGGGCAGCAGGTCGACCATCGCGCCGACCTGTACAGCGTCGGCGTGCTGGCCTGGGAGATGCTGACCGGGGAACTGCCGTACAAGGCCGACGACGCGCTGGCGATGGCGATCCAGCACACGCAGAACCCGATCCCGAAACTGCCGCCGGAGCTGCGCCACTGGCAGCGCTTCATGGACCGGGCGATGGCGAAATCGCCGCGCAAGCGCTTCCACGACGCGCAGCAGATGCTGCAGGCGCTGGACGAGGTGCCCGTGTCCGATCGCGGCCGCGGCGCATGGCTCGGGCACCTCGCCGACCGCGCCGGCGGCGGCCTGCGGCGGATGCCGAGGCTGGCCTGGATTCCCGTGGTGCTGCTGTGCGCCGCGGCGCTGGGATGGGGCATGCGTCGGGCACCGCCGGCGGGCGATATCCCCGTCGCCACGACTGCCGCAGGTTCGTCCGCGACCGCGACACCACCCGGGGTCGCCGCGCCCGGACGGCCCGTTGCGGCACCGGCGCAGGGCGCCGATCCGTCCACCGCCATGCACCGCGCCGCGCCGCTGTCGGCGGCGGACCGGCTGCTGGAACGCATGCACGAACAGCTCGAAACCGGGCGCCTCGCCTCGCCCCAGGGCGACAACGCCACCGATAGCCTCGCCGCGGCCTGGCGCGCCGATCGCGCGCACCCGCAGCTGCCGGAAGCCGCCGCGACCCTGCTCGACGCATTGGGCGACGCCGCGACGCAGTCGATCGGCAAGGGCCGCGATGCGGACACGAGCGCGCTCCTGCGCGCGGCGAGCCGCCTGCAGGACGATACCGGCGCTGTGCCTGCCGCGGCGCAGGCCGCGTATCGCGACCGGATCGGCAAGGCCCTCGTCGCCCGCGCGACGGCCGCCGCCGGCAGCGTCGACCGCGCCGCCGCGACGCGCGCCGTTGAACATGCGCGCCTGGCCGGCCTGCCGGGCGCGACGATCGAACGCCTGCGCGCGCAGGCCGGGCGGATTCCGGACCTGCGCGGCCGCGATGCCGGCAACCTCGAGGGCATGCTGGTGCTGGAGGGCGGCGCGCGCCCGCTGGCTGCGTTCGCCCGGCCGGTCAGTCGCGCCGACTACGCGCGCTTCGCCGAAGTCAACGGTCGTCCCGCCGCGCTGTGCCGAGAACGCATCTCGGTGCTGCGCGTGCTGTCGCCGCGCGACTGGCAGGCGCCGGGCTTCGAGCAGTCCGACGGCGACCCGGTGGTGTGCGTGTCATGGCAGGACGCGGAAGCCTACGCGCAATGGCTCGGTCGCCGCGACGGACATCGCTACCGGCTCGCGACCGCGACGGAAGCCGCGCGCCTGCCCGCCGCCCGCGGCGAACGCGTCGTCTCCGAGTGGCGCACGGACTGTGCCTCGGACTGCAGCCACCGCGCCGCCACCGGCGCCAGCTGGCGCACGCGCAACGACTCGCGCGCGCTCGACCCGGCGCGCGGCTACGACGACGTCGGCTTCCGGCTCGTGCGCGAACTGTAGGCGGGTGGTCGCGCCTGAAGGCGCTCCTGCGTGCACGGGCAGTTGCAGGAGCGCCTTCAGGCGCGACCACCGTCTCCGGAAACTTCAGCACCTCGACCGTCTCCCGTCGCGGCAACCCCGGCGCATCTGTAAGATCGCCGCATGCCCACTCCCCCCTCCCTGGCGCAGCGCCTGCAGCGCCTGTTCCTCACCGGATTGCTGACCCTGCTGCCGATCTGGCTGACCTGGGTCGTGGTCAAGTTCGTGTTCGTGCTGCTGTCGGACATCAGCCGGCCGTGGGTCGGCCCGCTGGCAGCGCAGATCGCGGCGTGGTTCCCGGATACGCTGGGCTGGATCAACGCCGAATCGGTGCAGGCGACGATCGCGATGGTGGCGACGCTGCTGCTGATCCTCGCGGTCGGCTGGCTGGCGCGCCGCGTGTTCGGCCAGCGCATCCTCGGCTGGATCGAGGCGCTGGTGCAGCGCATCCCGCTGGCGAACATCATCTATTCCAGCGCGCGCAAGCTGCTCGACATCCTGCAGACGAAACCCGACGGCACCCAGCGCGTGGTGCTGATCGACTTCCCGCACAGCCAGATGAAATCGGTCGGCTTCGTCACCCGCGTGATCCGCGAACAGGGAACCGGCCGCGAGCTCGCCGCGGTCTACGTGCCGACCACGCCCAACCCCACCTCGGGCTACCTCGAGATCGTGCCGGTCGAGAAGATCACGCCCACCGACTGGACCGTCGACCAGGCGATGAGCTTCATCATCAGCGGCGGCGCGGTGGCCCCGGAGACGATTCCGTTCGATCCGCCCAACCGCCCGGCGGCACCGCAGGGCGCGTGAGCGCGCACCCGCTCGACAACCGCGCGACGCGCCTGTTCATCGCGCTGGCGGCGTTCTTCTGCGTCAACGCGGTGCTGGCCGAGTTCATCGGCGTCAAGATCTTCGCGCTCGAGGATACGCTCGGCATCGCCCCGCTGGAGTGGAACCTGTTCGGGCAGGCCGGTTCGCTGAGTTTCACCGCCGGCACCCTGCTGTGGCCGGTGGTGTTCGTATTCACCGACGTCATCAACGAATACTTCGGCCGCCGCGGCGTGAAGATGATCTCGTGGATCGCGGTCGCGCTGATCGTGTACGGCTTCGTGTTCGCCTTCATCGCGATCGCGCTGGCGCCCGCCGGCTGGTGGGTCACCGCCGCGCAGGCGCAGGGCGTGCCGGACTACCAGGCGGCGTTTGCGGCGATCTTCGGCCAGGGCATGTGGACCATCGCCGGTTCGGTGGTCGCCTTCCTCGTCGGCCAGTTGATCGACGTGCACGTGTTCCACCGCATCCGCCGCGCCACCGGCGAGCGCATGGTGTGGCTGCGCGCGACCGGCTCGACCGCGGTGTCGCAGCTGGTCGACAGCTTCGTGGTGATCTGGATCGCGTTCGTGCTCGGTCCGCAGAAGTGGCCGACGTCGCTGTTCCTCGCGGTGAGCAGCGTCAACTACGTCTGGAAGATGGCGGCGGCGGTGGCATTGATCCCGCTGCTGTACCTGATGCGCCGAAGCATCGCTGCCTATCTCGGGCCGACGCGCGCGCAGGAGTTGCGCGAACTGGCCGCGCGCGACTAGGGCGCTGGGGCGGGGGTCCCGGTGACGGGACCGGACTGGCCGGGAAGTGGCTGTTGCGCGGGGGCATTGCGGCGGGTTGCCCCCACCCCGGCCCTCCCCCGCAAGCGGGGGAGGGAGCTAAACGCAGCGGTTTCGGGTTCCCTCCCCCGCTTGCGGGGGAGGGCCGGGGTGGGGGCCCGGCTCCGAGACACTTCCCGACGATGACCTTCGGCGCATGGCGATCGCCCCCGGGCGGGCCATGCTGTGCGTCTTTCCCCACAGGCACCTCCATGACGCCCCGCCCCCTGTTCCTCGCCATCGCCCTCGCCGCCGCGCTCGCCGGCTGCAGCCGCACCGCTCCCGAAGCTACCCCGCAGGCCGCCGCACAGCAAGCCGAGGACAAGGCCGCGCAGCTGAACGCGCTGTACGCCGAGTACTGGGAGGAATACCTGAAGCTCAATCCGGTGCAGGCCACCTTCCAGGGCGACCATCGCTACGACGACCAGCTGACCGACTTCGGCTCGGCCGAATTCCGGGCGCAGCAGCAAGCGTTCGTGACCCGCTGGCTCGACCGCGTCAAGGCGATCGGCAGCGACGGCCTCGCCGGCCAGGACCTGCTGAGCTACGGCATCTTCGTGCGCGGCGGCGAGCTCGCGCTCGAGGCCGAGAAGTTCCCGGACTGGATGCTGCCGGTGAACCAGATGGGCAGCGTCGCCAGCTACGCGGTGCTGCTCGGCTCGGGCACCAGCGCGCAGCCGTTCAAGACCGTGGAGGACTACGACAACTGGCTGGCGCGCGCCAACCGCCTGCCGGTGCTGATCGACACCGAGATCGCCAACATGCGCGAAGGCATCGCCGCCGGCGTGGTGCAGCCGCGCGTGGTGATGGAGAAGGTGCTGCCGCAGTTCGACGCCATCCTCACCGACAAGCCCGAGGACAGCCAGTTCTGGGGCCCGATCGCGAACCTGCCGGAGGACTTCTCCGCCCAGGACAAGACGCGGCTGACCGAGGCCTACCGCACGATGATCGCCGACGCGCTGATGCCCGCGCTCAGGAAGCAGCGCGACTTCATCGCCGGCGAATACCTGCCGAAGACGCGCGACACCGTCGGCCTCGCCGCGCTGCCCGATGGCGACGCCTGGTACACGTTCAACGCCCGCAACTCCACCACGACCGCGCTTTCGCCTGCCGATATCCACCAGATCGGCCTCGACGAGGTCGCGCGCATCCACGGCGAGATGCGCAAGGTGATGGCCGAGGTGAAGTTCGAAGGCTCGCTGCAGGACTTCTTCAGGTTCATGCAGACCGACAGGCGCTTCGAGTTCAAGTCGGAGGACGCGCTGCTCGAACACTACCGCGCGCTGGAAGCGAAGGTCATGGCCGGCGTGCCGGGGCTGTTCTCGCTGACGCCGAAGGCCGGCTTCGAGATCCGCCCGATCGAGGCGTTCCGCGCGCAGTCGGCCGCGGGCGGCGAATACATGTCGCCGAGCGAGGACGGCTCGCGCCCGGGCATCTTCTACGTCAATACCTACGACCTGCCCACGCGCAAGACCTGGGACGCGGAAGACCTGTTCCTGCACGAGGCGATCCCCGGCCACCACTTCCAGCTCGCGCTGCAGCAGGAACTCGGGGAACTGCCCGCGTTCCGCCGCTTCGGCGGCGAGACCGCTTTCATCGAAGGCTGGGGGCTGTATTCGGAAGGCCTGGGCAAGGACCTCGGCGTCTACACCGATCCGTATTCCTGGTTCGGCCGCCTGCAGGGCGAGCTGTGGCGCGCGGTGCGCCTCGTGGTCGACACCGGCCTGCACAGCAAGGGCTGGACCCGGCAGCAGGTGCTCGACTACATGTTCGAGAACTCCTCGGTCAGCGAGCCCGATGCGATCGCCGAGGCCGAGCGCTACATCGCCTGGCCGGGCCAGGCGCTGGCGTACAAGATCGGCGAACTCAAGATCAAGGAACTGCGCGCGCGCGCGGAAGCGGCGCTCGGCGACCGCTTCGACATCCGCGAATTCCACGCCGAAGTGCTCAAGGACGGCTCGGTGCCGCTCGACATCCTCGAGCAGAAGATCGATCGCTGGATCGCGTCGAAGCAGTCCTGACGCCGCGGCGCAGGCCGGCAACCACCGGAACGGGCCATGAACCCATAGGGCGGGTTTCAACCCGCCTCCGTACCGGCGACACGGCAAGCGCGCGGGCCAAGGCCCGCCCTATCGCCTGACCCCGCGGCGCGGGTAATCCACCACCGGAACATGGGGATGGCGGGCCATAGGGCGGGTTTCAACCCGCCTCCGTGCCGGCGACACGGCAAACGCACGGGCCAAGGTCCGCCCTATGGCCTGACACCGCGGCCGCGGGTAGCCCACCACCGGGACATGGGGATGGCGGGCCATAGGGCGGGTTTCAACCCGCCTTTAATGGACCGAGGCCCACTCCATTCGACTGCGGGGCCTTTCGCTCGCCCGTGTTCGCGATCCCGACATCCGCGCCCCAGTCCGCCGGCATTTCCGCGCGGCGGATGGCGCGGTGGATCGACGACCACGGCCAGTCCGACGCCCGCGCGACGTGCCCGTGCTTCACCGGATTGAAGTGCACGTAGTCGACGTGCCGGCGATAGTCCTCCTCGTCGAGGATCAGCCGCTCCCAGAACCGGCGCTGCCAGATTCCGCGTTCGCCCTTCTCCCGACGCCGTCGCATGCTGCCTTCCGTCGCGGGCAACGCACGCGAGAAGCCGGCCTTGATCTGCCGCCAGCGGATGGCGTTGTCGGCATCGCCCTCCGGCAGCCGCCAGAGGCAATGCAGATGCTCGGGCAGGATCACGATCGCCTCGATCGCGAACGGCCGGACGGCGCGGGTGGCGCGGAATGCGTTGCGCAGCTCGGAGATCCGGTCGACCAGCAGCGTCCGCCGACGATCCTGCAGATTGACCGTGAAGAAGTAGGTGGCGCCAGGCACCCGGATGCGTCGATATCGGGACATGCTGCCAGCATCGACGGGCCGGATGCAGGCAACGATCGGGCAAACGCCTTCGGTTGCGTCGGAGAATTCCGCGGCGTGCCACATCCGCATCCGGCATCGGCGGATTCCAGCAGTCCCACCCATAGGGCGGGTTTCAACCCGCCTTCGCGCCGGGGCGAGGGAGCGGCGGGCCGAGGCCCGCCCTATTCGAGGGTTGCGTCAGGCGCGACTGTCGCGGCGCTCGCCGGGCTTGCCGCCCCGGCCCTGCTTCGCGCCGGTATGGGCATGCGCGTGCGCGCCGCGGTCGGCCGGCTTGCCGTGCGCGCGGTGCGCCGGCTTGCGCGGCGGACGCTGGCCGCCGGCCGGCTTCTGCCCGCCCGGACGCGCGCCGCCTCCGCGACGGCCCGGCTGGTTGGCGTCGAGCCGGATCGGCCGCGAAGGCTCGAAACCCGGCACGGTTTCCACCGCGATGTCGGCCTTGAGCATGCGCTGGATGTCGCGCAGCAGTCCGCCTTCTTCCGGCGACACCAGCGACAGCGCCTCGCCCTGCGCGCCGTTGCGGCCGGTGCGGCCGATGCGGTGCACGTAGTCCTCGGCGACCATCGGCAGGTCGTGGTTGATCACCAGCGGCAGGTTCGGGATGTCGAGGCCGCGCGCGGCGACGTCGGTGGCGACGAGGATGCGCGCCTTGCCGGACTTGAACTGGTCCAGCGCCTTCTGCCGCTGCGCCTGGCTCTTGTTGCCGTGGATGGCGACCGACTTCAGCCCGGCCTTCTCCAGCTGTTCCGAGAGGCGGTTGCAGCCGTGCTTGGTCTTGCCGAACACCAGCACCCGGTCGGTGTGGCGCGTGGCGAGGATGTCGACCAGCAGGTCGCGCTTGCGCGAGGCGTCGACCGGGTGCACGCGGTGCACGATGGTCTCGGCGATGGTGTTCTGCGCGGCCACCTGCACTTCGGTCGGGTTGTTCAGCAGTTCCATCGCCAGGGTGCGGATGCGCGATTCGAACGTGGCCGAGAACAGCATCGTCTGCCGCTGCTTCGGCACGCGCGCGAGCACGCGCTTGATCGACGGCAGGAAGCCCATGTCGAGCATGCGGTCGGCTTCGTCGAGCACCAGCAATTCCACCGCGTCGAGCTTGGCGTGGCCGGAATCGAGGTGGTCGAGCAGGCGCCCCGGGCAGGCGACGAGGATGTCGACGCCGCGGCGCAGGTTGTCGATCTGGGGCTGCATACCGACGCCGCCGAAGACCATGGTCACGTTCAGGCGCAGGTGGCGACCGTAGGTCTTGAGGCTGTCGCTGACCTGCACCGCCAGTTCGCGCGTGGGCACCAGCACCAGCGCGCGCGGCTTGCGCGGGCCCTTGGGCGGGGTTTCCTTGGACAGCTTCTGCAGCAGCGGCAGGCCGAACGCGGCGGTCTTGCCGGTGCCGGTCTGCGCGGCGCCGAGGATGTCGTGGCCGGACAGCGCCGGGGGAATCGCCTGCGCCTGGATCGGCGTGGGCGTGGTGTAGTTGGCATCGGACAGCGCGCGCAGCAACGCGGGCGACAGCCCCAGCCCTTCGAAGGGCGTGGTTTCAAACGTCATGGATCTCACTCCGTGGCAGCCGCGGAACGCCGTGCCGTGCAGCCGCGGGGCGGGCACGGGCATCGAAGCACCTTCGACTGGCTTGCCCGGAACCATCCAGAACCGCGTTCGGGCAATGTTTTGACGGCTGCCGGAGGTTCCGGTGCCGTGTCTGCGCGACGAAAGACGTGCGGGAGAGGACGCCGCGGGGAAGTCCCCGGGCCGGCCTGCCAGGATCGTGGCTGCGTTGGACGCAGCGGGCAGCCGTGTTGCAAACGCCGCCATTGTACCGGTCCCGGGCGCGGGACGCCAGCCGCCGCGCGGCGCGTGGGGCACGATCGTCTACACTGCGGCCCGCGCGACAGGGGGCTTGTTGCGGGGAGAGGCAGACAGGATGGCGACGGCGGCAGCGCAGGTGCGTGCGTATCCACGATGGCGCGCATCCGGACAAGGAAGACCCGCCCGGGCAACCGTATGCCAGGCCCCCCTCGTGCCGCTGCCGCGCATTTGCCCCGCGCTCGCCGGCAACGTCGGCCTGCCGTCTCCCGCACCGTGAGGCTCCCTCCCGCCCTGCTGCGCGAGCTGGCCGCGAAGTCGCTCGCCGGCCTGTGCGCCGCTGCCGCGGTCGCGACGCTGACGCTCACCGCGCCGACCTGGCGCTTCGACGCATGGCTCTACGACCGCCTGCTGGCGCTCGACGTGCCGCCGGTCGACGACGGCATCGTGATGGTGGCGGTCGACGACGCCAGCCTGGCCGCGCTCGGGCGCTGGCCGTGGTCGCGCGGCGTGCATGCGCGGCTGGTGCGGGCGCTGGATGCCGCCGGCGTGCGCGGCATCGGCTTCGACGTGACGTTCTCCCGAGCCGACGACAACGACCCCGCGGGCGACGAAGCGCTGGCCGCCGCGATACGCAGCAGCGGGAAGGTGGCGCTGCCGATGCTGGCCGAACCCTCACCGCCGGACGGCACGCTGATCGAAGTGCTGCCGATGACGTCGCTGATCGACGCCTCCGCGGCGCTCGGCCACGTCGAGGTCGACATCGACCGCGACGGCGTCGCCCGCGGCACCTACCTGCACGCGGGACTGGGGTCGGCGCACTGGCCTTCGCTGGCGCTGGCGCTGCGCAACCTGCACGCGCCGACGCGCCGCAGCGCCTCGCTGCCGGGCCAGCGCAACCTCGAAAGCACCGAACAGCCCTCGCCCGATCTCTGGAACCGCGACTACCGCATCCTCGTGCCCTACGCCGACCGCACGGCGTTCCAGCGGGTGTCGTACGTCGACGTGCTGCGCGGCGCGATCCCGGCGGAGTTGCTGCGCGACCGCTGGATCCTGGTCGGCGTCACCGCCGCGGGCATCGGCCGCGACGTGCCCACACCCGGCCGCGGCCGCGAGCAGCCGATGAGCGGCGTCGAGTACCACGCCAACGTCCTCAACGCGCTGCTGCTCGACCGCGCCATCACGCCGCTGGGCACGGCGCGGCAGCTGCTGCTCGGCATCGCGCTCGCGCTGCTGCCGCTGCTGCTGTACCGTCCGCGCCACGCTTGGCGCCGCCCGTGGCTGGCCGCCGCCGCGTCCGTCCTGCTGACGTTCGCGGCCAGCGTCCTGCTGCTCGCGCATGCGCGCCTGTGGTTCGCGCCGGCCGCGACGCTGTCGGTGCTCGCGGCGGGCGGCACGTCCTGGCTGCTGCTGCACCTGCGCAGTTCGCAGCGCCAGGCCGGGTCGAACGGCCTGACCCGGCTCGGCAACCGGCTCATGTTCGACCTGACCCTCGAACGCGAACTCGCCTCTGCGCGGCGCTCCAACCGCCCGGTGTCGCTGCTGCTGGTCGATGTCGACAACTTCAAGCGCTACAACGCCATCGAGGGCCGCCGGGGCGGCGACGAGGTGCTGCGCCTGGTCGGCGAGACCCTGCTGAGCAGGGCGCGCCGTCCGCGCGACCTCGCCGCGCGCTACGGTGGCGACGAACTCGCGCTGGTGCTGCCCGAATGCGCGGCCAGCGCCGCCACGACGATCGCGCAAGCGGTCCTGGACGACGTCCGCGCACGGCGCATCGCGCACCCGGACTCGGACGTGGCCCCCTTCATCACCCTGAGCGTCGGCGTCGCGACCTACTACCCGATCCTCGAATCGCACGACGTCGACCTGGTCAAGCGCGCCGATGCCGCGCTCTATCGCGCCAAGCGCGAAGGCCGCAATCGCGCGCACTGCTCGTCCAGCGCGCTGGCCGGGTAGGCCTCTCCCGGCGCCCTTCTTGCAGGAGCGCCTTCAGGCGCGATGCTTTTGGTTCGGAATTCGGAATTCGGAATTCGGAATTCGGGATCGGAGACCGGAGACCGGAGACCGGAGACCGGAGGAAAGCATCGCGTCTGAAGGCGCTCGTGCAAAGGACGGCAGGCCGACCGTGCTGCTGACCCGGCTTAACACCATGCCGCTACCGGCGACTACGCCGCCCCTGACTGGCTCACGGCCAATTCAGTGCCGCGATGCGCCACCACGATCGCGCCGCTGCCTACACCTGGTAAATCGTGCCCTGACAGCCCGTGCTGGGATTGGCTACGGGCAGTCAGGGGCATCACCGCCACGCAAAGCAGCGCTGCGCTCGTTGTTAACGCAGAAGGCTTGAAAGGAGAAAGATGACCTCCTGTCGAACTCCGATCAGTCGTAGACCAAGTATGGTTCGGTGCAGTTGGAGAATTTGATCTCGCATGCACGGCCACCGTTTTGCGCTGGACAATGCGACAGGGTATACGTACTGGCGTCTTCGATAGTCGGTCCTCGCCCGAAGATTATCGTGACGCCATCAGCTTGCTCGATTGGCTCGGCCGCGACAGCGCATTGGTGCTGATAGTCGAATACGGCCTTGCAGCCTCTACCGCCCATTTGTTTGCATCTAGCCACTGCCGCGCGATGCGCGGCACGTTTGGAGTTCTGCCCGGTGGAAGTGCCAATCACGTCACCGTTGACATCCTTCGCAAATGCACCCCAAGTCAACTTCCAGCGCGCGGATGGCTGCCTCGGCGCTGGTGGCGCTGGACCCATGGTGCCACCGCCCGGACCACACTGCGCCGAACCCGGGCCGACCCCTTGCGGACAAGCAGTCTGCGAATAGATTGGACTCATAAACCCTAGCCCGCATAGCAGCAACCACCAACCAACCTTTCTACTCATGGCATCACCCGTATCTGGCGGCGTTGTTGGAGCCCGCGCCCGCGCTGACTGACTGCGTATTCATGGCGCCATTAGTCACTGGCGTCGGCGTGTACTGATAGCTCCCCATCGTCCCGCCCGGATTCCCCGGCGAACCCGGCTGCGGCTGCGGCTGGAACGCGTTGTAAGGGCTGAACTGGCCCAGCGTGCCCTGGAACAGCATCGCCGCGATCGGCGGCGCGCTCACGATCAGCGTCGTCAGGATCAGGCCCAGCCCGCCCTGCTGCATCGCCATGCTGGTCACGTTCTCGCTGCCCGGCGCTCCGACTCCCGGAATCATGCTGCTGACCCAGAACGCCATGCCCACGGCGATCACCATGTCCAGCGCCAGGGTGACCGTCACGGTCAGGACCGCCATCGAGAAGATCGCGCCTATGCCGTAGAGCAGCCACTTGTGGAACAACGGCCTGGTTTGCTCGAACAGCAGGCACAGGATGAACAGCGGTCCCAGCGCCAGTACCAGCCCGATCGCGAACTTGTTCAACATGATCGCGGCTGCCGCCGTGATCGCCGGGAGGCCGAGGCCGGCCGTGATCAATGCCAGCGTGCGGTCCTTCTGCTCCCGGGTTTCCTCGTCGTAGGTGCTGTCCACCGAATCGACCACGACCAGCGCCGCCTGCAGTATGGCCAGCGTGCGATCGATGTTCTCGTACGCGCCCTCCCCGTCCGCGTCGCCGGTCATGGTCTCGTTGATCGTGCTCGACAGCCCGTCGGTCACCGTGCCGTAGATCGAGCCGAACGATGCCCCGAGCCCGAGCGCGATGCCGACGATGAAGGTGGCCCGGAGTGCGCCGACCACCAGCGCCATCATCGACTCGCGCGACGTCCCGGTCACGATGCGGTAGCCCTGGATCATGATCCACAGGGTGAGGATGAGCACGCCGATTCCGCCAAGCACCCGGATGACGCGGGTGCCGAGGTTGGGCAGGTATTCGTGGATCAGCTCGTCGTCGATGAACGAGTTGATCTCGTGGAAGAACACGAAGCTGGGCAAACCCGCCTGAAGGGGAATGAAGTCCAACAACGTGCCGGCCAGCGTCAGAATTCCACCATCCATCTCTGTTCCCTGTGCACAAGACATCCGTATCCATGCCGGTCGCGAAGATCGTCCGGACCGGGCTCAGCGATCCCTTCTGCGTGCCACCTGGAGCGCCGCCTTCAGGGTGCCGTACTGGACGACCTGCCCGAACAGGCTGTTGCGCTTGTCGTTGAACGCGGATTGCCCCGCCCGCGACATCTCGTCCTTCAGCGTGCTGATGTGGGCGTCGTAAGCCTGCAGGGTCCGATGGGAATTCTCCACGTCGAGCGCGTGCTGCGCTTCCAGCTGCGCGATGCTGTTGTCGTTGCGGGCAATCCGTCCGCGATCCTCGCCGGAGGCAGCCTGGCTGTCCGCGCGGAGGCGGGCAATCTCCTCGTCGCGCTCCCGAATCGTCTTGAGCGTCTTGACCACCACGTTGTAGCGCCGGTTCTCCGCCCGGACCAATTCGATGCAGGTGGCGTACTGGCGTTCCCGCGCCTTGCTCACGCGCTCGGGCCCTGATGATCCCGACAGGAGGTCGCCAAGGCCGCCGCCCAGCGAGCCGCAGGTCTCCTCGATGAATTCCAGATCCGACCGCTCCGTCAGCGCGCTGTCCCTGTAGCCCCTGGTGCCCAGGAACTTCAGTCCGTTGACCTGCTGCTGCTGGATGTCGCGGACCTTGGTCTGGATCTGCTGGACCTGGTTGCGGATCTGTTCTAACTGGTTGACCTCGTCGGCGTACATCTGCCTGTACTGCTCGATCCAGGCGAACTTGTTGGTGGTGATGTGGACGGCGTCGGTGACCGGAGTCTGCGCGCTCGCGGACGAGGCAAGGAAGAGGCCGGCCACGGCCAGGCAAATGGCGCCCAGGGAACCGCGGGGAATGTGTCTCATAGAGGGACTCCTTTCCTGATGAGATCAACGTTTCGAACAATATTGCACATGGCTGCAGACCCCCTCAGGCCCGCGACCCATCAATGCTCCGCAGGCGGGCGCGCTGCGGTTCCGTCGCCGCGCGAGGGAATGCCCCGCTCCCTCGACGCCCACCTTGAGGCGAAGGCGAAGACGGGGATTTGCCGGAGCCCTTGCGCTCCTCGAAGAACCGGGGGAGCCAGTCCTCGGGGCGAAGCGCTTCCTTGTCGATCTCCAGATGCCCGGCTTCCTCGGCGACGATCCGGTGCATGATCTCGATGTTGTCGGTGCTGGCGGAGATGACCGCCAGAGCGTCATCCATTCCGCGCAGGTTGAGCTGGCAGACGGTCGATGCGTGCCCCTGCTTGACCAGGAAGCAGCGCGAACGCTCGTCCAGGCTCTTGACAACCTGGAACTCGGCCTCGGTCAGCTTCAGGCCGTCGATGTAGTCCTCGCGGGCGGCATTCGGGTTGGGCAGCAGGATCAGGGTGGCCGTCTGCTCGACCAGCGCCGCGGAAATATCGCTGGCCAGCGCATCCTCGGGACTCTGCGTGGCGAAGATGCCCAGGCCGTTCTGCTTGCGGATGGTCTTCTGCTTGTTCTTCGCGAAGTCCTTGAGCGCGCCGCCACCGTCGAGGATCTTCCAGAACTCGTCCATGACGTAGATCAGCGGCCTGCCGTCGATCAGCTCCTCGAGCCGATGCAGCAGATAGTTGATCACCGGCACGCGTATCTCGGCGTTGTCGATGACGTCGGTGTAGTCGAAGCCGATGATGCTGGCGAGGCCGAGATCGATGGTATCCACCGGATTGTCGAACACCCAGCCCAGCGCATTGCCCGCGGTCCACTTGCGCAGCCTGGCGTAGAGCCCGTCATCGCCCATGTTGGGCAGGCTCTTCTGGAAGTTCGTCATCGAGCGCAGGTGCCTTGGCATGTCGAGCATGCTTTCCACCGCGCGGAAGATGTCCTCGTCCTCGCGCGCGGTGTAGTGCGCCTTGCCGGCCAGCACCTTGACCAGGTCGCCGAGAAACTGGACGTTGGCGTCGGTGCGGTCGCACTGGAAGGGATTGAATCCGGTCGGCTGGCCGTTCTCCAGCGCGAGGTAGTTGCCGCCGCAGGCGCGCACGAAGATCTCGGCGCCGCGGTCCTTGTCGAAGAAGAAGATGGTCGGCACCGGGTCGAACTTCTGCACTTGGCTGAGCAGGAAGTTGATCAGGGCGGTCTTGCCGGTGCCGGACTTGCCGATCACCATGGTATTGGCGATCGCCTTCTCGCCCACGGAGTTCTCCACGGGATGGGTGGCATGGAAGTTGAAGTAGTACGGCTGCCCGTTGGTGGTCTGCAGCGCGGTCACGCATTCTCCCCAGGGGTTGTTGTCGCGCTTGCCGGTTGCGAAGTTGTGCAGGGGCGACAGGCCGAGGAAGTTGAGAGAGCTGACGTTGGCCAGGCGCGTGCGGTATTTCCAATTTCCCGGGAGCTGGGAGTAGAAGGACGAGCACGCCGCCAAGTCTTCCTTGGCCGACACGAAGCCGGCATTGGACAGTTCGGCGCGGGCCGTGGCGATGTTCTGCGACAGCTGCTGCTGGTCGGGTGCGTACAGGGCCACGATGAAGTGATACTCGCCCAGCACGAAGTTGCCGGACGCCACCTGGTCCATGGCATGGTCGAGCTCGACGATCTGGCTGACCGCCTTGTCGCCGGAGGAGATCATCATGCCCTTGGTGCGGTCGAGGATCTTCAGCGCATCCTGCCGCCCCATCGGGCTGAAGGAGTGCGTGATGACGTACTCGAAGTCCAGGTACTTGAGCCCGTTGAGGATGCCCGGCCAGGTTCCGTCGGTGTATTCCTTGATGTTCAGGATCGCGCCGAAGTGGTTCTCCCCGCCCGGCGCGCTGACCACGAAGTCGCCGGTCCTGGCCGAAAACATGTGTCGGCTGACCGACAGGTACTCGCAGATCGGCGCACGCAGGACCGGGACCGGCTCGGAAATGCGGTTGAGCAGATAGCCGAAGAATTCCAGCGTCTCGGAGAAAACGATGCCGTTGTCGGCCTCGTACACGCCCAGCCGCGCGGGTGCGTAGTCCTTGAGCACGGCCTCGACGTTGCCCGCCAGCTCCAGGAGCTTGGCGACGGCATGGTCCTGTTCCGCCTGCAGCCGCGAGACGTCCGCAGACTTCTCGACGAACTTCTTTCCGGCCACGACGGGACGGTAGATCATCGTCAGGTACAGCTCGTTCTGCATGATCTTCTGCGACGACAGCGCAGCATAGTACTCGTCCGACAGCTGCTGGTTGAACGCCTGGTCGTACGTGCCGGCCATCTGCACGCGGCCTTTCCGCCGGATGTCGTGCACCCAGAACGCGACATTGACGAAATCCGGCGCGCGCAGGGTCTGCAGCATCCGGTTGAAGGTGTTGTGCCGGTGCTCGAGCTCCCACTCCTCCCGGCCGACGAACGGCAGTCCGTCAAGCCGCCAGGTGAGCAGGAAGTCGCCGTCGGTCGTTTTCACCACGTTCGGGGAAACGTGCGCCGACAGCGGGATGAACTCTGCGATGGACGTGTCTGGCGCCAGCATGCGGTTACAGATCCGTGGTGTTCTCGTGGAACTGGCTGCGGTAGCTGTTCGGGGTGAACACCCACATGCCATCGTGCCGCTGGAGGTTCCGCACCCTGGTCCGGAACCTCCAGCGCAGGCCGAGCAGGCGGAAGATCATCTCGTCGCGGCGCGCCATCTGCCGCATGACGAAGACAACCGCCGGCAGCAGGGCCAGGAAGAACATGTTGATATAGAAGGTCAGCAGCAGGCACGCGCCGGCCCCGATCGCGAAGGGCACGTAGGGCACCCCCATGAACATGGCCGGTCGAGTGCAACCCCTGAACAGGACGTTCCTATGCATGCTGCAGCAACGTCTGCGCCACCAGCATCGCGGTGGAGGTGACGTCGTCGGGCAGCAGCATCTTCGCAATCTGCCCCGCGGCGCCGATCAGGAATCCGCCGATCAGCACGGGTGCGACGTCGCCGATGCGCTTGTGGTTGAAAGCGACCTGGTAGCCGGCGAAGATCACTGCGATCGTGACCACGGCGATGGAGGCGACGTTGAGCAATCCGTTGATGTTGGTGAAGAAGGTCTCGACACGGCCGCGCGCGCCGGTGCCGTCCTGCGCGAGGGCGAGCTCCGGGAGCGCCACCAGCGCCACGAAGGCAATGGCCATCGCGGCCCCTTGGGCGAACTGCCGGAACATAGCGGTCTGTGGTCTGTGGTTCATGGTCTGACTCCGAAGGTTGGTGGAAACGATGGCTGCTGTTGTGGTGCTTCGGTGCTGCTGCGCCGTTCGTGGCGCGTACTGCCAGGGCCGTTCTGAACAAGGCCCGTCATCCCCGCGAAGGCGGGGATCCAGCGCCTTCAATTCATTGAAGGCAAAAAGACACTGGGTTCCCGCCTTCGCGGGAATGACGGCCGGAAATCGGTTCGTTCAGAAGTTCCCTAGAAGACGAAGGCGTCATCCCTCCCTGGCGAGATCGGTGGACCGGCGATTGCCGGGAGCGGGCCGCCCTGCACGGATTGCGCAGGGACGGTGTTCATCGGTTGCACGACCACGGGCGCATCGGTGGCGCTGCGCGGCATCTCGGGGCTGATCGCGGTAGGCGTGCCCGGCTGCGATGGAACTATCGCTGCGGCCTGCGACGAAACTGCCGCCGGTGCGGCCAGGGACACCGACGGCTGCGACAGCATCCACTCGGCTGGCGCAGAGGAAACGGCCTCCTGTATGCGCCGCATCACGATCGAGGACAGGTCGGCGGCAGTCGCCGTTGCCGTTGCATGACCGGCCCGGCGCTCGAGCAGCCCGTTGGCCAGGAGCGGAACGTTTCCGCCCTCCCCCCGCCAGGAGGCCAGCACCTTCTGCACGTAGCCGTGCCGGAAACCCGTGACGAAGTTGCCGGAGTAGTAGCAGCTCAAGGCCTTGCCCCAGTCCTCCCCGGCGCGGCGATAGCAGTCGGCGAGGATCCGCGAGCCGGCCCGTAGGTTCGGACAGGCATCGAACGCCATCTCGAAGGTGGCCAGGCCCTGGCCGGCGAGGTTGTGGCGATTGACCTGGGCCAGGCCGAGCGAGAAGTTGTAGCCGCGGTCTTCGAGCATGCGCGCGGTCGAGACCGCTTCGGGCAGGCTGCGCGGCTGCCTTGCCAGCCGGCCGCCGACGACGCCGATCGCGTAGGGATTGAAGGACGATTCGACGCGCACGACGTGGTGCATGACCTCCCGCGGAACGGCCAGGTCGGCGCAGCCCATCAGCTCCATGCCGGGCAACATGGCGGTCAGCCCTCGTTCCCGCGGGCCATGGCCGGCACCGGAGCGTGATCGTTCGCGTCTTTCATCTGCCGTCCCCCGACGGTTGCGCCAGCATGCGGGCCGGGTCGAAATCGATCCCGGTGATGTAGCGCCGCCCGGCATGCGCCTTGATGTGCACCACGATGTCGATGGTCATCCTCAGCAGGCGCTTGATGACCTCGAACTCCAGGCCGGAGCCCTCCGCGGACGCCTTCACCATCAGCGCGAGCTGGTCCCAGGTCTGCGTGGTGCTGCCGGCATGGCAGCTGGTGATCGAGCCCGGATGCCCGGAGGCGCAGTTGCGGATGAAGTAGAACGATTCGTCCCCGCGCAGTTCGGCCAGGATGATCCTGTCGGGCTTCATGCGCAGGCAGGCTTCCATGCAGGTCCTCGCGGTGACGTTGCTGGCGCTCTGCCCCCCCTTCGAGTACAGCAGGTGCACGACGTTCGGCTGGCGCAGGAACAGTTCGCGGGCGTCCTCGATCGTCACCAGGCGTTCGTGGTCGGGGATGTGGTTGACCAGCGACTTCATGAAGGTCGTCTTGCCGCTGCCTGTCGCGCCCGCGACCACGATGTTCTTGTGGTGCTGCACGGCCTTGCGGAAGAATTCGGCGTAGTTGCGCGAGCGCTGCAACTCCAGCAGTTCCATGTCGTGTCCGTCGACGGCCTGCGCCTGCTCCAGGATCTCGTCGAAGAAGCCGTCCTGTTCGTATTCCTCCAGGGTCTTGCTGAACCTGGCGGGGAGGCGGATCGTGATCGAGACCTTGCCCGAGTCGCAGGCGGGCGGGATCACGAACTGCGCGCGCTGGCCGGTGGGGAACGTCAGCGACACCATCGGATCGGCATCGGTAATCCGCTGCCCGGTGTTGCTTTCGTTGACCACCGTCGTGCAGAACTGACGCGCTCGCTCGAAGGTGAGCATCGGCACGTCGTTGCGCTGCCAGCCTTGGCGCGTCTCCAGGTACAGCTCGCCCGGCCTGTTGATGCAGATCTCGGTGACGTCGGACGAATCCATGTGGCCCTGGATCCCGAGCAGCTGGTACTGGTAGTCCAGGAACTCGCTGGACACTCTTGCTACGGGGGCGGTCCGGGTCTCCATCGCGTCATCCCGCCTAGCGCAACACCGCCGAGAAATCCACGTCGCGCGCCACGTACACGTTCACGATCGTTCCTTGGTTGATCGTCACGGTCGGCGGGCGCGTCATGTTCCGCTCCAGCGCCATGTTGGCCAGGCGCTCCATCGTCCGCGCGGTATTGCTCTCGTAGGGGCTCTGCACGACCACGCCGTTGGCGATCGAGGTTTCCTGCGGGCCGTGCCTGGCGCCGGCGTACTTGAACGCGTCGCTCAGCATGCTGATCAGCAGCGCCGAGCCGAGCCGCTGGCCCCAGTGCGCGGTGTAGTGGCCGGGATTGCCGGCTGCGCCGAGCATGTCGACGCCCGGACTCTGCATGTTCACGTCCATCCCGTTGGGCGTGGTGATCCGGTCCCAGACGACCGCGACCCGGTCGCCGATGACGGCGTCCTTGTCGTAGCTTCCGGACACCCTGGAACCCCTGGGCAACAGCAGCCGGCGTCCGTTCACCGAATACACCGGCTCGGTGACGACGCAGAAGGTATAGCCCGGGAAATCGGAGATCACCCTGGACTGCAGGATGCAGCGGATGTAGGTCCCGCGCAGCAGCAGGGTATTGGGGTTGTACAGGGGCCTGGCGCCGGCCGCGCCCGCGGGAACCGCCTGCGCGGCGGATGCCGGCGGCGCATTGCCTGCGGCCATCATCAGGCGCGCATATTCATCGGGCGGCAGCATGCCGGGGACGCCGCTGGCGCTGCCATCGCCGGTGAGGCCGCTGAAGGTGCCAGGCACGTCCAGCATCCGCCGCTCCTGCAGCGAGAGTTCGCGCCGCCCGGGCAACCCGCCACCGGGTAGAGACATCATCGAAGCGGGCGCGGAAGGCTCGTCCTCGTACACCGGCAGCGGCGGCAGGTCCGCCGTCGGCTGCGGCGCCGGCCGCTCCGGCGGCAGTTCCGGAAGGTGCTCCCGCGGCGCCGCTGGAATCACCACCTGCTCGCCGCGCTGCGGCCTGCCCGCGCGCTCGTCCGCGCCGGACAGGGCGCCGCTGAAGATCCAGAACGCGGCGCACAGCAGCAGGAGCACGATGCCACCGAGGAACAGCAGGGCCTTGCGGTTGAGACGCTGGACGTCTGAGGACCGCAGGTAGGGCGCATCGGCATCCAGGTCCGGCTCGGCGGGTGCCTGCCGTCCCTGGTAGGGATTCGATGCCTGCGCGCGGACGGAAGCAGGATCGTCGTGTTCGTTGGGCGGCGTTTGCATCACAGCTCCGGACTCCTGCGCAGGCCAACCACGCTGTCCCCGTGGCGAACGACCAGGTACGGATAGGTGCCGTGGACGACGATGGTGTCGCCCTCGACCGTCGAGTTGACGACGAACTCGTCGCCGCGCTCGCTGTCGCGGGCGAAGACGGCGGGAAAATTCCCGCTCGGGAAACGCGTCCGATCGCCCATCCTGATGTAGGTGAACCGTCGGTCGTCGTAGACCGTCGCCGGGATCAGCCACTGCGGATGCCGCCTGCGATGGGCGTACTCGTAGTTGAAGTAGTAGTCGCGGTCGGGATGCAGGCCGGTGCTCAGCTCGGCGGCGTCCTCGACCACCTCGGCGTCCGCACCTGCGAACATGGTGTCGGCCGGATACACGAACCTGACCTTGTACTGCACGCCGGCCGCCTTGGCGTGCTCCAGCGTGCGCCAGTCCGTCGCGACCACCTTCAGTTCGAAGATGTACGAATGCGCCGCCGTGCGCACCATGAAGTTGGTGTCGACATCGACGTTCTTCGGCTTCAGGTAGAACACGTTCTCCCTGCGGCTGAGCTCCCATCCGCCGCTGAAGCCCGTGCTGTAGTCGAGGATCTCCTCGTGCGGGCTGAGTTCGACCTGGGTGGTGATCCCCAGGCCGGTCCGCACCTGGTAGAGCTGGTCCGGGCGGTACTCGTACTCCTCGACGACCTGGGCGGCCGCGGGAAGCACGGCGTTCGCCAGCAGCAGGGCCAGGGCGAGGCGCGGGCGCGAGAGCAGGCCTCCAACCCCTTTGGATTCTTCGTTCCGATCCCGGCGGCGAACCCTGCCATCCAAGCGCCAGGATTTCTCTCCCGAATCAAGTCCGGGGCCGAGATGGCGGTCTTTCCAGGTTCTCGTGTGTTTCGTGCGATCCATCGCTGACGTACTCCGTTACTCGGCGTTCGCATCCATCCGTTCCGCGGGTTGCGGATCTGGCGGCGCTCCATTGGCGGTTTCGACTTCGGCGGACTGCGCGCCGGGCGGCGCCTGCAGGTCCTGTCCCGCTTGCTGCACGGCGCCTGCCGCGCCAGCTTGCGTGATTTGCACGGTGGGCGGCGGCACGGGAAATTCCCGCTCCGGCAGCGGCGCCGCGGCAAAATCGTTGTCGACGCGATAGTTGGTGACCCGGAACCCGAGCGGATTGAGCAGTCGGTCCTCCTCGCCCAGCCGCAGGTCCGGGTTGTAGCTGAACTCCAGCGTCGCGATCTTGCCGTCGAGGGGATCGGCGCGGCCGCGCGACTTGTCGTAGATGCTGCGCTGGAAGCGCACGGTGGCGCCACCCGGAGGTCGCCCCTGCCCGCCGCCGATCAGCACGATGCTGAGGATCCGCACGCGAACCGCCCTGGCACCCGCATAGATCCGCGCCGGCTGTTCCGGATTGCTTTCCGAATGCAGCGCGATGTACGGCGATGCCACCGCGGTGCCTGCCATCGACAGCGTGGTCCGCCAGTTGCGCTGGCCGATCAGGCCCGAGTCGTAGGACTCGCGCGCAAGCACGAACTGGGCGACGTTGCTCTTGTTGATCGCCTCCTCGGTCGTGACGTCGCGATCCCGGAAGTTCCCGACCAGGCGCGCCACGGTGGCGGTCCCCGTATACGGATCGGCCATGACCAGGTACGGCACCTTCTCCTTCAGCGGCAGGAACAGGAAATAGCCGCCGGCCAGGACAAGGGACATGACGATCGCGCACCAGGCGACGATCCAGGCTCGCCGCTCGCTGCGGTGCATGCGGTCGGCCAGGGTCAACTCGTAGCTGATGCCCTGCGAGACGGCCCGATCGATCGCAGGCGTCGAGGTTTTCTTCTTGCCGAACATGCGCCGCGGCCCGCCCTACTCGCCCCGCCCACCCGCGGCGACGCTTCCGTCGCCGGGCAGGCTCTGGCTGACGACGATCCGGGTCCGTTCGGCGGCGATGTTCACGCCGTACGAGGCATATGCGGACGACAGCGCCGAGGCAGCCTGTTCAAGGCTCGTCGTCCGGATCCGGGAGACCGGCGCATGCAGCGTGAAGTCGCTGGGATGCTGATAGGACAGATCCACGCGCGAATCCTTCGCCCACCGCGCCAGCATCGCCTTCAGCGTCGCGTCGGCGGGCGATGCCTGGTAGACGTATGCCTGCTGCAGCGGAATCACCTGCGGCGTTTCCGCGAACCGGTTGACCGGTCTCCAGCGCCCGCCAATGCCCGGCGCATCCGGCGTGGCGCAGGCGCACAGCAACATTGTCGCTACCGCAAGCAGGACCGTCGTGGTCCGTCGAACCAAGACGGCCGCTTCGCCTTCGCGGAATCGGTCGGCCGCAGGACGCCCTGCCATCCCGTCGGCGGAGACGGCAGCGGGAACGGTAGGCGACGGAAGAATATGGGCGCGGCAGAAAGCGCGAAGCGACGAGTCACAATCGCCGACTCCCATGGCCGATGACTTGCAACTTGACGCGTAGCTACCGGAGGCGAGCTCCGGCCCAGACACAGATTCCATTCCGTGTTGCTCCCTGGACCCCATGGATGTCGTAACGGACGGTTACGGCATCGATTGGCATTGACTTCTGCAATGCCCTCCGAGGGCGAACATATCTGCAGCCTTCAGTGTCGTCAAGCCATGGCAAGCGCAGTTTCGATATATCGATCGACACGAGCAGCAATCAGCGTCGAGCCGGCGTGCCCCATTCTCCGGAGCCGCAAACAGCTGGCATTTCAGGGAAAAGGCGCCGACACAAGCGCGAACAGCCGCAGGTACCCATGCATGTATTGCAACGAAGTTCACACTTTCTCGGCGAGCGCCCTTCGGCCGTTGATTCAGGGAGTTTCTGTGCTGCTGCGATTTCAAGCCGGACGGGAAACGCTTCACGACAAGGGTCTATTCAATTCAAACCATTGATTCGACAAGACTCCTCGCGGCGTTTGGAATGACAAGCAGGAGTCATCTAGGGTTTTGCAAGGGTTTGATGGAGCTTGGTGACTGTCACCGTGCCAGGTTTCACAGCATGTGGCGTTGTCTAAATTGGTCGCGGAAATTTCTGCATCGTTGCGCCAACGACTCGAGCGCAATAACCATGCTCGATCATATTAAGTCGCCCGTAGCGCTCGTCCCTTTTCACCGACCTGAACCGAGGCATCCAGTTTCTCTGGAAACAGTATGGCCGCCGCCACACCTCTCGCGATCATGCGGTTCACCTCGCCGGCCACGTCTGGCAAGATGTCGAACATGCCTAGGAAGGCACCGCTCCCCGGAAGGTGATCGATGGATCGATCGGAGATGGACGATTTCGTTGCCAATGCCGCGCTGCTGGCGGCGCACCTCACGCAGCAGTGCGAAAAGGCGGTTTCGGAACAGCAGGCCGCCGTGCGCGACCTGCGGCATTCGGCAGACGCCCTCGAGGACAGCGTCGCGGCCGGCAAGCTTGAGCTGCAGCAGCACGCCCGGGGCGCCATCCGCGAGGCGCTCGCACGGGAACTGGCCGATGCTTCGCGATCGCTGGAAGAAGCCGTCGACCGCCTGCAGCAGTTGGGCGAACGTTTGCGGGTCGAGCAGTCCTCCGCCGGCCTGCGCATGCGCATGCTGGAATGGAAGTCGATCGCGTCGCTGTCGGTCGCGGCGGCCATCCTCGTCGGCGGCAGTGCCTACGCGGCCTGGCACAACCTCCAGCGCGCCGAGCGCGCGCAGGTCAGGGCGGAGGTCCTCGAAGCGCTGCGGCACGTCGCGATCACGTCCTGCGACGGCCGCCCCTGCGTGAAACTCGAAGACGGCCTGCGGCGCTGGACGAAGAATGACGAGTACGTCCTGGTCGACACCGGCGCATCCGTGGAAGCGGCCAGCCGATAGCGCGAACGGATCGCCGCGACAGGGCCGGTCGCCGGCCGGGCCTGCCGCGGTCATGGCCTGGGGTTCCAACAAGGAGGTTCCATGAACTACCGTGTCCTGACCGCGCTGCTGGTAACCGTGCTCGCGCTGCTGGGCGGCGTCTACCTGTCGGGCTACCTGGCACTGGTGTTCCTTGGCCTGGACACCAGCCTGCTCGGGTTCGGCACCTGGTACGACTACGCCAGGCACCTGGATCACCCGCAGGTCGCCCGCTACGCATGGCGTATCCGGGCCGCGGGCGGCATCGGCTTCGGCCTGATGCTGCTGGCCTGGGCGGCGATGCTGGTGATGCTGTTCAAGCTGCGCAGCCATCGCAACCTCCATGGGCGGGCGCGTTTCGCCGGCCTGCTCGACCTCGCCGGCAAGGGCTTCCTCGGACGCAAGGACGACGGCATCGTCGTCGGCCGCATGCGCGGCAAGCTGCTGCGCCTGTCCGGCCAGCAGTTCGTGATCCTCGCCGCGCCCACCCGCTCGGGCAAGGGCGTGGGCGTGGTGATTCCCAACCTGCTCGACTACCGCGAATCGGCCGTCGTGCTCGACATCAAGCAGGAGAACTTCGACCTCACCTCCGGCTGGCGCAGGTCCATCGGCCACGAGGTCTACCTGTTCAACCCCTTCGCCGGGGACCGCCGCAGCCATCGCTGGAACCCGATGACCTATGTCTCCGCCGACCCGGCGTTCCGGATCTCGGACCTCCAGGCCATCGCCGCAATGCTCTATCCCGACGGCGACGACAAGGACAAGTTCTGGACCAGCCAGGCCCGCAACGCCTTCCTGGCCTTCGCCTTGTACCTGTTCGAGACCCATGAAGACCAGGTCCGGCAGGGCGTGCCCCGCAAACTGCTGCGGACGCCCACCTTCGGCGCGGTGCTGCGCGTCTCCTCCGGCGACGGCGGGGAACTCAAGCCCTACCTGCAGGCGCTGTTCGGGAAACCCTACCTGAGCCAGCACGCCCGAACCGCCTTCGCCGGCCTGCTGTCGCAGGCGGACGTGACCTTCGCCTCGATCATCGGTTCGTTCCGCGAGCCGCTGAACCCGTGGCTCAACCCGGTGCTGGATGCGGCGACCAGCGGCGACGACTTCAGCCTCGACGACGTGCGCCGCAAACGCATGACCATTTACGTCGGCATCCAGCCCGACAAGCTGGCCGAGAGCCGGCTGATCGTGAACCTGTTCTTCAGCCAGCTGATCAACGTCAACACCAAGGTACTGCCGCAGAACGACAAGTCGCTCAAGCACCAGTGCCTGCTGCTGATGGACGAGTTCACCGCCATCGGCCGCGTGGACATCATCTCGAGGGCGGTGGCCTACATGGCCGGCTACAACCTGCGCCTGCTGCCGATCATCCAGTCGATGGCCCAGCTCGACGCCGTGTACGGCAAGGAACTCTCGCGCACGATCATCACCAACCACGCCCTGCAGATAGTCTACGCCCCGCGCGAACAGCAGGATGCCAACGACTACTCGGAGATGCTCGGCTACACCACCATCCGCCGCTGTGCCCGCACCCGTTCTCACGGACAGGGCCGCAGCGTCTCGGACAACGAGGTCATGGAGAAGCGCGCGCTGATGCTGCCGCAGGAGCTCAAGGCGATGGGGCCGGAGAAGCAGATCATCCTGTACGAAGGCCTCGCCCATCCGGTGCTGTGCAGGAAGATCCGGTATTACAGGGATGGATATTTCATCAAGCGGATCAAACCCAGAGTGGGAATCGCGCCACTGGAGCTACAGAAGACGAGCGAAGGCATCCGCCTGACCATGCCTCGGGAGAAAGAAGATGTGGTACGAGCACTGACGGCAACATGACGACCATGTCGTTGCAGGCATCGACTCAAAAGGAGAACCGGGCAATGAGATCTTCATATGCGGCCACAGTGGCGGCGATTGGGATTTCCGGCGCATTGTCGGCGTGCACGATAGGAACGCCTGTTGACATCAACAACAATGAAGCATCCGCTACCGATGCCGCAACATATCATTCCGCTCCACACACCCAGGACAAAGATAGGAACGACCGCACATCGAGGTCGCCACATAATCTGCCCTATGAGGGCTCCGGAATGAGGCCTGGCTTCTGGAACTGCTCGGAACTTGGCGCATGGCCGGATGCCGCTGAATGCATAAGCGATGAGAGAACCTATCAAGATGCTCGCCTGAACCATGCCTTCCGGCAACTGATCGGACTGCTTGACGATGAGAATCAAACTCGAGCCGCGATCGCGCAACGCGCCTGGATCCGACTCCAGGAAGCAGATGGCACATTCGAAGCATCCATCTTTGACTCCCTTGGCTCAATCGGAAACTTCGAGGCCGGAAGCAACGAAGTACTTCGGATCTGTTCACGCGCAATGCAAATAGATGGATACGTGGGATCGGCAAATGCCGACGCAGCATCCCAAAAAACTCCGGCAATCTGCACAGAGCCATCTTCGAGTTGCGCCAATGATGAACTAGACAGCCAATGGTCGAGATTGGCCGACGCCTACGAAAAGCTGATGAGTCTCGTTGGCGGCGACCACCGGAAACAACTGACAGAAGCCCAGCATGCCTGGATCGATCTCCAGAAAGCCGACGCTGAACTTGAAAGGTCAATCCCCTCGCACATGGCGGATTCCAACAAAGAACTGCGAAGCTGCGCGCGCGCCGAGCAGTTGGAGAGATATTCGCTTGTGATTGAACAATTGGATGCCAGGAAACCAATACCAAGATGAAATACAGCATGGAACATCAGTACCCGGGGACTGGACCCCCTCGTGGGGCAAGCATTAGCGTTTGTCCATGACCCATGCTGAAGCCGCTCCCAAGGACCGAGGATAACGACGACATGTCCACGCCAAAAACTGTTGCAGCCGCTGCACTCATCATCGGATCCCTTGCCGCATGCAACACCAACAACTCACCATCAGAAAGAGATCTCTATTCGGAATCTCCAGCATCTGAATCCGGACACTCCATCCCTGTCACCCGACACGCCAGCGTACCAATGGGCGAGGCTCAAACCAGTGGTGAAGCATCCAAACGCAGTGCAGATATGACCTGCGTTGGCAGAAATGTACTGTTCCACTGCGAAACAAGAAACAACAAAGAAATCATCCTTTGTGACCACGAGGACACCGTCGACTATTCATTCGGGAAAGTGAACCAAGTACCAGAACTGTCCCTTTCTGTTCCGCGCGAGCAAGCAACCACATTTCAATGGCAAGGCCTTGGTCGTTGGATCAACTATTCCGTTACCATTCCCAATGACGTCACCAGATACACCGTATTCACGAGCTTGGACAGGATAGGCGACGATCACGAATTCGAGGCCGGCGTGATTGTCACCACTGACGGGGTTGAAATCGCGAGAATCCTTTGCAGGGAACCCATCCTCCACAACCTCGAAGGAGTCAATCTGCGACAGGACGAATAGCTGGTGCAAGAACAGAGCGTGCCACGACCACTATTCATGCAAGGAGCAATCGCATGCCGACTCAAAACAATCGAGACTATCTCCTGATCAGAGCCTACCAGGCCGGCATCACAAACCCGAAGGAGCTTGCCGTCTTCATGGGTCAGATGGATGTGGAATCCGGTGGATTCGAAAGCATGAATGAGGATTTTAACTACAGTGGCCCGCGGCTACTTCAGGTATTTCCAAGACGCAATGGCATCAACACACTGGAGGAGGCCACCGCGACCGTCCGGGGAGGTCCGGAGACGGTAGCCAATGCAGTCTATGGCGGCGAATGGGGCAGAGATCGTCTTGGCAATACAGAACCCGGGGACGGATGGCGTTTCCATGGGCGTGGCTATGTGCAATTGACTGGACGCGACAACTACACACGCGCGACTCGGGAACTCGGAATCGATCTGGTCCGCAATCCGGAGTTTGCCGCAGAGCGTGAAACCGCCGCCGGTATCGCGCTTCACTATTGGAATAGCCGGGTAGTAGCGAATGGACACCAGATCAATGTCAAGCAATCTACTCGTGACATCAACGGCGGCGACATCCACCTTCCTGAGCGCATGGCAGCGGTATCGCGCTGGGAGCGTGCTCTGACGCCTGAAATCATGGCGGGCTTGATTCGCGGTGAAGTGCTGTTGCCGCCAGCACCTGGACAACGGACTTCCGGCAATCAAACAGTTGTGCAGATCCAACAGAACCTCAACGAACTGGGATTCACCGACTCACGCGGACAGCCCTTGGTCGTGGACGGGATCCGCGGAGGTCCTGGCAGCCGGACCAATCAGGCCATCGAAGCGTTTCGGACGCAGACCAGCCTGCCTGCCGAGCGATTCAAGGAATCGAGCCCCGCCGAATTGCTGGTCGCCACGGAAGCCGCCCTCGATGCCCGCGAACCGCTGCGCCGCCTTGACCGCACGATCGACGAGCTCGGCGAACGCTTCACTGCCAACACCCCGGGAAGCACGCAGGACGCCGCCCGGCGCCTGGTCAACGGCGTGCCCGACTATCTATTGCGGGAACGCGAAACCACACCGGTCCCGTCGCTCTCACCAGCGGCCCTGCGGACCGGCGACACTGCTTCCGTCCGCCCCCCAGACACGCCCGTGCAATCCGCCGGACCGGTCGTATTGCCGCCACTGCCCGATACGGAACTGCAGCCAGGTCACCGCGGCGCAGCCGTGCTGACACTGCAGGAGCGCCTGCGCCTGGTCGGTGCGACGGACCGGGACGGCCAGGAGCTGCAAGCGGACAGCAACTACGGTTCGCGCACGAAAGACGCGGTCGAACAGTTCCAACTGTGGACCGGCCGCGAGACCACCGGCATCGCCGACAGGGACACCCTCCAGGCGCTGGACGCGCAAGCCCGGTTCATGAGCCGGCAGCGCGAGGCGGGCGTTGCGCCCGGGCGGCACGCAGCCGACAACCTGGCGCCCGCACCCACCGCGCCCGACATCGCCGCCGACGTGGTTCCACTGCAGCGGATCGCCATGACATCTTCGGCCAGGACGAACCTGCCGCCGCTCCATGACCCGCAACACCCGCAGCACGGACTGTACGCCGAGCTGAAGGCCGTATTGCCCGACTACACCAGCGAGCAGCGGCTGGCACAGTTCACGGCTGTACTCCATGGCAGCGGCATCAGGCAGGGCGATCTGAGGGCGATCGACATCAACGCCGACCGCGCCATGTTCATCGCGAACCGGGAGGCCGGCATCTCCGTTCGCCTGGGGCAAGAGCGCCCGCCATCGATCGAAGACAGCCTGCAGCAGATGGAACACGATCGCCAGGGACAGCAGGGACCGGTGCGGCGGATGCAAGCCGAACAAGCTCAACAGGCACCGGCGATGCAGCATTGATCGATTGGCCGTCACGGGACCGAACAATGGCTGCCCGGGTTCATCACGTGCCGCGGATCCAGCCCGCATTGCTGTAGGAGCGGCTTCAGCCGCGATCGCCTTTCCCAGCCAAGTCCAACGCCCGGTCGCGGCTGAAGCCGCTCCTGCAGCAATGCGGGCTGGATCAATAGTGCTGCCGGTGCGCCCGCACGGCACCGATCACGCGTGACGATCCGGCCAACGCTTTACGCTTCCCGAATGCCGCGCGTGCGAGGATTTGGCACGCTAGCTGCCACCGCGGGCCCGACCATGACGCCGACCGTCGTTCCCTTCTTCCACAAGACCAGCAACACCTGGAGCTATATCGTCTCCGATCCCGCGACGCGGCAGGCGGCGATAGTCGATCCCGTGCTCGATTTCGAGTTGGCCTCGGGGCGCACGTCCACCGCCTCGGCGCAGGCATTGCTCGACCGCGTGCGCGACGATCGACTCGACGTGCGCTGGATCCTCGAAACCCATGCCCACGCCGACCACCTCTCTGCTGGCCACTGGCTGAAGACCCAATTGCCGGGGGCGACGCTGGCGATCGGCGAAGGCATCCGCACGGTGCAGAAGACGTTCCGGCCGATCTTCAACCTCGGGGAACACTTCCCGGTCGACGGCTCGCAGTTCGACCGTCTGTTCGCCGACGGCGAGGCGTTCGCGATCGGCGGCGTCGCGGCGCGCGTGATCGCGGTGCCGGGCCACACCAGCGACAGCAACGCCTATCTGGTCGGCGATGCGCTGTTCACCGGCGACTCGCTGTTCATGCCCGACGGTGGCACCGCGCGCTGCGATTTCCCGGGCGGCAGCGCGGCGCAGCTGTTCCGTTCGATCCAGCGGCTGTACGAACTTCCGGACGAAACACGCGTGTTCATCTGCCACGATTACGGGCCCGGCGGCCGCGAGGTGGCCTGCGAGACCACGATCGGGGCGCAGAAGCGCGGCAACATCCACGTCCACGACGGTGTGGACGAGGCCGGGTTCGTCGCCGTGCGCGAGGCGCGCGACCGCACGCTGGCGATGCCGGCGCTGATCATCCCCTCGGTGCAGACCAACATCCGCGCCGGCGACCTGCCCGAGCCGGACGGCAACGGGGTGCGCTACCTGAAGATCCCGCTCGATACGCTCTGATCCGTCGGCGGCCGTGCCGTCGGCCGCCGGCCGGGCCGTCGCCTGCGGGACGCTATAGTTCGGACCACTCCCCAACGTTCGAGGGCTCCGCATGGGCCGCCGCGCTTCCCCCTCCCGCTTCCGCTCGATCGCCGCCGGCCTCGCCGCGCTGGCGCTGCTGCCCGTCGCCGCACACGACCATGCGCAGGACCCGGCCCTGCGCGCATCGCAGCCGGAGCCTCCCGGGATCGCCTCCCCGGTCTCGGTACCGCTCGACGACGCCACGCTCGCCGCCCTGCCCCGGGAGTCGGTCAGCGCGCGCGTGCACGAGGCGACGCTGCACTGCGAGGGCGTACCGCTGGTCGCGCTGCTGCGCGCCAGCGGCGCCATTCCCGAAGGGCGGCTGGGCAGTCCGCACCTGGCGCGCTACGTGCTGGCCGATGCGCGCGACGGCTACCGCGTGCTGTTCTCGCTGGCCGAGCTCGATCCGGGGACGGGCAACCGCGCCGCATACGTGGTCGACCGCTGCGACGGCAAGGCGCTGGGCGACGACACCGGGCCGCTGCGCCTGCTGGTACCCGACGACGTCCGCGCGGCGCGCGGCGTGCGCCAACTGGATGCGATCACCGTGGTGGTGGCGCCATGAACCTGCACACGAGGAGATGCACGATGTTCCTGAGACTGCTGGCGACGACGACGCTCGCCCTGCTCCTGGCCGCCTGCGGCGACCGGGGCACGCCTGCCGCGGACAAGGGCGGCGATGCCGTTGCGCCGCAGCCTGCACCGGCACTGACCGTGTTCGCCGCCGCGAGCCTCAAGGAATCGATGGATGCGGCCGCGAATGCCTTCCAGCAGCAGACCGGCCAGCCGGTGCAGGTGTCGTACGCCGGCAGTTCCGCGCTCGCGCGGCAGATCGAGCAGCGCGCACCTGCCGACGTGTTCGTGTCCGCCGACACCGAGTGGATGGACTGGCTGCAGGAGCGCGACCTGATCGACCCCGCCACGCGCGCCGACCTGCTCGGCAACACGCTGGTGCTGGTGGCGCCCGCCGACGGCGACGCGCAACCGCTCGCGCTCGCCACCGGGACCGACCTGCTGCCGCTGCTCGGCGAAGACGGGCGCCTCGCGCTGGCGCTGACCGACAGCGTGCCGGCCGGCAAGTACGCGAAGGCCGCGTTCGAATCGCTGGGCCTGTGGACCGCGCTGCAGCCGCGCGTTGCCGAATCGGAGAACGTGCGCGCGGCCCTGCTGCTGGTGGCGCGCGGCGAGGCGCCGCTGGGCGTGGTCTACGGCAGCGACGCGCAGGCCGAGCCGCGGGTGAAGGTGCTGGCGACGTTCCCCGTCGATGCGCATCCGGAGATCGTCTATCCGGTGGCGAAGGTGCGCGCGAGCGCGCATCCGCAGGCAGGGGAGTTCGTGCAGTGGCTGGACTCGCCGGAAGCGGGCGAGATCTTCCGCGGACACGGCTTCACGCTGCGCTGAGGCCGCGCCTGCGTGTTCACGCCGGAAGAAGCCACCGCGATCGCGCTCAGCGTGAAGGTGGCGGTGGCGGCGTCGCTGGCCAGCCTGCCGTTCGGCATCGCCGTGGCGTGGCTGCTGGCACGCAGGCGCTTCTTCGGCAAGTCGCTGCTGGATGCGCTGGTGCACCTGCCGCTGGTGCTGCCGCCGGTGGTGGTCGGCTACGCGCTGCTGGTGACGCTGGGACACAACGGCACGGTCGGGCGTTTCCTGTCGGAGCAGTTCGGCATCACCCTCGCCTTCCGCTGGACGGGTGCCGCGCTCGCCAGCGCGATCATGGGATTCCCGCTGATGGTGCGCGCGATCCGGCTGGCGATCGAATCGGTGGACCGGCGGCTGGAGCAGGCGGCGTCGACGCTGGGCGCGAATCCGCTGCGGGTGTTTCTTACCGTCACCCTGCCGCTGGCCTGGCCCGGCATCGTCGCCGGCACGGTGCTGGCGTTCGCCAAGGCGCTGGGCGAGTTCGGCGCGACCATCACCTTCGTTTCCAGCATTCCAGGCGAGACGCGCACGCTGTCGTCGGCGATCTACGGGCTGATGCAGGTACCTGGCGGCGAGGCGGGCATCTGGCGGCTGGCGGTGGTCGCGGTCGCCATCTCGCTGCTTGCCCTGCTGGCCTCGGAATGGCTGGTGCGGCGCCAGCGTGGCGAGGAGCGCGACTGATGCTCGATATCGACGTCCAGCTGCGCCTGGGCCGCTTCGAGCGCCACGTGCGGATTACCGAGGACGCGCGCGTGCTGGCGCTGACCGGGCCGTCGGGCGCCGGCAAGACCTCGGTGCTCAACGCGATCGCGGGGCTGGTGCGGCCGGTGTCCGGCCGCATCGCGATCGACGGGCGCACGCTGTTCGACAGCGCAGCCCGCGTCAACGTGCCCACCCATCGCCGCCGCATCGGCTACGTGTTCCAGGACGCGCGGCTGTTCCCGCATCGCGACGTGCGCGCGAACCTGCGCTACGGCCGGCACGGCGCGCGTGGCGACGGCGCCTCGTTCGAACTCGACGCGGTGGTGGACCTGCTCGGCATCGGCCACCTGCTGCAGCGGCGCCCGGCGAACCTGTCCGGCGGCGAGGCGCAGCGCGTCGCGATCGGCCGCGCCCTGCTGTCGCAGCCGGCGATCCTGATGTTCGACGAACCGCTGTCCTCGCTCGACCAGGCCCGGCGCGAGGAACTGATCCCCTACCTGCAGCGCGTGCGCGACGAGGTGCGGCTGCCGATGGTCTACGTCAGCCATACCGAGGACGACGTGCGCCGCATCGCGCACGCGGTGCACGCGCTGGCGTGACGACATTCCGTTCGCATGCCGCCGGGCATGCTGCCGGGCATCGTGTCCGCGAGGTCGAGGGATGGAGATGGCTTTTCGCAAGGGTGAGTGGTTGCGTCGTGCGGGGAACGGCTTGGGCTGGCGAAATGCGGCTGCGCGGGTCGCATTGCGGTGGGCTGGCCTGCAACCATCACCACTGGCCAGACCAACGGCCCCATCCACGCACTCGGGCGAAGCACCATGAAGGTCTCGCGCAAGCATGCCTATCCGGTCGACCGGATCCGGCGCTTCCTCGAACCGGGGCCGGTGGTACTGCTCTGTACGGCGTGGAAGGACGAGCGCGCGATCATGACGCTCGGCTGGCACATGATGCTCGGCTACGACCTGGTCGGCACCTACATCTGGGACGCGAACCGCAGCCACGAGCTGGCCCGCCGCAGCCGCGAGTGCACGATCAACCTGCCCACCGCCGACCTGCTCGACGTCGTGGTCGGCATCGGCAACTGCTCCAGCCGGGACGTCGACAAGTTCGAGCGCTTCGGGCTCACCGCGGCGCGGTCGCAGGAGGTCGCGGCGCCGTCGATCGCGCAATGCCACGCCAGCTTCGAGTGCAGGCTGCACGAGACCCGCATCACCCGCGACTATCCGCTGTTCGTCTGGCGCGTGGTGCACGCGCGCGTCGCCCGCTCGCCGAAGCTGCCGCGCACCGTGCACTATCGCGGCGACGGGCGCTTCATGCTGTCAGGCGACGAGGTGTCGCGACGGCGGCTGTTCCGGCCGGAGATGCTCGAACAATGACCGGGTTCATTCGATGACGCTGCTGCTCGACAACCTCGACGACGCCGTCGCGCGGATGCTGCAGCGCCTGCCGGCGGAACTGCACGTCGGCGCGCCGCTCGGCCTCGGCAAGCCGCACCGCCTGCTGAACGCGCTGTACGAACGCGTGGCTGCGGATCCGTCACGGCCGATGACGCTGTACACCGCGCTGTCGCTGGATCCGCCGCGCGCGGCGCCGGGACTGGAGCGGCGGTTCCTCGAGCCGTTCGCCGAACGCCATTTCGGCGCCGACTTCACGCGCTTGGCCTACGTCGACGCGCTGCGTCGCGATGCGCTGCCGGCGCACGTGTCGGTCGAGGAGTTCTACCTGCAGTCCGGCGCGATGCTCGGCTCCTCGCAGGCGCAGCGGCGCTACGCCAGCCTCAACTACACGCATGTCGCGCGCGCGCTCGCCGACCGTGGGGTCAACTGCATCGTGCAGAAGGTCGCGGCCAGCGAGGACGGCACGCGGCTCTCGCTGTCGTCGAATACCGACCTGACTTTCGACGCGGTCGATGCAATCGTCGCGGCCGGACGCCCGCGGCCGCTGCTGGTCGCCGAGATCGACCCGCGGCTGCCCTGGCTCGGCGGCACTGCCGCGGTCGACATGGACTGGTTCGACATCGTGGTCGCGCCGCCCGGCCCGCATCCGAAGCTGTTCGCGCTGCCGCGCCAGCCGGTGGGCGACGCCGAACACGCGATCGGCCTGTACGCCAGCACCCTGGTGCGCGACGGCGGCACGCTGCAGATCGGCATCGGCGCGCTGTCGGATGCGCTGTGCCACGCGCTGGTGCTGCGCCACGTCGACAATGCCGCCTACCGCCGCGTGCTGGACGCGCTCGACCCCGGCATCGTCGCGCATCCCGCCGTGCGCGCAAGCGGCGGGCTGGAGCCCTTCGCGCAGGGCCTGTACGGCTGCAGCGAGATGATCAACGAAGGCTTCAAGCACCTGGTCGAGGCCGGCGTCATCCGCCGCAAGGTGGTCGACAAGCCGGCGCTGATGCAGCGCGCGAACGAGGGCAGCGCGAGCGCGCTCGAACGCGAGCTGGTCGAGCGCGACGGCGAATTCCTGCACGGGGCGTTCTACCTCGGCTCGCAGGAGTTCTACGACTGGCTGCACGGGCTCGACGAGGCGACGCGGCGCGGCATCGGCATGAAGCGCGTCAGCGAGGTCAACGAACTCTACGGGCTCGACGAGGGGCTGGAGCGCCTGCAGCGCCGCGATGGCCGTTTCTTCAACACCTGCATGATGGCGACGGCGCTGGGTGCGGCGGTGTCCGACGGCCTCGACGACGGCCGCGTCGTCTCCGGCGTGGGCGGGCAATACAACTTCGTGGCGATGGCGCACGCGCTGCCGGACGGGCGCTCGGCGCTGCTGCTGCGCGCTTCGCGCGATGCCGACGGCCATGCGGAGTCGAACATCCGCTGGAACTACGGCCACGCCACCATCCCGCGCCACCTGCGCGATCTCTACATCACCGAGCACGGCATCGCCGACCTGCGCGGCAAGCCGGATGAGGACTGCATCATCGCGATGGCCGCTATCGCCGACGCGCGCTTCGCATCCGGGCTGCTGTCCACGGCGAAGCGCGACCAGAAACTGCGGAACGACTTCACGATGCCGGACGCATGGTCGCGACACACCCCTGGCACGCTCGGCGAAACCCTGGCGCCGTTCCGCCGCGACGGCACCCTGCCCGACTATCCGCTCGGCAGCGATTTCACGCCGGTCGAGCAGCGCCTGTTGCGTGCGCTGGCGTGGCTCAAGGCGCGGACCGGCTCGCGCCGCGGCAAGCTGGCGACCGTCGCGGCGGCACTGTTCGAAGGTCGCGGCGACGACCACGAGGCGCTGGCACGCATGGCGTTGTCCGACCCACGCGGCGCCGGCGATTGGCTGCAGGCCCGGCTGCTGCGCCTGGCGCTGCGGCAAACGGCACATCCGTCCGTATGAATGCAACGCAGCGGTGCGCGACCGACCGGCGCCATTGAGGCCCCCGACAGGCCTTCGCGCGTATCATCGCGGCATGGACACGAAGATCGACCGCATCCGCGACGTACTGCAGGCGCTCTCGCCCGCGCACCTCGAGGTGCTGGACGAAAGCCACATGCACAGCCGCGGGCTGGAAACGCACTACAAGGCGGTCATCGTCGGCGAAGCCTTCACCGGCAAGCGCGCGGTGCAGCGCCACCAATTGGTCTATCGCACGCTCGGTCCGCTGATGCAGGAGATCCACGCGCTGGCGCTGCACACCTACACGCCCGGTGAGTGGGAGGATGCGGGCGCCGCACCGGATTCACCGCGCTGCCGCGGCGGCAGCAAGCACGACCAGGCCATCCGCTGACCGTGCCGCAGCCGTTGGAACGTGCGTCGTCCGGGCTGTCCGTCGTCAATGAGCGCAGCGAGCGCCTGCTCGGCTTCCATCCCGCGCGGCCCGGCCCGATGCCGGATGCCCCGGCGTTCTCGCTCGTGCTCGCAACGCGCCGGGGCCGGATCATGTTGGTCCACAACGCCGGGCGCCGCGTCTGGGAACTGCCCGGCGGCTGGATCGAACCGGGAGAATCGGCGGAGCGCTGCGCGCTGCGAGAAATGCACGAGGAATCCGGATGCCGGGCGGAAGCGGCGTCGCTGCTCGGCTGGATCGAGATCGAGTCCGTGGCGGGAGCCGGTGAGCGGCGCGCCACAGGGGCGATCTTCGCTGCGCAGGTCGACGGCAAATCGTCCTTCACCACGAACGACGAGATTTCGGCCGCCGCCTGGTGGCCGATCCATGCGCTGCCGCCGGACATCTCCGCAATCGACGCATGGCTGGTTGCGCACCTGGCTTCCGGATGACGCAAGGGGCCTTGAAGCGCCTCCTGCGAGCCCCTCATTGATCCGGCCCGCCTTCTGCAGGAGCGGCTTCAGCCGCGAACGGGCGGGCGTTGTACCGATCGGGCAAACGGTCGCGGCTGAAGCCGCTCCTGCAGAAGATGGGCCGGGTCGATGGCCCATCCTGGTGTACGGAACGAAGCAGTCCCCTATACCGCCTTCGCCGCCGCGACCACCGCCTCGACGGTGATGCCGAAGTGCTTGTACAGGTCGCCGGCCGGGGCGCTGGCGCCGAAGGTGTCAATGCCGACGACGGCGCCGTCGAGGCCGACGTACTTGCGCCAGAAATCGGTGATGCCGGCTTCGACGGCGACGCGCTTGCGCACCGACGCCGGCAGCACCGCCTCGCGATAGGCGGCGTCCTGGCGGTCGAACACGCTGGTGGAGGGCATCGAGACCACGCGCACCTTGTCGCCGAGCTGTTCGGCGGCGGCGGTCGCGAGTTCCACTTCCGAACCGGTCGCGATCAGGATGATCTCCGGCGTGCCGACCGAATCCTTCAGCACGTAGCCGCCGCGCGCGATGTCGCGCACCTGCTGCTCGCTGCGCGGCTGGTGCTGCAGGTTCTGGCGCGAAAACACCAGGCAGGCCGGGCCGTCCGCGCGCTCGATCGCCGCCTTCCACGACACCGCCGACTCCACCGCGTCGCAAGGACGCCAGACGTCGTTGTTCGGGATGTAGCGCAGCGCGGCGAGGTGCTCGACCGGCTGGTGGGTCGGGCCGTCCTCGCCGAGGCCGATCGAGTCGTGGGTGTAGACGTGGATCGCATGCGCGTGCATCAGCGCGCTCATGCGCACGGCGTTGCGCGCGTAGTCGCTGAAGACGAGGAAGGTCGCGTCGTAGGGAATGAAGCCGCCGTGCAGCGCGAGCGCGTTGGAGATCGCGGTCATGCCGAATTCGCGCACGCCGTAGTTGACGTAGTTCGCCTCGGGCGAACCGCCGCTCACCGGCTTGCTGCCCTTCCACAGCGTGAGGTTGGAATGGGCAAGGTCGGCCGAACCGCCGATCAGCTCCGGCAGCAGCGGCGCGAACGCCTCGATCGCCATCTGCGAGGCCTTGCGCGAGGCGACGACCGGGCCTTCGGCCTGCAGTTTCGCGATCCAGGCATCGGCGGCGGCAAGGAAGTCTCCCGGCAGCTTCCCCTGCGAGCGACGCAGCAGTTCGGCCGCCTGCTCCGGATGCGCGTCCGCATAGGCGGCGAACAGCTTGTTCCACTCCGCCTCGCGCGCGGCGCCCGCGTCGTTCGCGCGCCAGGCATCGGCGATCGCCTGCGGCACCTCGAACGGACCGTGCTCCCAGCCCAGCGCCTTGCGCGTGGCCTCCGCTTCGTCCTTGCCCAGCGGCGCGCCGTGCGAGGATTCCTTGCCCGCCTTGGCCGGCGAACCGAAGCCGATGGTCGTGCGGCAGCAGACCAGCGTCGGCTTGTCGTCGTGCTTGAGCGCGGTGTCGATCGCGGTCTTGATCTCCTGCGGGTCATGGCCGTCGACGTTGCGGATCACGCGCCAGCCGTAGGCCTCGAAGCGCGCCGGCGTGTCGTCGGTGAACCAGCCCTGCACCTCGCCGTCGATGGAGATGCCGTTGTCGTCCCAGAACGCGACCAGCTTGCCCAGCCCCCAGGTGCCGGCGAGCGACGCGGCCTCGTGCGAGATGCCCTCCATCAGGCAGCCGTCGCCCATGAACACCCAGGTGCGGTGGTCGACGACGTCGAAGCCGGGGCGGTTGTAGCGCTGCGCCAGCAGCTTCTCGGCCAGCGCGAAGCCGACCGCGTTGGCGAAGCCCTGCCCGAGCGGACCGGTGGTGGTCTCGATGCCGGGCGTCATGAAGTTCTCGGGATGGCCCGGCGTCATCGATTCGAGCTGGCGGAAGCGCTTGAGCTCCTCGATCGGCAACTCGTAGCCGGCCAGGTGCAGCAGCGCGTACTGCAGCATCGAGCCATGGCCGTTCGACAGCACGAAGCGGTCGCGATTGATCCACTTCGGATTGCCCGGGTTATGGCTGTAGTAGTCGTTCCACAGCACCTCGGCGATGTCGGCCATGCCCATCGGCATGCCGGGATGGCCGGACTTGGCGGCCTCCACGGCGTCGACGGCGAGGAAACGGATGGCGTTGGCGAGGTCTCTGCGGCTGGGCGTCGTCATGGGCGGGCGTGTGCGCGTCGGGGAATGCCCGCGAAACGGGGCTGCGATATTGTCCCATGCCGCGCGGGACATGTGGTGGACATCGGCGACATTTCCCGGCGTTTTCGCCGCCGATCGATACTGCGGCAACCATCGGCGCCGGGGGCGAACGGCCGCGGTCGATCCGATGCACGGCAAGATTCCTCACTGCGTTCGGAATGACGGATTCGGGGCTGCTGGAGGCCCCTGCGCGCGCGTCGGGCACGCCTCAGGCGAGCGCGGACTCCGGATCCGTGTCCGCCTCGCCCTTCGACACCAGCGCCGCGATGCCGAGGTCGCCGGTCACGTTGACCGTGGTGCGGCACATGTCGAGGAAGTGGTTGACGCCGAGCACCAGGCCGATGCCTTCGGGCGGCACGCCGACCATCGCGCAGATCAGCGCGACCACCGGCAGCGAGCCCGACGGCACGCCGGCGGTGCCGATGCCGCCGAGGATGCACACCAGCATCACCATGACCTGCTGTCCCAGCGTCAGGTCGACGTTGAAGAACTGCGCGAGGAAGATCACGGTCACGCCCTCGAACAGCGCGGTGCCGTTCTGGTTCGCGGTCGCGCCGATGGTCAGCACGAAGCGCGAGACCTTCTTCGGCAGCTTCAGCTCCTCGTCGGCGACCTTCAGCGCGGTCGGCAGCGTGGCGTTGCTCGACGCGGTCGAGAACGCCATCAGCATCGCCTCCTGCACGCCCTTGAAGAACGCCAGCGGCGACCAGCCGCCGATCAACCGCAGCGCCAGCGAATAGATGACCACCATGTGGATCACCAGCGCCGCGACCACCACCAGCACGTAGGCGCCGAGCCGGATCAGCAGGTCCCAGCCGAACAGCACGGCCAGGTTGAACATGAAGCAGAACACCGCGTACGGCGCCAGCCGGATCACCAGCCCGATCAGGGTCATCGAGATCTGGAACAGGCCTTCGATGCCGCGCTTGAGCACCGAGGTCTGCGGCGTCTGCGTCAGCACCAGGCCGATGCCGAACATCAGCGCGAAGAACATCAGCGCGATGATGTTGGCGTTGTTCGAGGCCGCGCCGATCACGTTGTCCGGCACGATCGACAGCAGCATCTCCATGCCGGTGGCGCTGGTCTCGCTGTCGCGCACGATCGCCGCGGTGCGCTCCGCGCCCTCGTCAAGCAGGTGCTGCGCCAGCAGCGGATCGACGCCGGCGCCCGGCTTGAACAGGTTCACCATCACCAGGCCCAGCAGCACCGCCAGGCCCGAGAGCAGGATCGTATAGGCCAGCGTGCGCCAGCCGATGCGGCCCAGCGAGCCGATGTCGCCCATCTCCGACACGCCGACCACCAGCGCCGAGAACAGCAGCGGCACGATCAGCATGAAGATCAGGCTCAGGAACAGCTGCGAGAACGGCTGCGTGGCGTACCGCGTCAGCGCCTGCACCCAGCCGGCCTCGGCGCCGATGCCGTAGTGGACGATGAGCCCGAGTCCCAGGCCGACGAAGAAGCCGATCGCGATCTTCCAGTGGAGCGGCATGCGCGTCTTCGTACCCGGGTTCGGTTTACTCATCGGCTTGGTCTCGGCTGCAACGGTCGCGGCAGCTTAGCAAAACGCCAGGAATGGCCCGGCTCCGCCGTTCCGAACGGGCCTCCGCATACCGGGCGGGATCGCGCGATCCGATTCCTGCGGGGGCGGCCTCAGCCGCGACCGGTGCTCCGCGAGCCAGGCGATGGTCGCACCTGAAGGCGCTCCTACAGGACATCCGCACCTGTAGGAGCAACTGTCTGCTCCTTCCACACAGGCGGGGAGGCAGTTTTCCGCGGAAACGCCTTCAGGCGCGATCGCCGCGGCGGTTCACTGCTCCGTTCGGCGGGGATAAAGCGGCGGCAGCAGCGACGTCTCCATCCCTGCCGGTGATGCCGGATCGCGCCAGCGCGGGCCGCCGGCGAAGGCTTCGCGCAGTGCCGCGCGCGCGCCGGCCATGTCGCCGTCCGCCCAGCGCGCCTGCTGCAGGCATGCGATGGCATCGCGCTGCGCCTGGTCGGCGAGCCGCTGCGACAGTGCGTCGAGGTCCGGCGCCGGCGGCGACGCGAGCCCGCACAGGGCCTGTTCGACTTCCCCCGGATCGCCGACCTGCAGCACGCGCGCCAGGTCGCGCAGCGACGTGGCCGGCAACTCGGGCTCCCGGGCCTGTCCGTCGAGCACCACGGTGGCCCGTCGGCGCGACCACGGCGGCGTACGTCCGCGCAACGCCCACCCCAGCGTGGCGATCCACAGCAGTGCGAACGCCAGCGCGATCCACGGCCACCATCCGCCGCCGCGCCGCGCTGCGTCGGCATCGCGCCGGGCGTCGAACACCTCGTGGCCGGACACGTCGGGCGAAGCACTGCCTGCCGCGACATCGAGGTCGATCTCCGGCAGCGACGCGGTGCGCGCGATGCCGGCGCGCACGTCCCACCAGCCCTGCCTCGGGCCGGGAATGCGCAGTGCGCCGGCGTGCATGGGCACGATCGAGAACCGGCGCGTGACCTTGGTGCGCAGGCGGCCGCGCTCGAAGCTCTCGTCGACCTGCGGCGGCTCGGGGAACACCTGCGCGCCATCGATCGCCGGCAGCTGCAGTTCCGGAAGCTGGCTGGCAGCGGCGCCGTCCGCGCTCAGCTCCACGTCGATGGTCGCCGCCTCGCCCGCGCGCAGCGACTGCGGCGTGGCGAGGTAGCGCAGCTCGAGGCCGTGCAGCGGCAGCCACGGCTGCGGCGCCGTGTCCGGCACCGGCCTGACCTGCAGGATCCGCGGCGCGCCGCTGGCGTGCAGCGCGCGACGGCCGCTGCCGAACATGTCGTCGAAGAAACCGCCGACGCCCTGTCCTTCGAAGCGCGCGCCGGGGATCGTCAGCGTGCCGCTGCGCTCGGGCACGATCACGAACCGTCGCTCGACCACGGTGTAACGGCGCCCACCGACTTCGCGGCTGAACTGCAGGTCGCTGCCGACGCGCTGGATCGCGGCGCCTTCCGGCTCCGGCTGGTCGAGCTGCCCGGACACCAGCGGCATCGCGTAGTACAGGCGCAGCGTGTAGCCGATCGACTGCTGCACGTAGGGATCCTGGCTGTCGGCCTCGGCTTCGATGAACACCGGCTCGCCCGCCCGCGCCGGTGCCGTCGACGCGGGCACGACCACCAGCGGCAGCGGTTCGGTGGTTTCGCTGCCCACGCGCAGCGGCGGGACCGTCATCAGCCCTTCGCGCCGCGGCTGCAGCGCAACCGCGAACAGCACGCGCGCGCGCCGCTGGCCGTTGACGACCTCGACGCCGCGGCTGCTGCTGTGCGCGCTGAGCACGAAATCCGGCACCAGCTCGTCGTAATCGGGCGCCTGCGCCGTGGCCTGGTCGGTCTCGATGTTGAGCGTCGCGGTTTCGCCGACCTCGATGCGGTCGCGATCCAGCCAAGCGCGCGTGGCCGCCTGCGCCGGCGCGGGGCAGGCGGCACAGAGCAAGCACGCGACGATGGCAAGCCAAGCAATGACGCGTCCGGTCATGGCGTCTCCCTCAAGCCGTTGCGGCGTTCGTACTCGAGGCGGAAGCGCGCGCGCAGCAGAGCGCCCGGATCGTCGGGCACGCGCCGCAGCCAGGCTTCGCCGGCCTGCCGGCGTTCGCGCTCGGCCTCGGTTTCCGCGCGGTCCGGATCTCCTTCGACGGTATCGCCATCGTTCGCCGGCTGCGCGGCCTGCTGCATGCGCTGGCGCTGGGCTTCGTCGGCGTCGCGCTGCGACTGCTCGTCGGTGCCCTGCTGCGACGGCGGCTGCGATGGCTGCCCTTCCCCGCGCTCGTTGGCGCGGGAGGTATCGCCATCCTGTTCTGCCGGCGGGGCGTCGGAGGGATCACCGCGACCGTCGCCCTCCCTCGCATCCCCCTGCTGCGATGGCGAAGCGTCGTCGCCATCGGATTTGCCGTCGCCGGACTGCTCGTCGTCCGCGTCCGGCTTCTGCCGATCCTGTCCCGGACCGGGCGGCGGCTCGCGCCGCATCGCCGCCTCCACCGCCGCGCGGTTGGCGACCGCGTCCTCCATCTCCGGCCGCTGCTGCAGCGCCTCGTCGTAGGCCTGCAGCGCCTCCTCGTAGCGTCCGGTCTTCGCCAGCGCGTTGCCGCGGTTGTAGGCCGCCTCCGCGCCCGGCAGGCTGCGCCACTCGCGCTCCGCGTCCTCGTACTTGCCGGCGCGGTAGGCGTCGACGCCATCGCGCATGCGTGCATGTTCGACCTGGTCCGCGCGACGCCAGGGCGTGCCCGCCACCGGCTCCGCCGCATGCAGCGGCGGAAGCGGCAGCAGCAGGCAGGCGGCGAGCACCGCGACCGCGACACCGCGACGGAACGCGAGCAGGCACAGCAGCATCAGCGGCAGCAGCAGCCAGTAGCCTTCATCGCGCCACGTTCGCATGCCGGAATGCGTCTGCGACGATCCGCCGACCGAAGCATCGGTGGAGAGCACGCCGAGCGCGGCAAGGTCTGCATCTCCCGTCGACAGTCCGGCATAGGCACCGCCGCCCGCGGCCGCGACGCGGCGCAAGGCGTTGGCGTCCAGGCGTGAAGGCTGCAGGCTGCCGTCGCGCGCGCGGTAGCTCGCGCCGCCCGGCCTGCCGGCGCCGAGCGCCGACACCCGGAATCCCGCGGCGGACGCGCGCGCGGCCGCCGCGACCGCGGCATCGTTCGCGCGATGCGCCAGCAGCAGGATGTCGCCCTTCGCGTAGCCCGCCTGTGCCAGCAGCTGCATCGCCGCATCGATCGCGCGCTCGGGGCGATGCCCGTCGACCGGCATCACGTCCGGCGCCAGCGCGTCGAGGAAGATCGCGACGTTGGCGCCGTCGTCGGTCAGCGGCGCGACGGTGTAGGCGTCCTCGGAGAACGCGACCAGGGCGACATCGCCGCCGGTGCGCTCGCGCAGCAGCGTCGCGAGCTTCGCGCGCGCCTGCAGCAGGCGCGACGGCGGCAGGTCGCCGGCGAGCATCGCGTCCGACAGGTCGAGCGCGACCACCAGCGCGCGCCCATCCTGCTGCAGCGGCACCTCGCCCTGGCGCCAGCTCGGGCCGGCGAGCGCCAGCACCGCCAGCGTCCACGCCAGCAGCCGCATGGCCAGTCCGCCGATGCCGCGACGCGAGGCGCCGCCTTCGATCAGGTGCGGCAGCAGGTGCGCGTCGACATGGCTGCGCCAGACGCTGGCGCGGCGGCGCTGCACCTGCCACCACGCGGCCAGCAGCGGCAGCGCGAACAGCGCCCACAGCCAGTGCGGGCGCAGGAAATGCAGTTGCGCGATCGCCTCGCTCATGCCTGCACCCCGGCATCGTCGCGACGCGCGCGACCGCGGATGCGCAGCACCGACAGGCGCGGCAGCGGCAGCATCGCCAACAGCCCGGCCAGCAGCGCGCCCGCGAGCGGCCACGGATAGCGCTCGATCTTCGGACGCACTTCCCGCCCCGGCCTGGCCACGGGTTCGAGCCGGTCGATCTCGGCGTAGATGCCGGCGAGCTGGTCGGCATCGCGCGCGCGGAAGGCGCGCCCGCCCGTGGTATCGGCGATGCGCTGCAGCGTGGCCTCGTCGATCTCGACCTCGTTGCCGGGCAGCTGGATGCCAAACAGCGACATCCCGTCGCCGTCGCCTCCGAAGGCGACGGTGTGGATGCGCACCTTGTGCTCGCGCGCCAGTTCCGCGGCTTTCATCGGGTCGAGCTGGCCGGCGGTGTTGACGCCGTCGGTCAGCAGCACGAGCACCTGCGAGTCGGGCGCGCGCTGCCCGGCCTGCTGGCTGCGCAGGCGCTTGACCGCGAGCCCGATCGCGTCGCCGATCGCGGTTTCGCGCCCGGCCAGCCCCACCACGCTGTCGAGCAGCTGGCTGCGCACGCTGTCGCGGTCGAGCGTCAGCGGCGCCAGCGCGTAGGCGCGCTGGCCGAACACGATCAGGCCGACGCGATCGCCGGCGCGACGGTCGAGGAAATCGGCGAGCACCGCCTTGGCCGCGGTCAGGCGGTCGACCGCGCGGCCGCCCAGGCGCATGTCCTCCTCGCCCATGCTGCCGGACAGGTCGACCGCCAGCATCAGGTCGCGGCCGGACGCAGGCGGCTGCACCACGTCGCCCAGCTGCTGCGGACGCGCGGCGGCGACGCACAGCAGCGTCCACGCCAGCCAGGCGAGCAGCGGCATGCGCCGCACGCCGCGCGCGTCGCCCTGCAGGGTGATGTGCTCCAGCCGCCGCCCCCAGGGCACGCGCAGGGCCGGCACGTCCTGCCGCACCGACGGCAGCGCCCAGCGCGCCAGCCACGGCAGCAGGAGGGCCAGCAGCATCCACGGCCAGGCGAAGCCGGCGAACAGCGAGGCGATCCAGTCGGAGGCGGCTTCGATCATCGGCCCGGCGCCATCCAGTCGAGGAAGCGCGCGCGCGCGGCGATGCGCAGCGCTTCCACCGCGTCCGCGTCGACCGCGGGTCGGAACGCGCCATCGAGCAGCAAGGCACCCGGCCCATCCCTGAACACCGGCTGCGGCAGTCCGCTGTCCAGCAGGCGCAGCCAATCGTCACCATCGAGCGTGTCGGCGACCGGATCGCGCCGTCGCGCCGCACGTCGCAACAGCTCCGAGATCGCGGCGACCTTCCGCGCAGGCGTGTCCGCCGCGAAGATCGCATCATCGAACAGACGGGCCGCGAGCCGCAGGCGCCGCGCGCGTCGCCAGCGCCACCACGCGAGCACCGCGACGACCACGAGCAACACGCCGAACGCGATCCACCAGCCCGGCGCGGGCGGCCACCACGACGGGGCTGCCGGCTCGTGCACGTCGCGCAGCGGCAGGTCGAGCGGACTCATGCGCGCGCCGCGCCCGCGCTGCCGGGCAGCGGCAGCCACGACTGGCTGGGTGCATCGGCGGACAGGATCTCGACGCGCACGCCACGCGCGCGCAGGAGTTCCGCCGCACGCTGCGCCGCTCCGGAGAACGCCTCCTGCCAGCGCTGGCGCTGCGCGCCGGCGGCGAGATCGGGTTCCACGCGCCGGCCGGCGCTGACGAAGGGCAGGCGCAGGCGGGGTGGCTCGCGTTCGAGCGGATCGTCGATCAGCAGTACGACGACTTCGTGGTGCATCGTCAGCGCCGGCCAGGCCTCGGCCGGTACCGACGCGATGCTGCCGGCATCGGCCAGCACCAGCAGTCTCGATCCGGGGCGCAGCAGCCGTCGGGCGCGATCGAGCGCGACCGGCAGCCCGGCATCGTCGCCCGGCGGCTTCGCGTACCAGCGCACCATCGCATCGAGCACGCGCAGCGCGCCGCGCGGCCCGCCGGCGGGCGGTACCAGCGGCTCGAGGGTGCTGCCGCGCAGGGCCGCGACGCGGTCGCCGTCACGGATCGCGGCCCACGCCGCCACCGCGCCCGCACGCGCGGCCTGCACCGACTTGAAGCGCACGCGCGTGCCGAAGTACAGCTCGGGCGCGGTGTCTGCGACGACCAGCGTCAGCCGCTCGCGCTCGGCCTGGAACAGCTTGGTGTGCATGCGCCCGCTGCGCGCGGTCAGGCGCCAGTCGATGTGCCGCGCGTCGTCTCCCTGCGCGTACTCGCGGGATTCCGCGTACTCCATCCCGCGACCGCGCACCGGCGACGGCGCCGGCCCGCTGATGCCATGTCGGCCGCGCTTCGGCGGGCGCCGCCCCTGTGCCGCACCGCGCAGGGCGACGAGTTCGGCGAGCGTGGGGGCGATGCCGGGAATCGGGAATCGGGAATCGGGATTCGTCAAAGCCAAGCCCTGCAGCGACCAGTCCTGCGCGCTCGTCAGCGCGTCGAAGCAGGTGGGCGTCCACCGGATGAACGGGAACAAGGACCCGGATTCCTGCCTTTCCGATTCCCGATTCCCCATTCCCGATTCCCGGCACTCACGGCAGCGGCACCTTCGACACCAGTTCCGCGACCAGCCGCTCGCCATCCCAGCCTTCGGCCGTGGCCTCATAGCTGGGAAGCACGCGATGCCGCATCACGTCGGGGGCCACCGTGCGCACGTCGTCGGGCGTGACGAAATCGCGGCCGGCCAGCCACGCGCGTGCCCGCGCGCAGCGCTCCAGCGCGATCGAACCGCGCGGACTCGCCCCCCAGGCGATGCGCCGCGCCAGCGCCGCGTCGTAGCGGGCCGCATCGCGCGAGGCCAGCACCAGTTCCACCAGGTAGCGCTCCACCGCCGGCGCGACGTGCAGGTCCAGCACCGCCGCCCGCGCCGAGAACACGTCCGCCTGCGGCATCCGCACAAGCGCGCGTGCCGCAGGCTGCAGGTTCTCGCGGGCGCGTTCGCGCGCCAGCCGCAGGATCTCGGTTTCGGTCTCGACCTCGGGATAGCCGATGCGCACGTGCATCAGGAAACGGTCGAGCTGCGCCTCGGGCAGCGGGAACGTGCCCTCCTGCTCGATCGGGTTCTGCGTCGCCATCACCAGGAACAGCGGCGGCAGCGCGTAGGTCTGACGGCCGACCGTGACCTGGCGCTCGCCCATCGCCTCGAGCAGCGCCGACTGCACCTTGGCCGGCGCACGGTTGATCTCGTCGGCCAGCAGCAGCGAATGGAAGATCGGCCCCGGCACGAACTCGAACCGCGACTCCTGCGGCCGCCAGATCTCGGTGCCGGTGAGGTCTGCGGGCAGCAGGTCCGGGGTGAACTGGACGCGGGCGAAGTCCGCCTCGATCCGGGCCGCCAGCGCGCGGATGGCCGTCGTTTTTGCCAGTCCTGGTGCGCCCTCGACCAGCAGGTGCCCGTCCGCCAGCAGGGCGATCAGCAGGCGCTCGACCAGCGCCGCCTGGCCGACGATCTCGGTCGACAGGTCGTCGCGGAGTTCGGTAAATGCCGCGTGCAGGCGGGGGATGTCGTCGCGGGAAGTGTCCATGCGGGGCCGTGGGCGCGAAGCGTCAGCCCGCATTTGACCAGAGTCGCGCAGCTTGGTTCAGTGCCGGACGGCACCCGGACAGAATGCGCACCTCCTTTGGCCCTCCCGAAACGACGACGGGGCCCGCGGGCCCCGTCATGCGTGCATTGCAGGGTTTTGCCGCTCAGCGCTGCGTGACGCGCAGCACCTTCGGCGTCACGAAGATCAGCAATTCGGCCTTTTCCTTGCTGCGGCCCTTGCGCTTGAACAGGTTGCCGAGGATCGGCAGGTCCCCGAGGAACGGCACCTTGGACAAATCGCTGCGGTCGCGAAACTCGTAGACGCCGCCAATCGACACCGTCTGGCCGTCCTCCACCAATACCGCCGTGGTGATTTCGCGCTTGTTGATCTGCGGCACCGAGCCGAGTCCGTCGCCCACGTTGATGAAGCTGTCGATCTCGTCCTTCTTCAGCGCCATGCTCAGGAACACGCGACCGTCGTTGGTGATCGTTGGCGTGACCTTGAGCTCCAGCAGCACGTCCTTGAACTCCACGGTGGGGATGCTGTTGCTCTGGCCGCCGGTAACTGTCAGGTAGCCGACCTCCTGGCCCTGGCGGATCACCGCCTCCTTCTGGTTGCTGGTGACGATGCGCGGGTTGGACACCACCTCGCCACGGCCCTCCTCCTGCAGCGCCGAGATCTCGAGATCCCAGTTGACGTAGTTGCCGAGGATGGTCAAGGCCATCGAACCCGCGCCGGTACCGGCGAAACTCGAGAAGTTCAGCGGGTTGGTGAAGGCAGGCAGCCCTTCACGATCCGGATCGGTCAGATCAGTGAGGTAAGACTGATTACTTGCGATGCTGCCAGACGTGATCACGCGATCCTTTGCGCCATAGACGCCAAACCGCGCACCCAGGTCACGCGCGAACGATTCGTTGGCGATAACGATGCGCGCCTCGATGATCACCTGGTCGACAGGCTTGTCGAGCATCATGACCAGCCGCTTGATCTCGGACACGCGCTGCGGGATGTCGATGACCAGCAGGGTGTTCGTGCGGCGGTCGAAGCTCAGGCTGCCGCGCGACGACAGGAAGCCGCGGCTCTGCTGGCCGGAGCCGCCCCCGGAGCCGCCCCCGGCCATGCTGTTCTTGCTTTCCTCGGTCAGCAGCTTGGCGATGTCCTCCGCGTTGCCGTAGCTGATCGGCAGGTACTCCGTCACCATCTCGGCGCGCTCCTCGAGCTCGAGACGCGCGTCTTCCTTGGCCTTCTCGAAGCTCGCGATCTCCGCTTGCGGCGCCACCCAAACCACGTTGCCGCTGCGGCGCTTGTCGAGCTGGCGCGCCTGCAGCACGATGTCCAGCGCCTGGTCCCACGGCACGTTGATCAGGCGCAAGGTGACGTTGCCGGTGACGGTGTCGCTGGCGACGATGTTGAGGTTCGACTCTTCGGCGATCAGCTGCAGCACGGTGCGCACCGGCACGTCCTGGAAGTTGAACGTCACCGGCCGCCCGCTGTAGGCGCGGGACGCCGATGCCTGGGCGGTGGTCGTCGCGGCGGCGGGGCTGCTGGCGCCCACCGCGCGGTCCGGCGCCGCCGATGCACGCGGCACGATCTCGACCACGTAGTCGCGGCCGCTCTGGTAGGCCATCGATTCGAAGTTGCCCTGCGCGCTGAGCACGACCTGCGCGCCTTCGCCTCCCTGCCGCGCGTCGATGCGCTGCACCGGCGTTGCGAAGTCGGTGACGTTCAGCGGCCGCTGCAGCGCTGCGGGCAACGAGGCGTTGCCGATGTTCACGATCACGCTGGAGCCCTGGGTCCGCAGGTCGGGATTCGCGCCCTCCCCGTCGAAGCGCAGGATCAGCTTGCCGGCGCCGCCATCGCCCCGCTTGAAGTCGACGGCGGAGACCGACACGACGCCGGGCGCCTGCTTTGCCGGATCGGCGGAGGCGACCTGCGCCACGGCGAACATGCCTGGCGCAATCCCGCTTGCGGACGAGGGAGCACCCGCCGCGGCAGAGGCCGACAGCAGGCCGGCGACAAGGCCGAGCGCCAAGGCCTTGGCCGGGGCCGGCCGGGCCGGTTGCGCACTACGCACTTTGTTGACGGTCATCTTGACTTCCCCTGATCAATTGTCTTCGAGCGCAATCGAAGCCGGCCGTTCCAGCCAGCCGCCAGCGCCATCCGGCACGAGTTCGACGAGATCGATTCTATCTTCACGCACGCCGGTCACCCGGCCGTCGTTCTGCCCCAGGTACGAACCCGACGACACCCGGTAGGTCACCTTGTCCGGCGCCATCACCAGCGCAACCATGCCCGGACCGGTGTGCAGCGTGCCCACCATGTCCAGGCTGTCGAGCGGGAACTGCTCGAGCGTCTGCTTGCGGCGATTGGAGTCCGGCCGCGGACCGCTGCCGCTGCCGTCGTCGCGGAACGCGGCGCTGAACGGGTCGCGCATGTCCTGCGCCGCGTACTCGAAGGTCTCGAACTGCTGCATGACCGGAAGCGGGTCCAGCGGTGGCGCCGGCCGCGCCTTGACGTTGGCCACCCACTCCTCGAGGTTCGGTGCGTTGCCCGGCGTGCTGGTGACGCTGCGCACGCAGCCCGACAGCGCCACCATGGCCAGCGGCAGCAAGGCAAGGCGGCAGGCTTTCATCGACACTGTTCGCATGATCACCGCCCCCCCGCCGCAGCCTGCGCCGCCTGTTCCTGCGCGGCGGCCTCTTCCTCGTCCAGGTAGCGGTAGGTCTTGACCGTCCCCGCCAGTTCCAGGCTCGAGTTCGGGCTGATCGCCGCCAGGCTGTTCTTGTCGCCGCCGCGAGGGCGCAGCGAAATGTCGTGCATGGTCATGATCACCACCCGCGGCAGCGAGGCCACGCCGCTGACGAAGGCACCGAACTGGTGGTAGGTGCCGACCATCTTCAGCTCGATCGGCTTCTCGGCGTAGAACTCCTTGGGAGCCTCGGGGCCGGGCCTGAACAGTTCATTGTGGATGCCCGTCGCAAGCGCGGTCTGGGAGATGTCGTTGATCAGCGCCGGCATCTCGGTGCGGCTGGGCAGCTGGCGCAGCATCTGCTGCAGTTGCTGCTCCATCTGCGCGAGCTGCTGCTTCAACGGCTCGAAGTTCGCGGCACGACCCTGCTTCGTCTCGAAATCGCTGCGCAGTTCCGCTTCCCTGCGCTCGAGCCCTTCCAGTTCCCCGCCCTTTGGACGCGTCACCACGTACCACAGGAGGCCGAAGATCAGCGCCGCCAGCAGCACGCAAAGACCGATCTTGTACTCGCGGGGCCACGAGCCCATGTTGTTGACGTCCAGTTCCCTCAGCGACATTTTCTTCTTGCTCACTGGGAAACTCCTTCAGCGGGCGCCGCCGCTGGCTGCGATGCATCGGGAGCGGATTCGGTCGTCGACGGACCCGGCGCATCGGCTGCCGGCTCGGCGGCCACTTCCGCCGCCGGCTCGACATCCGGTCCGGCGCTGACCGGCGGCACCGGATCAGGTATGCCGTCGCCGTCCTCGTCCTTCGGCGCATTCGGATTGGCCAGCTGCACCGAGAGGCTGAACATGTAGGGCAGGCCGGCGACCCCATCCTTGGCTTCGATCACCGACAGGTCGGGCTTGGTCATCCAGCCCGAGCCCTCGAGGTTGCGCATGTAGGTACTGACGCGCGAATTGGACTGCGAGCGCCCTTCCAGCGTCAGCTTCTCGCCCTCCTGCTTGATCGTGGTCAGGATCACGCCGTCGGGGATGGTGCGCACCAGCGAATCGAACAGGTGGACCATCTGCGAACGGTTGGCCTGCAGTTGCTCGATGACATCCTTGCGCGCCAGCAGCCGGGCCCTCTGCCTGTCGAGTTCCTCGATCTCGACGATCTTCTTGTCGACCTCGGCGATCTGCTGCTCCAGGTACTGGTTGCGCTGCTTCTGCCCGGAGATCTGGGCGTTGTAGTACATGTTGAACAGGAACCACAGCGCCAGCCCCGCGAGCGCCGCGAGCCCGATCATCACGCCGAAGTCCTTCTGGCGCTGCTTGCGGCGCTCCGCGCGCCACGGAAGTAGGTTGATCCGGGCCATCAGTCGAAGCTCCTCAGGGCGAGGCCGCAGGCGATCATCAGGGCCGGGGCGTCCTGCGCGAGCGCATGGGCCTGCACCCGCGAACCGAGCGTCATCTGCGCCAGCGGATTGGCGATGACGGTCTGAACACCGAGCTGCTCCTCGACCATCTCGGCGATGCCCGGGATCGAGGCGCAGCCGCCGGCCAGCACGATCTGGTCGACGCGGTTGAACTCGCTGCCGGCGTAGAAGAACTGCAGCAGGCGGCTGATCTGCTGGACCAGCGCCTCCTTGAAGGGTTCGAGCACCTCGATCTCGTAGCTCTCGGGCAGGCCGCCCTGGCGCTTGGCCAGGCCGGCTTCCTCATAGCTCAGGCCGTAGCGGCGCATCACCTCGTCGGTGAGCTGCTTGCCGCCGAACACCTGCTCGCGCGCGTACAGGCTGCGTCCGTTGCGCAGGATGTTGAGCGTGGTCATGGTCGCGCCGACGTCGACCAAGGCGACGATGCCGTCGCGCGGGATGTTCAGCGTGCTGGCGATCAGGCCGAAGGCGTTCTCGATCGCGAAGGCCTCGACGTCGACCACGCGCGCGGTCAGGCCGCCGAGCTCGAGCGCCGAGGCGCGCATCTCGACGTTCTCCGAACGCGACGCCGCCAACAGCACCTGCACCATCTCGCTGTTGCCCGGCATCGCGCCCAGCACCTCGAAATCGAGGTTCACTTCCTCGATCGGGTACGGGATGTAGTTGACGGCCTCCAGCTCGACCTGCGACTCCATGTCGTCGTCGTCCAGGTCCGCGGGCATCGGGATGATCTTGGTGATGACCGCCGAACCGGAGACCGCAGCCGCGGCGAACTTCGCCTTGCTGCCAGATCGCGAGACCGCGCGGCGGATCGCCTCGCCCACCGCCTCGACCTCGACGATGTTCTTCTCGACCACGGCATTCGGCGGCAGCGGCTCGACCGCATAGTGCTCGACCCGGTAGCGGTCGCCGGAACGCGACAGCTGCAGCAGCTTGACCGCAGTCGAACTGATGTCGACACCGACCAGCGGCGCTTGACTTTTTGTGATCAGCCCCACGTTTTTCCCCTTTGTCACGGGCGCTTACGTGCGCAACGTGCCCCGGCGCATTAAATAACGGACTTTTCATCCGGTGGCAACTGTCGATTCTCCAGAGCGTGCCGGATTGCCCGGGTTGGGGCCAACCCTGCCCTCCCGCGACACCCCTCGCAAGGGCCGTGCCGGCCGCGGGCGCAGGGCAGAGGGGCACAACCCGAACGAAGGCCGTACGCAGGAAGCCGGACGCACCGGCCAGCCGCGGCCGCGGCATCCGGCCCCTCTATACTTGCGCCCCTATGTCCACGCCCGACCACCGGCCACCCCGGAAGAAGTCCCGCCTCCTCCGCTTCCTGCGCTGGGCGCTGCTGGCCTGCGTGTTGCTGGGACTGGCCGCCGCCGTCGCCGCCGGTTTCCTTTATTACACGGTGTCGTCGAAGCTGCCGGACGTGCAGAGCCTGCGCAACGTCGAGATGCAGGAGCCGATGTACGTCTACTCGCGCGACGGCAAGCTGATGGCGCTGTTCGGCGAGATGCGGCGCTACCCGGTGCGGATCGAGGACGTGCCCGAGCGCCTGAAGAAGGCCTTCCTCGCCACCGAGGACGCACGCTTCTACGAGCACGGCGGCGTCGACTACAAGGGCGTGGCGCGCGCGGTCTGGCTGATCGCCAAGACCGGCTCGAAGGAAGGCGTGCCCGGCGGCTCGACCATTACCCAGCAGGTCGCACGCCAGTTCTACCTGAGCCCCGAGGTCAGCTACACGCGCAAGTTCGCCGAGATGCTGCTGGCGATGAAGATGGAGCGCGAACTGACCAAGGACGAGATCTTCGAGCTGTACCTCAACAAGAGTTTCTTCGGCAACCGTTCCTACGGCGTCGCCGCGGCGGCCGAGTTCTACTACGGCAAGTCGCTCGACCAGCTCGACCTGGACGAGATGGCCTCGCTGGCGGCGATCCCGAAGTTCCCATCCAGCGGCAACCCGCTCAGCAACCCCGAGCGCGCGCGCGAGCGCCGCGACGACTACGTGCTGGCGCGGATGCAGGAACTGGGCTTCATCACGCCGGCGGAGTCCGCGCAGGCGCGCGCCGTGCCGATGCACGCCAAGCCCCATGAACGCCCGGTCGAGATCTATGCGCCCTACGTGGCGGAAATGGTTCGGCAGGAGATGGAAGCGCGCTTCGGCGGCGACGTACTGACCAAGGGCTACCACGTCACCACCACCATCGATCCCGTGCTGCAGGCCGCCGCCGACCAGGCCGTGCGCAGCGGGCTGGCGGTCTACGACCACCGCCACGGCTGGACCGGCAAGCCCGAGCAGACCTTCGAACTCGCCGACGACGAGGATGCGGTCACCGCCGGCGCGCGCCTGCGCGGCACCCCGGCGCAAAGCGGGCTGCTGCCGGTGGTGGTGCTGCGCAGCGGCAACGGCACCGCGGACGTTGCGCTCACCGACGGCACCACGGTAACGCTGGACGCGGCCAGCAGCCGATGGACCGGCAAGAACCCGGCGGCACTGCTCAAGCGCGGCGACGTGGTGCGCGTCAAGCGCATCGAGACACCGGCGAAGACAGGCACGACAGCCGCCGGCGACGCCCCCGCCGCGCCGCCGACCATCAGCTGGCAGCTCGACCAGTTGCCGCGCGGCCAGGCGACCCTCGTGTCGCTGGAACCCGACACCGGCGCGCTGCGCGCGCTGATCGGCGGCTTCAGCTTCGCCGGCAACAAGTTCAACCGCGCGACCCAGGCGCGGCGCCAGCCCGGTTCGAGCTTCAAGCCCTTCATCTACGCCGCCGCGTTCGAACGCGGGTTCAACCCGGCCTCGATCGTGCTCGATGCGCCTGTGGTCTTTCGCATGCGTCGCGGGCAGGACTGGCGGCCGCAGAACGACGACGGCAGGTTCGCCGGTCCGATGCGGCTGCGCGAGGCGCTGGTGCGATCGCGCAACCTCGTCTCGGTGCGCATGCTCGACGCGATCGGCGTCGACTACGCGCGTCGCTACATCAGCCACTTCGGTTTCGACGAGGCGGAACTGCCGCCGAACCTGTCGATCTCGCTGGGCACGCCCTCGCTGACGCCGCTGTCGGTCGCGCGCGGCTACGCGGTGTTCGCCAACGGCGGCTTCCGCATCACGCCGTGGTTCATCGAAGAGGTGCGCGACCGCAACGGCGAAGTGGTGTTCAAGGAGAACCCGGCGATCGCCTGCCGCACCTGCTCGGCCGGCAACCGCGCCATCCAGGTGGCGCGCGCCAACCAGGTCGACGGCTTCGACCTCGGGCCGGCGCGGCCGGCCCAGCCCGCGCGCCCGACCGGCGACGCGGCCGGGGGCGAAGGCGAGGCGGAAGCGCCCGCCGAGTTGCCGGAGGACGCGATCCTCGCCCCGCGCGCGATCGACGAGCGCGTGGCCTACCAGCTGGTCTCGATGATGCGCGACGTGGTGCAGCGCGGCACCGGCGCCGCGGCCAGGGTGCTCGAGCGCGAGGACGTGGGTGGCAAGACCGGCTCCACCAACGATCACCGCGACGCCTGGTTCTCCGGCTTTGGCGGCAACCTGGTCACTTCGGTCTGGGTCGGGCGCGACGACAACCGCTCGCTCGGCTACCGCGAGTACGGCGGCAAGGCCGCTCTGCCGATCTGGATCGACTACATGCGCGTCGCCCTGAAGGACGTGCCGATCGCGCGCAACGATCCGCCGGACGGCATGATCAAGGTCGCGGTCACCGCCGGCGGCCAGCTGTTGCCCACCACCTCCAGCGGCGGCATCGTCGAGTACGTCAAGGTCGAGGATCTCGAGCGCATGGAGTCGGCGAACGAATTCGATTTCGACGACATGCCGGCCGAGGAAGCGTTCGACATCTTCTGAGCGCCCGCCTTTCTCTTGCAGGAGCGCCTTCAGGGGCGGCCGCTTCCATGCGGCTCCTTCGTCGAACGCCCGGTCGCGGCTGAAGCCGCTCCTACAGGATGGGCCGGACCCACATGCGAATGCCGCGGCAGGTGGTGGTTTCACCGCGGCGAATGAACCGCCGCCCCGCTTCACGTTGACGTTTCCGGCGCATGGGGTACAGTCGGCGCGTCGCAGGATCGGGGGATCGAGATGCACCGCGCCCGCCAGCACGCCGAAACGCGCACCCGCGAACGCCGGCGCCGCCTCGCCCACGAAGCCGCGAGGCTGATGGCCGAGGGCGGCATCCGCGACTTCCACCAGGCCAAGCTCAAGGCCGCCGACCGCCTCGGCTTCCACGACGACGCCTCGCTGCCGCGCAACCGCGAGATCGAGGACGCGCTGCGCGAGTACCAGCGCCTGTTCCTCGGCGACAGCCACGCCCACGACCTGCGCGCGCGCCGCGAGGCCGCGCTGCGCGCGCTGGAGTTCTTCGCCCGCTTCGACGCGCGCCTGGTCGGGCCGGTGCTCGATGGCACCGCCGATGCGCGTTCGCCCGTCGCCCTGCAGCTCTACAGCGACGACGCCGACGCGGTGGCGCGCTTCCTCGAAGAGGGCGGCATCCCCGCCGAGTCCCGCAGCCGCCGGCTGCGGCTGGACCGGATGCGCGAGGGCGAGTTCCCGGTGTGGGTGTTCAGCGCCGAGGAGCTGACGTTCGACCTGACCGTACTGCCCGCGGTCGCGCTGCGCCAGGCGCCGCTGTCGAGCGTCGACGAGAAGCCGATGCGGCGTGCGTCCGCGACGCAGCTGCGGCAGATGCTGGTCGATGAGGATATCGCCGGCTACGACGCTGGGGGCAGGGACTGAAGCCGAATGCCTCGGCGGCGGCGCAACCGGGGCATCTCCCGACCCCCTCCCCCACTGTCATCCCGAACGCAGTGAGGGATCTGCCTTGCGGAGACGAGATCCCTCACTGCGTTCGGGATGACAAGCGGGGCATACCGCGGCATTCTCGCCGCACACCGAACGACCAACCACCAACCACCAACCACAGTCGCCGACCACGGCTGCAGCCCCCCGCCCAATGCCCCAACGAAAAACGCCCCGCAATGCGGGGCGTCTTCCTGTCGCTGCACGAGCGCGCCTCAGCGCTTGCCGGCCGGCACGTAGTCGCGTTCGGCGTAGCCGGTGTAGATCTGGCGCGGACGGCCGATCTTGGCCTCCGGGTCGACCTGCTGCTCCAGCCAGTGCGCCACCCAGCCGGCGGTGCGGCCGATGGCGAACATGACGGTGAACATCTCGGTCGGGATCTTCAGCGCCTTGTAGATGATGCCGCTGTAGAAGTCGACGTTCGGGTACAGCTTGCGCTGGATGAAGTACTCGTCCTGCAGCGCGGCCTCTTCAAGGCGCATCGCCACTTCCAGCAGCGGGTCGTCGACGCCGAGCTCGCCCAGCACCTTGTGGGTCATCTCGCGGATGATCTTGGCGCGCGGGTCGAAGTTCTTGTAGACGCGGTGGCCGAAGCCCATCAGGCGGAAACCCGACTCCTTGTCCTTGGCCTTGGCGACGGCCGAGGCGACATTCTTCGCATCGCCGATCTCCTCGAGCATCTTCAGCACCGCCTCGTTGGCGCCGCCGTGCGCGGGACCCCACAGCGCGGTGATGCCGGCGGCGATGCAGGCGTACGGATTGGCGCCGGTCGAACCGACCAGGCGCACGGTCGAGGTCGAGGCGTTCTGCTCGTGGTCGGCGTGCAGGATGAACAGCAGGTCCAGCGCCTTGGCGACCACCGGATTCAGCTCCAGCGGTTCACTCGGCACCTCGAACATCATGTGCAGGAAGCGGTCGACGTACTCGAGGTTGTTGCGCGGGTAGCGGATCGGCCAGCCGATCGAATAGCGGTAGGCGGCGGCGGCCAGGGTCGGCACCTTGGCCAGCAGGCGGATCGCGGCCTGGCGGCGATGCTCCGGATCCTCGAGGTCGAGGGTGTCGTGGTAGAAGGCCGACAGCGAGGCCACGGTACCGGCGAGCATCGCCATCGGATGCGCGTCGTAGTGGAAGCCGTGGAGGAAGTTCTTCAGCGACTCGTGCATCATCGTGTGATGCGTGACCTCGTGCTCGAACTTCGAGAACTCCGCCTTGCCCGGCAGTTCGCCGTTCATCAGCAGGTAGGCCACTTCCAGGAAGCTGGAATGCTCGGCGAGCTGCTCGATCGGGTAGCCGCGGTAAAGCAACACGCCGTTGTCGCCGTCGATGTAGGTGATCGCGGACTTGCAGCTGGCGGTAGCGGTGAAGCCGGAGTCGTAGGTGAAGAGCCCGGTTTCCTTCGTCAGCTTCGAGATGTCGACGCAATCGTTGCCGAGCGTGGGTTTCAGGACGGGCAGGTCGACGGCCTTGCCGCCGGCGTTCAACACGACTTGGTCAGACACGGATGCGCTCCTCGGGTTTCGGACGTGCGGACGGGCCCCGGGGGCCCGGCGACGGCGGCAAGGACAACTGCCGCAACGCAACAATTATCGCACAGCCGGTTCGGGCGCCGACTCGGACTTTGGTCGCGCCAGATGGAACCCGACGCGAGAATGACGAGGAACGCGCCGCCGCGCGTGAGGACAATGAACTGTCGGGCGATCAAGCTTCACAAATGCCGACGGCCACCTTTCGGCGGCCGTCGACGGAACGCATTGTTGCCCGCTTACTTCGCGTAGCGACGCTTGAACTTGTCGATGCGACCGCTGGTGTCGATGACCTTGTTCTGGCCGGTGTAGAACGGATGCGTCGCCGAGGACACTTCGATCTTCACCAGCGGGTATTCGTTGCCGTCCTCCCACTTGATCGTCTCCTTCGAGGAGGCGGCCAGCGTGGAGCGGGTCAGGAACTTGAAATCGGAAGTCACGTCCTGGAAGACGACTTCGCGGTATTCGGGATGGATGTCGGCCTTCATGACGATTACCGTGACGTTTGCGCAGGGAAAGAGCGGCATTTTAGCGTGCCAGGGAGGCCCGGCGCAAGCCGGGCTCAGGCGGCCGCCAGCGCGGCCCGGACCCGGGCCTCGAAGGCCGCCTGGTCGTAGCGGAGCAGGATCCGGGCCCGGTCGGGTGCCCCGGCCTGGCGGTTCCAGTCGACCACGGTCGCGCCGCGGGCAGGGCCCGGCGCCAGCGCGACCTCGAGCGGACGCTCGGCCACCTCCCCTGCCCCCTGCGGCGCCAGCGCCCAGGCCATGGCCAGGGCGTCGGCCGCGAACCAGCGATCGCCGCGGCGGTCCGCCGACCACCTCCGGGTCTTGCGCGAGATCGCCTCGTAGAACCGGGCCCGGTCCGAGTCGGCGCCGAGCCACGCCTCGACCGCCTCGTGCGGCAGGCCATGCGCGAGGGTCGCCTCCCAGTCCGCGAGGTCGAAGACGGGGAACGCCTCGAACACGATCTTCGCGGCTTCGGGATCGAAATAGACGTTGAATTCCGCCGCCGGGGTGATGTTGCCGTGCGCGGTCACCGCGCCGCCCATCACCACCAGCCGCGCCACGCGCGTGGGCAGGGTCGGGTCGAGCTTCAGCGCCAGCGCCAGGTTGGTCAGCGGCCCCAGCGCGACCAGCAGCAGCCGGCCGCCGTGTTCGTGCGAGAGGCGCAGGATCGCCAGCGCGGCGTGTTCCCTTGCGGATGCGCCGCGTGCCGGTTCATAGCCCACGTCGCCGAAGCCATCCTGCCCGTGCACGTAGGCCGCATCGGGCGCGGCGTGCAGCAGCGGCGCCGCGCAGCCGGGGAACACCGGCACGTCCGCGCGCCCCGCCACCTCGCACAGCTTCAGCGCGTTGGCGACCGTATGCCGCAGGCCGACGTTGCCCGCCGCCACCGTCAGTCCGACGATGTCGTGGCCGGGATCGTTGAACGCCATCAGCAATGCGAGTGCATCGTCGACACCGGGATCGGTGTCGATGAGCAGCGGAATCCTGTCTGTCATCGGGAGTCGGGAATCGGGAATCGGGAATCGGGAATCGGGAATCGGGAATCGGCACAGCCTACCGCCTTGTCATTGCAGGTGCAGCGAGGACTCCATGCCTGCCTCGCCGGAGATACGCAATGACCCCATCCGCGCCCTGCCTCCGCCCATTCGCCATTCGTGCGGACGCATGCCCTCCGGCGAAAAGGCACCATGCCTCCACTAACATCGAACTAACGCCCGCAGGCACATGATCATCGGGCACTACGACGCAAGGTCGTAACGGCCACTCAGCCGCGCCCGCACCATCCCCCCTACTCCGCACTGAGCCTCGCACTCCTGTCGACGACAGGAGTCACGGCTTCGGCCGCATCCGATTCGCCAATCGCGGATCCGGACTTCAAAGGTCACTCATTCCATGAATACTCCTGCCACCACTTCCAGTACCTCCAACCTCCTCGATACCGCCGCCGCCAACGGCAGCTTCAAGACGTTCGGCAAGGCGGTCGAAAAGGCCGGCCTGGGCGAAACCCTGCGCGGCGCCGGCCCGTTCACGGTCTTCGCGCCGACCGACGCGGCGTTCGAGAAACTGCCGACCGGCAAGCTCGAGAACCTGTTCAAGCCCGAGAACAAGGCCGAACTCGCAGCGATCGTGAACTACCACGTCGTCAGCGGCCGCAAGAGCGCGGCCGAACTCGGCAAGTGGCAGTCGGCCACGACGGTCAACGGACAGACCGCGCCCATCAAGTTCGTCGACGACAAGGTCACCATCGGCGGCGCCAACGTGACCACGGCCGACATCGGCTCGAGCAATGGCGTGATGCACGGCATCGACCAGGTCAACATGCCCACTGCCATGCCGACCAGGCAGTAATCCTCTCGTCAGCAGGCACCAGCGGCAGGGATGGATCCCTGCCGTTTTTCATGGAGTTGCCGATCCAGCCGGTTTGTTCCATTTTCCGATACCGTTGGTCTGATTTATCTTTCATCGTTTCACGATTGCTGCTAAATTGCCTCTGAAATCGAGAGGGCTGACGACCATTTTCACTCGACACCATTCGGGAGAAAGTGCGATGACCACGCTCGGATACGATCGAATCGACACCGGCACCGCCGCGCCGACCATCGATGTCGATATCGCCGTGCAGGACGCGGAGAGCGAAGGGACGTCCGTCATCGCACTTCACGGGAAGGCCAGTCCGAACGTGTTCGACAGGATGTCGGCGTATATGCGGAAGGCGCATGCCCCGCTCGGGAAGGGCCAGCACCTGACGCGCGAGCAACTTCTTTCCAGCCTGGAAACGGCGACGGATGGCGACCGCCTTCTGCACAGGCAGTCCGCATCGCTGCGGCTCCTGATTGCAGCGGATATCAAGGACGCCAGTGGATTTCCGGTTGCAGGCGTCCCCGGCACCACCGCCAGGCCAATGCGTGCATGGCGCCAGCGCTACAACGGGCTTGGCCGTTTCCTGCCCCGGCCGACCTAGGGCAATTTCGCGCTTGCAACGTGCAGGCGATGGATGCATTGCATCCGGAAACATCAAGGGAAGGCCACGCGACGAAGCGGAGGATGCCTCCTTGAACGCATATCGGGTGCGATCCCCGCACGAACCGTGACGCAAGGATGCGCATGCCTTGCGCGCGACAACCTCTCACGCGCTCCATACAACCCGGGAACACGGTGCGCAGATTGATGTACCAATTCCTCATCGACAATCGGGAAGAGCTGATTTCGCGCTGCCGGGCGAAGGTGTCGCAGCGCTCGCCACCCGGCAAGCCCGAGCAGGAGCTCGACCACGGCGCGACGGTCTTCATCGAGCAGCTCATCAAGACGCTGATGGCCGAGCAGACCTCCAACCCGATGCGCGGCCGGAAGGTGTCCGGTCCCCCCGGCGGCGGAAAGCCGGTGCTGTCGGAAATCGGCGAATCGGCCACCCTGCACGGCCGGGAGCTCATGCTGCAGGGGTTCACCGTCGACGAAGTCGTGCACGACTACGGCGACGTCTGCCAGTCCATCTCGGACCTCGCCTTCGAACAGGGCGTGACCATCGAGGTCGAGGAGTTCAGGACGCTCAACCGCTGCCTGGACAACGCGATCGCGAACGCCGTGACCGAACACGGCTATCAGCACGACCTGGCCGTGGCCGAAGGCCAGGCGGTCGCTTTGAACGAGCGACTGGGATTCCTTGCCCATGAGCTGCGCAACCAGCTGTGCACGGCCACGCTCGCGCTGTCGATCATCAAGCAGGGCAACGTGGGCCTGATGGGCGCCACGGGCGGCGTCCTCGAGCGGGCGCTGACCGGGCTCGGCAGCCTGATCGACCGCTCGCTGGCAGAGGTTCGCATGACCGCCGGGATGCCGGTGCAGCATCGGCTGTTCTCGCTGGCCGACTTCATCGCCGAGATCAAGCTCTTCGCATCGCTGGACGCGCAGGCCAAGGGCTGCACGCTGGTCGTCTCCGACGTCGCCCCGTCGCTGGCGATCGACGTGGACCGGGACCTGCTCCTGGGGGCGGCGGGGAACCTGCTGCACAACGCCTTCAAGTTCTCGCATGCCGGCGGGGAAATCACCCTCGACGCCTATGCCGCGGCCGATCGCATCATGATCGACATCCAGGACCAGTGCGGCGGGCTGCCCGAGGGCGTGGCGGACACGCTGTTCATGTCTTTCACGCAAGCGGGGGAAGACAGGAGCGGCCTCGGGCTGGGACTGTCGATCTCGCGCCGCAGCGTGGAAGCCAACCACGGCACGCTCAGCGTGCGCGACATCCCCGGCACCGGATGCGTCTTCACCATCGACCTGCCGCGGCATTCGATGCCGGACAGGACATCGAAGGACTCCCGGTCCGGCGAGCCTCGGGAAACCTGACGATTCCGCCGCGTGCCGGCAATCGCGCGAGCCGGGAACCAGGAGCATCCGGCAAGATGATGGTGTCATTCCGGGCGTAGCGGGAAGCGCTTTACGTCAACCGCTGCCCGGTCAGTCTGCTTCCACCCAGGGCTCGGCAAAAGCGGAAGCAGATTCCTCGCTACGCTCGGAATGGCATTATGCCAGTGGCTCCCGAGATCGGGCGGGACAACACCGCGCAGTCGCTTGAAATCACAGCCATTGCGCCAAAAGCCGGTTCCAATCTAGCCGGATAGCGCCCGCCGCGAGTTGGACTCGGGATCGGGATGACGCGAAGACCGGATCGTGCCGCGTCAGGCCGCGGCATAGCGCGCCGCGCCGCCGATCCAGCGGTCGACCAGGCGGTCGGCGATGTTCGGCGCGGCGCGCATCAACGCATCGCCGATATCGTGCACCTCGGGCAGCAGGTCGGCGTCGCGCGCGAGGTCGGCGATGCGGAAGTCGGCCAGGCCGGTCTGGCGGGTGCCGAGCAGTTCGCCCGGCCCGCGCAGTTCGAGGTCCTTCTCGGCGATGACGAAGCCGTCGCTGGTCTGGCGCATGGTTTCCAGCCGCTGCCTGGCCATCTGCGGCAGCGGCGGCTGGTACAGCAGCACGCAGCTCGAGGCCTGGCGGCCGCGCCCCACCCGGCCGCGCAGCTGGTGCAGCTGCGACAGGCCGAGGCGCTCGGCGTTCTCGATGATCATCAGCGATGCGTTCGGCACGTCGACGCCGACCTCGATGACGGTGGTGGCGACCAGCAGGTCGACCTCGCCGGCCTTGAACGCCAGCATCGTCGCCTGCTTGTCGTTCGCCTTCATGCGCCCGTGCACGAAGCCCACGCGCAGTTCCGGCAGCGCCGCGGTCAGCTGTTCCCACGTGGTCTGCGCCGCCTGCGCGACCACCTCGTCGCTCTCGTCGATGATCGTGCATACCCAGTACGCCTGCCGCCCTTCCGCGCAGGCCGCGCGGATGCGCTCGATCAGATCCCGGCGACGTTCGGCGCTGAGCACGACCGTCTGCACCGGCGTGCGTCCGGGCGGCAGTTCGTCGATCGCCGAGACGTCGAGGTCGGCGTAGGCCGCCATCGCCAGCGTGCGCGGGATCGGGGTCGCGGTCATCACCAACTGGTGCGGCACGATGCCGTCGGCGGCGCCCTTGTCGCGCAGCGCGAGCCGCTGGTGCACGCCGAAGCGGTGCTGCTCGTCGACGATCGCGAGCGCGAGGTCGCGGAACACCACGCCCTCCTGCATCAGCGCGTGCGTGCCGACCACGAGCTGCGCCGCGCCGCTGGCGGCATCGGCGAGCACCGCGCGGCGCGCACGACCACCGACCTTGCCGGCGAGCCAGGCCACGCGTATCCCCAGCGGTTCCAGCCAGCCGCGCAGGCTGGCCAGGTGCTGTTCGGCCAGCAGTTCGGTCGGCGCCATCAGCGCCGCCTGCCGGCCGCTGCCGATCGCGAGCAATGCGGCCATCGCCGCGACCACGGTCTTTCCGCTGCCGACGTCGCCCTGCACCAACCGCAGCATCGGCGAAGGCTTCGCGAGGTCGACGCGGATCTCGTCGAAGACGCGGCGCTGCGCGGCGGTCAGCGCGAACGGCAGGAGGTCAAGCAACGCATGCACGCGGCCGTCATCGTCGTCCAGCACCGGCGCGGCGTGCGCCTGCAGCGCGATCCGCTGGCGGCGCAGGCTCAGGTGGTGCGCCAGCAGTTCCTCCATCGCCAGCCGGCGCTGCGCGGGATGGGTGCCGGCCAGCAGCGCGGCGACGTCGGCCTCGCGCGGCGGGCGGTGCAGGGTCAGCAGCGCCTCGCGCAGCGACGGCAGGCCGCGCCGGTGCAGCAGGTCCTCGGGCAGCAGCTCCAGTGCGTCTCCCTCGGGCAGTCGGTCCAGCGCCTGCGCGACGAGGCGGCGCAGCGTTACCGGGCCGATGCCCTCCACCGCCGGATAGACCGGATCGAGCGCATCGCCGAGTTCGCCATCCTCGCCCTCGCCGAGCACGCGATAGCTCGGATGCACGATCTCCAGCCCGAGCTGCCCCGGGCGCGGCGTGCCGTAGACGCGCACGCGCGCGCCGACGCGGAACTGGTTGACCTGCTGCGAGCGGAAATGGAAGAAGCGCAGCACCAGCGTCGCGCGCGAATCGTCGCCGATCGCCACGCGCAGCACCGGCCGGTAGCGGAATCCGCGCTCGACCGCTTCGACCCGGCCCTCGGCCTGCGCCGCGACGCCCGCCTGCAGGTGCCGGATCGGCGTGATCCGGGTGCGGTCCTCGTACTGCCGCGGCAGGTGCAGCCACAGGTCCTGCAGCGTCAGCAGGCCGCGCGCGGCCAGCTTCTCCGCGACCGCCGGGCCGACGCCCGGCAGCGTCGTCAGCGCGACATCGCCGGTGGCCGCGAGCGCGGGCGCGGGCTTCGCCATCCCGTGCCGGGAATCAGTCCAGCACCATCACCGCATCGACCTCGAACAGCACGCCCTTGGGCAGCGCGGACACCTCGATGGTCGAGCGCGCGGGATACGGCGACTCGAAGTATTCCGCCATCACCACGTTGACCGCGGCGAACTGCGACAGGTCGGTCAGGTAAAGGCCGACGCGGACGATGTCGGCCATCGAACCGCCGGCGGCCTCGGCCACCGCCTTGAGATTGTCGAACGCGCGCCGCGCCTGTGCCTCGATGCCGCCCTCGACCACGTTGCCGGTGGCCGGATCAAGCGGGATCTGGCCGGAGAAGAACACGGTGTTGCCGGCGCGCGTGGCCTGCGAATAGGGGCCGATGGCGGCAGGTGCGCTGTCGGTGTGGATGGGGGCGCGGGGCATGGGTACGTCTCCGTTCGGAATGTGGCGATTATAGGTCGGGCCTCGGCCCGACACCTCGCACGCACCGATGCGGCGAATGCTGGACGGAATGGTTCTGCCCCTTGTCCCGATGAGCGGGACGTGCGCAACGCCGGGCCGAGGCCCGGCCTACGGGCGAGCGCGCGCCGATGCGGCGAACGCCGGGTGGAATGGCTTCGCCCCATGTTCCGATGGACGGAACGCGCGTAACGCCGGGCCGAGGCCCGGCCTACATCCGCTGCACGCCGTGCACCACGCCCAGCCGCCGCGTGCGCCGGATCACCTCGGCCAGGTGCTCGCGGTCGCGGACCTCGATCGAGAAGCGGATCACGGCGATGTTCGAGTCGCGTTCGAGGTATTCGACACCCTCGATGTTCGACTCGGCCTTGGCGATCGCCGCCGCGACCTCCGCCAGCGATCCGGGCCGGTTCTCGGTTTCGATGATCAGCGCGACCGGGTACTCGCCGATGACCTCGCGGTCCCAGCCGATCGCCACCCAGCGGTCCGGCGACTTGCGGTACTCGGCCACGTTCGGACAGTCCAGGCGGTGCACGACGATGCCCTTGCCGGCGGTGTGGTAGCCCATGATCTCGTCGCCGGGGATCGGCATGCAGCAGTTGGCGAAGCTGATCACGCCGCGCTCGTGGCCGGTGATCAGGATGCGCTCGCCGCGCTGCGGCATCGACCCGCCGCCGGGCGAGTCGGCCGCCGAGTCCTTCTGCGCCAGCGCCAGCGCCACCTGCGACGGCATGCGGTTGCCGAGCGCGATGTCGGCCAGCAGTTCCTCCAGCCGCGGATAGCGCAGTTCGGCCAGGTAGGCATCCAGGCGCGCCTGCGGCAGGCGGTCGAGCGAGGTGCCGACGTCCTCCAGCGCGCGGTCGATCATGCGGTGGCCGAGCTGCACCGCGTCCTCGTGCTCAAGCTGCTTGAGCTGGCCGCGGATCGAGGTGCGCGCCTTGCCGGTGACCACGAATTCCAGCCACTGCGGCTTGGGCAGGGAGGACTTCGCGGTGACGATCTCCACCGACTGTCCGCTGGCCAGCTTGGTGCGCAGCGGCACCAGCTTCCTGTCCACGCGCGCGGCGACCGCGGTGTTGCCGACGTCGGTGTGCACGGCGTAGGCGAAATCGAGCGCGGTGGAATTGCGCGGCAGCGACAGGATGTCGCCCTTGGGCGTGAACAGGTAGACCTCGTCCGGGAACAGGTCGACCTTGACGTTCTCCAGGAACTCCAGCGAGGAGCCGGTGGCGCGCTGCGATTCGAGCAGGTTGGCGATCCACGAGTGCGCGCGCGCCTGCGCGCCGCTCGGCGCCATGCCGTGCTTGTAGGCCCAGTGCGCGGCGATGCCGCGTTCGGCGATCAGGTCCATTTCCTCGGTGCGGATCTGGACCTCGATCGGCGAACCGTAGGGCCCGAACAGCACCGTGTGCAGCGACTGGTAGCCGTTGGCCTTGGGGATCGCGATGAAGTCGCGGAAGCGCCCGTCCAGCGGCTTGAACACCGAATGCGCGACGCCGAGCGCGTGGTAGCAGTCGGCGACCGAACCCACCACGATGCGGAAGCCGAACACGTCCATCACCTGGGCGAAGGTCTTTCCCTCGCTGCGCATCTTGTTGTAGATGCTCCATGGCGACTTCACCCGGCTGACGAGGCGGTAGTTCAGGCCCTCGTTGGTCAGCCGTTGCGCCAGCTGCGCCTCGATCTTCGCCATCGCCTCGCGGCGCAGCATCGGCTGGCCGCGGATGTGCTTGTCGAGGATCAGGTGGCGCAGCGGGTGCAGGGCGTGGAAGCCGCGGTCCTGCAGCTCGGCCTTGATCAGGTTCATGCCCAGGCGCTGCGCGATCGGGGCGTAGATCTCCAGCGTCTCGAGCGCGATGCGCTCGCGCGCCGGCCCCGGCTGCGCGCCGAGCGTGCGCATGTTGTGCAGGCGGTCGCCGAGCTTGATCAGGATCACGCGCAGGTCGCGCGCCATCGCCAGCATCATCTTGCGGAAGCTCTCGGCCGCGGCCTCCTGGCGGTTGCCGAAGCGCAGCTTGTCGAGCTTGGTGACGCCGTCGACCAGCTCGGCGACAGTTTCGCCGAATTCCTCGGCCAGCTGCTCGCGGGTGAGCGGCGTGTCCTCGATGGTGTCGTGCAGGATCGCCGCCACCAGGGTCTCGACGTCGACCTTCTGCTCGGCCAGCACCTGCGCCACCGCCACCGGATGGGTGATGTAGGGCTCGCCGGACTTGCGCGTCTGCCCGGCGTGCGCCGCCGCCCCCACCGCCCAGGCCCGGCGCAGCAGCGCGCGCTGGTCGGCCGGCAGGTAGGCGGCCGCGCGCTCGAGGTTGCGCACGTAGTCCGGGACCGCCTCTTCCTCGGAGGGCGGCACGGGCAGGATCAGGGCGGGGTCGCCGGGGGTCATGCCCTGAGCCTAATTGGAAGGCCGGGAATGGGGAATAGGGAAACGGGGAATCGGAAAAGCCCGGCCACGCGCCTGTTCAGGGCCGTGGAAGCCGGATTTCCGGGAAAGCCGCGCCGGAAACGGCGAAGGCCCCGCCAAAGCGGAGCCCTCGACACTTGCCGGGGGCGGAACCGGAGGCCGGGAACCGCCCTTGCGAATCCCCAATCCCCAATTCCGAATCCCGGCTCCTACAGATCGTCGCCCTTCAGGTCGTCGTCGCCGGCGACCACTTCGGCGGCGGCCCATTCCAGCGCCTCGCGCTCCTTGCGCTCGCGCTCGGCCTTGTCGACGGCGTCGATGTAGGGCTGGTCGATGCGGCGGGCGGCGATCTCGCGCAGCGCCAGCACGGTCGGCTTGTCCTGCGCCTCGTTGTTGTCGATCTGCGGCTCGACGCCGTTGGCGAGCTGGCGCGCGCGCTTGGCGGCCATCATGACGAGCTCGAAGCGGTTGTCGACCACTTCCAGGCAATCTTCCACGGTAATGCGGGCCATAGGTCTCCCGGCGGCCGGCGGGCCGTCGATCAATTCGGTAGAGGGGTCGCGATTTTACGGCCGAACCGGCACGAACGCAAGCGACCTCCTTATGAATCAGTCACTTGGCCGGGGAAATGGGACATCGCGCCTGAAGGCGCTCCCACAATGAAACCCGCGCCTTCCCGTGGGAGCGGCCTTGGCCGCGAATCCGCACCCCGTCCATCGCGCCCGAGGGCGCTCCCGCGGCCTGCGAGTTCAGTCCTCGGCCAGCAGCGTCGCGATCAGTTCCGCGTGCCGGCGCAGCTGCAGGTCGCGGCGCAGGCGGCTGGCGGTGAAGATCGCGCACATCTCGTCGACCGCGGTGTCGAACACTTCGTTGACGATGATGTAGTCGAACTCGCCGTGGTGCGACATCTCCCCGCGCGCGTTCGCCAGCCGGCGCACGATCGTCTCCTCGCTGTCCTGCCCGCGCTTGCGCATGCGCTCCTCCAGCGCGGCGCGCGAGGGCGGCAGGATGAACACGCCCACCGCATCGGGCACCTGCGCCTTGACCTGCTGCGCGCCCTGCCAGTCGATCTCCAGCAGCACGTCCCTGCCGGCGGCGAGCTGCGGTTCGACCGACTGCTTGGCCGTGCCCTTCCAGTCGCCGTGCACCTGCGCGTACTCGAAGAAGTCGCCGGCGCGGATCATCGCCTTGAACTCGTCGGCGCCGATGAAGTGGTAGTGCTCGGCATGGCGTTCGCCCGGCCGCGGCGCGCGCGAGGTGAACGAGATCGACAGGCAGATGTTGCGATCTCGCGCCAGGCAGGCGTTGACGATGCTGGATTTGCCGGCGCCGGAAGGGGCCGCGACGATGAAGAGGGTGCCGCGCATAAGACCGGGATTCGGGATTCGGGATTCGGGATTGGACAAAGCGGCGGGTTCCCGGTCGTCGGCGATCACGTCGCAATCTTACCGCCTCGGCTTGCTTACCGCCTCGGCTTGTTCGAATCCCCAATCGCGAATTCCGAATCCCGGCTGCTACTCAATGTTCTGCACCTGCTCGCGGATCTGGTCGATCAGCACCTTCAGCTCGACCGCGGCGTTGCTGGTCCGCGCGTCGACCGATTTCGAGCCCAGCGTATTGGCCTCGCGATTGAATTCCTGCAGCAGGAAATCCAGCCGCCGGCCCACCGGCTCCTTCTGCCGGAACACGCGGCGGATCTCGTCGACGTGGCTGGACAGACGGTCGAGTTCCTCGTCCACGTCCAGCTTCTGCAGCGACAGCACCAGTTCCTGCTCGACGCGCGCCGGATCGGCGGCCTGCGCGAGGTCGGCCAGCCGCGCCTCCAGCTTGGCGCGCTGGCCCTCGCGGATCACGGGCACCAGCGTGCGCACCTCGCCGGCGATGCGCTCGATGCCGTCGACGCGCTCGAGGATCGCCACGACCAGCTTGCCGCCCTCGCGCTCGCGCGCGGCGAGGAAGTCGGCGAGCACCGTGTCGAGCAGCGACAGCGCCTGCGCCTGCAGTTCCGCCTGGTCGAGCGCCTGGGATTGCAGCACGCCCGGGTACTGCAGCAGGTCGGTGAAGCCCACTCGCAGGTCGGGAAAATGACTGCGCAGGCGTCGGGCCAGCTCGCCCAGTTGTCCGACCAGCGCCTCGTCCACCTGCATTCCGGCCGCCGCGCCTTCCGGCGGCCGCAGCCGCAGCACCACGTCGACCTTGCCGCGCGAGACGCGCGCGGCGATCCGCTCGCGCAGCGCCGGCTCCAGCGCCCGCAGTTCCTCGGGCAGGCGCGCGCCGAGTTCGAGGAAACGGTGGTTGACCGCGCGCAGTTCGCAGCCGAGCGTGCCCCAGGAAGTGCTGCGTTCGCCCGAGGCGTAGGCGGTCATGCTGCGGATCGACATCGTTCATCCCGTGGTCGCTGGAGCGCCAATGGTAATCTGGCGCCCCCTGTTTTTCCGGAAAACCCCCGCATGAGCATCGCCCGCCCCAGCGGCCGCGCGCCCGACCAGCTGCGCGAAGTCCGCATCGAGCGCGGCTTCACGCGCCATGCGGAAGGCTCCGTGCTGGTGTCGTTCGGCGATACCCGCGTGCTGTGCACGGCCAGCATCGACAACAGGGTGCCGGCGTTCCTGCGCGGCAAGGGCGAAGGCTGGGTCACGGCCGAATACGGCATGCTGCCGCGCGCCACCCACACCCGCAGCGACCGCGAGGCCGCGCGCGGCAAGCAGGGTGGGCGCACGCTGGAGATCCAGCGCCTGATCGGCCGCAGCCTGCGCGCCTGCGTCGACCGCACCGCGCTGGGCGAACGCACCATCACCCTCGACTGCGACGTGCTGCAGGCCGACGGCGGCACCCGCACCGCGGCGATCACCGGCGCCTATGTCGCCCTGGTCGACGCGGTGCGCTGGCTGCGGGCCAAGCGCGAGATCGCGCGCGACCCGGTGTTCGGCGCGGTGGCGGCGGTGTCGGTGGGCGTGTACCGCGGCGTGCCGGTGCTGGACCTCGACTACGCCGAGGACAGCGACTGCGACACCGACATGAACGTGGTGATGAACGACGGCGGCGGCTTCATCGAGCTGCAGGGCACCGCGGAAGGCCACGCGTTCCGCCGCGACGAGCTGGACGCGCTGCTCGGCCTGGCCGAGAGCGGCATCGCGGCGCTGCTCGACAGGCAGCGCGAAGCGCTCTCGCCGTGAGCCTGGCGCTGTCGCTGGTGACGCTGGTCGTGGACGACTACGACGACGCGATCGCCTACTACACCGATGTCCTCGGCTTCGAACTGCTGGAGGACACGCCGCTGGCGCAGGGCAAGCGCTGGGTGCGGGTGGCGCCCGCGGGCTCGGCCTGCGCGCTGCTGCTGGCGAAGGCGGGCGATGCGCGGCAGCGCGGCGCGATCGGCAACCAGGCCGGCGGGCGCGTGGGCTTCTTCCTGCAGGCGGACGACTTCGATCGCGAACACGCGGCGATGGCGGCGCGCGGCGTGCGCTTCGTCGAGGCGCCGCGGCACGAGGCCTACGGCGCGGTGGCGGTCTTCGAGGACCGCTACGGCAACCGCTGGGACCTGCTGGGGCCGCGCGCATGAACACGCTGGTACTGGCGTCGAACAACGCCGGCAAGCTGGAGGAGTTCCGCGGCCTGCTCGCGACATCCGGCTTCGACGTGCGCGCGCAGGCCGGCTTCGGCGTCGCGGATGTCGAGGAGACCGGCATGAGCTTCATCGAGAACGCGCTGCTCAAGGCGCGGCACGCCTGCCGCGCGACCGGCCTGCCGGCGCTCGCGGACGACTCCGGGATCTGCGTCGATGCGCTCGACGGCGCGCCCGGGCTTTACTCGGCGCGCTACGCGGGCGGGCACGGCGATGCCGACCGCAACATCGACAAACTGCTGCGCGAACTGGCGCGGGTGCCCGACGACCGCCGCGGCGCGCACTTCGTCTGCGTGCTGGTGCTGATGCGCCACGCGGAGGATCCGCAGCCGATCGTGGTCGAGGGTCGCTGGCACGGGACGATCCTGCGCGAACGCCGCGGCAGCGGCGGACACGGCTACGACCCGGTGTTCCTCGACCCCGCGCAGGGCCAGACCGCGGCGGAGATGCCGCTGGCGCTCAAGAACCGCCTGAGCCATCGCGGGCAGGCGATGGCGCTGCTGCGGGAGCGGCTGGCCAGCGGCGCATAGGCGAAACCGCCGGCATGCGGGAAGCGCAAAACCACCCGTACCGTCAATCCGGCGCCCCCCGACATCGTCATCCCGGCGAAAGCCGGGATCCATTTGCCGTTGCCTTCATCCGTCGCCAGCCAGGCAACAGCCAGATCGAAATGGATCCCGGCTTTCGCCGGGATGACGAACAGAAAGGTCCATGATCCAGGTTCCATGCTGATTCCGCCGCCCCTCTCGCTGTACGTGCACCTGCCCTGGTGCGTGCGCAAGTGCCCGTACTGCGACTTCAACTCGCACGAGGCCCGCGAGCCGCTGCCGTTCGACGGCTATGTCGACGCGCTGCTGGCCGACCTCGACCAGGACCTGCCGCTGGTGTGGGGCCGAACGGTCCACAGCGTGTTCTTCGGCGGCGGCACGCCAAGCCTGTTCCCGGCCGACGCGATCGACCGCTTCCTGCAGGGCGCCAGCGCGCGCCTGCGCTTCGCGCCCGGGCTGGAGATCACCCTGGAGACCAACCCCGGCACCGCCGAGCACGGACGTTTCGAGGATTACCGCCGGGCGGGCGTGAACCGCATCAGCTTCGGCATCCAGAGCTTCGACGACGGCTGCCTGCAGCGGCTCGGGCGCATCCACGACAGCGCGCAGGCCGACGCCGCGGTGAAGCTCGCGCAGGACGCGGGTTTGGACAACTTCAACCTCGACCTCATGTACGCCCTGCCCGGCCAGACCCTGGCGATGGCCGAAACCGACGTCGAACGCGCGCTCGCGCTGGCGCCGGCACACGTTTCGCACTACCAGCTCACGCTCGAACCCAACACCGTGTTCGCCGCGCGCCCGCCCCGGGACATCCCCGACGACGACCTGGCCTGGGACATGCAGGAGCACTGCCAGGCCCTGCTCGCCGACGCCGGCCACGCCCAGTACGAAGTCTCGGCCTACGCCCGCCCGGACCGGCGCTGCGCGCACAACCTCAACTACTGGCGCTTCGGCGACTACCTCGGGATCGGCGCCGGCGCGCACGGCAAGCTCACCCTGGGCGGCGAGCAGGCGATCCTGCGCCGCTGGAAGGTGAAGCATCCGACCGCCTGGCTCGCGGCCGCCGGCACGCCCGCCGCGGTCGGCGGCGACGAGCGCATCGCGCCGGAACAGCGGCCGTTCGAGTTCATGCTCAACGCGCTGCGGCTGGTGGAGGGGTTCGCGCTGGCCGACTTCGAGGCGCGCTGCGGGCTGCCGGCCTCGGCGATCGAGGCGCCGCTGGCGCAGGCGCAGGCGCGCGGGTGGCTGCGGCGGGACAACGGCGCCGTCGTGCCCACCCCGCTCGGCCGCCGCTTCGGCAACGACGTGATCGGGCTGTTCCTGGCCGGCTGACACCGTTGTCCGCGGAATTGGCCGATCCGCGTCTGACGTGTAAGTATTGGCCCCGACCCTTTGCCGCAGCCCGCTTGATGCCCGCATCGCCTCCGCCCGTCGAATCCGCGGCACCGAGGTCGCTCGCCGCCGCCGGCCTGCCGCGGCGCGTGCGCAAGGCGCTGGAAGCGGCGCTGACGGTGGTGACCGAAGACATCGAGCCGCACCTGAGCTCGATGCTCAACGAGTTCGAGGAGGAGCTGTTCCGCCTGGCCGACCAGGCCCGCAACCCCGGGACCGAGTCCGGCTACATGCAGACGCTGCGGACCTTCCGCCTCAACCGCTCGGACCTGATCCCGCGCTTCATCCTCGAACTCGAGGCCTCCGTCGCCGGGATCCGTTCGTCGGCGCCCTCGCCGACGGTGGCTGCAGGCGGCGACAGGACGCAGCCGGCGCAGGGTGGCGGCTTCGGCAAGCTCAGCCTCGTCGACGAGGCGGTGATGGACGAGGGCACGGTGCTGCGCGAGATCGCCAGCCGCCAGGAGGGCCGGGCCAACCTGGCGCTGCACCTGCTGGGCCAGCGCTTCGGCGTGCTGGCGGCCGCGCCCGCCTTCGACACCGAACGGCTGCCGCTCGGCCCGCAGGCGCTGTGCCGCGCCATGCGCGGCGCGGCGCAGGCGCTCGACATCGAACACGACTCGCGGTTGCTGCTTTACCGCATCTTCGACCGCCACGTGATGGCGCACTACTGGCGCGTGCTCGACCGGCTCGACGAGGCGCTGGACCGCGAAGGCATCCTGTCCGGACTGACCTATGTGCCGGTGCGGATCCGCCCGTCGGTACAGCAGCCGCAGGCGGACGCCGCCGGCGAACCGCAACAAGGTGGATCCGGCCCGCGGGGAACCGGGGGGCCGGGCGGGACCGGCCAGCCCGCGGGAAGCCAGCCGGGGCGTGGCGGCCACGGCGGCGGTGCGGGTGGCGCGGGCGGAGGAGGGACGGCCGGCACTGGCGTCCCCTCCGGGCGCGCGGTGTTCCATGGCACGGACCCGCAGCGGCCGCATACCGGCTGGATGGGCGAACCGGTCGAGGAACTCGACGAGGACGAAGCGGTCGCCACCCAGCAGCTGCAGCACCTGCTCAGCAGCCGCCGCGAACTGCTCGGCAAGCTGCGTCCCGGGAAGAAGGCCAGGCCGGGCGCGCAGATCAGCACCGAGGATGTGTTCTCCGCGCTGGGGCACCTGCAGGCGCAGCCGCTGTCGACGCCCGGCGCGCCGCAGACCCTTGCCGACGTGAAGCAGACGCTGCTGGCGCAGGCGCGCCAGCGCCGCGGCGTGCACGCCGACCTCTCCCCGCGCGACAACGACACCTTCGAACTGCTGGGCATGCTGTTCGGCAACCTCGAAGAGGAAATCCGCGCCGACGCCCCGGCAGCGGCGCTGGTCAAGCGCCTGCAGGTACCCCTGCTGCGCGTGGCCCTGAACGACAGCGCCTTCTTCGTGCGCAGCCGCCATCCGGCGCGCCAGCTGCTGAACACGGTGGCCGAGAGCGCGGCAAAGTGGCTCGAGGACTCCGATTTCGACCCGCAGTTCCTGGTGCCCCTGCAGAGCGCGGTCAGCCACGTCATCGAGAAGTACGACGGCGACCTCGAAGTCTTCTCCGCCTCGAACGAGCAGCTGCAGACCCACCTGCAGGCGCAGGTCCGAAAGGCCGAACTGCTGGAGAAGCGGCACACCGAGGCCGCGCGCGGCAAGGAGAAGCTGGAAGTCGCCAAGCTGCGCGCCGCGGAAGTGATGGCCGACGTGATCGGCGACCAGCGCCTGCCGCGCTTCTCGCGCGCGCTGCTCAACCAGGCCTGGGCCGACGTGCTGACCCTGGCCCTTCTGCGCCAGGGCGAGGATTCCGAGCCCTGGCAGAAGCAGCTGGACGCCACCCGCCGCATCGTCGAGGCCTGCTCCCGCGACGACGCCCCGCGCGACCCGGAGCTGATCGCGCACATCGAGGGCTCGCTGGCCCAGGTCGGCTACCACGGCGAGGAGGCCAGCGTCATCGCGCAGCGGCTCACCAGCAGCCGCCCGGACGAGGAGGAAGGCGATTCCGCCTCGCGCACCGAACTGGCGATGAAGCTCAAGGCGCGCACGCGCCTGGGGGAGGACGCCGACAAGCACAAGCCCAAGCTGCCGCCGCGCACGCCCGAGGAACAGGCGCGCTACGAACAGCTCAAGGTACTGCCGTTCGGCACCTGGATCGAGTTCACCACCAACCAGCAGGGCGACATGGTCCGCCGCCGCCTGTCGTGGTTCAGCCCGATCACCGACAACGCTCTGTTCGTCAACCAGCGCGGCCAGCGCGTGGGCGAGCAGTCGCTCGACAGCGTCGCGCGGATGCTCGCCGCCGGGCAGGCGCGCATCGTCACCGCGGACCGCGCGCGGCTGGTCGACCGCGCCTGGCAGGCCGCTGTGCACGCCTTGCGCAGCTTCGCCGGCCTCGGCGACAAGGAAGCCACTGGCTCGGAGGCGCCGGCATGATGCACGAGTTCCGGCGCGCCAAGCGGCGCAAGGCCTCCGACACCATCCTGGTGACCGACGCGATGACCGAACGCGTCATCGGCCGCATCGGCAACCTGTCCGAAACCGGCCTGCTCCTGATCGCCAGCGAACAGCTGACCGACGATGCGCTCTACCAGCTGCGCTTCGTCCTGCCCGACGGCGGCGGCATGCAGACCGTCGACGTCGGCGCGCACCTGCTGTGGATGGACCGCGCCAGCGCGCCGGCTCAGGTGTGGGCGGGGTTGCGCTTCATCGCGGTGGCCGAGGCGCAGTCGAAGCGGCTGCGCGCGTGGGTGGAGGCGCCGGGGAGTCACTACGAGTAGTTGGGAGTCGGGAGTCGGGAGTCGGGAGTCGGGAGTCGGGAGTCGGGAGTCGGGAGTCGGCGGGAGCGTAGCGATTGTCATCCCGAGCGTAGCGGGGGATCTGCTTTCCCGGGATTTGCTCCCAACCGATGGAATGCTTGCCGGAGTCTTTCGCCACCCGCGGCTTGGGGATCTGCACCGCGTTGATCGCGCCTGAAGGCGCTCCCACGGGATATCGGCGCCCGAGGAGCGCCTTCAGGCGCGACCGAAGATCACGATAAACCCACACACGGCCGATCCCTGTCCTTGCGGGCGGCTCGCTACGCTCGGATCGACGGCACCGTGCGCAACGATTCGCGTTCATCGGCGCATGCGCTCCCGGTCCGCCCGGCCTGCAACCGCCGGCCCCTTGCGGCAGAATGACGGCACGTTTTTTTGCGGAATCCGCACGATGTCCATCGCTGCAGCCCCCCTCTACGCCGACCACCTCGCCACCCTGCAGGCCCGCACCACGACCGCGCTCGAGCGCGTGGGCTTCGACCATCTCGTCGTCCCCAGCGGCACCCTGCACTACCAGGTTTTCGACGACCGCGACTATCCCTACGCGGTCAACCCGCAGTTCAAGTACTGGCTGCCGCTGACCCGCAATCCCGGCAGCTGGCTGGTCGTCACCCCCGGCGCGAGGCCGAAGCTGGTGTACCTGCAGCCGCGCGACTACTGGCACGTGGTGCCGCAGGCGCCGGAGGGCTACTGGGTCGAGCACTTCGACATCGTCGTGATCCGCAAGCCGGAAGAGGCGATGCAGCACCTGCCGAAGAACGCCTCGCGCTGCGCGATCCTCGGCGAGCCCGAGAGCGCGCTCGGCAAGTACGCGGCGTTCAAGCCGAACAACCCCCAACCGGTGCTCGATTACCTCGACTACCACCGCGCATACAAGACGCCGTACGAGGTCGAGATGCTGCGCGAGGCCACCCGCCGTGGCGTGCGCGCGCACCGGGCCGCCGAGCGCGCGTTCCGCGCCGGTGCCAGCGAGTTCGGCATCCACCTCGCCTACTGCCAGGCCGCGGGACAGGACGCGAACGACCTGCCCTACGCCAACATCGTCGCCCTGAACGAACACGGCGCGGTGCTGCACTACACCGATCTCGACCGCCTGCCGCCGAAACCCGCGCGCAGCTTCCTGCTCGACGCCGGTGCCAGCCACGGCGGCTACGCCTGCGACATCACCCGCACCCACGCCCGGGATACCGACGGAGAGTTCCAGGCCCTGGTGGACGCGGTTGACGCCGCGCAGCAGAAGATGTGCGCGCAGGTGCGCGACGGCTTCGATTACAAGCAGTTGCACCTGGACGCGCACCTTGCGCTGGCGGGCATCCTCAAGGACTTCGGCATCACAAAGGTGCCAGCCGAGGAAGCGCTGGCGACGGGCGTGAGCAGCGCCTTCTTCCCGCACGGCATCGGCCACGGCCTGGGCCTGCAGGTGCACGAAGTCGCCGGCTTCGCCGCGTCCGACCGCGGCGGCACGATCGACAAGCCCGACGGCCATCCCTACCTGCGCCTGACCCGCGTGCTGGAGCCGGGCTTCGTGGTCACGATCGAGCCGGGCATCTATTTCATCGACATGCTGCTCGAAGACCTCAAGGCCGCGGGGCGTGGGGGCAGCGTGGACTGGGACCGCGTCGAGGCCTTCCGACCCTATGGCGGCATCCGCATCGAGGACAACGTGGTCTGCACCGAAGGCGAGCCACTGAACCTGACGCGGGAGGCGTTCGCGGCTGCGGGGTGAGAGAGGCGTCGCGGGTTGCCCCCACCCCGGCCCTCCCCCGCAGGCGGGGGAGGGGGCCAAAAGCAGCGGCTCCTGACTCCCTCCCCCGCCTGCGGGGGAGGGCCGGGTGGGGGCAAGCGCGACCGAGGATCAGCAGTCACTTTCCCGCATCCAGGCCGAGAAGCACCCCGTCCCGCGAACCATGGGCATCGGAATCATCGGCGCGCACGCACCACTGTTTCCGTACTGCAACATCGCCGTTCGCGAAAATCGGTGAGAATCGGGCTACCGGCCGGGCCGGCCGTCGTGCCGCGCCATCGTCCGGATCCTGTTCCACTTCAGGCTCCACTTCTTCGGGGAGGCTTCATGCTCGAGCAGCACGGATTGACGCTGGCGCTGGTATGCGCAGCGATCGCGATCGTCTACGGCATCATCTCGGCGCGCTGGATCAACCGGCAGCCCGCCGGCAATGCGCGCATGCAGGAAATTGCGGGCGCGATCCAGGAAGGCGCGCGCGCCTACCTCAACCGGCAGTACCTGACGATCGCGATCGCGGGCGCGGTGCTGTTCGTCCTGATCGGCCTGTTCCTCGACTGGTACACGGCGGTCGGCTTCCTGCTCGGCGCGGTGCTCTCGGGCGCGGCCGGCTACATCGGCATGAACGTCTCGGTGCGCGCCAACGTGCGCACCGCCGAAGCCGCACGCAGCGGCATCGGCCCGGCGATGGACGTGGCCTTCAGGGGCGGCGCGATCACCGGCATGCTGGTCGTCGGCCTCGGCCTGCTCGGCGTGGCCGGCTACTGGGCGATCCTCAACCTGGGCTTCAAGCTGCCGACCTCCGAGGTGCTGCACGCGCTGGTCGGCGTGGCCTTCGGTTCCTCGCTGATCTCGATCTTCGCGCGCCTGGGCGGCGGCATCTTCACCAAGGGTGCGGACGTCGGCGCCGACCTCGTCGGCAAGGTCGAGGCCGGCATCCCCGAGGACGATCCGCGCAACCCGGCGGTGATCGCCGACAACGTCGGCGACAACGTCGGCGACTGCGCCGGCATGGCCGCGGACCTGTTCGAGACCTACGCCGTCACCGTGATCGCGACGATGCTGCTCGGCTACCTGATGGTGACCGAGGTCGGCAGCAATGGCGTGCTCTACCCGCTGGTGCTGGGCGGCGTTTCGATCATCGCCTCGATCATCGGCGCCTTCTTCGTCAAGGTGAAGACCGGCGGCTCGATCATGGGCGCGCTGTACAAGGGCGTGATCGTCTCCGGCGTGCTCGCGGCGATCGCCTACTACCCGATCACCACCCAGCTGATGGACGCCAACGCCCACGGCGCGCTGAACATCTACTGGTGCGCGCTGATCGGCCTGGCGCTGACCGGCGCGATCGTGTGGATCACCGAGTACTACACCGGCACGCAGTACGGCCCGGTCCGGCACGTCGCCCAGGCCAGCACCACCGGCCACGGCACCAACATCATCGCCGGCCTCGGCGTGTCGATGAAGTCGACCGCGCTGCCGGTGGTGGCGGTGTGCCTGGCGATCTGGGCCTGCTTCGCGCTCGGCGGCCTGTACGGCATCGCCATCGCCGCGACCGCGATGCTGTCGATGGCCGGCATGATCGTCGCGCTCGACGCCTACGGCCCGATCACCGACAACGCCGGCGGCATCGCCGAGATGGCCGAGCTGCCGCCGGAGGTGCGCGACATCACCGATCCGCTCGACGCCGTCGGCAACACCACCAAGGCGGTGACCAAGGGCTACGCCATCGGTTCGGCCGCCCTAGCCGCGCTGGTGCTGTTCGCCGACTACACCCACAACCTCGAGGCGGCCAACCCGGGCGTGGTGTTCGCCTTCGACCTGTCCGACCACAAGGTCATCATCGGCCTGCTGATCGGCGGCCTGATCCCCTACCTGTTCGGCGCGATGGCGATGGAGGCCGTGGGCCGCGCCGCCGGCAGCGTGGTCGAGGAAGTGCGCCGCCAGTTCCGCGAGATCCCCGGCATCATGCAGGGCACCGGCAAGCCGGACTACTCGCGCGCGGTGGACATGCTGACCAGGTCGGCGATCAAGGAAATGATCGTGCCTTCGCTGCTGCCGGTCGCGGTGCCGATCGTCGTCGGCCTGCTGCTCGGACCGCAGGCGCTGGGCGGCCTGCTGATCGGCACCATCGTCACCGGCCTGTTCGTCGCGATCTCGATGACCACCGGCGGCGGCGCCTGGGACAACGCCAAGAAGTACATCGAGGACGGCAACTTCGGCGGCAAGGGCTCGGAGGCGCACAAGGCCTCGGTCACCGGCGACACCGTCGGCGATCCCTACAAGGACACCGCCGGCCCGGCGATCAACCCGCTGATCAAGATCATCAACATCGTCGCCCTGCTGCTGGTGCCGCTGCTGCCGGTGCCGGCGGGTGATGCCGCTGCGGCGACCGCCCCGCCCTCGGCGCATGCCGCGGCGGCGGATGCGTCGCGGCTGGGCAAGGTGTACTTCGATCTCGGCTCGGCGCAGCTGCCGGCCGACGCCGGCGAGCGGCTCGCGGGCGTGGCGGCGACGCTGGCAGCCGACGCTTCGACCACGACCGCCGTCTCGGGCTTCCACGACGACAGCGGCGACGCCGCGGTCAACGCGGACCTGGCCCGGCAGCGCGCGCAGGCGGTGCAGCAGTGGCTGGTCGACCAGGGCATCGACGCCGGGCGCGTCGAGCTCGACAAGCCGATGCTGACCGCCGGCGGCGGCGATGCGGCGGAGGCTCGGCGGGTGGAGGTGGTGGTGAAGTAGCGCGCATTGCGGCTGCTTTGCAGGGAAAAGGCGGCCGCTTGGCCGCCTTTTTCGTAGGGCTCGGCGCGCGTGCCCCCACCCCAACCCTCCCCCGCAAGCGGGGGAGGGAGCAGGACGCTGCGGCCTTTCGCCCCCTCCCCCGCTTGCGGGGGAGGGTTGGGGTGGGGGCCTCTCCGTGGCCGACGCGCCGTCAGCCCTCCTCGAACCGCCCCGCCGCCATCCCGAACCACGATGTGCACAGCACCCGCTGCCGCGCGATCGCGCCATCGCCGGCCTGCCAGACTTCGCCTGCGTCCGTCGCCTCCGGCGAGAAGAACCCCGCATCGTCGAACGCCGCGACGCCCACGCACCAGCGCACGCGCTTCAGCGGCGCCGAGGCCGGGATCGGAAACACGAACTCGCCCTCGATCGACGCACCCGCCTCCAGCTTCAGCGCCAGCGGCGTCGGTGGCAGCGTCGGCCCGGTCGGGCCGCTCGCCTGCAGCAGCGCGACATGCCGCAGCACCACGTCGCCGCCGCCCGTTTCCTCGAACGTCGGCGCACCGATCGCGCCGGGCGCCTGCCGTTTCGTCAGCACCGCATGGCGGTTGCCGCGGTCGAACACCGCCAGCGGCGCGGCGCCGTCGTTGCGCAGGCGGTAGCGAACCTGCACGGTGTCGCTCGACAGCGCCGAGAAGTCGACATCGAGGCGCAGGCCTTCGCCATCGACATGGGTGGAAGCGGGGGAGGATTCGCTCATGGATTCGACCTGCGCTGCGGAATGATCGCCTGGCATTGCATCGTAGGCGCCGGCCTGCACGCCAGCCAGCGCAAGGAACAGGACGCCGATGCAGCTGCACCGGCAGACTGGAATCATCGACATCATCATCACTTCATTGATTGTCCGCCGGACGGGAAAAAAGACGGGCAGCCCGCGTCGCGCGCGGACTGCCCGCCCCTCCTTCCGTGGAGGACGTGATCGCGGCTCCCTGCCGCGGTCACAGTCTGTAGCTGGGACGATCCGGCAGGCCCAGTTCTCCGCGCAGGCCGTTCTCGGTCAGGTGGTCCGGATTGGCCGTGGTGGGCGGCGTGGTGGGATCGCCGTCGAAATCGTAGGCAGGCGCCGTGGTTTCCAGCCCCACCGCCTGGCGCTCGGAGTTGGAAATGCCGCGGTCGGCCACGTCGGGACCGCTGTAGTTGCCCGGCTGCAGCGTGCCGTTGGTGAAGTTGTAGGCGTGCGACATCTCGTGGTACAGCACCACGACCGGCGCCGGGAACGCGTCCATGTGGAACGACGGGTTGTAGCGGATGTCGGTCTCCACGCCGCGGCCGGCGACGCCGTTGGTGATCTGCACGTCGGCCCAGGTCGCGCCGTCCTCGGCCGGCATCGCGAAGCCGTTCTGCTCGTTCGACAGTTCCTTGATGGTGACCGAGTTGCCCTTGGCGGCGGCGGTGCGGTCGAACTCGGCCAGCATCTGCTGTCCGTTCGGCGAGCTGCGCAGGAATTCGATGTCGGCCTGCACGCGCTGCACGAAGGCGTCCGAGCCCTCGACGGTCACGGTGCTGCCGACGGAGGCGTCGATCTCGACGTTGACCACGGTCGGGCGCGCGCCGGTGGCGGCGTTGATCAGGTCGGTCGCCTCGGCGTAGACGGTGGTCTGGTCGCCGGCGCCCTCGATGGTGTCGCGGCCGGCGCCGGCGTAGATGCTGCTGGCGCCGCTGGCGGCCTGGATGGTGTCATCGCCGAGGCCGCCGGAAACCATGTCGCCGGTGCCGCGGCTGCGGATCGTGTCGTTGCCGGCGCCACCCTCGAGGTAGTTGCGGCCGGCGCCGCCGTCGATGGTGTCGTCGCCGTCGCCGCCGTAGATCACGTCGACGCCGCTGCCGCCCTGGATGACGTCGTCGCCGCTGCCGCCGAACACGTCGTTGCGGCCGGTGGCGCCGGACAGGTCGACGCTGTCGTTGCCGTCGCCGGCGTCGATGCGGTTGTCGCCGCTGCCGGCGATGTCGATCTTGTCGTCGCCCTCTCCGGTGTCCGCGACGATGTTGACGGTGACGTTGGACGCCACCTCGATCACGTCGTCGCCGGCGCCGGTGCGGATGGTGAGTTCCTGACCATCGGCCACGCGCACGGCATAGGACTGGCCGTTGACGGTGACGTCGAGGGTGCCGTCGTCGCGCTGGCTGACGCCGACGCGGTCGTTGTCTCCACCCGTGGTGAGCACGAGCTGGTCGGCGCTGACGTAGGTCTGGCCGAAGCCGGCATCGGCGATGGTGCGTTCGCGGGCGATCGTGACCGTGCCGTCGCCGTGCAGCGGGTCGACCTGGATGTCCTTGCCGTCCGGGGTCTGCCCCGTGGTGCGGCCGGCGGGGTTGCTCTGGTTGCCGTCGATCTCGGTGGCGCCCAGCCGCGGCAGCAGCGAGAGCAGCGGCGACTCCTCGACCGAGGCCGGGTCGACCGGGTTCCGGTCGAGCTCGGAGGACGAGGACAGGCGGTTGGCGTCGGCGGCGGGGTCTTCCCAGTAGCCGTCGGTCCGCGGCAGCGTGGCATCGGCAATCGAGCTGGTATCGGTCTGGATCGACATCGTCGGCGTCTCGGTGGAAAGGAGGACGGCGACATGTATACGCTTGCGTATGGATGCCCGCCCAGCTGGGGCGTACCCTGCCTCGGGCGAACCCTAGGGGTGGCATCCGGCCGTTTGCCGCGGTCACCGCACCCCGGATTTCCATGTAGGAGCGGCTTCAGCCGCGACCGTCGTCCGGAGTCGGCCGGAACGTCCGGTCGCGGCTGAAGCCGCTCCTACAGATCGGTGACCGGACGGAACCCGGACGAGGATTTCCGCACTGCAGCAAGCGGTCGCGTAAAATGCGGCCCATTCGACATCGAGCGGGTCAGCACCCGCGCCAACGGAGCAGCCGCCACATGGGTCTCGACCACGTCCCGACCGGGAAGAATCCCCCCGACGAAATCAACGTCATCATCGAGATCCCGAAGGACGCCGAGCCGGTCAAGTACGAAGTGGACAAGGAAAGCGGCGCGATCTTCGTCGACCGCGTGCTGTCCACGCCGATGCGCTATCCCTGCAACTACGGCTACGTGCCCAACACCCTGTGCGGCGACGGCGACCCGGCCGACGTGCTGGTGGTGCTGCCGCTGCCGCTGGTGCCCGGTTCGGTGATCCGCTGCCGCCCGGTGGGCGTGCTGAAGATGACCGACGAGGCCGGCAGCGACGAGAAGCTGCTCGCCGTGCCGGTGGACAAGGTGTTCCAGGGTTACGCCCACGTCGAGAACATCGACCAGGTGAGCTCGCACTGGCTCGAGCGCATCGGCCACTTCTTCGAGCACTACAAGGATCTCGAGAAGGGCAAGTGGGTCAAGCTCGACGGCTGGGGCGGCGTCGAGGAGGCGAAGAAAATCCTCGTCTACGCGATGCAGCGCCACAACGCGCAGAAGGACAAGGCGAAGGCCTGATCGACGACGTCACCCGCCGCCATTGGCGGGGACCGGTGCCCGCGGCGCCGGTCGAAGCTGCGAGAGCCGCCAGCAGAAAGACGATGTCATTCCGAGCGCAGCGAGGAATGACATTCTGTTGAGCGCGCTGTCCTGTTGAGCGCCCTGCCATCCCTGGAACAAGCCGGCGCTTGCCTGGCAGCCGGCCCCGATCGGGGCCCGCCACCGTTGCAGCGTTACTGTGTCCAGCGCCCCGGCGCCTTCGATTCCGGCAGCACCTGCGCCGACAGCTGGCGGTCGTGGTTGAGCAGGCGCACCGCGTCGGCGAGGATCGCCGCCGATTCGCGCAGCAGCGGGTCGGGGCGCTTCTCCGCCGCCTTCTCGCGCGCCGCATCCTCGGCGATGTTGCGCTCGCTGGCCTGCAAGCCGTCGTCGGAACGTTCGGCCAGGGGATCGAGCGTCAGTCCCAGCGTCTTGCGCTCCTCTTGTCGCTGCTTGCGCTTGGCGTCGTCGCGGTCGCGTTCGGCGCGACGCTCGGCCTCGTTGAGCGAGACGTACTTCTTCTCGCGTTCGGCACGGAACTCGGCGACATCGGCCGACCACCACCCGAACTCCTTGTCCGTGGCCACGCGCGCGGCGTGCAGCGTTTCCAGCTTGGGCAGCAGCGGCGCGAAATCGCCGTAGCGCTGGTGCGGCACGGCCGCGATCTGGCGCCACTCCAGCGCGTTGTCGTAGGTGCTCTCGCCGAATTCGCTGGCGTCCACCGTCACCGGGAACGCGATGTCGGGCACCACGCCCTTGTTCTGGGTGCTGCTGCCGCCGGGCAGGAAGAACTGCGCGATCGTCAGCTTGACGTGTCCGTAGCGGTCGCCCTCGTTGGCCGGCCAGCGGTCGAGCGGCACGATGTTCTGCACCGTGCCCTTGCCGAAGGTGGTCTCGCCGATGACCAGGCCGCGGCCGTAGTCCTGGATCGCGCCGGCGAAGATCTCCGAGGCCGAGGCCGAACCACGGTTGATCAGCACCGCGAGAGGGCCGTCCCAGCTCACGCCGGCGGTGCGGTCGCCCTCGACGCTGACCCTGCCGCCCGACTCGCGTACCTGCACCACCGGGCCCTTGTCGATGAACAGGCCGGTGAGTTCGATCGCCTCGTTGAGCGAACCGCCGCCGTTGTTGCGCAGGTCGAGCACCACGCCGTCGACCTTGTCCGCGCGGAACTGCTGCAGCAGCCTGGCGACGTCGCGCGAGGCCGAGGTGTACTCGCCGTTGCGGGTGCGCCGGCCCTCGAAATCCTGGTAGAAGGCCGGCAGCTTGATCACGCCGATGCGCTTTTCCACGCCGCCCTCGGCCGGTGCCGGGATGGTGATGACCTCGGACTTCGCCGCCTGTTCCTCGAGCTTGATGCGCGCGCGCGTGAGCACGATGCGCACCGGCTTGCTGTCGAGGGTGGCCTCGCCCGGCACCACGTCGAGCCGCACCTGGGTGTCCTTCGGCCCCTTGATCTTCTCGACCACGTCGTCCAGGCGCCAGCCGACGACGTCTTCCATCGCCCCGTTCGCGCCCTGGCCCACGCCGACGATGCGGTCGCCGGGCTTGAACTTGCCGCTGATCGCGGCCGGGCCGCCCGCGATCAGCTCGCGGATCACGACCACGTCGTCCTGCTTCTGCAGCTGCGCGCCGATGCCTTCGAGCGACAGCGACATGCTCTGGTTGAACAGCTTCGCCGCGCGCGGATTGAGGTAGTCGGTATGCGGGTCGACCGTCGCGGTGTACGCGTTGAGGAAGGTCTGGAACGCATCCTCCTGGTTCAGCGCGGCGACGTTGTTGGCGAGGTTGAGGTAGCGCCGGTCGAGCGTCTTGCGGATCTCGTCGGGCTTCTTGCCGGCGAGCTTGAGCCGCAGCCAGTCGTTGCGCACCGACTGCCGCCACAGCGCGTCGAGCGCGGTCGCGTCGGCGGCCCAGGGCGCGTCCTCGCGGTCGTATTCCCAGCGGTCGTCGCCGGTGAAGTCGAAGATGTCCTGCTTGAGCAGTTCGCGCGCAGAGGCGACGCGGTCGGCCACGCGCTGCTGGTACAGCGCGAAGATGGTGTAGGCGGGGTCGAGGTTGCCGTTGCGCACCGCATCGCCCATGCCGGCCTTGTAGGACTTGAACTTCGCGACGTCCTGCGCGGTGAAGAACAGCTTGGCGCCGTCCAGCGACTCGAGGTACTTGTCGAAGATCTCCGTCGACATGGTCGCATCGAGCGGCCGCGGGCGGTAGGCGTAGCGGCTGTCCGACAGCAGGCCGTAGACCAGCTTCGAGGTGGTGACCTGCTCGGCGGTCGGCGTGCCCGGCAGCGCGATGCCGTCGGCGCGCGCCATCAGCCCCAGGGGCAGGGCCAGCACCAGCGCGATCAGGGACACGGAAACGATGCGGTTCAATTTCATCTGGAACGATCCTGGACTACGATCATGGGCGACGGCACATCCACTATGCCGTCGGGCTGCGACCGCGCAACAGTGCTCAAAGTTGCACGGCCACGGGGATTCACTCTAGCGAGCCCTGCTGGAGGCCATGTGAACGCCCGCTTTCGGCCCGAAAACGTCCGCCAGGGGGCCTTGCGGCGCAAACCGGCCGGATCCGGCGGTTCAGGCAGCGACGCCCGCCTCCATTGCCTGGCGATCCGCGTGGTAGGAGGAGCGCACCAGCGGCCCGGAGGCGACGTGGCTGAAGCCCAGCGCCATGCCGTAGGTCTCCAGCGCCTTGAACTCGTCCGGCGTCCAGTAGCGCAGCACCGGGTGGTGGTGCGCCGATGGCTGCAGGTACTGTCCGATGGTGACCATGTCCACGTCGTGCGCGCGCAGGTCGCGCAGGGTGCCCTGCACCTGCTCCATGGTCTCGCCCAGGCCGAGCATGATGCCGGACTTGGTCGGCACGTCCGGGTGCTGGGCCTTGAACTTCCGCAGAAGGGTGAGCGACCACTGGTAGTCGGCGCCCGGGCGAACGTTGCGGTACAGCTCGGGCACGGTCTCGACGTTGTGGTTGAACACGTCCGGCGGGCTTTCCGCGAGGATCTCCAGCGCGCGCTCCATGCGGCCCTTGCCGCGGAAGTCGGGCGTCAGGATCTCGATGCGGATGCTGGGCGACCTGGCGCGCACCTCGCGGATGCAGTCGACGAAATGCCGGGCGCCGCCGTCGCGCAGGTCGTCGCGGTCCACCGAGGTGATGACCACGTACTTCAGGCCCATGTCGGCGATGGTGTTGGCCAGGTTCAGCGGCTCGGACGCGTCCGGCGGCTTCGGCCGGCCGTGGGCGACGTCGCAGAAGCTGCAGCGGCGGGTGCAGACCTCGCCCAGGATCATGAAGGTCGCGGTGCCGTGGCCGAAGCACTCGTGGATGTTCGGGCAGCTGGCTTCCTCGCACACGGTGACCAGGCGGTTCTCGCGCAGCTTCGACTTGAGCGCGGCGACCGCGCCGTTCGAGGGAATGCGCACCCGGATCCAGGACGGCTTGCGCAGTACCGGCACATCCGCGAACTGCACCGGCGAGCGCGCGATCTTGTCGCCCGCCACCTGCCTGGCGCCGGGCTCCAGCGATGCGGGAACGCCGCTGCCGACGACGGCGAGCGGGATGGACTTGGCGCTGGTTTCGGTCATGGCGTGGGGTTCGCGTGCTTGGCCCCTTCTCGCGCCAGCGGCAGAAGGGAGGAATCGGTTGCAGGCGCATCGCGCAGCCGCAGGCCGAACTGGCGGGCCAGTTCGTCCAGCAGCACCGGCTTGACGGCGTCCAGGCCGGACGGACCGCCCAAGTCTAGCACCGAGGTCACTTCCAGCCCGGCGTAGCCGCAGGGGTTGATGCGCCGGAACGGTTCCAGGTCCATCGCGATGTTGAAGGCGAGCCCGTGGAAGGTCCGGCCGTGGCGCACGCGGATGCCGAGCGCGGCGACCTTGGCGCCGGCCACGTAGACGCCGGGCGCGCCCTCGCGGCGGGTGGCGATGATGTTCCACTCCAGCAGGGTGTCGATGATCGCCTGCTCGATGCGGCAGACGTAGTCGCGCACGCCGACCTTGAGCCGCTTGATGTCGAGCAGCGGGTACACGACGATCTGGCCCGGCCCGTGGTAGGTCACCTGGCCGCCGCGGTCGACGTGGACGACGGGGATCCCGCCCGGCGCCAGCACGTGCTCGGGCTTGCCGGCTTGGCCGAGGGTGAAGACGGGATCGTGTTCGACCACCCACAGTTCATCGGGCGTGTCGTCGTCGCGGGCATCGGTGAAGCGCTGCATGGCGCGCCAGACCGGTTCGTAGGGCTGGCGGCCGAGGTCGCGGACGAAGCACTTGGTGACCCCCTCCCCCGCACGCGGGGGGTGAGGATGATCCGCTTGCGCGGCACCGCCGCGCGGGTCATCCGAACGCCCGGCGCGCTGCGCCGGGCCGGACGGGCCGGGGTGGGGGCAACCGGCAGCAACTTCTCTCACCGCAGGCCCCCATCCCGGCCTTCCCCCGTAAACGGGGGAAGGAGCAATAAAGGCATCACAGCGTCCACTTCACTTCCGGATGCTCGCGCAGCGCCCTGTGCGCGGCGTCGTACTGCGCACGATCCTCCGCGCGGAAGTGCAGCTTCACCGAGACGAACCGGCCGCCGCTGGACTCGCGCCACGAGATGGTCTCGTCCAGCACGGTGAGGCCCGCCGCCGCCAGCAGGCGCGGGATTTCGCTTTCCAGGCCGATGTTGGCCGACCCCATCGCGGTGATCTCGAAGGTGCCGGGGAACTGGAAGCCGTGGTCGGGATTGTCGGACTTGATTTCCATGCGCCGATTATGGGGTCGGCGCGGCACGAACCCAACGCCGTCGCCCGCGGAACGCAGAAGGCCGCCTTGCGGCGGCCTTCGCGTGTCGAAGCTTGGATCGCGCCGGTCAGCGCGACAGCTCCAGCAGGGTCGACGAGACCCAGCCCTTGTTGCCCAGCTCGTCCTCGACTTCCCACATCATGCCTTCCTTGCCGCCGGTCGGGTACAGCATCATGCCGACGTCCAGCGAGCGCACCACGCCCTTGCCGTCCGGGCCAGTGAACAGGCGCGCGGGCTTGGTCACGGTCACCGCCTGCTGCGCGTTCGCCGCCGAGGCGTTGTCCGGCAGGCCGCCGAGCTGGGCGACCAGGTCGGTGTAGGCCTGCAGGTAGGCCAGGGTAATGACCTGGCCGAGCTCGGTGTTGGCATAGCCGCCGACGCCCGCGGCGCCGAGACCGCTGCCGCCGAACAGGCCGCCGCCCGCGCCCCAGCCGATATCGGTCTTCTTGGCGCTGCCCTCGCTCATCGCCACCTGCTCCGAAGAACGCACGTCGGTGACCGTCAGCACCACGTCGGCGGTCTTGCTCTTGAAGTTCAGGCCGCCGACCAGGGCGCCCGCCTTGCCGCCGATCAGGCCGCCCAGCAGGCCGCCCACGGCGTTGCCGCCGGCATTGCTGTTGGCGCCGACCAGGTCGGGCACCATCACGTAGTCGGCCGCCTTGATCTGGCCCTTGCCGACGTTGGAACGCACGCGCAGTTCACCACTCGAGCCGAGGTCGCGCTCGCGCATCGCCGCGTCCAGGCCGGCGCCACGGTCGACCAAGGTGAAGCAGCGCGACTTGTTGACGAACACCTTGATCAGGCGCGACGGCGCCGGCAGCTGCTGGCCGGTCCACCAGTGCACGCCATCCTCCGGCTCGAGCACCGAGATCGAGCCCAGCGGCGTGGCGCAGGTCGGGATCTGCGCCGTCTGTTCCTTACGCCGGTCCTGCGCACTCTGCCGCTGCGCCATGGCCGGCGCGGCCACGGCCACCATCACGACCGCCGAGAGCGCGACCGCGGCCGCGCGCTTGCCAGTGAATACGGACATCTTCGATTACCCCTTGTTTTTCATCCTGAATCGTCGTTCCGGGACGCGCGCTGCGCGTCCACCCCCTTGCGGGCCGCGCCGCATCCAGCGTCGCGCCCACGCGGCGGATCTTAGCAAAAGACGGATTCCGGGCCGGGGTCAGGCCAGCGCCTCAGTCGGCGTTCCACCACATCAGGAACTCGTGCCAGAGGCGCTTGAAGAAGCCCGCCTCCTCGACCGCCTGCAGCGCCACCAGCGGGCGTTCGGCGACCACCTTGCCGTCCAGCGTCACCCGCACCTTGCCGATCGCCTGCCCCTTGGCGATCGGCGCGACCAGCGTCGCCGGCACGTCCATCGACGGCTTGAGCTGGTCGTACTTGCCGCGCGGCAGGGAAACCAGCAGCGGCGCAGCCACGCCCAGCTGCACCTCGTTCTCCCTGCCCTTCCATACCTTCTGCGTGGAGATCGCCTTGCCGGCGTCGTACAGGCGATGGGTTTCATGGAAGCGGAAGCCCCAGTTGAGCAGCGCCAGCGAATCGGTCGCGCGCTGCGCCTCGCTGGTGGAACCCATCACCACCGAGACCAGGCGCTGGTCGCCGCGCTTGGCCGAGGCCATCAGGCAGTAGCCGGCGCCGGAGTGGTGGCCGGTCTTGATGCCGTCCACGCTCGAGTCGCGCCACAGCAGAAGGTTGCGGTTGCGCTGGGTGATCGGGCCGACGGTGTATTCCTTGATCTTGTTGTAGGCGTATTCCTCGGGGAAGTCGCGCACCATCGCGCGGCCCAGCAGGGCGAGGTCGCGCGGCGTCGAATAGTGGTCCGGATCGGACAGGCCGTGCGAGTTGACGAAGTTCGAGTTCTTCATGCCGATGCGCTGCGCATAGGCGTTCATCAGCGCGGCGAACGCATCCTCGCTGCCGGCGACGTGCTCGGCCAGCGCGATCGCGGCATCGTTGCCCGACTGCACCACCATGCCCTTTTCCATGTCCAGCAGCGCCGCGGTCTGGTTGACCGGGAAGCCGCTGTAACTGCCGTCGGTGCCGGCGCCGCCGCTGCGCCAGGCATTCTCGCTCATCATCACCTGGTCGTCGGGCTTGACCTTGCCGGCCTTCACCTCGGCCGCGATCACGTAGCTGGTCAGCACCTTGGTGATGCTGGCCGGCTCCACGCGCTGGTCGACGTTCTCGCCGGCGAGGATCTGGCCGCTGGCGTAGTCCATCAGCAGCCATGCGGTGCCGGTCACCGACGGCGGCGGTGGCGTGGGCAGGTTGTCGCTGAGCGCGGCGGCCGGCGGCGCGGCGGGAGCCGGCTGCGGCGCGTCCTGCGCGAGCGCGAGCCCGACGGCGACGGTGGCCAGCGCGGCCACGGCGATGCGATGGAAGACGACAGCGGGTTTCATCGGGGACGGTACTCCGTTGGTCCGGGCATCCCTGGCCGGGCGTAATGAGGAAACGTTGCGCGGAACCGCCGCGCGACGAAAGTCGGGAAGTCTACTCGCGAACGACCTGCGGCATGCCGAAGCCGAGACCGGACACGCGCGAGGAGAGTTCCGCGATCGCCGCCGCCGCAACCGGACCGACCCGGACGCGCCACAGCGTGCGGTCGGCGGTCACGACATCCTGCATCCTCGCCGTGTGGATCCCGGCGCCCTGCAGGGCCGCGAGCGCCCGTTCGGCATTGCTGCGCACGGAGAACACGCCGACCTGAAGGGTGACGCCGTTGGCCGGAGCCGTCACGTCCGTGACCACGGGCGACGCGGGCGCGGCTGCGGGCGTCGCCGACGCGACCGAGCCCGGTCCCGGTCCCGGTGCCGATGCTAGCGCCACCGCCGGTACCGTCGCTGGCACCGTCGCGCCGGTGGCCGAGGCCGGGGCCGCGGTGTTCGCCACCCTGCTTGCCTCGATGCGCGCCTGGCGCTCGCGCATCCACGCGTCGAATTCGTCAGCCGAACGCACGCGACCGTCCGCATCCACCAGACGGAACCGGTCTTCCTCGCGGCCATAGTCGGGATGGTTGGCCAGGCCGCCGGGGGGCGCGGCAGCCGTCGTGGCGGATCCCGACGCAGTGGCGGGTGCAGTGGTGGCCGCGGGTGCGGCTGCGGGCACCGCCAGCGGCAGGCCGCCGACCAGCGCATCCATGGCGCTGGGTGCAGCAGCCTGCGTCGCGGCGGCGGGCGCGGCCGCCAGCATCGCGCCGGTCTCGCCGGGCCGCAGCGCGCGCACTTCCACCCGCCCGGTGCCGCGGCGGTGGATGTCGAGCTTCACCGCGGCGGCGTAGCTCAGGTCGACCACCCGGCCCTCGTGGAACGGGCCGCGATCGTTGACCCGCACGACGACCGAGCGGCCATTGTCGAGGTTGGTGACGCGCGCGAAGCTCGGCAGCGGCAGCGACTTGTGCGCGGCGGTGAACGCGTACATGTCGTAGACCTCGTGGTTCGAGGTGCGGCGGCCGTGGAACTTGTTGCCGTAGTAGGAGGCCAGGCCGGTCTCGACGAAACCGTCGGTCGAATCGAGTACCCGGTAGGACTTGCCGAGCACCGTGTACGGGGAGCGGTTGCCGTAGGCCGAGCGCGGTTCGAACGCGACCACCGGCTCGGGGATGCAGGCGACGTTGGGCAGGTAGTCGGGCGTGCTGTCGCTCACGCCGGGCTTGTACAGGCCGCCGGCCACGTAGTCGCCGCGCGTGGACGGGTCTTCCTGCGCCTTCGGATACGGCTTGAAGTTGCTGCAGTCCGGCGGTGGCCCCGCATCGGCCGTCGGCGGCACCCGGCCGCCGCCGACCGCTGCCGGCTTCTTCGGCGTGCCGGCGCACGCGGCCAGCAGCAGGACCACCAGCAGCGGCAGCAGCCGCTTCATTGCGCGGGCCCGGCTCCGGCACGGATCGCCTGCGCCAGCTGGTGCACCGACAGCGAATACATCGGCGAGCGGTTGTAGCGGGTGATCACGTAGAAGTTGCGGTAGGCCAGCCAGTACTCCTTGCCGGCGTCGCCGTCGAGCGACAGCAGGGTCGCGCCTTCGGCCGCCGGCTGGCCGGGCTGCGGGCGGTAGCCGCGCGCGGCGAGGTCGGCCAGCGGATACACCGGGTCCCAGTTCTCGGGCACGAAGTCCTCGGCGCCGGCATCGCGCGTGGCGCGCGCGACCACCGGCCCGCCGCGCTCCCAGCCATGCACGACGAAGTAGTTGGCGATCGATGCGAACACGTCCGGCAGGTGCGTGAGCAGGTCGCGGCGTCCGTCGCCGTCGCCGTCCTTCGCCCATAGCCGGTAGCTCGAGGGCATGAACTGGCCCATGCCCATCGCGCCGGCGTAGCTGCCCTTGAGCGCGAGGATGTCGAGCTGCGGCTCGGCCTGCTTGAGCGCGAACAGCTGCGCCAGCTCGCCGGCGAAGAACGGCGCGCGCTTGGGGAAGTCGAACGCCAGCGTGTACAGCGCATCGACCACGCGGTAGTTGCCGGTGACGCGGCCGTAGCTGGTCTCCACGCCGATGATCGCGACGATGTACTCGGCCGGCACGCCGGTCTGCGCGGCCACGTGCTCGAGCGCCGCGCGGTTCTGGTTGTAGAACGCGACGCCGCCGTTGATGCGGGCGTCGTTGATGAAGATCGGGCGGTACTCGTGCCACTGCTTCACCGCCTCGGCCGGGCGGTTCATCGCATCGATGATGGCCTGCTTCTTCTCCGCCTGCGCCAGCATGCCGCGGACCTGCGCGCGATCGACGCCGTAGGTGGCGGCGGTGTACTCGACGAAAGCATCTATGCGCTGCGCGCGCGGGATCGCCGGATCGGTCACCGCCGCCGGCGCGACCGGGCGCTCCGGCGGCTGCGGCACCTTCGGCAGCAGGGCCGGCGTGGACGGCGCGTCCGCGACAGGCACCGGCACCTGCGGCTCGGCGGCGACGGCATCGTCGGTGGGAGAGGCGGCCGGCGTCGCGCAGGAAGACAGCGCGAGCGACAGCAGGGAGACGGCAAGAACGGCTGCTGGGCGTCGGATCATCGGGCGCGAGGTTAGCACGCACACACGCTGCGATGGCCTTGCGCGACATGAACGGGCGACGCGGCGCGCGACTGCCACGACCTCGACGCGAACCAGCCCATCCGACCGCAGCCCACTTGCAGGAGCGCCTTCAGGCGCGATGTTTTTTCGCGCATTCCTGCAACGTGACGAAGGGCATCGCGCCTGAAGGCGCTCCTGCGGTGCTAGCGCTTCTTGCCCTGCCCATGCGCGCCTACCGACATCACCACGCCAAGGCCCGCCAGCAGCGACACCGCCGCCGTGCCGCCGTAGCTCAGCAGCGGCATCGGCACGCCGACCACCGGCAGCAGGCCGGAGATCATGCCGCCGTTGACCACCACGTAGACGAACAGCGCCAGGCCGAGGCTGCCGGCCAATATCCGCGCGTAGGCCTCGCGCGCCTCCGCGGCGATCCACAGGCAGCGGCCGATGACGAAGGCGTACAGCGCCAGCACCGTCGCCACGCCGAGCCAGCCGAACTCCTCGGCCAGCACCGCGAAGATGAAGTCGGTGGTGTGCTCGGGCACGTAGTTCAGGTGCGACTGCGTGCCCTCGCCCCAGCCCTGTCCGGCCATGCCGCCGGAGCCGATGGCGATCTTCGACTGGATGATGTTCCAGCCGGCGCCGAGCGGATCGTTGCCGGGATCGCGGAAGGTCAGGATGCGGTCCTGCTGGTACGGGCGCAGGAAGGAGAACCACGAGATCGGCGCGAACAGCGCCAGCCCCGCCGCGGACACGGCGCCCGCGGACGCCGCGATGAACCACCACCAGGACAGGCCCGAGAGATACAGCGCGAACACGCCGCTGGCCACGACCAGCATCGCCGTGCCGAAATCCGGCTGCAGCAGGATCAGCCCGGTGGGCACGGCGATGATCGCCGCGGTGGCCAGCACCACGCCCAGGCGCGGCGGCAGCGGCGCCTGGCTGAGCGTCCACGCAGCCATCATCGGCAGGCTCAGCTTCATCAGCTCGGCCGGCTGGAAATAGAACACGCCCAGGTTGATCCAGTGCGCGCCGCTGCGGCCGGTGCCGATGAACAGCACCGCCAGCAGCGGCAGCAGCGACAGCACGTAGACCACCGGCGTGGCCCGGCGCAGCGGCGGCGGCGGGATCCGCGACAGCAGCCACATCACGCCCAGCCCGACCACGTAGCGCGCGCCCTGCGACTGCACCAGCGCCATGTTCTGGCCGCCGGCGCTGTGCAGCACCGCCAGTCCGATGCCCATCAGCGCCAGCAGCGCTGCGAGCAGTGGCCAGTCGAGCGTGCGCGTGAAGCGCGCGAACAGGTCGAAGAGCCAGCGGAGGATGGTGTTCATTGAGGCCGGGAATCGGGAATCGGGAGTCGGGAATCGGCAAGAACCGCATGCCCGGCGCCTGTGGTCACGTTACCGAAGTCAGGGGGCACCGCGCTGCCGGCACCACCGACTCCCGACTCCCGATTCTCGACTCCCGGTTCTTCAGGCATCACCCCGAGCAGCCAGGCATCGAAGATCTTGCGCGCGATCGGCGCTGCCGCGCTGCCGCCGTAGCCGCCGCCCTCGACCGCGATCGCGAGCGCGATGGTCGGATCCTCGGCGGGCGCGAAGCCGATGAACAGCGCGCGGTGGCGCAGGTGCATCGGCAGGCTGCGCGGGTCCACCGCCGCGGTGCCGCGACGGCTGACGACCTGCGCGGTGCCGGTCTTGCCCGCCATCAGGTAGCCGGCGCCGCTGGCGACGCGCCAGCCGGTGCCGCCCGGCTGCATGGTGTCCATCATGCCCAGCCGCACCATCTGCACGTTGTCCGGGCTCTGGCTGATCGGCACCGGCGCCGGCTGCGGCACCGGCGCCCACGGCGCCTCGAAGCCTTCGCGCATCGAGGCCACCAGGTGCGGCCGCCGCAGCATGCCGTCGGCGATGCCGGCGGTCGCGCGCACCAGCTGCAGCGGCGTCACCTTCCAGTCGCCCTGGCCGATGGCGGCGTTGACGGTGTCGCCCGGATACCAGCGTTCCTTGCGCGCGGCGAGCTTCGCCGCCGGCGACGGCAGGATGCCGTCGATCTCGCCGCTGAGGTCGATGCCGGTCGGCGCGCCGAAGCCGTAGTGCGCCATGAACTGGTCGAAACGCTCGATGCCGAGGTCGAGCGCCAGCCTGTAGTAATAGGTGTTGACCGAATGCGAGATCGACTTGCGCAGGTCGGTCCAGCCATGGCCGCGGCGGCTGGCGTCGCCCCAGCCGCGACTGGTGCCGGGCAGGTAGAACATGCCGGTCGACAGCACCCGGTCCTCGGGCTTGCGCACGCCGCTGTCGAGGCCGGCGAGCGCGATCATCGGCTTGATCGTCGATCCCGGCGCGACGCCGCCGAGCACCAGCCGGTTGAACAGCGGCCGCGACAGGTCGTCCATCAGCCCACGGTAGTCGGCGCTGGAGATACCGTTGACGAACAGGTTCGGATCGAAGCTCGGCAGGCTGACCATCGCCAGCACCTCGCCGGTCTTCGGATCGAGCGCGATCGCCGAACCGGTCTGTTCGGCGAAGGCCATCACCATCGCCCGCTGCAGCTCGATGTCGATGCCCAGTCGCAGGTCCGCGCCCGCCTGCGCCGGCAGCATGCCGATGCGCCGCAGCGCGCGGCCCTCGACGTTGGTCTCCACCTGCTCGTAGCCGATGCGGCCACGCAGTTGCTCGTCGTAGTAGCGTTCGATGCCGGTGCGGCCGGTGTGCGGGAACAGCACCTGGTTCGCGCCGTAGCGCGCGACGTCGCCCTCGTCGGTGCGCCCGACGTAGCCGACGATGTGCGCGAGCAGGTCGCCGTGCGGATAGCGCCGGTTGAGGTACGGCACCACCTCGACCCCGGGGAAGCGCCAGCGGTCGACCGCGAAACGCGCCACCTCCTCGTCGCTGACGCGCTGCTTGAGCGTGATCGAGCGGAAACTGCGCGTGGCCTTGCGCGCCACCTCGAAGCGGGCGAGTTCCTCCGGCGACAGCGCCACCACCTTCGAAAGCTCCGCCAGCATGCGCGGGATGTCGCCGGCGTCCTCTGGCGTCACGTCGATGCGGTAGGCGGGGATGTTGTCGGCCAGCAGCTGGCCCTTGCGGTCGTAGATCAGCCCGCGCGCGGGTACCACCGGGTGCGGCTTGATGCGGTTGGCCTCGGACTGGCGCGCGTAGTCGTCGTGGTCGACCACCTGCAGCTTGAAGTACCACGCGCCCAGCCCGAGCAGCGCGAGCAGCACCAGGCCGAAGCCGACGAACGCGCGCAGGCGGAACTGCGCGGCCTCGGCCGACGGATTGCGGATCTGCTGGCGGCGCGCGCGCATCCTCGTCCCCGGCCGTCAGCGCAGCCGGCGCGCCTGGCGCAGGGCCTCGAACACCAGGAACAGCGGCACCCACAGCAGCATGCCGACCAGCGGCGCCAGCCAGTAGGTCCACGGCAGCTGCGGCTGGCCCAGCAGCAGGTGCAGGGCCGCGCTGACCACGCGGTCGTTGAGCAGCAGGCCGCCGATCGCGAGCGCCTGCTGCGACAGCGGGAAGAAGCGCAGCTGCGCGCGGAAGCGCTGCAGGATGAAGGCCATGATCACCAGCCGCAGCGCCTGGTCGCCCAGCAGCGCGCCGAACACGAGGTCCGCGACCAGGCCGACGAGGAAGGCGAAGCCGAGGCCGGCGCGATCGGGCTCCTCGATCACCCAGTACGCCACCACCAGCGCCAGCCAGTACGGCCGCAGGCCCTGCACCTGCGCCGGCAGCGGCAGCAGGCCGAGCAGCAGCGCGGCCAGGACGCTGACGGGCAGGATCCACAGGCGGGGGCTGCGGCGGCTCATGGCTGGCGCTCCTGCGGAGCGCGGGAATCGGGAATCGGGAATCGGGAGTCGGAAGGCACGGAACCGCCTGACGGGGTTTTACCCGCCTGCGTGCCCTCCCTGGGCTCCGGGCTCTCCGTCGCCCGCTCCTGCGATTCCCGACTCCCGATTCCCGATTCCCGGTTCTCCCGCAGCAGCAGCACGTCCCGCCCCCGATCCAGCTGCGCCGCCGGCACCAGCTCGCCGACCAGGAACGCATGGCTGTCGTCGGGCCGCAGTTCGGCGATCGTGCCGACCGGGAAACCCGGCGGGAAGCGTCCGCCCAGGCCCGAGGTCACCACCACGTCGCCGACCTTGACGTCGCTCGACACCGGGATGTTGCGCACCTCCAGCCGGTCGCTGCGGCCGATGCCGTAGGCCACCAGGCGCACGCCGGTGCGCGAGATCGACACCGGCACCGCGTGGTCGAGGTCGGTCAGCAGCAGCACCGTCGCGGTGCCGGGCGTCACCGCGATGATCTGGCCGACCAGGCCGCCGGCATCGATCACGCTCTGGCCCTGGCGCACGCCGTCGTTGCCGCCGGCATCGAGCATCAGGCGCTGGCGCGTGGGATCGAGGTCGACGTCGAGGATCGGCGCCAGTTGCACGTCCAGCCGCCCGCGCCCGGCCGCGCCCAGCAGGCCGCGCAGGCGCGCGTTCTCGTCGGCCTCGACCTGCAGCCGCGCCTGGCGCGCGCCCATCACCAGCAGTTGGTTGCGCAGGCGCCGGTTGTCCTCGGCCAGCATCGAGCGCGTGGCGGCGTCCTCGCGCATCGTCTGCCCCAGCCGCGACGGCAATCCCGCGACCTGCCACAGCGGCTGCACCGCGACGTTCGCGGTCGAGCGCGCGCGCGCGAGCCAGTCGCCGCGATGGTCGAGCACGATCAGCACCACCGACAGCGCCAGGTACGCCAGCAGGCGCAGCGTCCCGGCGACGTCGCCGGGACGGGGGGCGGCGGGACTGGCGAAGGAGGACACTTAAGGGCCGGGATTCGGGATTCGGGATTCGGGATTCGGAACAGCGGGACAAGCCCGCCCGGCCGCAGTCGCGCGCGGTGACGGCCAGTGGATGGAAGCAAGCGACACGGGGCGGTGCTTTTTCGAATCACCAATCACGAATCACCGACCACGTCCTCACTCCGACGCGAAAAACTCGTTCCCGTGCAGGTCCAGCAGCTCCAGTGCTCGGCCGCCGCCGCGGGCGACGCAGGTCAGCGGGTCCTCGGCGACCTGCACGTGCAGGCCGGTCTCCTCGCTGAGCAGGCGGTCGAGGTCGCGCAGCAGCGCGCCGCCGCCGGTGAGCACGATGCCGCGCTCGGCGACGTCGGCGCACAGTTCCGGCGGGGTCTGCTCCAGCGCCTGGCGCACCGCGGCGACGATGCCCGACAGCGGCTCGCGCAGCGCGTCGAGCACCTCGCTGGAGGTGATGGTGACCATCTTCGGCACGCCCTCGGCGAGGTGGCGGCCGGAGATCTCCATCGACTGCACGCGCTCGGGCGGATAGGCGCAGCCCAGGTCGATCTTGATCCGTTCGGCCGTGGCCTCGCCGATCAGCATGCCGTGGTTGCGACGCACGTAGTTGATGATCGACTCGTCGAAGCGGTCGCCGCCGATGCGCGCCGACTGCGAGTAGACGATGCCGTTGAGCGCGATCACCGCCACTTCCGTGGTGCCGCCGCCGATGTCCACCACCATCGAGCCGCGCGCCTCGGTGACGGGCATGCCGGCGCCGATCGCCGCCGCCATCGGCTCCTCGATCAGCGACACGTCGCGGGCGCCGGCCTCCAGCGCCGAATCCTTGATCGCGCGTTTTTCCACCTGGGTCGAGCCGCAGGGCACGCAGATCAGCACCCGCGGGCTCGGCCGCAGGAAGCGGCTCTTGTGCACCTTGCGGATGAAGTGCTTGAGCATCTCCTCGGTATAGGTGAAGTCGGCGATCACGCCGTCCTTCATCGGCCGGTGCGTGGTGATGTTGCCCGGGGTGCGCCCGAGCATCATCTTGGCCTCGCTGCCGACCGCCGCCACGGCCTTCTGCCCGCCGCTGCGGTCCTGGCGCACGGCCACGACCGACGGCTCGTTGAGCACGATGCCCTGTCCGCGGACGAAGATGAGGGTGTTGGCCGTGCCCAGGTCGATGGACAGGTCGTTGGAAAACATGCCGCGGAACTTCTTGAACATCAGGAAATGGCGTCCGTCAGTGGGCAAAAACAGGGCCCGCTAGCCTAGCAAAAAAGCGGCGTCCGATTCCGTGGGCGGGTTACGGATCGCACGCTCCTGGATACCGGAGGTTCCGGACTTCGACTGCCGGCGGGCCCGAACCCTGCGCGCCACCCGGGAAACAAGGCCCGGGGGCGGAGCGCAAGCGCCGGGATCCCGAACAGGCCGCAGGCAGGCTTCCGCCTGTCATCCCGAGCGCAGCGAGGGACCTCGCCCGGGTTCCCGGGGCAGGTCCCCCGGCGGAGCCTGCCCCGGGGGCCAAGCCGGAGATCCCGGGACGACGGGCGCCTCCCCCTCGCCCGCCGTCGGTTGCCGGCGTCCGGAAAAGGCGGCCGTTCGTTCCTGCGCCCGAACCTTCCCAGGCGTCCTGCTGGCCCCACCCGCCACGGGCCGCTACCCTATCCGGCCTTGCCCCGAAGGCTCCGAATGCGATGGCTGCACTGATCTGCGGTTCCCTGGCCTACGACACCATCATGGTGTTCCCCGACCAGTTCAAGAACCACATCCTCCCGGACAAGGTGCACATCCTCAACGTCTCGTTCCTGGTGCCACGGATGCGCCGCGAGTTCGGCGGCTGCGCCGGCAACATCGCCTACAACCTCAAGCTGCTCGGCGGCGACCCGATCCCGATGGCCACCGTCGGCCAGGACTTCGGCCCCTACCGCGAGTGGTTCAACGAGATGGAGATCACCCTCGACCAGGTGAAGGTGATCGACGAACTGTTCACCCCGCAGGCCTTCATCACCACCGACCACGACAACAACCAGATCACCGCCTTCCACCCCGGCGCGATGATGCGCAGCTACGAGAACCACGTGCGCGACGTGCCGGGCGTCACCATCGGCATCGTCAGCCCCGACGGCTACGAGGGCATGCTGCAGAACGCGAAGGAGTTCGCCGAGGGCGGCATCCCCTTCATCTTCGACCCCGGCCAGGCCATGCCGCTGTTCAACGGCGAGGAGCTGCGCGCCTTCATCGAACAGGCCGACTACGTCACCGTCAACGACTACGAGTCGAACCTGCTGCAGGAACGCACCGGCTGGGACGAGAAGGACATCGTGCAGCGGGTCAAGGCCTACATCACGACGCAAGGCCCGAAGGGCGCGCTGATCCACACGCCCGAAAAGACCCACCACGTGCCGCCCGCGCACGAGCGCCGCATCACCGATCCCACCGGCTGCGGCGACGCCTTCCGCGCCGGCCTGATCTTCGGCATCGAGAAGGGCTGCGACTGGATGACCATCGGCCGCATCGGCAACCTGATGGGCGCGCTGAAGGTCGAGCACCCCGGCACCCAGAACCAGCGCTTCGACTACGACGAGTTCAGCGAGCAGTTCCGGCAGCAGTTCGGCTACGCGCTGTAAAGCGAACCTCGCCCCGCCAGCCGTGACGGCTGGCGCGACACGCAGGCCTCAAGGCGCATAACCGCTGCCTTCGACGAATGCTTCCGGCGACTCCATCCGGAGCAACTCCCGGACCGCCTTTTCCTGGTCGGGTTGCCGCGCGAACCAGGCGGCGACGATGCGCTGGCCGATCCAGTAGCCCAGGTCGGCTGGCCGACCCTCCGGCCCTGCGTCATTCCACATCCAGCGCGTGCCGGCTTCGATCGCCCGGGCGTCCGGCTCGCCGCCGGGCGGCCAATGCTCGCGCATGGTCGCGGCGTCGCGCTGGAACTCGCGCCAGAGCCCGGCCTCGCGCGCCATCGCCCATTCGTGGTCGGAAGCGCTCGCGTCCCCGCCCAGCGCCCGTGCGGCGAGGAAGTTCGCGACGCCTTCCCGCAACGCCCAGGCCGGCAGGCTGCGGCGGTCGGCATCCGCCATCCCGGGCTGTTGCGCATGCACCCACTCGTGCGCGACCAGCCAGCGCAGCCGCTCGCGAAGGCCGGCCTCGTCGCCAATGCCATCGCATACCCTCTCCATGCCGAGCACGATGCGCCGCTGCACGACGGTGCCTGCGGAGTTGTCGGCGCCGAACAGCGCGACCACGTCCACCGGCTGCGCGTCCGGGATGAAGGCGGCATGACGCATCTGCACGTCCTCCAGGAACGGCCCCATGCCCGCGAGGATCGGCAGACAGGTCTCGACGGCATGACGATACCTGTCGGGCGCGGCGGAGACGGCCTTCGCCATCGTCGCGGCATCGACGATGTACTCGGGCACGTAGGCCGACAGCGCCGGTGATGCGGGATCGAGATAGCCTCGTCGCAGCGCGGCCTCGTCCGGAGCGCCATTGCCGGCCTCGAACACCTGCGCGAACCGCTCCGCGTCCTGCAGCTGCAGTCGCGGCCCGTGCTGGTCCCGCGCCGGAACGGTACTGAACCAGGACGACGCCAGCAGTGCCAGGACGAAGGCGCCGCGACGAAGCATGCTCAATCCCACTTCGGCATCTTTGCCCGCTCCAGACCGGCGACCTCGAATACCGCGACCTTGTTGCCCACGTCGCGCGTCGGGAACTCGATGCGCACGACCTTCGCGTCCTTCGTCAGCCGCCACAGCGCCTTCTCGTCGTCGATGAACATCGCGATGGCCTCGTCGGTCTTCGGGCGGTTGGCGGACATCTTCCTCGGCGCGGCGTCGTCAACGGTCACGGTCACGCTGCACTTGCCGTAGCAGGCCTTTGCGAAGTCGCCGCCTGGCAGGACGAGGTAGCTGCTGCGGCCCCAGTCGGGATGGTCGCGGAAGATCAGGCGCACCGGCTTGGCGCCGCTGCCATCGACGTCGATCGGCTCCTTGGCGTAGATCGCCGCCGACAGCTGCTGCCCGCCCTTCACCTGCTGCGTCTGGTAGGCCCACAGCGCGGCGGTGCGGCGGGCCTCGTTCTCGGCGTCGCCCTTGGCCTTTGCTTCGTCGTACTTCGGGCGCACGCGCTCGGCGGCCTCGGTGGTGGGCCACTTCGCGAACAGGATGTCGCCCTGCGCCTTGGCCAGCGCCCAGTTGCCGTCGGCGACCGCGGCCTCGAAGGCGCGTTCGGCCTCGGCGGCCGCCTGCTCGTTGGCCGCCGCGATCGCTTCCGCCTGCGCAGCGGCTTCGGCCTCGCGATCCCTGCAGCCGGCAAGGCACAGCACGGACAGCAGCATCGCGGTGGCGAACGAAAGCTTGTTCATGGACGGCGTCTCCTCGATTCGGGCGTTCCGGCGATGCCGGGCAGTGTCGTGCCGCGGGCGTCCGGTCGCAACCGGTGGCGTGGCGGCGGGATGCGATTGTCGCGAGCGCAGTCGCGCCTGAAGGCGCTCCTACAAGGAGTAGTTCCTGTAGGAGCGCCTTCAGGCGCGACTGCGCGGTCCCGACCGCGCGCTCAATCCCTCGCGTCCGCTTCGACCAGCCCGATGACCGCCTCGGCCACCTCCGCCGGCTGTTCCATCAGCGTCATGTGGCCGCTGCGCTCTAGCAGGCGCCGCTGCGCGTGCGGGATGCGCTGCGCGTAGAGATCGAGCGCGCTCGGGTCGACCACGCGGTCGTGCGCGCCCCACACCAGCAGCGCCGGCTGGCGGATGCGCTCGGCTTCCTGCCACGGCAGGAAACGCTCGTCGCCGCGACCGATGCGGTCCAGGACCGACTGCTCGAACGCGCCCTCGCGCCTGCGCCAGGCCACGTAGGCCCACGAGCCCGGCCACGGCAGCGGCGGCCGCGCCGCGGCGTCGTGGAAGATCACGCCGAGATAGCGCTGCAGCGACGCAGCATCGCCGACGCCGAAAGGGTTGCCGCCGGCCAGCACGTCGCGACCGAAGTCGTTTTCCGCGAACTCGACGCCGGCGGCATCGAGCAGCGCGACGCGTTCGACCAGCTGCGGATACCGCGCGGCCACCAGCGCGGCGATGCCTCCGCCCATCGAATGCCCCACCAGCACCACCGGCCCGCCGAGATGCCGCAGGAACGCCGCGACCTTGTCCGCCTGCGCCGCGAAGCCGTAGTCGCCGCCGGCCTCGCGCTGGCTGTCGCCCCAGCCGGGCAGGTCGGGCGCGACCAGCCGGTAGCGGCGGCCGAGTTTCGCGCACAGCCGGTACCAGTTTTCCTTGCTGCCGGTGTAGCCGTGGATCATCACCAGCGTCGGCGCGCCCGGCGACTGCGCGCCGCGCTCGACCCAGGTCCAGCGGCAGCCGTCGATCACCGCATGGCGAAGGGCGAATCCCGCCGCGACGCGTTCGCGCGCGTACTCGGCGCGGATCAAGCGGTGCGGGTCGTGCAGGACCGCCACGGCCAGCAGCGCCGCGACCAGCGCCACCAGCGCCGCGCACAACAGCAGGAGTTGCGGCGCCGGCATCGTCCGCGAGTCAGGGGTTCGGCGATGCGCCGCCTTCGGCTGCGGCGGCGTCCTGCGGCTCTTCCGATACCGGTACCAGCACCGGCACGGGCACGGGTTTGGCCTCGGCGATCACCTTCTCCACCGACGCGGTCGTGATCGGGTGGTAGCCCGGCCGCGCCTTCGCGAACGCATCCTTCGCCAGCGCCAGCCCCGGCTCGGTCTTCACCAGCGCCTCGTACACCGGCATGATCAGCTTGCGGCGGCCGATCTTCTGCACGAACGCCGAGATCGCCTCGTTCGCCTGCGCATAGCCGCTGCGGATCGCCAGCGGATACCAGCGCATCGCGATCTCGCCGTTCGCGGTCCCGGTGAAATGATAGGCGTTGTCGAGCTGCTCGAGTTCGGCGACCGGCAGGGTCTCCGGCATGCCTTCGAGGAAGTGCAGCCACTCCTGCGTGGTCCATGGCCCGGTGATCGAAGGCGGCGGCAGCTGCTTGCTGCCGCGCCAGCCCAAGCGCGCGGAATCGACGATGCCCAAGCGCGGCGACAGCACCTGCGGCGCATTCGCCGGGATGCCGGGACCGTAGACCCAGGCCTGGATCTCGGCGTCGCCGACCTTGCCCGGATGCTTGTCGAACAGGTTGTCCTTCGCGTACTTCAGGAAGGTCTCGGTCGGGATGCTCTGGAACGCGAAGTGGTCGAAGTATCCGCGCAGGAACGGATCGAACGCCTCGCGCCCGAAGCGCTCCTCGAGGAACTGCAGGAACCACGCGCCCTTGTCGTAGGACACCGCGCTCAGCGCATCGTCGGCGTCAAGCTCAGTCCCCGGCTTCACCGCCAGCGACTGCACCGCCTCGGGCATGGCCTTGATCCCCTCCTGCAGGCCGTTGCGCGCGATCACGTATTCCATGTCGCTGAACTCCTTGCCGTAGAGCGCCTCGACGATGCGGTTCTCCACGTAGCTGGTCACGCCTTCGTTGAGCCAGCCGTGCTTGGCGCTGGAGAAGGTGACCAGGTTGCCCGACCAGCTGTGCGCCAGCTCGTGCGCGATCAGCGACACCAGCGACTTGTCGCCGACGATCACGGTCGGGGTGATGAACGACAGCCGCGGGTTCTCCATGCCGCCGAACGGGAACGACGGCGGCAGCACCAGCAGGTCGTAGCGCTCCCAGCGGTAGGGGCCGTACAGCGCTTCGGTGGTGGCGATCATCTTCTCGGTGTCGGCGAATTCCGCGGTCGCCCCGTCGACCATCGACGGTTCCGCCCAGACGCCGCTGCGCGCCGAGATCGGCTTGAACACCAGGTCGCCGGCCGCGATCGCCATCAGGTACGAGGGGATGCGCTGCGGCATCGAGAACGCGTAGTCGCCGTCGCGCGGCGCGGCCGGATCGTTGTCGGCGCTCATCAGCACCATCACGTCCGGGCGCGTGGTCACGTGCGCGCTGTAGGTGTAGCGCACCTGCGGCGTGTCCTGCAGCGGCACCCACGAGCGCGCGTGGATCTGCTGCGACTGACTGAACATGAAGGGCAGCTGCCCGCCTTCGGTCATCTCCGCGGTCAGCCACTGCAGGCCGGACGCCTCGGGCGACGTGCGGTAGGTCACGCGCACCTTCGACGGGCGCTGCGGGGTTTCGATGGTCAGTTTGCTGCCGAGCGTCGGATCCTTGTCCGCCAGCGCGAACTGCAGCGGCTGCCAGGTGCCGTCCGCCTCGCCTTCCGCCTTCTCGATGGCGAGGTCGCGGGTGTCGAGGACGAACTGCGTGGCGCCGTCGTCCTTCCACTGCAGGGCGTAGGTGGCGGTGCCGGCGAGGGTCTTGCTGTCGAAGTCGAGTTTCAGGTCCAGCGCGAGGTCGTCGACGACGACCTTGCCCGGTTCGGCGTAGGAGTGTTCGTCGGTATCGGCCATGGCGGTGGACCTGGGCGCCGGCGCGGCGGCGGTTTCGGAGTCGGCCGCGTCGCGCCTGCAGCCGGCGACGGCGACCAGGAACGACAGCAGCAGCAGCGGAACGCGCAGCGCGCGCAGGCGGGAATCAGGCATGGCCGGGGGAAGCCTCTGGATGAACGAGGCGAAGATTGTAGCGCCTGCAACCGTTGTGCCGGGGGCGATGCCGATCCTGCCGCCCTGGATACTCGAACCCTGTCGTTCCGAACATTCGAACCCCTCGTCCGAAATACTCGAAACCTGTCATCCCGAACGCAGTGAGGGATCTGCTGTCCTGGTTAGCGCAGGAACAGATCCCTCACTGCGTTCGGGATGACAGGCGATATGGCAGGGATCTCCGCCATCATCCCCTCGTGATCCGGCCCGCATCCTGTAGGAGCGGCTTCAGCCGCGACCCGACGTTCGACCGCGCCGTGTTGATGGTCGCGCCTGAAGGCGCTCCTACAAAATCCGGGGCGCGGGATGGCGATTCTTCAGGCCTTCCAGCCGTCGTGAATCGCGACGATGCCGCCCGAGAGGTTGCGGTAGCGCGCGCGCGCGAAGCCCGCCGCGTCCATCATCGCCTTCAGCGCGTCCTGCGGCGGATGCTTGCGGATCGACTCGGCCAGGTACTGGTAGCTGTCGGCGTCGTTCGCGAACAGCTGGCCCAGCTTCGGCAGCACGTTGAACGAGTGGAAGTCGTAGATCGGCTTGAACCACGCCGCCTTCACTTCCGAGAACTCCAGCACCCGCACCTGCCCGCCGACCTTCAGCACGCGCAGCATCTCGCGCAGCGCGGCGTCCTTGTCGGTGACGTTGCGCAGGCCGAAGGCGATGGTGACCAGGTCGAAGCTGGCGTCCGGGAACGGCAGCATCTGCGCGTTGCACTGCACGTACTCGAAGCCGCGGACAAAGCCGCGGTCGACCATGCGGTCGCGGCCGACGCGCAGCATCTCGCCGTTGATGTCGCCCAGCACCAGCTCGCCCGATTCGCCGACGCGATCCTTGAGCAGCGCGGCGATGTCGCCGGTGCCGCCGGCGAGGTCGAGCACGCGGTCGCCCTTCTTCACCTGCGCGGTGCCGACGAAATAGCGCTTCCAGACCCGATGGATGCCGAGGCTCATCAGGTCGTTCATCAGGTCGTAGCTGCCGGCGACCGAGGAGAACACCTCGCCGACCAGCTTCTGCTTCTCGCCGACCGGCACCTCGCGGTAGCCGAAATGGGTGGTCTCCGACCGGGGATCCTCGTTCATTCGCGCATTTTCCCACGGTTCGGGCCGGGCGTCATGGCCGCATCGCGCCCGCCACCGCGTTGGCTTCCCGAGATACGCCGCGCACGGGAGACCCGCCGATGCCCCGCCTGTCCGTCCTCTGCCTCGCCGCATCGATCGCATGGACCGCGCATGCCGCGGAACCGGAGCGCGCAATCGTCGGCGCCACGCTATTGAACCCCGACGCGGCGCCGCTCGCCGATTCCGTCGTGCTGGTGCGCGACGGCCGGATCGTCGCCGCCGGAAGGGCGGACGAGATCGAGGTCCCCGACGACGCTGAACGGATCGACGCCGCGGGCAAATGGCTGATTCCCGGCCTGGTCGACGCGCACGTGCACTTCTTCCAGTCCGGCGGCCTGTACACGCGGCCCGACGCGCTCGACCTGCGCGAGGTGGTGCCCTACGAGCAGGAAATCGGCAACGTGAAGGCCAACCTCGACGACGCCTTCCGCCGCACCCTGCGCAGCGGCATCACCACCGTGGTCGACTTCGGCGGGCCGACGTGGAACTTCGAGATCCGCCAGCGCGCGCAGGCGTCCGCGTCCGCGCCGAGCGTGGCCGTCGCCGGGCCGCTGGTCTCGACCTGGAAGCCGCCGATCATCGCCGACGTCGACGATCCGCCGATCATCGCGGCCGCAAGTGCGCAGGAGGCCCGCGACCTGGTCCGCGCGCAGCTGCCGTCGAAACCCGACTTCATCAAGATCTGGTTCGTCGTGCAGCAGGGCGAATCGCCGGCGCAGCACCTGCCGGTCGTCACCGCGGCGATCGACGAGGCGCACGCGCACGGCCTGCGCGTGGCCGTGCACGCCACCGAACTCGAAACCGCGCGCGCCGCGGTGGAGGCCGGCGCCGACGTGCTGGTGCACGGCGTGTTCGACGCGCCGGTCGACGAGGCCTTCCTCGCGCTGATGAAGAGCCGCGGCACCACCTACGTGCCGACGCTGGGCGTGATGGAAGGCTACGACCGCATCTTCGTCCGCAAGCCGGGGCTGACCGACGAGGAGCGCGGCTGGGGCAGTCCGGATGCGGTCGCCTCGTTCGCCGACCTCGAGCGCATCTCCACCGACCTGCTGCCCGGCTACCTGCCCCAGCTCTGGGCCCAGGACCTGCAGCCGCGCCGGGCGAAGGTCGCGCAGCAGAACCTCAAGATCCTCAGCGACGCGGGCGTGCCGGTCGCCACCGGCACCGACGCCGGCAACATCGGCACCCTGCACGGCGCGTCATACGTGCGCGAACTGCAGCTGATGGCCGAGGCCGGGCTGTCGCCGGCGCGGATCCTCGCCGACTCCACGCTCGGCGGCGCGCGCCTGCTCGGCCTGGCGCAGGAGACGGGAACGATCGCGCCCGGCAAGCGCGCCGACCTCGTGATCCTCGACGCCGATCCGCTGGCCGACGTCAGCAATTTCGGCCGTATCCACGCGGTGATGAAGGCCGGCGCACTGTGGCCCGCCGATGCCATCCTCGCCGGCAGCCACGAGCAGGCCCTCCACCGCAACCCCGACGCGTTCGCGGGCACCGCCGACCCCGCCGACCAGCCCGAAGCCGTGGTGCAGCGGCAGCTGGAAGCCTACAACGCCCGCGATGTCGACGCCTTCCTGGCCACCTACAGCCCTGACATCGAACTGTTCGACTTCCCCGGCGAGCGCCATACGCAGGGACTCGACGCCATGCGCGCCACCTACGGCAAGCTGTTCGAGGCCAATCCCGGGCTTCGCGCCGAAGTACGCAAGCGCATCGTGCGCGGACGCTACGTCATCGACCACGAAGCAATCGACGGGCTTGCGCAGGGCCTCACGTTCGAGGCCGTCGCGATCTACGAGGTCCGCGGTGGACGCATCCGGCGCGTGTGGTTCATCCAGTAACGCGGCGCCCGCACCCCGTACTGTCATCTCGCGCCCCCGCTGTCATCTCGAGCGCAGCGAGAGATCTGCTTCTACCGTCGTAGCAACAGCAGATCTCTCGCGGGGCCTGCCCTGGGCATTGCCGAAGGGCTCGAGATGACAAGGCCCGTGCGTTTCGCAGCCGCGGCTGACATCCCCTCGCGCAACCCCGTTACCGCTTCAGCCGCCTCGACGCCCTGCCCCCCGTCACCCGGCCATCGCCCACCACCACCACGAACCCGTTCGCGGTCTTCGATTCGACGTACACCGAGAACAGCCCATCCGGCGAAACCCAGGCCTCGCCGACCTTGAACATCGAGCCTTCGTTGTTCGAACGGTCCGCCGGCGGCCAGTCGGCGTCCTGGCTTTCCGCCTCGAACCGGTAGTCGCTGCCGACGAGGTGGATGATGACCGCATCGCCCGCCAGCCGCCCCTCGTAGGCGCCCGTGGGTCGCCTCGCCTCCACCGTGTAGAACGTGCCGCGGTACGGGTCCGGCGAAGCCGGCGTCTGCAGGACCAGCATCTGCACGTTGCTGGCGCCGGACAGGCTGGCGTAGTCGAGCGTGACCCGGGCACGCGCCGCGCCCGGGGCGATCGTGCGCTTGCGCGCCGCATCCACCCAGCCGAGGCGATCGCGCTGCAGGATGTTGATGTGCTTGGGCCGCGACCCGTAGGTCGCGTCAAGGACCGCGTTGTTCCATGAGTCGCTCATCACGTCCCACGGATTGTCGTAGGTGTCGTCGTCGCCGTCGGAATTGTCCGAATGCGGCAGGCCGTAGCCGTGGCCCATCTCGTGCGCGAGCGGCGCGAGGTTGTTGAACGACCAGGGCGGGTTCCAGGTGGTCGACCAGCAGCGGTTCTCGCCATCGAGCGTGGTGCAGCGGCCGCCGCCCCAGGCATAGCCGTCGAGGTCGCCGTTGAACATCATGTTGACGCCGATGACCTGGCTGAAGTCGACGTCCGCATTCGCCGCGGCCGCGCAGTCGTCGAACAGGGCATTGAGGTCGGCGTCCTCCTCCCCGTCGTCGTCCTCGGTCACGTAGTGCGAGCGGGGGTTCGGCAGCGCGTACCAGCCGCTCGCGTCGCTGCCGACGAGGTTGATCTTGTTGTACGAGACTTCGCGCCAGTAATGGCCCAACTGTCCCTCGGCGTCGCCATACTGGCCGCGGAAGAAGTCGACCGTCTTCTGCTCCTCGGCGATGTCGCTGAACCTGCAGGCGATGGTGATCCAGCGGGTCGAGCCCAGCGTCGCCTTGGCCACGCCATCGGCCTTGCCGGTCAGCACGTGGGGCACCGGCGCATCGACCTGGTCCGCCGGCACGATCGCCTCGATGGCGCGGCCGGTCGCGGACGACTTGCGGCTGGAGAACTGCACCGCCACGCGACGGTTCGCGAGCGCGTACAGATCGCCCGCGCCGCGGCGGGCCTCGTCTGGGTCGAGCGCGATGCGCGCGCCGTGGTCCAGCGCCAGCGCCGCGCGGAACTTCGGCGGCAATGCCCGCCCGGCGGGCGTCGGCGCGGCATCGCCCCAGCGCAGCTCCAGTCCACCCTGCAGCACCTGCCCCTGCGCGGCGGCGCTCGCCGCCAGCAGTGCGAGCGTCACCGACGCTGTCCCGATCCGATGCATCTACGGCTCCCCTGTCCGCACGTCCGCGGCCCTGCCGCCGATTCTCTGCCACGCCGCGACGCGGGACAAGCAATCGTGCGACCGCGGTCACGGATCGCGCCCGCGCATAGAACCGCGATATGGTGGAAACCCCGACGCCCCCCCGCCCCGCGATGACGACGCCCGACTACCGCGCCCTGCTCGAAACCGCCATCGCCGAGGCCCGCCAGGGCCTGGCCGAAGGCGGCATCCCGATCGGTGCCGCGCTCTACCGCAACGACGGCACCCTGCTCGGCCGCGGCCACAACCGCCGCGTGCAGGAAGGCGACCCGTCCGTCCACGGCGAAACCGACGCCTTCCGCAAGGCCGGCCGCCAGCGCCGCTACCGCGACACCATCATGGTCACCACCCTGTCGCCGTGCTGGTACTGCAGCGGCCTGGTGCGCCAGTTCAACATCGGCACCGTGGTGATCGGCGAATCGGTCAACTTCCACGGCGGCCACGACTGGCTGCGCGAGCACGGCGTCAACGTGATCGACCTCGACGACGCCGAATGCATCGCCATGCTCGGCGACTGGATCGCCGCCAACCCCGAAGTCTGGAACGAGGACATCGGCGAGGACTAGCGACGTGTCCAGCACCCCGTTGACCCCCTGCCCTCGCTTCCCGCCCCACCCTCGTCATCCCGGCGAAAGCCGGGATCCATCTTGATCCTGCGCCTGCCTCCCCATCAGGGAATGACGGCAACAGCACAATGGATGACCGGCGCTTCGCGCTGTTGTAAAAAACACTTTCCGGCTTTCGCCGGGATGACGCCTCCGAAGGGACGCGCTCATCCGGAACCTTGCCGCAGGCACGACACCCGCATGCCCCTCCAGCACGAAACGATCGATTTCCACGACATCCCCTGCCTGCGCCTGCGCAACGAAGGCGCCACCTCCCTCGTCGCCCTGCACGGCGCACAGCTGCTGTCATGGATCCCCGCCGACGGCCGCGAATGCCTGTTCCTCGGCGAACGCGCGCAGTTCGCCCCCGGCAGCGCGATCCGCGGCGGCTTGCCGGTGATCTTCCCGCAGTTCGCCGAACGCGGGCACTTGCGCAAGCACGGCTTCGCCCGATTGCTCGCCTGGTCGTTCTCCGGCATCGCCGACGATGCAGCGATCTTCGAACTGCGCGACGGCCCCGACACCGCCGAATGGCCGCATGCGTTCGCCTGCCGACTGTCGGTCGGACTCACCGCCTCGCGCCTCGTCGTCACGCTGGACGTGGAGAACCGCGGCGACGCCCCCTTCGATTTCACCGCCGCCCTGCACACCTACCTGCGCGTGGACGACATCGCGCGCGCGTCGCTCGAAGGCCTGCAGGGCTGCGACTACGAGGACAGCGCCAACGGCGGCACCCTGCACCGGCAGCACGACTACGCGGTCGTCTTCGACGGTGAAGTCGACCGCATCTACAACGACATCGTCGCCCCGCTCGCCCTGGTCGACGGCGACCGCCGCCTCGGCATCGAACACGACGGCTTCGGCGACGCCATCGTCTGGAACCCCGGCGAACACCTCTCCGCCCGCATCGGCGACCTCGCCCCCGGCGAATATCGCCGGTTCGCGTGCGTCGAAGCCGGACAGGTGCTGGCACCGGTGCCGCTGGCGCCGGGCGAGCGCTGGCGCGGGAGCCAGGTGCTGGGATGAGCCTTGCCCGATGCGGCACTACCCACCCCGGGCCTGTCATCCCGGGCGCAGCGAGGGATCTGCCGTTCAAGCATCCGCGAAAGCAGATCCCTCGCTGCGCCCGGGATGACATCGAGCAAGCGCTGCCGTCCGCAAGTCCGCCTCAGCGCGCCTCTATGGTGAACGCGCCGAAGGCCACGCCCAGGTCCCAGCCCTCGCCGGTGCCGGCCAGGGCCAGCGAGACTTCGCCCTTGGTCATCGCCTGCGCCTTGCTGGACTTGACCGCGCCGGCGTGCGCCTCGGCGGCGACGTAGGTGCCGAGCAGTTCGCGGATGTCGCGGACGGCGGAGAACGATCCGCGGCCGCCGCGGATCTCGGACTTGCCGACGGTCAGGCCGCCGCCCTTGGCGTCGATCTTCACCGCCATCGCCTGGCCGTTGTCGCAGCTCACGCGGCCGGTGCCCGAGGCGGTCTTGTAGAAGGCCGACCAGCCGGTCATGTCGAAGTCGAGCCGGCAGGAGACGTCGCGGGCGGCGGCAGGTGCGGCCGCGAACAGGAAGAGGGCCGCGCAGGCGGCGGGCAGCAGGGATCTGGTCATGGAGGTTTGCCGGGCGGTGGTCCGGGCCAAAGCATAGGCCGGCGCCATTGGCGCGTCAGCAGCGCTGTTGTTCGCGGTTCACGGTTGGCGAGGGGTCGGGGGCGTCCGATTCGGCGGCGGAGTTGTGGGCTTCGGGAGCACCCCCACCCCCGCCCTCCCCCGCAAGCGGGGAGGGAGCCAAAACCGCGTACGGGGCTCGGCTTCAGAGGATGTAGCGGCTCAGGTCCGGGTCCTGCACCAGTTCGCCCAGGTGCGCGTCGACGTAGGCGCGGTCGATGGCGACGCTGCTGCCGTCCTTGTCCGGGGCCTCGTAGCTGAGCGTGTCGAGCAGCCGTTCGAGCACGGTGTGCAGGCGGCGCGCGCCGATGTTCTCCTGGCGTTCGTTGACCTGCGCGGCGATCTCGGCGAGGCGGTCGACCGCCTCGTCCGCGAACGACAGCTGCACGCCCTCGGTCTTCAGCAGTTCCACGTACTGCCTGGTCAGCGCGGCCCTGGGCTCGGTGAGGATGCGCACGAAGTCGTCCTTGCTCAGCGCGGACAGTTCGACGCGGATCGGGAAGCGTCCCTGCATCTCCGGGATCAGGTCGCTGGGCTTGGCGAGGTGGAACGCGCCCGAGGCGATGAACAGGATGTGGTCGGTCTTGACCGCGCCGTACTTGGTGCTGACGGTCGAGCCTTCCACCAGCGGCAGCAGGTCGCGCTGCACGCCCTCGCGGCTGACGTCGGCGCCCATGCCCTCGCTGCGCTTGGCGACCTTGTCGATCTCGTCGATGAAGACGATGCCGTGCTGTTCGCAGGCCTCGATCGCGGCCTCGCGCACGTCGTCCTCGTTGACCAGCTTCGCGGCCTCGTCCTCGACCAGCTGCGGGCGCGCGGCCCTGATCGTCAGCTTGCGCGTGTGCGTCTTCGCGCCGCCGAGGCTGGAGAACATCTGCCGCAGCTGCTGGCCCATCTCCTCCATGCCGGGCGGGGTCATGATGTCGACGCCGACGTTGGCCGAGAGCTCCAGCTCGATCTCGCGATCGTCGAGGTCGCCGGCGCGCAGCTGCCGCCGCAGTTTCTGCCGCGTCTCGGACTCCTTCGACGACGGTTCGGCTCCGATGTCGACCGTGGTGGCCGTGTTGCCGAACCCGAAGGCCGGCTGCGGCGCTTCGCGCCTGGGCAACAGCGCGTCGAGGATGCGGTCCTCGGCGCGCTCCTCGGCCTGGGTGCGCACGCGCTGCTTGGCCTGTTCGCGGTACAGCTTGACCGCGGTGTCGGCGAGGTCGCGGATGATCTGCTCGACGTCCTTGCCGACGTAGCCGACCTCGGTGAAGCGCGTGGCCTCGACCTTCACGAACGGCGCGTTGGCCAGCGTCGCCAGCCGGCGCGCGATCTCGGTCTTGCCCACGCCGGTGGGGCCGATCATCAGGATGTTCTTCGGCATCACCTCGTTGCGCAGCTCGTCGGGCAGCTGCGCGCGGCGCCAGCGGTTGCGCAGCGCGATCGCGACCGCGCGCTTGGCCGCCTGCTGGCCGATGATGTGGCGGTCGAGTTCCTGCACGATTTCGCGCGGGGTCATGGTTGAAGAGCCGGGATTGGACATTGGGGATTCGGGATTGGGAGGGGCAAAAGGCTGTTGCAATGAGGGAACCGGACCAGGATGGGCATGCGCGCTTGCGAATCCCCGATCCCGAATCCCGAATCCCCTTCTCAGAGTTCCTCGACGACCACGTTGCGGTTCGTATAGATGCAGATGTCGCCGGCGATGTTCAACGCCTCGGCGGCGATGGTGCGGGCGTCGAGGCTGGTGTGCGCCAGCAGTGCGCGGGCGGCGGAGAGCGCGTAGGAGCCGCCGGAGCCGATGGCGATGATGCCGTCCTCCGGCTCGATCACGTCGCCGGTGCCGCTGATGATCAGCGAGGTGTCCCTGTCGGCCACGGCGAGCAGCGCCTCGAGCTTGCCGAAGCGGCGCTCGGTGCGCCAGTCCTTGGCCATCTCCACCGCGGCGCGCTGCAACTGGCCGTGCTTCTCCAGCTTCGACTCGAACAGCTCGAACAGGGTGAAGGCATCGGCCGCGGCGCCGGCGAAACCCGCCAGCACCTGCCCGTCCTTGCCGAGCCGGCGCACCTTGCGCGCATTGCCCTTCATCACGGTGTGGCCGAGCGTCACCTGGCCGTCGCCGGCCACGGCGACCTTGCCGTCGCGGCGCACCGACAGGATCGTGGTGGCGTGGAACACGTTGGGGTTCTGGCTGGGGTCCATGCGGCCTCCGGGGCGGGTCCCCCGGAGATAGGGGCGCTCCCGCCGCGATCAAGCCCGGCCTACGCCCCGATGGCGGATTCGCTCAGGCCCGGTGCGCCGCGCAGGAGAAGCAGCCGCGCTTCGCGTTGTGCAGGTGGACATAGGCGACGACGCGGTCGCCGAACATGCGTTCGAGCTCGCGCGCGACGTCGCCGCCTTCGCAAACCGTCGCGTCCACCATCATGTGCGCGGCGTCGTAGGCGCGCAGCGAGATCAGCCGGTTCGACACGTAGGGCGGGACGACATCCGGCGGCAATTCCCGCCGTGCGGCGCCTCGGCGGACGAAGATCGGGCCGGAAGCGCGATATGGGGATGCGGCGGGCTGGTGTTCGTAGGGCAGCAGCAGGAGTTCATCGCCGGCCTTCGCGTCCTCCAGGCTGGCGCGGCAGGGATAACCGGAATCGCTGTCGGCCCTGCAGCGCTTCGCGCCGCGCCGCTGCAGCTCGGCATCGTCGAGGGCGAACAGCGGCTCACAGGGGGCGGGATCAATGCCGGACAGCCGGAATGTCATGGGCGGACCTCCTTCTTCGGAAACCGCAGCATGCCGCTGCGTACCCATGGATACTCGCCGGATCCGGACATCGCATCTGGCTCGCGCGGAACGGTTCAGCCGGCGTCCTTCGCCACTTCGCGCTCGGATGCGCGACGTCGCACACCTTCGCAGGATGGTCGGAATCCAGGCGCCTGGAATCTACGGGGTCGATTGGATCCGCAGGCAACCCGCGTCGACGTCCGGCGCCACCACTACGCGACCCAGGGTTTCCAGCGCATCGGTATCTTCGCGGGCAATCCTGTAACGTCCCGGCGGCAGTCGCAGCACGCCCGCGGCGGCGCCGGCAGGAACGATGGCCTGGTCCCATGCGATCGCACTGTCGTCTTCTCCGTCGGCGAAGGCACGCAGCAGCGTGTCCTCCGTACGCGGCGCCACGCACAGTGACACCTGCGCGCCGCGCCCCGCTTCGGCAGCCGCGACTGCGGCCGGCGGATGGAACACCACGATATCCGCGTGATTCGCGCCCAAGGGCACGCCCCCGCGCACGGCCACGACCGGCGACTCGGCGTCCAGCGGCCAATCGCCCGGGCCGTCGGGGCAGGCGGTGGCGCCCTGAGCGATGGTCAACGGATCGATGCTGGTGCGGGCGGCGAACCGCGCCGCCATCCAGCCCTCCTCCGGATTCTCCGAGATATGCGAGCCGCCGGCATGCACCAGCAGCCGGCGCCCGGGATTGGCCTCGATCCATGTCGCCAGCGCTTCCGCCTGCCCGATCTCGCGCGCTTCGCGATCGGCGTCCGTCGGCTCATAGGGCACGAATTCCCATCCCAGGGCGTGGGCTCGGCGCAATGCAGCGGCGAAGGCCGGATCGGCCGTGTAGAAGCCCGTGGCCGCGTCGGGGACGCCATCTTCCAGTGAGGCCGGTGCCGTCTGGCCGAAGGTTTCCGCCGCCAGGGCATCGAAGCCGAGGGAATGCAGTTCCTCGACCAGCCCCCCGAGGAAGACGCGGTGGGCGCGCCGGAAGTGCGACTCGTTGAGCATGACCACCCGCACATCGGTCACCGCATCGGCGATGACCTCGAGGGCGTCGCGATACGCGGCATCGCTGAGCGGTTCCGGCGCCCTCGACGGACGCAGCGCGCAGGACGGCTGCTCGTCGCCCACGAAGACCGCCACCTGGGCGGTGATCTGGGCATTCGCCGGCGACTGTCGGAGGGCTTCCAGCGCCTGCCACGGGCGGTTGTGCGCCAGGCCATCCGACCAATCCGGTGTTTCCCCGGCAGCAGACACCGACGCGGTCGACAATGCCATCAACCATGCGAGGCCGGGGCGCGCGATCAGGCGGAGAAGAAACGGGGACGGCTGCTCCATCACGAACTCCCTTGTGCTTTCCGGGTGTCAATCCTTCCGGCGCTTCGCGCGCGGGTGCGCGGCGTCGTACACCTTGGCCAGATGGCCGAAATCCAGGTGCGTGTAGATCTGCGTGGTCGAGATGTCGGCATGGCCCAGCAGTTCCTGCACGCCGCGCAGGTCGCCGGAGGATTCGAGCATGTGGCTGGCGAAGGAATGCCGCAGCAGGTGCGGATGCACGCGCTTGAACAGGCCCTGGCGCTGCGCCAGCTGGCGCATCCGGACCTGCACCGCGCGCGCGCCGATCGGCTTGCCGCCGCGACCGGGGAACACCGGCGCCTCGTCGTCGGCGCCGGTCTCCACACGCCATTCCCGCAGCGCGTTGCGCGCGAACGAACCCACCGGAACGATCCGCTGCTTGCCGCCCTTGCCGAGCACGGTGACGAGGCCGTCGTCGAGCTGCAGGTCGCGCCAGCGCAGCGCGCACAGCTCGCTCAGGCGCAGGCCGGAGGAATAGAACAGCTCCAGCATCGCGCGGTCGCGCAGGCCCAGCGGCACGTCGGTCGGCACTTCCACCAGCGCCTTCGCTTCGTCCGGATCGAGCACCTGCGGCAGCTTGCGCGGCGCCTTCGGCGCGCGGATGCCGGACGCGGGATTCGCCTCGACGCGCCCGTGCTTGAGCAGCCACTGGTAGAAACTGCGCACGGCCGACAGCCGTCGCTGCAGGCTCTTGGGCGACAGGCCACGGCGATGCTCGGCGGCCACGAAGGCGCGGATGTCGGCTTCCCGCAGGCCCGAAACGCCGCCATGCGCCTCGGCCCAGGCCGAAAGCGCATCCAGGTCGCGCCGATAGCCGTCGAGCGTGTGCGGCGACACGCGCCGTTCGACCCGCAGATGCGAAAGATAGCCCTCGATCATCGCCGACAGCCTTCCGGCTTCTCCGCCATGAGCGCCCGTCCTGTCTGAAGACCCGGAGGGCGCCGCACATGGGTGAGGCTACACATGTTTGCGAGCCATTGGCTCGCGTTTCGACCGAACGCCCACGCCGCTGGCGTGGGCCGGTCTTTGACCTCAAAGCGGACAAAGTGCGGCGTTTTTCGCCACGGCATGAATGCCGTGGCGAAAAATCCCGTCGAACCCGCAGACGGCAGGTTAGCCTTGTCGGGGAAAGCGCTTTTCTTTGGTTCGTTTCTTTGACTCGCCCTTAGGGGGCTCGCCCTTCGGGCCAGCTTCGCTGTTCGCGCGCGCTTCGCGCACGCAGTGACGCTTATCAAAAGAAATGAACCCGGCCGCCGCAGGCGGACGGAAGCTTTGAATTCCCCTGGAGCATCCCACAGCGTGTCATCCCGACCCCAGACTCGAACCGGGAGAGGGATCTGCTTCTGTATGTAATGTGCAAGCGACAAGCGAGATCCCTCGCTACGCTCGGGATGACAGGTTTATTTTGTTGACGCTCTTCAGACGGGAATGGACGACCAGCGCTTCCAGCGTTCGCTGAAATGACGGCATCGAGGCGAGAACGGGCATCCGCTCAGCCATCGAACCTGCGCAGCGCCACCTCGAACGCCTCCCCCATCATGCGCAGGAACAAGGTCCCCATGCCGGGATAGAACCGGTTCGCATCGCCGCTGCCCACCGCCACCAGGCCAACCCCTTCCAGCGACAGCAGCGCACTGGACTGCACCTCGTCGACGCGCGCGCCGTACAGCAGCGCCTGCTTGTCGGGATGCAGCCGCCCGCACAGCGGCTCGCCTTCCTTCAATGCGTCGCCGAAGGGCGCCAGCACGGGATCGTCGCGGTCGATCACCTGCAGCCAGGTCTCTTCGCCGAGCCCGTCGACCGGCTTGAACAGCACGATGCGCACCAGGTCGCCGGCGAAATCCTCTTCCAGCGTCGCCGTCATCGCGCGCACGACGCCGATCGGATCGTGCTGGCGCATCAGCGCCAGCGTGAGCTGGTGCGTGCGCACGGCCAGCCGCTCGTTTTCCTGCGAGATCACGAACAGGTCGTGCAGCCGTCGCGACAACTCGCGGTTCTTGTCGCGCAGCACCTCGAGCTGGTAGCTGGCCAGCGATGCCGCCGGACCGTCCTCGCGCGGGACCACCAGGCTCAGCGCGAGGTCCGGGAACTGCTGCAGGAATTTCGGCTGGCGCCGCAGCCAGGCCGCGACTTCATGGGCACCCAGGCGTTCGGTATTGCTCATTCGTTCCATTCCCCTTCGAACACGAATGCGGTCGGCCCGGTCATCTCGACCTGAGCATCGTCCCGCGGCCACGCGATGCGCAGTTCCCCGCCCGGCAGGGCAACCGCCACGTCGCGATCCACGCGGCCGGCGCGCACCAGCACCGCGACCGCCGCGCAGGCGCCGCTGCCGCAAGCCAGCGTCTCGCCGACGCCGCGCTCGTACACGCGCAGGCGGATGCGCCCGCGATCGAACACCTGCGCGAAGCCGACGTTGGCCGAGTCCGGAAACACCGCCGAGGCCTGCAGCGCCGGTCCGAGCCGCGCGACCGGTGCCGTGTCGACGTCGTCGACCTCGAGCACCGCGTGCGGATTGCCCATCGACACCGCACCGAAACGGATGCGCTCGCCGTCGGCCAGCGTCGTTTCATGGAATGCCTGCGCCTGCGCGATCCCCGCCATCGGTATCTGCGACGGCTCGAACCGCGGCACGCCCATCGCGATGCGGTAGCGCCCGTCGCCCAGCGCGTCCACCGCGTGGGTGCCGGCCGGGCTGTCGAGTTCGAAACGCGACTCGCGCGTGGCGCCGGCGCGCACCAGCCAGGCGGCGACGCAGCGCGCGCCGTTGCCGCATTGCCCGGACGAGGAGCCGTCGGAATTCCAGATCCGGTAGCTCGCCAGCGAACCGGCGGCGACGGGCGCCTCGACGGTCAGGATCTGGTCGCAGCCGACGCCGGTGTGGCGGTCGGCCAGGGCACGGCACAGCGTGGGCGGCGGTGGCGGCGTGCCGTCGCGCAGGTCCAGCACCACGAAGTCGTTGCCCGCACCGTGCATCTTGCTGAAACGCAGCACGGCCTGCGCGTGGTCGCGGCGGAACGGCTGCGGGGCGGTCGCGGCCACGATGATCAGCCGTCGTTCGCGTCCGGCTGCGGAGGCGGCGCATCCGCGTCGGAATCGGCGTCCGCATCGTCCACCGGAACCTCGTCGGTCGCCTCGTCCGCGGACGTTTCCGCATCGAACGCCGGATCGTCGATGGACACGTCATCGACGTCCTCCGCACTCGGCCGCACCAGCGGCCCCTTGTTGCCGCAGGCGGCGACGGTGGATGCCAGCAGCAGCGCCAGCAGCGCAATGGTCGGGAATCTGGACATGGCCGAAGTGTAGCCCGGCCGGCAGCGCAGCACGAGATGCGGCGTCGCCGCGGACGCGCCGGTTCAGTCGTCGGCCACGTCGGCGCTCCCCGCGTCCCGGTGCGCCGGCGGCTCCGGCCGGAACCACAGCCAGGTTCCGACCACGGCCATGCAGCCGATCGGCAACGCGATCATCCACGCCCGATGGCCGCCGCTCAGCACCATCACCGCGAGCAGGATCGCTGCCGAGGCGAGCATCGCCCAGGTCGCCAGCCACTTCGCCCGGCGGCTGACCGCGCCGTGCGCCTGCCAGTCGCGGATCGCGGGGCCGAACTTCGGATGCGCGAGCAGCCAGCGATGCAGCCGCTCCGATCCGCGCGCCGCCGCCCAAGCGGCGATCAGCACGAACACCGTCGTCGGCAGGCCGGGCACGAACGCGCCGACGATGCCGAGGCCGAGGCTGGCATAGGCCAGCAGCCACCAGGCCCAGCGGAAACGAGGCGTCGGACGCATCCGCGCATGATATCGATCCGGCACGCGGATGTTTGAATCCGTCAGCCCTGCCTGTCCTGTCGTCCCTGCCGTCTTCGTCCCGTCTGTCGTCCCGAGCGCAGCGAGGGATCTGCCCCAGCACGGGAAACGCAGATCCCTCGCTGCGCTCGTGATGACAGGTACCAAAAACAGGTTGGGGTGAACGAAGCGAACGCCAGCGGTGCGCGACTGAACGCCGCGCCATGGATCCCGGCTTGACCAGCCTTCGGCTGTTGTAAGCGCTTCGCCGGGATTACGGTTCGGAGGCCGCGGATGGCGGGCCCTACTTCACGCCCAGCTGGTCGAGCATGAACGCGAACATCTCCGACTGCTCGCGGAAGCGGCGGAAGCGGCCGGACTTGCCGCCGTGCCCAGCCTCCATGTTGGTGCGGAACACGAGCGGCCCCGTGCCGGTGTCGACGTCGCGCAGGCGGGCGACGTACTTCGCCGGCTCCCAGTACTGCACCTGCGAGTCCCACAATCCGGTGCCGACGAACATCGCCGGATAGGCCTGTGCCTTGAGGTTGTCGTAGGGCGAGTACTGCACGATGTAGTCGTAGTACTGCTTCTCTTCCGGATTGCCCCACTCGTCGTACTCGTTGGTGGTCAACGGGATGCTCGGGTCTAGCATCGTCGTCGCCACGTCGACAAAGGGCACCTGCGACAGGATCACCCGGTAGCGGTCCGGCGCCATGTTCGCCACCGCACCCATCAGCAGGCCGCCCGCGCTGCCGCCGTACGCGGCGACGCGGTCCTTCGCCGCATAGCCTTCCTTCACGAGGAAATCGGTGACGTCGATGAAATCGGTGAAGGTGTTGATCTTGTTCAGCAGCTTGCCGTCCTCGTACCAGCGCCGGCCCAGCTCCTGGCCGCCGCGGATATGCGCGATGGCGTAGACCATGCCGCGGTCGAGCAGGCTGACGGTGGTGCCGCTGAAGCCCGGATCCATCGACAGGCCGTAGCTGCCATACGCGTACTGCAGCATCGCCGCGCTGCCGTTGCGCTCGAAGCCCTTGCGGTAGACCAGCGACACCGGGATCCTCTCGCCGTCGCGCGCGGTCGCCCAGACCCGCTCGGTCGCATACTGCGTCGGGTCGTAGCCGATCACCGGCTGTTGCTTGAGCAGCTTGCGCTCGCCGGTCGCAGTGTCGAGCTCGTAGGTCGTCGCCGGCGTGGTCAGCGAGGTATAGGTGTAGCGCAGCCTGGTCGTATCGTGCTCGGTGTTGGTCGAAATGTTCATCGAGTACGCGGGCTCGTCGGCCTTGACGTACTCGGCCTTGCCGTCCCCGCCGAGGATGCGCACGCGTTCGAGCGCGTCGGAGCGTTCGCCGAGCGCGATGAAACCATCGAACACCTCGAAGTTCTCGAGGAACACGTTCTCGTCGTGCGCCACGACGTCTTTCCAGTCCTTGCGCGAGGTCAACCCGGCCGGCGCCTCGACCAGCTTGAAGTTCTTCGCGCCGTCGGCGTTGGTGAGGATCAGCCAGCGGTCGCCGAGATGGTCGGCGCTGTACTCGAGGTCGCGCTCGCGCTTCGCGAGGACCGTGAATTCGGACGGATCAGCTGCCGGCGCGTAGCGCAGCTCGTCGGATACCGTGCTGCTGACCGCGATCACGAGATAGCGATCGTCGCGGGTCCGATCCACGCCCATGTAGAAACTGTCGTCCGCCTCCTCGTAGACGACCGCGTCGTCCTTCGGGTCGGTGCCGATCACGTGGCGCTTCACGCGCTTGGTCAGCAGCGTTTCCGGATCGTTCTCGACATAGAAGACGGTGCGGTTGTCGTCCGCGAACACCAGATCGCCCGAGGTGCCGCGGATCTCCTCCGGATACGCCTCGCCGGTCGCGAGGTCGCGGAACCGGAAGGTGTACTGGCGGCGGCCGTTGGTATCGTCGGCCCAGGCCAGCACGTTGTTGTCCTGGCTGACCTCGTAGGCGCCGACGGAGTAGTAGTCCTTGCCCTCGGCGAGCGCGTTGACGTCGAGCAGGACCTCCTCGCCGGCGAAATCGCCGCGTTCGTTGGCCTGCTGGATCGACAGCGCATCGATGCCCGGGCCGTCCTTGCGGCGGGCGTGGATCGGATAGTCCTTGCCGGCCTCGAACCGCGCGTAGTACCACCAGCCGCGCTCGCGCGCCGGGATCGAGCTGTCGTCCTGCTTGATGCGGCCGACGATCTCGTCGTACAGCGTGTCCTCGAGCGGCTTGAGCGGCGCCATCACCTGGCTGGCGTAGGCATTCTCGGCTTCGAGGTAGGCCAGCATCGCCTTGTCCTCGCGCTTGTCGTCGCGCAGCCAGTAGTATTCGTCGTTGCGTTCGGCGCCGTGCGGCGCCTTCACCACGTGGGGACGCTTCTCGGCGTCGGGCGGGATGGCGTCGGCGGCAATGGTGGTCGTGGCGGGAAGCATCATCAGGATCGTGGTCGCAAGGAAAATGGCGGTTTTCATCGGGAATTCCGGCGAAAAATGAGGAAATCCATCGCATCCCGGCATGGCCCGGGACGCGGGGTCGGGATCACTTCCGGGCCAGCTGCTGCCACAGGAAGGTGAGGTACAGCGCGTCCATGTGCGCGGCCTGCCTGTTGTCCGCCGCGCCGCCGTGGCCGCCCTCGATGTTCTCGTAGTAGCGCACGTCCTTTCCGGCCTCGGACATCTTCGCGAACATCTTGCGGGCGTGGCCCGGATGCACGCGGTCGTCGCGCGTGGAGGTCAGCAGGATCGTCGCCGGGTAGTCCTTCGCCGGATCGAACAGGTGGTAGGGCGAGAACGTCTTGATGAACTCCCATTCCTCCGGCTTGTCGGGATCGCCGTACTCGGCCATCCACGAGGCGCCGGCCAGCAGCTTGTTGTAGCGCTGCATGTCGAGCAGCGGCACCTGGATCACCACCGCGCCGAACAGTTCCGGGTACTGGGTCAGCATGTTGCCGGTGAGCAGGCCGCCATTGCTGCCGCCGCGGATGCCCAGGTGCGCGGGCGAGGTGACCTTGCGCGCGACCAGGTCCTGCGCGACCGCGGCGAAGTCCTCGTAGGCCTTGTGGCGGTTGGCCTTGAGCGCCGCCTGGTGCCAGCGCGGGCCGTACTCGCCACCGCCGCGGATGTTGGCGACCGCATAGGTACCCCCCTTCTCCAGCCAGCCCTTCCCGACACCGCCCGAATAGCCCGGCGTGAGCGAGATCTCGAAGCCGCCGTAGCCGTACAGCAAAGTCGGGTTGCCGCCGTCGTAGGCAAGGTCCTTCGGGCGGACGAGGAAGTACGGCACGCGGGTGCCGTCCTTCGAGGTGGCGAAATGCTGCTCGACCACGTGCTTCGAAGCGTCGAAGAACGTGGGTTGGGTCTTGAGCGTTTCCGGCTTGTTCGCACCCTCCCCCGCGTCGCCCAGCATCAGCGTGGTCGGCGTCAGGTAGTCGGTCACGGTCAGCCACAGCGCGTCGGACTCGTCGCTGTCCACGGCGCCGGCGCCGATCGTGCCGAACGCCGGCACGCCGTCGAGCGGCCTGCGCGCCCAGCCCTGCGCACCCGGCGTCAGCACGAACAGCCGGTTCTTCACGTCATCGAGCACGTTGATGACGAGATGGTTCCTGGTCCACGACGAGCCTGCCAGCGACGTGGTGTCAGTGGGCTCGAACAGCACTTCGAAGTCGCGCTTGCCGGCCATGAAGTCTTCGAACTTCGCGACCAGCAGCGAACCGGCCTTGTAGGTCGTGCCGCCCACCGTCCACGGCTCGCGCAGCTCGAGGCCGATCCATTCGCGCTGCACCGACTTGTTCGCCGAGTTCGGCGCGTCGACCTTGGCCAGCGAACCATCGGCGTTGCGCAGGTAAAGCTCGTCGTCGTAGAAGGCCAGCGTGCGGCTGACGAAATCGCGCTCGAAGCCCGGCGTATGGTCGTGGCCGGCGGCGATGTACATGTCGTCCGGCTTGCCCTCGTACACGACCGCGGCCGACGCCAGCGGCGTGCCGCGCTTCCATTCCTTGACGATGCGGGGATAGCCGGAGCTGGTCAGCGAGCCTTCGCCGAAATCCGTATAGACGTAGACCGTGTCGCGGTCGATCCACGACAGCGCACCCTTGGCCTCGTCGCGGAAGAAACCGCCTTCGACCCAAGACTTCGTCGACAGGTCGAACTCGCGGGTGACGTCGGCGTCGGCGCCGCCGCGCGACAGCGCGACCAGGCAACGCGCGTAGTCGGGCCGCAGGCAGTTCGCGCCGTGCCAGACCCAGTTCTCGCCCTCGGCCTTGTTCAGCGCGTCGAGGTCGATCAGTACCTCCCACTGCGGCTTCGGCTTGCGGTACTCGTCCAGCGTCGTGCGCCGCCACAGGCCGCGCGGATTCTGCTTGTCCTTCCAGAAGTTGTAGTACCACTCGCCCTGCTTGTAGATCCCGGGGATCTTGTCGTCGGAATCGTAGATCGCGAGCAGGTCCGCCTCCAGCCGCTTGAACTCGGGCGTGCTCGCGAGTTCGGCCTCGGCCTTCGCGTTCTGCGCCTTGACCCATTCCAGCGCCTTCGGATCCTCGACGCCTTCCAGCCACTGGTTCGGATCGGTCACCGCCACCTCCTCGTTTGCATGCGCCGCGCCAGCCGCCAGGCCGAGCGCAAGCGCGAGCGCCGCGGACGCGGGAATCAGTTTCACCATGGTGGCTTCCCTCGTGAAAAAGTAGTCGAACGCTAGCACAGCAGGGCTCGGCTCCGCAGTGCCGGAAGTCGGCCGAGTCTGTCCGTCATCCCGGCGAAAGCCGGGATCCATTTTGACTTTCGCCTCCGGCTTTCCGTTCGGCCGCAACAACAAAGTGGATCCCGGCTTTCGCCGGGATCGCGGACAGGAGCGCTGGGACACGCATTCCGGTTGCGCAAAGAAAAACCCCCAGCCGCTCGGCTGGGGGTTTTGGGTAAAGACCCTGGCGATGACCTACTCTCGCATGCGGATGCACACTACCATCGGCGCGTAAGCGTTTCACTTCCGAGTTCGGAATGGGATCGGGTGGTTCCACTCAGCTATTGTCACCAGGGAGACCGTGGAGGGTCGCCAGTCTCATCGGCGGACGGATCCGCACGGACGAGCAGCGCTCACGCTCTCATTGGGTAGGGAAGTAGCGAACTGTGTTGGTCCGAACGTCCGCGACGCATCGCAGAGTCCAAGGCCACTTGAGGTTATATGGTCAAGCCGCACGGATCATTAGTACTGGTTAGCTCAACGCATTACTGCGCTTACACACCCAGCCTATCAACCACCTGGTCTTGATGGTTCCTTTAGGGGGCTTGTGCCCCGGGAGATCTCATCTTGAGGCGCGCTTCCCGCTTAGATGCTTTCAGCGGTTATCGCTTCCGAACATAGCTACCCGGCAGTGCCACTGGCGTGACAACCGGAACACCAGAGGTTCGTCCACTCCGGTCCTCTCGTACTAGGAGCAGCCCCTCTCAAATCTCCAACGCCCATGGCAGATAGGGACCGAACTGTCTCACGACGTT
>Ga0160443_100060_pt1 | contig 213091 bp, 205 predicted proteins | sample HID1972I_E1MG_FD_108244 | JGI IMG/M metagenome (GOLD analysis project Ga0160443, IMG submission 108244) | Enriched pill bug-associated microbial communities from UW Madison campus, WI, USA - HID1972I_E1 MG | ecosystem: Host-associated > Arthropoda: Insects > Digestive system > Unclassified ... | reverse complement strand
TACTTCCGGAAGTTTGTAACTGTTTGTTTCTCCCCCCTTCCGCAGCAGCCGCTGGATGAGCCTCGATACGTAAAACAGGGCCCGGTCCTTGAAATGATCCTGCCGGATGCGCTGCATCTCCACAATGAAATATTCGCCGTTGTCGCCCCGGCAGTGCAGGTCGAAAATGACGCGCTTATCCGTAACGTCGTCCCCATCATATTCATTGGGTGCATACGTTAGATCAATGATGTGTTTCTCGCCCCGGAACAGGTCGTTTAAAAATTCGATCAGAATCTCTTTGTTGGGCTCCTGCCCGAAAAGACGGCGGAAGCCCCAGTCGGTGAGCGGATCAATGAATTTCCCGATTCGGGGTTGTTTGGGTTGTTGGTTTTCCATAATCCAGTTTTGATTGGTGATGGGGCAAAGGTAGGAAAAATTGATGGTTTTCACTAATATTTTTAGCCAAAACTTCAAGTCGAAGAGATGAAAACGATCGGGGGCGTGCAGGTAATGATTGACCGAGACTTAGCAGATGAGGTGGTCGCAAATTGCGACCACATTCAAATCATTGATAGCTTCGTTGCCATGCGCAGGTTTCTGCATGAAGATGCGGCTATCTTCCGGCGTTTGGATACATTAGAAAGAAAACAGTTAGAAACAGATAGTAAGTTCATGATTTTTCATGGCCATTCCTCCGTTGGCTGTACGAAGTTAGCGAGCGGAAATGGAAAGGCATTACGGCAAACCGGAAACTGATTATTCGACCTGCATATAAAGGTAGCTGATAGCTGTAAGCGGTGAAATACCCAGTAGTGGGTAACAACGGAAAACCAAGAAATCGACAACAGACAAAAGGTGCTTCATGTTTTTTTTGCGGATTAAAGAATTATCGATACTTTTGCGCCTCAATTTTTTGATAGAAGCTATTGTATTATATTTTGACGGAGCAATGTTCATCGCATACCATACTGCCAACAGGATTCCTTCCATGGTGAAGGAAGCGCTCCGTGCTATCCAATAGCATTCGTTGCCCTATGCAACGGCGGTCGCCGGTGTGCCATTTCAAGACAATTTTTTTTAAGTAAATAGGAGCTCGCTACTCCACGGTGTGTACGTGGCCGTGTGATTCCTTTAAGGTTTAGTATTTAATTGATTAGGCCATGGGCCATTTAAAATTAAAAGGAAAAGACTTGCTGAAGCTGGGTTATCCCGGTCGCAGTGTTACCAAAGCCATTGCTGTAATGCAGCGGTTGGCCGGGGCCACGCGGAATCACTGCACTCGGCCTCGCACGGGGCTGGAAGAATGCACCCTCGTAATGCGGCACGGCGTATGTGGTCTCCTTCCGAAATGAAAAAAGTACTCGCCCAGCACCGGGTTACGTTGATCGGCGGCAGCTTGGAAGAGGCTCCTATGGCGTACAAGCGCATTGCAGAAGTGATGGCGGCGCAAAAGGAATTGGTAGATATTATCGGCACGTTCCAGCCACATATTGTACGGATGGATGGTTGATACAAAGCACTCAGAACGATGGAAAATAAAACAATACAAAACCGATATTACTTCCAGGCGCTGGATAATTATCCTTACAACCTGGAGGAAGCGGTCACGGCGTTGAATTATGCATTGGCTTACGATGCGAATGATGCAGATAGCTTGTGCCTCATGGGTAGGCTCCACCACGAAGTATTGCGGGATTATAGTGCTGCAAGGAGATATTTCGATGAGGCCCTAGCGGCAGACGTTTACACGCTGTCGGTGTATCCCTATTTCGCGGATTGTTTGCTGGCGCTGGAGGAAATGGAACACGCAAAGAAACTGATCGATTTTGCGTTGACACTGAAAGGTATGGACAAGGGCGTGATGCTCCAGAAAAAAGCAACATACTACGAACGGCTTGGAAAATGGAACAAAGCGCTGGATAACATACGACAGGCGACACACTATGCATCTTGCACACAGGAAATGGATGTGCTTGATGAGCGGGAGAAGCTTATTGAGCGGAAAAAGAAAAAAACGAAATGACTGTAAGAGGCTGTCTCCTATGTTTGTCTCGGACAAATGTAGGAGACAGCCTCTTTTATTTCAAACCTTGAGACTATCCGCTTCCCTCATCGCATAGATGTGGCTTGGTACTTTCGCTTCGGCCTGGAACGAAATGGAGTAGCTGGATGTGAAGAACTTTTCGTCTTTCGTATTGTCTGTTCGGTATTTGATCTCAAAACCTTTCAGTTCCGCTAGCTCGGAAATAGTTAAGAGTCGCCTCTGATTTTTCTTTACGGCATCCGAGTAAACCCGGGCAATTGAATTTGACATGGTTAGTTCTTTTAGGTGAATATGTGATTAATTGATCTTGGTATAAAAGCAGGTGGTTGAAGTTGGCTGTGGAATATTCAGTATTGGGTATTTTTTGGGTGGTTGTATGGGTGGGGGATAAATTGTTGGTGGGTTTAAGTAAAAATTATTTGTAAAGCATTGCTAAATCACTACATTTGTTAGCAATATAAACTTAATGCCGAAGCAAATTCATTGACCCTGGACCTTGAAAAAAGCAGAACAATACGCTCGTCAACACCTTGAAAGGGAAGTTTCCGAAATTAGGAAGAGTTCCCGGATTGAAGAACATGAAAAGGAGGTATTATTCAGGCCGAACAGGACATTTAGAATTCTGAAAGTATCAGAGGAACTGTCACGTACGGTCATAACAATGGAGGAGGTTTAAATGATCGCAATACAGGAAATACAGGACAAGAATAAGATTGAGAAACATGATATTGACAATCTGTCAAATATCGTGTTTGATTCGATCTTGGTGAAAGGCAGTTATAAAAATACCACTCAATTGGAAAAAAAAGAAAAGCTTATTGAAGCGTTTTCCGCGTTTGTTGAGCAATTGATGGAATTGCGTCTCACCTCTTCTAAACAAAACAAACTGGAGCTTATCAACTTCATCGATAAGCTGAATATGCAAAAGGAATTACTTGAATTAGAGAAAGGCGAAACTAACATTTCCGATATCCAAACCGCTGCCAATCGTTTAGGCAAAAAAGCTCAGTCGGCGTTTGCGGGGAAATAGAAATTCAAAATCAAGTATTGCCTAAATAAGCCTATTATTTTGCGACTCATGAAACTTATAAATAGCGTCGAGTATATCGATGAGAGTTCCAAACAATGAAAAAGGAAGGAAAAATGCATGCTCGTAACGCTAGCGTTACGAAAGAAAATAATCTGATATCCAATTGGCTGAGAGAACACGGCGATCCCGCCATTGATAAATTGGCGAAGCGTAATTTGGCTATTGCTAACAGGATTGCCGATATACATGTCAAAAAACATAAAACCTGCTGATTTAGCAAAGACGATGGGCGAGCAGCGGTCCACCTACCAAATAAGGACACCAAAACTAGCGCTAACATTTTTAGTCCACAAGTATCGTTGAAAAGTTTTTATCTTGCATGCGTTTAGTCCATAATGGAAAAACCTACACGATGGAATATAGAAAACGCTATGAATTGTTGGAAGGATTACCTCCCTACGGGCCGATGTACATTCCGGTTTCTGAGAATGGTCGACCGTTCTATTCCGAGGGCGTGGTGGTTCGGTTCTATCGGGCGGACGGCACCGATTGGGTGGCCAACTTCGAGCCCGGTTGGACGGAATTAAGAGGGGTGTTTGATTTTCCGGATACCGATTACATTCTGGTTATCGCCTGTGGTCGCTGCTACATGATGAACCCCGAACAAGTTCTCCCAATGGCTGTATTCGGTGTGGACTGCAAGTATGCACTAAAATCTCTGGATGGACGGTTGGTCTTGGCCACAACGGTTTGCTTAACCATCGTGGAACCCGACGGAGGCCAATGGAGCACAGAGCGGATCTCTTGGGATGGACTGGAAGATCTCCGGATCGATGGCAGTATGGTCAGCGGCTTGGCCTACCACTCGATGTCGGAATCGGACGAATGGGTGCCTTTCTCTTATGACATCGACCGCAGGGAATTGATGGGTGGCAGCTTTGGTTGGCAGGAACCGCCAAAGAAGCAGCCGTGGTGGAAATTCTTGCGTGATTGACGTATATCGTATTTGTATTCATAATACAGATACCATAACAGTGATAATCGAGACGTATTTACAAAAATTGACGCAACAGCTCGGTGAGAATAGTGATCCGCGGCGCAGCGGTCATAAAGCTTTAGTTTTGAGTTGGAGTTACATTTACACCGTAAATTGCATGAATGATGCTAAACACCAACTTCTTTACAATTTTGGAGCACGCAATTAGCCGGGCTTTGCACGACACTGAATCTAGCGAGACAAAAGGTTTCTGGTATGATAGGGTTTTATTGTCGGAAGGCGACGATCATTATTTACAAAAATCCGTCAACGACAATAAACAGGTGACGTTAAAGGAATTTGGGAGTAGGTCAATTAGCCGGTTTTTAAAATTTTTCATGGATGTTCTTCCGTTGGCTGTATGAAGGTAGCGAGCGGAAACGGAGGGACATTACGGAAAACCGTAACGTGTTGAATTAAAAGCTTGTCTGGCAAATTTAAATCTACTACTTTTGTTAGCATAAGCCGAAATACTATGGAAACCGTTGTAGCCGATGTCATAGCCATTATTGAGGAAGGTCGTAAGAAGGCACATAGTGCTGTAAACACGGCCATGGTTGAAGCGTATTGGCTGACGGGTAAACGTATTGCAGAGGAAGAACTACAAGGCCAAGAACGAGCTGAATATGGGAAAGCTATAATCAAAACACTTTCTGATGCTTTGACTGCAAAATACGGCAACGGCTACTCTCAACCGCTTTGTATGGTTTTCGAAAATTCTATGCCACATACCCTGAGGAGAAGATTTTATACACAGTGTGTACAAAATTGAGCTGGAGTCATAATTGACTCATTATGAGAGTCACCATTTGTCTTTATGAGCTTTTTTTCGGCATTCCTAACTTTAATTGGCTATACTCGCACGAACTCATCGGCCTCTGCCCCAAACGAAGCATTCGATCGACAATTCGAAGAATCTATGCGGGCGTTCGAGAACCGCCCTATTCACAAAATACTTACTACAGCAATTATTGACAGCATAGCGGATAACGATTTACTTCAAGTGATTAATCCCTTCAATCCCTTAGATGACGAATTCTACAAATTGGAAGGCGAAGAAGACCTCTTCGCATTACAAGTAGCTTACATCCGGGCTCATAAAGAGGCTTTCGTGGATACATCAACGTGAGATTGGAATATGATAGTTTTTCACTACCTGTCTAGTCGCTTAAGTCTTTGGTATATTGCATAAACTGCAATTTCCTCCGTTTGGATGGTTTCTACATTCTTGATGCTATCTAACATCTGCGCATTGTACTTGGTGGTCAACGGTTTAAAGTCTTCTCCCATCCATAAAAACGAGGATTGGATTTTGGAAAGCCGCTCGATTTCCGCGATTTCAGGGTAAGGCTAAGCGATCCATTGGACAGATCTATTACCGGCACCTTGCATCGGCCTGGAACGAAATGGAGTAGCTGGATGTAAAGAACTTTTCGTCTTTCGTATTGTCTGATCGGTATTTGATCTGAAAATCTTTCAGTTCCGCTAGTTCGGAGATATTTCCCCGTTGGGTAAATATGTTTCCGGTCATCACTCCGTAGTCGCTCAGCTTCACGGGGAATCCGGGCTCCCATACGCCATACAATACGTTCTGGTTTTTCTTTACGGCATCCGAGTAAACCCCGGCAATTGAATTTGATAGGATTAGTTCTTTTAGGTGAATACGTGATTAATTGATCCTGGTATAAAAGTAGGTGGTTGAAGTTGGCTGGGGAATACTTAGTATTGGGTATTTTTGGGGTGGTTATATGGCTGATGGGATAAATTATTGGTGGGGTTAATTAAAAATTAGTTGCGTGGCAGTGCCATGTTTACTATATTTGTTAGCAAACAATATAAACTTAATGCCGAAGCAAATCCACCTACACTGTTCTACATATGAATCTAGATCAATATCACTTCCGAACCAACGCGAGCCATCTTGATTTCGAGTTTGAAAGTATTGGACCAAATGGCAATATACAAAAGGTTGTACGTTTCAGCCCCCAAAATGCAAACGGGATAACTTATTTCAACCTCGGCTTTGGTGATGTGAATCCAACTACTGGCACAATAGATGACCTGTCAAAATCTAACAATGATGACAAAGATAAGATCCTGACAACTATCGCTTCAATAGTATTGGAATTCACGGCACATTTCCCCGATGTGATGGTTTATGCACAAGGGAGTACTCCCTCCAGGACGAGACTTTACCAAATGGGAATCTCAGCAAATTGGAGCGAAATACATCCAATAATGGATGTTTACGGATATGTAGGAGGCGGCTGGCAACGTTTTGAACGCAAGGTAAATTACGATGCGTTTTTGGTGATACGTAAATAATGAAATATATTTGTAAAAATAGGAGGTTTGATATGAAAAACCCTACGGAAAAAAAATCAAATACTACTGACTCGAAAGCAGATCATGCGCGCGATTATGGCAATGATCCCTATTTTGTAAAAAAAGCAAATAAATCTAAGGTCTTTCTGGAAAAACACGGCTTCCCTAAGGAGTTAGTCGATAAAAAGCAATTTCAGGCATAGGTTAGAATGCGAAATAACGCTGAGCTCACCGAGCCCTGCACTTTGATACCGCAGCCTTATCTGACTTTTTTTCTTCTTCTATACAGCCGTTGATACATAACGGCATAACGAGCTGATGAAAATCTGATAGTCGTGACCTTTTCTATTCCGAAAATGAAATTTTGGGGAAAGTACATTGGGTAAAAAGTATTTATTGCATGCATACAGCGATTCACACATCACGGAAACTTGAAAAACTCATAAAAAAATGGGTAGTTTCACAAACGCACAACATCGAAAATGCGCCTCTGGGAAAATGGAACGCCACCGTCTTCTTTGTAGATCGTAAAAAAAGTTGGCTTTTAGACTCAGTTAGAAGAAATTTCTTTCCGCCTTATCTTTCCGATGTGTTTTTTTTCCAACGTATGCCCCTTTCCGTTGTACACCACCAAATAGGCTCCTTCCGAAAGGGTGTACGGAAGCTGCAGATGTTCGCCAGGCAACAGTAACGCCGTAAAATAGGGAATCAGGCTGTCAACTTCCAGCTTTTCGCCCAATTCTGAATAGAAAAACAACGCTACTTGTATTTCCTGATTTGTGGCATTGCGGTATTCTTCCTTACCGTCCCACGCCCCGGTATGGTCTCTATTACTAACCACCTGTAAATCGGTTGACGCCAGTTTTTCCTGATTTCCAAACTGCTTGCGCTCCATCAGTGCATAATTGCCGGAAATGTCGTGCCTGTACACGTTCAGGCTGAACTGATCAATAGTAAGTGGGTCTATGCCGTATCGTTCCTTAAAAATTGTTGCCATCCATTTCTTTCCATTTCCATCAGGGCTTTCCATAATATGTGAACCACCGGCAAAAACGAACACTTTGGCTGAAGGATCTGCAGCAAAGGTGCCGCGGTACAGGTTCTCAGCCTCTCCCTCTTCCCTATCCTTGTCGGGATCTGTATTCTCATAGGCTACAAAGCGGAAATCCAGTTGCTTAGCTAACCGTATCAGATTGCTGAAATTTTGTTCCCTCGTGTAGTATCCGGTTTCCAGCTTGGGGAATGCATTGGCTTCGTTCAACGCGGTATCCTGCCCTTCGGCTAAAGTCTCGAGGGCAAAGTAGGTGTATCCCAACGCCCGCAAGCGGGTGAGCAGGTCCATCGCCAAGAGCCGGTGATGCGGATAGAAATGCATTTCGTTGACCATCACTATCTGTTTATCCTTGGCTAGCTCAACCATCTTTCCGATTGCCTCATCGTCTTTATAAGCGGAACCAAGTACGATATTCCGTAGGCTATCGGACAATTTCAGATTGTCCTCCCATGCCTCAATCAACTCGCTGTAATATTGATTTTGGCCAAGGAAAGATGAAAACATGAGCTGCATCTGCACTTCCAAGTTGTTCGGAAACTCCGGAGATACGGGATACTCCCGGGTTTCCTGTAACGCTTCCAGAAAACGGTGCGAATCCATATGACGATCGACAACATCCATCACATTGCCCATAGAATCCTGACCGATACAAACGGATACCGCGAAAATGCACGAGGTGACCGCGACCCCCATGGTTCGTTTTACATACTTAATATCAATTTTCATGTTACTAGTTTTATAACTATAAAATTAGTTATAAAAACCACAGATTCAAAATCGACTATAGCGCTCCCTTTTATCAAACCGGCGTTTAGACGAAAAATTCATTCGAATATACATTGTTGTCGCTATGTTTGTTGGAAACTTGTAGGTGGTTGAAGTTGGTTGTGGAATACTCAGTATTGGGTGTTTTTTGTGGTTGTATGGGTAGGGGGAATAAATTGTCGGTGGGGTTGGTTACATTCTTGATATTCAATCCAAACGTAAGTATTGAAACAAAAATAGATTTATAGAAAAATTTGAGACCTTCGTCTTGGAAGCCGAACAATGCCCGATGGTTAAAAAAAACATGGAGGGCACTGGCTTGAAATGTAAGCGTTGCCCAATTACGAATTTGTTTTACCTTTAACCAGCCAATGTGACCTGTTAGCAAAAACAATGGGCAAGCAGCGATCCGATTACAGATATTGAACGCACTGGGCGAGGACACTATTATGCCGAACGCACGTTAATAAAAATTTGAATGAGGTTAAAAACTATAGATGCGTCATCATTAACACCGACGGAAATGCAAGGTTATTTGCACTATGCCATTGCACCCCGGCCGATATGTTTTGCATCCACTATTGATAAAAACGGCGAGGTTAATTTAAGTCCGTTTAGTTTTTTTAATGTGTTTAGTATCAATCCACCGATATGTGTCTTTTCGCCGACAAGCAGGGCGCGGGATAACACCGCTAAGCATACGCTTGAAAACGTTTTGGAAATACCTGAATGTGTGATTAATATTGTGAACTATGAGATGGTTCAACAGACCTATTTAGCTAGTATTGATTATCCAAAAGGAGTAAATGAGTTTTCGAAAGCAGGGTTTACGGAATTGGCTTCGGACACGGTAAAACCACCCAGGGTAGCGGAATCGACCGTTCAATTGGAATGTGTTGTGAATGATGTGATATCGTTAGGGAAAAACGGAGGAGCAGGTAATTTGGTAATTGCAGAGGTGAAACGGATTCACATCAATGAAGATATTTTGGATGCTGCTGGTAAAATAGACCTTCATAAAATGGACCTGGTGGCTCGTTTAGGCGGCGATTGGTATTGTAGGGTAACCGGCGATAATTTATTTAAAATTGCCAAACCAACAGATTATACGGGAATGGGTATCGGCGTAGATGCTTTTCCTGAAGAGGTTAAAAACTCCAACGTATTAACCGGGAATAATTTGGGGCTATTGGGGCTTGTTAAAACGCTACCATCCGATGCGGAGATAGAAGCCTTTAGCAAAACCGATGAGATAAAGGAACTGCTTGATGATACCATTGACAGCAACAGCCACACTATACGCATGCATTTAAAAGCCAAGCATTTGTTAGATAACGGCCGCGTAATGGATGCCTGGAAAGTGTTATTGATGTAGCTTGTGGGGCCAAATTCAGGATTAACGGTAGTGAGAAAAAGGTAAAGGATTCGCGTACGCATAATAACGGGTTTAATGATGATAGCTGTTTCTTTACAAAAGGTATATCTCAATGATGATGGCTTGTCTGTCACTAAGCTAAACGACAGTATTTTTTATGAAACGTGGACGGATTATTTTAACAGTCCCCTTCTCCACAACTTTTTCTTCCCTGCCACAAGCTATGAGTTAATCGGGTAAGAATGGGGTGCTTTTTTTTATTGATACAGTATTCTTTCTCATGCCTACATTTTAACTACTAAAGCGTTTAACCACGTGCTCATTCGAATACTAGAAGAACTCGAAAACAAGGAAACGGCCCTTACTCCATCAATTCATCAAATAGCTCGCGGAGTTTTGGGCTCCAGGCCTACCTCGCATCGTAATTCGCAAGGCCTAGTCTTCCATAAAGAACCTCGACATGTTAAAATTGTTAAACAATTATTTTTTGACTGGGCCTCCCCGTATATTGGTAAGCCATGCAAAACGCCAATAATATGTACATCAAGAACCTAATCACGATTATTATAGCATGTTTCTATTCTGTAGGGTCACACGCTCAGATCCACTTCAATGGCGACGTAGAAGCCGTTGATAAAGATGGCCGGGCCGTAGGATGGGATTATACGTTTAATGGACGCAGTACGTTTCCGGTACACGTGGACAGTGTTGAAAAAAAATCGGGACAATACGCATTGTCCATCTCTTATGATGGGAGCGAAGGTGCAGATAAAAGCGGCGCTTTCAGCTATGCGATTAATGAGACGTTGGCAGGCAGCTACCTGATATTAACTGTCTGGATCAAAACTGAAGACGTGGAAGGGTTTGTCGGCCCATGGCTTCGAGTGGATGGCGTCGAGCAAAAGTTCATTGCATTTGATTTCCTGCAAGACCAGATTTCCGGCACCACGGATTGGACACAATACTTTGTAAAGGTGCCTTATGATCAGACCAAGGCGATAGCTATCGAGTTCGGGGGATCGTTGGTAGGCGCAGGAAAAGCATGGCTGGATGATTTCCAATTGTACTTGGATGACGCCCCAATCACAGAAGCCACCGTTATTCCCAAGCCGAATTATCCTGCACTCCGCGACTCGACCTATCTCCAACATTCCGGCATCGATACCATTATTTATACCGATCATTTGGCGCGATACCTGCCCTTATTGGGGGAAGTGTGGGGATTTGTCAAATACCATCACCCGGCTATCGCCAGCGGCGAAGTAAATTGGGATGGTCAGCTGTTCAAGGTACTTCCCGACGTATTGACCTGCCAGAACGATGCACAGTTTTCAACAATCTTGTTGGGTTGGATAGACAAACTCGGGGCTATCCGCCAAACGAAGGAAGTTTACGTGGCCGAAGATTCCAGCACGATCGTTCTTTGGCCGGACTATGGCACAGTTTTCTCCAATGACGTGTTTTCGGAACCGCTACGAAACCGGCTGGCGGAAATCCGGGATCATGGTCCGGATAGCACACACCATCATATACGATTTGAACCCCACGTTATCCAGCACGAGAGCGCGTATCTGCATATGACCCATCCCGACGCCGGATACCGCTTGCTCAGCGTATTCCGCTATTATAGTATCATCCAGTATTGTTCTCCCAATCGCAATCTGATTACAGCGGGCTGGACTTCATTACTGCCCGGATTCATACATAAAGCGATACACAGTGGGACGCCCTCCGCTTACGCGAATACCATGGCGCGCATGATCAGCGCCATACGAGACACCCATGGTTTTATCAATGGTCAGCTATTCGAAGCGACGTTGGGTAGCCATCGGGTTCCGTTCAAAGCCAGGTTCATCCGGGACAAGCTGGTGGTTACGGGCTATTACAAAGACACGCTGGCCGTGCGCCAGCAATTGCAGGTAGGTGATATTATTACGGCAATCAACGGAATTCCGGTGGATACGCTGTATGCACGGTTCCGGCCCCTGGTGCCTGCTTCAAACAAGGCTGCAGTTAAGCGGGATATTGTGGGTAAATACTTGTTGAGAACGGACAGCACCGTTTTCCGGCTGGATATTCTGAGGAGCGGAAAATCGGAAAAAGTCAGTCAGCAAGCCGTTGAAAACGGATCCATTGATTTTTTCGGTGGCGATTGGAACCCGCTGCCGGATGAACCCGGTTTCAAGCTGCTGGATTCCCAGACCGGCTATATTTATTGCAAGCATTTTAAACAAACGGATCTTCCGGCGATAAAGGAAGCCTTCAAAGATACTAAAGGCATCATCATTGATATGCGCAATTACCCGACAGACGACCTGATCGATGGCCTAGAAGGGTATTTACTGGCCGAGTCCTTGCCCTTTGTGAAATTCACGACAGGATCAGTCAAACGGCCGGGATTGTTCCGATATACGCCTCTGGTTTACCAAGGTACAACCAATGAAAACGCTTATCGAGGCAAGCTGGTGGTGCTGGTGAACGAAATGACCCAAAGTAATGCAGAGTTCGTGACCATGTTCCTTCAATCGATTCCGGGCACAGTCGTCGTCGGGAGCCAGACAGCGGGAGCTGACGGCAACATCTCGAATATTCCTTTGCTTGGCGGGTTGTCGACTGAGATATCAGGCATTGGCGTATATTATCCCGACGGCACGAACGCACAGGGTGTAGGAGTAAAAATTGACGAGGTGGTAGAACCCACCCTTGAAGGGATCATCAATGGAACCGATGAGGTGCTGCTTCGGGCAAGACAGATCATTTCTAAGCACAACATTGGCCGTGTCTCATCGCCGTCAGAATAATAAACACCCAAGCTGGTCTAAAGTTAATTTCAAAAGCAGGACAACCCGATTCAAATCCAGCATTTTATTTTAAGCACAAATACCGTTGCTTTGTGGAAGATTACAACGCAATGAAACGTATCGCCTTTATTTGTTTTCTTCTATCGATGGCCGGTTCCGTGCAGAGCCAACAGCTGGAAATGCACCTGGACCGTGTACACCCGCTGCTTGCCACGGATCGACATGGGGATACCATACGCAAATACTTCAGGTACACGTATTACAGCTTTCCGACACCACGCGCTTATCGCGAAAGTGCTAACCATACCACAAAATTGAAAGAGCCCTATCTTCAGATGGGTATGTTCTACGCAAAGTCCTTGGCCGTAAACCTCTCTCATGCCCGAAAAAAAATACCGGAACTAAAAGAGTATGAAGCGGATTCGGCGGGCTTCAGCAGTGTCGGTGCCAACAGCTATCCGGGTAAATATGCCATTCCGATTTTTGATTCAACAGGTGTTATCGTCACGATAAATGGCATCAGCAGCCGCAACGCAAATCAATATGAGTTTCGCGTGCTTGAAGATCAGACCCGCGAAGTGCTACCCTGGACGAAGCCCTTGGTATTTACGGATGCATATATGTTTACACAAATCGAAATCCCCGACCAGGAGGATGAAGAGGTTGCCTATTTGGGACACTTCAAACAGGCATTTGGCAAAAGCCTGACGTTTGAAGTGAGGCGGGTGGATCTACCCGACGTGGTTCAGGTAAAGATGTCGGCATTGTGGGTACAGCGTACACCTGCAGTGCTGGGCACATTCACATTTGCCGAACTCTCCGATTTCCTGGAAATGTTTAAGAAGCAATGGAAGCCCAACGAACTATTGGTGCGCATGGAAGACTGGGCCAGCGATTCTGTTTTACTCCGGCCCAGACACGCATTTGGCCCGAATGAGAACAGCCTGATCTTTTACCTCGATGATATCGTAGACACGAAGGAAATCATTGAATACAACCTGATCAACGGGAAAGACAGCACTGGGTGGCGGGTTAACGACTTCGACCTGAACTTCATTTGGATCAACGACCTGGACCCGGGCGATTATACCCTCAACATCCGCTACAGCGTACAACGACAGAATATCTGCTCCTATCCGTTTACCATCGCGGCAGCGTGGTACCAGACCGCCTGGTTTAAACTGATCATGGTTTTGGCGATGCTCTCGGCGCTGGGTATGATCGCCTTGCTTTGGAAATCGGCCAGGCAGCGCAAGCTGATTGCCACACAGCAAGTGCAACGGCAACTGGCACAGACCGAATTGAAATCGATCCGCTCGCAATTCAATCCCCATTTCGTATTCAATGCCTTGAGTTCCATCCAAGGGCTTGTGACCAAAGGAGACACGAAAACGGCCAATCTGTATTTAAGTACCTTTAGCACATTAATGCGGGAATCCCTGCTCCGGGGGAAGGAGGAGTTTGCCAATCTAGCCACGGAACTCAGGCTTATGGATAATTACCTCAAACTGGAGCAACTGCGTTTTGGGTTTGGTTATCGCATCGATATAGACCCGGGTATTGACACCAATGCGCTGGAAGTGCCGGGTTTGCTGTTGCAGCCATTGATCGAAAATGCCATCAAGCACGGCGTGGCGCCTTTATACAAAGCGGGTGTATTGCGGATACGCGTACGGACCGAGGACGATGACCTGCTCATCGATATCCAGGATAATGGTAACGGCTTTGAAGGACAGGAAGACGCGACCGGATTTGGATTGCGACTAACCCGCGAACGCATCCGCTTGCTCAACTCGATGCTGGAACGGCAACGGTTGGAACTGGCGATCGGCCGCAATGACGGGATAACCACAGTAAGCATCCGATTTGAAAACTGGCTATTATGATACGTACCTTAATTATAGACGACGAGCAATATAACATCGAAAACCTTGAGGGATTGCTTCGGCAATATTGCCCCACGGTGCAGGTAGTAGCCACGGCCATGGCGGTGGATGAGGCTGTCAACAAAATACGGGAGTTCAGACCGGACCTATTGCTGCTTGATATCCATATGCCTGGAAAGAATGGTTTTGAAGTGCTGAAGGAACTCCCCGACCCGATGTTTGAGGTCATCTTCGTGACTGCTTTTGACCAATATGCGATACAGGCGATCAAATTCTCGGCCATCGACTACCTATTGAAGCCGGTTGCTATCGACGAACTGAAAACAGCCATCACCAAAGTGGAATCCAAGATTGGCAACCGCCCCAATCCACAAGTGGCAAACCTACTCGATATGCTTAAACACCAAGGTGTGAAGGAAGAGCACCGCCTCGCCCTATCCAGCATCAAAGAAACCCGGTTTGTCCGACCTGCGGACATCATCCGCTGCGAATCGTCCAATGCCTACACCAGCTTCTTCCTTGCCACTGGCGAAACAATTGTGGTGTCGCGCCCCATTTTTGAATATTCCGAGCTATTGGCGGATTACGGATTTATCCGGTGCCATCAATCGCATTTGGTTAACCGGGCTTACGTAAAAAGCCTACTAAAGGAAGATGGCGGATACTTATTATTGGAGGACGATTCAAGAATACCTATTTCCCGGAATAAAAAGGAAAGCACGATACATAGTCTGGTAAAATACGTTAAATAAAAGCATAATGAAACCAATCGTAAATCTAGTTTGCGGAATGTACCTTTTTTTATGGGTCGCCCTCACCCCTTTGGTTGGCTTAGCACAAGACCAAATTGAATCAAAAAAATTGCAACGGGATTCGTTTATCGCGCATTTTGGTGAACCGGGTCACTTTGTGCTCCAAGGAAACGTACGGAATTTGACCGAGGATTTCTTTGAGTTCGGGATGACCACCTACCTCGGCAATGTGTCGAAAGCAGTACCGGTAAAACCCGACGGCTCATTCAACGAGCGGTTTGACGTGAGCAATACGCAGGATATCTACCTGTATCTGCCAGGAAGCCGGACGATTATCCTATCCGTTGCCGAAAACGACACGCTGATACTGAATTGGGATCAAAACGCCCTGTGGGAGTCGCTTAGTATACATAGCGTGGATACTGCCCGAGACTTACAGCTCCAGGTACAATGGGCGATTCACAAGAGGCACCGAATCCCCCTGATCGATCTGCGGCGCGAGCTCTACGAAAACAAAGACACCTACACCCCCGCTGAAAAATACGAACGGATAAACGATCGGTATAACGCCGTGCTGGAAACCGTACTCGCTTATGCCGATGGCGGAAAAGTCGACCTGGACCGGCTATTGCTGGCACAGTATTACAACTTGACCAATTTGTTGATCGACCACGAGCTCTACCCCACCTATCGACTTAGCGCAATGTTGGATACCGTGCCCGACTATGCCGTTTTCAAATTGGATGATCCTTTTCCATGGCATGATGAGGAACGATTCATACACATCTCCGATTACCGGGATTATTATGCAGCCACAGTCAGGAAAGCGACTAATTATTGGGGTACCTTGACTACAAATGGAACCCATGAGCAGGTGAACTTTCCGATGTCATCGTACCATCGGGTGTGCGCTTCGCAAGGTTCCAGTCTCATGCGGGACTGGCTGATGGCACAGGAGCTAATGCAATATCTCCGGCAGACCCGGTTTACTTACCTGGAAAAAGCATATCATCTTTTTCTCGAGGAATGTGAAACACCTTTTTTTAAGTCGGCCACAAAACAGCTTTATGCCAACATGAAAAGAATCTATCCGGGTGAAGTCGCACCTCCATTTACGCTAAAAAACCAAGTCGGTGAAGAGGTATCCCTGGCCGATTTTGAAGGCAAGGTAGTATACATTGACTTCTGGGGGGTGTATTGCGGCCCCTGTATCTATGACATCGAACATTATGTACCGAAGATACATGAATACTATAAGGATAAAGACGTTGTATTCATCAACATCTGTGTAGATGTGGGTGAAACGGAGTGGAAAGCCGCGCTAAAAAAGTACGACATGCATGGGATAAACCTCATCGCCGAAGGCTGGAGCAGACATCCCGTTTGCCAGTCTTACAACGTACATGCCATACCGGACTACAAGCTCATAAACCGCGACGGCACCATTGCCAACAACAATCCGGAACGCCCAGGCCAATTGGCAGCAAAGCTTGGCGAAAATGAAATCGACAGGGCACTCGCTAAATGACTATCGGCTGTCATCAAAAATCCATTTGGGACCTTACTGCATTTCATCTGGACACGTCGCTGATGTTTACTGTGCGTTGGGAAACCGAAAAGCTGCGGGTGACGAATTGGATATACTATTATACGATCAACAATCTAGGACGTCAAGGTACGTCAAGAGGACTTCGATCATCCTTATAGTGTAGACTACCTATTGCCCTTTATCGACGAAAAATACGGATCGGATACATCGGCAAGTCTGGCTTTAGGTGCTAAGATACTGCGTATGGATCCGGACTTGTATGCAAAGCGGGTGGCATACAGGAGGTGGTATTACGATCGTTGAGCTACAGTTGATACCGCCGACTACCCGAATGCGATTTATGAATAACAGAAAAGGACTCGGGGAGAGCGTCGAACGCTGCATCGAATTCGGTGGTGCGGTGGTCAAGGAATCCAAGAACGAATCGGGCAAATACAGTTAGGCGACTTAAAAAAGCGACCCTGCACGCAGGGCCGCTGCAAACGACAAAGCAAAAAGGGGGATCGTTTAGCGGGCGAAGCAAAAATAACTACCTAAGCGGGGGTTCCGGCTCCGGTCTCACAATAGGATTTCAGACTGGTCATAAACCGTCCCCAATCGTAACTGCAACTGGCAAAGGTGTCGGTAACTGCCTGCCAACCCGAATGGGCAAAACGCAGGAGCGTTCGCCCATCTTTTGCCTCCAAATCAAACGAAATTTTTGTGCCGATCCATTCTTCTATCGAATTGATGCATTGCCATTCGACTTTTTCATTGGGCCGAAGGACCGTTACCTTCATCTCGTTCCGGAAACTCCCGAACGTAAATACGTTCACAAAGTCTATTTCGGGTTTGGCCGTGGCTTGTTTGGCCCACCAACCGGAAAGCCCCTCCTGTGAAGTGATCGCTTCATAAATCTTTTCGGGTGTAGCTTTTATCGCTACATTATGCCTGATGTCTGCCATTGTTTTTATTATTTTAGTAATTAATCTTTGCTATGTTTTTGTCCGTATTAATCAGCGGCAATAATCTGTTAGCAAAGTTACTATCCACGTGAACCCTATGTGAGGGACGATATAGACTTTATGGCGGGTCGATTTAGACAAGCAAGATTCGATTCAGAATCAAGTTCGTCATCAGTTTACCCGAAATGGATTCCTTACTATTCACCGCTGCTCATTCCATAACGAAGAATGACCGCACCGTTTTCTAATGGGCGTACCTCAATGGCTTGCAACCTGTTGCGGTCTATCCCCTGGAACAACGGTAATCCACCGCCCAGCAGCACCGGGGCTATGGTAATCCGGAGTTCGTCCACAAGCCCCATCCGCAACAACGCCGATGCAAACTTCCCGGCACCCCAGACAACCATGTGTTTGCCGGACTGCTGCTTCAACGAAGCCACTTCCGCACGGGGATCATGCGCGATGCGCGAATTCGCCCAGTCGACCGATTGCACGGTCTTCGAGAACAAGATGTGCGGGGTGCGTTCAGCCCATTGGGCATATTTCAGTTCGTTCGGGTCGGCATCCGGATCGGTCAGTACCGACCGCCAATAACCGGCGTACTCCGGGTACGTGTTGCTTCCTAACAGCACGGTATCCACATCTGCGAGATCGTTGAACATGTGCTTCCAGATTTCCTCACCTGACGAGATCCAGTCTCCTTCGCCATTTGGTGCGGCGATGTGGCCATCCAGTGACATCCCCACTGATACAATTAGCTTTCTCATGATCTTCATTTTTTTAGGTAAAGGTACAGCCCGTTTGCTGTGATCGTGAGGTGCGCAAACGACATAGTAGCGGGGGAAATACGACGATAGTATTGGGGTGATTCTTCGTAAATTGCCATCAACAGGTTATCAAACGCGGAAGAACGGGGCAAATATATCGATGGTTTTGCCGTCCGGCTCAAGCAGGCTGTGTTTTAAATCGATTTTTATTGAAGGTTTAACTGCCACGAGACGCCGAATCGATCTTCTACCCACCCGAACCGTTGGCTGAAACCGTAATTATCCAATGGCATATAGACTTTCCCGTTTTCAGAGAGGTCATGGAATAGCTTGTCAAGCTCACCAGCTGATCCGCACTCGACGTACAATGAAATAGCCGGTGAGAACGTCCATTCGTGTTTCACATAACTATCGCTGCAAATGAACTGCTTTCCGTTCAGTTCGAACGTGGCCATCATGATGGTACCTTCTTTAGCGGGCCCTCCTTTTCCATGGCGGTGGACGTCGATGATCCTGGAATTGTTAAATAATCCGATGTAAAAGTCCATCGCCTGTTCGGCATTGTTTTCCTGGAAGGTCAGGAATGTTGTGATCTGTTTTTCCATGTCAATTTTTGTTTACGCTTTCTTGCATTGTCATTTTTAATTATCATGCAGCAACAAAACTAGCAGAGGGAAACGACGTCCCGTTCATACTTTGGTACCAAAATGGCTTTTTGCTGAATGTTTCACACTAAAGTATTAATCTATTCTTGCCCATTCCTTCATTTTTGATTGACCCCCGGGAACTTATCGCTGATCAAATTGAGTTCGATGCCGAATTCCAGCCAGGCTTTCAGCCCGTCCAGAACGGTCGTGAACCCGCCTGTATTGTCTTTGACAGCCTGGATCAGGTCATCACCGGTTTGGTGAAACCCATAATTTTTAATCACCACATAGGTCGTTTCATCGGTAAGGGGCGTAAACTCAAAATCAACCGTTGTCACTGGTGTGTTGTCCCATTCGATGGAAATTTTTTGATTAGGAACGATTTCTTTTACCAGCACATCGCTTGAAACATTGTACATTTCCCATTCCCATTTCACGGTCTTTCCCGCTTCCAGTTTCCCGCTTGATTTAGTGAACCAGAACCGGGTCGTTACAGCGGGATCAATGAATGCCTGAAAAACGGTTTCAACCGGCTTCCTGATCATCATTTGAGTTTCTACGATTGGTGATTGGTGCTTCTCCATGTTGTATGTTTTTTGTAGTCAGTTTATCCAAGGCGTTTGATTCTGCCTTATAAAGATTTGTCCTTCGTTTTCATCAAAAATTCAGGCAGCATTTTCCCGATGATTTCGTTCCAGCCTCCGTTGAAGCTCTTCCATGCGAAATCTGCACTGTCCTGCGGGAAGGTTTCCAGTCCGTGATGGGTGAGCTTCAGCTTCGTTTTATTTCCCGTTCCTGAAAGCTCGAACGTGACCAATGAATAGCCGGGATACCCTTCATACTGCCAGCTGTATTGCAGTTTCTGTTGGGGAATGACCTCAGTGACCGTACACAGGTGCACGTACTGCTCGCCCTTGTGCCCCTGCCCGCGGAACGAGAAGCGGAAACCTACCTCGGGTTTAAAGTCATCCAGGTCGAAATACCATTGCTTCAACCGATCCCTTTCGGCAATCGCTTTCCAGACTTTTTCAACAGGGGCATCGAGTTCCTTTTCAACCACCACGGGCGGGTTTTTGATGAGCTCGGGATGGCTGGGATAAACGGTTTCGGCATACCGGACCTGTGCCTCGAAATGGCCGGTTTCGCCGTTCTCCGCCCCGAACGGGTATATTTCCTCACTGCCGTTAAGCCGTTCGGCCAACAGGTCGAGCAGATCGTGGAAACCTGCAGGTGCTTTTACCGCATAATCCACCGCCAGCTTGCTGTAGGTGAAAATCAGCTTTGTGGTATGCCCATTCACCGCGGTTAGTTCCCAGACGGCCAGCTCACCCTCCCAGGTCCACACAAATCGCCTGGGCGGTTCAATGGCCACGATCTCGCCATACGACTCGGACTGGTCCTTGTCCCTGAAACGGAATGTAATGGTACCTCCTGGGCGGAAATCCATGGTAATATCGGTAAACCAGAACTTCAGTTCGTCGGGGTCGGTAATGGCAGTCCAAACCTTTTCAATTGAATGGGGCAGCACCCTTTCAAAGACGACTTTGTAGCCATCATTTTCTTTCGATATTTTTCCTAGCGGATTCTTCATGATTGGGTATTTTTTTCGTCTGATATTTCATCAATAAAATCGTTCAGGTAACTTTCCAAGGCACCGAGTTTTTGTGTCCAGAACTTTTTGTACTGTGCTATCCATTCGTTTACCTCACTAAGCTTTTCCAGCCTGGCCTCACAGATGCGCTCTCGCCCCTGTTTCTTCATAGCCAATAAGCCGCATTCCGCAAGTATCTTTAGATGTAGGGAAATCGCCTGTCGGCTAACATCGAATTGTTCGGAAATTGTATTGACATTGGTAGGTTCTTTGGCGATCATACCAATGATTGCCCGTCTCGTCGGGTCGGCTATCGCCTGGAAAACATCTCTTCGGGCTTCCATAATACGCAAGTGTTTGCTTGCAAATATAAATGCAAGTATTTACTTGCGCAAATTTTTCTTCCATTTTTTACCGATGCAAGTTTCCGGTAGAAGCCAACGGATTCTGGGTAATGGGGTGCTCATATCGTGACAATGCTTAACTTTGACCCAGCATATGAAACCACTGAAGTTGACCAAAAGTTATCAACGCATTGTTTTGTACGGGATCGTATTGGCGGTGCTGGTATTTTTCCTGAAATGGGTGCAATGGAACTTCTTGATCGTCGACAATGCGATTGACATCTACATCGGCAGGAATCTTGAATTTACTACGCAGTGCGTAGCAAATTGAAATATGTTCATTTTTATCACCGTAAAGCCCTATGGTCTTTTCGTTATAACCCCATTTAAAGTGCCAAACCAGATACTTCCATCGTCCGCTTCCAGAATTCCAAAAATCATTCCTTCATTTGTTCTTATTATTTCGGGTAACGTCGCATTATTAGATAACGATTTTTCATTATAACGGGAAAGCGTCCAGCCTTTTTGGTTGCTCATGTTTTGTGTGTCAGTCTTGAAACTTTTTGTTATATCGCTATCTGAACTAGTCCAGATGTTTCCGTTTTTATCTTCGTAAACATAGCCAACAAATTGCTGTGTGAAATTGGTAAATTTACTGCCGTCATAGCGCCAAAGCCCATCCTTGCCACCAAGCCAAATATTGCCCTTTTTATCTTCGATTATAGAACGAACATTCGCAAAAGGTATACCGTCATGGGTGAAAACGGTAAATGTTTTTCCATCATAAACGAAGGTATTGCTCCTGGTGCCAAACCAAAACCTGCCCGTTTTGTCTTCAATAATAGCATTCACTTCATTAATTGGGCGTGTATCCGAAAGAGATTTCCCTGTTCTATCTTCACGCATAGCATCTCCGTTCATCATGTAATTTTGAAATGATTTCCCATCGTAACGGCTTACTCCTCCATTAGTACCAAACCAAACATTGCCAGCTTTATCCTCATAAATACACGTAATCTCATTATTAAGAAGGCCCTCCTTAGTTGTGAAATTTTGAAAGGACTTTCCATCGTAATAATAAACACCGGACCCAATAGAGCCGAACCATAAATGGCCTTTTCTATCTTCCAAAATAGAAAAAAAACGAGCCGAACTCACTTTGCTTGTAAGATTGGTAAACGATTTTCCATCGTATCGAAAAATACCCTCCCATGAAGCAATCCAAATATTGCCCTTTCTGTCTTGCTTGATTGTACGAACGATCCCGTTCGGTCCATGGGAAGGTAGGTCCGTTTTGTTTTGTCCTTCACAGGAAGTGTTAAAAACAAACATCAGGAACAACGTGTACATGTGTGCGGATTTCATCTCTTCGTAAATAATATAAAACCATAAATTACTCCTGCCAGCATGATAAGCAGGTTCTAAGAAACATTTCTTTGGTTCGGCGAAATTAGGTTGATATATTTCCGCCTGAGGAATCGGGATTGTAAATTAAAATGTAAACTTTGTAAATAAAATCTCAATATGATGTTCGATAGCAGAAATCTCCTCTCCGGGAAACGCAAATACCTGTTTGGATTGGCACTGCTTCTGTGTATTTCCGTAATCTGCGTGGCTTTCAGTATGGTGGGAAGTGACGATTTTAATATCGCCAGAAGGGAAGTTTTGCTCCGTAGGATCGGACATGAATTGCTCTTACAGTCGGGCGACAGTACATCTAGGGTGCTCCCGGTAAAAAAGATCGCAGAAAATGAATACCAAATCTGGTTTGAGAATGATCTTACTTTTCAACCAGACTCCCTGGTGAATACGACCAGGCGTTTGTTGGCCAAAGACCCCTTGGCACGTGACTATGTAGTTAATGTTCTGAACTGTGGCAACTCCAGTGTAGCCTATGGATACGCTATATCCAAAAATAAAAAAGATGATATTGTAGCATGTATAGGAAGGGAGCAACCCAGGGCATGTTACAGGATCGACATTAAATTCAAACCGACAGGAACATACACAGCGAAGAATGGATATCTTTTGGGCAGCCTGCCGCTTTTAGCATTTGTTGGTTTTATTTTTTTAAGATCTGTTAAACGTCGGAAAATCTTACCCAGGAGTCAGGGTACAGAGATATTCTCTTTTGGCTCGGTTTTGTTTGACGCGCAGGAACGGCAACTGACAATAAATAAAGAGACCATAGACCTGACTAGAACTGAAACACGGCTACTGCTCATTTTCGCATTGTCTCCTAATGAGACGATAGAGAGAAGCCGGCTGCAAAAAGAGATATGGGAAGATGAAGGTGTTGTTGTGGGCCGCAGCCTGGATATGTTCATTTCAAAACTTAGAAAAAAACTGGAATTTGATCCGAACGTCAAAATTGTTGTTATACGCGGCAAAGGATATAAGCTTGAAATTAGCTCTTAAGATAGTGAATCATACGTATGCTCGGCCTCGGGAGTAGGTTTGTTATCTGCAACACCAATATTTTTATCTCGCTTTTGCGGGGCATTGAGAGGTATTGTTCAGTCTCTAACCCGTACGTTTCTATGTTATATTTAAGATTTTTCAAGAAAGGGCATTGGGAGGCGGGTCACCTGCGGGTTTGCCGCGGCCTTCAGGCAAGGGTATATACTCTTCATTATCCAGTGGCGGCAACACGATACGCCCCTGTTTCCAATCCTCCTTGGCTTGTTCGATCCGCTCTTTTCTACTGGAAACGAAATTCCACCAGATATGCCGATCGCCCAGGTGTTCACCACCAAGCATCATCAACGTGGTTTGCTCGCGGGCAATAATCAATGGATCCACTCCCTTGCTGAATACCAGCAGTTGTCCTGCCGCGTAGGTAATCCCGCTTACTTCAACACTACCCCTAACAATGTATGCCCCTCGTTCACTATGTCCATTAGGAAGACCGAAGCGAGTACCCGGTTCCAGGACGACATGCACATAAAACAAAGGGGAATGTGTGCTGACATTACTTTTCAAGCCATAGGCATCGCCTGCAATCAAACGCATCCAAACACCCGTATCCGTAAAAACAGGCAATTGTTCGGCCTTGTAGTTGTTAAAGGAAGGGTCGCTTTCTTCATCCTTTTCGGGGAGTGCCACCCATGTCTGTATCATTTCCAGTTCTCCTCCGTTCAGCATCGCCGGATCTTCAAATCGCTCGCTATGCGCAATGCCTTTCCCAGCAGTCATCCAGTTAACCTCACCGGGTTTTATCACCTGCTCTACCCCAAGGCTGTCCCTGTGGGTCACATGACCACTGAACAAATAACTGACTGTGGATAGGCCAATGTGCGGGTGCGGCAAAACGTCTAAGTTGTTTACAGCCGCCGCAGGGATATTTACAGGGCCACCATGATCCATAAAAATAAACGGCCCAACCATTCTCCGAAGCCGGTAGGGAAGTATACGCTTAACGGCAAAACCTGGCGCAATTTCGGCCTGCCGGGTTTCTATAACGATATCAAGCATAAATTTAAAGTTGAAACATAGCTATTTAGACATCAAATATACACAAAAACTATTTAACATCGTTAGGCTACAGTCGCCGACTGCCCGAATGTCAGCAGATTGCTATCTGGATCCAAAAGGGAGAATTCCTTCTGTCCCCAGGGTTTCACTTCCATGGGTCCGTTGGGGTGTATTTCCACTTGGTTTTGCTTCATCGACTTATAAAGTTCGTCGATGTCATCGGTCCGGATATACACTTGTCCGTAGTTCTCTTTCGGAACGAGTCCTTCGAACCGAAAAAAATGGATTTGGATCTGATCTTTCTGAACCATGAGGTAGTCGTCATAGTCGGGACTGCCAAATAGCTCGAATCCAAGTTTGTTGATGTAGTAGTCGAACGTGACCACTTTGTTCCGCATGGGTAATTTTGGGACGATGTCGTTGAGCATATCGATTTCAATTATGTGGATACTACAAAGATGGGGCTTTCCGTTCGGAATCCCACTTGATTGAAATCAAGAAATCGGTTAAATCGAGGCCCGTACTCGACTTAAGGTTTCCGGTGCGATCTTCAGGTATGAGGCAATGTACTTCAGCGGAAATGTCTGGATTAATTGGGGTTTGTTGTTGAGGATATAGTTGTACTTTTCGGTAGGTGTCATGGCGCTATTGTAAAATTCTGCCTGCAGGGTCGAAACCTGCAGCAATTTCGCTAGCTGCAAAAATGCTGGCGATAAAGCAATCAGTCGATGCAGGGACTGGATAGTCAACACCAGCAATTCGCTTTCCTCGTAGGCTTCGATGTTTTCGCTTGACGGCTGCTGGGCGATAAAACTAACCCCATTGATCACGCAGTCGTCGGCTACATGCAGATCAATGATGTTTGGATCGGAATCGGTTGTCCGGAACTGGTAACAGGCACCAGTTACCAAGAAAAAGAAAGCATTGCAAATCTGTCCTGCCGCGAGCAATGTGTCCTGCTTCCGGACTTTCCGGTACGAACAATGTTCACCAATCAGGGCCAATTGCCCGGGAGAAAATGTCCCGATATTCTCAAGGTTCCTATTTAATGCATGTTGAAGGTCCATAGCTGATTTATTGCTTTTCAAACCGGCGTTAAAGGTACCGAAACTTTTAATAGCGCCCAAGAATCGGGATGGCCACATGCAGTTTGGTGGCAGAGATTTTCCGAAACAGCCGATAAAGAGTTTATGACAAGTTTTTTTTAGTTTTACAACAACCAACTAGTCATAGATATGAACTTACTGATTTCTCTCTGGAATGGAATATACGTTTGACATAATAGCTGACGATGTAATTTCTACCGCTTTCAAGAAGCTGGGACTCGGAGATTTTAGGGAAGCTTCCCACTATGTAAAACAGCTCCCCTACCGCCGCAATGAGGACAAGAAGAATCCCTCTGCGGTGTTGGATGAGCGATGTGGTACATGCAGTACTAAACATGCCCTGCTGAAACGTTTAGCAGACGAAAACAGGCATCCCGAACTAAAATTGATGCTTGGGATATTCAAAATGGATAGTCGTAATACCGCTGCTATTGAGCCGGTGCTTGAGAAGCATGGGTTAAAATATATACCCGAAGCGCATAACTACCTAAAAGTGGACGGAGATATTTTGGACGTTACGGGCTTACGTATGAGCGAGGCCGAGCTTGCCGATAAGCTACTCACCGAAATCGAAATAACTCCGGATCAGGTAACAGATTTTAAAGTTGGCTTTCATCGGGATTATTTAGCAAAGTGGCTAGCCGACGAAGACCTCTCCTATTCGTTGGATGAGATTTGGCGGATTCGGGAAGAATGTATTCGGGAAATCGCAAGGAAGCAGTGTGTGCTGACAACAGATCGACTAATCATGCATCCTTTCCGTGCCGAGGATGGCGCCATGATGTATGCTCTCAACGAAGACCCCGAGGTATTGCAATACACGGGCGACGTGCAATTTGCAGACGTCGCTGCTGCCAGCGCCTTTCTGCGTGACTATGACCAATATGAAAAATATGGGGTCGGCCGGCTGGTGGTCGTCCTGAAAGAAACCGGTGAAACCCTTGGTTGGTGCGGGCTTAAGTATCACACAGGTGCAGACGAATATGATATCGGCTACCGATTTTTTAAGCAGCATTGGGGCAAGGGATATGCAACCGAAAGCGCAAAGGCAGCCGTGGAATATGGATTCGGGATGCTGAAGCTGGACCGAATCATTGGCCGTGCAAGGGTCGAAAACCCGGCATCCATCAACGTCTTCAACAAATTGGGCATGCGCTTCGTTGGGCCGTATACCGAGGATGGCAAGAATTGGGTATTGTATGAGGCGATTAGGGAAGTATAGATTTGGAAACAGTATTGGAAAAAATGGATAAAAGTATAAAAGATTGTATCGGCAAAAGCGTGTTATGCTGGTTGGCTACCGTAGATAGAGATAATACTCCAAATGTATCCCCAAAAGAGATATTCGCACTTTATGATGAAAAAACGCTTCTAATAGCAAATATAGCTTCGCCGGGAAGTGTAAAGAATATCCGCAGCAATCCAAACGTCTGCGTGAGTTTCGTGGATATATTCGTACAAAAAGGGTATAAGCTCAAAGGTACCGCTGAGATTATCGACAAATCCGATACTACATTTCCGGCTAAGGTAAAATTTCTAATCAAGCTCTTCACCGACGCATTTCCAATCAATGAAGTCATTGAGATAACGGTGGTAAAAGCTACTCCTATGCTGGCGCCTAGCTATCTGTTTTTCTCCGACACAACGGAGAGCAAACAGATTGAAAATGCGATGGAGACATATGGGGTGAAGCCGAGGTGAGATGAAGCCAAAAAATTCCAGGAAAAACACCTGATCTGTGCTTCTTAGTAGTGCAAACATTTCAAGGCACGAATATGTTTACATAGTATATTTCATCCTTTTGTGTTAACTTGCTTCAGCAAACAATTAGTACAAACCATTACATACCCAAAAGAAAACCTCATTATGAAAAGGAACAGAACCTTAAAAAGTATTGCGGTAATTGCTATACTTTTTTCAGTTGAAATGGCCCATGATGCTTATGCTTGTACCAGGGTTGTCTATAAAGGACCGGGTAATACCGTCATTACCGCGCGTTCCATGGACTGGAGAGATGAGATCGATGCCAACATCTGGATCTTCCCAAGGGGGATGGCAAGGGACGGGAACGTCGGCGAAAACTCCGTTAATTGGACCTCTAAATACGGTAGCGTTATTACCAGTGCTTGGGACATAGCCACGACGGACGGTATCAATGAAAAAGGGTTGGTTGCCAATGTCCTATGGCTCGTGGAAAGTGAGTATCCGAAATACGATAAACAAGGCACTGCAAAGGGGGTGGCTATTTCAGCGTGGGCGCAATATGTGCTGGATAACTTCGCTTCGGTTGAGGAAGCGGTGGATGAGCTGGGGAAAGAGGATTTCGTTATCGTATCTGACTACATACCCGGTACAACGAAGTTTACCACCTTGCATCTGTCCATATCTGATGCTTCTGGCGACAATGCTATTTTTGAATACATTGGCGGAAAACTGAAAATCCATCACGATCCATCCTACACCGTGATGACGAATTCCCCGGTGTTTGACGAGCAGTTGGCCATCAACAAATACTGGCAGGGCATTCCGGGCACCATCATGCTGCCTGGAACCAACAGGGCCGCCGACAGGTACGTAAGAGCTTCCTATTATATCGATGCGATACCGCAGACCGATGACGTCCAGACTTCCATAGCAAGTGTCTTCAGTGTTATCCGAAACTGTTCCGTTCCCTTTGGAATTTCCTCTGAGACGGAACCCAATATTTCTTCAACGAGATGGAGGTCGGTTGCCGACCACAAGAACTTGGTTTATTATTTTGAAACGGTCAAAACACCCAATACGTTCTGGGTCGATCTGAAGAAGGTAGATTTTAAGGAAAATGCCCCGGTTAAAAAATTGAGTGTAAGCAAAAACGAAATCCATTCGGGGGAAACGTCCGAAGAATTTACCACTACGAAGCCGTTCACGTTTATGGGAATATAAAGCGATTGGAAACATATAAGGCTGGACGACTGTGTCTTAAAGTAGCGTACCGTTATAGAAGGGCTAATTACTCCGATCTTAAAGACTTAACTGGGTTTACCAGCGCGGCCTTCACCGACTGAAAACTCACCGTCATCAGGGCAATAACCACAGCCAGCAGCCCGGCCAGAGCGAACATCCACCACCGGAGCTCGATCCGATAGGCAAAATCCTGTAGCCAGCTATTCATACCGTACCAGGCGATAGGGATGGCGATGATGGTCGCGATCAAAACCAGCTTGATGAAATCTTTGGACAGTAGGGCAGTCACGCCGGCAACAGAAGCACCTAAAACCTTGCGGATACCGATCTCTTTAATGCGCCTCTGTACGGCGTAGGTTGTCAAACCAAATAGCCCTAAAGTAGAAATAATGATAGAAAGAACAGAAAAAATAGTAAATAATTTCCCCATCCGCTGCTCGGTTACATATAGTTTGGATAAATCTTCATTTACAAAGCCATAGGAGAAAGGATAGTCGGCGTAAATACTCCCGAAAATTTCTTTTATCTGTTCAACTACGTTCGGAATGTTGTGAGACGCGATACGCATGACCAGATATCCGCCGGAAAAGTTATTTCTTAATAACAGCGGTTCAATAGGCTGTTGTATGGGTTTGAAATTGAAATCTTTTACTACGCCTATGATAGTCCCTTCCCAGTCGCTCATGGCGATCTTTTGGCCGATGGCGGTAGCAGCTGTCATGCCCATTGCTTTTAATGCGGTCTCGTTTACGACATAACTGCTGTCATCGGCTTTAAAGTCGCCGGAGAAAAAACGGCCAGCAATGAGTTGCATACCGAAGGTTTTTATGAAGTTTTCATCGGTTCGCAGCCGGGAAGCCATCACTTGTTTCTGCGGATCCATGCCAGGCCAGTACACGGGGGCTCCGGTGGTGAGGTAAGTGGGCAAATGGTCGGTGATCGTGTAATCGCCGATCTCGGGATGTTGGCTCAGCATGGCATTCAATGCCTCTTTATTGTCTTTCAGATCACCCACCTGTGGCATGTGCACGTATAGCAGGTTGTCCTTGTCAAAGCCGATATTTCTGTTTTTTATAAATTGAAGCTGCTGGTATACAACCAGCGTGCTTATTATTAAAATAACCGATATTGCGAATTGCAGCACGATCAGTCCATTTATGAAAGATCTTTTCCCGGCGGCAGAAGCCTGTACGCCCCTTAGCGTTTTTTTTACATTGAAAGACGATAAAATAAAAGCGGGATAGCTGCCGGATAGCACGCCCACGACAACTCCAGTTCCCAGCAGCATGGCCATCATTTTCATATTCAGCAAGTGGAGGGAAATGGATTTAGATGCAAGCTGGTTAAAGACCGGAAGCAGCAAGGCCACCAGCGCAACTGCTACCGCCAGCGAAATAAAACAAAGCATCAATGATTCGCTCATGAACTGAAAGATAAGCTGACGTTTTTGTGCCCCCACGGTTTTACGCATTCCTACTTCTTTTGCCCTTTGGGATGAAAGCGCCGTGGACAGGTTCATAAAATTGATGCAGGCGATGAGTAAAATAAAGACAGCCACAAGCGAAAAGATAGTTATCTGCCTGCTATTTCCCTGGCCCCCAACATCGAGCATGAAATTCGAATGGAGGTGAATATCGGTAAGCGCTTGTATGGATAGTGAAGAGCGGGTGCCGGATTGATCACTTCTTTTTTTTATGTCGTTGATTTGCCGTTCCATTGCATTAATTGCATCAGGAGTAGCCTTGAAATTATCATTGAGCTGGAAATAAACATAAGCTGCATAATTGTCCCATATTCCGACGTCGCCCATTCTGTCATATAGCTTGGTAGACAACAACAGGTCAAATTGCAGGTGCGAGTTGGAAGGGATATTCTTCAAAACGCCTGTTACCGTCAGCGAGGTTCCGGTTATGTCGTTACCAATATAAATTGTTTTCCCGATCGCGGCTTCCACGCTTCTGAAATATTTTTTGGCGGTTGCTTCCGTCAATACCACAGCATCAGGCGAGGAAAGCGCTACAGGTAGATTGCCTTCGAGCAGCGGATAACTGAACATTTTCAGAAAGTTCGTGTCCGCATAATAGATATTCTTTTCGTCAAATTTTTTAGTTCCTGCCGTGATCATTTTGTGCAGGGGGATGAGCCTTGTAGCATTTTTAATTGCGGGTATTTCGGCCTCAATCGCTGCCGCCAGCGGCGGCGGCGTTACAGCCGTTTCAACGTCCGACAGTTTGGCGGTGATCCTGTATATCTTGTCTGCGTTCGCATTAAACCTATCATAGCTTAGTTCATCCTGCACCCACAAAAAAATGAACATGCTGCAGGCCAAGCCGATGGCCAGCCCGAGAATATTCAGGCCGGTAAATAATTTATTCCTCACCAGATTCCTGAAGGCGATCGTAAAATAATTCTTTAGCATGATTATCATCCGGCAATAAAACTGCCATATGTTGAAACGCCCTGTATGATCTCATTAGGTATTCTGCTTTTCAGATAGGTGTCCGATTACGGACACGTTGTCCGGAAACGGACAGTTATGATGTGGTTTGCTTAAACCCAGGCAATGTTGGGCATCGTACTGATCGCATTCAGCAAATGATTCTGAGTGGCAATCGGTTCGGGTGAACCTGCGGGGCAGGTAAGCTCACTTTTCCGTTTGCGTGACGAATACAGACAAGGACATCACTCCTTCGGCCAGGTCAATGGGCATACCGTTTTTCCAAACTTTGGCCACATCTGTCGTTCCGTTGTATTCATATCCCGCCACATATACATCACTTCCGGAAACGAAGACCGAACTGGCATATGTATTCCGACTTCCATCGGTCAGGTTGGTCGCCGTTCCATTTTTCCAAACTTTGGCCACATTTGAGTTTCCGTTGGATTCGCTTCCTGCCACATACACATCACTTCCGGAAATGAAAACTGAACTGGCATGTGCATCCCGACTGCCGTCGGTCAGGTTGGTGACTATGCCATTTTTCCAGACTTTGGCCACATTTGATTTTCCGCTGGATTCATATCCTGCCACATACACATCGCTTCCGGAAACGTGGATTGAAGTACCATTCGAAAACCGGCTGCCATCGGTCAGCTTGGTCGCCGTGCCATTTTTCCAGACTGTAGTCACACTTCCGTTTCCGTTGGATTCATTTCCTGCCGCATACACATCATTCCCTGAAACATAGACAGTTTCGGCAAATGCAGGCCGACTTCCATCGGTCAGGTTGGTCGCCGTGCCATTTTTCCAAACTTTGGCCACATCCTTTGTGCCGTTGTATTCATATCCTGCCACATACACATCACTTCCGGAAACGAAGACTGAACGAGCATATGCATGCTGGCTGCCATCGGTCAGACGGATCACCACGCCGTTTTTCCACAATATGGCCACATCCTTTGTGCCGTTATATTCATGTCCCGCTACATACACATCACTTCCGGAAACGAAGACTGAATTAGCCCACGCATGCCGGCTGCCGTCAGTCAGTGGGTTCGCCACGCCATTTTTCCAAACTACGGCCACATTTTTTGTTCCGCTGTATGTGTATCCTGCCAAATACACATCGGTTTGTGTTTCTTTAGGCCCAGAACTGTCTTTTTTGCAGGCGTTTAAGGCAATCATGCCCAGCGCCAGCAGGGCGAAAAGGAAAAGGTGTTTCATCTTTTTCTGATCTGTTTAATCCGGCATTTTGTTTCCATCATCATTTACACGGTTGTATGATGCCAATTTCGGATGCCCCCGCCGCAAAAGATAGTACGTAATCGACATCCGGAAGGAACGGACATCCCCGGCAGGCTACAGCGCAAATGATTCGGGATGGAATTGCTTTGGTGTTATCCGGAGGATGCTCTTGAAGGCTTTGATCAAATGCATTTGATCGTAATAATCGAATTCATATCCATGCTGGTTCCAGGGGCGCTCGGGGTATGCCAGCCTGGCTCTTACCAAACGATCAAACCGAAAGAGGTTGTGCAGGCTCTTATGGCTAATCCCGATTTCTTCCTTAAACCGGCGTTCTACTTGCCGCAAGGATAGATTGCTCCGGGCAGCCAATAATTTAGGGTTGAGCTGGGGATCCAGCCAATTTTTTCATACCCTACCGAAGAAAGGAAGGCTGTCCGATTCTTTGACTGCGCCGCGCACTGTATGAGATAGGGTTCTATCACGTCGATACAAGCCTTCGGATTGCTCAAAACGGTCAATTGTTCGGTAATCTCGTTAACGGGCAGCAAACCCAGTTCTTCCAATGGCAAATCAACATTGGTCAGCAGGTGTGCGGGTATCCCCGACAATCCATACAATCCCGACAAATTGAACTTAATGGAAAACGAGCGGAAACGTCCGGAAATCCGGATGTAATATTTGCTATATGTGCGCACTCCGCGGACCATAGCCCGGCAAAAAGGGCGCTCGCCTTCGTCGGTCAAATCTATCGTCGTGAACGGGTCTCCGGTGAAGAAATCCAGAGACCCGCGGAGGTTGTGCGGCATCCGTTTCTGCAGGATTGAACCATCATCGACCGTAACCTCCCGGAACCTATAACAACCAATATAAGGCTGCAGCAAGATATGTGGCGTGTATTCCTGCTCGATGACCGTTCTGTTAGCCATTTTCACCTGACATGATATATTGACCACTAAATTAAGAATTTTGGATAAAAAAAACCTATGATCCCTAACTGAACCCGTCACAATCCATCGCATACCATATCGGTGCTTCGCTCAAAGATTTTGATAACATTGGATAAATTGTCGTAATTCACACCTGAAAATGTCATGCTTGCCCACTTGGGTTATCAAAAAACGCCGCTATTTTTATGAAATAAAATCATCAAAAATGAGAAAGTTGAAATTACTCGTGCAGCTGTCTGCTGACGGATATGTTGGAGGTCCGAAAGGCGATCTTGACTGGCGAACTTGGAATTATGACCACAAGTTGAAAGTGTTCGCAAATTCCCTGCGCGACACTTGTGATACCATTCTTCTTGGCAGAAAAATGGCCGAGGTTTTTATACCGCATTTTGAAGAGACGGTAAACAACCTACAGGCCGAAAATGGCGATGAGGCATTAAACGAAAAATTTGCCTATGCGAATCGAATGGTTACCATACCAAAAGTTGTTTTCAGCAAAACAATGAAAACAATAGCTGGTCGAAATGTTTCCGTAGAAAATGGCGACCTTGTAAGGGCAATCAAAAATCTCAAAAGCAAAAAAGGGAAGGACATGATCGTGTATGGCGGTGCCGGGTTTGTTTCCTCGCTTATCAAAGAAGGGTTAATTGACGAGTTCAATCTCTTTGTCAACCCGGTAATGATAAATAAAGGCCTACGGATTTTTGATTTGCTTGCGCATAGACAAAAGCTCAAACTGATCAATGCAGTGCCTTATGCGTGTGGAATTGCGGTTTTAACTTACAAACTAGATAGCGAAAACAACTGAACTCAATGATGTAACCGCTGCGCAATCGAATTTGATGAAGTCAAATCTGAATTCCAACTTCTTTTTATATTGTCGTCAATCTTAGGTCTACTTTTGCTGTGGCTAGGAATTACCCATTGGAATCTGGAAATCTTGACCGTCTCAACACACTGTGCGATCAACTATCCAATCTTGGGGTAATCATTTTTTGGAGTATCACGGAACTCAGATGCGGAATATCCAAGGTCCAGATTCTTGAAATTTATGTATACTTGCGTATGAGAATAAGGTTGGATGCCGACAAATCATGAACGGATTTTATTTACAGGCGCTTTTAAAAATCATCGGCATCAGTGCAGCTTCAGGAATCACCTATTCCAATGGCCTTATTCATCTAGTGTCTGATAACGGCAACTACCTTTACGAATATCCCATAGCTACGGGTCAGCTGACCCGGCACCTGCTCAGAGATGGGGAACAGACCGAACAGGTCGCCAAGGCTCAGAAGATGGATTTTGAGGCCATCGTCGAACGGGATGACGCTTTATACGTTTTCGGATCGGGCTCCACACCTGCCCGAGAACTTGGATTCGCTGTTTCCAAAACCGACCAACGAATCGACACCCTATATCTGCATTCTTTATATGCCGCGATGCGTTCGGTGGCCGGAATTGCCAGCGACGATTTCAATATCGAAGGGGTAGCAGCGTATGGTTCGAATTGGCTGTTCCTGAACCGGGGGAACGGCCCGCGCGGTCGCAACGTGCTATTTACCGTCTATGGGGCTAGCCTAACCGATAATTACCAGCTCTCGTATGATGAAATCGACCTGCCCAAGGTTGACGGATTGTCCTTTGGCTTTTCGGATGCAACCGTGGCCAGAGACATCCTTTATTTCATTGCTACCGCGGAAGCGGGCCAATCTACCTACCATGATGGCGAAGTCGGTGGTAGTCTATTCGGTGCAATCGATTTGGAAAGCCGGAAGATCATATCCACCCAGATCATTTCCCGGTCGCAAAAATTTGAGGGGATTACCTCCTTCCCTGCTGAATCGGGTAACATTTCTTTTTTACTCTGCGAAGATAATGACAGTGCCAGCGATACGGCCACGATCTACCGGCTTGATGTGGCAGGCCACCGTTTGAATGAAAATGAATAAGTTGAAATGTTCTTCGTCCGGATCACCGCCATCCGGATAGTTCCACGTGCCCATGTACTCCGAGTCATCCTCATGGAGTGTAGTTTCAAAGCAGGTGGACGTAATAATGACCTCCGCGATAGCTATGGTCCGGATGGTTTCCCGTTCGTCCACGGGTAGTGAAGGTGTATGGGTCTACGGAGTGGGAATATTGGTGGAGGCCCAGATTGGAATAGCCGATTTAATAAGGGCTGCCACAATGGATTACCGTTGTGCCAGCCCCCAATCAAAAATGGGTTTTTGCGTTAACTAATGACAATGGGATTTCGGTTAGCTTGTATTCCGGGATGTTTTCTAAGTCCTCTGACTGAGAAACGAGGTGGGATAAAAGTAGACTTGTTTTTAACGGTAGGTTGTTTTTTCTGTGTGCCTTGTTCTAAAATCTCGTCGATCATGTTAAATGAAGTTAAAATATAGTATCTAATAATTGATGCAAAGATACGTTTTAATGTGCTATCATTTGTATGCTTAGTGTCATTATTACACAGTTAAAAACATTTTATTATATATATGTATTCCAATGTTTTAATCTATCAAGTAAAAGCTTCTGTTTAATTTGGATTTTGAAAACGATGGCATCGAAAAATTGACCGTTATAAAGACTGATATTGTCGAGAGCGGATTACCGAAAATACCCACCAGAATTTAGCGGAATTCGTTATTAAACTACCGTCTTTCGCGGCGGTTTCAATTCATCGACTACAGCACCATTTTGGCTTGGGTGAAGGCCTTATATTTATTGATTTCGTCCGTGAGTTTGGAAACGGCGTACGCAACAATGGTTACATCATCCATCCACCCCATGAAGGGAACCAGATCAGGTATCGCATCCAACGGAGAAACAACGTATGCAATTGTAGCAACGATGATAGATAGGTTCCATTTATTCATGTGATACCGTCCCGAAAACACATCCTTACCCATTGAAATCAAAAGTCGGAATTCCTCAACCTTTTCATTCAGATACGCCGATTTGCTTTCTGCTTTAACCAGGTCATCACCATTGATCCGATGCTTACGGAACAACTCGAACAGCAAAATCGCTTTATTGAAATAGCCTTTCTTCATGTCACCATCAGTATAGAAAGTTACAAAGCTAACGAATTCCGATCGGGTGCACCAACCGCATCTTATTGTATTTCATCATTTTGGAATATTTTTTGTAACGTTAATAACACCCAGACTAATCAAACGGTCGATGAAAAACAAAACAGCTAAGATTCTTTTAAGTATCGGTGTTGCTGTCATAGCCATCGTAATTGGATTGCTGGCTTTGAGCCCATACAAGCGCAATGGCAACACCGGCTCTCGTTCGCTGCAGACCACCATCGCCATCGATGTTCCCGCAGACAGCGTATTTCAATATCTTGGGAATTCTGCAAACGCATCAGCCTGGTCATCCTTTGTCGATCACATCATCCCGCTTAATCCAGAAATCATACCGGACGGCAAAAAAGGGTCGTTTCGCCGCTGTTTCGCCCGTGCCGACCGGAAAGGTATGGCTTGGGATGAGGAAATTATTTATGTGGAACCTAACAAAAAACGTATCCTTACTATCTTCAACCTACAAAACTTCGCGATCGGTGCCGAAGGCCTGGTCACAGAGCAACGATACGAACCGATGGGCAATAACCGTGTACAGCTGACGTTTGCACTCTCCTTTGGCGATGAACCTCCGGGCTTCATCAGGTACGTAAAGATGAAACTAGCGGCTTACCGTATTGCCGCTATCTTCGAAAAAAACCTGGCCAATATTAAGCGTATCTGCGAGGAAAAATGACACCAAAATAAATTTAGTGTCACGGCTTAGGATATGAATCAGAAGCATTTTTAAGCGAATTGAGTTTGCTTTCGAAGAATTAAAGTTAAGACGATTGGACAACGTAGTTCGCACCGATGTCACTGATTTTTTTGTTTCTTTGGGCCGCAGAACGTTTCGCAAGTGTTTAAGCATAAATTCCTTAAAACGATACACCATGAAGATCATCGTACAAACGCTATTACTGATTTTAATTTCCACAACACTTATAAATTGCACCGCCAAAAAAAACAATCCGTTCAAACCTAAAGTAGTCTACAAATCTGATGATTTGATTATAACCCAGATTTCGGAAAACTCATTTGAGCATACGTCGTTTTTGCAAACCCAAGATTTTGGAAACGTTCCCTGCAACGGTCTGATTGTGAGAAACAGTAATGAAGTCATCGTTTTTGACACGCCAACCAATGACAAAAGTTCAGAAGAGTTAATCAAATGGATCAATGGATCGCTTCATGCAACGATTAACGCGATCATTCCCACCCATTTCCACGACGATTGTTTAGGTGGGTTAAACATGTTCCACAAACATGCTATTCCTTCTTATTCATATACAAAAACCGTTGAACTTGCCAAGGAAAATAATTTTGTAGTTCCCAAAAATAGTTTTAATGATTCGCTGATTTTGAAAGTAGGCGATGAGAAAATTATTACAACTTTTTTCGGAGAGGGGCATACGAAAGATAATGTTGTCGGTTATTTTCCCAGTGAAAATATACTGTTTGGAGGTTGCTTAATAAAAGAACTCGATGCAAACAAAGGATATCTGGGAGATTCCAATGCTGCAGCTTGGTCAAATACCGTCGAGAAAATAAAAACGGCATATCCAGACGTAAAAATTGTTGTTCCGGGCCATGGGGAATATGGAGACAAAAAATTATTGGATTATACTATTGACCTGTTTAAGAATTAATGAATATAGAGAACAAAGGGAATATCCATGGATAAAATCGATATCTTTAAAATTTGATACCTTCGTATAAACTATTCATGATGAAGAAATCAATTCTGCTTCTATTACTGAGTGGATCTCTATCAACATTTGCTCAATCAAACATTCAAAACCCGATCATCAAAGAAATTCAGCCATCCTTCACTATGGGAAGCTCGCAAGCCGTAATAGTAGAAGGCAATGTTCCTTTAGCGCATACGGCCCAATTCCTGCCTTTAGATAAAGAAGGCGCCCTCATTGGGAAAAATGTCCTCTCAAAACAACTTGATCAGGTATTCAAAAATATTTCACTGGCTCTGAAAGAAGCAGACTCAAACCTGGACCAGGTAGTCAAAATAAATGTTTATCTGTCAAAAGAGGAACTTATCCCCGAAGTCCAGAAAGAATTTGGCCTGAAGTTCAATACCAAAAATAAACCTGCTGTAAGTTTTGTAACCGGAGATCTTTCTCACCCTGACGCAGATATCGCGATGGATGCTGTTGCGGTGTCAGGTCTGCGTACAGGCGATCATCAGGCAAGTTATTTTAACTCACCGAAGCTGTATGATGTGTCCAAAGGAGCACATGTTTCTGTATTACCGACGGGTGGTGTTACCTATGTTTCGGGACAGGCTGATGAAGGAGATATCGTTGAAGGCACCCGAGGCACAATCAAGCAATTAGAGGCTACGCTAAAACATTTGGGAATTTCGAAGAATCAGGTAATCCAGATCAAATCATTTATTCAGCCCATGACGGATGTACGTATTGTGGAAGAGGAATTTGCCCGATTTTTTGAAGGTTCAACCTTGCCGCCATTGGTATTTGTTGATTGGATTAGTCAGAATCCTGTAATTGAGATCGAACTGATTGCAGCTTCGCCTGCCGAATCTGCAAAAGCAGCGGATCAGATGAGTTTCATTACACCTCCGATGATGACTGCGTCTCCCATATACAGTAAGGTTACTCAAATAAATCGGGGTAAAAGGTTCTATATGTCGTCCCTGTATGGGGTCTCTGATGACCCTGAAAAACAGACCGCAGAAATTTTTGTTTCCCTGAAAGAACTATTAGCTGCTGTTGGCAGCGATTTTGCCCATCTGGGAAAAGCAACCTATTACGTTTCAGACAATGAGGCCAGCGCCTCTCTTAATAAAATCCGACCAGATTTCTATGATCCCAATCGACCTCCCGCCGCTTCTAAAGCGATGGTAAAAGGGGTTGGGAAAGAAATGAGTATCAATATTGATATGATTGGAGTTGTAAAAGAATGATATTCGAAATATGTCGTTCAGTGCTTACAGAGGTCTGGCTGGTTGCGAAGCAGGTTTCCGAATCCAGTGAATAGTTTACCCTAGTGGATCAATAAATCATAGAAAATTCAATGAAATTAACGGCACTTCTTGTATTAGTTATGGGCGCAATATTGTGCAATGCTCAAAAAATGGATGAAGCAAAAATCAAAAACTACCGGGATCTTCCATGGAGCCAGGTTGCCTTAGGCATGCCCGATGATTGGTACGTAACTATTGAAGCAAAAATGGCCGCTGATAGTATTTTAAAATACCAAACTGAAATTGGGGGATGGCCGAAAAATTATAATTACCATACAGGGGTTAATCAAAAAGAATGGGCTAGTATAAAGTCCACTGGTATTGGTGCAACTTTCGATAATGGAGCTACTTTGACCGAAATGAAATTTTTGGTAAGAATGTATAACGGTGTTAAAGATGAACGCTATAAATATGCATTTAATAAAGCGTTCAACTATATTCTATCAGCGCAATATGCCAATGGTGGATGGCCACAATTTTACCCGATACGACCTGGCAGGGGTGTGTCGTATAATTCCCATATTACCTATAACGATGATGTCATGGTTAATATAATGACTTTTTTAAGAGATATAGTGGAGGATAAGCCATTTTATTCAGCTATGCAAATTAGCCATAAAATGAAACAAAAAGCAAAATTAGCTTTGGATATGGGGGTGGATTGCGTTTTGAAAACTCAGATAATGGTGAATGGAAATCCAACCGTATGGTGCGCTCAACATGATGAAATAACTTTAGCGCCAGCAGATGCTAGAGCCTATGAGTTAGCGTCCTTTAGCGGGGCCGAATCAGTTAATATTGTTCTCTTTTTGATGGATATCAAAAATCCATCTCAAGAAATTATCCGTTCGGTAAATGGAGCTGTCAACTGGTTTCAGAACCATAAAATTGAAGGAATAAAACTACAGCAAATCAGCAATAGTGACGGTTTAAAAGACTTAATTGTAATAGAGGATAAAAATGCGGGCCCTCTTTGGGCACGCTTTTACGATTTAGATACCGAGTTGCCATTTTTTTGCGACCGAGATGGGATCAAAAGAAAATCCTTTGTCGAAATGGGGTATAACCGCCGAAATGGTTACCGCTGGTATACGACAGCCCCCACAAAATTATTTCAAAAATACCCATCATGGGTAAAAGAAAATAACGTCAATTAAGCTATATCACCGAAACAAGGTGAGGAAAAAAGGTCAAGTAAAGGTGGCTGCTATGCCCTTATCGATTAAATGGATACTCCTGTACCCAACGGAACCGATTGTTCAGCAATCGAAAGGTCTGGAGGTCACGCTCCCGTAAGTGGATAACTGCGGCTTCTTTATGAAGTACCCCATCCAATTGCAACCAGGACGTATCTGGTTGCTTATAGGTAAACATGGCTACCGTTTCATCCACTCTGTTTTGCATGCCTTTAATGGTAAGCCGATGGGATTCCTCGTCCCAGGAAGATGGGTAATATACCAGGGAGTCATTCATGAGTTTGACATGCACATAGTTTGGCGACTGCAGGATCAATTGTTTCCACCTTCTGGTGTCTGTCGTCAGCGGCGGCAGGGTATCGGCTCCCAGCACGAACTGGTCTACATCAAAGATGCCATATATCGGCGACTTGGGTCGACGGTCGCCGTATGTATGAACGGCTTGCCAGGAGCTGTAAACATTGGCTCCAAACATACCCCCGATGAAGATGATTTTCACAACCAACGCCACGATCCGCCAGCGGCTGGATAGCTGAATAGCGTACTGCCGACGGGGCTGGGTTGCTTCATTCCATAAAACCACCTGCAACAGCCGCTTGGCATCTGGAGCAATGAGAAAGAATGCCATCAGCACTAATAAGGTGGAATAGAGCTTGACCGGAATATCGAAGGTGAAGTTCATCACCATCACGTTTACCATCACAATAGCCACCAACAAGGCACCTAACAGGGTTGTACGCCTAATAAACAACAGCATCCCGCCAATAACTTCGGCCAATCCAGCGAACGTACTGAATGCCGGGGAATATCCCACGTATGTCCATGCCAAACCCATGGGCGATTTATCACCCAACGGTTGCAGAAGCTGCAACAACGAAGGCGAAGGCATCTGCAAGTGGAATACTTTTGATATGCCATAGATGAGCATCATCACCGCTAAATAATAACGGACGTAAATACGCAATGCCTCCAGCAATTGGCCATGCGATCGGCGGCGTCGGGCAAGCAATGTCCATAGCGTAGCGGCCGTCAAGGAACAAGTAAATGCGACCAATAAGAAGACATAGTCATAGGTTTTGTCGCCACTACCGCTGAAGAACACCGTGATGGGTTCGTTGAGCTTCAATACGTGTGTGCCTACCCATGGAACTACCATATGCCAAATCTGGGTATACCCCTGCATTACGACATGCAAACCGGGCACATGATTTAGCGGAAAAGGAAAGATGTATAGGCTAAAAAATATCAGCAAAAAACGGAACCAAAGCAATTGTTGGGTGGTCCAAGGTAGTTGGTAAGGGGATTCTATTTGCATAACTAGATCTGACGGGACGTGTTACCGCTGATGGTTAATAAACAAATTAAAGAAAAATTTCGGTAAGCGAACCTATTTAATTGCACACATCCTCTTCTGCTTCCTTGTGATCCCGAAGTGCCCCGAACTGGACGTGCTGCGGAACGAATGAGCTTTCGTTGCCATCGCTATGGTTCAAACCAAGTACCTGAGGCCTACTGGCTTTCCGAAATGAGTGGCAGCTATTTTTTCCTCATCGGCTACCGAGTCTTTGTCCGCTACCAAACCTTTTTTTCATAGCATTGATCGTACTTCCAATCTGGCTATTATGCATAACGAATACGGAAGACCCGACCGCCAAAAGGACGAATATTCTGCCAAAATCGATATTTTACACTAATTTCCAAAAATATAACCTACTTTTATAGCAGCTAATCGTTGTAAAATACTGGTCTAACTAACATCTTGTGATCGACAGGAAACGATGAATCATTATTTTTTCACATTTTTATTGGTGGTTGCCTGCGCAGGTTGTTCCGCTCCGCTTCCGGACGATGTGGCGAATGCATACGATACCTTACCCGACAAATTGGATTATAATATACACGTCAAACCCATATTGTCTGATAAATGCTTCTCCTGTCACGGCCCCGATAAGGCCAATCAGGAGGCCGGGTTGCGGTTAGACATGGCGGAAATAGCTTATGCGGAACTACCCGAAACGCCCGGGAAAGTAGCCATTAAACCAGGGAACCTCAACGCAAGTGAGCTGTTTCACCGCATTATGGCGGCTGACCCCGATTATCGGATGCCGCCCCCTCAATCTCACCATGTTCTCAACCCAAAGGAGAAGGCAATTCTGATAAAGTGGATCAAGGATGGCGCAGAATATCAACCCCATTGGGCATTTGTCAAACCCGAAAAGCCAACGCCACCAAAAGTGCGCAACAAAAACTGGAATGTTCATAACGAGATCGACAACTTTATCCTCGACCGCCTGCACCAAGAGGGATTGCAGCCCTCGGAAGAAGCCGATAAAGAAGTTTTATTGCGTCGGCTTAGCCTCGATCTTACAGGGCTTCCCCCCGTGTTGGAAGAGATCGAAACGTTTTTGCAGGACCAGTCACCAGATGCGTACGAAAAACAGGTAGACCGACTGTTGCAATCCCCGCATTATGGAGAGCGGATGGCAATGGACTGGCTGGATGTCGCTCGCTTTGCCGACTCATACGGCTATACAGTTGACCGCATCCGCGACATGTCGCCCTACCGCGATTGGGTGATCAGGGCCTTTAACCAAAACCTGCCCTATGATCAGTTCGTCCACTGGCAGCTAGCGGGAGATCTGATGCCCAATGCGACCAAAGACATGATCATCGCAACCGCCTTTAATCGCAATCACCAGCAAAACATGGAAGGTGGGATTATTGAGGAGGAGTTCAAGACGGAGTACGTCATGGACCGCACAAACACCCTAGGGGATGCCTTCCTGGGCATTACCATCAGTTGCGCCCGCTGCCATGACCATAAGTTTGATCCCGTTACTCAAAAGAATTATTACGAACTTTACAGCTTCTTCAATAACATCCCAGAAGCCGGACAAATATCCTGGGACGATACGCCACCCGCGCCTACCCTATTGTTGCCAACGGAAGAACAGGAAGCCATATTGCGCTTCATCGATGAACAGGTCGCTGAATCCGAAAAACAGGTGAAGCAGGTTGTCGCGCATGCCGATAAAGATTTCGAACGCTGGTTGGCTTCCGGCACATACAGGAAACTGAAAGAAGTAACCGTACCCAAGGAAGGACTTCAGGCGCAGTATACCTTCGATCAGAAAAGCCTCAACGGCGGTGTACTGAAGGTAGAGGCCGGTGATGTAAAAGCGCCGCCGGTATTTGTAAAACGCGGCGCAGGACAGGCATTGTCTTTTGATGGGGATGCCTGGCTGGATTTCAACCAGGTGGGCATCTTCCGCAGATCGCAGCCATTCAGTGTTGGGATAGACGTGTTTATCCCCTCAGGGATGAAGGAAGGCGTTATTCTGCATAAGGGCTATGGAGAGCGGCACTTTAATTTTAAGGGGTATCACCTTTACCTCAAGAACGGTAAGATCGAAATGAACATGGCCCATGCCGCTCCCGGAAATGCGATCATCAAAATCAGCCGCGATACTGTTCCCCGCGACAGGTGGGTACAAATGACCATGACCTACGATGGCTCCTCACGCGCCGCAGGTTTCCAGTTTTACCTCGACGGTAACGCAGCCGAGATGGATACCCAAATGGACAACCTGTATAAGGACATTATTTTTACCGGAGGCACGCCACAATATGGACTGCAGATCGGTGGATGGGCAAGAGGCCTCGGCCTCAAAGACGGACAGGCCGACAACATTGTCGTATATGACCGCGCATTGACCCCTTACGAAGTAAGTGTGCTCGCCGGAAAGGCTGCTTGGAAGCCCATTGTAGATAAAGGCCAGAGCCGCCTTACCGCGGCAGAGGTAAACACCCTCAAAGCCTATTACCTCTCCACTGCCGATCCAAACGTACAGGCAGCCAGTAAACAGCTGGAGCACTGGCGGACCCGACAGGCGGACTCTATCGAAGCATTGAGGGAACTGATGGTGATGCGTGAAATGGATGTACCGCAGCAGGCCTATTTGTTAGACCGCGGTGTATACGACGCGCCCACAGAAAAGGTATATCCCAATACGCCCGCTTCCATACTTTCCCTTCCGGAAGACCTTCCTAAAAACCGCTATGGCCTGGCCCAATGGCTAACCCATGAAGACCATCCCCTCACTGCCAGGGTGGCCGTAAACCGGATGTGGCAAAACCTGTTTGGCACCGGTCTGGTTAAAACAGCAGAAGATTTCGGCAATCAAGGCGAAATGCCCAGCCATAAAGATTTGCTGGACTGGCTGGCTGTGACGTTCCGGGAATCGGGCTGGGATGTCAAGAAATTAATGAAGACAATGGTCATGTCTGCCACCTATCGGCAGCATTCGTATAGTTCGCCCGAACTCAGCGAGCGAGATCCGGAAAACCGGTTGCTGGCACGCGGGCCCTCCTACAGGTTGCCAGCCGAAATGATCCGGGATAATGCCCTAATGGCAAGTGGTCTATTAAATAACCGCATCGGCGGCAAAAGCGTGAAACCTTATCAGCCGCCGGGCCTTTGGGAAATAAATAACACCACCTATGTGCCCGATACAGGAAGCGCCATCTATCGCCGTAGCTTGTACATGATGATTAAGCGATCTGTACCGCATCCTACGCTGAGCACCTTTGACGCCACTTCCAGGAGCTACTGCGTTGTCCGGCGGCAAAAAACCAACACGCCATTACAGGCGCTGGTAACGTTGAATGACCCTACATTTGTAGAAGCCTCCCGTGCAATGGGAGAAGAAATGACCAAAATTGCCGATGCCCGGCAAGCCATCACACAAGCCTACAGACGCCTCACCAGCAGACACCCTGCGCGTGAAGAATTAGACTTGTTGATGAAGTTGCAGACTGCCGAACGGAAGAAGTTTGCCGCCGATCCGAAAAAAGCACAAGGATGGTTGACCATTGGTCAGCACCGACCCGCCCAGGATCTGGATGCCTCCCTCCTAGCGGCAAACACGGTAGTAGCCAGCACCATTTTAAACTCGGATGCGGCATTGACAAGAAGGTAATACGACACAAAACAGTTAAGATCATGTCACACCATCACGATGATGAAAATAAGTTCCGCTTGCATACGCCAGCATTTAACAAGCTGAATGAGCGATTGGACCGCCGTAATTTCCTAACGAAAACCTCCCTCGGCATCGGCGCGTTAGCGTTGGGTTCCCTGTTGGGTAAAAACTGGGCATCCGGCAAGGACGCGTCATCAGCGGCTGCTTCCAATGCTGCGATCGATGACGTGATCAACGCAATGCCGCATTTTGCGCCCAAAGCGAAAAGAGTAATCTACCTTTTCATGAGCGGCGGGCCATCCCAAATCGAAACATTCGATTACAAGCCGGCACTCGCTGACCTGTATGGTCAGGACCTGCCCGGCTCTGTACGCCAGGGACAACGCCTTACTGCCATGAGTGCCAGCCAGAGTAAATTCCCCATGGTGCCGTCGCTTTACAAATTCAACCAGCACGGCAAGAATGGCACGTGGGTAAGTGAGCTGCTGCCGCATACTGCCAAGGTGGTGGACGAACTCTGCATCATCAAATCATTGCACACCGAGCACATAAACCACGACCCCGCCATTACTTTTTTCCAGACCGGGAATCAGCTTCCTGGAAGACCTTCCATCGGTTCATGGCTTAGTTATGGACTGGGTACTGACAATCAAAACTTACCCTCCTTCATCGTGCTGGTATCCAAAAATGCACCTAAAGATCAACCCCTGTATACCCGGTTATGGGGCAATGGCTTCCTCCCCTCTGAGTACCAGGGTGTAGAATTCAGAGCGGGCAAAGACCCCGTCCTTTACCTGAATAATCCGGATGGATATGATGGAACGGACAGGAACGAAATGCTGGATTACCTTACCCGTCTCAACAAACTTCAAAACAGCGCCTACGGCGATCCCGAAGTAGACGCACGGATTGCCCAATACGAAATGGCCTATCGGATGCAGACATCCGTGCCAGACGTCATGAGCGTGGCCGATGAGCCAGACGAGGTGTTTGATCTCTACGGCCCGGATAGCCGCGACCCAGGCACCTATGCCGCCAATTGCCTCCTTGCGCGGAAGCTGCTGGAGAAAGATGTGAAGTTCGTGCAACTGTATCATCAGGGTTGGGATCATCACGGCGGACTGCCCTCCGGCATGGAAAATCAGTGCCGCCAAACCGATCAACCTACGGCAGCGCTGATCACCGACCTCAAACGGCGGGGATTACTCGAAGACACGCTCGTCATCTGGGGCGGGGAATTTGGCCGTACGGTGTATTCACAAGGGCAGCTTACTCCCACTAATTACGGCCGAGATCACCATCCGCGGTGCTTTACCATGTGGATGGCCGGAGCGGGTGTCAAAGCCGGCTTCTCCTATGGAGAAACAGATGACTTCAGTTACAACGTGGTGAAAGATGCCGTACACGTACATGACTTTCAGGCAACGCTGTTGCACCTGATGGGCGTTGATCACGAACGGCTCACATATAAGTTTCAGGGACGGAGGTTCAGGCTCACGGATACGCATGGGAATGTGCTAAAAGATATTCTTACCTGATTTTTCATTTCATGTTGGATATCGTTACCTTTTTCGGCAGGCTGCATCCTGTTGTCGTCCATCTTCCAATCGGATTTTTGCTACTGGCTGTTTTGCTGGATCTGGCCGCATGGAAAGCGCGTTTCCAGCATTTGCGGCAGGCTGTGCCTTTCGTACTGTTCCTCGGTTTTCTATCGGCTGTAGTCGCCTGTCTGTTTGGTTATCTCCTGTCTTTGACGGGCGATTACAATGATGTGCTGCTAAACCGCCACAAAGTATCAGGCATTGCATTGGCTGTAGGCGCTGGAATCCTCCTGTGGATACGGATACGGATAAACAACTTTTCTCTCCGGATATTTTCGGGCCTGCTCGTTGGCTTGATGGTACTAATCAGCTACAGTGGTCACCAAGGCGGCAATCTCACGCATGGCAGTGATTACCTGAGTTTGGAAACACTGTTTCAGGAAGCACGGGAGAAACCGGAGTCCGCCTCAGCAGCCCTCCTGTTTGAAGATGTGGTGCATCCGCTGCTCAAGCAAAAATGTGGGCAATGCCATGGTCCCGGTAAGATGAAAGGCGAATTCTCGCTCGCCAGCCACGGAGAACTCATGGATGGCGGCAAGAGCGGTCCGGCAGTGGTACCCGGCAAGCTGGCGGAAAGTGAATTGTTCCGCCGGATAACCCTCGACCCGGCGCATAAAGAATTTATGCCCACAGACGGTAAACCACCACTTACAGCAGAGGAAACCAACCTCATCGCCTATTGGATAGAAGCAAAGGCGGAAACCGGCCAGTCGATGGAAGCTCTCCAGGCAAACGACACCCTGCTCATGCAGGTGGCTGGCGTGTTGGGTTTGGAGAATGGGCCCGCCAAGTTGCTTACACCGGACAATACGAACGAATACGGGCATATCCCCCAAACGCTGGATCTTGCGCTGGTAGAAGCGTTGCGTAATAAAGGGCTGAATGTCCGCCTCAACCTACAACAACCCGTAGTGCTGGACGTTACGCTGCCAGACCACTCAGGGTTGAAAGCGGAGGACTTCAGGGAAGAATTGCTGCACGTAGGACATCACATTGTCTGGCTAAACCTTTCTGACAACGATTTCAACGACGAAGACCTTGCATTCCTCAAAGATCTACCAAATCTTGAAAAGCTTCGACTGGAAAACAACCCCCTAACGGACGGTATTGCGGACTATCTTGAAAACATGCCCTATCTGGAAGCGCTCAACCTGAATGCCACAGCGGTAACAGCAGCAGGAATCAGCAAACTGAAAAAAAATCCGAAGCTGGAACGTATTTATAACTGGAACCCAGGCCGTAATTAGTCCGACGTGCAGCCGGGGAAAACTAAATTGTTGACAACCAGCAAAAATTAATCTTCCATAACAAATATATAAACTAAAAATATTAGTATATTTGTTTCGGTTGAACAATGGAACAATTAAAACTATTCGAGGATACAGTGCTGTACCGGCTGCCGGAGGAGCTTATGGAATACCGGCAATGCTTCTTCAGCCGGGAGGAAAGCGACCGATACCTGCGGACCTTCATCGATACAGTACCGTGGGAGCAACGGGCAATGAAGATGTACGATAAGATGGTGCTACGTCCGCGACTCTCGGCCTGGTATGGGCAAGGGAAAGAAGATGCTGACGATAAATCGCTGGCGTGGACGCCTGAGCTATTGGAGATCAAGGCGCGTGTGGAGCGGCAGACCGGCATCCATTTTACCAGCGTGCTGCTAAACTATTACCGCAATGGAAATGATTCAGTGGCATGGCACAGCGACAGGGAAACCGTACCGGGTATGAAAACGGAGATCGCCTCGGTCAGCTTCGGACAGGTACGTTCCTTTGACTTCCGCAACAAAGCCGAGCATAGCCTCAAATACAGTCTGGAACTCGGGCATGGCTCTCTTCTACTGATGAAAGGTGACCTGCAGCGACACTGGGAACATCGGATTGCAAAATCCAACGTACCGCTAATAGGAAGGGTAAATCTGACATTCCGTATTGTCCGATAATGGGAATAATCTCTTTATCGTTTGACTCTGCGGGGGAAACGCACTGTGGCTTTATTTCATCGGGGTGTTATATTATTTTACCGCCAATGCTCAACGTATTTGCCGTTGCGAAGCCGCGCGAAACCCATCACATCAAAAAGCAACCTTTTGGCCAGTAGAAAGATGCCCCATAATTTCTCCCGTATGTGTCGCGATTACCGCCTTATTTTCTGATGTTGTCACAATATTGGCCTTTGTTTAATTATCTTCAGTTTACCCACACCACTTTCACCTTTAGTATATACAGCCACTGGATGAAATTGTACGGTATCGAAGTGAGGTGGGTCAAGCTGAATTGACAATGGCGCAGGTGCATCTGACTCAAAGAAATAAGCTTCGGTGATACTACCGTAGTCATTATGGGGAAGCAGCTCTCCGCATCCCATATAATCCGCACCAACAGTGTCCATTACGCGGAAGGCGTATATCCGTACAATACCGCCCTTGTTTTGCTCATTACGCACAAATGCAATTTCTTCGAATCCCCCCTTTAAATCGGCCGCACCCCGATGGTGTAAGAAATCACGGATCAATAACGTAATAAAAGTAACAACAGCGAATCCAATGAGTAACTTACGATAGTGTCTAACCATGATTGCGCTAAATTACGGATTAAAAACACTATCTTACCAAAAATTAAATGTAAGGCCATGTCAAAAGATAAAGGAGCAAAAAAGGATAGCGGCAAGAAAACCGCCACCAAGAACCTGAAGGAAAAAAGGGCAGATAAAAAGCTCAAGCAGGCAGAAAAAAAGAGAAAAGAATAGTCCCTCCCTTCTATGGCTCAAACTGCGGATCTAAAAATAGCGGTACTGATCGACGCTGACAACGTGTCGAGCTCCACCATTGAGAACATTCTGGATGAAGTAAAGCGGTATGGCATCCCTTCCATTAAGCGAATCTATGCGGATTGGACGAAACCGCATGTGACGGGTTGGAAAGAGCCATTGCTCACACACGCCATTACACCCATACAGCAGTATAGTTATACCAGCGGTAAGAATTCGTCGGACTCGGCGCTCATCATCGATGCTATGGATATCTTACATAGCCATCAAGTAGACGGATTTACCATCGTATCGAGCGACAGCGACTTTACCCGACTGGCTGTTCGACTTCGGGAGTCCGGAAAAATGGTCATAGGCGTCGGGGAAAAAAAGACGCCCAAACCGTTCATTGCAGCCTGCGACAAATTCATATACATCGAAATCCTGAGTAAGGAAACCACTGTCTTATCCCCGGTCAAGGAAAAGGTATCGGCCGGAACCGCAAATGCCACAACGGATCTGACACTGAAAGAGGCTATTCGTGACACAAAAACGTACGAGCCAATCGACCCTGAAACGGTTGACTTGCTGAGAGCAACGGTCAATGATGTGGCGGATGAGGGCGGATGGGCGCCATTGTCTGCTATAGGCGGACTGATTAGCAAACGGAAGCCTGATTTTGACCCAAGAATCTACGGGTTTCTGAAACTTACACCGTTATTCAAATCGCTGGATAAATACTTTATGGTGGAAGAAAAATCAACTGAAAAAACAAAAATAAAGCACGTCTACATCAAGATCAGAGAGCCGCTGAAAACAGCCCGAAAAAAGCCTACCAAACGATAATTACCGACCATGTTTGCACCAAGGCATATTCACTATACAGTATACGTGCCGGATGGAACGGGTATCAAGGCGGCCATCTTACTGGCGCATGGCATGCAGGAACATAGCGGAAGGTACAAAGACTTTGCGAATTATTTAAAGCAACAGGGGTATGCCGTGCTCACATACGATCACACCGGGCATGGACGTACGGCAAAAACGAGAGAGCAACTGGGATTTTTCCGCCGGCATCAACCGGGTAATCTCTTGGTCGAGGAGGCTGAACACATGACCTCCTTCCTATCGCAACGCTTTCCAGGCGTACCGATGATTCTTATGGGGCATTCCATGGGATCGTTTATTGCCCGCGTGCTGTTAAAGAAAGCGTCGCTACTCTTCGATGGCGCGATCCTGATAGGAACGGGTGGACCGAATCCCTTGGCTGCTCTGTTTTGTCCGATACTGTACCTAACCAACGTGATTGCACCGGAAAAACGCAGCAAGCTGCTCAATGAACTTTTTTCGAAAATTAACAACCGAAAATTCAAGCACGAACATCCAAATGACGGCACGAATTGGTTGAGCGCCGGCTTAGCAAATAGAAAAGCATTCCTGGATGACGATCTATGCGGCGTACATTTTAGTAACAATGCATTCTTTGGTCTTATTTCCCTCAACGTTGAGGCCACCCGATCAAACTGGGCAGAAAGCATCCCACAAAGAATGCCATTTCTGTTTGTCAGCGGTGCCGATGACCCCATCGGTGATTTTGAAAAAGGCGTAAAAAAGACCGTAAAGGGATTACGTGACCGTGGATTTGAGCAGGTTGACCTGAAATGCTATCCGGGGATGCGCCACGAAATACTCAACGAGGACGACCGACAGGTGGTTTTCAATGATATCTACAAGTGGTTGGAGAAACACTATATTCGCAGCCGCAAGAATGGCACTTGATATCGTATATAATGATGAGCACCTGATCGCGGTTAATAAACCCCCCGGACTGCTGGTGCATAGGTCGTCGATCGCAAACGATACGCCGCTGTTTGCGCTCCAGCTTTTACGCGACCAAATCGGGAAGCGGGTCTATCCGGCCCATAGGCTGGACCGAAAAACCAGTGGCATACTCCTTTTTTCGCTCGATAAAGCCACCGACAGCAAAATGCAGCAGCTATTTGCCGCGCGGCAGGTACACAAGGTATACCTAGCGATACTTCGGGGCTACGCACCAGAGGAAGGTGAAATCAACTATCCGTTAAAAAAGGAAAACGGCAGCACGCAGGGTGCGCTGACCCGGTTTCGGACGCTGGCAACAGCCGAAATAGCACTTCCCTCGGGCAAGTACCTAACCTCGCGCTACTCGCTCGTGGAGGCCACACCGGAAACAGGCCGGATGCATCAGTTGAGGCGGCACTTTGCACATATCCTACACCCCATCATCGGAGACCGCCCCCATGGCTGCAACAAACAGAACAGACTCTGGAAACAAACGTTTAACATGGATACGATGTTGCTGCATGCAAGCAACCTGCACTTCAAACACCCCATCACAGGACAAGATGTGGTTATTGATGCGCCGCTCCAGCCCGAGTTTAATCGGGTATTATCCCTCTTAAATTTACACCTCCAACAACAGTAAGCTAAGCATTGCTCCAGGGAGGAAATGCTCAGTTGGGCGATGCCAAGCGACTTCATAGAAGACGGAAAGAAACATGGATAAAAATGAGGACATTGCATGAGATGAGAACACGTTTGCTATATAAATATGCCATCTGAGAAGTTTTTTTCATATCTCCGCAACTATTTCCGTAAAAATACCGTCTTCAAAAAAACACTCGCAGAAATAGCCGCTTTACAAAACAATTTAACATGAAGAATAATCCAAACACCATTACAACAACGTTAATTAGTTCGTTATTAATCCCCGCTTTGCTGCTAAATGGGTGTGTCGCCAAATTCACAAAAAAGGAAGATGGCAATAGGAGTCTAATAATACGCGATCGAGATCCCATGAAGTATGATCTTGATACATATTTCCGCAATGACGAGATGAAAATAGACACCTTGCCCGATTATAAATTATTCGCTAACAGGGTATGGGTATTGGTAAACAGATCGAGTCAGCCCGTAACATTAACACTTCTCTACGATACACCTAACAAACAGAGACAACTGAATAAGTATGACTTCCTTCTCAATAAAAAATCAAATAAAATAAGTTTTTTCCGAATGAAAACAGGCACCTACTGGGGTGAGTTGAAAAAAGGCGATTTGGTACGGCGATTTAAATTAGAAATAGAAGAGCTTGATCTGTAATCCTTTATTGCCTTTTTGGATTCTCTGTTTCTAAGTAAACTGTCAACAAAGAAACTCAGTGAATTCACATAAATGTGCCAACATTACAAAGATTATCCTATATTAGGCGTGTAAACCTATATTAGGCATGTAAATGACCCGTATTTTATTTTCTGTCAGCTTTCTCCTTGTTTGTCAACTACTTTTTGCCCAAAATTACGGTTCAATAACCGGCGTGGTTCTCGACGCAGGCAGCCAACCGCTGATCAAAGCCACCGTATCGCTCGTCGCCGCGACAGACTCGACCGTACTAAGCTATTCGCTAACCGACGATGCGGGGAAGTTCAAGCTGATCAGAATACCGACGCAGCGTGATTTAGTGCTTTATATTACGCATGTGAATAGTTCTCCTTTCCATCATGGCATCCGCTTAAAGCCGAAGGAAGAACTCACTTTGGATACGATTAGGATGTCGGGAAATAGTCTCGATGAAGTTGTCGTTACGCAGGTTGCGCCCATCCGGCTGAATGGTGATACCCTGGAGTACAAAGCGGGGTATTTCAAAACGCGCCCGAATGCGAATGTGGAGGAATTACTGCAATTATTACCAGGTTTGCAGGTCAATGTGGATGGTACAATCTACTACCAAGGCAGACAGGTTTCGTCCGTGCGTGTCAACAACAAAGATTTCTTCGCGCAGGACCTCACCTTGGCTACGCGCAATCTGGATGCTTCGTTAGTTGACGTAGTACAGGTAATTAAAGACAAAGGAGACTCCAAGCGAGAAATTCTCGACGACTCAGAGCTCCCCATTGTGATTAACCTGAAGACCAAAAAAGAATTTGTCAAAGCGGATTTCGGAAAATTCTATGGCAGCGGCGGCACGCGCGACCGCTATGAGTCGGGGGCGCTGATCAATACATTCCGTGATACGCTGCAAATCAGTTTTATCGGATATGCCAATAACCTAAGCCGGCAAGGCTTTGACTACAGCGAGCTTGCGCAATACGGAGGCATGAATCGCGCCGAGAATAATTCCTACAGTTACATTTCGTACGGGGGCCTGCAAAATAAAATATCGCTAGGGCTCAATGCGAATTACGACATCGAAAAGAAATTAAAAACCAATTTGATGTATACTTTCGAACAGCAGAAGGATTATGTCGATAATAAGGGGGTCAGTTCAAATTTTTATGAGTCGATTACGGAAATAGCCAGCAACCATAACAATTCTACCTTGAAAAATGATGCGCACCGAATCCGTGCTTTTGTACGGTATAATCCGGATACGACATCCCGGGTTTCCTTGGAGTCTACTATTGAGCTGGGCCAGAACAGCAATAGTCACTATGGAAACTCCAACACATCGCGGAATGACGAAATACAGGTTCGGGAAGGAGAAAACCGCAACAATTCGGCGAGGTCTAACCGGCATTACCGATATAATTTTTACACCGAAAAGAAGTTTCCCCGCTCAAAAATACTCTTGTCGCTCAACCACTCCCTAGACAACCGGATGGCGCAAAACGACAACGAGACGAATTCATTTAACCATTATTACCTATTTAACGATAGTACCGTCAACCAAGGGGTGCTGAGGTGGGGAAGCACGAATGAAATGCGTATTGCAAATACCGTGAATGTACAGATTCCCATTCGGAAAGAGCTTAATTGGGATTGGTACGCCCGTTATAATTGGGAACTGAACCGGGATCTGGAAGCCATCGACAGTAAAATAAATGCCGAGTACTACACAAGCCGAAATGATATAGCGAATAACAAGCAGGGACGGTTTGGCTTCCTTTATTTGGGTACCAAAGCAAATGCTACGTTATTTAAGAAAAAGTTGAAAGTTTCCCTTGGTATCGAATGGCTGGATTTGCAGCGCACTTATCACTATTATGAAAAAACGGCTGATCTGAACGATGACCTGAACTATTGGCTGCCTAATGCATCGTTGAACTACGAAGGAATGACATTATCTTACACGAAGCAGGCTAGACTACCATCATTTTACCAACTGGTAGCCGTAAATTCCGATCTGTACCCCACTTCGCTTACGATTGCCAGCCCTTACTTCAACAACCAGGTGGAGGATACCTTCAACTTGCGCTATTTCAAATCATTCAACCGCATTAAATTAAACGTGAATGCTTCGGTTGGTTATACAATGTATGATAACAGCATCGCTTCGAAAACGACCTACGATGTAAGCAGCTCAGAATCGACCCATGAACGATACCAAGCGCCCGGTACGGACCGTCTATATGCCAATGTACATCTGATGAAGCGGTTTATGCAAACCAAATCCTGGAATATTAGTGTAACAATAGCTGGCTACGGTTCCTCTAATTTGTCATTCAATATGGTAAATGGTGAGGAAAACAGCGCACAAAACAAGTTTGGCAATATCACGAATACGTTGAATGTAACCTATAAAAATAAGGTGACCGTAATCCCTACTTATGGCATCCAAATGAATACGGTCACGAATGCGAAACAGAGTGTCAATTTCAGGGATATTACAAACGTTTCGCAGGATATTGGCGCCGTATTCCGGTTGGATGATATAAAAAGTTTCCGGTTGGAAACAGCATATACCCTCAAAAACCAACCGCAAAGTCTACGTAATGACCGCACCAACCTTCATATCGTGAATGCTTCACTCTACTACCCCATCATGCAGCGGAAAGGAGAGCTAAAGTTTACGGCATTTGATATCCTCAACCAAAACCAAAGTATCTGGATGGGTGGCTACGGTAATACCAATTACTACCAAGAACAGTTAACCTTACGTCAGTATTTCCTGTTGGGTGTGGTATTCAAATTTCTTGCTACACCGACCAAATAATAGGCCGGCAGAATGGGCGGCCATATCAAACCTTGCTTCCATATAGAAGCAATCGTTTGAAAGCATATATCGCAGGAAATTTTTGGAATGTTTTTTCAATCCGGCTTTTATACTCGTTGAGAAAGCGCTTCTGCTCACTTTTCGATAACCGCTCCATATAAGGAATTAAGGCGGAACCGGAGATAAAATCAACAAGTTTTTCCGGGCCATCAGCAATAATGGGATAAACCTTTTGAAGGATTTGAATTTCTTTTAACCCGCCTTCAAACAGGATCTGTGCATACTCGTCAATACTCAAAACCGGTGACTCCCTTTTCCAACCGCCTAAAAATTCGACAAAAGGGCTTTCCTGTGCCAAATCTAATAAGATCTGATTGAGGATATTTTCTTGTTGTACCGGCATTTGCACCGCAAACTGTCCCGTGTCACTTACATGCGCTATTAACTCTGGAAATAATTCTCGATGATTTTCCGACCATTGCAATGCAGCATTACTGAAAACAAGGTCCCATTTTTTTTTCACTCCCGAATTCATCACTTCTTCAACCGTCGCTATTTTGAAACTCAGATTGGGATGCTCCAAATCCATGCTTTTTGAAAGCATCTCTCTCGAAGGGTCAATCCCTAAAAAATGGGCTTTTTCAAACTTTTTTGACAAGATACTGGTTTGCTCGCCGGTACCACATCCGATGTCAATGCCATTTTTTAACTGATCTCCCGAAATAAATCCGACCAAATCGAAAAAGGGCTGATAGCGGATACTCTTAAACTGGTTGTATGTATCGGGATTCCAAGGCATATCTGTTTAGCCGTGCGGTTTAATTTCTCCCATATGTGCTATTTCGGTTAAGTCAAACGGAGTTTCCTGATAAACAAAATAATTCAGCCAGTTATTGAACAGGAGATTCGCATGGCTGGTCCAACGGACGACAGGGGGATTTTTTGGATCGTCTCCGGCATAGTAGTTCTGTGGTACATCAATTGGAGCTCCTTTTTCCCGATCCCTTATATATTCCTCATGCAATGTCTGGGGAGCGTATTCCGAATGCCCGGTCAAATAGAATTCCCGCCCCCCCCTCGAAGCAACAATGGCTACTCCGGCGTCTTCCGATTCAGACAGTACAGAGACTTCATCTAAACCTGCCAAATCTACATCCATGAGGGTAGTATGGCGACTATGCGGAATATAAAACTCATCATCAAAACCACGGAATAACGGATGCTGTTTATCGGGCGCAGTGTGTTTGAAAACACCGAACAGTTTTTTATCCAACGGAACCTTTCGGACACCATAAAAATGATATAATGCTGCCTGAGAAGCCCAACAGATATACATCGTGGAGGTTACATGCTTTTTTGCCCAATCAAAAATCGTTTTGATTTCATCCCAGTAGGTAACATCCTCAAACTCCAGCATTTCTACGGGAGCGCCGGTAATAATCATTCCGTCGTAATAGTTTTCCGCAACCTCCTTAAAACCTTTATAAAACAATTCCAGATGCTCCACGGGTGTATTTTTCGGCGTATGGGTATCCAAGCGGAGAAACTCAACCTCAACCTGCAACGGATTATTAGACAGTAACCGGATGAAATCGGTCTCCGTTGAGATTTTCAGGGGCATTAGGTTCAGGATGATGACCCGCATCGGTCGAATGTCCTGCGTGTTTGCCCGCAGGTCATCCATCACAAATATATTCTCTTTTTTGAGTTGTGCTATCGCTGGAAGATTGTCTGGTATCTTTACTGGCATACTATTTCTTCGCCCCTTAATTTGCTTACAAAAATAAGGAGAATTTTGGGCAATCGAAAGGGGCTGGACTTCGAAGCCCTATGGGCTGTTTTTCTCGCGGGCAACGATGGCCTGCCCAATCGAGTTGACCTCTTCATCCAATCCAAAAAGGGGAATTCCCGATTCGGGATCGAGTTTAAGCCATTGGCTCTCCGTGTCCTTTTGTATTTGCAGGTATTCTTTTCCTTCTTTATAGATGGTATATATCCCCTCCTCTTCCGGAAAAACGGAATAGGTATAATCAAATATTTCGATATCAAATGGCTCTATCATCTGTGATCATTTTCGTTGCGAAGATAGTGAATTTGTCAAACAACTTCCACGCTGCTTCTTCCACTCTGCTGCTTACTGACTTTTATCTGCACCGGTATCCGCTCGGTCATTTCCTGCACATGCGAAATCACCCCTACCTTGCGCCCCTGGTTGTGGAGGCGCTCCAGCGCATCCATCGCTATGTTAAGTGTGTTCGGATCTAGGGAGCCGAAGCCTTCATCAATAAACAACGATTCAACATTCATCCGGTTGGCCGATAAAGAGGCAAGTCCGAGCGCCAAAGCCAGCGAGACCAGAAAGGATTCACCTCCAGAAAGTGAATATACCGTACGTACCTCGTCACCCATATCCTGATCCAACACTTGTAACCCCAATGTATTCGGTATCCGTTGCAAGCGGTAGCGCTTGGACAACACTTCCAAATGCACATTGGCATAGCTAAGTAACACATCCAGTGTATACTCCTGCGCCACCTGTCGGAACTTCTTGCCATCGGCCGAGCCGATAATATGATTCAGCTTGGACCAGTTTTCCTCCACAGTTGCTTGTGCTTGTACGGTAACAAGCAAGTCGCCCAATTGCCGTTTATTGACTTCTTCCTGCCTTAATCGGAATCCGATTTCGTTGTGTTCCCTGAGGGATTCGGATCTGTCGACTTGCTGCTGATCCAGTTGTTGCTTCAGCGCCTCCGAGGTTTGGTCGGAGGGTCGCTTTTTTTCGTGTTGGGCAAGCTGGCGTTGGCGCTCCTCCAATACGGAGGTGGCCCGGGTAACTGCATGATCAATGGCCGAAAGTGCCGCCCGCTCCGCGGCGATCCACTCCGTGGAATGTGAAAGTAATGCCTGCAGCGCGAGGCGATCCAGTGTGCGCTGCTGTCTGGCCCGATATTCCTCCAACCATTGTTCTATTTTTGCTGATAGCTCACCCGCATGCTTTTCCCGTAGGGCGATTTCCCGCTCCGTTTCTTTGACAACTGCATCTGTTTGGGCTTTTTCCGTTTGCATGTGTGCTTGCCATTGTTTCTGGGCATCTACTTGCTTCTGTGCCTGATGGACATGCTGTTTCAACCGTGCTTCGACGGTTTCAACGGCTTCTCCGTTAAAAATAGATTGACGGCTTTCCATAAGCGTGACGTAAGCTTTCTGTTTACTGGCAAAATCTTGTTCGGCCTGGGCGATGTCAGTGGCAAGCGCTTGTTCCTCGTCTTGTAAGCCGGTAAGAGTGGCCCGCAGCACATCGAGCGCATTGCGGTCACGTTCTAATGCTTCGGTGGTTTGATTCCATTCGTCGGCAAAAGTATGTATGCTTTCCAAAAAGGCATCAGGCTGGTTCTTCCAATTAGCGATCCATAGGTCGTCGGGAAAATTGGGGCGCAGCGAGATCAGCGTATCTTCGAGGTTCAACGTGCCGACGGCTTGCTCAGATTGGGCGTGAGCGAGGCGTTCGTTGAGTATCTGGATGGCTCGCTCCAAATCCTTCACCGCATTGGTGGTATCCGTATGTTCGGTTTGTCGGTTTTGCCATCGTTGCCGGATCGCTTCGCGCTGGGACTGTAACGTTTGATAATGCTCAAGGTGCTGGGCGATGGCTTCCTGCCTGGCTTTCGTTTTAGCGAGCTGCTCGGCTAACCAGCCTTCCCGTTCTTCCACAGCAACGTCTGCGCAGACTTCGGCTATTGCGAAGGCTTCCCATGCGGTAATGAGCGACCGAAGTTCGGCTTCAGCCGTTTGCCTATCGTTTTCCAGCGTGCTGCTGGTTTGACACAATAACGTGATCGATTGCGTCAATTGGCTATGGTGGGTCAGTCGCTCGTTATAAGTTGCTTCAAGCGTTTCATGGGCTTTCTTCAACTCATCCAGCACACGGTTGAGCCGGGGATTTTCATGGACATAGGGGTGTGCTTCACTGCCGCATACGGGGCAGGGTTGCCCGTCTACCAATTCCGCACGCAGGGTTTCCACATTTTCAGACGCGGCGAGCGTGGCTTTCTCCAGCATGATTGCCGAGGCCTTCCGTTGCTCGGCGACTGCTTGCAAGGTTTCCGCTGCCGCTATTTGTTGTGCTTCTTTGTCGGCTAATTCGATTTGGGTATATTCTCTTTTTTCTGTTAAGACACGTTCGGCTTGCAACGCCTGACAGACCTGTTGCCACTGGATGGCGGCATTGCGGATATCTTCCACCTCCCTGCTGATTGCCCTGCCTTCTTCACGCAGTGGCTCAACAGGGATTGCTGATAACTTCTTTTGGAGAACTTCCAGCTCGGCAGTCGCGTCACTTACTTCCTTAGCGAGGCGATCGGAAAGGCGAACAAGCTGTGCATATTCCGTGTGTTTCGCCTTAATTTCAGCTTCGAATTGGATGGCGTTTTTCGACGTCTTTTCGATCGCTTCCAATTGCTTATGAGCGTCGCTGAGCTTGGCCACGATGAGCGTGTGGTTTTCGGCTACCATCTGGCGACTGCGGCGCTTTTCTTTCCATTCCTGCCACTTGCCGACTTGCCGTACCAATGCCTCGGCTTCTGCCTCCTGTTTCGCAAGACGCCTGCGACTGGTTTCCCATTTTTCCTTGCGGGCGTCTAATTGATGCTGCGCATCAGTCACTTCATCTGCTTTGGCCTGCAATTGGGCATCCAACTTTTTAGCTTCATCCAATAAAGGCTTGGCTTCCTCCTGAGCAACGGATTGGACTTCCAGATGTTCGGTCGCTTCTGCCAGAGATGTTTCGGCCTCGGCGGCCTGATGGGCCAACAACTGCTGCTGTACCCGGGCTTGTTCGCCTGCTTCCCTCCTCTCGACAAGCTGATCGGTTGCTTCTTGCAGCGCATCCACCCACGTGCGTGTGGGTTGTACTTGTTCCACCTGCTTTAGGTAGTCTTCTCGACCAGCAGATTGGTCCTTTTCGACGAGATGCATTTGTACGACATGCCCCGCTTCCTGCACCTGAACTTGGAGACTGTCCAAATCGTCGTGCCACTTGATTTCAACCGTCGTCGCGCTGATAGCTGCTTCGAGTTGTTGGAGTGTTTTTGCCAACGCGGTTTCGCGCTCATTGAGATCGGCTAATTCTTCAACAGTAAGGGTAACGATGCCTTCTTGCCGCTGTTGAAGCAACTTAAGTTGCTGATCCTCCTCCCGGTGACGTTCGAATACCCTTTTCGACAACTCGGAATAAATATGTGTACCCGTCAACTTTTCAAGTAACGATGATTTCTGGTCTTTGTCTGCCTTGAGGAATGCCGTGAAATCGCCCTGCGCTAAAAGCACGGAGCGAATGAACTGCTCATAGTTGAGCCCCACCAATCGAATGATCTCGGTCAACAGTTCGGTTTTCCGACCGCCGATATCATTGTCTGTGGTCAGATTTCTCAGCGTGGTATTTGCCTGCTGAAGGCTGCCTTCCGCCCGATTCCGGGCACGTCGCACGTTCCAGTGGGCGCGGTAGCGTTGGCCATCGATGCCTACAAAATCCACTTTGGCAAAGCCATCTGCAGTACCGTCGCGCAAAATAGCACGAACGTCACTTTGGTTGATGGTGCCCCCCTGTACATCGGCGATCTCGATGCCCATTTCGCGGGCTTGTACATATCGTGGAGTCCGTGCGTACAACGCAAGGCAGAGTGCATCCAGGATCGTGGACTTGCCGGCACCGGTTGGCCCGGTGATGGCAAAGATACCGGCAGAGCACAGCGGCTCCTGCGTAAAGTCGATTTCCGTGACACCTTCCAGCGAAGCGAGATTTTTAATGCGGATAGCCAGTATCTTCACGTTATACCCCCTTCCTTCTCGTCGACCTGCTGGGCTACTTCGTTGAACAACGCCATCAATGCCGCGGGTACTTCGCTGGCATATCGAGATTTATACACTTGCTTGAATACATCCACCGGCCTCAACGTTTGAAGCGGATTGGGCGACTGCCGCGTGCTTGCCCCCGGATCTTTCTGCGCCGGATACTGTGTATCGATGCGTGCCAAGCGTACATGCTTGTCGGCTAAAACCTGCTCAATCTTATGACGAAGACCCGGCTCGGGGGAATCGAGCAAAACAGATACCTGCAAGTACGGAGCTGTGCTGCGATCCGCTCCCGTGGCTGTGGGCAGTTGACGCAGGGCCAACAATACTTCCTCCACACGGCTGTGTATTGACGGTACCCTGAGCAGCGGTACGGTAACCGGTACCTCGATGGACCGGGGGGAGATGACCACGCCTTCCTCAATGGTAAAAAGAATAACCTGGTGCCGGTAATTGATCTCGGAGAACGACATGGGCAATGGACTGCCGGCGTACCGGATATGTTCCTTGCCCCCAAGCCGCTGCGCCTTGTGGATATGGCCGAGTGCCACATAGGCTAGATCTTCCGGAAAGGCGGAAGCGGCTATGCACTCTACCCCGCCCATAATAAGCCGCTCGGGTTTGTCCATATCGGACCGTTCTACGCCTTTGGCATGGAGGTGCCCCATGGCAATGAGCGCCTGTCCGGTTTGGTGTTTACCTTTAGCCGCTTGGTATAGACTACCGTAGAGCGCAGCCACACCTTCTGCGTAAGGATTATCGCAATCGACGACAGCGGGGTAATCGCCCATACGTAGAAATGGGACAGCGATGCACCATGCTTTCACGGCACCATCTTTGGTTAGCGGGATAATGAGCTTCCCATAGTCGACGTTTCCTTCGTTGTCTTTTTCAACCACACCGACAATATGGATGTTGGAAGATTCGAGCAACGGCTTCGGCGACTCCAGTCGCGATGCAGAGTCGTGGTTGCCCGCCGTGATGACGATCTGAAGGTCCGGGCAGGCTTTGCTGGCCTGGTTAAGAAATGTGTAGAATTGCCGGATGGTGGCAGCGGCCGGATTAGAGAGATCGAATACATCACCACTGATGAGCAATACATCCACGTCTTCCTGCTGCAACGTATGTACCAGCCAATCCAGGAATTGCTGATGTTCATACGTGCGGTCGTACTCGTGGAAGAGTTGTCCCAAATGCCAATCGGCTGTGTGAAGGATGTTCATAAGTTGCGTCAAACTTAGATAAAGTCGCTTTTCTATGCAATTATAATCGCGTTATTCGTCTATCAAATTAGCCCTTTAATCTAAAACGATACCTGTTGGTCGATCCGTATTTGTTGTTCGTCTAAAAACGCCCAATTGCACTGCAACGTTTTTCCCTGATTGGCGTCTTTTTTATAAAGAACATAAAGCTAGGAACAATAAACAATAATTAATAACCATAAAACGATATCATCATGAAAACGTTCGTATTAAGCACCCTGATTAGTGTAGCAGCCCTTGGAAGTAGCTTTGCAACAGCTCCAACTGACCCGTCAAATGACAAAAGCAAGGTCACAACGCTAAAAGAAGCTACCGCTTTTCATCAGTACACCATGGAAGTACTTTACAGCCAATTTGATCTTGCTGAAATGCGAATTAAAACAAGCCCCGGCAACCATGGCGAACTAGACCGTGAACATAAATTTTTCGTAGGTCTATATCAGCAAGACATCAATAAGGGTATCCGCGTGGAGCAAAGTAAAAAAGCAATTGCCGAGATCAACGCCCGCTACACGAAACTGCACGCTGAACGCGAAGCCCACGAAGCAAAGGAAATAGCAAAACTGCAAAAGCAGTTGGAGGTTGCTCTTAAAAAAGAAGAGAAAGAATTCAACAAAGCAAAAAAGGCGCTGTCGCAAACTGCCCGTACAGCCCGCTAGATACAACTACCCCCTTTTCAACCTTCCCTCAGTTCGAGGGAAGGTCTAACAACCGGTTAAGCCGGTTAAACATCTTAATCCAGCCTTGATAAGCACCGGTCTTTTTCGCTTCCTCTTCCGAAACCGTTTGATGAACCCATACGTTCGTCCGTTCTCCAACCGCTTCAAAGGTGACCGTTGTCACCGTCTCTTCAGGCCACTCTTCGGGCTTACCCGCTTCAATCGAAGTAACCAAATTTCCATCCCGATCTGAAAGCACCATCGTGAAAACCAACTTTTCAGGTGGCAAAACCGTTATATATCTACCTTTGATCCAGCAATCACCGTGTACGGGATCGTGAATACAGGAGTGAAAATTGCCGCCCGGCGTAACATCAATGGTTTTAAACTCGATCGTGCATCCATCGGGTGCGTACCAATGTTTTAATTGTTCAGCATCCGTCCACGCCCGGAATACATCTTCCCTAGGGGCATCAAAGAGATGCGAGATAAGGAGCTCTTTGTTACTTGAATTCATAATTATCGTTTTTTTGTTTCGTTCAGATATCTATCCAATTTTTCAAACCGTTGGCCCCATAGTTTTCGGGATTCGGCAACCCAGTCCATTACCTCGTCCAGTTGCTCAAGCCGCGCTTCGCAAACCTGTTCACGGCCACTTTGGGTCATCGAGATCATGCCGCATTCGTTCAGAATCTTAATGTGCTTGGCTATCGCCTGCCTGCTCATTTCAAGATCAGCCCCAATCTGGGCAATGTTAAGGGGTCTACGGGATAGCTTCTGGATGATGATCCTCCGTGTAGGATCTGCAATTGCCTGAAAAACGTCTCTTCTTTCTATCATAAATACAACCAAATGGTTGCCAAATATAAACACAACCATTTGGTTGCGCAAATTTTTATTCATTTTTTTTGATCAGTATACACTTTGTATATACTTCGATTGACGTTGTAGACAGTTTGTCGACTGAAAATCCAGCCCATTCCGAGAATTCGTTTGCATCTTTGAATACGTTATGAAAAAGAAGTATTTCAATGATTATCATCTCTATAAATCATCAGTATGAGCCGTATTTCAACGGCACTTTCCCGATTGACGATGACTCGACGGGTAGAAAAAAACAGATATATCTGGTATTATACCGTGACATTGTGCGTACGGGATTCAGCGAAACCGTAGCGAATAAGCCGATAACCAAGTTTTTCGGGGAAGATGAAATAGAAATTCCGGCACGGCACTGGACGGCTGAAATGAACGCACTGGCGAAGCAACAAATCGTGGAGCACCCCGTCCAGCGCTACCGGAAAATTACGACGTTGGGAAAGTTGGTCTTTTCCGTAGCGGGACTGCTTGTGATGGTGGGTATCGCAGCTTTCATTTACACTGTTTTCGTGACCGCGCCGAAGAAAGAAAGTAACCGGGCTGCATTCACACAGCTGCCTGAGGTGGGCGATCGCTATTACGGGAGTCTGTTCGGGCAGGACTACGTGGCCGGCGGCAAACTTCGGGCGGGTTGGGCAATTGTCGAATCCGTGAATCCCCAAGACAGCACCGTCACACTGCGCCTCTCAGAAGATATCGGCGATTTTACATTTGAAACCAAGCAAGCGGACCACAGCAATTTCAAGGGCCCCTCCTTCCGTACAAAATTCAGCAGCGATGGCATGAAAAGCGAATTCAAAGGCACCGACACTGATTTCGCATTTGAATCAACCGTCTATAGCGACAAATTTGATGCATATAAACTTCCCGTAAACCATGAATAACCCTGATCTCCTCCAGAATACACCCAATACACGCGAGTGTATACCGGTAGCAAAAGGGGTAAAAGCGCTTGCACGATTTTTCGAGGCTCAGCAATGGACCGCTTATTTCCTGGGCATGCTGGCGTTCCTGTTTGGCGCACTGCTGTATTTTTCCGTATCCGGCATGCTCAGAAATGGGACTTCAACCGCGGCGGCTGGGTCAGATCCGGGAGTGGTCTTGCTCGGAATATCGATTGCAGGATTCGTATTGGTTGCAGGACTGTTATATCTGCTATATAAACGATCTGCAAACCTTCCGGCCAAGGAGCAAATGCAATACTACCGGCTGGGAAATGTAACGCCGCTGACCGCCGCGCAGGCAAGGGCATTGCGGTTGCATATCGTGGAAATGTATCACGGCGGTTTCTGGCTCAAGACCCTGGAATACTATCCTTGTGACATCCGCGTCAATAACCCGAAATTCAAACCTACTTCTTTCTATGTTGCTAACAGGAGCAACTATAAACAGGGCTTGAATGAAGACTGGGGTGTCGTAAGCAAAGCCCAGTATGATAACATGGTTGAGGAGCTGTTCGATGGTATGCATGCTAAGCTATTTGCGCTGGATATGGATTATTCCCTGAACTATAAGTTGTACGTGCGGGGAAGCACTCCTGAAGATCTAAGAAGCATCGAAAATCAAAATGCGAATTTCATTAATCGCTTGGCCGGATTGATCGACAAACCTGCGGCCTATGTGAATGCCTGTTTCGAGGAGCCGCCGAACAAACCCAAACTCCTCGTTTGGGGGTTTGATCTATGGCGGGTGATTCCGATGTCGCGCGAGGCGTTTATGGCTGGCTACATTGCTGAAACAGATGCATGGACCAATATCCTAAGGGCGTCAGATCTCATCTATTACCTATTTGATAACTTCGAATCGTTCTACGACAATCTTCGTCTGGGCAACGCATATTGGTCAAATGACCTAAAGGTCACCACGAAACGACATGAGATGTGGGAACTATATGACCAAGAATGCGACTGGCCACAGCGGAATTTACGTTGGACCGTAGAACAGATGCCCGAAATTTCAGACGGAATGCGCACGGGATTTGCACAGTATATCCGTCAAAAGAATAAATCACATAATGAAGTTGGATTCCGTTTTAGCGATAAACGTGAAGGTGACGAGGAACGTGGGTGAGCACATCAAAGATGGATCGCCAAACAGTGGATAAAGGTAGGGATACCAACAAACATTCGCTATAGCGAGTTGTTATATCGAAGTTCATCGGCTTTCAAATTCCAGCCGAAGGAACTCATATTTATGCCTGAGGGACCGTCAATCGTCATATTAAGAGAAGCTGTGGAATCCTTGCAGTTGGAAGGAAAGCAAATCCACTCTGTAGAAGGTAATAGCAAAATCGATCAACAGGTATTACCAGGACAAATCGTGCTTAGCTTCCGTTCCTGGGGCAAGCATTTTCTGATTTGCTTCAAAGCGTATACCCTTCGGATCCACTTTTTATTATTCGGAACGTATCGTATCAACGAACGAAAGTCCTCACCCGTTAGATTAAGCTTACAGTTTACAACCGATGAACTAAATTTTTATGCATGTTCCGTAAAGCTTTTTGACAAACCGGTGGATGAAATCTATGACTGGTCCGTTGATATAATGGCTGATGAATGGGATGCTGCAAAGGCATTGGAAAAGTTGAAACGCCTGCCTGATATGCTCGCCTGCGATGCGTTATTGAATCAGGACCTATTCGCCGGAAGTGGGAACATCATCAAAAATGAAGTACTGTTTCGGATTCGTGTACACCCCTTATCTACTTTAGGAGCCTTATCGGAAGCCGAGCTAAAAGAAATGATACGGGAAGTCAGAAACTATGCATTTGAATTTCTTCACTGGAAGAAAGAATTTACGTTAAAGAAGCACTGGTTGGCACATACCAAAAAGATTTGCCCGCGATGTCACATCCCTTTGATCAAAGCCTACACAGGTAAAACGAACCGAAGAAGTTTTTTTTGTGACAACTGTCAGGTGCTTTATAAAGCTTCTGAATGACACAAGATAATGTATCTCATAGCTTTCCAGCTACTACCATCTGTTCCAGCGTTGGGTGTTCGCTGCCTCCTGCTGGCTCAATGGTAATGGCAAACATCTCCGCTTTTTCGAAAGAATCCATCTGTCGAAGGGGATGTTCTGCATCACCCGGATCATAAATCCCTGCGCTGACAGGTTGGCCCCCAACAATGCCCCAAAGCTGGTATTGCTGATCACTTGGCAATGCCGGCAAGTTGGCTGGTTTCAGGTATACCTCATGGGATACCGTATTCCAATATACCAATGCTCGCTTCTCATCATGGCCCGGGGTTCCGTTAAGTACTATTGTTCGGAAGGCAGGATCTCCGATGACCTCCAATTCCCGGCGGGCATCCTGGATTTGCGCCATAAACGTTTCATTTCTCACGATTAAATCAGCTTTTTCTTGCTCCAATTGACGTATCCGTTGGCGGAACTCAGTCACTTTTACCACATGAAAAGCGATTGTGGCAACGAACAGTATGGAAGCCGCGATCGCAATAATACGCACGAACGGGTAAGTTCTCGCCGGATCCGGCATCAGTTGTTTTTCATCGACAGCACGGATTTCACCTTCATCCGTCAATGCGTTGAAGATTTTTTCCTTGGCTGAAGACGGAGGTGTTTTGCTATGCAACAGGCTGTAGTTAACCAGTGCCTCCTCCGCCTCGCGTATAGCCTGCCGTACTTCGGGATATTGCTCCGACATTTTGGCCAATTCAGCATCTTCTGCCGGCGAAGTCAACCCCAGTACATGGTTTTCAATGATTCCTGATGATATGTAATCCTGTATATTCAATGCTTAACCAAACAAATGTTTCAACTTCAACAACGCCGCCCGTGCACGGCTCTTAACGGTACCTAACGGCATATCCAGTTCCTTGGCTATTTCTTCCTGTGTATATCCCTGAAAATACGCTAAATCGATGATCTTTTGTTGCTCTATCGTAAGCTCGTTGATTACCTTGCTTAATCCGAGGTGATCGGTTTTGATGTGATCGGTAAAACCGGGTGCAGCCAATGGTGTCGTATCATTCAGCGCCTCCGTCCGGCTACTGTTCCGTGACCGTGAAGACCGGATAAAATCAATGGCCATATTTCTGGCAATGTTAATCATCCAAGTAAACAACCGCCCCTTGCTTTCATCATATTGGTCGATATGTTTCCATATCTTGACAAATGCATCCTGCATCAGATCTGCCGCTTCGTCGGCATCACCGATTGTTTTACAAATCACACCATATATAGCCGCAGCATAATGGTCATACAAATAATTATACGCACGCTCGCTTTTGAGTTTCAATAACTCAATCAGCTCCGATTCCGTATATTCCAGTTTTGAGGACAAATTGCTACTCAGTCGTAAGAATGGTAATGATACGGCTTTTTCTCGTTTATAAAAAATAATTCAACACAAAGCTCCCAAACTGCATCATATACGAGAAGCGAGTCACCCCGGATTAATTGTGCTCCTTTTTTAATTTTTTGCTTTTGGTAAATCCGAATTTCAATTGCGCTCGTATATACCAATGCGTCAAGTCAAGAAGCGCTAAGTTTTGAACTAAAAAAAAGTCCATGAAAAATTTAACTGAAAAGAAAGCGGATTCATCATCACCGGCGAACAAGCTTACAACAAAATCGGTAAAGCGTCGGCAGTTTCTCCAATTTGCCGGAGCAGGGGCAGCAACCGCTACCTTATTTGCGTTAGGTTGTAAAAAAGATAATCCTGGACCCGGTATGGGCGGCGACGGATTCTATTTTGGAAGCGGAGACATTGCCATTCTGAACTATGCCTATGCTTTGGAACAATTGGAAGCTGCTTTCTACACTGAGGTAGCCGCCAATCCCTATGGGAATATTTCGGATTGGGAGCGTTCCTTGATGATTGATATCAGGGACCACGAAATTGCACACAGGGAGTTTTTCAAGGCGGCGCTCGGACAAAATGCGATTGATTCATTGGAATTTGATCTCTCTGCCGTAAATTTTTCAAGCAGAGGAAGTGTGTTAGCGACAGCGAGGACGTTTGAAGACTTGGGTGTTTCTGCCTATAACGGTGCCGGCTGGTTGATTCAAGATGTCGACTACCTAGCACTAGCCGGTAAAATTGTCTCCGTGGAGGCAAGGCATGCCGCATTGGTGCGAGATCTTATTGAAAACGGATCATTTGCAAATGAAGAGGTTATCGATGATAACGGTCTAGACGTTTCTAATAGCCCAACGGTCGTTTTGGAAGCAGCAGCACCATTTATTAAATCGAAGATTGACGTAACGGATTTACCTACTTATTAATAACTAATACCATGAACTTATTTAATATTTTTGACGAAATATCCCGTGTGGATCCAGAATTCCAAGAGCGAATCAGTCCACGGCGGTCAGCAATTAAAAATATGGCCGGCATGGGCGCTAAAATAGCGGCCGCGGCAATGCCTGTCATGGTTGCATCGTTGTTTAAAAAAGCATATGGCCAAACACCAACGGATGTAACAGGTGTACTCAATTATGCGCTTACCTTAGAATACCTCGAAGCAGAATATTATACAATGGGGGTTGCTGCTACCGGGCTGGTCCCTTCCGGCCCACCGCGGGGTGCCATTACTACAATACGTGATCATGAAACCGCTCACGTTGCATTCTTAAAAGAAGTACTTGGATCGGAAGCGGTTTCCAAACCCGAATTCGATTTTACAGCAGGCGGGACGTTTGCCAAGGTGTTTACCGATTATGATACGTTCTTGGCATTGGCACAGGCCTTTGAAGACACCGGAGTAAGGGCATATAAGGGACAGGCCGGGTTGTTGAAAGGCAATCAGGTGGTACTGACTGCGGCGCTTCAGATCCACGCTGCGGAAGCAAGGCATGCTTCACACATCCGCCAGATGAGGCGGGCCCGTGGAGGGATGGCCAGCGAACAGAAACCTTGGATTACAGGTGCAAATGATACCGGTATTGGGGCTGTAGTAGATCCGATTTACGCTGGCGAGGATAACAAAACGCAGGCGGGTGTGGATATTACTTCCTTAGCTGGTATGGATGGAAAACTATCCGCAAATGCGGCAACAGCGTCCTTTGACGAGCCACTGACTGCGGAAGCAGTATTGGATATTGCAGGATTGTTTATCAAGTAAATACCGGCGGACCCATCGGCTCACTATCGCATATGCAGCGATATGCGATAGTGAGCCTAATCCATCAGCCGTTTTATGTTTCCCAGCGAATCGAGTACGTCTATTTGCGGGTTATCATATTCGTCGATATAGATATTCAATCTCGGCCTCCCCGCTTTGTCGTACAGAAAAAGTCCATCTTTTTCATCCCGTAATCCAAGGTAGAGGCGGCTTCTTGGCCCCTCTCTTTCCATGAGTTCATCCAATCGCCGTTGCTTTGCTAGGGAATCGGTTACTTTTTCTATTTCAGCCAGTTCATCAACCCAGTGCATCAGATTCGCACCGATGGGATATTCACGTATATGGACACCACGCTTAATCGCTGCTTTACCGTTTTCATACTGTTCATCATTCAGCAATTGCAACACTTGGTCGTTATTCCGATTATCCATCGTAAACGACATCATCTTGTCAATCGTGTTGCCTTCATTTCTTTCTTCGTAGACCAGCCCCCCACATTCATTCCCGTTGTTATCGAAAAATAGGATCCCGGGCGGACGTTCGCGGGCCGGAATATCACGCCCGGAAACCCGTCCGGGATGCTGTAGCTGTTCGTTGCTGATCACCATACGAAGGCTGCCGTCCTCGCCCAGAATGTTGACTCTTTTTACCGATAGCTCGTCTTGCAAACGGGATTTGCTTTCGCCCCATAAAATATACATGAGCGCAGCGAACAATGCGATTGTGCATACAATCAGGTAAATGGTTAAAAAATTGATTTTGGCGTTTAATCGGTGTAATGTCATGATAGAATGGATAAGAATTGTTCTATAGATGATGAATAACAAAAGTAACAAAACTATTGACAGTTAATTTTATGGTAATTTTTTTATCTTCGTCTACTTAGACATCTACCACTATGAAAAAACACCTCAAAAAGGCGGTTACGAATTTCAGCGAACGCCTTGCTAGCCTTTCTGGCAAGCCTGACATCATTATGATTATTACTGACCAGGAACGGGCCACACAGCACTTCCCGGAGAATTGGGAACAGGAGAACCTGAAAACGCTGACCTTCCTGAAACAAAACGGATTCAGTTTTGACCGAGCCTTCTGCAATACGTGCATGTGTTCGCCCAGCAGATCCACATTACTGACGGGTCTTTATCCCGCGCAGCATCATGTAACACAAACCCTTACAGAAGGGGGAAAATATTCGTCGGGAGAGGTCACGCTGGACAGCTCGATACCCAATGTGGCACGTACGCTGATTAACAACGGCTATGACGTACATTATCGCGGTAAATGGCATGTAAGCAAGGGCACCAATGGTGGCAGTCCCGATCCGTCGGATATCGCCCTATACGGCTTCAGAGGCTGGGAAGCTCCCGATGCGGGGGAAGATACCGCACCCGAGAACTTTGGCGGCGGCTTCGCCAACCACGACGGAGCTTATATCAAACAAGCCATTGACTTCCTGAAAAATGTACGGGAATTACGCGCCCAGGGAAAAAGCAAGCCGTATTGCCTGATTCTCTCCCTGGTCAATCCGCATGATGTACTTTGCTATCCAAAGGGATTCCACTACGGCTACAACGACGATTTCCTGAAAGGCCCGCTAACCCTTCCCGAGACGGTAAACGAGGATCTTGCCGCTAATGGCAAACCCGCAGCGCAAGCACAGATCAAAACCTCTGCGGGGCTGAGCCTCGGCTTGCTGAATACGCCTGAAAAGCAAAAGAATTACCTCAACTTCTATGGTAATCTGCTGAGCCTGATCGACACCGAAATCGGTTTCTTTATCGACGAACTCTATCGGGAAGTGGATGGCGGTAAATTGGCTGATCAGGCACTGGTAATCCGTCTTGCCGACCATGGTGAAATGGGTATGGCACACGGCGGCATGCGTCAAAAGGCATTTGTGGCTTATGAGGAGGCCATACGCATACCGATGGTCTTCTCCAATCCGATTCTTTTTCCCGAAACAGACACCTACAAAAGCACCCGGCACCTAGCTTCGCTGATCGATATCCTGCCTACCATTGCGGCCATCACCGGTGCGGTTCCACCATCGGGATTGCGAGGTACCAGCCTCCTGCCTTTGCTGGATGAAGATACGCCGGTTCAGGAGGCTATCCTATTCACATTCGACGACACAAAAGCCAGCGCTGCCGATAAAGCCAGCGTAGTAAAAGCAGCAAACCGGATACGTTGCATACGTACGGCCGAATGGAAATACAGCCGGTATTTCGACGCGCTTGGCGGATATCCTGAGGAATTTGAACTGTATAACTTGCGCGGTAACGGAGCATCTGAATATCAAAATCTGGCGTACGATCCGGCATATGCGGAGATTAGAAAAAAGTTGGAAGAACTCTTGCAGCAGCAAATGCAACGGAAGTTGTTCCTACATCCCGAAGCTTTTAATGAAGTTGAATTTATAGAATGGTATCAAGCGCAACGATAAAAAGTTCTTTATATATTTGCTAAGCCGCATAGGTCAAACTATTTATACACCTTGTTGTTAGCTTACTAACTGGAGAAATCCTTAAACTGCTGAATAATGAACTCACGCCGCGACTTCTTACAGAAATTAACTGCCTCTGCTATTGCAATCCCCTTCTTAACGCCCACTAAAGACTGGGATAAACCGATCAATCTTGTCCGGAATCCGGACGGACCTATGCTGCGGGTAGCACTGATGGGATTGGGTGGTTATGCCTCCATCGTTGCCAAAGCCATGCAAGATTGTAAACGCGCAAAAATAACGGGCCTTATTAGCGGCACGCCTTCGAAACTTGCCGATTGGGGTACAAAATACAATGTGCCGGAAAAAAACAGATACAACTATGAAAATTTCGATGACATCAAAAACAATCCGGACATTGACGTCGTTTATGTAACCACCCCCAACGCACTGCATCACGACCAGGTCATCCGGGTGGCCCGTGCCGGAAAGCACGCCATCAGCGAAAAACCCCTCGCACTCAATGCAAAGGAAGGACAGGAAATGGTCGATGCGTGTTCGGCAGCCGGCGTCAAACTTTTGGTGGGCTACCGGATGCATTTTGAACCGAAAACACTTGAAGTGATACGGATGCGAAATGAGGGCGAATTTGGAAAGATTCTGTTCTTTCAGGGCCTAAGCGGTTTCCGGATCGGCGATCCAAACCAATGGCGGCTAAACAAGGCTTTGGCCGGTGGAGGATCGCTCATGGACATTGGCATTTACGCCATCAATGGTGCGCGTTACATGGTAAATGAGGAACCTATTTGGGTAACCGCCCAAGAAACGAAGACGGATACAGTTAAATTTAAGGCGGGTGTTGATGAGACCATCCAATTCCAGATGGGCTTTCCCAGCGGCGTAGTGGCTTCCTGCTTGTCCACTTACAACATGAACTACCTGGATCGTTTTTTCCTGAACGGCGAAAAGGGATTCGCGGAATTGCAGCCCTCCACCGGATATGGCCCCATCAAAGGACGCACCAATAAAGGGGAACTCACACAAACCCACGTTACCCACCAGACCCTGCAAATGGACGCCATGGCGGGAATCATCCTGGATGGCGACACCCCTACGGTGCCTGTTGATGGAGCTGAAGGGGTAAAAGATCTGAAAATCATCGATGCAATCTACGCTGCATGTGCGTCGGGAAAGCGCCATGAACTGAATCTCTGATATTCTCCCCTCAGTTTTACGCACAGATGACAATTCACAACAGGTTGTAATACAAAACATTACATCCAGATCATTCCATGTGATTCACTATATTCTTCCTTAAACGAATGATTTAATTAAACGTTTGTTTAACTTTGCGCCCGTTATGACGGAAATGGTGCAATACAACGAAAAACAACAACAGATCATGTCTGTCGCGCTCCGTCTCTTTGCCGAAAACGGATACGATAAAACCTCGATCCGGGATATTGCCCGGGAAGCAGAGGTAAACGTAGCCATGGTATCTTACTATTTTGGTTCGAAGGACAAGTTGCTGGAGGCAGTGTTTATCAATCATTTTAAATTTATCCGTTCCACGTTTAAAACAATCCTTAACCAACGCAATGATTCGGCAACCAAAAAGGTCAGTAAAATCATCGACATGTTTGTGGACATGTTAGCCGACCGCCAGCTTTTTCACCGTTTAATGATCCGGGAGTCGGGAATTCTCAAGCAGGGTCCCCTATTTGACATGATCAAAGAGATGAAGACGGTAAACAGGCGGCTGGTGGAAAAAGCCGTGAAGAACGGCCAACAGTTGGGAGTTTTCCGTAAGGATGTAGACGTATTCTTCATGTCGTCGGTACTAATAGGCAGTGTACACCAAAATATGGCCAACACGCGGTACGAATTGGAGCACCGCAATATCAGCGACGAACAGCGGGAAATCATAAAGCGGGAACGCACGGAAACCCTCCGAACACACCTCAAACGCATGTTTATTGCCTACCTAACCGACACCAGCATCGCATGAAGCCGTTACTGGAAAAAGTATATTATTTTAAGATGAACAAATCGATTAGTTTTATAAAATCAGGACTCCTAATAGGTAGTCTATTCATCGGCGGGGCCACCTTCGCACAGCAGTCCCAACCCCTTTCGTTGGGAGATGCAGTTGTCGCCAGCCTGGCCCACAGCAACGAACTGAAGATAGACGAAAGCAAAATCAACGGGGCGACTGCTACCGTGCAAGAAGCGAAAAATAGCCGATTGCCAGACGTAGATGTTTCCGGGCAATATCTCCGGGTCAATGAGCCTCACCTCGACATAAAGTTTGCCAACCCAGGTGAAAACAGCAATGAGGAGGGGAACACTGCTGGCTCTTTTCCGGCAGTGAATCAGGCCATGTTTGGTATGGCTACAGCGTCGCTGCCCCTGTTTACCGGAGGCAAAATTAATCAAAGCATTGCGTCTGCCAAATTCCTTGAAACAGCCACACGGTTGGATGCCCGGCATGACCGGCAGCATATTATTCAAAATACAGTAGCTGCTTATTATAACCTTTACAAAGCTCAGGCGGCGGTGGCATTGGTAAAAGAGAACCTGAAATCATCACAGCAGCGCGTGCGGGACTTCCAAAACCTGGAAGCAAACGGCCTTGTTGCCCGCAATGACCTCCTGAAAGTACAGTTGCAGGAAAGTAACTTGGAGCTCGCTTTGATTAATGCTGAAAACAACGCTGATGTTTGCAACTATAATTTTAATCTTATGCTGGGATTAGACGGCCGTACCGCGCTGATTTTGGATACCGCGTCGTTAGCAGAAACGCCGTTCGCGCAATCGGAAGACGAATGGGAAATCAACGCATTGGATCACCGGGCAGATTACCAGGCACTCGCAAAACGGGAACAAGCTGCACAAGCCGGCGTAAAAATCGCAAAAAGCGCCTATTATCCAGCTTTGGCGATCAGTGCAGGGTACATGGGAGCGAACATTCCCCATGCGCTCACCATTACCAACGCCGTTAATGCCGGATTGGGTCTAAGCTATAACCTCGGCTCCCTTTATAAGGCAGGAGCGAAGGTAAGACAGGCCAAGGCGCAGGAAGAAGAGTTTGTGTGGCATCGTCAACAGTTGAGCGAAGGGATAAAAAGTGAAATCCACCGAGCGTACCTGAACTATGCACAGAGTTTGAAAAAAATCGAAGTGTACCGCAAGGCCACAGAGCAGGCAAACGAAAACTACCGGATTACAAAAAACAAGTACGACAATAGCGTGGCATCCACTACTGACCTGCTTGATGCGGATGTAGCTAGGCTGCAGGCACAATTGGATTATGCCTATGCCAAAGCAGACGCCGCAGTAGCCTACCACCGGCTGCATGAGAGCGCCGGCGTAGAAGCCGAGCTCTTTACAGCACAACATAAATAAAAACAAAAGACTTTATTCAATCATACATCATGCAATCCAATAATCAGCATTCAACAACAACGAAGGAAAAAAAATCAGGCAACAAGGGCTTCGCCATTGTGTTCGGCCTGCTTATCCTTATCGGCGGAACCTATGGCGTGATCAAATTCATACATGCGCAGCGACATGAAGAAACCGATGATGCGCAGATTGTATCGACGATCAGCCCCGTGATACCACGTGTCGCCGGATATATCCAGGAAGTATACGTACGGGATAATCAATCGGTGCACAAAGGAGATACACTGATTGTCTTAGACAACCGCGATTTTCAGGTGCGGCTTGCACAGGCAGAAGCTTTGTTGGCGTCGGCCGAAAGCGGTGTCGATGTAGCGGGTGCGGGTATTGCGGTTGCCCAAGCGAATATAGACGCATCGCAAACCAGCATCAGCACAGCTGATGCACAGATCGAATCAGCAAAGGTCGATCTTTGGCGGGCTCAAAAAGACTTTGAGCGCTATCAGAACCTGATTGCCGACCACAGCATTACCCAGCAGCAATACGAGCAGGCGCTGGCCACCAAACAGGTGGCCGAACAACGCTTGGTAGTATTGGAGTCTCAAAAACAAGCAGCAATACGCCAAGTGAATACGGTTAGCAGACAGAAGTCTGTCAGCAGCAGTCAGGCATCCGTTGCTACGGCTACGATCAAGCAACGCCAAGCCGAGGTTGAAGCCGCACGCCTCAATCTCTCCTACACAGTTATTACTGCCGCCATCGATGGGCAGATTGGCAAGGTAAATCTACAAGCGGGTCAGTTCCTGAATGCGGGGCAGGCGCTGTTCAGCATCGTGCCCATCGCTGACAAGTGGGTGGTGGCTAACTTTAAGGAAACACAACTTACCAAAATGCAGGTCGGACAAAAGGTCTCGATCAAAGTGGATGCCTTTCCCGATTCCACACTGGAAGGAACGGTTACTTCTTTTTCCCCTGCCACCGGAGCCGCACAGTCACTTCTGCCTCCAGACAACGCCTCCGGCAATTTTGTAAAAGTGGTGCAACGGGTACCCGTACGCATTGATTTCCAGGACGACGATCACCCCGCATTCATTGAAAAGATGCGAACGGGAATGAATGTATTGGTAGACGTCCATTTAAACTGATATGGAGCCAGACTCTTTGGTAGAATACGGATTTCGCCGAGCGATCGTTACCGTTACGGCGGTGTGCTGCGCATTGTTGGAAATTGTGGACACCACCATCATCAACGTGGCCCTTAACGATATGCGTGGCAGCATGGGCGCCACGCTAAGCGAAATTGGGTGGGTCATCACCGCATATGCCATTGGCAACGTCATTATCGTTCCGCTCACCAGTTTTCTATCGCAACAATTCGGACGCACCCATTATTTTGCCGGATCCATCATCCTCTTCACCATCTGTTCGTTCTTATGTGGCAATGCCACCGCCATGTGGGAACTTATCTTGTTCCGCTTTCTGCAGGGTGTAGGTGGCGGTGCTTTGCTGGTTACGTCACAGACCATTATTACCGAAGTTTACCCAATCGAAAAAAGGGGGATGGCCCAGGCCATATACGGGCTCGGTGTGATCGTCGGTCCCACACTCGGCCCTCCTTTAGGGGGGTATATCGTAGAACACTTCAGTTGGCCTTATATCTTCTATATCAACATTCCGGTGGGAATCATTGCCGCCATGCTAACCCTCCGGTTTATCAAAAGCCCCAAATATGGGGAACGCCAAACCGCAAATCAAATCGATTGGTGGGGCATTGTTTTTCTGGCTGGTGCTGTCGGCTCCCTGCAGCTTGTACTCGAACGGGGGCAGGAAGAAGACTGGTTCAGCAGCAGCATGATCTTGTTTTTTGCGGTGCTCTGCGGACTATGTGTTTATCTTTTTTTCTGGCGGGAACTTACCTGTAAAAATCCCATTGTGGAGCTGAGGGTACTTAAAAACAGTAATCTCCGGGTGGGCACGGTTCTTTCGTTTATTTTAGGATTCGGGCTTTACGGTTCGACGTTTATCATTCCGCTTTATACCCAAAATTCATTGGGGTGGACGGCCTATCAAGCGGGATTGCTGATGGTACCTTCTTCGCTGATGACCGCGTTTATGATGCCAATGATCGGCCAGGCGATACAGCGTGGTGTCAAGCAGAAATACCTCGCAGCCGCAGGCATGTTCCTCTTTTTTGTGTTCTGCCTGTGGGGCTACCGGATACTTACGCCCGATACGGGCAGCGATGCCTTTTTCTGGATGCTGATGCTCCGCGGGTTTGCCATGAGCATGTTATTCATCCCTGTGTCGACCTTATCGCTCTCCACCTTGCAGGGAAAGGAGATTGGCCAGGGGGCTGCGTTCACCGGTATGATGCGCCAATTAGGCGGATCTTTTGGCATTGCCCTGATCACCACATTCATGACCCGGCGCAATGCCCTGCACCGCAGTGACCTCATCAATCACATTACTCCCGACAATCCGGCATTCCAACAACATTACCAGGGAATGGTGTCTAACTTCATGCAACACGGCATGGCCCCCAACCAGGCGCAGGCAGCCGCACTAAAAGCCATGGACGGTTCCATCATGGGGCAGGTCGCAGTACTGTCTTATATGGATGTATTTTTATACATCGGTATCATGTTCCTGATCTGCGTACCGTTTATCCTGATGCTGAAAAACAAAACCGGCCAGGAAAAAGTAGATGTATCGGCAGCACATTAAAGGGCGGTCCACCTACCCGTTTTTTTGAGGTATCGGACGGTGAGATAATAAATAGCTAAAACCAGCAACACCAAAATGAAACATCTATTCCGGGTGTCGGGCTCCCATCGCCAATGGGAATACCTAAAGAAAAGGATAATGGCAATCCCCGTCAGCCAGATCACCTGGGTATTGTACTCTTTAATTAACCACCTTCTCCAGAGAAAACGCATTTCCGACAGGGTCTTCCCCAATCCAGAGGGATTGATCAGCCAACGATGTACACGCTGTGCGTACGCATCAAATTGATTGCCAAATTTACTCCGCAAAAAATTTTCCTCTGCCAATACAATGGCTTGATAGATAAATAAAAACAGGGGAATGAAGATCAACAGATAAAGCAGTGAATTAACAAGAATTCCTACACCCGTCAACATTAAAATATTTCCCACATACAGGGGATTACGGCAATGCGCAAAAATACCGTTTGTTACCAGTTGTTCGGCATATACTTTCTTATCCTTTCCTCCTCTCACGATATAAGCCAAAGAAATCGTAGCACCCCGTGTGAGTTGACCCACAACAGTGATACAAAGACCGATAATCAATGGATAGAGATAGAATTTCGGGCCCGCATTGCTTTCACTGAAAATGGGCGGTGATGGAATAAATAACGCGAGGTACAGGAAGAAAAACAGGTAGTTACGGTACCTAAAGAAAAAATCACCTATCTGTACCATATATCAGTATTTGACCGCCGTGAATCCCGAAAAATTATACCACTTGAAAAACACCTCGGTATGGCTGAACCCCGCCTCCATTAACAGCTTGAGATTTTCACTCAACTTATAAGGAATCAGTACATTTTCAAGAGCTTCCCGCTTCTGGGAAATCTCTAGGTCACTATAGTGATTCCGTCGTTTGTAATCGTAGTAATATGTAATGAAATTACGGTTGAATAAGCTATCCTCCGCCAATATTTTCTCTGAAATAATGAGGACGCCTCCCGGAACGAGGCCGTTGTAGATTTTCGTTAGTAGCTTCTCCCGGTAGATCGGCCGCACAAATTGCATCGTTAGGCACAAAATGACAACCGATGCATTTTCAATCTCAAAATGATCGTGCAAATCGACGTTTTTTAATTCGTATTCCCTGGAAAGCTTGGCTTCCTGAAGTTTAGCTGCGCATTTTTTGAGCATATCCTTTGAATCGTCAAGACCAACAAAGCGGACTTGTTCGTCAACATAAGGATCCAGGTTAAGAAAGGTGGTTCCTGTCGAGCAGCCTAAATCATACACGTTGGTACCCGGCAGCGCAAACTCGGCTGCTTGTTCGATGATCATCCGTTGTATTTCAGTATAAAATGGAACGGAACGCTCCACCATATCATCGAACGCATTGGCTACCGTTGCACCAAATTTAAAATCCGAAGGTTTTTTTATTACGTCGCTAAATACGTTATCCTTATTCTCACTCATAAAGTTTTCCAGGTCTATTGCCGTGATTGAATGATGACCAAAGTAGTGGCAAAATCTGGAAAGACCCTGGAAATAATTTCCGAAATTAATGCTCTTCTGAAAAATATAACGTATAGTAATTCATTCCCTTTTCCTCGTCATATCCCTTTTCAATCAACTCCCGTTTTCCGTGCACGTAGACATGAAAATTCTTATCCAATTTCAACACGCTTTTGTAAGTCGCATGGGCCTTTTTTACTGCTTGACTCGAAATAGCAAACTGGTCGCCCAAAGGCGATTCAAATTCTTCTTCAAACTGCTGGCGATAGGTATTGAAAAGTCCTGCCGCCTGCGGGTTGCCAAGCACCTCTTCCGAAAATTCATCTTGCTTGAATGTTTCTTTATTCTTGAAATAATCCATCGAACGATTTAAAAGATCAATTTTATCAGCACGTTCCAATTCAAAAGTTTCGTCCAATTCTTCGTTCACAAATTTTTTATACACTTTCAGAAAATTTCCCGTCTGGTTGAATGCATCGTTGCGCACCCTTACGCCCAGGAAATCATCTTTCCAATATACAGCCTCCTGCTGTCGGTTGGTTTGATCTATGACCAATACTTTGTAGCCTTCGTCGGCTTGCGAATTAATAATTAGGCACCCTTTATCCAGTTTGTTAATGTTGATGGCCTCCTGCTCATAATCCAGATCAAATGCACCCTGAACCGGCGAAATTTTCAAATACGCCTCTTTATTTTCAGATTTGAATATTCCGATGGCCTCATGTACTTCCCCTTCCAATTGCACCTCACGCAGGTGTACGATATACAGTTCCCCGCCTTTAATGTTGGGATGGTTGGATACCTCAAATAGGTGCTTGGAAAGTTGCTGACTTAACTCCATAAATTCCAATTCACCCAAAAAAAAAGCATTCGAAAAATGGAAAACTTCATTCAACGAACGTGTATTGCTCGGATGCGAGAGCCGGTAAACTTCGTCTAGTTTAGCAAATGGACTTAGAAAATAGTGCGTCAGTAATTGGCTGAGAACGCCGTCTGATACCTCCACAGGCTTTTCACTTAACACATAAAATTCATTCTGCAATTTATTGCCTACCCGATGGATGGCCAATTGCTCAATTACAGCATCTGTATAGTAAAACATGGTATAATTAATAAATGTTTCTAGTCATATATGCGCGCAGCGATTCTGAATGTCTGGCAGTGTGCATCAACGATATCGCGGATGTGAGGAGAATATCCGCCGCCCATACTTACCTGAAGTGGAATCTTATAGGCCCGGCAATATTCAAATACCAATTCATCCCGACTGCTGCAACCTGCCCGGGTCAATGCCAATTTACCCAATTTATCTGTAGCGAGTACATCGACTCCTGCTTGATAAAACACAAAATCAGGTTGCACACGCTGAAAAACGGACCCCAACTGACGGTCCAGCACAGCAAGATAAGCTTCATCACCTGTCCCCTCCGGCAATCCAACATCAACATCAGAACGCTCCTTGCGGAACGGGAAATTATGTTCACTATGCATGGAGAATGTGAATACACGGTGGTCATCAGCAAAAATCTGCGCCGTTCCATTCCCTTGGTGCACATCTAAATCAATAATCAGTACTTGTCTAAATCCCGCATTGTGTACCAAATAAGCTGCAGCAATCGCTTGGTCATTAAGCAAGCAGAATCCTTCACCCCAATCGCGCCCTGCATGGTGCGTACCTCCTGCCACATTAAAAGCAATTCCGTATGGGGTAGCAAATGCACACCCATCTATCGTGCCCTGCACGATGCGGAGCTCACGTGCCACCAATGCGGCCGACATCGGAAAACCGATACGCCTGATCATCGCCGGCGAAAGCGTCAAATCCCTAAGTCGCTGGCAATATTCAGCTTCATGTGCCAGTTCAATGGTCCCAAAATCGGCCACATCAGGTTCAAAAAAACTATCGGACTGTACTGTACCTTCATAAAGCAACTGAGCTGGAATCAATTCATACTTTTCCATAGGGAAGCGATGACCATCCGGCAAGGGATGCGAATAGCTCGGATGATAAGCAATTTTCAACACAAGGCGAAGATAGCAAACAACAAAGACCGGCTTGCTTATTTCTGATAAAAATATCATTTTTGGCACCTGACAAGTAATACATAAACCCAAAATCATGGATACGATACCGCCACTTCCTATTTTATCTGCCGAAGAGCAGCGTATTTTAGGTGCCCTGATGGAGAAAGCAAAGGCAACACCCGAATATTATCCCCTTACCTTAAATGCCCTGGTTGCCGCATGCAACCAAAAAACATCGCGAAAGCCTGTTGTAAATTATGATGATAATACCGTTATCACCACACTGGATTCACTCCGCAAAAAGGGGTTGGTATCGACCGTAACAGGTGGTTCAAGCCGCGTAACCAAGTATAAACACAATTTCGCGGTGGTATATCCCATCATCCCAGTAGACGTAACGATCATCTGCTTGCTGCTCTTGCGCGGTCCCCAGACACCGGGTGAGTTGAATACCAATTCTGGAAGGATGTATGAATTTGAATCGCTCGAAGAGGTACAATCGGTTTTAGACAAGCTGGCCAATACAGAACAACCGTACGTTAGGCAACTGGCCAAGCGTCCGGGACAAAAAGAAGCCCGTTATATGCATCTTTTGGGTGGCGGAGAACTCCCGGAAGAGGACGAAGTAGATGTTGCAGATGCTGGTTCGTCGGCTGAGCTGGCCAACCGGCTGGCGAAGGTGGAAGCCGAATTAGCAGCCCTTCGGGCCGAATTTGATAAACTTATGCAGGAATTGACCTAATGATGAATGGGTTGATTTTATCGCCTACAAAAACCAAATTCGATAAATAGTTGTTATCTTTACATAAGTTAAAGACGTCAACCTCATGGTTATGGAAACAAAAACCGTAAAATATCAGCGCATACTCATTGCCACTGATGACAGTGAATGCTCAAAAAAAGCGTTGCAGCACGGCTATAGCCTTGCTAGAAACATGGAATCTTCGGTAGCGCTGATCCATGTGATCGAGCCCGCTTCACCAACTAACTATGGTGCAGATCCGTTAATGGGACAGCAACCCATTATCATTCCCGAAACCACGGAAATACAGGAAGAAAACTCAAAAAAACTGCTCGACGAAATCAGCAAGGAATTTCACAACGTAAAAGAGGTTTTCACATTTAGCCGGATAGGCGCGCCCAAGCAGGAAATACTTACCGTTGCCAGTGAATGGGCAGCAGACCTCATCATCATGGGTACACACGGACGTACCGGTTTTGATCACTTCATATCAGGCAGCGTATCCGAAAGCGTGATAAGAAGAGCTTCTTGCCCTGTGCTGGTCATCCCTAGTAAATGTTAGTATCCCAGTATAAGGTAACACGGGTAAATAATAAAAGGCCCTCCGTCGGATGGACAGAAGGCCTTTTATTTTGTTGTGGAAATTGAAACCGTCGCTATTCTCCGTGCAGCCAAGCTTTTTTGGCCAACAGTTCATCTTCCGTCTCGCGGACATCCTCATCATCCACACAACAATCCACCGGACAAACCGCGGCACACTGAGGCTCGTCATGAAATCCTACACACTCCGTGCATTTATCCGAAACAATATAGTAAACTTCGTCTGAAATCGCTGCCTGCTCTTCTTCCGCGTCGAGTGTTGTTCCATCACCAAAATCTATAACTCCTTTGAGTTCAGTCCCCTCAGAAAACCTCCAGCTCACTCCCGCATCATATATTGCATTATTAGGGCATTCTGGTTCACAGGCCCCGCAATTGATGCATTCATCTGTTATCTTTATTGCCATCTAACTCTTACCGTGTATTGATAAAATAAAAAAACCTATTTTTGCAACTTAATTTATGCAAAATTTCACTACAAAGTTAGTAGTCTTTTTGCTAATTGTTGCAATTAATTGCAAATATACAACAATATTGTCTAAATACAGGTGCTAAGATTAACATTTTGACAAAGAAACAACGTATCGACGCATTCGTCTCACTGGGCGAATATCTGCGCACTAATAACACGAATCTGCAGCAGATTAGCAAACAAGCATACCATCACAACGCTTGGTTTACACCAACCAATACAGAAAAAGCATTTACCACAATCGGACAGTTACTATCTGCATCTAAATTGACCAATTGGTTGGCCCCTTACCCTTTCGATCATGAAACCGATAAAGTCGTTGGGCTAATTTTAGCCGGCAACATTCCCTTGGTAGGGTTTCATGATATCCTGTGCGCACTTTGTGCCGGTTTCAACATCCAGGTAAAGACATCGGCAGACGATCCGGTTCTGACCACACACGTGCTGAACCAACTTATAGAAATTGAACCTCAGTTTTTCAGGAAAATAACAATCAGCGAGCGGCTCAAAAATTTCGATCTGATTATCGCCACCGGAAACGATAACAGCGCACGGTATTTCTCCTATTATTTTGGTCAAAAGCCACATATCATCCGAAAAAATCGCAACAGCGCTGCCGTGCTTACCGGGAGGGAAACACAGCAGGATCTTCAACTGCTTGGCAGCGACCTCTTTGATTATTTCGGTCTGGGATGCCGTAGCGTTTCCAAATTGTTTGTCCCCAGCGGTTATGACATCTCAACATTTTTTGAGGGGATCGACCGATTTTCAGGGATCATCAATCATCATAAGTATGCTAACAACTACGATTATAATAAGTCTATTTATCTGGTTAATGGCGACCCGCATTACGACAATGGCTTTTTGTTGGTCAAACCCGACCAGCGCACAGCTTCTCCACTTGCTGTAGTGTTTCTTGAAGCGTATAGCGACCGAGAAGCGTTAACAGATCGATTGACCGCTTTGGCCCCGCAACTGCAATGTGTAGTAAGCAGCGAGCCACTTTCCCTAACGACACCCGTGGTGGTACCCGGCCAAAGCCAGCACCCGGCCTTGGATGATTATGCCGATGGTGTAAATACGCTGGCTTTTTTAGCGGAACACCAATGAAGCCTTTCGCTTTCACCCAATTAATGCTAACTTTGTCACACGATGTATGTCATGAAGGTTAAGGGCGTAGCTAAAATACCGGACTATGTCCAATTGCGTGACGAAGCGTTTACGCTGCTTGCCTATTTCCGGGTCGACCGTCCCGATAAGTCTCTTGAAAAACTGGGACTGAGCGATCATGCTGAACGGATCATGAAGGTTGTCAAGGAAATGCCTTTCGGACAAATTAAAAAATTAGAACTCACGAATTTATGATCGGCGATACGGTAATTACACTCAAAAATGTTGACATCTACCAACCTAAGCACCTCGTGCTGGCAAATGTCAGTCTTAAAATCGATAAAGGTGAATTTGTGTTTCTCATTGGTCAAACCGGAAGCGGCAAGAGCAGCCTGTTGAAAATCATCTACGGAGATCTGCACATTGCCAGCGGAGAAGGAATGGTAGCCGGCTTCGATCTGAAAAAACTTAGCGAACGTGAGGTTCCTTATTTAAGACGGAAATTAGGCATCGTCTTCCAGGATTTCCACTTGCTCACCGACCGCACCGTGGAAAAAAATCTCGAATTTGCGCTACGCGCTACCGGATGGAAAGACAAAGCGCTGATCAACAACCGGATGCTCGACGTCCTAGAAAAAGTAGGGCTCCGCTCGAAATTAAAAAAAATGCCGCATGAATTGTCAGGAGGCGAACAACAACGGGTAGTTATCGCCCGTGCACTATTGAACAATCCCGAAGTGATTCTGGCAGATGAACCCACGGGAAACCTCGACCCCGAAACATCTGAAGAAATTGTACTGCTGCTAAAAGAAATCAGTCGGTCCGGCACCGCTATCCTCATGGCAACACACGATTACCAAATCATCCGCAACATGCCTTCAAGAATTGTCAAGACAATCGACAGCGCTTTGAAAGACAACGTTTCCATTTAGCGCTCCGACAGAACCTGCCACACAATACGCCAATTTGTATGCTTGGACACCCGAAAAACTGACAGGGTGTCGGTCTTTCGGTAATGGCAATGAAATTGCGATTGCAACCGGAGGTTGAAAAGGCCATAAGATATGACGAAATATAAGAAGAGAAAAGATCAGGATAATAACGATATAATGGAAGAGAATCAATCTACTGCACCGGAAACCCAGTCGACGGAAGCAACTCCAGTCGAAAAGGGAACTAAGTCCACTCCGGAAGCATCAACGCCCGAACAGCAACAAGCGGCAGAATTGGTAGCAGCCAATGATAAGTACATTCGTTTATATGCCGAATTTGACAATTACAAACGCCGGGTGGCAAAAGAACGGGTTGAACTCATGCAAACAGCCGGAAAAGAAATTATAGCAAACTTACTGCCGGTAATTGATGACTTCGATCGGGCCCTTAAGGCCTTCGAAACAGCAACCGAGCTCGAGCCTGTGAAAGAAGGCGTGTCATTAGTCGGACATAAACTAAAACATATATTAACCCAACAAGGGCTAACGGAAATGGAATCAGTCGGTAAGCCTTTTGATGCGGAATTGCAAGAAGCTATTACGAACATACCGGCCCCAAGCGATGACCTCAAAGGCAAGGTAGTTGATGAGATTGAAAAAGGATACTTTTTACATGGTAAGGTATTGCGCCATGCCAAAGTCGTTGTTGGCAGTTAATCCATAATCGCATGTCAAAAAGAGATTACTATGATGTATTGGGTATTTCGCGCAATGCAGATCAAGCGGAAATAAAATCTGCCTATCGGAAACTGGCAATTAAGTACCATCCGGATAAAAATCCGAATAATACCGAAGCGGAAGAAAAATTTAAGGAGGCTGCTGAGGCTTATGAAGTACTGAGCAATCCCGAAAAGCGGCAGCGCTACGATCGGTTTGGCCATTCTGGAGCCGCTGGTGGTTTCAGCGGCGGTGGTATGAATATGGAGGACATATTTAGCCAATTCGGTGATATATTCGGCGGCGGCGGCAGTCCTTTTGAAAGCTTTTTCGGAGGCGGGGGCGGCCAACGTGGTGGTCGACGGGTAGCCAAAGGTTCTAACCTTCGCATTAAAGTAAAGCTCACACTTCAAGAAATTGCGAAAGGATCTGAGAAAAAAATCAAAGTAAACAAACAAGTGGTTTGTACCACCTGCGATGGAAGCGGAGCGAAGGACAAATCATCGTTTCACAACTGCCGGACGTGCGGTGGTACTGGAACGGTCAGAAGGGTAACCAATACCATCCTGGGACAAATGCAGACAACCAGCACCTGTCCTACCTGCAACGGTGAAGGCGTGGAAATATCAGCCAAATGCCCGGTTTGTCACGGCGACGGATTGATACGCGGTGAAGAAACCATCAGTATCAATATACCCGCTGGTGTAAGTGAGGGCATGCAGCTTTCCATGAGTGGCAAAGGAAATGCCGCGCCACGGGGAGGTGTACCCGGCGACCTGATCATTCTCGTCGAAGAGATCCCCCATGAAACGCTGAAAAGAGATGGCACCAATGTCATCTACGACTTATATATTAATTTTGTAGATGCAACTTTAGGCACTAGTGCAGAGATCCCAACCATAGATGGTAAAGCAAAAATTAAAATCGAACCGGGCACACAAGGCGGCAAAATCCTGCGACTTAAAGGAAAAGGTGTGCCTGAAGTGAATTCATACCATAAAGGCGACCAATTAGTGTATGTAAACGTATGGACACCTAAAGCCGTATCTTCTGATGAAAAAGAATTATTGGAACGCCTCCGTACTTCGCCAAACTTCAAACCCCAACCCGGCAAAAACGAAAAGACCTTCTTCGAGCGGATCAAGGAATATTTTGAATAATTTTCATCTGTGAACGATAATCAGGAATCCGGAGGAATGTTTTTCCTTCGGATTCTTTATTTAATACCGGTCCTCTCGAATCAAAAATCAATAACTGACATTTTATGTCAAAAAGTCAACACAAACCTAATTACCGTCATATTGACCTGACATCCAACGCTAACACTCGCAAACAAAATCATTTTTTTCAAATAAATATACAGAATATTACAGTAATTAGACAAAATTGCCGTCTTGAAAAAAATTTCATTCAAAACAGACATAAGCATGACATAGGCCGCATCCATTCGATATTTTTGGCATCCAGATTGCATATTGACTTTCAAAGTCAGATAGTCCGAAATACAAAAGACTGTTGACAAAATGGTTTAACTTAATAAAATATAAAATGAAAAAACTATTTTTAACCTTATCTGCCGCTATCGCCGTAACGTTTGCTGCTAATGCGCAAACTGAAAAAGGAAAGACAATCCTTGGAGGAAACGTTTCTTATGATTATACCAAAGTGAAAGACGCTGATGTCGAAGGGCATTCCCTGAATGTTCTTCCTTCGGTTGGCTTTTTTGTAAGCGACAATTTTGCAATCGGAACCGGAATCGGTTATGCTTACGAGGAAAACACCAGTCTTGCAGAGGTTTTTGAGGGAAACAAGGTAAGTGCGTTCAGTGTGGCTCCTTTCGCTCGTTTATACAAGGGTGATGGAGACTTTAAGTTCTTTGGCCAATTATCCGTACCAATGGCATGGGGGTCTGCAAAAGAGGACGACACAAAATTAGGTAACACCGAGAGTTATGGTGTCGCCCTATCTCCAGGCTTTGCCTACTTCCCAACGAGCAAGATTGGCATCGAATTATCAGTGAGAGGTCTGTACTACCAAAACAATTCATTGAAATACGAAGAAGGAGAGAAAGTTTCTACAAATTCATTCGGTTTGAATGCTAATTCATTGGCACCAAGCATAGGTGTTCAATTTTATTTCTAAGGAGAATTTACCTTAAAAAAAAGCCGTTTTGGTTATCACCAAAACGGCTTTTTCTATTTCTTTCTGAGCCTAACAAAGCATCCGATACCTCTTAAAATGAAAGGTTTCCAAACGGGGAGAATGGAAACCTTTACTAACCAATTATAAACCTAAATTATGATGCCGCGAAGTTACATATCATTTATCACAAATCAAAATTTATTTTTTCAACGATCAACCTCGCCCAATACAATATCAATTGACCCAAGGATAGCAACCAGGTCTGCTATAAGCACTCCTTTCGCTAATTCGGGCAATACAGATAAGTTATTAAAACTCGGTCCTCTGGCTTTTACCCGCTTTGGAATATCACTTTTCTCTTGAGTCACAAAATAAAACCCAAGTTCACCTTTGGGATTCTCAGCTCGTACGTAGTAATCCTGTGCTTTTAAATTCACCTTCTTTGGAACCAGCGCACGCGGATCAAAGTCGGCCGTTCGCTTCAACTCCCCGGTCAACCGCTCGAGACATTGTTCAATGATCCGTACAGATTCCCTGATTTCATCAACCCGTACTTTAAAACGGTCCCAACAATCGCCAAGGCTCCCCTGCTCTCCCTTACCTACGGGTATCTCAAACTCAATTTCAGGATAAACGGAATAATTATCCATCCGTCTTAAATCCCATTTGATGCCCGAGGCCCGGAGCATCGGACCGGAACAGCCGTAGTTAATTGCCACTTCAGCCGGCAAGATACCGATATTCGCCGTACGCGAAATAAAAATCTGATTTTCGGTGAGCAACTCATCCAATTCGAACAATTTGGGTTTAAAATAGTTGATAAATTCACCACACCGGGATTCAAAATCTACCGGCAGGTCATAAAACAGCCCACCAACCCAAATATAATTGTACAGCATCCGTGAGCCGGATGCCCATTCCAACATATTCATAATGTGTTCCCGATCCCGGAAACACCACATGAAGGGTGTAAATGCACCAATATCAATGCCGTATGTACCTATGGCGATCAAATGAGAAGCAATCCGGTTCAACTCACATACCAATACACGGATGTACTCAACCCGTTTGGGAATTTGCTGATCAATTCCCAACATACGCTCAACTCCCATTACAAATGCATGACTGTTGTTCATCGAAGCCAAATAGTCCATCCGATCCGTAAAGGGAATGGTCTTTCCGTAATTCATGGATTCGGCATGTTTTTCAAAACAACGGTGCAGATAGCCAATATGTGGAATCACTTCTTTGACCAATTCGCCATCGGTGATTAATTGCAACCTCAACACTCCGTGGGTAGACGGGTGCTGAGGCCCCATATTGATAACCATTTCCTCAGCCCCGATAGCAGTTAACCGCTCCTCATAGGCTTGCTGTGCTTGTTGATAGGATTTATTTACCATTACTTAATCGCAATGCCATGATACATTTCGGCTTCTTCATAATCCTTCCGCAGCGGATATCCCTCCCAGTCTTCCGGCAGTAAGATCCGTCTCAAATCCGGGTGTCCTTCAAAATAAACTCCCATCAGATCAAATGCTTCCCGCTCATGCCAGTCCGCTGTCCGCCATACCGAACTCACACTGGGCACGGAGGGCAAATTGTTCAGCTGCCGGTCGTTCGGCACGATCACTTTGATCGTTAGGCGATAATTATAGGGAATAGACGCTAAATGATAAACGACCGTAAAACTTCCCGCCGCTGTGCCATCATCGACTGCACTGATGCAGGAAAGGAAATCAAAATAGGTATCCGCATGGTCGCGAAGCAACAAACACACCTGTGGTAATAGCGATGGATTGATGATCAAAGCGGGTTGTAAACCCGATGATTCTACGATCGCTACCTCATCGCCAAATTTCGCCGTCAGGAGTGTTTTTACACGTATAATCAATTCTTCCATCGTTGTGTGGGATTAAGGGGCTAATCGGGTAACCTGCCAGCCATCGTCCTGCTTTTTATAGCGCAAGCGATCATGCAATCGGCTACTCCGCCCCTGCCAGAATTCCAATTCGTCCGGAACAAGCCAATACCCTCCCCAATGGGCTGGCCGGGGCAGCGAATCCGAGTTCCTATACCGCTCTTCCACGGCAGTTAATGCGACATCCAACAACCCGCGATCAGCGATCTCTTGGCTCTGTGGAGAAACGATCGCACCGAGCTGGCTTCCTTTTGGCCTGGATTCAAAATATGCATCCGACAGTTCTGGCGACATTTTTACTACAGGGCCCACCACACGGACCTGCCGTTGCAGTTCGGGCCAGAAAAACAACAGCGCCGCATGGGGATTTTCCGCCAGTTCAAGGCCCTTCCGACTTTGATAATTCGTAAAAAAACCGAACCCCGATTCGTCCAATTGTTTTAACAATACAATTCTTGAGGAGGGATACCCATATGCAGATACGGTAGATAACGTCATGGCGTTAGGTTCCATCACCTGCTTTTCCAACGCTTCATCAAACCAAGCCTGAAATTGCACAATCGGATCGGCAGCAACTTCTTCTTCCTTTAGTTGCCCCATTTCATATTCCATACGGATTGCTGCGATATGGCTCTTATTCAACATCTTTTCGTATGTTTCTTAACGATGCACAAACATACGAAAAACCGGAGGCATATGCTACTTCTTATAATAACCCATCGCTTCGGGAATCAGCTTCTGGATATTGGTGATACGGCGCGCATCGCTCGGGTGAGTGCTTAGGAATTCGGGCGGCGCTCCTCCCCCCTGTGACTGCTTCGCCTGCGACATACGCTCCCAAAATCCGACCGCTTCGTTGGGATCATATCCAGCCATTGCCATAAAGACCAAACCTAGCCGATCTGCCTCACTTTCCTGGTTACGAGAATAACTCAATAAAGCAAGCTGTCCGCCTAATCCATAAGCGGTATTAAGCACCGCTCTCGTGGTATTTGATTTCTCTGCTGTAGCCGCATCAACCGCTACGCCCCCCGCCTGTGCAATAATGGATTGAGACATACGTTCGGCCGAATGCTTGGCAATTGCGTGTGCCACCTCATGCCCCATCACCGTTGCCAGACCTGCTTCATTTTTTGTAATAGGGAGAATTCCGGTATATACCGCTACCTTACCACCCGGCATGCACCAGGCGTTAATTTGGTCTTCCTCAATCAGGTTAAATTCCCAGTTAAAGTCGTATTGATCGCCATACCCGTTTTCCTGCAAAAAACGGGTTACCGCTCCTGCAATGTTCTTTCCCACCCGCTGCACCAGCTGGGTATTGGACGTACCTTTAACTACTTTTGTCTTGGAGTCGCTTAGCAAATCCTTATAGACAAGCGCTGCCTGTTCCTGGATCTCCGATTCGTTGACCAGACTCAATTGCCGCCGGCCTGTAAGTGGTACCGTTGCGCAGGACACGACGATTCCCAAAATTAACAGCCAGTAAACACGTTTTATCATTGGTTTCATCACAATATGAGTTAATTAAATAGATTGACAACTTATCCGGCGGAATTAAAGCAATATATATGCCGAATTTCTACTTCAGGTCTTTGTTCGCCTTCTAAACAAATACACCTTGGATTCTTTGCCTTTCAAAAGCCGTTCAATATTCTTCTGGTGTGTGATCAATATCAGCACGCAGATACATATCCCATAAAGCAGCACAGATTTGACAGACGTATGGAACAAAAAGACGATACCGAAGGGAAAAGCAAAGCCGGCACTGATAGAGCTCAACGATACGTAATGAGTAACCAACAACATTACGAGAAATACCGAAACACATACCAGCGCTGCTTGAAAGTGTACGGCCAGTATCATTCCGAAGAGCGTGGCGACCCCCTTTCCACCCCGAAAACCAGCAAAAATAGGAAACAGATGGCCCACTACAGCGATTACACCCAAAGCCAATTGAAAATTAACAAATTGTGCGGCTGATTGCGGGCCAGTAACCGATGGCCCAATAAAGTAAGCCAAGTTGGTTGCGGTCCATCCTTTAAGAATGTCGATGAACATAACAGCCACGCCGGCTTTTGTTCCCAACACCCGAAATGTGTTGGTGGCTCCGGCGTTTCCGCTCCCATATTCCCTCACATCAACCCCATAAAAGGACTGCCCCAACCATACGGCCGTGGGTATGGAACCAAACAAATAAGCCAGTATAACTGCTCCTGCTAAATAACCCGATATCATGAATCGCAAGATACGATTTTTGCTTTTAAACTCATGTCTAAGCTTTTTACCGAATGAGTGAGCGCTCCCATGGAGATATAGTCTACTCCGGCCTGTGCATACTCACGCACATTTCCCGCTGTAATCCCCCCCGACGCTTCTGTCACAAACTGCCCATTGATAAGTGCCACTGCCTCACGTATCTGTTCCGGTCTAAAATTGTCAAGCATGATCCGTTCGATCCCCCCAGCAGCCAATGCTTCTGTAACCTCTCCGAGATTACGCACTTCTATTTCGATATCGATAGGTTTGTTCAATGTTCTGCGGTAACGGTTTGCCTGCTCAATTGCCTTCCTGATCCCTCCCGCGTAATCCACATGATTATCTTTGATCAGTATCATATCATATAACCCGAAGCGATGGTTTACGCCACCGCCCAAACGAACCGCTTTCTTCTCAAGAAACCGGAGCAAGGGCGTGGTCTTCCGCGTGTCCAGCACACGCGTTTCCGTGCCCGCCAAGGCGTCAACAATCCGTTGCGTGGCCGTAGCAATGCCGCTCATGCGCTGCATGATATTAAGTAGAAGCCGTTCGGCCAATAAAATGCCATGAATACGCCCAGTTATACGCATCACGACGTCCCCTACGGATACCGACTTACCGTCGGAGATAAACACCTCCGCTTCCAATTCATGGTCTACCTCATGAAGGACCATCAACGCCTCCTCGATACCTGCTACGACGCCGGGTGCCTTAATAATCAACTCGGCAATCCCCTTCTGCCCTTCAGGAATAGTAGATTGGGACGTGTGATCGCCGTCCCCTACGTCTTCCACAAGGGCCGCTTTAATAAAATGGGTCAATTCTCCTTTTTCTTTCTCAGTCATTGGTTACAGACTACATACGAAGATAGCCAGCAACCACATATAAATGTAGCGATGGCCCACCAACAATTAAAAACGCCGCTAAGATGACTATTTAAAACAAAAAATAGCGAATAAAAATAAAAATTGGTTGTGTGCTAGTAAATAGGCTCTATACGGAACTCCGTCACTTGGAAGGTATTGTCATTATTGGTAAGTTTATAAGAGACGCGAAACGTATCTTTAGATGTTTCTAAATTAAGTACGACATACCTAAAATTCGGGTTGGAATCCAAACGGTGTGATATTTTCACGTTCGTAGGCGTGTTTCTTCCGAAAAAGTCCCGAAGAATAATTTCAGCCTGTACACGGGAGTAAATGCCTTCGTCGTTCAACAACGTCATACTCACAGTGGAAGAAAAGTATTTGGAAAGTTCCTTGGTATTAGCGCTTCTGATACAGGATGAAATATCATCTATCACATCAGTTATGTGAGCAGCGCTCGTCACCGCAAACAAACACATCACCCCCACTAACTTTACTCTATTAATCAATCTGATTGCCTTCGATTTCACAGTAGTAGTAGTTTATTCAAATGTTACCGCAGTTTAGTATTTATTATTTTTACATTTGGCCCTTTCATTAAGTGTAGACTTTTTTCTACAAAAACCTACCTTTTTAAAGCACCGAAATTCTCCAGAAGAAATATAGCTAAAAACATGCCACATTTCAAAAATGTGCGGGTTCCTTTTTAATCGCTATATTTGCTTCGTGAATACCAAGAAAAAAGTTGCACTCATAATCCTCGACGGACTGGGTTATGGCAAAGAAGATCGTTCAAATGCCGTCCTAGCGGCAAATACACCTTATCTGGATGAGCTGCTCGCTCAATATCCGAATTCAAAACTAGAAGCTTCGGGCGAAGCAGTGGGATTGCCGGAAGGCCAAATGGGCAATTCGGAAGTAGGTCATATGAATTTAGGCGCCGGCAGGGTGGTTTATCAGGAATTGGGCAGAATACATAAGGCGGTGAAAGACGGCGAATTTGACCGCAATGAACGGTTACAAGCAGCCTTCCAGTATGCCAAAACCAATAACAAGGCGGTACATTTTATCGGCCTGCTGTCTGACGGTGGTGTCCACGCACATACCCGACATCTTAGAGGCTTATGTGCTGCGGCAAAAAACGCTGGGTTACAAGGCGATCAGGTGTTTATACATGCTTTTTTGGATGGTCGCGATACAGACCCGAATTCAGGTATGGGTTACGTGACCGACTTAGAGCAATTTCTTCAGGCCAATGGCGGACAGCTCGCTTCGGTAATAGGTCGATATTACGCAATGGATCGCGACAACCGTTGGGAGCGTGTGAAACAAGCCTATGATTTGCTTGTGCACGGTATTGGCAAAACTACCGAGGACCTCACTAAATCCATCCGGCAATCGTATAATGAAGGGATTACCGATGAATTCATCAAACCGATCGTTAAAACGGATACCTCCGGATCGCCGCTGACAACGATAAAAAACGGCGACGTTGTAGTTTGCTTTAATTTCAGGACAGACCGGGGCCGGGAGATTACTGTCGCGCTCACGCAACGTGATTTTCCGGAATACGATATGCATCCGCTGGAATTGCATTACCTCACCATGACCACCTACGATGATACCTTCCGCGGCGTTGATGCGTTATTCCTTAAGGAAAACCTGACCAATACACTCGGCGAGGTATTGGAAGCCAACGGGAAAACGCAGACCCGCATTGCCGAAACGGAAAAATACCCCCACGTAACTTTCTTTTTTTCCGGCGGGCGCGAAAAAGAATTTATCGGGGAAAATCGGATACTCATACCCTCGCCCAAAGTAGCTACGTACGATCTACAGCCTGAGATGAGTGCCTATGGCGTAGCAGATGCAATATGTAAGGATATTACCACTCATCAGCCGGATTTCATCTGCCTGAACTTCGCCAATCCAGACATGGTTGGTCATACCGGCGTATTCGAAGCGGTTGTTAAGGCAGTGGAAACAGTAGACCAGTGCCTGCGGCAGGTCGTCGAGTGCGGATTGGAATCGGGGTATTCCTTTATCATCATTGCGGATCACGGCAACGCGGAATTTATGGTCAATGGAGACGGTTCCGTCAACACCGCCCACACCACTAATTTAGTGCCCTGCATTTTGATCGACAGTACATACACTTCCCTATCAGATGGAAAACTGGGCGATATTGCACCAACAATTTTAAAACTCCTGGCGCTGCCGATTCCATCGGAAATGAACGGAAACGTGTTGGTTTGACAATCGATGGCTCAACGCAACAGATTATTTCATACCGGACTGGTTTTCATTTGGTTAATAGCAAACTCGGCTTGCACCAGCTCCGATACTACATCAGTGTCAGCCCCGGCAAATCCATATTTCAGCTTGGAAGATTTCTTCTTAAGCGAAACGAGCCGACTCGCAAAGCTCGCCCCCATTGTTGAAAAGAAAGTATCCCGGAACGGTGACTCAGAGGAGAAGCGCGTACAAATTGACGACTGGAAAAATGAGTTAGCCCTCTTTATAGATTCGGATATTAACAAACCCGCTTGGCGAAACAGCTACCGTATAGACAGTACAGAACGTTCACTTAGTTATATCAGCATTGATCCAGAGCTCCGCACGCAAAAAATCACCATAGATAAATATGAAAGCGGCTCGGTAAGGCATATTGCGATCACTAATCGTGCCGGCAATATGCTATACCAAACCGCTGAACAACTTGATTATTATCCCGATTCGCTTTATCAGATCAGCAAACAACAACAGGTTCGTTTCATCGGCGACAGCCAGTATTCGATAAGTGGCCACCTAATAAAGTAAAAGAAACCTTTCTTATTTGAGGTTGTCGCGATATACTTTCGCCTTTTTAACTTCTGTTTGGATGTCCTTCTTACCCGGCGTCATCGTCAATACCTGCTCGAAATCCGCAATGCTTTTATCGTATGCCTCGGTAGCCGATACTTTGTCGTAATTTGCCGTGCCCGATGTTCCCTTCAATATACCCAGATCACGGTAAGCAATGCCACGGTTTTGATAATATTTTGAATCGTTGGTGTTCAATTCAATGGCTTTGGTGTAATCTGCAACCGCCTCGTTCAGCATCTTTTCGCGGCTGGTAGAACTTATTTTCAAATCCGTTTGAACCGCAAGCATATTATTCGCTTTCCCACGATAGTAATAGGCAGATTCATGGTCGGGCCGCAACTGTATGACTTTGCCAAACGAAGTCAATGCCTTCTTATAATCGCCGATTTGATATTGGGAATACCCCAGCATATACATCACATCCGGGTCACCGCTTTCAGCCGGCATGGCTTTTTGCAGATGATTGGCCGCAGCTTTAAAATCACCATCGATCAACGCCTTCTGCCCTAACCGTACATTGGGATTGCTGGGTGCAGTCTCAGTAGTTTGTGCCTGTGCAAAAAATACCGCCAAACATAATATTCCACCGATAATCCCTCGTTTCGATTTCCCCAAAAAAACGTTCAATTCATTTCTTTTCATTGCTTTCATATTAAACAAAATTCCTTCCTGACCGACACCCTGCAATTTCCGTGCTACAAACATAACCATAATTGCACGCAAATACAATTTGCCCTTCTGTGTAAAACTCCAAAACATTCCGTTTATTATTCTCGATCTCGCTTTTCAGATAATTTTTCTATTTTAGCTGATCGTTCTGCAAGGGAGCAACCGAGCCACCCTGTTCCTAATAGCTGACTTTTTTTCAGCAGTTGTATCCAGATGATGCAACTTGTCAATGAAATTTCGAGAAAGTTCGCTATTGGCATAGGCATTGCAATTACCTACAGAAATAGATATTTTAAGTTATCCAATGTTCAAGCTGCCATTATGGCGCCGATATATACGAAATAAAAGATTCATGAGCAATTTTGATCCGTTTGACTTTAACCAGGCAATCCCCATTATAAATGAAGACACGGAATTTTTTCCGTTATTAAGCCAACAAGATGAAGATGAAATGCGCAATGCGGATCTTCCCGAATCACTTTCTATCCTGCCGCTGCGCAATACGGTGTTATTTCCCGGGGTTGTCATACCGATTACAGTGGGTAGAGATAAGTCCATTAAATTAGTCAAAGAGGCATACAAAGGCGACCGGATCATTGGTGTCGTGTCCCAACAGAACATGGCCATTGAAGATCCGACGTTCGAGCAACTTAATAAGGTCGGCACCGTAGCCATGATCATCAAGATCTTGCAGATGCCTGACGGAAATACCACAGTCATTATTCAAGGAAAACAGCGGTTTAAGTTACGGGAGCTCATTCAAAGCGAACCCTATATCAAGGCGTCCATTGAACGTTTCGAGGAAAAGAAACACAAAGGCGGCCGGGAGTTCAATGCGTTGATTTCTTCTATAAAGGAAATGGCGCTTCAAATTATCCAGCTTTCTCCACACATTCCGAGTGAAGCCGGTATTGCCATTAAAAACATTGAAAGCCCGGGGTTTCTCATTAATTTCATTTCCTCCAACCTCAATGCCGACCTGTCTTTTAAGCAACAGCTTTTGGAAATTGCCGATCTGGACAAACGGGCAGCCAAGGTGTTGGAACAACTGGATGCGGAGCTCCAACTACTCGAGTTAAAAACTCAGATACAAAACAAGGTCCGGGGTGACCTCGACAAGCAACAGCGGGATTACTTCCTCAACCAACAGTTGAAAACCATTCAGGAAGAACTGGGCGGTAATACACCCGATTTGGAAATGGAAGACCTGCGCAAGCGTGCCAAATCAAAGAAATGGTCTCCTGACGTAAGGGAGCACTTTGGCAAGGAGCTCGACAAATTAGCCCGTATAAATCCGGCCGCAGCCGATTATTCCGTGCAGGTAAACTACCTTGAATTGTTGTTGGAACTTCCCTGGAACGAATTCACCAAAGATAATTTCGACCTTAACAGAGCCAAGCGGGTGCTGGATCGGGATCACTATGGCTTGGACAAAGTGAAACAGCGGATCATCGAATACCTCGCCATATTAACCCTGAAGCGCGATATGAAAGCCCCTATTCTCTGTTTGGTAGGGCCTCCCGGAGTGGGAAAGACCTCATTGGGTAAATCCATCGCCAAAGCCCTGGGACGCAAATATACGCGCATGGCACTAGGCGGAATACGCGACGAAGCTGAAATACGGGGCCATCGCAAAACATACATCGGCGCCATGCCCGGCCGCATCGTTCAATCACTCAAAAAGGCGGGTGCCTCCAATCCTGTATTCGTATTGGACGAAATTGACAAAGTAGGTAGCGACTTCCGCGGCGACCCTTCCTCCGCCTTACTCGAAGTGCTGGATCCCGAGCAGAATAGCGCATTCTACGATCACTATGTGGAGTTGGATTACGATCTATCAAACGTCATGTTCATCGCCACAGCCAATTCCTTGAGTAATATCCAGCCCGCGCTGCTCGACCGCATGGAAATCATCGAGGTCAATGGGTATACCATCGAGGAAAAGATAGAAATTGCAAAAAAACACTTGATCCCAAAGCAACGCGAATCTCACGGATTGGCTGCTAAAGATTTTTCCCTTCGGGCGAAGGTCATCGAAAAAATCATCGATGAATATACCCGTGAGTCGGGTGTCCGCGGCCTGGAAAAGAAAATTGGATCCATCATCCGTGGAGTCGCAACACACATGGTGATGAGCGATCTGCTACCCCAGCCCATTGATGGGGCGATCGTGGAAAAAATTCTAGGTGCCCCGATCTTTGACAAAGAATTTTACGAAGGCAACGACGTTGCCGGCGTAGTTACGGGCCTGGCATGGACGCAGGTTGGGGGCGATATCCTGTATATCGAATCGAGCCTAAGCCCTGGCAAGGGAAAGCTGACACTGACAGGCAACCTGGGGGATGTCATGAAAGAATCTGCCAGTATTGCGTTGGCATATCTTCGCGCAAATGCTGCGCAATTCGGTATCGACTACAGCATTTTCGATAAATGGGACATACACATCCATGTACCTGCTGGCGCTACCCCCAAGGATGGCCCATCGGCGGGCATAACCATGCTCACTGCATTGGCTTCCAACTTCACTCAGCGGAAAGTGAAGGAGAAATTAGCCATGACGGGAGAAATTACGTTGCGCGGAAAGGTACTTCCCGTAGGCGGCATCAAGGAAAAGATATTGGCAGCCAAACGGGCCAATATCAAAGAAGTGATCCTCTCAAAGGCCAATAAAAAGGACATCTTGGAAATCAAGGAAGATTACATCAAAGACCTGACATTCCACTATGTGGCGGAAATGTATGAGGTGGTCAATATTGCATTACTCAAACAACAGGTAAAAAACGCTAAGAAATTATTAAATTAATTTTTATCTTAGCTACATGCTTACAGAGTCGCTGATAATTTTGGCGTTGATCCTGTTAAATGGCATTTTTTCAGCTTCCGAAATCGCGATCGTCTCCAGCCGGAAAGCTCGATTACAAGTGCTTGTTGATCGGAAAAACGCCGCCGCCAAACAAGTACTTAAACTCAAGGACTCCCCCAATCAATTTCTTTCCACCGTGCAGATCGGCATTACCCTGATTGGGATTTTGACCGGGATTTTCGGTGGTGCAACTCTGGCACAACGATTGGACGTATACCTCTCGGAAATCAGCTGGATGGATGGATACAGTTCTCAGATTTCCATACTCATCGTCGTAATCGTTATTACCTTCCTTACGCTGGTTTTAGGGGAGCTGGTTCCCAAACGCATTGGGCTGGCCATCCCCGAAAAATACGCGACGATTGTCGCATTTCCGATGAATGTCCTTAGCCGGATAGTAGCTCCATTTGTATGGCTGCTTAGCGTGACCACCGAAGGGATTGTCAGGCTGTTGAACATAAAAACTTCGCAGAATGCTGTAACGGAAGAGGAAATCAAAGCGCTGGTTGATGAGGGGGCGGATATAGGGGCCATCGAACACATTGAGCACGAAATCGTCGACCGGGTTTTCAGTCTGGGCGATAAGCGTGCTGTTAACCTGATGACCCATCGCAGTAACATCGTCTGGTTGGATATAAACGATGAATATGAAGTTCATAAAAAGACCATATTGAAAAGCGGACATACCGTCTATCCGGTCTGCCAGGGCGGACTGGACAATATTATAGGGGTTGTCCATATTAAATCATTGCTCAAGCAATACCTGATCGAGCAACCCATCCAACTTAAACCATTGACTCATCCGCTTAACTACGTGCACGAAAATAGTTCAGCATACAGCATATTAAATAAGTTTAAGACATCCAAGATCCATCAGGCCATCGTGCTTGATGAATACGGCGCATTACAGGGCATTGTAACCATCAACGATATACTAAGCAGCCTGGTTGGCGACATTTCCGACGGTGATACGGCCGAAAGGCCGGAAATTGTTAGAAGGGAAGACGGTAGCTTGCTCATTGATGGGCAATATCAGGTTGACGATCTTTTCACCGCATTGGAGATTGATATTTCGGAAGAGGAAGAAGCTGGGTTAGCGAGTATCAACACCATTGCTGGACTGGTCCTGTTAAAGTTGGGACATATGCCCACAGCGGGCGAGCGCATGCAATGGAAAGATCATGAATTTGAAGTAGTGGATATGGATGGAAACCGAATTGATAAAATCCTCGTGAAATTCTTAGCCACCTGACATTACCCTATACAATTCCCCTTGCAAAAAGTTCCTGTTCCATCTCCTGCTGTAAAATCCGTGCTTCCTGTCTTGCCCGCTCCGCAAAATCACGCCCGTTGGATGCATAAATGATAGAGCGCGTGGCATTTACCAGTAAACCGCAGTCGGCTGTCATGCCATACCGGCATACTTCCTGAAGACTTCCCCCCTGTGCCCCAACACCGGGCACCAATAAAAAATGATCCGGTGCACGCTGCCGAACCGATTCAAAGGCCTGTCCCCGGGTAGCTCCTACCACGTACATCAGATTCGTTGTGTTACCCCAGGTATTGGCTTTCTCAATAACCCGTTCAAAAAGTGCCACACCGCTCGCATCAGCAATCGTCTGAAAGTCCATCCCACCTCCGTTCGAAGTCAATACCAGCACAATCGTCCACTTCCCCTGAAATTGAAGAAAAGGCTGTACCGAATCGTGGCCCATATACGGAGCTACCGTAATGGCATCAAACCCAAGTCCCGAATGCTGCTGATCAAAAAAAGCTTTCGCGTATCGTTCCGATGTGTTGCCGATATCACCGCGCTTGGCATCCGCAATACTTAGGCAATCCTTGGGTAAAATGTTCCAGGTTTTCCGAAGGCTTTCCCACCCTGCCGCACCCATACTCTCATAAAATGCAATGTTCGGCTTATAAGCTACGCATAGATCCGCTGTTGCCTCGATAATCTGACGATTGAATTCAAAAACCGGATCCTCATGATCAAGTAAATGTGCAGGTATCTTTTGGATATCCGTGTCTAGCCCCACACAAAGAAAAGAACGTTTGACTTTGATTTGATGGATGAGCTCATTTCGTGTCATATCTTGTCGGCCGCTTTTTTGATTTCTGCAAACGTAAGACAAAAATTACGGTTAAAAAACAAAAACCGTATATTTACGCTGCAATTACGATGAATATATTTATTACCCGAGCACTACCCGAAATCATCAAGCAGTCGCTGGTGGATGAGGGGCATACCATTTCCGAATGGATTGAAAAACGAGATCTTTCACCTGCAGAATTGATAGACCACACCCAAGCTAACGACGCCCTGTTCAGCGTTGGCAAAAATCAAATCGACAAGCATTTTTTAGCAGCTTGTCCCCATCTTCGTGTCATTGCACTGTGCAGTGTGGGCTATGATAATGTGGATATAGCTGAAGCCACCAAACGTGGCATTCCGATCGGCAATACGCCGGGAGTCCTCAGCAAAGCAACCGCAGACACGGCTTTTTTGTTGATACAGAACGTGGCACGGAAAGCCATTTATAATCATAAGGAAATTCTGCGCGGCAATTGGGGGTTCTTCGATCCAATGGCTAATTTGGGCATCGAATTGCAGGGCAGAACCCTTGGGATATATGGATTGGGACGTATCGGTCTGGAATTGGCCCGGAGTTGCCGCAACGCCTTTGATATGCCGGTTATCTACCATAACCGCAGTCATAACAAAGTTGCAGAACATGAATTAGGCGCCCAGCGGGTATCCTTCCATGAGTTGTTACAGCAGAGTGACGTGCTTAGTGTGCACGCCAATCTCAGTGATGAAACAGAAGGCATATTCAATCAGAAAGCTTTTTCAAAAATGAAAGCATCTTCCATCTTCATCAATACCGCCAGAGGTGCCATCCATAACGAATCAGATCTTCGGTTGGCGCTCGAAGAAGGTCAGATATGGGGGGCGGGGTTGGATGTAACCCATCCCGAGCCCATGGCTCCCGATAATCCGCTGCTAGAGATGCCCAATGTGGCTATATTACCGCACATTGGATCAGCTACCATTGAAACGCGGATGAAAATGATGCAACTAACGGTAGAAAACACACTCGCAGGACTGAATGGCCAACGCCTACCCTATTGTGTTAATCCTGAGGTATATGGAGCGGAGCAATAATACCATTATTCAGTAGCGACTAATTGATTGATAAATGCGGCCACCTCCGGTCGGCTGTAATCCGCCATTCCTTCGTGCCTTGCCGCAATCTGCCCCTTCTTATCGAGAATCAAGGTAGTGGGGATCGCATTGCCCAACCAACCAGCTGGGATTTCTCCCGAAACCACGTGTACTGGTAGTCCCAGTTTCTTACTTTCCATAAACTGCTTGGATTTTTCATACTGGCTATCTACGTCTACGATGGCAAAAACAACCGCTTCGTTGTCTTTAAACTGTTGAAACAGCTTATCGATGGAAGGTAACTCCGCAATACAGGGAGGGCACCAGGTGGCCCAGAAATTGATGAATACGACCTTACCCGTCTGGTTGGCCACGTCCATGCGGTTTCCTTCACCGTCATCGACAAACATAGGCGGCTTGACAGGAGTAACGGCCAACACCGAAGACGATTCCGGTACAGTACGTTCCAGATCCGGCTTAAAAAGACCGATTTTCATCAACCCCCTACTCACCCATGCCTTCATATCTGGACTGAGGAGCATGGCGACGACAAACGTGCCCAAAATAACGGTAATAATCGTCGAAATTTTAACCTTCTTCATACATCAAACAATCTATAATTCTCCTTCCACTCCCAACCCGAATAAAGCAAAGTCGTATCGTACAGGGTCATCGGCGTCCAGTTGACGCAGGTTCTCTGTAAGCTCACATGCCGTTTTCCAGTCGGACTGCTTGCGCTGGATCAATCCGAGTTTCCTCGCCACGCGCTCCACGTGAACGTCACAGGGGCAGATTAATTGCGACGGTACCATCCGCCGCCACAACCCAAAGTCAACACCGCTGTCGTCACGCCGCACCATCCATCGTAAAAACATATTGAGTCGCTTGCAGGCGGAATTTTGCAGGGGGGAACTGATATGCTTCCGCGTACGCAAAGGCGCATCCGGCAGGCTAAAAAAATAGGTCCGGAAATGATTTAATGCCTGTTCTATGCGGAAATTGGATTGCCCCAGTTTACCCAACAGACAGGCGGAGGAAGAATAAGTGTCCGCTTCGGGGAAAGACGAGCAGGACTCCGCATACTCCATCCTAAACACTGTATTGATAGCTGGAGGCAGAAAGGCATCTTCCAGCGAATCGTACCGCGCATAGTGCGCGCGAAAAAAGCTTACAAAATAAAGCAGATCCGTATCGTTAAAGGTACGGTGTTTGAAACCCAGCAACTGTTTCAAATCGGTTTCCCGATGGTTCCTTATAAAATCAAAAGGCTTCCCATCCATGCGTGAAAACAACTCTGTACATTTATTGATGATCGTCTTGCGTTGCCCCCACGCCAATACTGCGGAAAAAAATGCAGCGATTTCCCTATCCTGCTTATCCGCAAACCGATGGGGAATACAAATCGGATCGTTTTCAATAAACCCCGGCCGGTTGTATTCATCGACCTTGCGGTCAAGAAAGTCCTTCATGTCGTTCAGTCGATCGACGAGAATCCGTTCAATTTGTGTCATCTGCATTCATCACCCTAACCCAACGCCTGTTCCAAATCGGCCAACAGATCGTCGATATCTTCCACCCCTACACTGATACGGATCAGATTATCTACCACCCCCACCTTTTCCCTCACTTCCTTGGGAATCGAGCCATGAGTCATCGTTGCCGGATGATTAATCAACGATTCCACACCACCGAGTGATTCGGCCAACGTAAACACCTTAAACGAAGCTGCCACATGAAACGTATCTTCGAGCGAGGCATCCTTCAATACGATAGATACCATCCCGCCGAAATCACGCATCTGTTTCCTAGCGATGGCATGCCCAGGATGCGTTTCGAAACCCGGCCAGTAAATTTTTTCAATACGGGAATGGTCTTTCAGGTATTCGGCCACCCTCCTTCCGTTCTCGCAATGTGCCTTCATGCGCAGGTGCAGGGTTTTGATGCCCCGTAATACCAGAAAGCTGTCTTGAGGGCCCGGTGTGCCTCCGCAGGCATTGTAGTAAAAAAACAATTGATCATACAGCGCCTTGTCGTTCATGACCAATGCACCCATGACCACGTCCGAGTGACCGCCGATATATTTGGTCACCGAATGCATCACTAGATCTGCGCCGAGATCCAGGGGATTCTGCAGGTAAGGAGAAGCAAACGTATTATCTACGGCAAAAAGTACCTTCGCGTCTTTCGCTACCTCCCCGATCGCTTGGATATCTGCTAGTTTCAGCGTCGGATTCGTAGGAGTTTCCACCCATATCAAACGGGTCCTAGGAGATATTTTCTCAGCGATCCGAGCTGGTTCTGAGGTATCAACGAAGTGAAACTTAATGCCATAGTGTTCAAAAATCTTCGTAAAAATCCGGTACGACCCACCATATAGATCGTCGCCGGTAATCACCTCATCGCCGGGACTCAGTAATTTCAGCACAGTTTCCGTAGCAGCCATGCCGCTGGAAAAAGCCAGTCCATATTTCCCATTCTCCAAGGCTGCTAAGCAATCTTCCAGCGCTTTACGGGTAGGATTCGTACCGCGCGAATACTCATACCCCTTATGGTCGCCCGGTGCAGCTTGTTGATAGGTGGATGTTTGATAAATCGGCGTCATCACCGCTCCCGTAGTCGGGTCGGCCCTTTGTCCGGCATGAATCGCTTTCGTAGCAAATTTATATCCCATGTTCGTGAGGTAATTTAATGAGGAAAAACCGTAAAGTTAAGAAATACTCTCTTAAAACTGAAGCGGCGAGCGATAAACGAACGAGTAATCCAAATCGACCAGAAGCCGTTTGGGCGACACCATTTTGGCGGTTTGATCGGTGTCTGTAAACGAAGTTGGTAAGTCGTATCCGTATTTCGCAGCAGACGCCGCGATGATGTCCTTTTTCAGCGGATGCTCAGGACAAACCACGTTGTACGTCATACCCTGGACTTGTTTCTCCATCATCGTGCGAATAATCCCATAAATATCTTCCACATGCACGAAATTGGCAGTCTGGTAACCAATTTCACAAACCTTGCCGACAAAATGTTTGGCTAGGACTCGCTCAAGCCCAAACAGCCCTCCCAGCCGTAAAACGTTCAGCTGGGAAAAAGCCGAGCGAAGCATCGATTCTCCGGTCCATAGTTTTTGGTCCAGTTCATCCGCAGCAAATGTGTCTTCAGCAATCACAGCATTTACTTTCGGATAAATACCCACCGAACCAAAAAACAGCGACTGGCTGAAAGATAAGCCTTTCAAAAAGGAAACGAGTCGTTCAAAACGGGTTGTCATGATGTTAAACGCAACTTGATGGGTAATGGGCACGCTAATGATAACCACATCAAATGTGGTCTCTCCCATATCGGATATGATCTCATTGCGGTCGAAATCAACAACATACGACTGAAATCCCCTATGGTCCAGTTCCGACGCTTTTTCGGGTGTCCTACAGGTTGCCCATACATGGTGTCCTTCGTCTCTCATGCGGGACGCCACGTAAGTTCCTACCCATCCGCATCCAATGATTAATACCTTCATCAGCTTTCCCCAGCCACTTCTTTAACGTTAATAAGCCCTTGCAAACAACACACGCTGTGTGGAGGGCTTTCCCGTACGGATACAGGTACCTTGCTCCAATGGATTGTTCAGCGGAATACACCGGATGGTCGCCTTCGTTTCTTCCTTAATCAACTGTTCAGTCTCCGCAGTTCCATCCCAATGAGCCGAGATAAAACCCCCCTTCTCCTCAAGCACCTGTTTAAAGGCCTCATAGGTATCTACCGTTACCGTGTTGGCTTCCCGGTAAACCGCTGCCTTCTGATAGATTTGCTGTTGGATATCCTCCAGCAGCTGCTCCACGCGGTCTGCCAATCCGGCCTGAGATACGGTTTCTTTCGTTTGGATATCGCGACGCGCAATCTCCACCGTTCCGTGCTGCATGTCGCGGGTACCTACTGCGATGCGTACGGGCACCCCCTTCATTTCCCATTCGGCAAACTTAAATCCCGGACGTTGGGTATCACGATCATCGTACTTAACGGAAATGCCTTTCGACTTCAATTCGCCGATCAGCGTATCGGCCAAGTCACCGATCGCCGCACGTTCATCCTCTGTTTTATAAATCGGAACTATGACCACCTGAATCGGTGCTAATTTAGGCGGTAATACCAATCCCTGATCGTCTGAATGCGCCATAATCAACGCCCCCATGAGCCGCGTTGATACACCCCAGGAGGTTGCCCATACATAGTCAAGTTTGCCATCTTTGGCCGTAAATTTAACATCGAAAGCCTTTGCGAAATTCTGTCCCAGAAAATGCGAAGTACCCGCTTGCAGTGCCTTTCCGTCTTGCATGAGCGCTTCAATGCACAGGGTATCCAGTGCACCTGCAAATCGCTCGTGTTCCGTCTTACGACCGCGCACCACCGGCAACGCCAGCCAATTTTCGGCAAAATCGGCATAAACGGCCAACATCTGTTCGGCTTCTGCAATCGCCTCTTCTTTCGTTGCATGCGCCGTATGACCCTCCTGCCATAAAAATTCAGCCGTGCGCAGGAATAATCGTGTGCGCATTTCCCACCGTACTACATTAGCCCATTGATTGACTAAAATAGGCAAGTCCCGGTAGGACTCGATCCACCCTTTATATGTATTCCAGATAATCGTTTCAGACGTGGGTCTTACGATAAGTTCTTCTTCCAATTTTGCCTCTTCATCAACCACAATATTGCCCGTCCCATCATTTTTTAACCGGTAATGAGTAACCACCGCACATTCTGTGGCAAACCCTTCTACGTGGGATGCTTCCTTGGAAAAGAAGGATTTGGGGATGAACAAAGGAAAATATGCGTTGCTATGACCGGTATCCTTGAACATTTTATCCAACGCAGCCTGCATTTTCTCCCAGATGGCATATCCGTAAGGTTTGATCACCATGCAACCCCGCACTGCCGAGTGCTCCGCCAGGTCGGCTTTCATAACTAATTCATTGTACCATTGGGAATAATCTGTTTCACGGCTTGTAATTCCTTTGCTCATAGTTGATCTTCAATAAAATTATTATAACATTTGCAAATGGATACGTATTGATATTTGCCCAGCAAAGGTAGGTGGTTTTAGCAAATTACCGAATAAAAAATTGTATAGTGCATTTAAACCAAATGCTCGCAAAAGTGTCTATACAAGAAAGCGTTGGGTTTAACCAAACGAAAGGACAGTTAACATGAAAAGCAATAGATTAATAGTCAGTACAGTAGCTGTAGGAAGCATCTTGTTTTTGGGGTCGTGCAGCACCTCAAGGCAGGCAGCTTTTCGCGACGATGTCTACAATAATCATGCACGGGCTGTGGAAGAAAGTTACCAAAGCCCGGATTATTATTATGAGGAAGAAACAGCTCCAGACGAGCAATATTCGGACGAAGGTTATTATGCCGACCAGTATACGGACGAGGCCTATGCGGACGACTATTATGCAGACGAATATAGCGACAGCGAATATGCCAACCGGATAAACCGGTTTTATTACAACTCACCGGGCATGAGTTATTACGATCCGTGGTTTGACCCTTGGTATGGATTCAATTCGTGGTACAGTCCCGGTTGGGGCTGGGGTAGCGCTTGGAGCCTCGGTTTTGGCTGGGGTCTCGGTTGGGGAAGCAGTTGGTATAATCCTTACTACAGCCCTTACTACGGCGGTTATTGGGGTTGGGGGTCGCCTTATTACGGTGGCGGCTTCGGAGGCCCATATGCATACAACCGTTGGGGTTGGGGCGGATGGGGCAGTTATTACCCCGGCACTATTATCGTCAACAATCGTACGAGAGGTATTCGATCTGCTTCCCGTTCCCGTATGGATGTCAGAACTGGACGCTCCAGCCGAACAGCAGGAACACCCACACGTACTGCCTCACGAACTGCGATAAGCCGTGATGCAAATGGTCGTATCTCCACCCGTGCCGTGGCAACCCGTGGTAGTGCAGGTAGCACACGGACATCGGTGACGCGTGGTAGTACCACCGGCACCCGTACACGGGAGGCCGTTAGGCCGGGAAGCACATCCCGCAGACCTACCGGAGAAGCTGTCAGGCCGGGAAGTTCAAGGCAACCCGCGAATGGTGTCAGGCCGCCGTCATCAACCCAACGTCCGGCGGGCAGCAGTGCACGTCCCGCACGTCCTACAAGCTCACGGCCGAGCGCGACTCCATCACGTCCTGCTCCACGGCCAAGCACCTCAGCGCCCCGTTCATCGGGAAGCAGTTCCCGGGGTTCATCGGTATCGCCCCCATCACGGTCTTCCGGCTCATCATCATCGGGAGGCAGTAGCGGCGGAAGCAGCCGTAGCGGGGGTAGGGGCCGATAATAAGATTCAGATGTGAGGTCAGCTTCAATCTACATGACAGATTGACTGACCTTCTTCATAAACCACACTTCAACTATCACATGACAAAATCAGCGTATATACCTCTTTCCTTGTTGTTATTAAGTTGCTCGTTTACGCAGGTAAATGCCCAATCGCTTGACGAATTTCTGCGGTTTGCCCAACCCGAGCAAGGCGCATCCGCCCGCTTCAAAGCATTGGGCAATGCCCAGACAGCCCTCGGAGGTGATTTAAGTTCAATTTCCGGCAATCCTGCAGGTCTTGGCTTTTTTGGCCAATCCGATATCGCTCTTTCATTTGATTTCAGCAGCGACATCAACAAAGCACTGTACTTCGGTACAGACAGCAAAAACAACGTCGATAAATTGGGAATAAACCAAGCTGCTGCAGTATTCCATATCCCCATGCGGAGAGCACAGGGAAGCAATCTTTCATCGGGTTGGTTAAACTTCAACATCGGAATCGGCTACCACCGGACGAGCAACTTCAATTCCACCATGGGCTTTACCGGAGTAAATAACGAAAGCAGTTATGGCGATTTTATGGCATTGGAAGATGGCAATTTACTGGGCGATATTGGTTGGCAGTTTGGCATGGTCGATGAAAATGCTTCGGGTAATTTGGTCCCGATGACCACCCTCGATAATGTCCAAACGGCATATTATCGCGAAGAAGGTCATCAATCGGAAACGAATCTTTCCTTTGGTGCAAACTATGGAAACAAATTCTACATTGGAGGGAGCGTCGGTTTTACACGTGTCAATTATCGGATGAACCGGTTATTTATGGAGGATGGTTCGATTGAGAATTACGGTTATATTTACTCCATGAACCCCAATAGCCGATTTGTCAATTCGGCTACCGCTGATTACGACATCTATAACCCGTTGTTGGAATCTGACTTTGAATTCGATGACGAATATTGGTCAAACACTACAGGAAACGGCATCAACGCCAAACTTGGCGTGATTTTCAAGCCGGTCCCTCAATTTCATATTGGCGTGTCTGCAACCACACCGACCTGGTATAGCCTTACGAATGATTACGAAGATTATTTCGGTATCACCAATTACCTAACCGATGGCACAGACAATTCTGATGAAAACCCCAGCGAGCCAATTTATTACGATTACAATTTGCGTACTCCATATAAACTTAGTGCAGGATTGGCCTATGTATTCGAGGCAGGTGGTTTGTTGAGTGCAGATGTTGATTACGTTGATTATGCAAGCATGTCGATGTCATCATCTAATTCTGAAGACGATCGCTTCTTCAATGATGGAATTGCCGACACCTATGCCGGAGCCGTCAACTTCCGGGTAGGTGGCGAATACATGATCGCGCCGCAGTTTTTGGTAAGAGCGGGGTACGGCTACACGGGAAACCCCTACAAAGACAAAAATATTGAGTACACCGGACAAACAGTTTCCGGCGGTCTTGGTTATCGGATGAACAACTTTTATGTTGATTTGACGTATCAGAATTTCCAACGAAATTATAACATGATTCCGTATCTATTGGATGATGCAGCCGGCCAATACAGCCCCATTGTCGAAGTTAAAAATCAACGGCACAATGTAGTATTGTCGATGGGCTTTAAATTTTAACCATGAGATACCCAAACAAAATGGGCCGCAATTTTTTAAAATTGCGGCCCATTTTGTTTGGGTAATGACCAGCGGAACACTAAGCTTTATTCACAAATGCACGTAACATCCAATTCTGTTTCTCGTTGAACTGCATGAACGCGTTGATCATATCGTTGGTCCCCTCATCTTCCGCTTCCGAAGTAATCACCAGCAAATCCCGCTGCATGGCAATCAACAACTCCAAATCTTCGATAATAGCCTTTACCATGTCAATATCTTTCATGCCGATCGTATCTATCTCGTTGATTTCCGATGTTGACACATAGTCTTTAAACGTACTGAAGGGCGGCTTTCCGAGTGTCAGAATACGTTCGGCCAGCTCATCTATGGTTGTCAAGGCATTGGTATAAAGTTCTTCAAACTTGGCATGTAAGGTAAAGAAATGATTTCCCCGTACATTCCAATGGCATCCTCTCAACTTTTGGTAATGGATGTGATAGTTTGCCAGCAGGTCATTTAGGTGATCAACGACAGGTCTTAATTTTTTTTCTTCTAAACTGATTGCTTTTGGGTTCATGATGTTCGATTTTTAAATACAACTATATAACAGCTAAAGCTATAAAAAGTTTATCTCAGCATCAGGAAGTACGTTTTTTTCTGACAAAAAGATTATAGTTCTCGTGCTTCTCCACGTAAATATCTTCTCCGATATCAATAAAGCCATCCAATGCGACGGCATCGTACCATTTCCCATCGATTTCCACTTTGCCCGACGGACGAAGGACCGTTTTTGCCACCCCTTCCCTACTTACCAATTCCGTATTCCGCCGGGAAGACGTATACCCCTCATCCGATCGTTGCTCATCCTGTAGCACAAGACGTTTGAATGCTTTGGATTTGAGAATACTCTTACCAAAAATGACCATGAGAATCGTGGCCGTCACCATGGAAGCGATGACCAGCAGGAAGGAGTTGAACAACATACCCGGTTCTGAGATGGAGAAATTAAAATAATCATTGGCCACCATACTGAATGCCAATCCACATACCAAGCAAATAATACCCAATATTCCTGCGACACCAAATCCCGGAATCACAAACAGCTCCAGCAGAATCAACACGACACCTGCAATAAACAGGGCAATCTCCCAATTGTCTGCCAACCCTTGGATATATAGTGGCGCAAAAAACAACGTGGCAGCAATGATCGCAACAACCAAGGCAAACCCAATGCCCGGCGTCTGCATTTCGAAGTAAATCCCCCCGATGATAAGCAAAATCAGGACGCCGCTAACCGCCGGGTTGATGAGAAATGAAATAATACGGTCAATTACGGTAATCTGATGTACGGTAATCTGCGGATTGCTAATTCCCTCGGCAACCAATAAATCGGCCGTGGATGCAACTTCCGCTTCGGCCAGTTCTATTTTTACCGCCTCGGACGAAGTAAGTGTTAGAATTTTGCCTGTGGGTTTGATCGTCGGCAAATCGATATCCGCATCCACAAACGCCTCCGCCACTTTGGGGTCACGCCCCTTAGCCTCAGCGGTGGCCCGCATTAACCCACGCATATACGACTGGTGCTTTTCAGGTAATACCTGTCCGGACTGATCTACCACACTGGCGGCTCCGATACTGGATCCTTTGCTCATGTAAATCCGATCACACGCCAATGCGATCAACGCCCCTGCAGAAGCTGCGTTGTGATTAATAAAGACCACCGTCTCCACGGGCGAATCCAATATTCGGCTCCGGATGGAATCTGCGAAATTGACCATGCCTCCGAACGTATTCATCTTGATCAACACCAAGTCCACACGGCTGCCCTCTGCGTTTGAATAGGCATTTTTCACAGTCCGCCACGCATTGGGGCCGATATCTCCTTCTAAATCAAACTGATAAACATGTTGAGCCTGCGCCAAAAAAGCGGACAGTATCCAGCTCATTATCAATGCTAACCGAAGCAATGATTTCTTTCCTCGCTTTTTTTTGTGCATATCGTTCAAAACGTTATAATTTTGAGGCCAAACAATGGATAAATATACGTTAAAAACCGCATTCAGAAAAAGTTTTTTAGGGGTAGTTTGGCGCATCGAAGCCGATACAGCCACGGGTATACTGGCCATCGAAACGCGGGATCCAGACACCGGCGTCCCTTCGTTTGCAGCTATAGAATACAGCACTGGTATATCGCTCATCGATGAAATACAATATGGCGACCGGAATTGGGCCTTGGCGGGTGTCACTGACGGCAAGTTGATTTTGCGTGCATGGGGTCAAAACACGCCTGAAGGTGCGGGTGTCGCCTGTATCGATGCCACTACAGGCAACGTCTTATGGGAGCAGTTCAATTATACGCTGGTATCCCTTGAAAACCGGCAGCTTGTCGTAAGACATCGCAATTTTGCAAGTGGTTACGAACAATACCTAACCCCACTCGATGGGAGCTTAACGAAAAAAAACAAGGTAATCAATAAACCTACGGAGCCTGAAATCGTCTTACCTAAACGATATATTGGCGATACGCCCCTTTTTTTGGAAGGTTATGACATAAAGGGTGAACTCTTTTTTTGCTCGGTAGAAGACCGGAACGTTTGGGCTTTTCATGAGGCGGACGATCCTACCTACCGAATCAGATTAGTGGTGTCTCGTGGATTAAAAATGCTGAAGGATAGGATCGTGGTTTCCGATCTGCCTAAAATGGCGCCGGAGTTGTTCTTTAGGATCAAAGACCAGCTTTTCTTTATTGGTGATAATAAACGGGAAATTGTAGCGTATTTAGTATAATTGCAACGGAATTTTAACATGAACATAATATATCAAGCCTATCTATACCGTACATCCTTTTTTATCATCCTACTCGTAGGTTGTGGCGGCTTATCAATAGCAGCCATCGCGCCCTTGGACTCTATCGGTGTGAAATATGAAAATGGAAAAAAAATCATCATCCATCAACTGGAAGCCAAGGAAACTTATTTTGGGCTAAGCCGACATTATAACATTCCTGTAAAACAAATTATTGCTGCAAATGGCAATAAATCCCTGAAAGTGGGTGACACCGTGCAAATCCCGATGGATTCACACGAGTCGGCAACCACTACAAATGCCTCGCCTCAGGTAACGCAGCAACAGCCCTCACAAACGCCGGTATTGGCTCAAGGTGAGTACACGGCCTATAAAGTGGGAAAGGGAGAGACGCTATTTACTATCTCAAAACGATTTATCATATCCGTCGAAAGCATCAGACGGGCAAACGGACTCACCAGCGATTCACTAAAAGTGGGTCAAATCCTTAAGATCCCCAACAAAGAGCTTCCCCCACCCCCTCCCAAGATGAGCGAAATCGTCGTTTCCGATACAACGGGCACTGATACGGAGGGAGAAAACGTAGAAATACCCGCAAACCGGTATGGTATTCGGGAAATGACAGAAAAAGGAATCGGTGTGTGGATAGACGACCTGAATCAGGAAGGTGGAAGTATGTTGGCCCTGCATAAAACAGCGCCCATCGGCACCGTAATTAAGATTACCAATCCCATGACTAACCGGACGACCTTTGCCAAAGTTGTCGGCAAATTTGCTGATACCGCGGAAACTAAAAATGCCGTCATTGTTATTTCCAAATCTGCGGCATCACTCATTGGAGTATTAGATAGACGTTTTCAGGTTGAAATCGCATATGGTGCCCCAAGTGAAAGCAACTAGACCCTACGTAGTGGGTATCGCTGGAAGCAGCGGATCAGGAAAAACGTTTTTCCTCAATTGCTTTGTCGACCATTTTGCCAAGCACGAGGTGGCATTGATTTCGCAAGACGATTACTACATCCCCGCCCATACCAAAACACAAGAAGAAAACAAGCATTATAATTTCGATTTACCGACCGCGATCGACCGCGAGGCCTTCTACCGGGATATTCGGATGCTTTTCGAAGGACATACGGTATGCCGTGAGGAATATACCTTTAATAATCCTACCTTGAAGCCGAAAATGATCGAAATCAAGCCTGCTCCCATCTTGATTGTCGAAGGTTTGTTTATTTTCTTTTACGAGGAGATCAACAACCTGCTCAATCAACGGATATTCCTGCATGCAGAAGAAGAGATTGCCTTGCAGCGGCGGTTAAAACGGGATTTAATTGAACGGGGATATAACGAAGAAGATGTACGATATAAATGGGTGAATCACGTAATGCCTGCCTACCGACAATACCTTCTTCCGTTTCGGGAACAATGCGACCGCGTCCTTATCAACAATACCGACGACCCGGCTCCCATTCTTGCCATCACCGATGAAATATCCACCGAATTGCGGACCATTGTACCGGGGTTAGCCCGGACGTTATAGCTGCATTTCCGGCACATCATCTGCCGCAAAAAAACGACCCGCAGTTGCGTTTCGTATTTCCGCTACTGACACTCCGGGAGCACGTTCAATCAGATAAAACCCACCGTTTTCGATATCGATTTCAAAAACCGCCAATTCGGTCACCACTTTGCGGATACAGCGTACGCCTGTCAGCGGCAAAGTACAGCGCCCAAGCAATTTGCTCTCTCCAAGCTTGTTAACCTGCTGCATAGCCACAATGATGTTTCTGGCAGACGCTACCAAGTCCATCGCCCCGCCCATCCCCTTTACCAGCTTACCGGGAATCTTCCAGTTGGCGATATCTCCATCTTCCGATACTTCCATGGCCCCCAATATCGTGAGGTCCACTTTCTGCGCCCGGATCATACCGAAACTCATTGCCGAATCAAACACAGCCGAGCCGGGCAGCATCGTGATGGTCTGCTTTCCGGCATTTATCAGGTCGGGATCTTCCGACCCTTCGTACGGAAATGGTCCCATACCCAATAAGCCATTTTCCGATTGAAGCACCACATCGATGTCTTCGGAAATGTAGTTGGCCACCAAGGTCGGAATACCGATTCCCAGATTAACATAATAACCATCTTTGATTTCCTTGGCTATCCGCTTAGCAATTCCGATTTTATCCAGCATAATCTTCTGCTTTGGTCACATCCAGCCCTTCGTATTTGCGTACGGTTCGCTGTTCGATCCGCTTTTCATAATCCACGCCCTGGAAAATTCGATGGACATAGATACCCGGTGTATGGATGTGGTCCGGGTTCAGCGTACCCGCCGGAACCAGTTCCTCTACCTCGGCTACCGTCACTTTTCCAGCCATCGCCATAACGGGATTGAAATTTCGGGCCGTTTGCCGATAAATGAGATTACCCGATGTATCTCCCTGCCAAGCTTTCACTAATGCGAAATCGGCGTCAAACGCCATTTCCAATAGGTAATCCTTGCCATCGAAGTTGCGCACTTCTTTCCCTTCCGCCACTTCAGTTCCTACACCCGCGGGTGTATAAATAGCCGGCATCCCATACCCCGCCGCAAGACAGCGGGTAGCCAATGTGCCCTGAGGAATCAGTTCCACCTCCAACTCTCCGCTCAACAGCTGCCGCTCAAATTCAGCATTCTCACCAACATAGGATGCAATCATTTTTTTTACCTGGCGCCTTTGCAATAACAACCCAATACCGAAATCATCTACTCCTGCATTGTTTGAAATGCAGGTAAGGTCCAAAACCCCTTTCTTCACCAACGCATGAATGCAGTTTTCGGGAATGCCACATAGACCGAACCCACCTAGCATCAAGGTCATCCCATCCACCAGGTCTACAAGAGCCGCTTCCGCATTCGTTACCACTTTATTGATCATGTACTTCCTATCTTTATAACGGGTCAATCCCTTGGGGATACATGACCAATGTACAAAACTTACTCCTGCTCTGCAAGTTAAAATCGGAAAAGCAAAAAATTTAACTCTTAACTGGACTTCTTCTAAATAAAACCCTATATTTGTCGCGTGATGTTTGAGGAAGTTCCTTTTTTTGCTGCTGAACAATCGACCTGTTGTTTGCGGCCGGTCGATCCGCAAAATTTTAAAGGACTAAACCCTTACAGGGATGGCTGCGGCTGCGATTTTAAAAAATGCTGTAAAAAGTATAAACGCGGCAAGCGGTGTAAGAAATGTCCCAAACGATAACTTATCGTTCTACGAAATCCAAATCTCTGTCAAAACTTTCCTTCAGTTGGCTAAGCGCAAATATGGCGATGCCAGTAAGCACGAAAATCATAAGGTAAGCCGCCGTGATGATGTTTGATTGTCTGACGAAAAACTCAAACAACAATGTAGAAGGAATCAAGGCACCCCGCACAAAGTTAGGTGCGGTGGTCGTCACCGTGGCGCGTAGATTGGTACCAAATTGCTCGGATGCAATGGTTACGAAAGTGGCCCAGTATCCGATGGCGATTCCCATAAAGAACGCAATCCAGTGAAACCGTTGCTCGGTAAGTCCTTGGCTGCTTAAGTACCATACAGATGTAGCGATAATAAGTATCTGAAACAGAAACACCGCCAATCTACGCGATTTGGTTAACTGCGCAAACAAGCCAGCAAATACATCCCCAAACGACAAGCCCAAGTAGGTAAACAAGATCCCCTTACCGGCGCTTAACGTTACCGGTGCATCCAATGCCTTACCGAATTCGGGTGCCTGTGTAACTAATATACCCACCACAAACCAAATGGGCAACCCGATTAATAGACAATAGATATACCGCTTAAACCGTTCTTTATCGGTGAACAACATACGAAGCTTTCCCTTTTCAATCTGTTTGTTGGCCACCCCTTTAAACATACTCGATTCAAACGTGCCCACTCGTAGGACGAGCAGTAGCAACCCCATCACTCCCCCGGCAAAATAAGCACTGCGCCAATCGAAAAGTTCCGATATATAATAGGCTACAATCGCCCCAAGTACGCCCACGGATGCGACGACCATGGTACCATAACCCCGCTTATCTTTCTGCATGCTTTCACTCACTAGCGTGATACCCGCACCCAGTTCACCGGCCAACCCGATGCCAGCTATAAGGCGGATCACGGCGTACGAATGAATGTCGTTTACAAATCCATTTGCAAGATTGGCCAGTGAATACATCAGTATGGAGCCGAACAATACTTTTATCCGCCCGAAGCGATCCCCCAGTATCCCCCATAATATACCTCCCAATAGCAATCCGCCCATCTGCATGTTGAGTACATATTCGCCGTCCATACGCATATCCGCTTCCGGTATACCGATGTCTCGGAAACTCTGTACACGAACAATGGAAAACACTACCAGATCATAGATATCAACGAAGTAACCCAATGCAGCTACTAGTACCAGCAACCATACATTCTTGGTTTCCGACAGGTTCTTTTTGGTCATGGAACGTGAGAATTTACGGCGCTAAATTAATCTTTTCATTGGATTTTGCTTTTTTTTCATGCAAAGTTCGCAAAGTTTTTATTTATGGCTAATTTAGTAGTCGTGATCATCAAATCGTTGATATTGCAAGGAGAGGGCGAACAGCTTGATTTTAAAAACAAAATCAGCAGTTGCGAAAAAATCGCGAAAACACTGGTTGCATTTGCCAATAACAAAGGTGGCAAACTATTGGTGGGCGTGGCCGACAACGGTTCCATCAAGGGAGTAAAAGACGAGGACGAAGAGAAGTATATGCTTCAACGTGCCGGGTATCAGTATTGTCGGCCGGCAATAGATATCCATTTTGAGGAAATTTATGTGGACGACAAACTGGTATTAGTGGCGGAAATTGCCGAAAGCGATACCAAGCCGCATTATGCCCTTGGCGAAGACCAAAAATGGTGGGTATACATTCGTATTCAGGACAAAAGTATGTTAGCTAGTAAAGTGGTCGTAGACGTGCTGCATCTAACCAGCCAACCCAATGGTATTCTGATCAATTATACAGACAAAGCCAAAGAATTGCTGGAATATCTGCAAACGCATGCCAGACCCCGGCTCCCCGAACTATCCAGGCATCTCCGCATATCCAGACGTAAAACCCAGCGCATCCTTGTGAACCTCATTGTTGCCGGTGTTATCGACGTACATAACGGCGACCGGGAAGAATATTTTTCCCTATCTTTGCCTAACAACCCATAATAGAAATGCTATGAAATATACAATCTCGCTGATCAGTATCGGTTTATTAGTAACGGCAGCTTGTTCTAATTTCAATAATGACAACGGCGAAATCGACAGGCTTCGCGACGAAGCAATTGCCGTTCACGATGAAATTATGCCGCAGATTAGCGCATTCGATCGTAACACCGTGAAGATCGATTCGATATTGGCTAGTTTACCTCAGTTGCAGGAGGCCCAACCCGATATAGACACCGCGCAAACCCGCAAAGACTTATCCGGATTAAAAGATCGATTGGAATTGGCAACCGATTCCATGATGAACTGGATGACCGCTTTCGATATAGATCCCCAAGACAAATCTGCCGCAGAAATAAAAGCGTACTACGAGGGAGAGGTTGGAAAGGTGAAAGAGATGAAACAGCTATTTGACGGAGTATCAAAAGAAGCCACGGATAAACTGGCAAAATTTTAACAGGCAATGCATAACAATCTTTTCTTATTGGTGGTAAGTAGTTGCATACTGTCCACTGTGGCTGCCTGCAGCAACGAAACATCAAAAACGTTGCCGATCTTGGGGTCCCGGGATCCGGTAACCAAAGTAGTGGATGGAAAAACCATTACCGATACCTTATACCACAGCATACCTGACTTCCAATTACTCAACCAGGATAGTACGTTGATCACCAATCAGCGATTTGACAAAGGTGTATACATTGCTAATTTCTTCTTTACGCACTGCCCCAGCATTTGTCCCACCATGCAACGGAACCTGCTGAAAGTATATGAAAAATATAAAGGCGACGAGCGCGTAAAATTCCTTTCACACAGCATCGACTTTCGGCACGATTCACCATCTGTACTGAAATCCTATGCTGAAAAGCTTGGCGTTACCAATGACCAGTGGCAATTTGTCACAGGCAGCAAGGCAGCCGTCTATGGCCTTGCCGACAGCTATATGGTATACACCAAAGAAGATAGCAATATCCCCGGAGGCTATGACCACTCGGGATACCTGCTATTGGTTGATAGCAACCGGCATATCCGTGGGGCTTATGATGGCACAAACGACAAGCAAATACAGCTGCTAATGGATGAATTGGCAATTCTTTTGAAAGAATATGAATGACGCGTAACACATCCCTATATGCAGGTTTAGCGCTGCTATCGATTTATATCCTATTCCAAGCCTGTCATAGTGAACAGGCAATCCGGACGGCACAATACGCAGTGAACGGGCAAAAGCTATTCACTGCCCATTGTCAAAATTGCCATGGTGCAAAAGGCGAGGGATTAGGCAAACTTTATCCCGCACTAACCGATAGCATATCCCTGGTCATGCATCGGGAACAACTTCCATGTATCGTCAAAAATGGCCGCTCAGAAATGCCCCCCAATCCGCAGCTTGCTCCCATTGAAATTGCTTACGTACTTACCTATATCGGCAACTCGTTTGGTAACGAAATGGGTATTTTTACCGTGGAGGAAGTGCAAAAAGCTTTGGCAGCATGTGATTCTTTTCACAACACCACCGTATTAAACAGGTGATCAAGTGCCTGATGCGCGTCGCTGCAAAGTCCGGGATGCACAGCCGATAATTGGATAACCGTGCTCCGTTTGGCCGTGAGCCACCGGAACCGATCTGCGGACGGTAACGTAGCAATGGGCCCACCTGAACGCTCACCGTTACAGATCAACTGGAACGCTGTTAAACATCCTTCCAGTTCATCCCGATCGTATGAGGGGAAAAATGCTTGCAGCCTCTCAACGGGAAGTGCGTATTTCATATCCAGAAAACGCTGGCTCCGACAATAAAGCACCACCCCTACATTGACAAACTCCTCACGCTCCACCCTGGGCACCCAACGGATTACGGCATACTCAAACAATTCTTTTCCTAGCATCTTGCGCTTCTTTAAGAAAAATTCCCGACGCAGCAATCCGCATCTCCAAAAACCGTGCGTAAACATTTCTAGCTTCCGAGGGCGCCACCCCCCCTTTGTTGTTCAACCATTCATCTGGCACTTGTTGCACAATGCGCCGTATGACCGAATTGGTGAGTTTAGCCTTCAATTTGTTATCCGCATCTTCCAATCGCGATGCCCATGGCAACAAAACATGATCCTTCACCTGAACAAACGGCTTGACAGCTTGCTCTTGCCAGTTATCCCACGTATGGTGAAAATACAGTGACGCCCCGTGATCTATCAGCCATAACTCTTTATGCCACATAAGCATATTGGTATTCCGAACCGTCCGGTCGACATTCGTGAGCAAACAGTCCAGCCATACGATGCGTGAAGCCAGCTCATCATCCAGCTTATTGAGCACCGGATCAAATGTGATGGCACCCGAAAGGTAGTGAAGGGCGAGGTTCAGCCCCGTGCTCGCACGTAATAGATCCTGTATTTCTTCATCCGGTTCAGTACGACCGAAAGCCTCATCGAGCTGTGCAAAGACAATCTCCGGTATGCGGAACCCCAATGCACGGGCAATCTCCCCTCCCAGCAATTCCGCAATCAATGCTTTACTGCCTTGCCCTGCACCCCGGAATTTAAGCGCATACAAAAACCCGTCATCCGCTTCGGCAATTGCCGGCAATGATCCTCCTTCCCTGAGTGGCGTGACATAGCGTGTCACCTGTACCATTCGTAGTGTTGAATTATCCACGTTCAAATTAACGAAGTTTCTTAGAACGCCGCAAATTAACAAATCTTCCTATATTTGCTCCTAACATGGATACTTCAGCACAATACGACCGCATCATCGAGCATTGCCAGCAACTATTTGAAAAGAAAACAGCCGATTACGGCACCGCCTGGCGGATCATGCGGTTACCCTCCATTACAGACCAGCTCTACATCAAAGCCCAACGCATACGGACGCTCGAAGAAAAACGGATATCCAAAGTCGGCGACGGTGTGCAAGAAGAATATATCGGCATTGTGAACTACTGTATAATCGCCATCATGCAACTGACGATGGCCGACAACCGGAACGAAAGCCTCCCGCTGAATGAATTGATGGAAAAATATAGCCAAGTGGTCGTAGAAACCAAAGAACTGATGTTTGCCAAAAATCACGACTACGGCGAAGCTTGGCGGGAGATGCGGCTTACGTCGCTTACCGACCTGATCCTAACGAAAATCTACCGGGTAAAGCAAATTGAAAACAACGAGGGGCTGACAGTTGTTTCCGAAGGAGTGAAAGCTAATTACCAGGATATGCTCAATTATGCTGTTTTTGCCCTCATCAAATTGGGGCTCTCCGATAGATAGTAATTCGTAAAGCAGGCCACAGATGCAAACTTCCCAAACGTATACACGTACCCATTACTTGTTAGCAGTTTCTCGGATTGTCACCGGCATGCTATTCATTTTCTCCGGTTTTATCAAAGCCAATGATCCCACGGGGTTCGGGTATAAATTGGAAGAATATTTTCAAGTTTTTGGCACCCATTTTCTGAATGATTATGCCATCACCCTCGCGGTAGTCATCTGTGGCTTGGAAATTTTACTCGGCGCACTGCTGCTCCTCGGATTCTGGGGCCGGACGGTCGCTTGGGGGTTATTGCTGTTGATACTGTTTTTCACCTTTCTTACATTCTATTCGGCGTTCTTTGAGGTAGTGACCTCCTGCGGTTGCTTCGGCGACGCTATTCCGCTCACTCCGTGGCAATCGTTCGGCAAAGACCTCATACTGCTGCTGCTGATACTTATTATTTTTTTTAACCGAGGTCAAATCAGACCGCTCATTTCAGGTGGATTCGCCCAATCGATCATTACCGCGATGGTAGTGGTCATTTCCCTGGGGATTGGTATTTATACACTCAACTTTCTGCCATTTATTGATTTCCTGCCCTATAAGAAGGGAAACAATCTACCCAAATTGATGACCTTGCCAGCGGGAGAAGCGGGCGATCAATATGAGATTATCTATACACTAAAAAACAAGGCATCGAATGAGGAAAAAAAAGTATCCGATAAAGTTTACCTCGCCGAAGAATTGTGGAAAGATGAAAATTGGGAAATTATCGGCGATCCGGAAAGTAAACTCGTCAAAAAAGGATATCAGATTGCGATACCCGATCTGTTGATTAGCGACGCCAACGGAGATGATATAACCCAGGAGTTAATCGAAAATCCGTATTACAACCTCGTAATAGTGGCGTGGGACCTGGAAAAGACTAACCTAGAGGCCCTTCGCGAAATCAACTCCCTGGTTATGAATGCCGCCGAAGCATATAATATACGTTCGATCTTGCTCACAGCCAGCAGTACGCAGGAAGCCGAACAGATCAGTGACGAGCAGAATCTGCTCGCCGAAATATTTTATGCCGACGCCGTGCCCCTGAAGAGCATGGTCCGGGCAAACCCGGGGGTCTTATTGATGCAAAATGGCACAGTGATCGACAAATGGCATTACAACACGTTACCCGGTTTTGACACATTGGATAAACTATACTTTAACAAAGCATACCACAATGAATGAGATGAAACCCGTGTTTTTAATTGGCTTTATGGGAAGCGGGAAGACTACTTGGGGACGAAAACTCGCTACCAAAACCGACCGGGCGTTTATCGATTTAGATGAGGTGATTGTTGAAAAAATCGGTATGCCCATCGCCGATTATTTTACGCAATACGGCGAAGCTGCATTCAGACAGGTCGAAAGCCAAACGTTAAAAAACCTGCCTTTGGAAGAACCGACGGTGATTTCCACCGGCGGCGGCACTCCCTGCTATTTTGACAATATGGCATGGATGAACGAGACGGGAACGACCGTCTATTTCCATCTACCTCCCAAAGCGTTATGGGACAGACTCATGCAAACCGACATCGCATCAAGACCCGCCTTAAAAGGATTATCGGGACAAGAGCTCCTGGCTGATATCACAACGAAACTCGCTGATCGCACCCCCTACTACAAACAGGCGATCCACGTAGTCAATCAGTTGTCGTTGCAACTGGATGAATTGGCAGACTTGATACGTTGATTTCCGCACGGAATTCGTTATCTTTATAGCCGTTTACCAGTTCAGCAAAAATTCCTTTATGATGGTGCGGCGTGCTATGCAGCTCTTGTTTTTATCGTTATTGGCTTCGTTCTTCGTAGCCTGTCTTCCATCGAATATAGGCAGCGACTTCCGCTACAATAGCCATCGCATAAATCTCACATCAGTCGATGAGTTGTACCGTTTTCTTACGTATCATGAGAAACGTTACCCACTGATTAGTGTACATCGGGGTGGAGCTTCCCAGGGTTTTCCGGAAAATGCATTGGAAACCTTTGAAAACAACTTTCGTCAACAACCCATTGTTGTCGAATGCGACGTGCGTACAACTAAAGATGGTGTGTTGGTGCTCATGCACGATGAAACTCTCGACCGGACAACCACTGGCTCGGGAAGGTTGCAGGACATTGAATTTTCAGCATTGAAAAAACTGAAGCTGAAAGACATAGAAGGCAACGTAACGTCTTACCGGATACCTACCTTGGATGAGGCCCTTAAATGGGGGGCAGGAAAGGTGATATTTACGCTGGATGTCAAACGTGATGTGGCTTATGCTTCCGTAATCGATGCCGTCCGGCGTAACAACGCCGAGGCCTACAGTGTCGTTATTACCTATAGCGCGGATCAAGCGGCAGTCGTTCACCAGCTCGCACCCAACGTGATGATTTCCGCATCTATCCAGTCAGTCAACGACCTGCTCAGATTGAATGACAATAACATTCCCGATAACCGCCTTATTGCCTTCGTGGGGACACGCGAGGCCGACAAAGCACTCTACGATCTGCTCCATGAGCACGGTATTCTGTGCATATTGGGTACCATGGGCAATCTGGATAAACAGGCAACCGTACGCGGCGATACTGTATATACCGCATTGGTAGAACGGGGCGCCGATATTTTGTCGACCGATCGTCCCCTCGAAGCGGGTAAAGCCTTACAGGCCTACCGTATTAAACATAAATTAATGTCCCAATTTATTAAGTAACAGACGGATGTCCATCGAAGTTGCCAACCTCCATAAGTCTTACGACACAATCCCTGCAGTAAAGGGTATCTCCTTTCGGGTCAAACCGGGGCGAATACTCGGCTTTTTGGGACCTAATGGCGCAGGTAAATCCACCACATTAAAAATACTATCGGGGAGCATCCCTCCCTCATCTGGCCATGCTGCCATCTGTGGCCTCGACATCCGGCAAAACAGCCTGGCCGCACGCCAATGCTTGGGTTACCTGCCGGAAAATAACCCCCTCTATCTGGATCTGTATGTGCATGAAGCGCTGGAATTCGTCGCAGGAATACATCGCATTGCCAACCCGCGTGAACGGATCGCTGAAGTCATTTCCTTAACTGGATTGGAGCCCCAGCAGTTTAAAAAAATCAATCAGCTCTCTAAAGGTTATCGCCAGCGTGTTGGCCTAGCACAGGCCATCTTGCACAACCCCGAAGTATTGATCCTGGATGAACCCACATCGGGACTGGACCCCAACCAGTTAAAGGATATCCGTTCGCTGATAAAACGATTGGGGATTCAGAAAACCGTCCTGTTGTCTACCCACATTATGCAGGAAGTGGAAGCAGTCTGTGACGATGTCGTTATCATCCATCAGGGTCAGATCGTCGCTGATTTTCCGTTGAATGAATTGGCGATTAGGTACCCCGACCCGAGCCTGGAATCACTCTTCATGAGACTAACTTATCCATCTTCTGCCTTTATTTAAACAATATGGCACGTTTTGTGTTAATATACATGTAGTTAAAACTACATTAAAGTCAAGATTTAACATTAAAGTCAAGATTTAACACTAAAGCGAAAAACTATGAAACGTGTATTTTTATTTTCGGCATTATTTTTAGCTGGGGTCTTTGCAGTAAATGCGCAGGACATCAATCGGCCTCAGACCTCTGCAAACGTCGGATTGACGCCCGTTCAAAAAGGCAACTGGATTGTCGGCGGAAGTCTGGGTAGCCTGGGATATAGTTTTGAGGGGGAAAATTTCAATATCAGTTTAAATCCCCGTGCGGGATATTTCATTTCGGACGGTGTCGCAATCGGATTAGGGTTGGTTGGTTCTTTGGCGACAGTGCCTGATGACGACAACGTTTGGGGATATGGCGTTGCACCCTTTGTGCGCTATTATTTTCCCCAAGGCTCCAGCGCGACGGGCCGATTTTTTGCACAGGGTGACGTTGGTATCTCAGGCAGTTCACCTGGATCCGGCGCCTCATTGGCTCTCGGCGCCAATGTAGGGTATGCCCATTTTATTACCAACAGTGTAGCACTTGAAGTTACAGCTGGCTATAATTACAGTAAAGCCACAGTCTCCGGTTCAACCGGTCAAAGTGGTTTGGGTGTAGCATTGGGCTTTCAGGTTTATCTCCCCGGACAGCGATAGAATTCACATAATTAACGTTAACCAAAAAACGCGGACGATCTTTGTCCGCGTTTTTTTTATTCAATTCACCCAGCTCGTTTCCCAAATGGAAATTCAATAAAATTTAATTAAATACTGAATTCCTTTTATAGATAACCTATATTTTATCGTAAACAACCAAAATTCATCGTACCAGCACGACGAAAATACGATGGATTTACGATCAATTCTAAAATCTATATAAAATCTAACTAAGCTTTTTTTTTATATTTATTTAAAATACTTCTCCAAACAGTCTCAACACCTCTAACCCGTTGTTTGTTTCCTAACTGTTTTTCCCTATTTTCGGGGCATCAAAACCACCAATGAATTGCTGAACATCTATAAAAAGGAAATAGCTGCCTACTTCAATTCGCTCACGGGTTATTTGGCGATTGGCCTGTTCTTGTTAGTAACCGGTCTCCTCTTATGGGTGTTTCCTAGTACGAGTATCTTCGACTATGGATATGCAACGCTTGAGAGCTTTTTTCAGCTTAGCCCCTACTTGTTTATGTTTCTTATTCCTGCGGTTACCATGCGGAGCATTGCCGGTGAAAAGGCTGAGGGAACGTGGGAACTGCTGCTCACCCGCCCCCTGCGAATGTGGCACCTGATACTCGGCAAATACTTCGGAAGTTTAACGATCATGCTACTGGCACTTCTGCCCACGCTTATATATGTCTTTACGGTCTATCGGCTGGCACTTCCCGAAGGGAATATAGACACCGGTGCGGTAGTAGGTTCTTACGTTGGCTTATTTTTTTTGGGAGCCGTTTTTGTAGCCATGGGTTTATTCACCTCGGCTCTTGGCCGCAATGCGATCGTCTCATTCCTGCTCGCCATGCTTCTGTCTTTTCTGTTATTTTATGCATTTGATGCACTCAGCGGGATGCCTTTTTTTAGTTCATACGCCTACTGGATATCCTACTTGGGGGCACAAGCCCACTACGATGCCATCAGCCGGGGTGTACTGGACAGTCGCGATGCGCTGTACTTCATCAGTGCAATAACGGTTTTCCTGGGATACACACATACTATATTGAATAAAAATCGGAATACGCGAAAAAAGACAGCAATCGTTGGCGTTGTCCTGATCGGAGCGTTGTTACTGGTCAATACGCTCGGATCTTTCTATTTTTTCCGTATCGATTTTACGGCAGAAAAACGGTTTACGCTATCGCCGCTGGCAAAGCGTACAGTAGGCGGTCTCCAAGAAACTGCTCACGTTACGATATTGCTTGATGGCAAACTACCTTCCGGCTTTGAGCGGTTAAGAAGATCCACTATCGATTTAATGAATGACTTAGCAGCTTATTCCGTGGGCAAAGTAACCTTTGAGGTTGTAAACCCATTGGAAGGGAACGCACAGCAACAGCATGCCAATGCCGAAGCACTCGCAGATAGGGGTATCACGCCCACCAATCTGAATGTACGCACCGAGACCGGATTTTCCCAGCAATTGATCTTTCCCGCGGCATTGATTACGTATGGAGACAATGAAATCCCTGTAAACCTGTTATTAAGCCGTGCCGGTGCTTCCCATGAGACGGTGCTGAACAATTCCATTCAGAATCTGGAATATGCGGTGGTGTCGGCATTGCGCAAAGTTGTCTCGGGCGGACGCCCCTTGATCGGGTTTACCGAAGGACACGGCGAATTGAACAACCGTGACCTTTTTGATGCCATTCAAACCCTGACAACCGGATTTCAGGTAGGCTTTGTAAACCTTGACAGCATCACATTTGAAGGACTCAATCAGTTGGCTGCACTCGTCGTAGCCAAGCCGACCCACTCATTTAGTGAAAGCGAAAAATTCAAGATCGACCAATTTGTTATGAACGGCGGAAGTGTACTGTGGACTATCGACCAAACGGACGCCGAGTTGGACAGCATGCGCACCACCGGCGAACAAACGGCGATCACAAGGCAGTTGAATCTTGACGACTTATTATTTACCTATGGGATCCGGTTTAATTACGACCTCCTCGCCGACATGAACTGTGCGCAGATTCCGCTCGCGATGGGACATGCCGGCAACAACGCGCAGATCGAGCTTGCTCCCTGGCTGTTTTATCCGATTTTTATGCCAATGACCTCGCATCCCATTCTGAAAAATCTGGAAGGTATCCGCAGTGAATTTGCAGGCACATTGGATACAATTGCTGTAGCCGGTATCCGCAAGTCGATCATCCTCCAATCGTCCCCGTTCTCACGGTTACTGAACCTACCGGCAACAATCTCCCTGCAACTGGCGGAAGAATCGCCCGATCCCGCGCAATTTAAAAACAAGCCCTATGCAGTGGCTGCGCTGCTGGAAGGCCCGTTTCCTTCCGTATTTTGGAACCGGCCGATACCCCCGGGAATCAATGTCGCTAGTGATATACCGAAGCGGGGAAAACCAGCAAAAATGATTGCTATTGCCGATGGGGATGTATTCAAAGGACAAGTCAATCCAACCGATGGTTCTCCCTATCCCCTGGGTTGGGACCGCTATACCGAACAACAATATGGCAATAAATCTTTCCTGCTCAACGCGATCGACTACTTGACCGACGACGCGGATATTATCGCACTGCGGGGAAAAGAAATCAAGCTACGTTTGTTGAATCAGGTAAAGATCAACGAAGAACGCATCTACTGGCAGCTTCTGAATGTCGCCTTGCCACCTGTGCTGCTTCTCCTGTTCGGACTTGTGCGAGGATACCTGAGAAAGCGACGTTATGCCGCTAACTCATAACATAGGGGATTCGAATCGTGGCAAGTGTGCCAGACCCCAGGCCGTCATCACGCTTGTCTTTAATGACGATGCTGTAATTTCTCCTTGCTTTTTTACCAAGCAATGCCAGGCGTTCCTGCGTAATCTGGGTCGCCAGGGATATCTTGCTGGGTTTTCCTGCCGTGCCACTTGATTTTCCTGTTGGCTGCTGCTGCAACCCCACACCGTTATCGTCGATGGTACATTCCAGATAGTCTGCTGTTTTTGCAATCTTGACCATTATCTTCCCGCGATACCCGATGTTCTTCAAACCGTGTTGTACCGCATTTTCAACGAATGGTTGGATAATCATCGGGAAAATAGACAGTTCTTCGAGCCCCTCGGCGTTCGCGATACCAATGGAATAGTCAAAATTACTTTCCGAATGCATTGCCTGTAAACTTAAGTAACTTTCCACTCCTTTTAGTTCATCAACGAGGGGTACATAGGTATTCCTCGAATTTTCAAGATTTGCCCGCAGCAGATTGGCGAAACTACCGAGGTAAGCTAACGATTTCTCTTTTTGATCGCTCCGGATAAAGCGTTGCAATACACCCAACGTATTGTACAGAAAATGTGGTTCCATTTGACTCCGTAACAACCGCTGTTCCAAATCTATCTGCGCCAACTTTCCAGCCATTTTGTTGCGGCGATAGAAGCTCATACCTACCGCAACGGATAGTAACAGCACACCGACGGAACCCAGGGTAATGATACGCTGCTGCTTATTAATGCGAAGTGACGCCGCTTTTTCATTTGCAAGTGTTTCAATTTGCTGATCTTTCTCTTTTGCTGCATACTGCTCTTCCAATTCTTTCGCTTTGGTGGCATACGACGAATCTGCATACCGCTTGTGGTCCTCCATCGCTTGGATCGCATTCTGAGCGGCTTGCCGATAGTCACCCGACTTGAGTTGGCTAGTTGCCTTCAAATGCAGCGCATCACTCTGCAAATTGATGTTGGTGGTAAAATTTGTGGAATCTTCTCTATTAGCGGCTACAATCGCACTATCGGCGTAATGAACGGCATTGCTATAATCGCCCAGACTGTCCAAAAGTTCGGCGACATTGTAATAGGTCTGAGCCAATCCCAGGCCATATGTGCTGCTACTTATCGCTAACGATTTTCTATATTGGCGCAGGGCCCCCTGGATATCTCCTCTTTTTTCCAATACCCAGCCACGGTATTCTTCTTTCGATGCTTGCCATTTCGGACTGGAAAGTATGGTATCGGAAGCGATATATGTATTAAAATAATAATCCGCTGAGTCCAGATTGTTCGCGTCCGCATAATGATCCCGGATGCCGATCGCTATTCCAACCTTCAGATAAGGGTCCACATCGTAGGTAAATGCTTCCAAAAAATACTTTTTCTCCAAATCCGTATTCCCCATCTGTTTGGAAATAACCCCCAATTGGTAGGTGACCATTCCAAGGATATTGTCTTTTGCCACCTTTTCGTAATCGTACACCTCTTTCATCAAGGCATACGCTTCATTAAACTTATTTTGATCACTCAAAATTTCGGCGATGCTTAATTTAATCGAGTTCGCATGCACTTCCGGGTTTTTCATATTACCCGCGTCGCTGACAACAATCTTCTCGGCTAAGCGGTAATAACGTAACGCACTATCCATCAGGCTGGTGTGCTTAAAATACTGGGCTTTGAGGCTGTACAGATAATAGAGGAACCGCTTATCCGGAAATTCTGTATAAAGCCCTTCCAGCGTATCCAGATGCAATTGGGCTTCGGCTATTTGGTCGTTCAGGTACAGGTTATTGAGTAGTTCATAATAACCTTTGACGATGCTGCCCATGCGAGCGGTATCGATAGCGGCGGACGAATTTGGTTTGCCACCCCATTGACACGCGAAAAAGCCGGGTAGCAATATCCATAACAACAGGATGCCGGCAAATCGATTGTTCATATTCAACGACTGTTTAAAAAATTAACAACAGCTTCCCGCTTTCTTACCGATACTGGGATCTCGTGCCCATCGGTCAAAACGAGCAGGCCACTTTTCTGGAATGTCCGGATAACCCGCCGGTTGACTAAATAGGATTGATGCGGTCGCAAAAAAAGTGATTCCGGGAGGAGTTCGTGGTACACCTTGAGTGGCTTGCTCACCATGATCCGGCGGTCCTCACGCAAGCAAAACGTTGTGTAGCCCCCTTGACTCTCACAAAAAATGATATCATCCAGCTGTACCACATGCATCGCTTCCAGTGTACGCAACACGATTTCCCCTTCCCCCACTTCGGTCGAACCCCGCAAATGCATCCCAGCAACACGTACTGTGCTCCGCGGATCAGTTAAGGATGTCGCTTCGCAGGCCTTCGTCAATGCTAGCCGAAGTTCATCTTCGTCAACAGGCTTTAACAGGTAGTCCAACGCACCGAACTTAATGGCCCGGATTGCGTGCTGGTCATACGCTGTGATAAAAATCAATTTAAACGGAATGTTTGGCGAAAGTGCATCCAGGAAATCGAAGGCAGTTCCATCTTTGAGAAAGATATCCAACAGCACCACTTCGGGATTGGTCTGCTGAACCAGTTGCAACGCCTCCGATACGGTACCGCATCCACCCACGACCTCCAAGTCGCCAAACCGGTTAACCAAGTCGGTCAGATCATCGCGAATATCCGTTTCATCTTCAATTATCGCTACCCGCCTTATCATATTGAGCTATAATTTTCACCCCATCACCGCCTAAGGTATGACGGATTTTTCAAAATAGGCCACTAAAATTTCAAAAAAAAGGATTGACAACGAATAATTAAAAAATGCCTACGCTTATATATTCGTTTGATTTCCAATCGGACGGATTCGGTAAAATTGTGTTGAAAATATTGTTTAACACTAATTATTAAAAAAGATGGGAACATTTGAAAATTTCGTTGCCAGCAATGAAGCGCTTGATAAACAAGCCCAAGGCTCCGTAAAAGGGGGGGCTTACTATTGTCGCGAATTTGCGGATGGACGCAAGATTTGTTACAACAGCGGGGGCAGTGTTACGTACTATCCCGACGGTCGCGTGTACTACATAGAATACGGCCGTGATGCCTTCTGGATGTAATGGCACCAAAAACATTTATTTATTAACCCAAAAAAACAACATCATGAGAACATTTGAAAGCTTCTCGGCTAACCATGCCGAACTTACGCAACGGGAGTTATCGACCGTTAAAGGAGGCAGTACGTATACCCGGCGTTATGCAGATGGCCGCACAGTAGTTTATGGCGATGGCGGCAGCATCACATTTTACGATGACGGCAGAGTTTACGCCATCGCCTATGGAGAATCCGCGGGTTTTGTAGGTTAATCTATTCATATCCCCTTTTCGTATTTTCAGCCGAAAAGGGGGTATTATTTTCTTTCATGCGCGAATGACCGCACGCACTATCAATGAGCAGATTCCCCCACGAACAACAGCGAAATGAAAAAGACTGCGGGGCAACTTGCCTGCGCATTATCGCCCGGCATTATGGGCGTTCCATTCAGCTAAACAAGTTGCGACATACCAGTGGAACCAATCGCGAGGGAACGTCGCTGCGTGGCCTGAGCAGGGCCGCCGAGGAAATCGGCTTCCGCACCATGGCGGCACGGGTTACGCTGCAAAAAATACGGGATGAGGCCCCGCTTCCTTTCATCCTCCACTGGCAACAAAATCACTTTGTCGTTGTTTACAAAATAACGAAATCGACGATCTACCTATCAGATCCCGCACAGGGATTGGTTTCCTATCCCATTGACGAATTTCTCAGGTATTGGGCCGGACCGCACGCTACCGAGAAATCTGCGGAAGGGGTCATTCTCTTATTGGAGCCCACGCCTGCATTTCATGAACGAGAAATGGAAGCATCGGACGGAGCCGATCAACACATTAAGCCGTTCCTTCTCCATTATATCCGACCCCACCACCGACTCTTGGGCCAAGTATTGCTCAGCTTGTTGATGGGTACCGTATTGCAATTGATCCTTCCTTTCCTGACCCAGAACATTGTCGATACCGGTATTTACAAAAAAGACTTAACCTTTATCTGGTTGGTGCTCATCGCGCAGCTTACATTGATGATTGGCCAGCTGTTTTTGGAACTGATGCGAAGCTGGATGCTGCTGTTCGTCAGCAGCCGGATAAACATTTCACTGATTGCCGACTACTTCGGCAAACTCATGCGGCTCCCCATTCGCTATTTTGACACCAAACTCACTGGAGATCTCCTACAACGGATCAACGACCACCACCGCATACAGAATTTCCTAACCCGCTCTGCGTTAGGCGCCTTATTTTCAGTTTTCACGTTGCTTGCTTACAGCATCATCCTTGGATATTATCATATCGGCTTACTGGCCATTTTCTTAGGGGGAAGCATCTTATATGTTGGCTGGATTTTTTTCTTCCTGAAGAAACGCTCGAGGCTCGACTACAAAACGTTCCAGCATGCCAGCGAAAACAACAGCAAGATCTACGAACTGGTAAACGGGATGCAGGAGATCAAACTCCACCGGGCTGAACTACCTAAGCGGTGGAGTTGGGAACGCATCCAAATCAAGCTGTATCGGGTAAGTGTACAGCTCCTGGGGCTGGAGCAGGCCCAGACCATCGGTGCCAGGATTATCAATGAAATCAAAAATATCCTCATCACCTTTCTGGCTGCCAAATTCGTAATCGACGGCCAAATTTCGTTGGGCACCATGCTGGCCATCTCCTACATCCTCGGCCAATTGAATGCTCCGGTTCTCCAACTCGTCAATGTAGTCAAGGAATGGCAGGACGCCCGTATCAGTATGGACCGGCTGATGGACACCTACAGCGAGCCGGACGAGGCGAACCGGATACAAAACAATTCATTGCTGACCTTACCGGTCCCTGCGGACCATACGCTCTCGCTCGAACATGTGACCTTCTCATACGACGAACTTTCGGATCCTGTGTTGAAAGACGTTAGCCTGGTTGTTCCCCACGGGAAGGTGACCGCTATCGTCGGCGCAAGCGGGAGTGGCAAAACCACCCTACTGAAATTACTCATGCGTTTCTACGAACCGCAAAAAGGCACTCTTTCAATCGGCAGTGAACCGTTGAACTTGACCGATTTGGACGAATGGCGGCGTATATGTGGGGTGGTTATGCAGGATGGCTTTTTGTTTAACGACACCATCGCCGGAAACATCGCCATTGGGGAGGAAGTTTTTTCCATCGACCGGGTACGAGCCGCTTGCCGGATGGCCAATATCGATGCGTTTATCGAGCATATGCCCCTGAAATATGAAACCCAAATCGGCCAGGAGGGGATGGGAATCAGCGGCGGACAAAAACAGCGGATCCTCATTGCGCGCGCGGTATACAAAGATCCCCGTATCCTGTTCTTCGATGAGGCAACCTCCGCGTTAGATGCACATAACGAGCAGGAAATCATGGATAAGCTGAACTTATTTTACCAGGATAAAACCGTTGTCATTGTTGCCCATCGGCTAAGTACTGTTATGCATGCCGACAACATCATTGTGCTTCATGAGGGAGAAATCATTGAAGAAGGTAGCCACGATGAGTTAAGTACCCAACAAGGATATTACTTTCACCTCGTGAAGAATCAATTAGCATTAGGAGTATAACATGCCAGCACCCGTTATCATCAATTCCCCCGAGTTTGAGGAACTCCTGGAACGCACCCCCTCCCGGATGATGCGATGGGGCATTGCCTCCGTCGCCCTGTTTTTTTCGCTGCTTATCGCTTTGGCTACACTGGTCCAGTATCCCGACACGTTAGCGGGGCGTGCATTCGTAACCACCGATCCGCTGCCCATCAAGATCATAGCTCCTTCCGGCGGCCGCATCATTCAGGTAATGACGACGGAAAATCAACTCGTGGAGCATAACCAGGTACTCGGTGAAATTGAAAATACCATCGGACTGAAGAATATCGAATGGCTTGAAGCCCGCTGTGCCGCCGTGAGCGCCGCCATTGAAAAAGGCGACATGGAATCCATCCGCGCGATGGATAGCCCTGGTTTAAACACATTGGGTGAAGCACAGGAATTGTTTAATAAGTTGCTGGAGGATATGCATGCCTATACCCTGTTGAGTGAGCAGCATATCTATGATCGCAGGATCCAAAACTTAACGGATCAGTCAGACCGATACCAAAACATATCTTCGAGTATCACCCAAAGTAAGGGCCTGGTTGAAGATGAGTTGAAGCGGGCAGAGCAGGTGCTGGAAGGCCAGCAAAAACTCTATGAACAGAATATTATTTCAAAAAAAGAATATTTCGATGCACTTTCATTGTTCAACCAAAAAAAACAGGAACTGGAAAGCCAGGCGGCCAACATTGAACAGAATCGCATTGCCGTGGCGGAAAACCGTAAACAGATCTTTGATATCCAATATGAAAAAACCGAACGCAGGAACAGTCTCATACTCACCATTGAATCGGATGTGAGAAGTCTGCGCAGCTTTATCCAGACCTGGAAACAACGCTATCTACTAACCGCACCCTTTGCCGGTATGTTGCATGAATTACGTCCCTTACAGGCGAATGAAGTACTTACACAGGGTGAAGAACTATTTATCATCACACCACGGCGATTCCGATACATCGTGTCGGCCCTGATCCCTTCGACCAGCTTCGGAAAAATCGAAAACAACCAACCGGCGCATATTCTCCTGGACCAATTTCCTTACAATGAGTTCGGATATCTTGAGGGGAACGTCAGTTTCATCTCCACGACCCCGCAATCAGTTCCTTCGGAACAAGACAATAATCAACTGCCTTTGTACCGGGTGCATATCAAGCTGACAGACAGCAGCCGCACCAGTTATCACCGGCAAATAAACCTTACACCCGAGATGAGCGGAACAGCTCGTATCATCACCAGAGACAAAAATGTGCTGCAGCGGCTGATGGAAACCGTTAGTAAGATAAATAAATAGCCTATTGAGGTTTGATAAACACAGGCGATCCGGTTAGGGAAACCGTACCGGTTACGCTGGTCTGCTTATTTTCCCAATCGAACTGTGTCGCAGTTTGAACAGCCAGTGGGGCCGGAAAACTGTATTGGGCCGTTGCGGTTTCTGATTGGCCACTCGTTTTAGCCCACAATACATACACGTAATTTTTATCGTCGGCATCATAAAAAGCTCCACCGTCAATATGGGAAGGCAATTGCAATTGCGCTGTTGCCGCTGGATCGTATTGCCGGGTGCGTAATAAACGGCTCACCGTACGCCAGGCGATGCCTCCGGGCGTTATGGTTGCTTGGTACGGACCGGAAGTTATATGTTGATAGAAACCCATCACCTGATAAGAATCGGTAGCCGCCGCCAACGATTTACTTTCAGCAGCACCATAGATGTATAATCCGCTAATACCGGCCTTTTGTGCGACAATAGCCGCCTTTATTAAAAAGTTTCGTTGCACATCATTGCCCCCGATATAGTCGCCAATGGCTTTACGCGGGATATTACTTTCCGTGACGATAAATTCTTTCCCGGGTTTCGTTATCCCGTCGTAGGAATAGTGATTCAACACGGCCTGAAAGTCATTCCGATGATTAATTACCGCCGCGGCTGCCGCATCCGAATTGGCGTTACTCCCCAGATCATACATTGGATATACATGGTAACTTAAACAATCGAACCACTCCCCTCCTTTTTTTGGATAATCGGCATTTATACTTCCTCCATCGGGGTTATCTGTATTACGTAATATAGCATCCAAAAAGCTGGGGTAGCCCAGGCCACCCGTACAAACCATGCCATCTTTATCCAACTGCTTGACGATCTCATAGGTGATCCTGAGCATTCGCACATAGGATTGAACAGGCGCAGCAAAGTTGAGGAGGTCGCAGGGATTGGGGTCCGATTGCTTCCAGGTTTGAGTGGCCGACCAATTGTGGGTATAGTCGGGTTCGTTCCAAACCTCCCAATACTTTACATAGGGGCCATAGGTCTGTACTACGTTGTAAACATAGTTGGCATAATAGTTATCGGGATTCACTTTTCCGGCGGAAGACCATATGGGTTCATAGAGATTGGCAAAGGTTTGCGATTGGACGCCATTACAATATTTTGTCTGTTCCCTATGCGCATCAGAAGGTCCATTGAGAAAAATCGTATGGTCTTTACCACCCAATTGCCGATACGTTTCGAAAGCATTTACCCGGATGTCATAGCCCCATTGTTGAACAAAACGATCATACATTGCCGGACGCAGGCTGTTCACGCCTGCGCCATCGATACCCTTTGCCGAATTGCCCATTATCAGTTCAGCTACTTGTTCATCGGACCAACCCGGATAGGATCCCATATTGGAGCCATATAGGAATACCCTCCCTAAGCCTGAAGGTATCGAATCATCGGGGTTGGCTATTGAATCAGCATCCCGGTCGTCTGACGAAGTAATATCCGCTTTTTCCTTTGTACAAGAATCTAAAAACAGTAAAAAGAACGATAAAAAAAGAAAACAAATTCCACGAGACATCTACACTATTTTGGATTATATTGTATTTTAAGCAACTATTTGTTTTTCAAAGCAAACATTAACAGGTAGTCCTTAAACGAAGAGACACTAAATTAACTCAAAATTTATACCAAAATCTTATTTCCGCGCAGTAGCCAACCCATCTGATGTATGCAAATTCCTCCACTTCGTCTGTATCTATAAAAAAGCAATCATCATATTGCTGTTATTACTCGCTCATCGAGCGTGAATCTGCTGACAGGAGATTATGTCGGTAAGAAGACTTTTATAAACGGACAATGGAAATCGCCTTACTGACGAAAAAAACTAACAAATAAAAAACAACCCGAAGTAACCTTTTCCGGCAAAAAATACTGGTTTTCCACTATTTCCTGGAATATGCAGTCGTTGTACCTTTACTTTATCATAAATCAATTACAGCAATGAGAAAAATAAACGCGACAGCACTGCTCGCAGCGGGACTGCTCTGTTCTTATCATAGCAGCCATGCACAGATTTTAAAAAATATAGGTAAAAAAATAGAACGAAAAGCTGAAAAGGCACTTGACAAGACCATTGACAATGCGTTGGATGGCTCAACGGAAGATGCCGAGGCGGCGACCACGGAGGCTGCTGCGAATAGCGGCCTGGGGCCTTTTAAAAACCTTCCGGAAATGGCCTATGATTTCAAAGCGGGTAATGAAGTGATCTTCTTTGATAATTTCAGTGATGACTCAATTGGCTCCATGGCCAGCCATTGGACAAGCAACGGCCGGGGTTCCATCGCAGACGTTCCGGAGTTTGACGGCCGCTGGTTGCGGATGTATGACGAGAATACCTACAAGATAAAGGACCTGGTGCGCATCCCGGAAAACTTTACCCTGGAGTTTGACCTCTTAACACTGGCAGACAGCAATGATGACATCGTTATCGAATTTGGTTTTGACCACCAAAAAGGTATCGGAAAGCATTATTACCTGGGTGATCGGAATCCCATCAATATTGAGGCATCATACCGGTTTGACCAGTTCGATTTTACCAGCAACGAGCTGTCCCAACGGAAATCTTCTGAAGTGGAAGCGGACATGTCTTACTTTGTCAATGATGTGATGAACGTCCAACTCAGAGTGCAGAGCGACCGCATGGAAGTGTATATAAATACGTACAAGGTGCTGGACACAGAAATGGTAAACCCCGCTACGAAGAAGTATTTTTATATGGCAGTAAATGACGATACAAACCGGGCCGGGATTTACCTGGGTAATGTACGCATCACGAAATTATAAGAAGAGCTCATTGATAGTCGACTGACATAATCTTCTTTGTATTCACCGATCAGCAGATTCATGAATATAACCAGCCTGCAATCAAATCGGCGCAGACCGACAGATTTTATGAATTTGTAAAACCTTTCGATGAGTTCAGCTATTTCGGAAGTGACCGCGGACAGATCGTCATCATACTGTTTTTATTGGGTACCGTCCCTTTGGACCCCATTACGCCAAGGGAAGTGACATAGAAAAGCAGTGGCCCGATAGCTTCAATCTGCTCCTGCGATACGACAGCGATGTATCTGAAATCGTAAATAAAGGCAGTGATCGGCTTTAATTCGGCAGTAAAAGCAAAGTGAAAAATAGCGGTTTTCATGGATAGGCTGAACCCTCCATTTTGAAGAAATTTGCATCAGAGATAATGTCTCCTCTATTGGATGTTTGAACCGATGACTAAATTTATGGTTTTAATAGGTACCATGCTGATCAGCAGTGCCTGTGCACAGCAGGAATCTCCGGTTAGCGATACATTGCAGACCGCACTGTATCCCTATCGGGATAAGTCCGGAAGGTTTGGGTATGCGGATGAAAACCTACACATCCGGCTTGAGCCCCAGTATAAAATGGCGGGCCTCTTTACCGGGCAAGGTTTTGCGGTGATAACGGATAGCCTGGACAGAAAAGGGATTATCGATAAAAACAACCAAGTTATCCTTGCTCCGGACTACGACAACATACAATTACATCCGCTGGAAGACTTCACCTTAGCCGAAGCGTTCAAATCCTATTATACCCGCTGGCGCTTCTGGGAGTGGAAGTTCCTTCCGGGACTCAACCTGATGGGTAGCGGTAGCGACAACCGGTTGTTTGACACTAAAGTAAAACGGCTAAAGAAAACCGTTTTCATCCTTGGGAATAAAAACCGGAAGGTACGGGGCAAGCGGATCACCGACGCAGGATATGTAAACACCTACTTCGACATCAGAACACTGGACAGCAACCAGGTGCTGATTGATGGCGAGCTGTACGATATCCGGGAAAAGGGTGCCCGTTTCATTGCTTCAGGAATCATCGACCCGTTGACCGAACAGGCATTTGCCCAACAGAAAGACCAGCGTCTGTATATCATTGATCGTAGTGGCAAACGGGTAAACAGAAAGGGCTATACCTTCCAAGATTCTATCAAATTTAAGGTAGAAGATATACCGATTAAGAAACGTCTTACCAGAGACGGGTTCCGCCCCATAGCCTCAGCCTATGAGGATGGGAACGGGCATACCTTTATTTACCCCGATTTCTCCAAGCCATTGCCCCGGCGCATGCACGACAATATGCATCCGGATGACCCGACGGCAGAAGAACTTATCCGGGGACTGTGGACACTCGCTTCCGTGCCCGGGTCGGAATACTTCTTGTTTATGAGCTACCGCGATGGGAAGCGCTTTTTCCGATTCCTGGATACGCAGGGGAATTGGCATCAGACCCCGCCTCCCGGTATTCCATTTACGGTTGTCCAGCAGTCTGGCGATATCCTCTGGCCGGAAAGGGAATATTATGTTCCAAAGGAGCGGATTCCCGAGGGCGGGGAAATCGAACGGATAAGTCAACTCAGTGATGATTCGATGTACCATATTACCCTTGAGCAGGACAGGGAGGTTCGGCAGGGGATCTGGGATTTTGAGAAGAAACAGTGGTTGATCGCTCCCGAATATTATCAAGTCTATCCCATGGACAACACCCGGCAATGGCGGTATCAACCGGAGTATGGTGGATTATGGGGTGTAATGGATCATACTGGGAACATATTGATAAAACCGACCTATTCTTTCATCCATCCAGATGGGTGGGTCGAGCAACAGGACAATGGGGAAAACAGTTCCTTTTACCTGCACCTGCCGACGCAGAAGGAGTTCAGGGAAAAATAGACAACCAGATGATGGAACACCGATAAATGATACGCATATTTATATATACACTCTTTCTTATTGGGAATCTCTGCCCCTGTCTGGGACAGATTTCTGATCCATTCAGTGAAGAGCGGCAGCTCCGAAAAGAAATGAATGATTGGATGCAACCCTACCGCAGGGAACAAGTTGTGAATTTTGAGCAATGGATCGACTGGGTGGAGAACCACATAGATGGTGTATGGGAACATCCCGTATATAAGCATATAGACCTTTTTTACAGGCAACATCAGCAGCAATACCGCCGTCTCCGAAAAGCTGACCTGAAACGTTACAAGCCTGCACCCGAGCTACCCGGTTATGAGCTGGTGTCTGACTTCTACGCTCCCTATGAAGACGAGAGCTACCCTTTGGAAGAAGTACTCCGACTGGCACAGGGGGTCGGGAATTTCCGCACATTGACGGTCGCCGATACCCGGTTTGTTGCGGAGATCCTGAATGGATATGTACTGGAATACTTAAAAGCGGAAAAGCATTTTACCCTGCAGCAAGTAGTCAACAAACGGATGTATGGGGAGCTGTTTTTTGCCGACCCTATACAAGCCGACCAATGGCGGATTACGGTAGTCAATCGGTTATATACACTGAAATTCACCTGGAACATTGCAGACAATCAAGTATCTCAATCCCAGCTGTGGCTATACACAGGGAAGCAGCAGCCTTCAGGCTGGCTGAATGGCAAATTCCCAGAAGCCCATACGCTTGTACAGCAATTGGATAGCACGATAGGTGCTTTTCGTTGGTCATTATATGAGGAGGTAGATCGTGAAGTGTTGGATTTCAACAGGCTGGTATCCGCAGTGCCCGATAAGCTGACAGCCTATTACAAAGCGCGTCGTAAAGACTATATCAAGCTGCGCAACCAGGAACTGTCCAGATACCCATCATTTGATGAGGTATATGCAAAGGCTTTCAGTGCGGACGCCTCTGAACTCAAGGAAGACCTTTTGAGCGTGCTGGAAAATGAGGGCGACCGTTACCGTGTACCTGATGTCATGGCCCCCTATGAAGTGGCGGCATCCTATACCATTCATAACTTCCGCTATATGTTGATGCTGCGCCTGAAAAACCACGCCGAATATAGTCTGACCCCTTGGATAGTTGGAGAAGACATTTTCAGCAGGAAGGTTGCTGATGAGGTATGGGAAATCCAGTTTTTCTATTACCGGTTTGCTGTTAAATTTCGCTGGAATATTGCCACCGATGACATCACCGATCTAGAGATAAAAACCAAAGGTGAAGTAACCATAGTCCGACCAGTTGGGGTGCCTCCTGAAACGTTCACGGGAATTTCCTTCGATATGTTTCGATATATATCTTTCTGTATATCGCACTGGGTTTTGCGATTGAGCAAAGGAAAGGAAATGCATGTCGGTCAACACCATAAAATTGTCGAATTTCTATAATATAATATATGATGATACCAAGAATCGAGCATATCCGTAAATACCCATTGTGTCTGCTAATAATCGGTGGTTTGTGTGCAATGTCTTCCTGTTTTAGCCCAAAAAACATCGTCAGCAAACAACATGATGTGTCCCTTTATGATTTTGTAGGCGACACGCTGAACAGTTGGTCATTGGTACGCAAGGACAGTCTTTGGGGGTATGTGTCGGTAGATGGAAAACGGGCAATAAAGCCGACTTTCCGGTGGGCTACCGATTTTTCAGATAAGATGGCACTGGCGCAGGATAAACGTGGCTACCGGTACATCAACCGTGAAGGTAAATTATTGCGTCGGATAAAGGCCCAACACGCTTATTCGTTTGCTGAAGGGTTGGCTCCGGTACAAATTAAAGGCAAATGGGGATACATCAATAACAAAGGCAAGAAAGTAATCAAACCGCAATTTGACTGGGCGCAACCATTCCACGAAAACCGGGCCACAGTCTCCATCGGTTTGAGAAAGGGTTACATCAACAAAGACGGACAACTCATCATTCCGGCCGTCTTCGAAGAAGCCCGTCCATTTAAAAATGGCGTAGCCATTGTCCGTAAAGACCTGCAATTCGGTATCATCGATACACTGGGCAATTTCCTGTTACCTAACCAATACGATGAAATAGAACGCTGGGAAAGCGATTTTTATCGGTTAGGGGTATATAATCCGGCAGCCGACCGGGTAAATACCTTTGGCTTGGCGGATGCAAACGGCAGGCTTCTGTTAGACACTTTGTATTCGGCGATCGACCAAATTAAAGACCAATACATCCGCGTCAATAAAGACAGCCTAGCAGGGCTTTTTGACCAAACAGGAAACGTCGTCATTCCTATGGACTATACCTTTCTGGGATTTATCTCTGAGGAAGGCCTTATCGCTGCGAAAAGAAACGGGCGATGGGGATTTCTGAACAACAACGGTGAAGTCGCACTTCCATTTTTGTACGAAGAAAGTAAAATGGGGTTCAGTGAGGGCCGCACCTGGGTGTATAAAGACAATACCCATATCCTGATGGACAATCATTTTCAAGTAATCAAGAAATTTTCTGAATACCATAACGTATTTTACTTCTCCAATGGATTTGCCGTTGTCGCTAAAAAAGACACGACCAGCTATTATGATGAAAATATTTATGGATTTATTGATCGAAACGGAAACGAAGTGATTGCCCCCACATACAAGTCGGCATGGTCATTTAATCCATATGGCACGACGGTGGTCGGCATACGCACTGAGGAGGGTGTGTCGGTTAATGGCATAACGGATCAATTTATTATTGACACCAAAGGCAGGATTCTTTCTCAAGGAGTGTCTCTTAATAGTTTGGAGCACTTCGGTAATCGCCTGCTGTATACGGGAAGTAGCACATTCTTGTCGCCAAAAACCGGGCAGCCAATTTCCGACTTTCCCTATGAAAAATTAAATCCCTTTGAATACGGTGAGCGGCTTGATTTGGCCAAGGTATATCGGGATGGTAAAGTTGGACTTATCGACACCACGTTGACCGAATTGCTTCCACCTGAATATAGCGGTATCGAGTCCATTCATAACGGCCGGATGGTGATTCAGAAGGAAGATCTTCGCGGTTATGCAGATACGCATTTCCGCATACGGATTCCTTTTCGTTACCATGAAGCGGATTATTTTAGGTATCCGATAACGACGGTTGGACAGAACAAGAAAAAGGGCGTCATCAACCGGAATGGTCGTGAAGTGATCCCACTGTGTTACGATAACATCATGTTCGACTATGCCTGCGACCGTATTTATGCGGAGAAGGGCGACAGCACCGTTATTTATGATACAGAAGGTCGATTGCTGCTGGCTACCGATTTTGAATACATTGGCATGTACGGGCGCAATAATTACGTTGCCTTCCGGCAGAACGGCAAGCTGGGGTTTATGGACTATAATTTTCAAGTCTTACGCGAACCGGAGTTTGATGGCTGCGGACATTTCTACGATGGACTGGCCTGGGTAGCTTTGGATCATAAAGGCGGATACATCAACAAGCAGTTTCAGCTGATTATCCCCATCCAGTTCGAGTATATTGAAAATTTTGCCAAGGGCTTTGCGAAGGTAAAAAAAGACGGGCGAGAATATTACATCGATACCGATGGGGAAGAATTCAGTCCGACCGAAATACAGCTTATGGAACGCGATAGGGAACTGGAACGCCGAAAGCGCGGCTGGATTGATTTTAGTAGTTAATAAAATGAAAACCCTCTCTACACATGGTAAAGAGGGTTTTCGTACCTGGAGCGGGAATCGAACCCGCACTCGCTTTAGGGCGAACAGGATTTTAAGTCCTGCGTGTCTACCAGTTCCACCATCCAGGCAACAAAGTAGGTACTAACAATAAATCCCTTCTCTTTTTGCAAGAAGAAGGGATCTTTTGGAGCGAAAGACGAGGTTCGAACTCGCGACCTCAACCTTGGCAAGGTTGCGCTCTACCAACTGAGCTACTTTCGCTTGCTGTTTGTGGATGCAAATATAGTGCAGTTTTCCACTTCTGTCAACATTTTTTTAAAAAAACTCACAATTCATTGTCATTCAAGAGTTCAAGAATTAGTTCGCTTTCGTACCCCCTACCCAATGCATATTGAAACAGTTTATTTTTTCGCTTATAGGGTTGCTTTTCTTTTTCCAACCGTGCCTTCGCCCCCAGAATGGTAAGCAACTTCTCCCGGTATTCGTGTTCATTCAAACTGGATAATGCCGCTCGTATGAGGGGTGGAGATACCGATTTCTGAACCAGGCCTTGTTTAATCTTGTACCTTCCCCACCCTTTCATGCGGAATCTGCCCGATGCGTAAGCCAACGCAAACCGCTCTTCGTTGAGGAAATTATCAGCAATCAAGTCGGCGATGACCGCTTCCACATCAGCCTTATGAAGTCCCCAGCTATAAAGCTTGTCGCGCACCTCCTGTTGCGATCGCTCCTGATAGGCACAATAGGCCTCCGCCTTCATTTTTGCTGCCGTGTGCTCCATCGAGCCAAAATGGCAAAAAATTAGATCAGTACCTAAAAAATGTTGAAATTCGTGCCATGGATATTGACGAACGGCTTTATACTATCCGGCAGATCTCGGCCCTGATACCGACGATCCGCATTTCCATTGCAGACGAGACGGCAACCGTGGCTACGCTGCTTTATGACAGCAGAAAACTTTCGGACACAGCGCATGGTTTGTTTTTCGCGCTGGAGGGACGGCGTGATGGTCATATATATATCAGCGATGCATATGCCCAAGGCGTGCGGAACTTTGTGGTAGCCGACGGTAAAGTCGATCTATCCGCTTTCCCGGATGCGAACTTTCTAGTTGTTCAAAATACATTAGAGGCACTCCAAACACTGGCTGCACGTCATCGTGACCGTTTTACGCACACCGTGATCGGCATTACGGGCAGCAACGGAAAGACAGTTGTTAAAGAGTGGCTGGTCCAATTGCTGTCGCCCGAATACCACATTGCCCGCAGTCCCAAAAGCTACAATTCGCAGATCGGGGTGCCGTTATCGCTGTGGCAGCTAGACGGCACGTCCAACTTAGCAATTATTGAAGCCGGTATCAGTCGCCCGAAAGAAATGGCCATCTTGCAGCGCATGATCCGGCCGGATATTGCTGTACTGACAAACATAGGACCTGCCCACGAGGAAGGATTTGCCTCGGTCGACGAGAAGATCACCGAAAAGCTCAAGCTTTTCGAAGACGCTAAAATCGCGGTTTTCCCGCCCGATCACCTTCGGGGTATGCCTGTACCGGCAACGGGACAGCAGCTGACCTGGGGCATAAACGAAGGGGCGTTACGGGTAACGGGACATCAATTGCTGGAAGGAAACCGCTGCCGCATACACGCCCGATACCGAGGCGAAGAGTTAACGATCATCATTCCGTTTATCGACGCGGCTGCACGCGAAAATGCCGTGTGTTGCTGGGCGATGATGCTTGCCATGGGCTACGAACAGCAGATGATCAGCGAGCGGATGGTTTTGCTTCAACCCGTTGAAATGCGGCTGGAAATGAAAAAGGGTATCAACCAATGTACGGTGATTGACGACAGCTATAGCAACGACCTTGCATCGCTTGCGATAGCTTTAGACTTTTTGCAGCAACAGCAGCAACACACCAAACTTACATTGATATTGTCGGATATACCCAGTGCTCGCATTCATGAAGACCGCATTTATGAAAAAGTATCCAATTCATTAAAAAACAGTAAAATAAACCGACTAATAACGATTGGTCCTTCACTTCAGAAAAACGCACCTAAGTTTACCTTTTTAACACACGAAGCGTTTCCTGATACCGAATCATTTCTATCCGCATTTCCGTCCCTTACGTTTCAGGATGAAGCTATTTTGCTGAAAGGCGCAAGAAAATATACATTCGAACGGATCAGCCGGCTGCTAACTGCTAAATCACACGATACCGTGCTCGAAATCAATCTGAATGCGGTAGAACATAATCTCAACCAATACAAATCTCTTCTACCCCAATCGGTTAAATTGATGGTTATGGTGAAAGCGTTTTCCTACGGGAGCGGTAGTTTTGAAGTGGCCAATCTGCTCCAGTTTAACAAGGTGGATTATTTGGCTGTGGCGTATGTAGATGAAGGCGTAGAGTTGCGGAAGGCAGGTATCAAACTGCCAATCATGGTGATGAGTCCGAAACCCGCATCCGTTGATGCGCTGTTGGCACACCGGTTGGAACCGGAGATATATAGCTTTGCCATTTTGAAGGATTTTGTAGAGGCGCTGACCGAAAAAGGGCAATACGCCTATCCCATCCATCTCAAATTGGATACCGGAATGCATCGATTGGGATTTTCAGCACAGGATATCGACTTGTTAATAAGGTATTTAAAGGAAACATCTGCAGTAAAAGTTCAGTCAATATTTTCCCATCTGGCAGCCGCGGGCACGCCTGCGCACGACCCATTTACAGCATCCCAACTGATTATTTTTGAGGAATTTGCCGAGCGACTGACCGCTACCTTAGGATATCCCGTTATCCGGCATATTGCCAACACAGCTGGCATCCAACGTTGGCCACAGGCTCACTTGGAGATGGTAAGGCTCGGCATCGGATTATATGGCATCGGCAACGAAGGTAGTCAAATGCTGTCCCTGCAGCCGGCAAGCTCCCTGAAAACGACGGTCATCCAAACCCGGAAGGTGGCTGCCGGTGAAAGTGTGGGATACGGTAGGCACGGTCTATTATCAAAAGACAGCGTAATTGCTACTGTCAGCATCGGCTACGCGGATGGTTACGACCGGCGCTTCGGAAATGGCGTAGGTCAGATGATTATTGGAGATGCTGCTGTGCATACCGTGGGAGACATCTGTATGGACATGACTATGCTGGATGTCAGCGGACTGGAAGTAAGGGAAGGTGATGAAGTAACGGTCTTCGGAGATGTGGAGAAACTGGCTAAAACCATTGACACCATTCCGTATGAACTGCTCACTGGGATTTCACAGCGTGTTAAGCGGGTGTATTATTATGGATAGTGAATTAGGGAACAGGGATGGAAAAATGGGGGCAAGTTCACAGATTCCGTTTTTCATTCATTCACAAATTCACAAAACAAAAAAAAAATGAAAAATAAAACAATACGTCTATTTTTTAACTATTTAATCAAAGGCACTTTGGTAACATTGCCCCTCGCCGGAGCACTATTTCTGATCGTGTGGATCGTGGCGAGCGTGGATTCAGCACTCAACTTAAGTGGCTGGTTTTGGGAAGATGACGCTGGGAGACCGCTGTATGTGCCGGGATTGGGTATTCTCACCGTAATCATCGTCTTGGTTGTTGTAGGAATGGTGTTTACCAATGTAGTTACCGAACCGATCTATAACTGGTTCAACAGCCTGATTAACCGGATTCCGCTGTTCAACACCTTATATTCGTCCATTAAAGATTTTACGGAGGCGTTCGTCGGAGATGCGAAGAAATTCAATGAACCGGTTCTGGTGGAGGTGAATGAAACCGGATTAAAAAAAATCGGCTTTCTGACGCAGCGTGACCTCGACAAAATCGGCCTAACAGGTGAAGTGGTTGTGTATTTCCCCTATTCTTATTCGTTCGCCGGACAGGTAGTGATTGTGAAGACAGAGCGTGTAAAACCATTGAATATGAGTGCCACCGATGCCATGAAATTGGTCGTATCCGGTGGTGTAAGTGGACTTGAGTAATGGGGTTAAGACAACACTTCGTTAAGTATGCGATAGGATTTCAATCTTGCTCCCTGATCATAAATGTTGCCCGTAGTCATGAGCTCGTCAATGCCGGTTTCTGTGACGAATCTGGAAAGCTGCGCGGCTAGGGTCCCCGCGCTTCCGATGAACGTACAAGCCGTCATCTGTCTAACTGCATTTTCTATATCCGGCGACCAATACGGATCCATGGATGGCACCGGTGGCTGCAAAGGTTTTCGTTCATTGGTAATAATCCCCAAAAACATACGGTACATGCTGGTGGACAATATGTGGGCCTCCTCGTCCGTGTCGGCAGCGATGACATTCACACAAGCAAGCACATAAGGTTTATCCAATTGAGCCGATGGTTTGAAGTGCTGTCGATAAATAGATATCGCTGTTCGGAATTGTGCCGGAGCAAAATGTGCGGCAAACGCATAAGGCAGGCCCATCTCCGCAGCCAGATAAGCGCTATCTGTGCTCGAACCGAGTATCCAGATCGGAATATCCAGCCCTTCACCCGGAAAGGCACGTACACGCCCATCACTGTTGTCATCACTGAAATACAGTTGCAGCTCCCTGACGTCCGACGGAAAGTTGTATGCCGTGTTTAAGTTATTGCGACGCAGTGCCATAGCGGTTAGCTGATCGGTGCCCGGTGCACGTCCCAATCCGAGATCGATACGACCCGGATATAAGGTTTCTAAGGTACCGAATTGTTCTGCTATGACCAACGGTGTATGATTAGGCAGCATAATGCCTCCGGAACCCACACGGATATCCGTTGTTTTATCCGCCACATGGCCAATGAGCACCGACGTTGCCGAACTGGCTACGAACTCCATGTTGTGGTGTTCGGCAAGCCAGATACGTTCGTAACCCAATTGCTCGACGTGGCGGGCTACTTCTACTGTACGGGCAATCGCCGTCGATGCGTCACCACCTTCGATTACTACGGAAAGATCCAATGCTGAAAGCTTGAGTTGTTTAGCCATACACGCAAAGTACCACATTGTACTTCTGGGAAGCAAGGCAGCTTCAGCATTTTGATGCAAAGATGACCAAAAGCTGGCCGTCTTTACCCGTGCAGAAAAACAGATGCTCATCCCCCCCATCACGGATTCGGTGTCGCTGGCGCAATGCATCCACTTTTAACGGAAAATTCCGGGCACTTATGGTTGCTTGCATAGGCGATTTACTTTTCTTAAAATCAGCATATTGAATTACGTTACCCACGCAATATATTTTACCGATAAAACCGGGTATCCGTTGAGACGAAGTGTACAGATGGGTATGTGTATGCAGCTTGCGAATCCCATAATGCTGCGAGATGAATTTGAACGCGCCCGACTTCAGGAGAGCTGCATCCGGTTCATATAGGTATTTTTCAGGATCGCCCAATTCGGCGACCGCTGTTTTCTCCGTGGCTATACCAAACGTGAGCGTTGCTACGCTGCCATTCTGCAAAGCGACGACTACTAACTGAGGGACATTGTCAAATCCGCGCGTGCGGACAAACAGCAATTCCTTACATTCGTTGTCAACACTGATAATATGTATTTCGCTTACTTCGCGGAGTCGTTCCAACGCCGCTGAGATATCGAGCAATGGAGCGCATTTGATGATATTTTTTTTTCCTTTTTGCAGCAACCAATCCTGTGCTCCCACCACATCTGGTTCGCAATCTTCCAACCGGAAAACCTTACGCTGTGCAACACGTCGGGAAGGGTCTACATAGATGCAGTCGAAACTGTCGGCAGGCTGTTCTTTCAGGCAAGCCAGGCCATCCGATATGATGAACTCCATATTATCTGCTCCCAATTGAGAAGCATTATACCGGGCAATCTGTGAAAGTTCCTGATTGGTCTCGCAATGAATTACTGCTTGTGCTGTGCGTGCAAAAAAGAATGCATCCACCCCCATCCCGCCGGTAACGTCGATCACCCGCTGTCCCGGCGGAATCAAAGTCATTTTATAGCTCGCCGTAGCCTCGGAGGAGGCTTGCTCTATCGAAACCTTTTCGGGATAGTAAATGGCCGGTGTTTCATACCAGTGCGGCAGTTTTTTCCGGCACCGCTGGCGCGCGTCGAGTTGCTGGGCGAGTTCCATCGATGACACAGTCACAAAAGGGCTCTTCCGCAAGGCGACATCGGCAGGCGGGGCTGCTTGATGCTCACGCAGGTAATGTTGTACTTCCGGGGTCAGGATGTATGGATTCATGAGCGTGTTTATCCGTTCAGCACCAAACGCTTTATATGTAAAAAAGAGTCCTCCGCAGCCTGAATTTGCCGTTTCCGCGACTGATCGAGTGATGCGGCATCCACCCCTATGGCCTTCTGGAATCCGTCACGCAGACCATCCAGAGACACCGTATGGTTTATACCCGTGACGCCCCAGGTTTGCAGGTAACTATTGAGTTTCGGCACAACCACGCCTACATACGGCACGGCATAACTCATCGCCGTAATGGCACCATGCAGACTGGTGCCCATGTACATCCTCGCATGGGCAATCAGACACATAATATCCCAGATCGTAACCTCCTCAAAAACGGTAAACGGATGTTTCAGCAACGGAGCGATACGATGGATCGCCAGGTGATCATCGTGGTTAAGCGCCTTCCCGATCGGGCAGAAGCAAAGGTGGATATCCGGATGCTGTTCAACGATGGCATCCAGCTGCTGCGCGATACGTAACTCGTTGTTTTTCGCATGGTTGTTCTTAATCTGGAAAAACAGATAAGCCCCCCGCTTTTCGGTCGCGTATTGCCCAACGGGCGGAGAAACCCGTTCAGCAAGTATCGAACCCGGATAAAACTTAGACATCAGTATGGCCGAATCGGGATATAAGGACGTTTGCACACCCTGGACGGTCAAGTTACGCTGCGTCGCTTCATCCCGTACCGCAAAATAATCCACGTGACGCAATTTATCGCGCAAACCAGGATACCGATCAAAAATCACAGGGTCCAACTCCGAGCCACCAAGTGAATTGAAAACCACGTTGTCTACACCCCGGAAATCCGAACGGGTGAATACAAAAGGAAGATCGGTCTGCCCATGCAATACCCGTTTAGCAAATGCATTTAGATCAAACACCTTATTGATGCGGTGATGAAAACGGTGTGTACGCTTGAACATACTGCTTAGCGCTAAAAGCAAGGAGCTCCAGGTAACGGCTACTGCCTCGCCTCCGGCCACGATGACGCTTGTATGTTCCCGGCCTTCGTTACACCGCCGATAGAAAGCCCCGATATCTTCCGTTGGCTTGCCGCCCAACGCGCTTAGGTCGCTCTTGACAATACCGAAAAATGACACATCAAATGGTTGTCCATAGGTATTGAGCTGCGCCTCGATAACCAACGGAAACAGCAGGTCTCCGTAGTTGAAACGATCAAATGCACCGACGATTAAAATATTGCTTTTTGCTACCAATACACGAGCATTTATGTGAGTAATGAATCATTCAGTCTACCAGTCCCGATGTATGCAGCTGCCAAATGGGCGAAGCTGTTCGCAGCTTGCCGACACTTGCAGTAACCTGCGCGATGCAGGTACGGATATCCTCGGAGGTATTAAACCGTCCCAGGCTAAACCGGATGGATGCATGTGCATCCGCATCGGAAAGGCCCATTGCTTTTAGCACGTGGGACGGATCCCGTGTGCCGCTTACACATGCCGATCCCGATGCTAAGGCAATATCCGGCACGCTGACCATCAGCTGGTCGGCCTTGAGGTGTCTGAAGGCGATGTTACTGACATTCGGCAGCCTAGCCGTTCCCAGCCCGTTTACGAAAGTAGCAGGCAATGCGATCAATCCTCTCTCCAGTTCATCGCGCAATTTTTCCAATCGCAGCGAATCTGAGCCGACTTCTTTCCCGGCTAGGGCAGCTGCTTTCCCGAATCCGACGATACCGGGTACATTCAACGTCCCCGCACGAAGTTTATTTTCCTGACCCCCCCCGTGCAGCAGGACACCGGTCTGTATGCGTTTACGTCTGTGCCTGACGTACAGTGCCCCCACTCCTTTCGGACCATAGAGCTTGTGGGCGCTCAAGCAAAGCAAGTCCACCCCGCTTTCCGCTACGTTTATCGGTACTTTACCAGCGGCCTGCGTAGCGTCACAGAAGAACAATACATCTTGGCTCGCGGTAATTTTCGCAATGTCCTGCACGGGATGTAGCACACCGGTTTCATTGTTAGCATGCATTAATGCAACCAATACCGTATCCGGTCGAATAGCGGCTTCCAGCCCGATCAAATCAAGAGACCCCTCCCGTGACACCGGCAAATACGTAACCTCCGCTCCTTGCTTTTCCAAGTAGGCAAAGGTATCCAGCACGGCCTTGTGTTCGGTTTGGCAGGTGATAAAATGCCTTCCCTTGGTCTTATACCGCTCAAACACGCCCTTCAGTACCATGTTGATGGCTTCGGTGGCTCCGGACGTGAAGGTGATTTCTTTGGAAGTGGCCCCGATGAACGAAGCCACCTGCTCCCGCGCATTTTCCACGGCCCCGGCTGTCGCCCGACCTGCCCGATGAGTTACACTCGACGCATTCGCAAAGTGCGTGGTTAAATAAGGCATCATCGCGTCCAACACCCGCGGATCGAGCGGCGTGGTTGCATTGTTATCGAGATAAATGAGCCTGTCCATGTTGCGAATTTATAAACAATTTTGGCGTAACACTTGTTCTCTCTTCATAACTTTACAGAAAAATAGCGAACAATGAAATTTACAAGAAAAGCAAGCGCCAACTGGCAAGGTACCGGGAAGGACGGAAAAGGAAGCATCACCACCCAAAGCACGGTATTGGATCGTACTCCGTACTCGTATAAGACCCGGTTTGAAGACGGCGTTGGAACCAACCCGGAGGAATTGATCGGTGCAGCACACGCCGGATGCTTCACCATGCAACTAAGCTTTTTGCTTAGTGAAAAAGGATACGAACCGACCAGCCTGGATACGGAAGCCAAGGTGACCTTTGAAGACGGGAGCATTGCTTCTGTACACTTAGCCCTCAAAGGCGAGGTGGCCGATATTTCCGAATCCGAGTTTAACGAAATCGCACAAAAAGCGAAAGAAATCTGCCCAATATCCAAATTGCTGAATACCACCCTTGAACTGACCGCCGTTTTGGCTTAAGAAGCGGGGTAAAGCAAAAAAATGTTTGAATATTTTGTAATTGCGGGGCATCGCTATATATTTGCATCCGTAAAAAATCTCAGTAGCCGACGTAGCTCAGCTGGTAGAGCAACGCATTCGTAATGCGTAGGTCGTAGGTTCGAATCCCATCGTCGGCTCCAGAAAGTGGTTTTTCACCACAAACCATAAAGAATTAAAAAGATCGCGTCATTCGCGTCGCGCCCAGAGCGCAGAAACCAAATAGGTTTGAGTCTCGTTCAGTCCATAAATTATGCTTTCAAAGCTTATAGAATACGGCGAGTCATTCTTCCAAAAGATCGTCAAAATACAGCCATTCCCCCGAATTCAGGTTTCCCAGAACGGTATCTCTAAAATTGTTGCTCACCATGAACAGCTTTGTGTCAATCGAAGGGCGTTTAGTTGTATCAGCTTTCATACTATCTAAATCAAACGCCAATTTTAGCTCATTGCTTTTGTCATTATATTTAGATGAGATAGCAAGCAGCCGGTCTTCCAATTGCCAGGAGTAAACTTTGTAATTGCCGAAAAAATCCTGATCGGTAACTTTAGGTTTCCCATGTGTGCGCTCAATTTCTGCTACTAACTGTTTAAACAGTTCTTCGCCTTCATTTTGGTTTGAAGCAACCAGTGCCATGAACTGTCCTTCCTTAGTCCGCATCATGTTTATAGCTTCAAAACACATTTTACCGTATTGGGCCAGGCTATCGCCTTGTGCCCAGGACTTCATGTTGTACTGTAAGCCAACCAATTGTTTCGAAGAGGCAAAAATGTTATCCACAAAAACACTGTCTATGGCGATGGTCTCAAAACTCCAGGGATCTATCAGTTTGTCACCAAAATCCTGTTCTTGCTTCCCGGCTATTATTTCTTCCTGCTGCACACTATACAGTTTTGCTTTTTCGATTGTGGGAGAGTAAAATTCATCCACGTCGAAATTCAAATTAAAATTTTCCAAGTCCAGTGTTTGCCCGTCTAATTTAGGATGAGTGCAGGACAATGCAGAGGTTATAGTAGCCATTAATAAGATGTGTTTAATCATTTTTTTGGGTTATTTTGCTATAAGCATTGATTCACAGTTTGACTTGTTTAATAATCATCTGTCTTACGTATGATCATGTTTTGATCGAAGGGCAGTCGTTTCGCATTGATGTCGGCACTATCAATTCTACAGCCACTTACGATGGCACCACCCATATTGTAATTCGCGGCGGCGGTTAACACAAAGTTGCTGAGCCTGTATCTTTTTTTCCCCACTGTGATCTCCAATATATCACTAACTCTTAGCGGCAAGCGATAACGATAAGCTGCTCCCAAATCACCATTATAAAACCTGGTCGTATCCAATTGCTGCCTATTGCTATCCAGCACGCTGCCCTTTGCATTTTTATGGATAGTCAAGCAGTCCTTCATAAGATCTTTTTCACTAAATCCAAAAAAATTAATATCGATCCCCTCAACCGTCTTTTCTTTCCGGCATTCGGCTTGCGCTTTCATCAGCTTCTCTTCCCGGTTTTTCCAACCCCATTGAAACCAGTATAAAAGTCCCCCGGGAATTGCGATGAAGAGAACTAAAAGGAAAAAGACCCGCTGTTTCCAGTTTTTAAGCTTAACACATATCCCTATTACGGTGCCGATAAATAATAAACCGGGGATAATTAAGTTGAACATAGAGACTCTTTTTATCTTTCCTGTTAATTCGAATCAGCCTTTTTCGATTCTTTTTCCGCCCTTTGATTTCTTCTACGTATTCCTACTTGATATTACGAGTATACTATATTTTATCTTCACTGTGCGCTTCTCCAACCATTTTCTTGCCCCAATTTTGCAAAAGCCCTATCCTCTGATTCTGTTTTAAAAACAACATGTACCTTTTCAAGGTGCTTTAACTCTTTCAGCCTATTGAAATGAGAAAATGGAATCTGTGTTGGCTCAGTAATTTTTAATTCCGTTAGTTTGTCAAATTGTAAAATGCTTTCCATGTCGTCAAATTGTTTTGTATTTACCAGGCTAAGGGATTTCAATACTGAAGATAGTCGCATAGCCGGAAGCCGTATCAACTTGGATGTATGGCCAATTTGCAAGGATTCCAAGTTGTTGATTTGAGAAATAAACTCAAAAGAAGTTATCCCCTTAGCGTAATTTATAGTGAATGATTTAAGGCCGGGAAAGATAGTGGAAAGATGGTCGGGACTTTTCAATGTGTTGGAAACGGTGAGTTGCTCTAATCCTGTGTTTACGGATATCTGATGTAAGTCGAGTACAGAAACTTTTAAACGGTACAGGTGAGTCAAATTATTTACAAAGGTGAGTTGGTGTTTACCGGATAAGCCATACTCGAGTTCGAGGTCCTTAATGGCCCTCGCATTTACCAATGGTTTCAGATCTATATCTTTTTTGTAAGCACCCGACAACCGAAATGTTTCCAATGTGTTTAAGCCTTCCAGCGGTTTGATGTTTTCTAGTGTGTTTGAGCCAAATGCAAGAATTGATAGGTGCTTCAAATCACCAAGCACATTAATGATATCCAGGTTACTGTATTTTTCATGACTGCCTTGTACGGCGGGATCGACAATCAACACCATTCGTATGGCTTTGTTTACTTGGAGAAGCTTTTTTATCGCTTCGGCCTTTCCTCTTTCGATAATGTTTTCGATGGAGATCGCGTGTATGTTGCCTGCATCAAGTTTGGATAACTCATCGATCCTGTATTTTTCAGCTTTTAAAATCATCAACTTTTATGGATTTAATCCTACCTGTTTTTATGACATCAATAGTACTTCACACCTATAACCCAGAACCACAGTTCCACGACAACATTGAGCAGGATACTCAACGACAGAAAACCGGATAACAGCGCCATATATGATGAACAGTGTCACCACCGTGTAGACAACGATTCTGTTCAGTTCTGACATAGGCGCCGGCTAAAGGAAACGTAAGCCCGAATAAAATTATTTTTTTATCAAGGTTCATATTAAATCGCCGTTGCTAAAATTGTGCCATTAAATGGGAAAATACAGATCGCTTTTTGTTCAATTCAGCCAGTCCGGCTTTTTTCCCAGTCCGGCTTTTTCCAAGGCAAGTCTCAGACAATGCGGATAGCGCTTGCCGGGTTTAGATCGAAATACGGTATACCTTTTTCTATTACAAATTTATCTGGCAAATCCATTTTGTTGAAAAACTACCCCATCTTTTTCTATTTTTTTAATAAGTTATTATTAATTTTGGTTTTTATTAAAATGTCATCATACCATATTGATGATCAATATAAACCCTTATTAAATAATAATTAAAACCATAAAACAAATGAAGAAATAAAACACACATTTACAAAAACACACAAACACACATTTTACAACAACAAGCTTTTTCATTAAAGGCAAGCTAAAACGCTTTAGTATTAATATCGACAACTAATGAAAGATCAATTCATTTGATCGCAAGCGTAATTATAAACAATTAAAACCAAGTAGATGAGACGTATAACGTTTATCAGCAGCATGGCTATGCTCTTCACCGTTGGCGGATCGCTGTATGGCAATCAGGCAATGGCTTCTTCTTCCCCTGTGGCGACCGAAAAGAACGGTTACACATCAGTCAATCAACAACACACGATAACCGGCATTGTAACGAGCGGAACCGACCAGGCCCCCTTACCCGGCGTATCCGTCCTCGTGAAAGGTACGCAAAAGGGTGTTACCACGAATGAGCAAGGTCAGTATACCATAGAAGCCGAAGCGGGCGATATCTTAGTATATAGTTTTATCGGATATAACAGCATAGAACAAACGGTGGGCAACCAACTGCAATTGAACATAGTGCTGCAGGAAAACGCCCAAGATCTGGAAGAAGTTGTAGTCGTTGGTTACGGTACGATGCGCAAGTCTGACGTAACGGGTTCCATTTCCATCGCCAAAGGAGAGGATCTGATCAAAGCACAGAACTTCAGCGCATTGGATAACCTGAGGGGTAAAGCGGCGGGGGTAAACATCTTCTCGAACTCCAGCCAGCCGGGTGCGTATGCAAACCGTGTGGTCATTCGCGGTACGGCAACCATCAACTCCTCGTCCAATCCATTGTATGTAGTAGATGGCGTGGTGATGGAAGATTTCCAGTTGATAAACCCGAACGATATCGAACGCATTGAAGTACTGAAAGATGCTTCTTCAGCTGCCATATACGGTGCACGCGGCGCAAACGGGGTGATCCTGGTTACTACCAAACGCGGTAGCCAAGATGGCCGGAAAACGGTTAGTTATCAGGGGTCCGTCGGCTTCAGCTCCCCGGAGCGGCTCATGAAAGTGCTCGATGCAAATCAGTGGGTAGAAGCTTTTATGATCGGCCTGGAAAACGAGAACACCTACCAAGACAAATCCTGGTCGTTGGACAAAACAGACTGGTTTAACGATCCTAACTATTTTGATAGCAACGGCAATCCGCTGTACAATACCAATTGGCAAGAGGAGGCAACCCGTACGGCCATATCTCACAACCATCAAATAAATATCCAGCAGGGCGATGAAAAATCATCAACCGGAGCCTTTTTAAATTATACCGATCAACAAGGGATTGTCAATAATACGTTCAATAAGCGCATCAATGGTAAATTAGCGTATGATTCCAAACCGTTGGATTGGCTGTCGACCAGTGTAAATTTATTGGTAAACCACACGTGGGGTCGCTACACCCCAGAAGATGGCGGTGGTCAGGATGCCAGAAGAACCATGATTGAAATGTTACCCTGGCTTCCGATTTACCAGCCAGACGGGCAATACACTTCTTCTTCGTCCTCATCAGTGACCGATGTTTTAGGTTTCGAAGGCATGTCGAATCCCGTTGCGATTCTTGACAAACAGAAACGCATGCGTTATAATACGCAGATTTTCGGGAATGCAGCATTAACGTTTCACCTGGCAGATGGGTTGGACCTAAAGACCCAATTTGGTGTTGACGCACACCGGAAAGACTATAAGGGCTATTCTTCCATTATACTGAACAACATATCCAGGCCGAACGGATGGGCAGAAATCCAACACACAAACACATTCTACTGGCAGGAAGAAACCTATCTGACCTACAATAAGTCGTTCGATAAACACCGCATCAATGCGATGGCCGGACTTTCGTGGCAGGAACGCACATACAGTTACGATGCTTCACGCACCGAAGGATTCTTAGACGATTACTATGAATGGAATAGCATGGGGGTCGGCAGTATCCCTTCACCTCCTTCTTCAAACTGGAACCAATGGCAGATGAACTCCTATTTTCTACGTGCCGCATATTCATACGATGACAGATACTCGTTGACCCTCACAGGGCGCTATGACGGTTCATCCAAATTTGGTGCAAACAATAAATACGCGTTTTTTCCTTCAGCAGGTCTAGCGTGGAACGTTTCAAACGAGGATTTCATGCAAGATAATACGTGGATCAGCAATTTGAAATTACATACGAGCTATGGTTTGACGGGTAATTCAGAAATCGACGCCTTCGCGTCCCTCGCTAACGTGGAAGCCGGCACGTATTTGCTAGATGGCAATCGGACGCCTTACTCGTACGTCAGTTCTATGTCCAACCCAGACTTGAAATGGGAAAAGACAGGAACATACGATGCAGGGATCGAATTTGGCATCCTGCAGAATAAGCTAAATTTTGACGTGTCTTATTACAATAGGACAACCACCGACTTGTTGCTTGCTGCACCATTGCCCAATTCCACGGGCTTTTCTTCCGTCATGAAAAACATCGGTTCGGTAAGAAACCAAGGAATGGATATTATGATTAATGCAAATCCCCTGGCGACAAACGATTTCAACTGGAACGTTACGCTCAACGCGAATTTCAATAAAAACGAAGTGTTGAAATTAGGCGAGAACAATGAGGACATTCCACAGAACGATTGGGTAGGTGGTCCGAATGGCATTATCCGTGTGGGAGAGAATCTGAACAGCTTTTACGGATACGAACGCTATGGGGTATATACCATGGAAGACTATGAAGCCGGGGATGCCTCACTGGCTCAGGTGGGGAGAGCCAAACGCTCGACCACACAGCAGATCTTAGGAAAAGGTATGCCTGATTGGACGGGAAGTTTCATCAACACCTTCAACTACAAAAACATCGACTTGACCGTTGACCTGCAATTTGTATACGGTGTAGAGACCCTGCAACAGTTCTTCCACTCTACGTACGATCGGTTCGGTATCACGAACGGGCTGGAAACCATCCTGACCGATGCATATAACGGTTCTAACCCCAACACCATGCAGCAGGCCATTTACCTCACCAACAACGATCATGCGGGCCAGGATACCAATGTAGATTCCCAATGGGTGGCAGACGGCTCCTACCTCCGTTTCAATGTACTTCAATTGGGGTATACATTTGAATCCAGCTTGTGTAGAAGGCTAGGCATCTCCGCCTTCAGGATTTATGCCAGCGCCAATAATCCCTGGTTAATTACATCGAAAGACTTTCAAGGATATGATCCGGAAGGCACGTCACTGGGAGACTCAAATAAATTCGGACAGAATGTGGTTTTCTTCTCCTATCCGAGAGCAAAATCATTTATGTTGGGAATGAATATTACCTTATAATTAATTAAGAGAAACGTTATCATGAAAACTAAAAATATAACAATTGCTCTATTTTGGATCTGTACGTTTATCTTCGGTGCCTGTGAAAGCTTTTTAGATGAGGAACCCCGTTCTTCGGTTGCTGCAGATGCCTACTACCAGAATGAAGCACAGGCACAAGCACAGGTTAATACATTATACCGGATGGGCGCACCACTGCGCTATGCTTCGGCGGGGAGCGCCTACTTGGGACCAAATGCTTCCATCAACAGTATGCTCACGGGATATTTTACGAATAGCTACGAAGGGCAGGAATTGATCTGTCGGTATTCACGGGAACTGACCCGTCAAAACAACACGCGAACCGTTTCCAACACGATGAATAGCATCTGGAATGACTGCTACAAAGCCATCAACGTGGCCAACGCGGCGATCGAATACATCCCCGCAATTGAAATGAACGCAGATCTGCAAACGAAATTAATCGGGGAAGCGAAATTTTTCCGGGCATACAACTATTTTTACCTTGTAAAAACGTTCGGGGACCTACCGCTATCCATCCAGCCGTATGAAAAGCCGACGGACGACTTGTACTTGCCCCGCACAAATACAGCCGAAGTATATGCGTTAATCGAATCAGACCTGAAGGAAGCCGCGGAAGCACTTCCAGCAAGTATGTTTTCGGGTAATGCACACCGCGTCAGTCGGTATGTAGCAGCAATGACACTAGCCGACGTGTATTTGCAACAAAGAAAATTTGCTGATGCCGCAACGTATGCGCAAATTGTGTTGGATTCGCCCCATAGCCTGACAACGAACAGCAATTTAGCACTGAACAGTGCCTATAACAAATTACGTTCGACAGACGATCTGGATGAATCGATCTATGCATACGAATATAATGCAGAGATAAGCAACAGTGGCTGGTGGCCAACGTATGCCTTCAGCTCATCCGCTACATCGATATTTGACAAGTATTCCATCTTCGAACGTGTATACGGCCCCACAGATCGCTTTCTGAATATATATGAAGAAAATGATCTACGGATACAACCCAATCAGTTTTTTCACTGGCAATATACCAACCCAAATACCGGTACGAAATGGACGTCAGCACAGGCCGGCATCTGGTATTATTATGACGAAGATGCAGTGCTGAATAGCGGACGTGGAACAAAGGATTGGAACTTATATCGTTATGCAGAGGCCCTACTGATTGCCGCAGAATCGATCGCCCGTTCGTCCGGAGTCAATGCGGACGCAGCTGGATATTTAGCACAGATAAAAGCACGGGCGGATATAACCGGAAAAACCGTTGCTGCTTATACCACCGAACTCCAAAGCTTATCGGCCGATGATTTTGTAGAAGAAGTCTGGACTGAGCGTTTAAGAGAATTGCCATTAGAGTTTAAAATGTGGGATGACTGCCTCCGCACAGGTATGTTCCCGGTGATTTCTACGTCCGTTAAAGGACAGGTTGACTACCAGCCACTCATTGGTGCACAAAACGGTTCCGGCGCTACATTCAAAGAAACGGATTTGCTGTGGCCCATCTCGTTGGATGAATTACAACGCAATCCGAAATTAACACAAAACGACGGGTATCAAGGTATTTCGCAGTAAAGAACCCCGAAAAGTAAAAAAGCCGTCTCGCAAAATAACGAGACGGCTTTTTTACTTTTGTTACGCCGTGCCCCTATTAATAAAAAACCGCCCGTCTTGCGACGAGCGGCCGCCCCCAATGGGGTTAGGGGGCTATCAACCTAAACCTATTCCTGTCGTAGCAATTCTGATGCCAAACTCGTTAAAAAAATCTTACGTACTTACGCGAGACTTGCTTTCAATTGTTCCAACAGATCTTCAGATGGAGCCTTGCGCGGTTTGATCTTCCGTACCGTAGGTCTTTTACCCTTCGCTTTCGCCCGAATAATTTTCATCAGTTCCTTGCTGTATTCATCGCGATAAGCTGTAATATCAAAATCACTGGCATGCCGCTTGATCAACTGGACAGCCATATCCATTTCTGGTTTGGCAATCTTAATGCGCTGAGCGGGCTTGATTTCTTCAACAGATCGGATCTCTTCCTCAAACCGTAGCTTATTCAGCAACAGGATGCCTTGATGGGGTCTAATAACGGCAAGATTTTCGGTGTTACGCATCACAAAGGTGGATAAGCCAGCCATTTTAGTCTTTTCCAGCGCATTCAGCAAGAGTACATACGCCTTTTCTCCTCCTTTCTGGGCTTGCAAATAATAAGGGCTTTCGAAATAGATACTGTCAATATCCGCCTCTTTTACAAAAGATTGAAGGTTGATCATTTTGGTCTTCTCCGGGCTGGCTTCCTCGAAATCTGCTTCATCAAGCACGATATAGTTTTCGTCTAACAGGTACCCCCTCACGATTTGATCCCAATCTACCTCTTTTCCCGTGCGTTCATTCACTCGCTTGTATCGGATGCGGGAATGATCTTTACGGTCGAGCATATCCAAGTCGGGTCTGCTATCCGTCGTTGCACTAAAGATCTTTACCGGAATATTAACCAATCCAAAGCCGATGGCTCCTGTCCATATTGCTCTCATTGTGTACTCTTTGAAAGTACAACAATAAAAGCCCTAAAAATGTTGGCGCTTAATTTCAGAAGTCGTCTAGCCGATCTCGGCACCAACGCGTTCGAGCAGGCGTTTGGTGGCCAGAATACCTTCCTCCTCGCTGAGTTGGTCGCCTTCGTATTCGACATCGATATACCCCGTATAGCCTGCGTCTTTTACAATCTGCAGCATCCGCCGGTAATCGATTTGGGTTTCATTACCGTCTCCATCAAATGCATGAGTCTTGGCACTGACACCTTTCGCAAAGGGCATCAAATCCTGTACCCCCTGGTATCGGTCATATTCATAAAAATTCCCGAAATCGGGTAAACTTCCGCAATTTTTCTTACCGACTCCCTGAAGTACCGCACTCAGCCAGTCACCATGGGAGGATATGCCACCGTGATTTTCCACGATGACATTGATACCGTGTGTTGCAGCAAATTCACTCAACCGCCCCAAACCGTCAATAGCTGCAGCTTTCACCTCCTCCGGTGTACCGTCACCCGCGGCGTTGACACGGATGGCGTGGCACCCTAAAAATTTGGCAGCTTCGACCCATTTATAATGATTTTCCACAGTCTGCGTCCGCTCTTTTTCATCTGTTGACCCCAGGGGACCTTCTCCATCGATCATGATCAGCACATTTTTGACACCGTTGTCTTTCGCCCGCTGATTCAGGTCGGCTAGATATTTCTTATCCTTGGCCTTATCTTTGAAAAACTGATTCACATACTCCACGGCATGGATGCCAAATTTCTTTGCCGCCGTTTCCGGAAAATCGAGGTTATCCAGTTTACCCTCAAAAAGTGTCCGGTGTAGCGACCATTCTGCCAACGAAATATCGAAGAATGGCTTTTTGCTTGCTGCTGCTGGAAGCATCGACTTCGCTACTGTCGGAAGTACCGAAATACTCAAAGCACCGACTCCTAGGTGCTTCAAAAATGATCTTCTATCTGTCATTATATATCCGTTTAGTTCGTATTAAATGTGGGATCACGCTGTCTATTTTAAATATTTGCCCAACCATGTGCCAGCACATCTGCCAGGTGCATGGTTTTGACCGGCAGCCGATGCTTGTCTATATAACCTTGCAGATGTAACAAGCAGGATGAATCGGTAGAGATAATAAAATCAGCCTCCATTTCCAATGCATGATGCACTTTTTGTTCGGCCATCGCGCTGGATATGGCTTCAAACTTTACGGCAAATGTGCCTCCGAAGCCACAGCAGGTGTCGGTATCCTTCATCTCCACCAGTTCAAGGCCATCTACCTTGCTTAATAACTGCCGTGGCTCATCCCGGATGTGACATTCGCGCAGGGCGGAACAAGAATCATGGTACACAGCCCGGCCCTCCAATTCAGCCCCAAAGTAGTCTTTTTTGAGTATATTCACCAAAAAATCCGACAGTTCATGAATGTTTCCCTGTATCGACCGGCAACGATTGTGAACCATTGTATTGGTAAACAAATTATTATAAGCATTCTTGACCATGCCTGTGCACGATGCGGAAGGAGATACAATAACTTGGTCGTCTTCGAAATCATGCAGAAACTTGTGTCCAACCTGCTTTGCTTCATCCCAAAAACCAGCATTGTATGCGGGCTGCCCACAGCAGGTCTGCTGAGGGTTATAAACTACTTCACAGCCGACTTTTTCCAAAATACGGACGGTGTTAAACGCCGTTTCCGGAAATAACTGATCAGTGAAACAAGGGATAAAGAGCTGAACCGTCATACACAAATCTACTATCAATTTTTTATTAAAACCTGCATCCTTCCCAAAAGCATCAGTCCTACTACAAAAAATATACCTAAGCACAACGCAGAATAACGAATGTTGTTCGTTACCTGTTCTATAATCGCAAATGAGAAAAGTCCGATGACGATGGCAATCTTCTCTGTGACATCATAAAAACTGAAAAACGAAGCAGTGTCCGCTTCATCGGGAGGTAATAGCTTAGAGTACGTAGATCGGGACAGCGACTGGATGCCCCCCATTACCAAGCCGACCAACGCAGCCAACAGGTAAAATTGCACCTCGTGATTGATAAAATATGCCGAGATACATATTCCGATCCAGATGCAGACTACGAGCATCAACACGCGTACGTTGCCAATGTAACGTGCAAGCAACGACATCAGGTACGCACCACCGATGGCAACCAACTGGATGAGCAAAATTGTAGCAATCAGCTTGGGTGCACCCAGGTGTAATATTTTCTCACCAAAAGCTGCCGCAACAATCATAACCGTCTGAACGCCCATCGCGTAGAAGAAAAAGGCGGGTAAAAAATGCTTAATCGCAGGTATTTTTTTGAGCCGGACCCATACGTCACGCAACTCGGCAAACCCTCTCCGCAACACATGCCTCGTAACGCGTTGCTCATTTCGTTGATCTTTGGGTAGCTTAACAAATGGTATCTGGGCAAAACCTATCCACCAAAGCCCCACCAGAAAAAAAGAAAGCCGTGGAGCGAAGCTTGGATCGGTAATACCAAACCATTCGGGTTTCAGAATAAATACAAAACAAATGATTTGAATGGTCACACAACCGACATACCCATAGGCAAACCCCTGAGCACTCACACGGTCCTGTTGGTCGACCGTGGCGATCTGGGGAAGATACGAGTTATTAAAGAGCACCCCGCCTACATAGCCCATGGCGGCCAATGTGAAACAGATGATTCCCCATTCCAATGTTTCGAGCTTGAAGAAAAACAACCCCATACAGGCAATTCCCCCAAGATAAGTGAACGCCATCATAAATGCCTTCTTATTCCCTTTGAAATCGGCTACCGACGATAAGATCGGAAGAGCCAGTGCCATCAAGAGGTAGGCCACCGATAACGCAAAGTTAGATAATGCGGTATTGACCACTTCAAACCCAAAGAACGTAACGCGATCGCCGTGGGCCTCCGTATAGGTAATAGCGGTATAATATGCAGGAAAGATGGTAGAGGTGATGACTAGGTTATAAGCAGAATTTGCCCAATCAAACATCGCCCATGCACGTATAGTGGGCTTATGATTTTTTTGTATTGTCATTCGTTTTATTGAGCCAGCTAAGATAGGAAATAGTTGGATTTACCGGTGAAATCTGTCGCGATAAAAAGGGGTGTCCAAAGCGAACATGCTTTTCGGACACCCCATCCCCTTTACAGGATTGTTTTAACTAGGATAGGTGTTAAAAAAACTTAGTAACCATTATTTTGGACCAATACCCCGCCGCTCTGATCGATTTGCTCCTGCGGTATCGGAAACATCGTATTCTTTTCGCCAAAAGAAAGGCCGCCATAAAGCCGCTTGAAGGTTTCGCTAAAGCCCGCCTCAAAAGTCGAATAGCTTTCCAGCACATCCTTGGCAACACCCCAACGGACCAGGTCAAAGTACCGGTGTCCCTCCAGCGCCAGCTCCAGTCTACGTTCGAAACGGATGGCGTCCAGCGCAAATTCCTTCGAAGCGAATGCCTGGTAGGGTTTTACGTTGTACGCAGCGGCATCGGCGCTACCGATTTTTTTAGCGGGAAGCTGGGCTGCCCGATTCCGAACATTATTGACCCGGGCCAGTGCGTATGCCAAGTCATTCGTTTCTGCGGCACATTCCGCCGCCATCAGGTACACATCGGCCAGGCGGATAATCTGGACATCCAATGCGGTCACACTCCCGTCAGTAGCTAGGTTTCCTGTAAAATCAGCTTTGTCCAACATTCGTTTATAGGATACAAACGGTCCGTGAGAGGCAGGCTCACGGAGCCATGTATCACCAGGAAAAGTCCCCCAGTCGTGGTACGGCACTCCCCTGCGCCCCACGGTATAATCGAGCCGTGGATCCAACGCAAGCGTTTTATCTACCTCGTAATTTTCCTTGTCGGCTCCAGACAGCCCAAAATCCGACTTATAGGGGTTGTTCCGATAAGCGCCGTCGAGCATAGGCAGCCCAGCTGCGGTAACCCGAAACGAATTGACCAGATCAAAGGAGGGATTAAAGAAGCCACAGCAGTTCATTGGCGTTGGCGAATTTTGCAGTCCCGCTAGCATATCACCTACATTGGCATTGTCGCCACTTCCGTCCGGATTGATGGCGTGCTGTGCAGAAAAAATCGTCTCCGGCCCGTTTTCCTTATTGATATCAAAATTATCCAGGAATCCCAGGCTTTCCAGATCCGGTTTGGCAGCGATAACGTCTTTAAACAGCACAAGCGCTTCAGCAAATTTCCCCTGGTACAGATACAGCTTCCCAAGATAAGCTTTGGCGGCAACGCCATCTACCCTTCCTACATCGCCCTGGGGCTTTGCATCCGTCAGGTTTTGCACAGCAAACTGGAAATCAGACTCAATCATAGGAAGGACATCGGTATCATTCGGCACCTTGGCAGCGTCAGCGGTCGAGACGTTTTCGTCGATATATGGGATGTTTTTAAACACTCGCCAAAGAAAAAAATAATAATGGCCCCTGAGCATCCTCGCTTCCGCTTCAACTTCCTTGGCCCGCTCGTCCGTGAATTTCTCGTCGGCGGTTTCCTGTACAATCTTCAGCTGGCGCAGCGTGGTGTTACACCGAATAATGCCTTCGTAATAATTGCGGTACATGGTACCCAGGTGTTCATTGACCGGAATCGCGGTATGGTGTTCGATTTCGAGCATTGTACCCTGATCGGCCGCTTCGCTTCCCTTATGTGCATCTCCACCTGCTACATCCCCAAAAAGCCACTGGCTGGGAGCAGATCCATAATTGCCCCAGGTTCCATCCCGGTTGCCGTTCATCAAGCCATACGCTCCGGTAAGTAGCCACTCCACTCCCTTCGTGCTGTTCAGCTGTTCATCTATCAATTGTCCCTGCGGTGTGCGATCTAAGAAATCCGAGCTGCATCCTCCGATAGCCATCATCATCGCCAAGACTACAAATATTTTATATCGTGCTTTCATTATTGAAAAGTTTTTATTGTTCATGGTTGTCATCCGAAATCTAAATGCGCCTCTGGTTCAAAATGTAACACTCAGTCCCAATAGATACTGGCGCGGTACCGGGTAAACCCCCATGTCTACCCCGGGGGCGGTAAAGCCCGTGGAACCGTATTGGCTCACCTCCGGATCCATGCCACTGTAACCGGTAATGGTAAACAGATTGGTAGCGCTGGCATATATTCTCAGATTAGACACCCGTCCCTGAAACATGCGATCTGCAGGCAAGCTATATCCTATTTGCAGATTCTTCATCCGAAAAAAACTTCCGTCTTGCACATAGTAGCTGGAAGACTGCCGCTCGATAGTGGGTGCATTGGCATAGGCCGAAGGAATCATGCTCCCGGGGTTACTCGGACTCCAGGCATCCAGCGTACGGGTGCTCACCGAACCTGGAAATGCATAAAAGTCGGTATATTGACGAGTGAGATCAAACAGGTCGTTACCCTGTGATCCATTAAAAAACATGCTGACATCAAACCGTCTGTAAGACGCACCCAAGTTAAGGGAATAGATGAAATCCGGATGGGGGTTGCCGATAATGGTACGGTCATCTCCGTCGATCACATTGTCTCCATTGATATCTGCAAACTTAGGGCCGCCCACGCGGGCTCCTCCATATGAAGGGCTGTTTGCAATGTCCTCTTCGCTCTGGTATATTCCCACCATATCAAAGCCGTAGAAAGCACCAAACGGTGCCCCAGCTCTCAATACCGAGGTCGTCACCTCACGAAGCGTGGTGTAAAGCTGTTCCTTGACACCCGAAGCCAGTGAAACGATATTATTGGTGTATTTTGAAAAGAATACGCCAACGTCAAACCGAAACGGATCCTCACCCGTATTGCCCACATAATGATAATTTATCGCGAGTTCAATACCGGCATTCTGCATGTCGCCGGAGTTGACATACGGTGAGGCGCCTGTACCCACGGCAGCGGCGGGCTGCGGTACCGGGTACAATACGTCGCTGGTGCGTCGATCAAACCAGTCAAACGTGCCATCGATCGTATTATTGAATAAGGTAAAATCAAGACCCACGTTTACTGATTTCAACTCTTCCCACTTTACAGCCCGATTATCATAGTCGCTGGTCCACAAACCACTGGATAGTCCATCTCCCCCTTCAATCGGGTAAAAAGATGCATTGATTCCCGGTGCATACCTTCTCATAAACTGGAACGACGGAATACGCTGATTTCCCGTAACGCCGTAGCCCGCCCGAAGCTTAAGGTCATCCACCCAGGCAACCGGTTTTAGAAAGCTTTCGTTTGACATCCGCCAGGCGACACTCGCAGCGGGGAACGTGCCGTAACGGTTCTCCGGACCGAAATTGGACGATCCATCACGGCGTACAGTGGCCGACAGTAAATACCGATCGTCGAATCCATATTCGACCCTTCCGAAGACGGAAAACAGGGAACTCTCGCTTCCGTCACTGCCGCCGACTTTCGTCGTAGCGGTATTGAGGTAATAGTAATTGAGGTCGCCCGTTACAAAAAAATCATTCCCATTTCCGGTCAACTGATGATAGATTGATTCCACCGCTTCTGTTCCGGCAAGGATTTTAAGCCGATGTATTTCATTAAACGCCTTTTCATAGGTAACGGTGTTAGACCACGTCCACTCCGTATTGGTTCCCTGATTTTCACTCAAGGTATTGTTCGTAAAGCTGCCCTCCGAGCGTTCGGGATTGGGATACCCGATGGACTTGCCGTTAAAGTTTTCGTGGCGCAGCCCGAAGGTTGTTCGCAAATTGAGTCCTTCTATCAGTTTCAAATCGGCAAAAGCACTTCCGAAGAACTGGCCGCTTTTGTTGGTATTATCCTTCTGGCGATACAGTACCGCCATCGGATTGTCGGCATTACCCAACATGCTTCCCTTTGTGCCCGCAAAATTGCCCATGATGTCGTACACCGGTACAATGGTTTGGATACGATATGCCCAACCAATAGCCGAGTCCTCGCCCTGATAGGCGCCAGATCGGTTTTCATTCACACCGAAGCCGTGTCCGTTGGTAGCGGAATACTGCATGTTTTCACCGATCGTGAGCCGGTCGTCCAAAAAGGTAAACTTCGTATTGCTGCGGATCGTATACCGTTCGAAACCGGTATGCTGATACGTCCCGTCCTGCTTGAACGCACTTCCACTCAGTGCGTATTGTGAATTTTCACCGCCGCCGAGGATGCTCAGTTGATAATTCTGTATGGGTGCGTTTTGCGTGATCTCGTCGAACCAGTTGGTACCCGCCTGATTGGCGGGAACAATAGTATAGTACTGTGCGGGATCCATCACATAACGATACTTCGAAGGATCGGCATCCGCTGCGGTAATCTGATGTCCCATTTTGTCTCCCGCTAGGAGGTAATCAGGCAGTGTTGGGTGATCCGGATCTGAGCCATAATTCTGACCGGTGGTTCCGCTAGTGCCTGGAGTCCCTCCGGCATTTTTTTGCTGCCGGTATACATACTCCCCGTATTGCAGCGGGTTTAACATTTCGGGAAATCGGCTCCGGTTGGGCGCCTGCGTACCATAGTAGGTTTCCAATGTAATTTTGGGCGAACCTTGGCTTCCCTGTCTGGTGGTAACAATGACTACGCCATTGTTGGCCCGAGCGCCATAGATGGAAGCTGCCGACGCATCTTTCAAGACCTGCATACTTTCAATGTCGTTGGAACTCAACCAACCGAGTTTCCCCTCATAGGGCATACCATCGATGATATAGAGCGGATCATTGTTATTTATGGTACTGAAGCCCCGGATGCGGATCTGCGGTGTGGCGCCGGGAGCTCCACTATTAATGATTTGTACACCCGTAGCCTTCCCCTGAAGCGCTTCGATGGGACTGGCTGCGGGTTGTTGTTTCAATCCATTTACATCCACTACTGCAACAGAACCGGTCAGATCTTTTACACGCTGGGTGGAGTAACCCGTGATTACCACCTCGTCCAACGTACTGAGTGACGGCTGCAGGGCAATTTCGTACAGGTGTTGGTTGTTATCCACGACAAATTCCTTCGGAGCATATCCAATGTAGCTGACTTCGACAATTTCCTTGGGTTGTACGGTTAACGAAAACTGGCCCTCATCGTTGGTGCTGGTACCGCGGTCTGTTCCTTTTACTTTCACAGCCGCACCCACAATCGGCCCATTATTGTCCGCATCGGTTACCTTGCCGGTAATGGTCATATCCTGAAAAACACTGAACAGCAGTACTTTTTCGTTTTCGACCTTATAGCCAATCCCCAAGGGTCTAAAGACTTGATTAAGAACATCCGACAAGTCACTGTAAAGATCAGTGATCTTTATTTTACGATCGGCTTTAATGGCAGATGAACTGTAGATAAAATGAGCGCCCGATTGATCTTCCAATGACGCGATCATCTGCTTAATCGTGACACGTTTGGCGGACAATTCGATCCTTTTATCCAAAACACCCTGTGCGTCCGCTTCTTTCGCATGAGTGGAAAATACCACAATAGACGTGATCAGGGCATATAAAAAGGTTAGTCTCATCGCAGTTTTGGTTAACGCAATAATTCGATCTTTTTTCATATTTTTGAAAAATTTATGGTTCGTAAACGGATTTTTTGAACTGTAAATCAGCCCGGAATGATTCAGTTCCGGATTTTGGCCGGCAATACCCCCATATTGCCGGTTTTTGCTGTCAAGTCTTCAGTTTTCTCATATTTGTTTGATTTGGTTCAACATAACTGGCTACTGCCCTCAACCCGATGGTGTCATTTCATCGCCTTTCATCGTTTCATGCATCAGTGTGTGTTTATAAATGTGTGTTCGTTGTGGTCATTTATCTTTCAGCAAAATCGTCGTACCAACCACCTCATATCGGGTGTCGGTCACCATGCAAATGATATCCAGCTGTTTGAATAATCCGATACCGCTGATGTCCCCAGTAAATGTAATATGTGATAATTCACTATCTGCCACGACATTCAACGCGTACAGCTCACTGAGTCTTTCAGCCAGTGTCGTCATCGGGATATCCTGGAATGGTTCGCTGCATATTGCGTCTACCCGTTCGCTGACCGGCAACGGATTCTCCGTTACCGTTTCCATTACGGTTTTGGGCATCAATACCGCTTTTTGGTTTGTCGTAACCGATGCCTTCTGCGGAGCAGACAAAATCCGTTCCACCATGTTTCGGTTTCCGGCATTATAAAACACATCCACCTTACCCGAATAAACAATAACCTCGCCTTTGGCATTACCCGTAGGTGCCATTATTTTGAATTTCGTCCCTAATACTTTGGTAATCATCCCCTCGTGGAAGACCCAAAAAGGATGATGTTTATTGGCTGCTACAGAAAAAAAAGCATTTCCAACCAAACGGACTTCCCGACTGTGTTCCGCAAATTGCTTCGGATATTCGAGCGAGGCCCCCGGATACAATTCAACCAGCGACTCATCGGATAGGATAATATTCATGCGATGTTTGCTGTCATTTTTCATCAACACGATGTTGCTGTCTGGCCCATCCCGTCCAACAGCAAACGCAGGCACCACAGGATAGCAAACCAGACGAAGGTAGGCAACTATACCCACCGTGATTAACAAGATAGCAGCAGCGGCCCCCAATCCATATCGGACGCGTCGGGAGCGCAAAATCGTGGCCTGATTATCTATGTCGGCAGGAGATGGGGCCTCATTTATCTGGTGATGGATTTTTTTCCATAGCGCGTCTTCTATGGTATGTAAATTCGAAGGATTGATCCCGGGATGTTCGTCTCCATCATCCAGCAGATGATACCAATGGTTCACCAGTTGCTCCTCTTCCGGCGTGCATTGGCCGTCCAAATAGCGCTGTAATAGTTGATGAAAGCTTTTTCTACCCATTCCGCTGCGGTATTTATCATCCGTCGGTATTAGGTAGTCTAACGAAACGGGTTAATCCCTAAATTTTTTTATTTTTTTTTTTAATCTTTATCGATCAAACCGTGCTCAACAGCAAACCGCACAAGTGCAGCCGTATTGCTGACCTCCAGTTTAGTAATCATATTTTTCCGGTGTGTATCTACTGTAGAAGGGCTCACAAAAAGCTTTTCCGCAATCTGGTTATTGGTCATTCCTTTGGCGATTAACTGCAATACCTCCTTTTCCCGTTTAGTCAGGTCGGGCAAATTGCCCATCGATATAACGGAAACGGGCCGTAAAAGATGTTCCATATTCAGGCTCATGTACAATTTACCTTCCATGACAGAAGCAACGGCTTCCGCAATTTCATCCGCCGAGGCGCTTTTGATCAGATATCCCAACGCTCCGTTTTCGATCATCCGGGAGATATAGCTGCGCTCACTGAACGTACTGATAGCCAATACTCTAATTTCGGGAAATTCCTTCCGTACTTTTTTGCACAGATCGATGCCATTGATATCCGGTAGGTTAATATCCAAAAGCAACACATCGGTAGCGGTTATTTTCAGCAAATTGACCGCATCAACGGCATTGTAGGCAACACCGCTTACCTGAATGTTTTCTAATTTTTCAATCACCGATTTCAGTCCTTCCACCACAACAGGGTGGTCATCCACGATAAAGACAGTTGTCATATGGCTAAACGATTAAATAAGCGTACCTTCAATAGTAATAGAAGTACCTTCGCCCGGCGCAGTGCGGATATCAACCACTCCGTTTAAATACCCTACCCGAGCTTCAATATTCTGTAGGCCGGCCCCTTTTTTGTGAGGGAGGTTCTTTTTGTCAAACCCCCTGCCGTCATCTTCTACCGTCAACGTAAATTTATCTGCTTCTCGGATGAGCTGCACCAATACCTGCTTGGCTTCGGCATGTTTGATCGCGTTATTCAAAAGCTCCTGAATGATCCGATACAGGATGATTTCCGTATCCTGTTCCATGCGCTGCTCCAGGCCATAGGTCTGCAGACGTACCTGCAAAGCACCGGATTGGTCGATGCCTTCACAGTAATTTTCCAAGGCTTCTTTTAGTCCATATTTAATCAATGTCTCCGGCATCATATTGTGTGATACCCGTCGCAATTCCGTAATGGAGCTGTCCAGTTGCCCAATGATGGAACTGACTGCCCTTACGTTTTCCGCTGATAAAAAGACACTTCCTTTCATGGTCGATAAACTTAATTTTACTCCAGATAGCAATCCACCCACCCCGTCGTGCAAGTCGCGGGCCATACGGCTGCGTTCTTCTTCCTGCCCTTTCATCAGAGACTGCACGGCAATTAACTGACGTTCCTTTTCCATTTGTCTTATCTGTTGGACATGCAATTCCTCGTTCTTTTTTAAGAGCTGGCGCTTGTTTTTTAGATTGCGATAGAACAAAAGTCCCACCAACGCCAGTAAAACGGAACCTATGAGTAACCCCCGGTTCACGATGTTCTTCTGACGAATTTCTACGGCATTTTTGGCTAGGAGCATATTCTTGGCATCCAATTCCGATTCCCTTTGCTTCGTTTGATATTGAATCTGAAGAATACGCATGTTTTGTTGTGCCTTTTCTCCCAGCAACGTATCATTCAGCGCTTCATATTTTATCCTGAAGTCCAATGCATTTTTCAATTGACCTTGTTTGGAATGAATCTCAGATGCCAACAGGAAGGACTGCATTAATGTTTCCTTTAACCCGAACTGTGTCGCTTTGTCGATTGCAAGTATCACAACCGTTTCAGCATCCTGCAGTCTATTGACTTCGTTGTATAATTTGGTGAGGCCAAGCAGACCTGCTAATTCGTAGTTCGGGTCTTCATTTTCCTTTGCCAATTGAATAATCTGCTGATACTGTTGCGCGGCAGCATCGTAGTTTCTGAGCGCAAGAAAAACGTCCCCTCGGTTATTTTTCGCATCAAGAAGAAAGGGATAATCGTTCAGGACTTTGCTTTTCGCTTCAATCGTATCGCAGTATGACAATGCGAGGGCATAATTCCCCAGTTTCTGTTCACAGATGCTGAGGTTCACCAAGCTCGATCCGATACGCCGGTCGTCGTTTAACCGGCGGGCCTGCGCGTACGATTTCCGGATATAATGGTCAGCTTTTTCCATTTCACCCAACCGGATGAATATCCCCCCGATATTATTGTTAATGACACTGCTTGCATATAGGTACCGGTTACTGGTGGTATCTGTCTTTTTAAAATACTGGTCTGCCAGCAAGTAGTTTTCCAACGCAAACTCCAGATTACCCAAATCATCATAGCAATTGGCTATATTATTATAAACCACAGCAATATCCCTCGTGGAAGGCAGCGCTTTATAAATATCCAATGCCTGAAGGTTTAGTGCCAACGCCTTTTCATATTCGCCGTGATTGAGGAGTACAAAAACATAGTATGAAATATAAGTAGCTATTCCCTTCTGATAGTGAAGGTGTTCGGATAGTTCCCGTGCTTTTTCGTAGTAATAAACAGCACTATCGGGATTGGCTGTTTCAAAAAATTCACCGTAAAGAAGATAGGTTTCAACCTTCGCTGTATCCTCCGGAGCTGTTTTCAATACCGACCGGATACTGTCTTTTTTGGAAGGAGCGCGCTGCGCCCAGACCTGTATAGAACAACAGGAGGCAATCAGCGCCATGCACAAAGGCACAATTAACCTATAAGAAGGTAAAAACTGCTTCACGGTATTGGGATTTCTTTCAAAACTCTGCAAAAATAGCAAGACAGCCAAACCTCTACATTAAAATCCCCTTTTTCGTGGAGATCCATCTCCCCTTTTTCAGGATTGTTTGGCTTTCTTTTCTGGCAGAACGTTGACGAAGAAAAATAGCATACGTAAATACACCACAAGCAAAAAGTCATGGAACGAAGAAAAATTGGAATGAACTACTTTGCGATGATTTTGGCGGGCATACTGTTTTACCGCCGGACTTATTTCCAGGCTGGCAATCCATTGGACGAACACGGTATCCTCCTCCGGAAAACAAGGACTATCTTCCTTCGCTGGTAAACCTGTCGTGTTTTCAGAAAAATACAAGAAGGAGCAACACCGCCGGGAGGAAATCTTTCAAAGCAAGACGTAGGGTTTTCAATGATTGAGTGATATGGTATTCTACCGCTTTTTCAGACAGATTAAGTTTTTTTGCTATTTCTTTCACCGAGTAGTGCTCCGCACGACTCAGTGTATAAATTGTTTTGGTTTTGGGCGGCATCATGGCCACCCCTTTGTCAATCGCCTCATTAAGTTCTTTTACACGGACGGATACCTCCACGGGATTTTGTTGGTCGTGTTGATCGTGAAGGATATGCAGGGAATAAGCCTCCTCAAGCGGCTGGGCTTTCAGGTAAGTGATAAATTGGAAGCGCACAGCCGCAAATAGATACGTTTCGATATTCCGGATCACGACCGTTTTTCGTTTTTCCCATAAGGATACAAATACACTTTGTGTAATGTCTTCGGCCAGGGTGGCATCTCTGGATCGACGAAGGATCTGTGCATAACAACGTCGCCAATACCGTTTGTAAAGTTCCTCAAACGCAGCTTGGTCGTCGTTGCCTAAACGAATAAGCAGCTCTGAATCTGTTTCGACTGTGGTTTTGTTTAACAACAAGATGAGTTTTAATTGGCTGTTACAAACTTACTAATTCGACAATACTTCTACAAGGATTTCGCGTACTATTTGGTTTACTAAAAACTGCGTATCTTTGCGACTATGAACGTTGACAAATTGCTCGGACGTGCATTGGATTTCGAATTTCTTTCGATTGAGGAAGGAATTCATCTATATAAGCATGCTCCAATTGCAGATTTGGCGTATGTAGCCAATGAATTGCGTAAGATACAGGTACCTCATGGCAAGGTGACGTGGCAGATCGATCGCAATGTGAACACGACCAATGTCTGTATAGCGAACTGTAAGTTTTGCAATTTTTTCCGTAGACCGGGGCATGAAGACAGCTATATTACAGATATTGAGACTTACAAGCGCAAGATAGACGAAACTTTCCGCTATGGTGGAGATCAGTTGTTGTTACAGGGAGGGCATCATCCCGATCTGGGATTGGCGTTCTACGCCAATCTTTTTAAGGAGTTAAAACAATTGTATCCTACGCTGAAATTACATTCACTTGGCCCCCCAGAGATTGCCCATGTTGCAAAACTTGAGGGGATGAGTCACATTGATGTGCTCCGTGCACTGCAGGAGGCCGGCCTGGATTCATTGCCGGGTGCTGGTGCGGAGATATTGAATGATCGGGTACGACGACTGATATCCAAAGGTAAATGTGGAGGCAAAGAGTGGTTGGATGTGATGCGTGCTGCTCATCAGATCAATTTACCTACGTCGGCCACCATGATGTTCGGTCACATCGAGACGATCGAAGAGCGATTTGAACACCTTGTGTGGATTCGCCAGGTACAGGAAGAGAAGCCCGCGGATGCCTATGGATTCACTGCATTTATTCCGTGGCCATTCCAAGACGACGGCACATTACTTAAGCGCCTACGTGGTATTACCAACAACGTAAGCGACGAAGAATATATACGCATGATTGCCCTAAGCCGCATCATGCTCCCCAATATCAAAAACATACAAGCCTCTTGGCTTACCGTGGGAAAGCAAGTCGCGCAGCTTTGCCTACATGCCGGTGCCAATGATTTCGGATCCATCATGATCGAGGAGAATGTAGTCTCGGCTGCGGGGGCTCCCCATCGATTTACCTCCAAGTCCATTCAGGATGCCATTCGCGAGGCGGGATTCCAACCTCAGCTTCGCACGCAGAAATACGAATTCAGAGAATTACCGGATACGATGGTCGAACAGGTTATTGACTATTAATTAAAATAGAAACCGACTTGGAACATGTGATTCAACAAGTAGAAGCGTTAATATATGCTTCCGAATATGGCATCGGCCCAGCCGAAATCCAACAAGTGCTTGCAACCACAATGGAGGGGCGTATCGACGAACAGACCATTCTCGACGCGATCAAAGACATCCAAACCCGTTACCAACACGATGACTACGTTCTGGAATTAAAATCGATCAATAATGGATATCAATTCTTGACGAAGCCCCAATATTACGGACCGGTTAATCAACTGCAAGCCCATCGCGCGAAGAAAAAACTCAGCCAAGCCGCATTGGAAACATTGGCCATCATTGCCTATCGCCAGCCGATTACTAAATTGGAAATCGAGCAGATCCGCGGTGTAAATTGCGACTATTCCGTGCAGCGCCTGCTTGAGAAAGAACTCATCAAAATTGTGGGCAAGGCCGATACACTCGGAAAACCCATTCTCTATGGAACCAGCGACCTATTCATGGATCATTTTGGAATCACGAGTACGGCAGATCTGCCAAAACTCAAAGAAATCGTTCAGGAAGAAGACAATACGATTGGTGAAATCAGTGAGTAAAGACTCAATATATTTTTTTTAAAAAAAGTGTTTTGATATCAAAAACTTGTTATTTTTATCCTATCAAAAACAATATGCTTTTACATGATTATGAAAACGCCAATGATGCTTGACAATGAGTTAGCGATTCTGGAGGATGACGTTTTGGTCGCTTTTGACAGTGGGCCTGATGATGAGGATGACGATTCGGATGATCTTTTCGAAGATGAAGACAATTTCGAATTGGATGAGCTCGACTCGCTGGATGAGTTTGATGATTTTGATGACGAGGATGATTTTTGACAAAAAGATTCGCGTTTGAACAAAAACCATTACCTGCCAAGAACCTAGGATACGCACGTATCCTTGCTTTACTGTGCAATGATTTCCACCACATCTACTACGTCTATTAATCAGATCCTAGTAGATGTGTGTGTATTGAAGATTACTCTCCTTTTTTGTGAAGCTGTTCGTAAAGTTCGATAACTTTCTTCTGGAGTTCAATCACCTCGCCATCACGTTCCTGAAGTCTTTTATTGGCAATTGTTAGTTCCGAAATATACTTTTTTTCTTCTTCGGAGTCACTGGACGCCAACAGTTGGACGACTGTCAAGCCAAATAAGCGAGAAATCTGGTCCAATCGGGATAAGTTGACGTCGGTTATGCCTGTCTCGATCTTGGAAAAAGCGGGTATGGATATATCCAACCGCTTGGCCACGTCTTCCTGGCTCCACCCCTTTTGATGTCGTAAGAGTCTGATTTTTTTTCCTAATGCATTCATTGGTAAGATGATATATGAAATCTAAGTAGTTGTCATAATAACGGTATGCCTAACTTTGGCAAACTAATATAATTAAACTTTTTACTTATATAAGAACTTATCGGCAAGATTAACAAGATTTATGCCACCATAATTTCCTGAACTCATAAGTAACAAATTTCTGCCGGTCGGGTTCATTGCCAAAAGATATTGCTTCATACTTTCCAGATTGCTGAAATAAACCAAGTTAGGTTGGTTGAATGTATTTTTAAGCATTTCTTCCGAAATGGATTCGGCATTGCGTTGTTTAAGTGTTTCTTGGTTGATAAATACCGCCGGATATTCGGCATCGTGCATCGTGTCCCGGTATTCTCTCAAATAGGCTTCATTAAGGCTGCTATATGTGTGTAACTCTACAATAGCTACCAACGATTTGTCGGGAAATTGTTCTTTAAGTGCCTGTATACTAGCTTTTAACTTAGTAGGCGTATGGGCAAAATCCTGATAAACAACACTATCGTCATTGCTGGCCACGTACTCCAGTCGGCGGGAAGCGCCCTTAAACTGTTTGATTGCGGCCAAAAAAGCGTCACGTTCCACCCCCAACCATTCACAGACAGTAAAAGCGGCCGCAATATTGGATAAATTATGCCTTCCAAAAACCTGCAACGGGATCTCCCCATTGTGTGTATGCATATACGTAATGCCCTTGTTGATGGTATATTCGGGCGTGCGGTATCCGTGTTTGTTAATCTTGGATTGATCTTCAAGTACCAGTTCACGAAGTGTCTGATCTTCTTTATTGTAAACAAGCGTACCCTTAGGTTCAATGGTTTTTATGAACAGCCGGAACTGGTTTACATAATTATCAAATGTCGGAAATACATTGACATGATCCCACGCTATGCCACTGATGAGCGCAATATGCGGCTTATATAAGTGAAATTTCGAACGCTGATCAAGTGGCGAAGCCAGGTATTCATCACCTTCGATAATCATCAGCGGAGCGTCTTTTGTGAGTCTCACCATATGATCAAACTCATCCAGTTTAGCGCCCACCAGGTAATCGAAATCACGGCCGATAGACCTGAGCACATGCATAATCATGCTGGTGATCGTCGTTTTTCCATGGCTCCCGCCGATGACAACACGCGTTTTTTCCTGAGTCTGTTCATAGATAAACTCTGGATAAGAGCAGATACGGATTCCCAGTTCCTGCGCTTTCATCAACTCAGGGTTGTCTGCCTGGGCATGCATACCTAGCACAACGGCATCGATATCGGGCGTGATACGCTCCGGATCCCATCCGGGCTCCGGAAGCAGATTTTCCTTGGCGAGGTTGGTCCGCGACGGTTCGTAGATATGGTCGTCTGAGCCACTGACGATATACCCTTTTTTGGCCAATGCAATAGCCAGGTTGTGCATAATGCTTCCACCAATGGCGATGAAGTGTACGCGCATAGTTATTCTCTTTTTCTAAAACACGCTGCCGCCCACCCGTCTAACGATCGGTGGTTGTCGTATGCTAACGCATTGTTGGCCGCTACAGTCTTCAATACCTCCAGATCATCCCCATCATAAAAACCACTTAGATACAATACTCCGTTTTCTCGGAGGGACTGCGTGTACTGTTTCAATTGATCCAATAAAATGTTGCGATTTATATTTGCCAATATTATATCAAATTTTTTGCCTGAGATCAAATCGGCAGATCCGCATTTGGCCACGATATGGGGAGTATGATTCAGCACCACATTTTCCGCAACGCTATCGATACATACGGGATCATTATCGATAGCCCATATATGCGAAGCTCCCATTTTTGCCGCCAGAATAGCCAAAATACCGGTACCACATCCCATATCGAGTACGTCTTTTCCTCCGAATGATTCCTTAAGCATATACCCCATCATCAATGAAGTGGTTTGGTGATGGCCGGTGCCAAAAGCCATTTTGGGATCGATAACGATCTCGTAGGGATAGGAAGGTTGAGAAGGATGAAACGTTGCTCGCACGTAACATTGATCAGCGACGGTTACAGGCTCAAAATTACTTTCCCACACCGCATTCCAATTTTGAGGATGAATCTCCTTTACGGCATATGTTACCTCAAAATCAATGGGCCGGTGAATAACCAACGATTCCAATTCCTGCAGGTCTAACTGCTCGGAAGCGATATATGCCGCAAAACCATCATCACGCAATTCAAATGTTTCGAATCCGATCGTCGCTAAGTCGTTCATCAGTACATCCCGATGCCAATCTTCGCCGCCTTTGCAGGCAAAACTCACTTCACTGTATTTCATGGGCACGATAATCCGCGGATTAGTGATTGAACACTTTCACAATTTCCACAAAATCACGCGATTTCAATGAGGCTCCACCAATAAGGCCACCATCAATATCCGGTTGTGAAAAAAGGTCGGGCGCATTTTTGGGATTGCAGCTTCCACCATACAAAACCGACGTAACGTTGGCCAGGTCTTGATTGTATTGTTCAGCCACCGCGTTACGGATGAATGCATGTACTTCCTGTGCCTGCTCGGGGGAAGCGGTCAAACCGGTTCCGATCGCCCAAACGGGTTCATACGCCAATACCACTTTTCCAAAATCTTCGTTGGAAAGGTGAAAAATGCCTTTATTCAGTTGTTCGCTGATTACGTCAAAATATTGGCCTGATTCTCTTTCTTCCCTTGTTTCTCCAATGCAGAAAATCGGTATCAATCCATGTTTTAACGCCGCATCTACCTTCTTACTAAGTACATAATCATCTTCACCGAAATAGGCACGGCGTTCTGAATGCCCCAGGATGACGTAAGTTGCTCCGGTAGATTTTACTTGGGCCGCCGAAACCTCCCCTGTGTAAGCTCCCGCTTCTTCAAAGTAAATATTTTGCGCTCCTATAGCTACTTGGGGTGCACCGTTGGCCAATTGTGCAATGGAATGCAGATGGATAAATGGACTGCAAATGACCACTTGTTGGTGAGCAATCACTTCATCCTTTACCATGTTTACAATTTCAGAAAAAAGACTTACCCCCTGTTGATAATCGAGGTTCATTTTCCAGTTTCCGGCTACAATTTTGTTTCGCATGACGTTTGATATTCTATATAAATGATTAACTAATATATGGTTGGTCCCGGTGTTTTCTTGTCAATTCAAAAACGTGGGTCAGCAACTTTCTTTCGGTCGCATCAAATTCGAGATTACGATGTTGATATATCAATGATGCGGTTTCAAAAAACTTGTCCAATTGGTAGGTGGAAAAACCGTCCAAGCCTCCCCAGGAAAAATCGGGTATGAACGTTGGGGGTATTCCCGTTCCGAATACATTGACACCCACTCCCACCACCGTACCTGTATTAAACGCTGTATTGATCGCACATCGTACATGATCCGCCATAATGGCTCCGCAAAATTGCAAACCCGTGTCACGATACCCCAGATTCCGGTAATCGTATAACCGAACGGGCTGATAATTGTTCTTCAGATTCGAATTGTTGGTATCTGCCCCCCAATTGCACCACTCGCCCATTACGGCACTTCCGAGGTAGCCATCGTGTCCCTTGGCCGATCTTCCCCATATGACACAGGTATTCAGTTCGCCGCCCACCCGCGAATAGGGTCCTACGGTTACGTTGCTATATATCCTTGTTCCCATCTTCACCTGCGAGTCATTGCCCAATGCAAATGCGCCACGGATATGGCTACCTTCCCATACCTCACTATTTCTACCGAGATAAATGGGGCCTTTCATGCTATTAAAGGTAGCAAACTCAGCCTGGGCTCCCTCCTCGGCGAAAAACTGGTCGCCCAAAAAACGGTTGCTGGTTGAAAGCGCTGTCGAAGACCGCCCCTTAGTAAGCAGGTCGAAGTCCAAGCCGATTTGCTGTCCGTTGTTGAGAAACAGATCTTCCGGATGGTTGATCTTAACAATAGGATGGTCATAATCAACGGGCGAGTAAGGGCGAATATCATTCGGATTCCAAGAAAACAAAGACTCGGCTTCGATGTGAAACGCGATAAACTCACCTCTGGAAAGGAGCACCTGTCCCGGCTGCAACGCCATCACAGCGTCAGACAGCCGACTGTCCGGACAACAGTTTCCCCGAATGAGCAATAGGTTGCTGGATGTGTTACCCAACGGATATTTTTCCGTTAGATAGTCTTCGCTTAGAAACGAATAGGAAGCATCGAGCCATTTCCCCCATTTTTCAGCTATCGTCAATATTCCGACACGCAGATCGGACACTGGACGTGTCAACGATAACGGATAAAGTCCCACCCGCCAATCCGCTTTGTCAAACAGAACGATATGCATAGGTTTCCATTTAGAACGGCTAAAATAAAAAAGTCCCGATAAAATATCGGGACTAATATTTTTTATCTGCGTATACCTTATTTCTTATTGTAACGGCTACGGAATTTATCGATACGGCCTGCTGTATCGACCAATTTCATTTTTCCTGTATAATAAGGATGGGAAGTATGCGAAATTTCAAGCTTCACCAAAGGATATTCGTTTCCATCTTCCCATTTGATGGTTTCTTTACTGTCAATGCATGATTGGGTTATAAATGCGTAATCATTTGACATATCCTTGAAAACCACTAACCTGTAATTTGATGGATGCAAATCTTTCTTCATTTTATCTATGTATTACTATTATCCTGTTTAAGGGTGCAAAGATAGACTATTTGAAATTAATTTCCAATATTATTAAACAAAAGCTCGCCAAAAAATTGTGGAAGGTGGAAATTCGGTGTAGGGTGCTCGATCCGGTTCCAAGACAAATAATGCGGAATGGGCAAATCATCTCCACATTTATAAAAATTGCCTGTGCATCGCATACCAGCAAATGAAGTAATGGTGTGCGCCTCGAATACTTCAAATGGGATATTCAACAGCAATTCCCAACTGGTTTCTGCCTGTACATTGTCATTTGTATACATGCTGCTGACCGTCTTTATCGTTTCAATCCGTTCTTTTGGAAGTCTTTTACGTGTTTTTCTATCGGAAGTTCCAAATCCGATCAGTCCAATCCCTGCACAATTGAATTCAAGATTGTAATAGTGATGCGTGTCAAAAGACAAGAAGAACTCGACGCAACTGTCCTTATAAACCGGGTCATTCGTATTGCGATAGACTGCTTTAATGTGCTTTTCCCGCACCTGGAAACTCAATAACAGGCAGTCTTTGGCATGAGCCAGCCGGAAATGCACGTCAGGTTTATAGGGAAACTCGGGCCACGACACTTCCTGCAGTTCGTTACTCGGTAACTCGGCCATTGCTGAAAACAGTTCATCGGATGACGACCAATGATTCACCTGGTCCAAATAGGGAACGGTTAGACGCCTCATGCCCCTCCTACGCTATTTTGATACTGATTTACTACACGATCAATGATTCCTCTTAACTCAGCTTCATGGACTTCAAGCTGCTCCACCAATCTGAGCTGCGCACGGGTACGCTGCAGATTGTGATCCGCATGATGGACTTTGTAATAGTGATCGCCCTCCAGGAAATCCGTAAGAAACCGGACAGCTTGCATATAAGGCAGTAACATCACCCCTTCAATGAGTGATTGAACTTCCGCTGCTGTCAAAAATTGGTGTGCCTCTTCAAAATATCCAGAAGCATACGCTTCAAACAGGGGAATATTGAGCGTGATCTTGTTCAAATCAGCCTCATCTTCGGCAGCACGGTTAATGATGGTGCGGATGGCATCGCCAAAATCATACGCAACATATCCCGGCATTACTGTATCCAAATCAATCACGCACTGAGCTTTGTCATGCCGATCCAGCAACACGTTATTGAATTTGGTATCATTGTGCGTAACGCGGACCGGTAATAGTCCGTTCGCAGCCAAATCCAATATGGTATGCATCCGCTTTTCCCTGCGTTTGATGGCATCCAATTCAGCAGGGACCAGCGAAACACGACCCACCGCGTCCGTTGCGATTGCCTGATGAAGTTTGTCCAAACGCATTCCAATGTGATGAAAATCGGGCAAAACTTCATGGATAAGCATCACATCAAGGTCCGAGAGCAACCGTTGAAATTGCCCAAACGCTTGTCCACCTTCCCGGGCTTGCTGAGGGGTCTCAACAATGTCATAACTCCGTGTATTGGCCAGTAGGATCAGCATTCGCCAGAAATTACCAACAGCATCGACCAGGTAGGGTTCTCCCTCCCGCGTTCGTACCAAGGTAAGCACTTTTTTTTCGATATGCTGATCGCCAGATTGTTCATATTTTTCCTTTAAATGCCGGATTACCAATTGCATATTCTCCATCACGGCCGGCACATTTTTGAATACATGATGATTTATCCGCTGGAGAAGGTAACCATTTGCATTATGCTCATTTGTCAGCACACGGTAGGTATCATTGATGTGCCCGGATCCAAACGGCGAAATATCGATGACTTTCCCATCGATATCAAATCGGTTTGCTAACGCGGACACCTGCTCTAAACTAAAATTGCGCATCGTATTAATAAGGACAATCGTCTTTTGCTTGAAAAACAGTCCGCAATATGCACATTCGAAAGATAATATCCATACCTTTTCACCACACAATCGTTTGCGTTATTTTCAATATAGAAGGAAGTCCCGCATTCAAAAAAGGCCCCCACAGTCTTCCACCTGCGAGAGCCTACTTGCGATTATTAAACAATTAGATCAAGGAAGCAGATTCCAGTGCAACAGGCGACGCAGCTAGTACCTCATCGCTCACCTCGTTGGCGAATTTTTTAAAATTTTCAACGAAGAGTCTTGCCAATTGGTTCGCCTTTGCATAATACGCTTGTTCGTCCGGCCATAGTTGTACGGGGTCAAGCACCGCGTCGGGCACATTGGGACAATTTATCGGATACCGGAGTCCCAAGATCGGATGTATCCGGAAAGGGGACTCCTTCAGCACCCCGGTCAACGCAGCATGGATCATGGAGCGGCTATAACGCAATTTGATCCGACGGCCGATCCCGTAAGGTCCTGCAATCCATCCGGTGTTGATCAACCATACATCGATGCCCCCACTCGCCAGCCTTTCTTTTAAAAGTTCGGCATAATAAGAAGGGTGCAACGGTAAGAAGGCCTCACCGAAACAAGCTGAAAAAACCGCTTTGGGCTCCACGACACCTTCTTCCGTACCCGCCACCTTCGCCGTGTATCCAGACATAAAATGGTACATCGCCTGCGCGGTAGAAAGGAGTGAAACCGGAGGGATGACACCGAAAGCATCCGCTGTCAGGAAAAAGATATTCTTCGGAGCTCCGGCTTTTCCGGAGGCTGCACTACTGGGTACGTAATGAATGGGATACGCAACGCGGGTGTTCTCCGTTTTCGAAATATCGTCGTAATTAGGTGAGCGCGTACCCGGGAAAAAATTAATATTCTCGATAAGCGCCCCAAAGCGTACCGCTCGGTAAATTTCAGGTTCCTTATGCTCATCAAGTCCAACACATTTGGCATAACAGCCGCCTTCAAAGTTGAAAACACCTTGATGATCCCAGCCATGTTCATCATCTCCGATCAGCATCCGATCTTTATCGGCTGAGAGCGTGGTCTTTCCCGTGCCCGATAACCCAAAGAAAAGAGCGGTATTTCCATGGTTATCCGTATTCGCCGAACAGTGCATGGACAACACACGCTTATGAAGTGGCAATAGGTAGTTCAAAACGGAGAAAACAGCTTTCTTGATTTCCCCCGTATAGCCGGTCCCTCCAATAAGGATAACTTTCCGCTTAAAGCTAATGATTACGAAATTCGAATGATTCAATCCAAAATTTTCGGGAGTCGGGCATAGATAGCCAGGTGCCGCCAGGATCGACCACTCACGGGGTATAGAAGGATCGATTGCTACCGGTCGGATAAATAAATTGTGTGCAAAAATATTTTGGTATGCAGTTTCCGTAACGGTACGGATACCGATGCTGTGCTCAGCTTCGGAACCGGCTATGCCGTCACGAACAAAAATCTCGCGGTCGTTAAAATACGCGCCTACCTCCTCAAACAGATGTTCAAAAGTGGCTTCAGAAATAGGTTGATTGACCGTACCCCACCATACAGCATTTTCCGTCACCTCATCGCGTACAATGTACCGGTCGCAAGGGGTTCGCCCGGTAAAACGGCCCGTATCAGCTGCCAAGCCACCGGTTTCTGACAGAGTTCCTTCGCCTCTCACAATGGCATGTTCAACCAATTCAGCGACACTGGCTTGATAGTGTACCCTTTCTTTATTCCGGATAAAAAGGTAAGTTAAGTCAGGAATTGCCCTTTTTGAAGCATTCATAATACTTTGTTTATTATTTTGTAAAATAAGTGCAGCAAATGTAGGGATTAAAATCTCACAAATTAAAGCAAAAATAACTGAAAATCAGTTAATTGTACAATATACACTAAGTCAACAAATTGAAACACAAAGCCATTTATCGTTTTAGCCAAAATTCTAAAAAATTATCGCAAAGGGCGGATCATTCAATTCTATATTTACTACGTTTGGTGAAAACACAAAAATTAGGCTGTTAGCCACGATGTTGAAAGTACATTCCCAACGACCTAAAGGCGAAAGAAAGTTGATACCTGACGAATGGAATATTTCAAATTTTGCCGGCTTTTAGTATCTTTAGCACCTACCAATAAAATTGTAAAGCATGAATTTATACCCCATTGATACCGGATTTTTCAAACTTGATGGCGGCGCCATGTTTGGTGTAGTCCCCAAATCCATCTGGCAACGTACCAATCCCGCGGATGAGCGAAATATGTGTACCTGGGCCGCTCGGCTCTTGCTGATTGAGGAGGGGAATCGTTTGATTTTGGTGGATACGGGAATCGGCAACAAACAGGGAGAGAAATTCTTTAGTCACTATTACCGCCATGGTGATGCGACATTAGACAGCTCACTGGCTACACACGGTTTTCATCGCGATGACATTACCGACGTGTTTCTCACCCACCTCCATTTTGATCACGTAGGCGGAGCCATTATCAGAGAAAACGGACAGCTGGTTCCTGCTTTTAAAAATGCTACCTATTGGAGCAACAAACAGCATTGGGACTGGGCCTTGTTTCCCAATCATCGTGAAAAACCCTCATTTTTGCAGGAAAACATCATTCCGATCTATGACAGCGGCCAACTGCGCTTCGTCGAAGCCGAAGACGGGGTCGGTTTTTCAGCGAACATCAAAATCCGCTTTGCCTATGGACATACGGACGCCATGATGCTGCCGCAGATCAACTATAAAGGAAAAACACTGCTATATATGGCTGACCTGCTTCCATCGGCCGGACACATCCCCCTACCCTACGTGATGAGCTATGACGTACGCCCGCTCACTACCATGGAAGAGCGGAAAAATTACTGGCAGGAGGCGGTAGACCATGACTATGCGCTGTTCCTTGAACACGACCCGGTTAACGAATGCTGTACCATACAACTTACAGACAAAGGGTATCGATTGAAGGATACATTTTCATTAGCCGAATGGCTGTAAACGAAAAAAGCCGTCACGGAATATCCCGTGACGGCTTCGTTAGTTTAGTTAGTGTATCGATTATGCCGAAGCTTGACCCTGGCGAATGATGTTCAACGCACCGCCGGCCCTAAACCAACCGATCTGCTGATCGTTGTAACTGTGGTTGGCTTCGAAGCGCTCTTCTGAACCATCTGTGTGGTGAAGTACCAGCGTAAGCGGCTTGCCCGGAGCGAACTCCGTCAGTCCGATGATATCAATGGTATCATCTTCCTGAATCTTATTATAGTCGTCTTTGTTGACAAAGGTCAACGCCAACATCCCCTGCTTTTTCAGATTGGTTTCGTGGATACGGGCAAAAGACTTCACCAATACCGCCCGCACCCCCAGGTGACGGGGTTCCATAGCTGCGTGTTCACGCGATGAACCCTCTCCGTAATTTTCGTCACCTACGACAATCGATCCTATCCCAGCCGCCTTGTAATCGCGTTGTGTAGCAGGTACCGGACCGTATTCGTTGGTCAACTGGTTCTTTACAGAATCCGTCTTGTCATTAAAAAAGTTGACAGCGCCGATCAACAAATTGTTAGAGATATTATCCAAATGCCCGCGATATTTCAGCCAGGGTCCGGCCATTGATATGTGGTCGGTTGTGCACTTGCCCTTCGCTTTGATAAGCAATTTCAACCCCTCGATATCCGTGCCTTCCCATGCTGGGAACGGATCAAGCAGTTGCAAACGGTCCGAGGTGGGCGATACCGCTACGATTACATCGCTGCCGTCCTGAGCGGGGGCTTGATAGCCCGCATCTTCTACATCAAAACCCTTTTGCGGCAACTCATCCCCTGAGGGCGGATCGAGCTTCACGGCTTCCCCTTTGTCGTTTACCAACGTATCGGTAATCGGATTGAAGGATAGATTACCTGAAATCGCTATGGCCGCTACCAGTTCCGGTGACGCCACAAACGCATACGTATTGGGATTACCATCCGCCCGCTTGGCGAAATTCCGGTTGAACGAATGGACAATTGTATTTTTTTCCGCCTTTTCTGCACCTACGCGTGCCCACATACCGATACAGGGTCCACATGCATTGGTAAAAATAGTCGCGTCTAAATCAGTAAACGTATCCAACAGGCCATCCCGTTCTGCCGTGTAGCGCACCTGCTCGGAGCCTGGATTGATGCCGAATTCCGCTTTGGTCACCAAACCTTTCTCGACGGCTTGTTTGGCTACTGATGCCGCACGCGACAAATCTTCATACGAGGAATTGGTGCAGGATCCGATCAATCCCCACTCTACTTTCAGCGGCCAGCCATTTTTCTCGGCCTCTTCCTTCATCTTGGAAACCGGAGTCGCCAGATCGGGTGTAAACGGACCATTCAAATGCGGTTCCAGCTCGGAAAGATTAATCTCAATCACCTGATCGAAATATTGCTCCGGATTTGCATACACTTCCGGATCAGCTGTAAGGTGTTCTTTGACTGCATTCGCTGCATCTGCCACGTCAGCGCGGTTGGTCGCACGGAGATAACGCTCCATGGACTCATCATAGCCAAACGTCGAGGTGGTGGCTCCGATTTCAGCTCCCATATTGCAGATCGTACCTTTTCCGGTACACGACATGGATTTCGCGCCTTCACCGAAATATTCGACGATACAACCTGTTCCACCCTTTACAGTAAGAATACCAGCCACCTTCAGGATGACATCTTTAGGAGCTGTCCAGCCGTTAAGTTTACCGGTTAATTTAACTCCGATCAATTTCGGGAATTTAAGTTCCCACGGTAGTCCCGCCATAACATCACACGCATCGGCACCACCGACACCAATGGCCAGCATACCGAGGCCACCCGCATTCACAGTATGTGAATCCGTTCCGATCATCATACCGCCGGGGAATGCATAATTTTCCAACACCACCTGATGAATGATGCCCGCTCCGGGTTTCCAAAAGCCAATTCCGTACTTATTGGATACGGAAGCCAAAAAACCGAAGACTTCCTTACTTTCAGTCGTTGCTACTGCCAGATCCTTTTCTGCACCTTCCTTGGCACGGATCAGGTGATCACAGTGAACCGTTGACGGTACTGCCACCCGAGGTCGTCCAGCCTGCATAAATTGCAAAAGTGCCATTTGCGCAGTCGCGTCCTGCATGGCTACGCGGTCGGGCGCAAAATCCACGTAAGATGCCCCTCGCTCGTAACCTTGTGCTGCATTGCCGTCCCACAAATGGGTGTATAAAATCTTCTCTGTCAGCGTCAAAGGTCTATCTACCGCTTTACGGGCTGCAGCTATACGCTCGCCGTATTGTGCGTAGACCTTTTTAATCATGTCGATATCAAATGCCATTTATAAAAAGAATGTTATCGGTGTCGTTGTATTTCAAAAACTTCGCGAAGTTACAAAAAAATCAAGTTACTGCGATGAATGCCCGTCAGCCGATTCAATTTGGAAGTATTCTAAACAACCATCAGCACTGTCAGGCCGAGATCAGATCGGGTGTAATCCGTTTCAACTCAGCAATGGTGTGAATGGGGTTTTTTGAGGCAAAAATGGAATTTCCGGCCACTAATATATCCGCTCCGGCTTTTAACAATGCCAACGCATTGTGACTGTTTACGCCGCCGTCAACCTCAATGAGTAACTGGTCGTTCCGATTGGCAGCCAGATCCTTAAGTTCCCGTAGTTTCCGGTAGGTAGCGTCGATAAATTTCTGGCCACCAAACCCTGGATTGACAGACATAACAAGAACCAGATCCACGTCTTCAATAATTTCATGCAGGTGTGATACAGGCGTACTCGGATTAATTGCCACACCTGCGGTACATCCCAATTCCTTGATGGCATGTACCGTACGGTTAAGGTGAGTGCAGGCTTCCAAGTGCACCGTAATGTGATCGGCGCCGGCTTCCCTGAATTGGTTGATGTATTTATCGGGCTCGACAATCATCAGATGGACGTCGAGTGGTTTCCGCGCATAATGGGCGATGGATGCCATCACCGGAAATCCAAAAGAAATATTGGGCACAAAAACCCCATCCATGATGTCAATGTGGAACCAATCTGCTTCGCTCTGGTTAACCATAACTATATCGTCATGCAAATGAGCAAAATCTGCAGAAAGGATCGAAGGAGCAACCAAATGTTTGCGTTTGGACATGGTTCTTTTTTGGCAAATATAGCAAATTACCGCCGATTCTTCGGCAACCGGAAATTAGCCATTCCTATTTGTCGGCAAGAAAATCAAAACGATCGCCCAATTCGGCCGAATGATTATCGGCAGGATCCATTTCGTTGAGATAGGTAGGATCGTGATACACCCCACCACTGAGTAATTTGGTCAGCCATTTTCGTACGAATGGATATTCAAATTCTGATTTATCCAGTGTAATTAAATAGGCATTATCTGTAATTTCAATGCTTGATTTTGTTGTCATATTTTCGTGCAATTTTAAACCGCACAAAAGTTACAGCTCAGATAATAAGTTACTATTAACACTGATTTATCATCGTGTTAAAAGAGGTTGTTAACCCCGTTCGACAATTTTTTTCTACTTTTGGGATAAAATAATCAATGTGGCAAGATTAAAGATCAAATATAAGGCAACCGATACAGGTGGAAGCTATGCATTCCTACTCAAATATGGGATGATGTTGGCTAGCATCATACTGATTGCAGTATTCCTGCCCAAACAACCCCGCTTCCGATACGAATTCGAAAAAGGCAAAATATGGATGCACGAAGACCTGATATCTCCCTACAATTTTGCCGTACTGAAAACCCAGGCCGAACTTGAGAAAGATCGGGAAAATGTGCTCAAATCTGTATACCCCATTTATGACAACCATACCCAGGTCAGCGAACAGGAACTTACCCAGTTCGAAACAGACCTGCCGGAAAAATGGCAAACCGGTGGATTGGATACGCTGGAAGAAAACCTAAACACCTACGAACAGGTAGGCAAACAACTACTTAACGATATCTATAAAAAAGGTGTTATTGCACTGAATAACAAGTTTCAGGGAGGGGGTACACATTACAATTTCACCTTGCTTACCGACAAAGTGGCCAAACAATTGAATACGGCCGCTGTATTCACGCGCGAATCGGCCATTGAATTTACTAAAAAGGCCCTGGCAAACCGATCAGCGATTAAGCAAAAAGAATGGTTGACTGAGTTATTAAGCGAATATATCAGTGTCAATTACCTGTTCAACGAGTCCCTAACCGCTCGGCTGGAACAAGATGCTTTGGCGAGCATTTCCACTACCCGGGGCATGGTACAACGGGGCGAACTCATCATCGCAAATGGAACCACCGTCAACAATGAAACCTACCAAAAAATTGAATCACTGCGTAAAGCCTATGAAGAGGAAGCCCGTATCGGTGGCAACCGCACGTTGGTCATGCTGGGACAATTTTTCATTGTCGCACTGGTAGTCTCCCTCCTTTTCGTATTTATTTACCTGTTTCGCAAGGATATATACTACAACAACCGGTTGATTTTCCTCATTCTGATAGTGATTACCGGCATGCTGTTGGTTTTATCGTGGGCCATCAAAATTAATCTTCCCAGTCTATATTACATCCCCTACTGCATCGTCCCGGTTATTATACGGATTCTTTTCGATACGCGGCTGGCACTTAATATTCATCTCCTGATGGTTTTATTGGCTGCTTTTTTTGTACCCAACAGTTTCGAATTTGCATTTCTACAATTTTCGGCGGGTATGGTTGCCATATATAGTATCAAAACCTTGGTAAAACGAGAGCAGTTTCTGATCTCATCGGCCATTATTTTGGGCACCTACCTGGTCGCCTATATCGGTATGGGGTTGATGCGCGACGGTTCGTTCAATAACCTCTACTGGTCTGATATTGCCCCGTTTGTATTCAGCGTATTGCTTACCCTGCTGGCTTACCCGCTTATCTATGCCTTTGAACGGTTGTTTGGCATCATTTCGGATGTAACCTTGATGGAGCTAAGCAACAGCAATTCCAAATTGTTGCGAGAGCTTTCTTATAAAGCTCCGGGCACTTTTCAGCATTCCATGCAGGTAGCCAATATCGCTGAAGCGGCGATCTACAAGATCGGAGGCAACACTCTATTGGTAAGGGCAGGTGCCTTGTATCACGATATCGGGAAAATGGCAAATCCACAGTATTTTATTGAAAACCAAACGAAGGGATACAATCCACACGATGGCCTTTCTTTTGAACAGAGCGCCCAGATTATCATATCGCACGTAGCCAAAGGCATAGAGTTAGCTAAGAAACACCAGCTGCCAGACGTCATCATCGACTTTATACGCACGCATCACGGAACCACTCGTGTCGATTATTTTTACCAATCCTACATTAAATCGTTTCCTGAAAAATTTGTCGATGAAGAGATCTTCCATTATCCCGGTCCGATTCCGTTTTCACGGGAGACCGCCGTATTGATGATGGCCGACTCGGTGGAGGCTGCATCACGGAGTTTAAAGGAACCCACGGCGCAAAGCCTCAATGATTTGGTAGATAAAATCATCGAATCCAAATTGAGCCAAAAGCAGCTTATCAATAGCAACATTACCTTGAAGGATATTACGCTGGTAAGTGAAATCTTCAAGGATATGCTGAAAAGCATTTATCATGTGCGTATTGATTACGACGCCAACAAGAAGGGCAACGTACCGCAGAAATCAGACGCCGGAGCTCCTCAGCAAACCGGTTAACGTCTCTTTGGAAAATTTTCTTTTTTTGCAATTCTAGTTTTTCAAATTCGTTTTTTTGTAGTACGTTTGCAGGCGCAAAACGGTGAGGTGCCTGAGTGGCCGAAAGGAACAGTTTGCTAAACTGTCGTACTGGAAACGGTACCGAGGGTTCGAATCCCTCCCTCACCGCTTACAAACAAAAATGAAGCTATCTCGCCCTAAGCGAGTTTTTTTTGTTTTACAGGCAAACCAAGTAGTGTTTTGGTGTTCGAATCCCTCACGGCCTATATGTGTGCTTTTCGATTACTTTTTATATGTACTCTTCCCCTGATTTACGAACTGGCGTGGAGATTTTCCATAGCGTTTTTTAAAAGCCGTAGAAAAGTAGTTGTAGTGCTTATATCCTACCCTATTTGAAATATCCTCGATTTTTAAATTACTTTCCGAAATTTCCAATAGTAATTGATAGGCGGTTTCCATACGAAGGTCCACGATGTATTCGTTGATTGTTCTTCCGAATAGCATTTGAAAACAACGCTGAAGTTTGGTGCGATTCATGAAGGCCAGCGAAGATAGCTCCTCAATGGTATAGGTCCGGGATAAATCTTTGGCCAGTATCGTTTTTATTTCGTGCAACCTTTCCGCGTCGCTGTTGGAAATATGCTTCCTTTTAACATCACTTTCGCTCTTGACCTGGTGGAGAAATAGGCTAAGGATTTCTAATAATTTACCTTCCACATATATTTTTTTGAACATACCCCGCATGGAAGTTTGATACAGTTGATATAGTCCTTTGGAGATATTGGTCGTAATTGGATAGCTCTTGTGTCCTAAAATGGCAGCCCGATTGTTCTTGATGGATTCTCCAAAATCTTCCAGGGGTGCAAGATCATCTCCAAGCTTTCTTTTTAGCCATTGCTGCGAAATTTCGATCTCGACACTGAAAGCTTGATCGCACGCAGGGGAAAATAAATGGCCATTGAGCCTAGGCAAATGAAACAACGTATATTCTCCATAATTTATGTTGATCTCCGGTTCATCAGGATGATGAGGCTTGTAACATGTCGCACCGCCATAGAGTTCGAAATGCAACTGTATGTATGGCGCGTCACTACGAACCTCGACCATTCGTTCCTTTCTATATTGCTTTTTGAAGAAATAAATATATACGCCATTAATATGAAGACACCGTGTATCGAGTGTAAAATCCGGCTTTTCAATTTGGCTTTGATCCTCCAATAAGTCCACATTGTCCTTTAGACCATATTCGTCCGAAAATTCCAATGTGATGTGGTTGAATACGGGCTCCTTTTCTATTAATTCAATTTTCATGGTCAATTTTGTGCACAAAAAATGCATATAACAAACATGATACTGCAAATACCATATGTCGGTATAAGTACTTTTGCGCCGTTATTTAAACTAATTCTTAATAAAAAGAGCAAAAAGCAAAAGTAATAATCATTAATGAAAATATACTCAACAACTTACTTTATATGTTTTTTTTACGTTCTAATCCTCGTTTTGATGATTGTTCCGTGTGTATTGAATGCGCAGGAAATAGCGGGGAAAATACACGGCCGTATTACCTTTGAAAGCGGTCAACCCGTCCACGGAGCGTCTATTCGTATAGAAAAAGGGAACCAGGGTACTGAATCCGACAGCAGAGGGTTGTTCACTTTGACAGTACCGCCAGGGCACTCATACCGTGTGCAGATTAGTTACATAGGTACCACCCCACACATCTTTTATGCCGATCTCGTAAAGCAAAAAGAAGTGGAACTTAACGTGACGTTAACGGAAAATGCTCAGGATCTTGATGAGGTGAAAGTAATTGGTAAAAGTGCCGCACAACAAGCGAAAGAGCAGATCGTAAAGACTGAGATCGTGGATACCAAAGGTAGTCAGCAACAAGCGGCGACGTTGGTCGAAATGATGAACCGATCGGCCGGTATCCGGATCAGGCAGTCTGGTGGATTAGGTTCAAATGCCAGCATTATGTTGAATGGCTTTCAGGGAAAGTCGATCAAAACCTTTAAAGATGGCGTACCGACTGATTATCTGGGCGCTTCGTTCAGCCTGTCGAATCTCCCTATCAATATGCTGGAACATGTAGAGGTATACAAAGGCGTATTACCTACACAGCTCGGAGCTGATGCACTGGGTGGCGCTGTCAATCTGGTTTCCCGTATCGGCACGGATCAATATGTTGCTGCATCGTACGAGATAGCCTCTTTCAATACCCATCGCGCTTCCATCAACCTCTATCATCATTCAATCAATAATAAGCTGTTCGGGGGGTTGGATGCTTTTTACAACTACTCAGACAACAACTATCAGGTGACAGCGGATATTCCAAATGAAGAAACGGCAAATGTCATCCCTGAAAACGTTAAATTATTCCACAATGCCTACAAACAATGGTATGCGGAGGTATATGGCGGGTGGAAAGATGTGTCCTGGGCGGATGAACTTCGTGTCGGACTAACCGGCTTTTACATGAACCGCGACAACCAATTTGCCGCGCTGATGGAACGGCCATTTGGTGCATCATATAGTAAACAAAATGCACCCATCATCCCAACAGTTCGCTACAAAAAATCGTGGATAGACGGCAAACTGACCATTGATCAATTTGCTGTATACAGTAAAATCAACAGTCTTTTCGCCGATACGTTGACGGGTTCATACGATTGGTATGGCAGGTACCATGCACCCGTGGATCCCGGAAAAAGAGGAGAATCGGGAAATGCGAGTTTAGCCGATATCCACTTTAGTAACTTCACTACACGTACAGGAATCAATTATCAATTGAGCGATCGGCATGGATTGGGTTTCAACCTAGTCTTCAACGACTATAACCGCAAGGGATCTGATCCATATGGCGCCGTAAGTGCAGGTGAAAACCCGATAGATTTGCAGAGCCTGCCTGCTGATTATACCAAGCTGGTAGGTACGCTGGGCCTAAGTTCCATGTTCCTTGACGGGAAACTTCAAAATTTGGCACAGGTGAAATACTATCATGCACAGGCACTCGGACAGGAAGTTAACCTCTCTACAGGAAGACTTCGGGATGAAACATCGAAAGCTAGCAGCGCTACGTTTGGCGTGGCCGAGGCGCTAAAATGGAATTTGACCGCCGATCTGTTTTTCAGGCTTTCGGGCGAATGGGCAACACGATTGCCCGAACAGAGCGAAATATTGGGAAACGGGTCTTATGTGCTGTCCAACTTCGACCTTAAACCGGAGCGCAGCATCAATGGGAACTTGGGCTTTGGCTATAGTCACGGCAATGACTACGGCGTAGAAATAAATAGTTTCTACCGGATTACGAAGGATCTGATCTTGTCGGTTCCTGTCAATTTGATCTATTCGCAGAGTTCCAATGTGGAGCAGGTTCGCGGGATTGGCCTGGAAACCGACGCCTATGTATCACCGGTTGATTGGCTGCGCCTGAATGGAAATTTTACCTATCAAGACTTTCGCCTGTATAACGTGACTGAATCCTCGATTCTTTATTTGGAACGAGCGCGTCTGCGTAATATACCTTTTTTCTTTGCCAACCTGGGGGCAACCTTCAACTTTAAAAACACCCTATCCAAAGGCGACCGCTTGCAGGCTTATTGGTATTTCAGTTATGTTCACCAGTATTACCTAAATTATATTCCAAAAGATACTGAACCAGACGGCTTTTTAGGACTTTGGGGCGATGCAAAAATAGATGCGCCGAATATCATTCCAGGTCAACGTGTTCATACCGCAGGTTTGGTATGGACGCCCATGCCACATCGGCCTTTGTCTATAAACCTGGAATGCAAAAACATGTTTGATGCGGCGATTTATGATAATTTCCGTATACAAAATGCCGGGAGAAGTTTTCATCTCAAATTGAACTATATATTAAATTATTCACACATTAAATAAATAAAATCAACAACATATGAATTGCAAAATGTTAAAATGGGGAATTTTTGCGGGCGTAGCCTTTATCCTATCGCTGTCTTGCAGTAAAGACAAGGATTCGTTACCGGATGATAAGGAAAAAGCTACCGGCAAGTATGTGGTGCTTACTGCTGAAAGCGGTTCTGGAGCAGCAGGGTATTATGCCACTTATGATCAACTGCCGGATGGCAACGTAGACAATATCGGGGGCTATTCATTACAAGCTAGGGCGTTTGGCGGATTCCGTCACTATGGCAATTGGATATTCAACCGTGCCACATTAGCGGGTGAAACGGGTGTGGTACGTTATGATGTCGGGACATCGGGAAAGCTGGAGCAAACCGGATTTATAAAATGCGGCACTTCTGCACAGAGTCTTGTCGTGAATGAAACCACTGGATTCTATTTTGATGCTGACAGAGGCAAGACCAAGATTCAGAAATTCAATCCTACAACGATGCAACGTACCGGTGAGATCGACGTTACTCCGTTGGTAGAGACAGGCAGCAATATCAGCAGCAACGTATCTGTTGGTTACCAGACGATAGCCGAAAAAGAAGGTAAACTCTACGTCAGCATTACCTATTCCCGTGCAAGCGGTAACGGGCATAACGACAATACAAGCAATTTTACCTTGGCGGTAATCGATATCGCCACCGAACAGCTTGAAAAGACGATTGTGCATGACTTTGTAAAAAATCAAGGCCATTCGGTGTCCGAATATCCGGCCTGGACGCAAGGAAAAGATGGCACACTTTATTTTGTAACCACAGGCTGGGATTATGACGAACAGAATGTGATGGTTCCTCAACCATCGGGTATTTTCCGGATCAAAGCAGGAGAGACAGATTTTGATAGGGATTGGTTTCTCAGCGGTCCGGATTTTGGGTTAACCGACGGACATCTGTTATGGAGTGTGAAGGAATTGAACGATAAGCTATATGTGGATGTTTCACAAGAAGTAGTCGACCTTCCGTCTTTTAGCAATTTATCTAATCCCATGTATGCGGTATATGCTGTTGATCCCAACGATCTGTCATCCATCACCAAGGTGACAAGTCTCCCCAATACGATTTTTGGACACTCTACGGGCAATCTGGAAGTCGTTGATAATAATTTATTTATTCGTGTTGTCAACACAGAAAGCCAGATTAATGGCTATTATAAATTGAATGCAGATGGAATATCGGCAAGCCCGGCGTTCAATGTGACTCGTGGCGGCCAAGTCAAAGGCTTCGTCAGGCTAAGTGGAGAATAAACCTAAGAGAAGACCCATCCAATATATGGCGAGCAACAGAAACAAAGGGAAATCGGTATGGCGCCGCATAAACGCATGGTTGCATCTTTGGCTGGGGCTCACTTCCGGACTGGTTGTGTTCGTGGTCTGCCTTACCGGTGTACTGTTTGTCTTTCACGATGAAGTGAATAACTTGGTCAATAGGGATGTTCGTTTTGTCTATGTCCCGGAGAATCCCGTAAAGGTTTCTCCAGACACCATATTGGCAAACTTCCGCAACCAGTATCCCGAAGCCCGCGTGAGTCTTTATACGGAATACGCCGATCCCCAGAAGGCAGTAAAGATGATGTGCTTTACACCTAACCATAAGGCAAATGCCATGTTGGGAATGGGTAATGCTTATGCCAATCCCTATACCGGCGAAATTCTAAAATTAGACAATACATATGGTGTCTTCCGTTTTATAGCTGCCATACATATGGATCTTCTCCTGAAGACGACGGGCTCGTACATCGTACGTATTTCTACCATCATCTTCCTGATCGAACTGATCAGCGGCCTGATCTGGTGGTGGCCTAAGAAATGGAAAAAATCAATTCGTGACAAAAGCTTCAAAATTAAGTGGAATGCGAAGTGGAAGCGTCTTAATATTGACCTACACAGCGTTTTAGGCTTCTATTCATTGCCTTTAGCAATTGTTTTGACCGTCACGGGCCTGATTCTTTCCTACAAACCGGTTAAGGATTTTTTCTTCCGGACATTTGGTGGTGCCGGTACGGAAAAAACCGCTGTTCAATCGCTTCCTGCTGCTGACAGCTTGAAAACAGCGCTATCATTGGATAAACTCTTGCAGGATTATAGAAGTGAATTGGATTCTTATGAACAACTGACCATCGGGATTCCATCGCCCAGATCCGGTGCGGTATCCATACGAATGGAATATGAATCCAGTATGGTCACTTACCGTGGAAAACAGGTTTATTTGGATATTTACACGGGTAGACCACTTGAAAACCTGTCCCCGGAAATCACCAAAGAAGCTAAAATGATGAATACCAATACTGCTTTACATATTGGCACATGGTACGGGCTTCCGGTAAAAATTATCACATTTATTGTATGCCTGATTTGTACCAGTTTACCTATTACGGGATTTCTAATTTGGTATTACCGGAAATTTAAAAAGAAAAAGCCCTCTTCTCCCTCAAGGCAAATCGTTAAGCCTGCCATTGCCAGCCATAAAGCAAGTAACTAAAAGAAAATAAAAAACGACAAAAAACACAGCAAGATGAACATAACGATGAAATGTACGAAACTATTATTGGTTGTCTTATGCGTAATTTCCCTTCAGGAGCTTTATGCCCATGCTTTATGGGTGAGCACAGAACGGTCGGGAATAAAAGGAACAGCTCACGAAGTGAAGGTGTTCTTTGCGGAGCCCGGAGAAAAATGGGAGCCACTGGATGGGGACGAATGGAAGCTGGTAAAAGGCTTCGAGCTATGGTTGGTGAATCCGAACGGAAAAAGGCTGCGCTTGGACCTGAGCCCCAAACAGGATCATTATGCCGCTTCCTTTATCCCGCAAGAAGATGGGTTGTACCATGTGGAACTGATACACGAACATATAGGCGTGCTAAGCTTTGAGGGCATGCCTCCTTTTATTCCTTATTTTTATGCATTTGCACCAATAAACGTAGGAAATGATTCAACATTAAACGGAAATGAAAATGCTTTGCAGACACGGATCATTCCGCAATGGGATGAACAGTCTAAGATGGTATCATTTGATATAACAACAAAAAATGGTAGCAAAGGAAGGGTGACTTTGGTGACTCCAGATGGAGAGGTGAAGCAGCTCGGTGAAGTGAATCCGGGAAAGCTCGAATTTGAAGCGAACGATACGGGGTCGTATCAAGTAGAATTGAGTGTACGTACCGATGGGGGCGGCAGTTATGAAGGCAAGGAGTATAAAACCGCTTTCTACACCGCGACGACGGTTTTCACAATACCCTAACGTGCTGATCGCGGATGCGCAGTTCAAAAGCAGCAAAAAGGTGGTTTTTATGGCATAAATGGACCAGCCTTATCTGTACATTGTTTCTTTTAATGTTGTGTGTAACAGGATTGCCTCTCGTTTTTCACGAAGAAATAGAAGCCCTGACCGAAGGCGATGTACAGCCAGTTAATGCTCCAGTAGGTACCGTCAAAACGAGCCTGGATATTTTGGAGAATAAAGTACGCGCACTTAATCCCGGAAAAGTAGTTCGCTACATTTTCTGGGATGATGAAAAGCCCAATCAAGTGATGATGGACGTAGCGCCGGCGATGGCATCGCCGGCAGATAGCAGTCAGTATGTAATATTGGACGAGCGAACAGGCGATGTATTAAAGCAGCCAAATCCCAGAGAGGGTTTCATGTATGTTATGTTGCAGCTGCATGTAGAAATATTCGCTGGTATTCCTGGAAAACTATTTTTAGGCTTAATGGCGATTTTGTTTGTAATTGCCATCATTTCGGGAGTTATGCTATATGGACCGATCATGAAAAAATACGATTTTGGCATGATCAGAAAAGACAAGTCCAAACGCTTGAAGTGGCTTGATATGCATAATATGCTTGGTATTGTGGTACTGGCATGGACGCTTGTTGTGGGCTTAACCGGCATTATTAATACGTTATCCGATGTAGTACTTGGGTTATGGCAGCGCGGGCAGCTCGCAGAAATGGTTGCTCCTTATAAAAATGCGGAACCATTAACCGGACAACTCAGCACACTTGATAATGCGATTAATGTTTCTGCAAAGGCGGCACCCGAAATGAAAATATCCATTATTGCCTATCCCGGAACCATCTTTTCCAGTAATCACCATTATGCTGTTTTTATGCACGGTAAAACACCCGTTACCTCCCGATTATTGAAGCCTGCACTCATTGATGCAAAAAGCGGGCAGCTCACTGACTTACGTACGATGCCCTGGTATGTAAACACCCTATTTATATCAGAACCCCTCCATTTTGGCGATTATGGTGGCTTACCACTAAAGATTATTTGGGCGTTATTTGATCTGACCACCATTGCGGTGCTGCTAACCGGTTTAATACTCTGGATGAAGCGCATCAGATCATTGAAAGGCCAGATGGTCGTTAACATCTTGCAATGAAACTAAAATATATACTTTCTCCGACCTGGCTTATGCCAATAATGCTGTTTATATTGAGCATTTTCGGACTTCTGTCGGCGTTGTTGGGGGATGAAATCTGGGATCTTTTATCGTGGCTCGTATTGGGTATTCCACTTTTGATACTCGTCTGGTCCTTATTAAGGCGGCCAGATTAGCTGGACCCTCCCACGCATTCCTCCTATTTCACATGATCCGTAACCTGATCAAATTGCTGCATCAGCACAGCCGATAATAGGGCCTTTTCCGTCCATTCGTCGCTACCGTACACTCCCGCCTTTGAATAGTCAAACGGCTTGAAACCAATCTTCCGCGCAACACGCTTGCCGCTGAGGCGGAAATCGAAATGATCCGGATCAACAAACAACGGATCCGCGATGATGGAATGCGGGTCTTTCCCCCGCTTTTGCCACTCAGAAAAGCTCATTCCTACAAAATCAGGCGTTTTAGTCCGCCGGTCCCAGAAGCAGTTTTTATCGATGACAGTTTGCGCGTTAAGCCATGCGTCTTTTCCCATATTCATGTACAGATCGCCCGTGTTGTAATAGACAATGTTGTTGGTAAATGAGAACGACAAGTGTTCCTCGACGCGGGTAAACTGCAGTTGTGAGAGCAGGTTAAATGCAAAGATGTTGTTCCGGATGATATTTTCCTTGCCATAGTGCTGGTGGAAACCAGCATTCTTGCATTTGTATACCAGGTTGTTCTCCATCGTGATCCCATAGGAACCTTCATCGGTATACAGCCCCCACCCCCCGTAACTGAATGAATGGATATGATGGATGACGTTGTTGCTTACGGTAGTACCTTCCGAAGCACCGAGGGTATACACGCCTCCCATATCGCTCAATTCGCCCCATCCCAGGTGATGGATGTGATTGAATTCTATTTTATTGCGCTTCGACGGACTTGGCGAATAGCCCCATACCCAGCCAACTGAAACACCCGAATAACGGAAATCCGCAATGTCGTTGTGGGTCACCGTATTGTCGCTGCCGTGGAGAATAATTACCCCCACAGCACAGGGAAATACATAGCCGCCGTGCTGGATGATGTTGTTATGTACGGTGATATGATGGGTCCCGGCAGTCTCCCCCTGATCGGTCTGTATAAATTCCCGAGAGGAATAATCCCCGATCTTCACACCGCCGCCACCGAGGTCATGCAGGTGTGAGCGTATGATTGATGAATTGGAAACGCGCTCACGGAACCAGAGGGCATGTTGTCCGGTATGGGCAATGTCGCAATTGATAAATTCGATATGGTTAGCATGGTCTACCATAATCGCTGCATCTACGTACACCGCAGCCTGATAAGGTTCGTCACCATGCGGTGGTGTCTGATGCGCCGTTACTTCAAAACGCACGTTCTCAAACCGAACTGAAGCGACTTCTTTTCCCTCGCTGCCCATAATCGTCAGTAATTTCTCACTGACCGGGTATACACATTCCGTGGTTTCGATCGTTTCGCCAGCCATGGGGATATAGTAAAGGTATCCATCGCGTTGAAGAAACCATTCGCCGGGGCTATCCAGTGCTTTCCGGTAATTCTCCACGAAAAAAAGGCTTTTATTATCGATCTGATTCCAGGGTTGCATGCCCTTACCGGTGAAGTACATCGCCGAATCGGATACACTGATATGCTTGATGCGTTTGCGCGTATTGTCCCATTTGTGATAGAAAATCGCAAGCGCATCATCCCTTTCACTGGCATCAATATCGCTCAGGATAGGTAGATCTTCAGCAGCCAAAATCACCTTTTGCAAAGCGAAATCAGGGATTCCGGATTTGGCAGAGTCCAGAATGGTTTCTTCAATTCCTTTTACTTTTAAAAACTCGCCGCGGTTGGGTGTTTGCGCCCTGAAACGCCGTTGGCCGTTCACATATAGCTGCTCGAAATATAAACCGTAATCAGCAACTTCGGGTATGTACACCCGCCAAAGTTGGGGCGTTACCTCTTCAAAGCGGCCTGTCGTTTTTCCCCCGGATATAAGCGGTCGATTGTTATCGTTGGCACCATAAAATACGACCGGCGATTGTGGGGTACCTGTGTCTTCCGCGGTCAAACTGAGCGCCTTGGTGATGTAATAGGTTCCCGGCAGGATTTCAACGAAGACCGTGTCGGTAATCTGCCTATCCAACCGCAACTGACGGATCTTATCCCGTGCGCCTTCAAGCGTTGCCAAAGGTCGGTCCGGGGAACCGGGGTTATGGTCATCACCGTCTGGCGATACATAAAGTCTTACATCTGCAATTAGCGTGTGAGAGATTAATAAGGCTGCAAGTACAAAGAAAAATGATTTCATTCTGATGTCTATGTAGTTAATTAAATACCGAAGTCCCATCATATGATGCTGAGCATTAATGATACCCGGGGTTTTCAACCAGATTCGGGTTTTGCTCCGTCCTGGCTATTGTAATGGGAAGATAATAGTTATGCGCATTAAACCGCGGCTTGTTGTTGGTGCCGTCGAAATTAGGTATTATTTGCAACTTGTATTTACGGGCCGCATTAAAATCGTCACCATCAAAATCACTCGCATTGTAATCCAAGATAAATCGGATACCGGACCCATGCTTGGACAGCACGTCCTCCGCAATGCGCCACCGGCGCGCGTCCCAATAACGATGTCCCTCAAATGCCAGTTCTACCTTCCGTTCATGGCGGATGATATCGCGATCTATGGTTGCTTTCGCCGCGATACCGGCTCTGCTTCTTAGCAGGTTGATCGCATCCAGCGCTTCCTGTGTTTTACCCAGTTCGAAAGCTGCTTCTGCCAGATTTAAGAGCACCTCTCCATAACGAAAAACGGGACAATCCGTACCGTCTTTTTCATCCATATTGACAGTAGATGTCTCGTTCAACATTTTCATAATGCCAAAGCCGGACCCAAAATCGCCACTAAAGTGCTGATTTCCCCAAGCTGGTACACCATTATAGGCTTCCTGTTGCGCATCATACACAACTCCGTCTCCACCGATCAATCCGCGATGCGAATCCACATTGCCTCCTTTCCATGGGGTACCATTTGTCCAGATCGAGGCAAAGAAACGCGGATCCTTGCCTTTCCAGAGTTCATCCATACTCCATAAACCTTGTTGGAGGGCATTCCGGTCCAGTTTTCCCGACCGGCCATCAACATATTCGAACTCTTCCACCATCTCCAGGTAGGGAGCGGCCATCATTCCAGCATCATATCCATGTGGTTTCGGAGGAAGAAAGAAACCGTAATTCCAAGGGTTTAATGACTCATCATATTGTTTGGCAAAAATTATTTCGTGGTTCTGTTCTTTCAGGAAAATATTCTTGAAATTTAACACTTTATCTTCATCATCTTCATACAATCCGTATATACCAAGACCCTGGATCTTTTTAGCTGCATCATAGGCGCTCTGATAATAATTATTAGTTTGTGCCTGCGGTATACCCAAGAGACCGTTGAGTTGCTCCGTGCCGAATTGTGCAATACTAGCGGCATACAACGCTGCACGGCATTTCAACGCTAACGCCGCACCCTGTGTCGCACGCCCGAACATATCAGGAAGGCCTTTTAGTACCTCCTCAACGGCATCTAATTCGGAAATGATAAAGTCGTAAACTTCTTGTTCGGTATTGCGTGTCGGATACATTTTATCTTCAGGAGCATCCAGCGGCAGTGCTTCGGTCAATAAAGGAACCCCTCCGTATCGCTTTACCATCGCAAAGTAATTGAATGCCCTAAGAAAACGAGCCTCCGCTGTGCGAGATTCAATGAACTCGTCGCTGTTCATGCTGGTTGGCAGAGTTTCAATTAACACGTTCAGCTGACGAATGATCGTATACGGAAGTTCCCAATACTCCATAAATCCCCCATCCACATTCAGTCCGCCGGTTTTATATGAAGCGGGATTCGCCATTGACCAAACAGGCTTTCCTACCTCATCCGATATATTGATGCTATACATAAACCCAGCCCTCGAATCCCAGCCCTCAAGGTATTGCGGTTGGTCGTAGTTCAATACGGTCATATTTACGTATTGAGAAGCAATATACGCGTCTACCAAAGCCGGATCGTCCCATACCACATCACCCGATATGATATCCAATGGCTTCTTATCCAGTACATCTTCGCAGGAGGCCAACATAAGCCCAAAAGTTAGGACTAATACCCCGTACAGTTTTATATTTCTCATGACTAATTTCATTTCTGTAATGATTAAAACGACAAATTAACTCCGAAACTAATGGTGCGCTGCTGCGGATAATACATTGTTGCACTGCCAGAGGGAGCTTCCGGGTCTATATGATATTTTTCGAGGCTATTTAAGGTAAGCAGATTTGTTGCCGAAGCATATACGCGCAACTTTTCAATGCCGACTTTCTCCAATAGTTCACTTGGAATCGTATATCCCAACGCGGTGTTTTTTAACCGCAGGTAGAATGTTGACCTTAGTCGGTAATCTGATGCCCACCCATTGGAGCTGGAACCACCCAGTCTGGGTACCAGTGCGTTGGCATTGTTATTTTCTTCAGTCCACCTTAGGTTGTACGTGGTTTCCGTGGTATATCCACCTACCGAGGTAGAGTATCCCGCAGCCCCTTGGAACATCGCCGTAAGGTCAAATTGTTTATAGGTAAAAATGCTCGAGAGGCCGTAGAACCAATGTGGTGTATTACCTTTCCCAATCTCCTGTTGGTCCCGCCAGTTCAAAACGCCATCCCCATTGGTATCTTTATATTTGACATCGCCGGGCCGAAGTGTCTCGTTATTTCCACCTAACTCTGCATAAGAATAGGCCAATGCGTCAATTTCTGCCTGACCGGTAAATAGTCCGTCGGACACGTAGCCTACCATGCGGTCGGTCCACTGACCGGATGCCTGATTCAATCGCTTTTGATCGGGATCGTCATATGCTGCTTCGTCAAAATGATTCCATTTCGCTCGCGACCATGAGATATTCGCGTTGATATCGAACCGGAAATCACCTGTGCTTTTAGCGGTTCCTATGGTTAATTCAAATCCACGGTCGTTGCTGCTGTTGATATTTTCTAAAGGCACGGAAGCACCGAACGTACCGGGTACGGATTTTGCGCGCGTTGCCAGGATGCCGGAGCGCTTCCGATAAAAGCCATCCACTGCGCCATAAATCATGCGATTCATAAATGCGAAATCCACTCCGGCATTGTAGATATCCATTTTTTCCCACGTCATAAATGGATTAGCCATGATGGTAGGTGACAGGCCGCTAACGAATTCATTGCCCCATTGATAAATACCCGAGATCTGGTATCCAGACAGGTACTGGAAGTTCCCTTGATAATCGTAGCCGGACGACCCATAACCGGCTCTTACTTTCAATAAATCCACCGCATGGGCATGAGCCATGAAATTTTCCTTTGACAGGGCCCATCCGACCGAGACACTGGGAAAGTAACCCCATCTGTTTTCACTGGGGAAATTGGCGGAAGCATCTGCCCGCAAAATAGTTTCTAACAGGTATTTGTCTTTGTAACTATAATTAATGCGTCCGATTACACTGTTCCGGCCCATTTCGGATGCTGACCCGGAGTTGTCTTTACCGATCTCGCCGCCGACAAACAGCTGATCGATAGCGGATGTCAAGAAATTTCTGCGAAATGCCGAAAAATTATTACTCGAATATTCGATCGTTTCCAACACCGCCAATGCGGTAATCTGATGCACGCCGTTAAACAGACGATTGTAATTTAACGAGTACTGTTGAGTGAGCTGCCCATTGAACACGATACTTTCGTTCAACTCAGCGGTAGTCCACATTCCGCCTGCGAGAGTATAAAGGTCTGCCGCAGCATTATATGTATAGAACTGATAGGGCTTTTGAAATCTTTTGGCGTAAGTTTGCCAATCAGAATAGTTAACCATCGCCTTGGCTTGCAAACCTTCTATAAAAGGGATATCGTATGCCAGGGTAGCGGTCGTGCGAATATCCCGCCCTTTGTTCTGCTGGTAACCCCATACATCCATATTGGAGGATAAGGCAACACTTCCTACATCTGCACCACCGTACGATAATTTTTCGGGGTCGGGGAGCGAAGCCGGGTACCATGGGCGGGTGGCGTACAAGTCCTGCCAAACAATACCATCGCCCTGTCCGATACCCCGCCCGGGAAACTTACCCTTGTCATAGGTAGCCATCAGATCCACGGATAGTGTAAGCCCATCGGTAATAACGGCATCAACATTGGACTGCAGATTGTATCGCGAATAATTCCCGCCATTCGTTTTGATCATCGTTTCCTGATCTTGGTAACCGAAAAAGCCCATATATTTGAGTTTTTCGGTACCGCCACGAATAGCAATATTGTTGTTTTGCTGGGGCGCCCAATCCCGGAATACAACGCTATACCAGTCGGTAGAGGGATAAGCGGGATCGTCTCCGGCGAAATATTTAGCTACCGCCTCGGCTGAAAAGGGGGCCGTTTCCTCCGGTTGTCCCGACTGTAGGTGTGACTCCCGTTGCATCTGGGCCAATTGTCCTGAACTGGGCGTTTTTGCCATATTCGTAATGCCTTGCATTGTCGTCGCAACATTCACCGTAATCGTGGGCTTTTGACTCACTCCGCGCTTGGTCGTCACCAATACAACACCGTTACCCGCCCTTGAGCCGTAGATTGAAGCTGCACCATCCTTCAGAATGGTGATGCTTTCGATCTGATTGGCGTCAAGGTTTTCCAGTTTCGCCTCCACCCCATCTACGATTATCAGTGGCGCTCCGAAACCCCGGATATTAAGCGCGGCCATATCGGACCCAGGCATACCGGAAGATTGTTTAGTAACCAATCCCGGTAGTTTTCCGGTGAGCGTATTGGTTACATTTCCTACAGGCGCGACAGTGAGTTGTTCCGATTGCACGGATGCAACTGCTCCGGTTAGTGTGCTTTTTTTCTGCAAGCCATACCCCACCACCACGACTTCATCCAAATCACTTACCGATTCAGCCATTACCACATCAATCGTCGTGCGATTGCCGACGGCTTGTTCATTATCGATATAGCCTACGTTCGTAAATACCAAAACAATAGTATTGCCCTCAGCTTCGATTTCATAGTTGCCCTGGTCGTTGGTGGACACCACATGCGGGGTGTTCTTTTGGGTAACCGTCACCGATTGCAAGGGATTTCCAGCTTCATCGGTAACTTTTCCCCGTATTACCCGCTGTTGGATAGGCGTACCTATCCCAAGGTTCAATTCACTCGGCTTACCTCCGGGTGATACGGCTCGCTCCGTTGCTAGTCTGATTAAAATAGTATTGCCGTACATGTCGTAGGTTAACGATTGCGGTGCTAGAACTTGCTCAAGGAAGTGAGTCAAAACCATATCCTTGGCATCGATGGTTATGGGCTTTGACTCACTAATCAGTTTGTCACTAAACACCACCCCATACCCTGTCTGCTTCTCGATTGACTTGAAAACTTTTCGCAACGATTCGTTTTCAGCCCGCAAGGTGACGGTTTGGGACCTAGATGCCGCACTCAAGTGCAGGCATCCAATTAGCAATAAAAATGCGGTGACTTTCATTACCCGGAATAACTGGTTATTCACCTTCCGTAAGGCACGGATAGGCAATTCATAATTTTTCATTAAGTTTGTACGTTTGGATAGTTAGAAATCCAGTTCTTTAGTCATTGGTTTTTGTCGGAACATCCGAACATGTCGGGGAGGTGTAGCAGCATCTCCTCGAATTTTATCTCTTTTGTAGGTTATCCACTCATATATTTTCCTCCATTTAATTATGTATCTTTAAAAGTTATCATTCTATTCTCCTATGATTAGTTGACCGTTATCAAGAGTGACTTTTATCCCCGATCCCTCAACGAATTTGAGTACGTATTGTAACGTTACGTCCCGTGACATTTTACCCGAAAATGTCTCATTAGGCACTTCGCCCTTGTAAATTAATTTGATATCATACCAACGGGCTATCTGGGCAATCATTTCGGGAAACGGTGTATATAGGAAATCGAAGTAACCGTCTTTCCACGCAATAAAAGGTTCGACATCAATGGTGGCAACGGCCACCTTGCCGCCTGCATAGATGCTTTGCTGGCCGGGTTCTAACACAACTGGGAGATGCTCATCGGTAGGAGATGCTACCCGCACACTCCCTTCCACCAGCGTGGTTTTCACATCGCCATCCTCTTTATAAGCACTGAGATTGAATTGGGTACCCAATACTTCTATCGTCTGACTATTCGTACGAACCAAGAACGGAACTTTTTTGTTTTTTGCATGTTTCGATTCAATTTGCGTAACATCGAAGTAGGCTTCCCCCGAAAGCTCAACTACGCGTTGATCCGCATCGAACTTACTGGGATACCGCAGTATTGTGCCCGCATTGAGCCATACATGAGTTCCATCCGGAAGGGTTACTTGGTAAGTGCCGCCTTTGGGGGTGGATATTTGATAGTCAATAATGGATGTTGATCTTTCCGGCGTTTCTCCATTGTCAATTATGGAAGTACCATCCAGGTAGGAGATTCCGGTCCCGATAACGATGCCGCTTTGTTCATCACTTAGTTCGATTTCGCGTCCATCAGCCAATGTCAGCGTGGCTCGATTACCACCGGGTTGGACATCGTCGACATTACCCAGCTGAGATTGACACTGGTCGGCTTGATTGCCAACGAATAGCCATATGCCGACTAACGTCATTGCGATAATTGCAGCAGCAAAAGGAAACCACAGCCGGAACCTACGAACGGAAGAAGCACGGGGAGTTGATTTAATGGTAGCCAATATCCTTTCGTATACTGCTGGCGTAACTTCTTGTACATCTGTATCCCCTTCTTTTGGCCACCGGCTATCTAGTAGCTCATTTCTCAGCGATTTGAATTTTGGGTGATGCAATAGTAATACAAATTCAGCCCGTTCTTCGGGTGTACATAAATCCGCGTGGTACCGATCCAGCAAATAGGTGGCTCTTTCCCTGGTCATCAATTATAAAGACACATTGGTGAGGTGGTTCAAGGTAATTGATTAAACTTTTTTTTTGCTTTTTTCAAAAAAGCCTCAAAATGACCAGCAAGGCCAATACATCTGTTGCTTCTTTAACGTAGGCTCGCACGAATCGAAGCGCCAGCTTTACATGCACGGCTACGGTTTGCGGAGCGATACTCATCGCTGCGGCTGCTTCCTCGTGCTTGAGCCCTTGCTGGTGGCATAGGCGGAATGCCTGCTGCTGTTTCGGCGGCAATAACAACACCGCTTCTTCCAAAATACGTTTAGCATCGTTGAGCAACACACGTTCTTCCGTGTCGCGATATTCTTCCTGCCAATCGGCAGACAAGGTGATTTCAGCACGTCGTTCGATTTCCTGACGCCGCAGCAGGTTGAGTGAGGCATTGCGCGCAGTAGTGCGCATATAGCCATTCAAACTGGTGATATTCGCGGTTCGCTGACCTAATAACCACAGCTTCAGCAACGTCTCCTGCATGACCTCCTCGGCCAATACTTCGGACCGCAGGATTCGCAAGGCAAACGTGTATACCTTCTTGTTGTATCGATGGTAGAGGGTATCAAATGCACGCTCATTGCCCGCCGCTAACTGGAGTAGCAAATCACGATCATCGATAGCAGAAAGGGTGTCCACACGGCTAAGGTAAAAATAAAAATCAAAGATTATGTTCCCGAAAACGGGACTCCCCGAAAGGAGACAAATCCGGTGGCAGCGGCTGATCGTATGATGTTGTTCACCAAAAAGTGTAACCGTTGGCCTTGAGGGAAAATGAGGAAAGTGCTGAAATAATTGCAATATTTTTTATATTTGCAGCGGTTTCAACAAACCAACTACTAATCGTAGCAGACTCCGTAGCTCAGTTGGTAGAGCAACTGACTCTTAATCAGTGGGTCCAGAGTTCGAGCCTCTGCGGGGTCACCACATCAAAAAGTCGTTTTTTCGTATAGAAAAACGGCTTTTTTGTGTTT